>Ga0209475_10000058_pt1 | contig 411531 bp, 379 predicted proteins | sample tdDd471_FD_187128 | JGI IMG/M metagenome (GOLD analysis project Ga0209475, IMG submission 187128) | Marine sediment microbial communities from the Atlantic coast under amendment with organic carbon and nitrate - tdDd47.1 (SPAdes)... | ecosystem: Environmental > Aquatic > Marine > Coastal >... | reverse complement strand
TGACATCAGGAACTGGAAGCCCGTCCCGGCTGTTACTTTAAACCCATCATCAGTGGAAAACCAAAGGGAGGAGATCAAGCAGGCGGCATGAACCACTTTGATGCGACAACTTTGTTGACACCTACCGTAATGAGACAACGTGCATAGGTGGGGAGTATTTTAATGCGGTATCCACTGCTTGGAATTAGACACAAGAAGGCGCTCGGTAGCCTTAATCACTATCTAATAGGTTTTACCCTGGTGGTAGGCGCGATCATACTACGTCTGATGATCACATCACAGACAAGCGCTATCGCGCCATTTATCACCTTTTTCCCTGCAACGGCTCTTGCGGCACTCATTGGCGGACTAGGACCGGGCCTCATGGTGGCTGGTTTCGGGGGGATACTCGCTTCGTTATTTTTCTTTCCACATCCCATTACCGAATTTGTAACCGAAGACTGGGTATTACTCTTTTTTTATCTCATAACCGAAATTGTGATTTGCTTGGTCATTGATGCAATGCACTCTGCAAACAACCGATATTTGACGCTTATCGAGGAGGTGGAATCAAAAAAACAATCGCAGACGCCATCATTGAACCCATACTTGTCCGATACAACTGGTAAGAAAGAGGAATAAAAATTTAAGAGTCCACAGGAAATGGAAGACGCACACTGAATACGGTTCTGCCTGGCCCCGACACAACGATGGAAATGGTCCCACCATGGGCCACAACCACATCTCTCGCAATAGACAGACCTAATCCTGAATTCCCTATTTTTGTTGATGACATAAAGGGTTTAAACAACTGGCTCTTTACCTTTTCAGGTATACCTGTACCATTATCAGAAACATCAATCTCAAGCATATCCTCATTGATGAATGTCGATATGACAATTTTATTAGAGTCAGCTTCTAATGCATTTCTCACTAAATTACCAATCGCCCGGTACAACTGAGCCCTATCACCTACTATCGACAGCTCTTGTGGAACTTGGTTGATTAATTCGGCGTGTCGAATCGATTCGCACTCTTTTAACAGTTCGTCAACCAAAGTATACAAGTTAAATCTTTTCCACTTAAGTTGAAGAGGTCCCTCCTTCGCATAATTTATAGAACTTCGGCATAGTTCAACTGCCCGATCAATCGCCGTTATTAATCCAGGCAACACTCGTCGAACTTCCGGATCATGACTTGCCTCAAGTGTATCTGATGCCATTACTACCGATGAGAGTGTACCCCGCAAATCATGTTGAATTTTTGTTACCGCCATTCCAATAGCGGCTAAGCGCGTCCGGAGTACTAACGCACTCCGAATATCATTCTGCATTTGTTGAAATGCCTCTTCTGCTATCCCAATTTCATCAATTCGACCACTGAGGAGATTGGATCGATTAATATCAGCTGGAGCAGAGCGAAAAGCAAGAATTCCATTAGTTAAACGTTGCAGGGGATACACCACTGTTACCTGAAGAAAACCATAAAAGAAAATGGATACTAAAAGGGCTGTAAACAGAGCGGTACCGAGCGCACGCTTGGTGCCCTCCATTGCCTGCAATATGAAATCGTGACATCCTATGTCTATCTCAACTAAGACCGCATTTTCACCAGGCGCATTACCAGTAATATGGATTACTTTATTGCTGCCAGTATTTGTAGCCGCCTTTATTAATAGGTTCAACATCGCAAGGATGTTTGCTTGGCGAAGATCATAATACAAATCATGGACTAACGGCATGTTAGGTCCCAACATAAGAATACTGCCATCTGCTTTTCGAACCGTTACACCAAACACATGAGCCTGCCCTAACAAGCGCTTTTGCAAATCCAGATCAACCAATCCATTCGGAGATGCTTCCGTTGCCAGCGATACCAGATGGGAGGCAGCCACACGATTTTTCAACCAAGTATCACTATAGTGTGCGATAAGAGGCAGCGCCATCAGTGAGGTAACGAGCACCGTCACCAGCAATGAATAGACGATAACGCGAGCGGACAGGCTGTTCTCAAGCAGGAGAGAACGTTTCGCTGGCAATTCCGTCACCGCAGCACTACCTTGTGATCTAAACTCGCACTTGGAAGTGATCGTCTATATGTTGGTGGCATAAGAGAAAATTGTCATATACAACATCACATCATCTACATGAGACGTGCGTGTTGACCTAAATAAAAGCTAATCTAACGCAGAGAATGGACTTGAAAATAATTGATACGCATTTATATCGAAATAGTCCGCTCAGACACGACTCGAAATATTATTCACACCACCATCTAATCGATAACCACCAGGCTCCGTTCTAAGCATGCATCGACCATCCTCCAAAGGTTCAATTTTTTGGCGTAGTCGATAAATATGCGTTTCGAGCGTATGAGTAGAAATATCTGCATTGAAACCCCAAACAATATCCATAAGTTCGTCACGGCTGACGACACCTTCTCTGCGACAAAGATGTTTGAGTATGGCGACTTCCTTATCAGTCAGGCGTATTCGTCGGCCGTCAATGCCTGACAGATACTTATCAGCCGGACGGAATGTGTAAGGCCCAAAATTAATTGCCACATCATCATGCTGTTGATGCTGACGAATTTGAGCACGCACCCGGGCGAGGAGCACACTAAAGCGGAATGGCTTGGTAATATAATCGCTCGCTCCCACTCCAAGCCCAAGAATGGTATCTTGATCGGAATCAAAAGCTGTCAACATGATGATTGGGGTATTCAATCCGCTCTGCCGTAGGGAATAACACACATCAATCCCATTACCGTCTGGCAAGCCCAGATCGAGGCAAATAGTATCGAAGGGTTCACTCTGGGCCCGCTTTAATCCCTCTTCAGCGGTAACTTCTATAGTGACATCATAATGTTGCCGCTCCAGTTGCTCCGCCAATTCCTGGACCAGCTGGACGTCGTCATCGACAAGGAGAATACGGTATTTAGGCATAGTTTTGTTCCTGTAGGTACAAATTACACTAGCATCCTGAGGACACAAGTATCCCGACGGGACCGACATCCCTTTCCACAAAAATCAAGCAAGATAGATAAATCGAGCGCATAAAGGAACTATAAGCCTAAGCGTTTTCCACTCACTCCCTCACTATTTGCGCTCCAAGAAGATATGGATGATGGATTCGTACCAATTAATTGAATACCAAGATTAAATTATATATTCCAGCTCAATATTCACCAACAAATATCCTGGTATTTTTTGACTAAAATCAAAGAATAATTTTCAAGTCTTTTTAATGGATTAATTTCACAGGAAAAAAACACAAATATAATCAAATACGTAGCATATCTACATATAAAAAATCAGGTTCACTGTTGGTCCACTTTTACTGAAAGTAATTCGAGGCGAGAGCAAACAATAAATAGTGATCATGTAGCCCGGTAACAGCTTTTACCCTATGAATAGGACAAACCAAAGGTGCCAATTTGCCAAACCATCGGCTTCCTTACACACAGTCTTTGATATACAAGGAACAGGTGATCCATTTTTTGCCAAAGTGGTCCTGGAGTTCTTATAGAATCATGGCTCGAGAGTAGTGGGTCGAGTCACGTTTGGAAAGAGGAGGTTGTGTATACATCCCTGGCGTGACTCCATTGGTCAGGCCCTCGTTGATCGTAACGATGACTCGTAACAGCCAGAGATATGTATAGCAACTGAAACGACCGAAGCCACGACCAGAAAGTCGACTCGGGATAGATTCGTCGCTACGCGACTCACCCCTGCGGGGCGCCCTCGGCGTCCTGCGCCGGTACTGCGTACCAGCTGGTCGAACCGAAGGGTTCTCACCAAAACCTCACGCCCCTGATAAAACAAAAGGCCCCGATAAACGGGGCCTTTTGTTTTATTGGCGGAGAGCGAGGGATTCGAACCCTCGATACGCTACTAACGTATACACACTTTCCAGGCGTGCTCCTTCAGCCACTCGGACAGCTCTCCAGATAAATTGTCTTCTTACCCCATCTGTCCTTCCTGGACTGGGCAGGAGCACGCGGCGTGCTCGTTACTCGGGCTTGTGCCCTGCTCCTTTTGGAGAAAATCAGCACGCACAAACGTATACCCTATGCGCCTCTCTGATTTTTTGGAGGCGCAAGGGTATACCAGAACGCCCCTTGGCGCAATGCCGGCAGGGCAGATTATCGAGTATTAGATGTGATGACTCATAGGTAGCTGTTTGGAATCTTTCAGCAGATTCCTGAAGTCCTCTCCTGACATTTTGATCAGGGCCTGGTGATCCCCGGCTTCAAAATAGATCTCAGGCTGGTCAAGTAGTGAGGGGTCAACCCAGGTGTCAATGCCGTAGGCTTCACCAAGCGGCGGCATGGCGCCGATCTCACAGTCGGAAAACGCACCTGCCATCTCACTTTCGTTGATGAGCTGAAGCCTGTGCTTCACCATTTCGCTGAGTTTACTGATCTCCAGGCGATGCGTCGCCGGTATCACCGCCAGCAGATATCTGTCTTCGTCACCCAACAGAATACTCTTGGCCAACCGATCGCCGGGTACATGCGCAACTTCCGATGTCTCCAGTGCCGAGTTGGTCCGGATATGTTCGATCACTTGGTAGGACGACCCATGATCCGTTAAATACTCTTTCAAGGTAATTGCGATTCCCATAACGCCTCCTCTGCCGATATAATCATCCCTGTTGCGTTTCGGCATCTATTTTCCTGTCAATCAACAAGTTATCAACCAGCACATGACTAATTCCACCACAGCAAAACGCCCGCTGATCACACTTCAAATCATGTGGCAGGCTAATAGACCTCACGCAACACATTTTCTACTTCCCCCGTGCCTGATTAAAGTATAGTCCGTGACGCTTGGCGCATCTGATATCGGAATTTTTTGATGACCCACAAGAAGAAAGCGAAGAAAAAGCTTAAAAAGCAGCATTTGGCTGGTCTGGCCGACCGACACCGCCTTTATGAACTCTCGGTCCAATATGCGGCATCTGAGATTGAATTTGTGGACGAGACTTACAAATCGATCCGTGGCCGCAGGGCTCAACTACTTCGGGAGGATTTCTGCGGTACGGCCAACGTCTGTTGTGAGTGGGTTCTTCATCGCAAGGGAAACAGGGCCATCGGCGTCGATTTGGACAACGAAGTACTGACCTGGGGCCAGGATCACAAGCTGTCCGAGTTGAGCATGGGCCAACGCAAGCGTATTAAGCTGATAGAGGAGAATGTACTGCAGGTGGAGACCGACGCCCCGGACATCGTCTCGGCGATGAACTTCAGCTATTGGCTGTTTAAGGAGCGAAAAGAGCTGAAGCAGTATTTCACCCGGGTCAGGCAGGCCCTGGCCGAGGGTGGTATTTTCTTTCTGGATGCTTATGGCGGTTATGACTCATTCAGGGAACTGGAAGAGGAGCGCGAGATCAACGACGGGGAATTCACCTACATCTGGGAGCAGGAGCGCTATGATCCGGTGACGGGAGGGTTGATCTGCCATATCCACTTCGCCTTTCCGGATGGCTCCAGGCTGGACCGCGCCTTCAGTTACGACTGGCGACTCTGGACTCTGCCGGAAATCAGGGACCTGCTGGAGGAAGCCGGTTTCAGCAAGGTCACCATCTACTGGCAGGGTTGGGATGAAGATGGGGAGCCTGACGGTATTTTTGTTCCCGCCACGACCGGAGAGGCTGATGCCGGCTGGATATGCTATATCTCGGCGGAAAAATAGCCGGTCTCAGCCCGGCTTGTTCCAATCCATATAACTCTCGATTATTTTTATATGTCCATTTGATATTTTTATTGAACTGTAAGTAAGACTAAGGTTGTTCTCAGTTATTTGCCGCCATTGATCCACCGGCGAACCCACCATCTACTGAGGAGCAACCGCATGAGCATTTCCATTCTGGATGTCCAACGCCTGGCAACCACTTACGATGATCGCTCCCCCGAGGAGATCATCAGTCTGGCACTCGAGACCGTCGACAATATCGCCATCTCCTTCAGTGGCGCGGAAGACGTGGTGCTGATCGACATGGCAGTCCAGATCAACCCCAATGTCAAGGTGTTCTCCCTGGACACCGGTCGCCTGCATCCGGAAACCTACCGCTATCTGGAACAGGTGCGCAACCACTATGGCATTGAGCTCGACGTGGTCTCACCGGTCGGCGCCGACGTGGAGAAACTGGTGCGGGAAAAAGGGCTCTACAGCTTCTACCAGGATGGACACAAGGAGTGCTGCACAGTACGCAAGGTAGCGCCGCTACGCCGTAAACTGGCCACCCTGAGCGGCTGGATCACAGGCCAGCGCAAGGACCAGAGTGTCGGCACTCGCACCGAGATACCGGTGATCCAGGAGGACCCCTCCTTCTCCACCGATGACAGCAAACTGCTCAAATTCAATCCGCTGGCCAACTGGACCTCTGCCCAGGTGTGGGAGTACATCCGCAACAATGAAGTGCCCTACAACCCGCTGCATGCCCAAGGCTTTGTGAGCATCGGTTGCGAGCCCTGCACCCGCGCCGTACTGCCCAACCAGCACGAACGCGAGGGGCGTTGGTGGTGGGAGGACGCCGTCGACAAGGAGTGCGGTCTGCACGCCGGCAATGTTGCAGCCAAGGCGGCTGCCCGTTGAATCAGGCCCACTAAATCAGGAGAGCATCATGGCCTTTATTACGATGGTAAAGAAACTGACCCGGGACGGAGAGCCCTGCGCAAAATGCCGGGATGTGGAAGCCCGCATGCGCCGGGAGGGTCTGTTTGACCAGATCGACCGGGTGGTGATCGCCCGGGAAGGCGACTTGAGTAGTGAAGGCATGCGGCTGGCGGAGATCTACCAGGTGGATCGTGCGCCGTTTTTTCTGGTGGCCGACGGAAGCGGTGATGTACGCGTCTACACCGTCTACTTCAAGCTGTTGCGCGATGTGTTGAAGCCGGTCAGAGAGAAACGGTCCACCCTGTCCGGTCTGCTCAGTCCGGCACCCGTGACCGAATTTATCTAGGACATCAGGAAAAGGATCAAGCATGGATCCCCTGTTCACCTTGGCAGGTTTTGTGGTGGGCCTCTGTGTGGGATTGACGGGCGTCGGCGGCGGTGCCCTGATGACACCGATCCTGGTGATGGGCTTTGGCATACCCACGGCACTGGCCGTGGGTACCGACCTGGTCTATGCCGCCATTACCAAGGCGAGCAGTGTCTGGTTTCATGGCCGCAAGGGCAGCATCCGCTGGCGACTGGTCGGCTATCTGGCCCTCGGCAGCCTGCCGGCAACGCTGATTACCGTGATGCTGCTCGATTACCTGCAGCCGAGCGGCAATCATGAACGACTGATCACCATTGCCCTGGGCGTGACACTGATATTCACCTCACTGGTGCTGCTGCTGAAAGAGCGTATCGCCCGGGGACTGGCATCCGGCCATTCACGAACCGGTGCCTGGATCCGGTTTCACAGAACCCGGTTGCTGATTCTTCTTGGGGCGGTGCTGGGTGTACTGGTCACGCTCTCCTCGGTCGGCGCCGGAGCGTTAACGGCGGCGATCCTGTTTTTGCTCTATCCGCGTATGCCAGCCATTGCCATTGTCGGTACTGACCTGGCCCACGCCGTGCCGCTGGCCACCCTGGGTGGCCTCGGACACCTGCAGCTCGGCAATGTGGATCTGACCCTGCTCGGCAGCCTGCTGCTGGGCTCGATTCCTGGCACGGCGCTTGGCAGCCAGCTGGGGATACACCTACCCGAGCAGATATTGCGCCGGGGACTCGCCGGTCTGCTGTTCCTGACCGGCCTCAAGTTTGCTTTTTAGTGTATAACCGACCCTTGGAGTCAACCATGACCACAGCATCCAATCCGCTGATCGACTCGAAAGATTTCGATGATTACGAGCAGCATCTGCAGGATTATCTGCAGGGCAGCCTGGACCCTCACCGGTTTGTGGCGATTCGCCTCAATCTCGGTATCTATGCCCAGCGTCAGGATGGCATGTGTATGGTCAGGGCCAAGTTACCGGGCGGACGCATAGATCCCCGGCAGCTGCTGGGCTTTGCCGAAGCCGCCGAAAAGCACTCCGGCACCGACAGCGTGCACATCACCACGCGACAGGATATCCAGTTCCATTTCGTGCCACTGGAGAAGACCCCGGCGCTGCAGCGCACCCTGGGGAAATACGGCATCGCCACCCGCGAAGCCGGCGGCAATACGGTGCGCAATATCACCGGCTGTTCCCTGGCGGGCGCGTGCCCGGCGGAACATGTGGATATCAACGCCTATATCGACAAGGTGGCGAAACACTTTATCCGCCATCCGTTAACGGCCTCCATGCCGCGCAAGTTCAAGCTCAGTTTCTCCGGCTGTGAATCCGACTGCGCCAACGGCCTGGTACATGATCTGGGGGTCATCGCCACCCGCCAGGAGGGACGCGCCGGTTTCCGCTTGCTGGTGGGCGGTGGGCTGGGCGGCAAGCCCAAGGAGGCGATCGTACTGGAGTCCTTTATCGAGGAGAATCAGCTGATCCCCGCGATTGAGGCGGTACTCTCTGTACATGACAAGTATTCAGACCGGACACGCAAGATGCGCTCACGCATCAAATTCCTGCTGGATAAATTCGGTCCCGAGGGGTTTATTGACAAATACCGCATTGAGTATGCCCGCACCTCCAACGCCTACAGCCCGGAAGCGCAGCCGGTCACCACCTGGCGCAAGCACCGCATCGACGGCAGTCAGATCAAGACTACCCTGCGGACACCGACTGCACAGCATCAACCGGATCTGAACATCCTGCCGATCAGCGTCCCGGATGGTGAACTGGCGATAGAAACCTTGCGGAGTTTGGCTGATCTGCTGACCAGGGAAGGCCTGCAGGACATCCGCACCACGGTGGACCAGAACTTGAGTATTTTCAACGTACCAACCGACAAGCTCGGCAGCCTTACGGTAGCGCTCAAGGCACTGGGGTTGAAACTGCCGCGCTGTGGCGACCTGGTAGTCTCCTGCCCGGGCACCGCCACCTGCCCGCTCGGCATCACCGCTTCACGCCAGATGGCACCACGTCTAAGCGGCGGCGTGGGCGACCTGAGCGTGCGCGTGAACGGCTGCCAGAACGGTTGCGCCAACGCCACCATTTCGGATATCGGTCTGTATGGCAAGGGACGGCGGCATCACGGTCGACTGGTTCCCAGCTACACCCTGCAGTTGGGCGGCAACGGTAGCGAGGGAGGCAGCATTGGCGTCACCGGCCCTGACATTCCGGCCGTCCGGGTGCCTTCGGCCGTCTCTTTATTACATGACAGTTATCATGCCGATCGCCTGGAAAACGAGAGTTTTCGCGATTGGACCCTACGCGAAGGGCGTGAGTACTTTGATGAACTGTTGGCCCACCTGAGCAATGTTGGGCCCATGGAACTGGCGTTCCTCACCCGCGACCACGGCGACAGCACTGTATTCAAGGTGGAGTCCCTGGGCGTGGGTGAGTGTGCCGGCGCGCAGGCGGCACCGGCCGACAAGCTGTTGCTGGACGCCCGCTATGAATCTGATCTCAGTATCGCCTTCGGCGCCAAGAACAAGCAGGCCGATGCGGGAGAGAGCCTGGAAAACCAGATCACCTATTCCGCCCAGGCACTACTGGAGATTGCCGGTCAGGATGGTTCACTAAAAGGTGGGGAGCAACTGCTGCCCGCCCTGCACTCAGTCTATGGCTCATCTTATAAGACTGAGTTGGACCGCCTTGAACAGCTCTACACAGCACTCAGGTCCTTCCAGTCCACTTTGGATGAACTGCAGCTACCAGCCCTGATCACTTCGGCCAGAGAGATCACTGCCTGGGCCGAGGCATTGGTCAGCGAGCATAACAAACGCCCGCATGTCACCGAGCAACCGCGTTCGGGTACGGACGGCTAAACCGGTTCAACCTTGTGAAGTAACGCCCCCGACTCGGGGGCGTTTTTTTGTCCGCTAACTACCGCGCATAGGGCGCGCCAGGAACGGCGGACAACGTGACAACCGACCAGCCTGATCTGTGGTGCCGCAACCTGGGCCCATCCAAGGGAAAAATGGCGCTGCCCCAGTTACCTGTTGCATGCATGAGCGACGGTGCCTTTGCTGGAGCGGCTTCAGCCTCGAATATCGCGGCTGAAGCCGCTCCTACGGGCCGATTAAGATCAACACATCACCGAGACAAAGCCAAAAAAATGCCCGGCGGGGTGCCGGGCAGAAACTCTCTATGCACTACAAGAGAGGAGGAGGATTTCTGTACAGATTAATGCACGAAGAGCGCGCCATTTACTGGAATGTTAGCACCGGTGATGTAAGCCTGTTCATCAGCCACCAGGAAAGCAACCACCGAAGCGATCTCTTCCGGCGTGCCCATGCGGCCCATTGGGATACCAGAAATAATGGTCTCTCGCACGTCGTCACGCATTGCTGCGGTCATCGCGGTCTCTATATAGCCGGGTGAAACGGTGTTTGCGGTAATACCTTTCGCGGCACCTTCATGTGCCAGCGCCATGGTAAAACCATGGATACCGGCCTTGGCGGCCGAGTAGTTGGTCTGACCGAACTGGCCGCGCTGACCATTGACCGAGGAGATATTGATAATACGTCCGAAACCACGGCTCAGCATCCCTTCCCAGGCAGGGTTGGTGACATAGAAGGCGCTGTTCAGGTTGGTGTTGATTACGGCATCCCAGCTCTCGGCATCCATCCGTTTCATGGTCTTATCTCGGGTAATGCCGGCACAGTTGACGATGATATCCACCGGGCCAAACTCTTTCTCGACTTCAGCCACCATGCGGGCGCTGTCTTCGGCCGATGAGACATCGCAAACGGCGAGCGCCACATCCACACCGGCTTCCGCCCGTGCCCTGTTCCACTCCACCAGCCTGTCCTCTTCGGCAGGATGATAGGTGGCAACCACTCGAATACCTTGCTTTGCCAACCGCTCGCAGATTGCGGTCCCGATACCACCCACACCACCGGTCACGATGGCCAGACGTTTATTTTCTCTCATAACTAAACTCTCTGTTGTTATTTTTACGTGACAATCAAGCGGCTTTTGCGGATTTATTCACCTGCTTGGTGAACACCTCAACGCCCTGCTCAGCCCAGGAGCGGTAGTCATCCCTTGCATCGTTGGTGACCTGCAGGGTCTCACGGCCTTTGACCACCAGATTTTCACCAAACTGCTTGGCCACGGCCATTTCAGCATTGACCAGTTCTTTGATCTCTTTCACTTCGGTGGTTGCCTTAACCATCTCTATTCCGGCATCCACAAACAGCCCAAAGGTCTCAGTCTGTTTTTCTACCAGCTTACCCCAGGTGCGAAGATTCAGTTCGCCCAGGCTGCGAGCCGTTTCAAAACCGGCGACTCCAAACTCTTTCATAACTTCCAGGTTAACGGCGGACGTTTTCATGTGATATTTCCTTTTGTGCATTGCAATATGTTGCGTTGCAGCATAGCGCTCCGCACAGCCCGATGTCAAGCTTCTTTTTTGTGCGCCGCACAATACTGTGTGCGTCGCATGAATTTGCCCACCGGTAGACGACCACAAGTTGTAAAAATAACGAATAAATACCCTGCCGATTCTAAGTTAATATGTTGCACAACAAAGAGTTAGCGCAACCGGCCTATTAAAATCTCCGGAGGATTAAGTCAAATCACGCCCGCATTTCAACCTGAACCACATCCGGTTACCCGCGTACCTTCAGGTGTGGATGGCGACAATAACAGCATGGATTTGTGCACTGCACAAATCCATGCTACATTACCTGTCATAGAGCGAAGTCTATTGTGATTCCCGGAACGCTTGAGCCATGTTGGGCAGGAAAAAGTTCTAGCATCATCAGCACATCGTGAAGGCTCCTGAATCTCGATCAGCTCTTTATTACGTCATCATCTTTGATCACTTTATTGAGGTAGATTCCATGGCCACACAAAATCCTTTTGATTTTTCCGCCCTGTTCGCCAGCTTTGATCCGCAGGCAATCACCAAGCAGTTGCAGGAAGGCTTCAGCGGCGCGTCAATACCCGGTATAGACACCAACAGCCTGGTACAGGCGCAGCGCAAGAACATGGAGCTGTTGATGTCCACCAACCAGGCAATGCTGGCCGGTTCCCAGGCACTGATCCAGCGTCAGGCAAACATGTTGCAGGAAGCCATTGCTGAAGTAACTGCCGCTGCCAACAAACTGGCTGAATCCGGTAACCCGCAAGACGTTTCCGCCCAACAGGTGGAACTGCTGCAGAGCGCCTTCGAGAGAGCATTGGTCAACTCCAATGAGATCAGCAGCATGATCCGTCAAACCCAGGAGTCGGTCGCCGGTCAGGTGAACAACCGGATTTCCGAAAGCCTGCAGGAACTGAAAGAAACCATTGCTAAAGTAAAGTAGTGCCGACCATCGGCCTTATCTATACTAGATCTGCATACGAGGAACAGGAGACAAACATGTCGAAAACCGACCAGTCCGAGGTCAACACATTGGGCTTTGCATCGACAACCATGGAACTGCAGAAGAATTTCAAGCAGGTCGAAGAGATCATGGCAAATTTTGCCAAGTCCTATGAACATATGGACCTGGACCCTTTCAACCTGATGAAATCTTCTGCCGAATGGTACGCAGCTATGGCGAAAGATCCGCAAAAAGCGATCAATACCAATATCTCCTTTCTGCAGAAATCCATGGAGCTGTATCAACACTCCCTGACCAATCTTCTGGGTGGCGTTGTGGTGGCTGATCCGATAATCACCGAAGATAAGGGTGATCGCCGCTTCAAACACGAAGATTGGGAGGAGCAACCGGCATTCAATGCCATCAAGCAGTCCTATCTGCTGGTCTCCAAATGGCTACGGGATCAAGTGCAGGGCGTCGAGGGTCTGGACGATCATACGGCCGAGAAAGTGGAATTCTTCACCGAGCGCTATCTTGAGGCCATGTCACCCACCAATTTTGCCGCCACCAACCCGGCCGTTATCGAAAAGGTCATCGAGACCAAGGGCGCCAATCTGGTCCACGGCCTGAAAAACATGCTGGAGGACCTGGAAGCCGGCAAGGGTGAACTGCGTATCCGTATGACCGATACCTCAGCCTTCGAACTGGGCGAGAATGTGGCCACCACACCCGGCAAGGTCGTGTTCCAGAATCGCATGTTCCAGCTGATTCAATATGCACCGTCCACCGACAAGGTACTGAAACGGCCACTGCTGGTGGTCCCGCCCTGGATCAACAAATACTACATCATGGATCTGCAGCCGAAGAACTCGCTGCTGAAATGGCTGGTGGATCAGGGCCACACGGTATTTGTGGTCTCCTGGGTCAATCCCGACAGTTCCTACGCCGACACCAGCTTCGCCGACTACGTCACGCAAGGCGTACTCGAAGCGGTCGATGCGGTTGAACGGGCGACCGGCGAGTCGGAAATCAACATGATCGGCTACTGCATCGGCGGATCACTGCTCGCCACCACCCTCGCCTACATGAAGGAGAAAGGTGACCAGCGGGTGAAAAGCGCTACCTTTTTCACCGCCATGATCGACTTCTCCAATCCGGGTGAACTGGGGGTCTTTATTGACGAGGAGCAGATCTGCGGGCTGGAAAAGAAGATGATGGAAAGTGGCTATCTGGATGGCACCCAGATGGCAGGTACTTTCAATCTGATGCGTGCCAATGATCTGATCTGGTCGTTCTATATCAACAATTATCTGCTGGGCAATGACCCACGCCCGTTTGACCTGCTGTACTGGAATTCGGACTCCACGCGGATGCCGGCCAAGATGCACACGTGGTATCTGCGCAATCTCTACCTGGAGAACAATCTCTGTAAACCCGGTGGCGTGACCATTGACGGCGTCTCCATCGACATCTCGAAAGTGGATATTCCGGTCTGTTTCGTCTCGGCGGTGGAAGATCACATCGCACCCTGGAAGTCGACCTACGCCGGTGCCAAGCTGTTCTCGGGCGAGGTGCGTTTCATCCTGGGTGGCTCCGGCCATATCGCCGGTATCATCAACCCGCCGGCAGCCGGAAAATACAACTACCGGGTAACCGATCAGTTACCCGAAGATCCCGAGGTTTGGGCAGCGGAGGCGGCGGTGGTCGATGGCTCCTGGTGGCCCGAGTGGGATCGCTGGGCAAAGGAGTTGGCCGATGACCAGGTAGCGGCACGCACCCCCGGCGACCGTGGCATGCCGATTATTGAGGATGCACCTGGCAGCTATGTCAAACGCACCCTGAATGATATCAACCCAGTCGCCCCTGCCGCTGCCACCGATGACGCCATCAAGGCAGCGGATGTGCCTCCGCAGGCTGCCGCCAACGACATCCGGTCGGATGACTTGACCGCCATCAAGGGCATTGGCCCGAAGCTTGCCGAGGTATTGAACAACTCCGGCATTGTCAGTTATGCCCAGCTGGTGGAACTGGGCAGTGACGGCATCAAGCAGCACCTGCTGGATACCGATGCGCGCCATGCCCGCTACGACACTTCCAGCTGGCCGGAACAAGCCAGGGCGCTGATGTCGTAACCCCAGCTCAAAAGGCGAAGCGCAGCGTGCCCATCCAGTGCGGTTGATGATGGGCACGCCCCTCGCCTGGGCGTGCAGCGCAAGGGTGGTGCAGCTGCTTTACTCATCCTACCCCTATAGTTACAAATTGCATTACTCTGCATACGGCAACAGCGTCAACTCCACCCGACGATTCTGCTGGCGTCCCGCAACGCTACTGTTACTGGCAACCGGATAGCCCTCCCCGTAGCCCACACTATCGATCCGAACGGATTGAACGCCGTTGGCAATCAGGACCTGGCTTACCGACTGGGCGCGCTGTTGTGACAGACGCTGGTTATAGACATCCGAACCGGTACTGTCGGTGTGTCCAGCCACCTCAATCATGGTGGACTTGTACTCTTTAAGCACCAGCGCCACCGAACCCAGGGTATCGACAAAGCCCGGATTCACATCCGCTCGATCAACCGCAAATGTAATATTACTCGGCATATTGAGAATAATGTTGTCCCCGCTACGGGTCACACTAACACCGGTCTGCTCCAATTGTTGACGCAGTTTGGCCTCCTGAACATCCATGTAATAACCGACGCCGCCCCCCGCAAGCGCACCAATGCCAGCGCCCTTCAGGGCCCTTTCCTTGCGTTTCTTTTTGTCTCCGGAGGTGGCAATGCCCAGCACTGCTCCGACAGCCGCACCAATCGCCGCCCCTTTGGCGGCGCTGGCAGTTTTTTCCTCTCGGGTATACGGGTCGACGGTCGTACAAGCCTGCAGGCCAACCGTAGAAGCAACCAGACAACAGAGGACGATTTTCTTATTCATTAACTACTCCTTCAAACCTGAAACCATCAGCCGGCACGCGTTATTACAATACCGAACACACAGATGAGCAAACCGCCACTTACTGCGCGAACGGCAAAACCCCGCCCGCTGTCGACCAGCCCATGTTTGCATATCACACGGTGCCAATCCCACTAAAGATTCACAATTCCGATAGATGAATACCCGATGGTCGTTACAGGTCTGCGTTAGCTGATCCCGAACCGTTTATTCTGAAAAAGGCCTACCACATCAGATCATCCGGCACCTGGAAATCGGCATAGGGATCTTCTGCATCCACCTGCGCCTCTGACTGGTTCCTCAATACAATCGTATCGGCGTCCCGTTGCTGAATTTTTTCGGCCACGCCAATGGGTACCACGGCATAACGATCATCAAACCGGGCAATGGCCAACTGTCCACGACTGAGTCGTGACTGAACCTGCTCAGTGACATAGAGCTTTTTGATCTTGCTGCCATCGGTGAAGCTGTAGGGTAGCTCACCGCCCTCCAGTACAACCTGGTTCATCTCAACCAGCTGGCGGATCTGTGCCTTAATGGCGCGTTTGTCGGCCTCGGCCTTGCGCTGGAGATTAAGCTGCCGGTCCCGTTCGGCCTGCGCGCGCCGGGCCTCTCTGGCGGCCTGTTTGACTTCATCCGTCGACTTGGCACTCCCCTTTCGCACCTGTTTGGCCTGCTTCTGTTTCTCTTTGCGGACATCGCTGGCCTTTTTCTTATCCACCAGGCCCGCTTTGAGCAGTTGATCCTGTAATGAGATACCCATCAATCACTCCTCATACAATTTACTAATCTGTAAAATATTCAGCCACGGCGCCATTTTGAAACACCATGCACTGTCCCGGTGCTATCCGGGTCCACGCCTCATTGGCGGTCAGTGGTTCCGTGGCGATCACAGCGACCCGATCCCTTGGTGTGGTGACCTGCTTGAAATCCACCGACACATCCAGATCCTTCAGTTCCGCCTTGTCGAACGGATGCTGACGAACCAGGTAGTGCAGATCCGTGCTGCAGTGGGCCAACAGGAACTCGCCATTGGAGAGCAGAAAATTAAACGTGCCAAGCTGTGCAATCTGGTACGCCTTGTCGCGTATCGCCCCACAAAGCTCCTCGATGTCGGGCCGTTTTTCAAAGCGTTGTCGCAAATACTCCAGAATGACGCAAAAGGCGCGTTCGCTGTCAGTAGTACCCACCGGCTGGTAACAGCCATCAAGTTCCGGCTCATAATTGAACAGATCACCATTATGGGCAAACACCCAGTATTCACCCCATAGCTCCCGGATGAACGGATGAGTATTCTCCAGTCGCACTGCCCCGACACTCGCCTTGCGGATATGGGCGATAACATTCATCGAGTGGATTGGATAACGCTTGACCAGATCAGACACTACCGAATCTGCCGAGGGCTGCACGTCCATGAAGGTGCGGCACCCCTTGCCTTCAAAAAAGGCGATTCCCCATCCATCCCGATGCTCATCCGTGTCACCACCACGCCGGGCAAAACCCTCGAAGGAAAAGCAGATATCGGTGGGTACGTTGCAGTTCATTCCCAGCAATTGGCACATGATTCAGGTCCGCATCCGGTTCTAATCCACGCTGCCCAGTTGGTGGGCAATAAAGGCGGTTTTAGCCGACAGCTCCAGTGAGCAGGTCCACTTGTAAGCCAGATTCAGCGTCTCTCCCACAGCATAGACACCGTGCCCCCGTACCACGGTGATACGGTGCGTTTTCAGCATGGCGGCAACCGCCGCCGGTGCCTGGGCCACGTAATCGGCATAGGCAATGGTGATCACCGGTACCTGGGGGAAATAGAGTTGTCCCTCAAAATCCACCGGGATAAACGTCTCCCCATTCAGGGTTGACGCCACGCTGTAAGGACCATGGCTGTGCAGTACTGCGGTGGCGGCCGAATTCTGTTGATACACCTGCTGATGCAGGGGGCCATCCAGTGAGGCACCGGCGGGGCAGCCTTGTGAAACAGAACAGGCCACCAGATCATTGACCGACAAGGTATCGGCACAGGCACCCGTGGGGGTTATCCAGAACCGATCCCCCTCGCGCACCGAAGCGTTGCCGCTGTGTGAATCGTTGTTCCCATGCAGTCTTAACCATTGATAGTACTGCACCAGCTGTTCACGCAATTCCATCCTGACTCCCTAGCTCTGTCCTATTGGCCTATGATAGGCGAATTATCCCTTTATCAGTACAATAACGGAAATCCCCGTATTGGATTCACTATGCGATTAATCAGCAACAGAGGCGTGCCAAAACACCCGGTGGTTCAACGTTTCAGCGACTCACGCCGCAGCGTAGCCCATCGAGCCGGGGTTCCGTCACTGTGATGGGACCGGATGACCTGTCGGCGCTCTGGGTCACGCTGCGACTGGCCCTGACTTCCACCCTGCTGCTGCTCTTGCTGGGCACACCGGTCGCCTGGTGGCTGGCCCGCTCCCACTCCCGCGTACGCACCCTGGTGGAGACGGTCATCGCGCTGCCGCTGGTCCTGCCACCGACGGTGCTCGGTTTCTATCTGCTGATTGCCCTCTCCCCCAGCGGCGTCCTGGGTGCGGGCTGGATCGCACTTGGCGGGTCCGGACTGGCCTTCACCTTTTCCGGCCTGGTGATCGGCTCGGTACTCTATTCCATGCCGTTTGTGGTTCAACCACTGCAGAACGCCTTTGCCGCTATCGACAAACGTACTCTCGAAGCCGCCAGCACCCTGCGCGCCTCGCCGCTGGACTGCTTCTTTTCCGTGATAATACCCCTGGCCCGCCCCGGATTGATCACCGCCGCCACATTGGGATTTGCCCACACCCTGGGTGAATTCGGTGTGGTGCTGATGATCGGCGGCAATATCCCGGGTAAAACCCAGGTACTCTCGATTGCCATTTATGATCATGTGGAGTCGCTGGAGTATGGGCAGGCCCATCTGCTCTCGGCCGGACTGCTGCTCTTCTCATTTCTGATCCTGTTCCTGGTCTACCGTATGAACGGAACCAGCCTGTTGCGTCGAGAGAATCGGTGAGCGACGGCATCACTTTCCGCTTCAAGCTGCCGCTGGGCGAGTTCACCCTCGATGCGGCCGGCGAGATCCCAAGCCGCGGGGTGACCGCCCTGTTCGGTCGCTCCGGTTGCGGTAAAACTTCACTATTGCGCTGTATCGCCGGCCTGGAACAGGCGGGCGATGCATTCCTCACCATCGGCGGCGAATGTTGGCATGACAGTGCGAGCGGGTTTTATCTCCCGCCGCACAAACGGGCTATCGGCTACGTATTCCAGGAGGGGATGCTGTTTCCACACCTGCGGGTCAGGGAGAACCTGCACTTCGGCTATCGGCGGACACCGGCCCGCCAACGCAGCGGCGATTTTGACCGGGTAGTGCAGTTGCTGGGACTGGGCCCGTTACTGGATCGCAACCCGGCGCAACTCTCCGGCGGGGAGAAGCAGCGGGTAGCGATCGGCCGGGCGCTGCTCAACCACCCACGTCTGCTGCTGATGGACGAACCGATGGCTGCACTGGACCGGGGACATAAAAAAGAGATTCTCCCCTATCTTGAGCGGCTCCACGGAGAGTCCAATATCCCGATCATTTATGTCACCCACGACCTGGATGAACTGGCCCGGATTGCCGACCACCTGGTATTGATCGAGCAGGGCACCATACTCGCAGCCGGTCCATTGACCGAGTTGCTGGCGCGGGTAGACCTGCCGATTGCCCGGGACGAGGAGGCCGGCGCCCTGTTCGATACCCACGTCATCCATCACGATGAAACCTACCACCTCACCCGACTGGCGTTTGCCGGGGGCGAGTTGACAGTCGGCTGGATTGATCGTCCGGTCGGGGAGACGGTGCGTATCCGTATCCATGCCAAGGATGTCAGTCTGGCGTTGGACCCTCCGGGCGTAACCAGTATCCTGAATGTGCTGCCGGTGACCGTTGTGGAGATGGCGACCCATGGACGGGGACGGATGATCGTCAAGCTCGACCTGGCCGGGACGCCGCTGCTGGCCCGCATCACCCGGAAATCCCAGGCCAACCTTGACCTCAAACCCGGGATGGAAATCTATGCCCAGATCAAGAGCGTTGCGCTCTCTTTATGAGGACGATTCCGTCTGTCCCATCTGATACTGTCTCAACCAGTCGATAATAAAGCCGACTATCTGCTGGGTGTCATTGAGATTGAGCAGCGGCAATGGCAAGTCATTTGGGGCAGTACCATCACAGGCAAAGGCGACAATAGCGGGATCATCCGGATAGATGAGCGGTTTCCCAAGCAGGTTCCGGTGCAGTTCGATTTTAGGGAAGACCGCATGTTTAAAACCTTCCACCAGAATCAGGTCCAGTTTGGCGTGATCCAGTTGATCGATCATATCCTGCAGCACCGGATCGCCCGTACCATGGGTCTCGACCATCAACGCCCAGCGACGCCCTGAAGCCACCAGCATCTGGGACGCACCTGCCTTGCGCAATTCGTAGCTATCCTTACCCGGCTGGTCGATATCAAAATCGTGATGAGTATGTTTAACCATGCCGACGCGCAACCCCCGTTCACGTAACAGGGGCAGCAGCTTCTTCAACAGGGAGGTCTTGCCGGTTCCGCTATAGGCGGCAAAGCCGAGGACCGGTAGCGCTGTACGTAACACGCGACTATTTACCCACGCTACCGAACACCGTTTTCAGGATATCCGTGGTGCGGGCAACCGGGTCGTTTCGAATCAGCTGCTCCTGCTCGGCCAGCTTGAGGAACAGACCGTCCAGTGCCCTAGCGGTCACATACTTGTCCAGATCCAGCGAGTCCATATCCACATAGGAGCCCAAAAAGCCCACCTGCCCCACCAGATCCTTATAGGCAGCGGTTACGCCGGCCTGCTTGGTAGCCTCCTGTACGATGGGCAGAATGGCTTCACTCAGCCGGCCACTCCCCTTGCTCTTGAAATACTCGGTCGCTGCGGTATCACCACCGTTGAGAATGCCCCGGGCATCCTCCAGAGACATCTGCCGAATGGTGTCGCCAAAGATCGAGACAGTTTCAGGAACCGCTTTTTCCGCCGCCCTGTTCATGGTGGTCTCAAACTCATCCACCAGCTCATCCTGACCAATAGCCCTGAGCCCCTTGGCCACACTTTTCAGTCCGTCAGGAAGCGGGATCTTCACCTGGGCATCATTCAGGTAGCCGCCCGGTCGGCCGAGCAGGGCAATCGCCTTCTCGGTGCCCACACTCAGGGCATCCTTAAGCCCCTGAATTATCTGATCATTGCTCAGCGCGGTGGTAGCGGTAGGTGTATCACTCTTGTCTACCGCCTCCTTGGCCGACTTGAGCCAGGACTTCCAGTCTGCCTGGGCAGCGCCACCGAGGAGCGCCATGCCCAATATAAGTGCGAAAATAACCTGTTTTTGCCGCATGTTTACGCTCCGATTCACGCGCTTCCGTTAGAGTGAAATTCGTCAGAAAGAGACGAGCCTCACGGTCAGGCACATGCTGTTTAGTGTAACAGAAGAGTGGGATCAGCAGGATACTGGCCATTGACAGCCGTTCCGGGATGAATCCGGTCAGCGGGCGATGGGAAGCGGAAAGGTTATTGTGTAAGCGGTCGATCGACTGGCAGGGTTTTCCCGACCAGGGGAAATCCTGCCAGAGAGAAGCGGTAATGGCTGTGAACGGCCGGGTCAGCGTGAAGCGCCGGTGCCCATCAACAACGCAAACTTCAGGGCCTCATAGCGGCTGACGCGCTCGGCCTGGTTTACCGGGGCGTTGCAGCTAAAGCCCGGGGTACAGAACGGCAGTCGTGTCGTGATTCGCGATTTTCCTGTCACCGCACTCTCCTGCAGGTGAGACGTGATGACAGGCAATCCGCTTCCGGCCGGAATTGATTGATAATACTGAGTCGTACCCATGGCGGTTGTTGATGCCGTTACCAGCATGACAAGACCCACCAGAGTTTTAGAACCCGTATGTTCTGAACCGTATAGTCTGCCCATGATGCCACCTCATTTTTCTGCCCGGAAATCGCCCTCCGAGTGCAAGTCTGGACATATCATGAGTGAGAAACAAGGGCTGAAACACCTTCACCGCCGGTTTATTTGCAAAGCGGTACAGCAATCCCATTATCGCTATCGACCGCCTCCCAAACTGTCCGGAACCCCTTGGCATTAAATAAGTCGACTGGTTCACACAAGTTATTAATTCGTATGACTAATGTTGCAACTGAAATGGTTAAAGCCTGTACAGGGAGGAGGGTTATTGCAGCTCTGTAGGATTGGCAAAGTCACCCTCCGCCAAAACTCCTGGTTCACGCCTTGCACCGCGCTCTTGCAAAAGATGCGTAGCGTGCCCACCAAATCCCGGAAATGATGGGTATGCACCTCGTCTTGGGTGGAAGCCTGTATGAGGTGTGGATGCTTTGCCCATCCTACCCCCCATGAAGCCGCTACGGACTGTAAATGGATGGGTTTATCATTGACCGGAAGAGATACCGGCTCCAACTGACTACTATTTCGAGCCGTGCAGCATCACCACCAGATCCGCTTCACTTCTACTCAAGCCCAGTTCCTGCACCAGCACACTGGCGCTGGCGCCCTGCTGGACCATCTGTATCGCTTCCCCATAGGGGCGATCCGGCTGACTCGATTCAATGGACTCCTGCCGATGGGCCAGATCACGCCCGCTGCGTTCAAGGTTACTGACGCGTTGGTCAACACCCACCGCACCGGAACAGAGCGCATTGAGATTTTCGGTAAGGGAGTGTACCTGCGCTTCAACCTCTCGCAACCGTTTGGTGGAGTCCCGCAGCCGAAGTCCTATGAGGAACAGGGCGCTAATTGCGCCCAATGCCAGGAGAAGGGAGAGAAGCGAAAGGATTTCCATAGCGGGTCAATCAGGCATAGTCGTCGATTTGCGGATGTTTACTGCCCCCATCGTTTATCGGCTCAGGGGGCGGATTCTTCTTGTTTTTCTCTTGCGGCTCGGACTCGGAGCGTTTTTTCCTGGATTCGTCACGCCGTACAGGCCAGGCGGGCTTGATCGGGGTTGGCTGGCTGATTTCCGACATGATTCTCCTCCAAGTACCGTTAATATCAGAACATACCGACCTGATCCCACTCCTCTTCACTCAACAGCTTGTTCAGGTCCACCACAATCAGCAGATCGTTTTCACGCGTTGCCACACCCTGGATAAACTTGGAACTGTCCTCATTGCCCACATTTGGGGCCGAGTCGATCTCCGAGCCCCGCAGTTCAACCACCTCGGCGACGCTATCCACCAGAATGCCGACTACCTGCATCTCCGATTCAATAATCACGACCCGGCTCGCCTCGTCGATATCTCCAGGAGGTAAACCGAAACGGCTGCGGGTGTCGATCACGGTAACCACATTACCACGCAGATTGATGATCCCGAGGACATAAGGGGGTGCCCCGGGCACTGGAGCAATCTCCGTGACCCTCAACACCTCCTGTACGTGCATCACATTGATGCCATAGGTCTCATCTTCCAGGCGGAATGTAACCAGTTGATAAACCGGATCATTTGCTGAACCCTCGGCAACGCGAGTAGTCATGGCCGTACCTCTGCTTCACCTAAATTATATGTCAATTTCATGACACCCTTGGGGCAATGTTGAAACCAATAGCACTATTTATGCCCAACCATATCCAGTAGTGCATCGACATTGAGCAGTACGCTCAGCTGGTCAATGACCGTGCCAGCCATCCAGGAACGGTAACCTTCTCCCCTGCGCCAGCGAACATCATCTTTCCCCAGGGACAGCGGGCTGTGCAGGCTATCGCACGCCAGTCCCCAGCGGCCATCCCCGACAATCAGCACATGGCTGCCACGCTGGCGCCTCTCGGACACTTTCTCCAGACGCTCAGGCATGATCAGCTGGGCGGTATCAATGACCACCACACGTTGGTCCCGATGGACAAACACCCCCATATACCAGTCAGGTTGACCGGGGATCTGTGTCAGGTCCTGATCCCATTCAGCGATACTGCAGAGCGACATCAGCGGCACGACCAGATTCATACCGCGGACCTTGAAAGGCAGGCCCTGGAACCTTGATGCAGCCCACTCCGGAACAATCTCCGCTGTTTCACTCAACGGCGCCTCGGGCATCTCTACTGCTGTATCGACCGTCCGGGCAATTTCTATAGCCGGTAACGGCTGAACCGGGGCTTCCGCATGCACTCCCTCGCGGATCTCCACCACCTGCGCCAGCTTCGGTTGTTCCTGAACAGGAGCTGTCAGCGTCTGTTTCGACGCCTCCTGGTACTCTTCCACCTCACTCAGCAAGGCGGACAGATAACTATCGATCGCTTGTTCCGGGGCGTGCAATACGGCCTTGGGTTTGGTCGGGTCCATACTCATTGTGCAACCCCGGAGACAGACATTGATTTCTGCTCGTTTTGCAACAATTCAAGCAGTGCGGTGTAGGCTTCCACGCCTTTTCCACGCGGGTCCGCCACCGGTGGCGGCAGACCGACCTTGCTCGCCTCCCGGAACCGGGTATCCACCGGGATCACCCCGTTCCAGATATGTTGCCGATATGTCTCACGGAGTACCCGCAAACTATCTACCGAAGCCCGGGTCCGGCGATCAAACATGGTGGGCACGATGGTGTACGGGAGCGGGGTTGTCCGTGCCTTGAGCACCATCTTCAACGTGTGCAGCATACGCTCCAGACCTTTCAGTGCCAGGAACTCTGTCTGTACCGGGATAACCAGCCGTTCACAGGCGGCCAGGGCATTCACCATGAGCACACCCAACATCGGCGGACAGTCGATCATCACATAGTCAAATTGTCCCGAAAGCGATTCGAAGGCCCTTTTCAGCACCAGCCCCATCCCATCCATACGCCCGGCCTGTCGGTCCAGTGTTGCCAGGGCTACCGACGCGGGTAGCAGCTGCAATCCCTCTGTACCGGTCTGGTACAACAGGGTGGCGGGGTCGATAGACTTTTTTTCAGCCGCTGCCTGAAACAGACTGTACGTACTCTCTTCGATGGCATCGGGGTCGTAGCGGAAGTAGCTGGTCAGCGACCCATGCGGGTCAATATCCACCAGCAGTGTACGGAACCCCCAGACCGAAAGCAGTCCGCCCAAGGTAACCGCCGTGGTGGTTTTTCCCACCCCGCCTTTCTGATTGGCAATGGTCCAGACCCTCATCGGCCACCCCCGCTTGCGGACTCCGGCGTGTATTCGGTACCGTCGGTCGTTTGCTGCGACATAATAAGCAGGTTGACCCGTCGGTTGTTCTTTCTTCCTGCGGCGGAATTATTGCTGGAAAGCGGCCGGTACTCGCCATAACCAATGGCGGCCATCCGTTTCGAGGCAACACCCAACTTGGCGAAATAGTGCACCACACTGGCTGCGCGGGCTGCTGAAAGCTCCCAGTTGGACGGGAAAGTGATGGTATTGATCGGCACATTATCCGTGTGCCCTTCCACATTGATCAAATTGGGCAGCGGTTTAACGATCAGGATCACATCCCGCAACGCCTTCAGCGCCTCCCGGGAGAGTCTGGCACTACCACTTTCAAAGAGCATGCTGCTCTTCATCTCCACCTCAATGCCCCGTTGGGTACGGGTCACGTTGACCAACCCCTGAGTGGCATATTCAAGCAGCGCTTGTGAAAGTGCGTTTTCGACCGAGTCCAGGGTGCGGATATCAGCGGTCGAGTTGCCACTCTGTTCCTCGGACAGCAGATCAGGCGGCATGGCTTCGGGCGAATGTTGCTCCGGCACGACGGGTTCACCCACCTGTGGTTCCAGGCTGCGCAACTCTTCCCCGACCTGTATCGGATTACTGCTACGCACCGGAGCAACAAAGGCTTCCGTCAGGGTATTCGACAGTACCCGATACTTGCCGTCGTTCACCGATGAGATGGAATACATGACGACAAAGAAGGCAAACAGGAGGGTGATAAAATCGGCATAGGAGACCAGCCACCGTTCGTGGTTTTCATGCTCTTCATGCCGTCTTCTGCGCGCCATCAGATGATATACCCCTGAAGCTTCGATTCGATATTGCGCGGGTTCTCCCCTTCGGCGATGGAAACGATACCCTCTACCACCATCTCCCGATAATGTGTTCGGGTCTGGGCAAGCGTCTTCAACTTGTTACCAAACGGGAGCAGAAACAGGTTTGCCAGACCAACACCATAGATCGTCGCTACAAATGCCGTCGCAATACCGCTGCCCAGCTTACTGGGGTCAGCCAGGTTCTGCATGACATGGATTAGCCCCATGACCGCGCCGATAATCCCGATCGTGGGCGAAAAGCCTCCCATGCCTTCAAACACCTTTGCGGCCTGAAGGTCATGATGTTCACGGGTGTCGATCTCTACCTCCAGGATGTTGCGAATCACCTCGGGCTCACTACCATCCACCAGCAGTTGCATGCCTTTGCGGATAAACAGATCCGGCTCCTTCTCTGCAATCTCCTCCAATCCCAGCAGCCCCTCTTTTCTGGCGATATTACTCCAGTCGACCAGCTTCCTGATGGTGGGATTCAGCCGTTGTCCCGGTGGTCTGAATACACTCCCGGCAGAACGCATGGCGTGCAGAAACACCACCATCGGTGTCTGCAGCATGATGGCGCCGATGGTGCCGCCGAACACGATGACCAGTGCCGGACCGTTGGCCAGCGCACCGACCTCGCCACCTTCCAGTGCATTACCGCCCAGAATGGCGCCAAAGGCGATGATAATGCCGACTATACTCAGATAATCCACGTTACACCGCCTTGATCAGGCTGGGCCCGATATCCGCCAGGGCAAGCACGCGGTCGGACAAACCCGCCTTCTCAACCGCCTGGGGCATGCCATAAACCACACAACTCTCTTCACTTTGCGACCAGACGGTTGAACCACCCTCCTTGAGAGCCCGGGTCGCCTGTTTGCCGTCGGCGCCCATGCCGGTCAGGATGATCGCCAGCACATCGCGCGGCATCAGGCGGGCCGCCGAGCCCAGGCTTACATCAACACAGGGACGATAGGTCTGATCCGAGGTACTCTCCTTGATGCGGATCACCGCTCCCTCTCCACGGCGTTCCAGGATCATCTGTTTTCCGCCGGGGGCAAGATAGGCACAAGCGGGGCGCAACAGATCCCCATCCGCCGCCTCCTTGATAGAGATGGCACACTGGGAATCGAGCCGCTCCGCATAGGCCGGGGTAAAACTGGCCGGCATATGTACGACAATAATAATCGGTACAGGAAAGTCCGCCGGCAGCGCAGAGAGCAAGGTCTGTATAGCCACCGGGCCGCCGGTCGAGGCGCCGATCGCCACTAACTTATAGCTTCCCCTGTGAACCGGAGCCACGACTCTGGGCTCAACAGGTCTGACAGACGGTTGGGGTTTTATCAGGGTACCGAGGCGCCGGGTAACACCGCGCGTACCGATCGCCAACACCCGCCGGGCCAGCAGCGTTGAAGCCTCCTGACCGGTTGTTCGATCGAACTGTTTCGGCAGAAAATCCACGGCACCCGCTTCCAGCGCGTCCAGTGTGGCCTTGGCGCCCTCATGGGTCAGCGATGAGAACATCAGAATCGGTATTGGATTTTCCGCCACAATGCGCTTTACCGCGCTGATGCCGTCGAGCACCGGCATCTCCACATCCATAGTGATCACGTCCGGTTTCAGTCGCCGGGCCTCAACGATTGCGCTCTGGCCATCGCCGGCAAACCCGACCACCTCAATCATCGGATCATTGCCCAACATGGCAGCAATCCTTCTGCGAAAGAAGGCGGAATCGTCAACGACCAACACACGGACTTTGGAGGCAGTCATTACCGGGTTACTCGCAGATTGCCGGTGACGGACTGTGTGCGGCGCCAATAATGCAGGTCAGCGACGGGCATATTTTCTCATCAACCCCGGTATATCCAGGATAAGGGCAATATTGCCATCGCCCGTGATGGTGGCGCCTGCCATGCCATCCAACCCCTGCAGCAGTGCACCAAGCGGTTTGATCACCACCTCCTCCTGTCCGATCAGGTGATCCACTACCAAGCCAACCTGGATATTCCCCACGGTGACCACCACCACGTGCCCGGTCGCTTCCCGGTTGCCCCGGGCACTACCGGGAACCAGCCATTTATGCAGATAGAAGAGCGGTAATGCGCGCTCCCGCACCATGATGGTCAACTGACCATCCACCACATTGGTGCGTTTCAAATCGAGATTGAATATTTCCACGACACTGGCCAGTGGCAGTGCGAACGGCTGCTTGCCCAGCACCACCATCAGGGTCGGCAGAATGGCCAGGGTCAGGGGGAGCTTGATGGTGATCAGACTGCCCTTGCCATATTCCGAATCGATCTCCACCTGGCCGTTCATCTGGGCGATACGGGTCTTGACCACATCCATACCGACGCCACGTCCGGAAACATCAGATATCTCGGTCTTGGTTGAGAAGCCGGCCGCAAAGATCAGGTTATAGCAGTCCCTGTCATCCAGGCGGGCCGCTGCCTCTTCATCCATCATGCCCTTTTCAACCGCCTTGCGGCGCAGCACGTTGGGATCCATGCCTTTCCCGTCATCGGCGATAGTCAACAGGATATGATCGCCGGCCTGTGCGGCCGACAGTACCACCTTGCCCTTGCGCGGCTTGCCGGCGGCCTCACGCTCCTCCGGGCTTTCGATACCATGGTCCACGGCATTGCGCACCAGATGCACCATGGGATCAGACAGCGCCTCGACCAGATTCTTGTCCAGATCGGTCTCCTCACCATGCAGTTCAAGATCGATCTCTTTCTTAAGGCTACGCGCCAGATCCCTGACCACACGGGGGAAACGGCCAAACACCTTTTTCACCGGCTGCATCCGGGTCTTCATCACCGAGTTCTGCAGATCAGAAGTCACTACGTCCAGATTAGCCACTGCCGTGGCAACCTCTTCATCCCCCAATTTGGCCTTGAGAGTTTCGAGCCGATTGCGCACCAGCACCAGCTCACCGACCATGTTCATGATCTCGTCCAGCCTTGCGGTATCCACGCGGATGGTGGTCTCTGTCGTGGCTGGGGGCACCTTGCGCGCCTGCGTCTGTGCAGTTTCCTTTGTTTCCGCGGCTTTGGCTGGAGCCGATCGCGTGATGGTGGGCTTCGGCTTTTCGGCCGCCGGCTGTTTTGCCGTGTGCTCCGGTTTTCCGGCTACCGAATCGGAAGGCGCTTTTGCCATATCCGCCGATCCATTGATCACCCCGAATTTGCCCTTACCGTGCAACTCATCGAGCAGCGCATCGAACTCCTCTTCGGTGATGTCATCCGTTTCGGTACCACCTGAAGCCACTGCGCTGGATTCAGTGACCGCCGTGTTGCCGTTGGTTACCGTCGGTTGCTGATTACCGGCCGCAGGCAGGCCACTAAACTGGCCCTTACCGTGCAACTGGTCCAGCAAATCTTCAAACTCATCCTCCGTGATATCATCGCCGCCCGCCGCCACCGGCTGCGACACCGCTGCCTGCTTTACCACACTGGTCGGGCCGGGAACGCCGCCGTGTTTACCGCTTCCGTGGAGTTGATCCAGCAGTTTTTCAAACTCTTCTTCAGTGATGTCATCGCCCCCGAGAGCCGGGTCTGAAAACGACCCTGTTTCGGACGTCGTCGCCGTCTCTTCAGCTACGACTGTGGCGAGTTCGGGTTCGGGCTCCGCTACGACAACCGGCTCCGCCGCCGCGGCCGTCGACTCGGCGACCGCCTCACTCTCGGGAACAGCCAGCTGATGCAACATCTCAATCAGCCCGGGATCGGCCTCGTCCGGCTCTTCACCCGACTGCACCCGGGCAAACATCTCGTTCACCACGTCCAGTACCTGAAGTACGGCATCCATGAGTGTCGCGTCGACACGCCGTTGTCCCTGACGCAAAATATTGAAGACGTCTTCCGCCCGGTGGCAGACGGTCACCAGCGGGTCAATACTCAGAAAACCCGCACCACCCTTGATTGTGTGGAAGCCGCGAAATACTGCATTTAACAGATCATAATCGTCAGGGCGCTGTTCCAGATCCACCAGCTGTTCATTCAGCTGCTCAAGTATCTCCCCGGCCTCAACCAGAAAGTCCTGCAGGATCTCGTCATCCATATCAATGGCCATGCTTCGACACCTCTAAAAGCCCAAACTGGATAGCAGGTCATCCACATCATCCTGCCCACTGACCGTATCACCCTGGTCAATGCCGGGGACGACCGGCCCCTCCAGTTTCTTTGCGTCTTTTTGTTTTTCTGGTAATTTTGAACCGGATATCCGAACCAGCTGTACCAGCTTGTCTTCTACATCGTGCACCAGAGTAATTACCTGCCGGATAATCTGTCCGGTCAGATCCTGAAAATCCTGTGCCATCAGTACATCGGTCAGATAACCATGCAGCTGTTTCGAACGCTCATTGGTCAATGCCAGAAAGCTGCCCAGTTCCCGGCTCAACTCCCTGAAGTCATCCACGGAAAGTTCACGCTTGCAAAACCGCTTCCACTGCTCCGATATAGCGAGAGCCTTCGCACCCAGATCATCCGCCAGGGGCAACCCCGCCTCGACCGCGCCGAGGGTGGTGTTAGCCGATTTTTCGGTCATGGTAATCACATAAGTGAGCCGTTCACTGGCATCCGGAATTTCGACCTGGGCCATCTCACTGATCCGGGGGTCCAGCAGGAACTCATTGATTGCCTCATGCAACTCGCGGGTCAAGCGCCCGACTTCCAGAAACAACTTGCTCTCTACACCTTCGGTAAGCAGCGAACTGACATGTGTCGCCTCAGCCTCATTCCCGGCCTCCAGATGTTCTACCAGTTGCCGCGCGAGCATCAGACGTTCATCACTGTCCATATATTTCTCCAGACGGATTCGTCACGCTGCCGATCAGCTGCCTACACGCTCGAAAATCTTGCTGATCTTCTCTTCCAGCGTTACCGCGGTAAACGGCTTGACCACATAGCCGTTCACGCCTGCCTGGGCCGCCTCAATGATCTGCTCACGCTTGGATTCGGCAGTGACCATCAGCACCGGAAGCTTGACCAGGTTAGGGTCCGCCCGAACCGCTTTCAGCAAGTCGATGCCGGTCATACCCGGCATATTCCAGTCCGTTACCAGGAAATCAAAGTTACCTGACTGCAACATGGGCAAGGCGGTATTACCATCGTCCGCTTCCTGGGTATTGGTGAATCCCAGATCCCGAAGCAGATTCTTAATAATCCGTCGCATTGTGGAAAAATCGTCCACAATGAGAATCTTCATGTTTTTATTCAAGGCAACCTCCAAACTCGATGCCGTTGTTCGTTTTCATAGACCGATCAGAGTTCATCTGTATCGGATAACCAATCTGCAAGGCGGGCGCGTAACCGTAAGGTTGCCTGGCTGTGTATCTGGCACACCCTGGATTCACTGACCCCCAGAACCTGGCCGATCTCGCGCAGGTTCATCTCCTCGTCGTAGTAGAGTGCGATCACCAATCTCTCGCGCTCCGGCAGGCCGGCAATTGCCTCCGCCAGAGCCTGTTTAAAGGCATCCTTCTGCATGCCGTCAAACAGGCCTGTCGAGTCACCTGCACCGCCCTCGTAAGGAAGCTCGCCGACCGACTGCAACTCTTCAATACTGAAGATCCGGCATCCGGCCGCATCCTGCAGGATACGATGGTACTGAACCAGATCCATATCCAGCACCTCCGCTACTTCCACGTCCCTGGCGTCACGACCCTGCTCATTTTCAATAGACCGCATGGCATCGGCTACCATCCGTGCCTTGCGATGCACCGAACGGGGCGTCCAGTCGCTGCGGCGGATCTCATCCAGCATGGCGCCCCGAATGCGAATCCCCGCATAGGTTTCAAAACTGGCCCCCTGGCTCGGATCATAGTTTCTGCTCGCCTCAAGCAGACCGATCATCCCGGCCTGTATCAGATCATCCGCCTGTACGTTAGGCGGCAGGCGATTCATCAGATGGTAGGCAATACGCTTGACCAGTGGAGCATGCCGGTTGACCAGGGTATCGGCATCCATCTCTTGAATCGCGGTATAACTCGCTAGTCCGCTCACCGGCCCATCTCCCCGTTCTGGCTAGTGTATTGAATCAGCCGTTCCACGAAGAATTGGAGGTGCCCGCTGGCACCATCCGGTACAGGCCAGTTATCGGCCTTTTGCGCCAGATTCTTGAATATTTTTGCAATATGGCTGCGGGGATTGGCTTGAACCACAGGTTTTTGCGATTTCACTGCCTTTCTGAGGTTCTCGTCGTACGGAATACTGCCCATGTAGGTAAGCATAACATCCAGGTACTGATCTGTGACACGACACATCTTGTTATACAGATTACGCCCCTCTTCGGCAGTGCGCGTCATGTTGGCCAGAATGCGAAAACGGTCGAGACCGTACTCACGGTTCAGCAGTTTGATCATGGCGTAGGCATCGGTTATCGAGGCCGGTTCATCACAAACCACCACGATCAGTTCCTGAGCCGCACGGCTGAAGCTGACCACCGTATCCGATATACCCGCCGCGGTATCGATGATCAGGACATCCAGATCATTACCGACATCGCTGAACGCCCGGATCAATCCGGCATGTTCAGCGGCACTCAACTCGGCCATCTGTTGAACACCCGAGGCACCCGGCACCACGCGGATACCCGCGGGACCCTGCACCACCACCTCTTCAAGGGAGCGTTCACCATTCAACACATGGGACAGGTCGTATTGAGGATGCAGTCCAAGCACCACGTCAATATTGGCAAGCCCGAGGTCAGCATCCAGCAGCATCACACGACGCCCCATCTCAGCCATGGCGACTGCCATATTGACCGAGATATTGGTCTTTCCGACGCCTCCTTTACCGCCGGTCACGGCAATCACTCGTACGGGTGTAGGTTGTACCATACGTCTTAATCCTGCTGCTTGATCTGTTATTGCATCAGCCATGGGCATTTGCTCTCGCACCTCCGAGCGCCAGTGCCAGGTATTCATCGGAATACTCTCCTCCACCGGTGCTGCAGGCCACCGCCTTGCTGACCAGGGTGTGTGAACGGGCCAGATGCAAATCCTCGGGCACCTTCTGGCCATCCGTGACAAACGCCAGGGGTAGCGCCTTGTGTATCAGCGCCGACAGCGCCCCCCCCAGTGAACCGGCCTCATCAACCTTGGTGAGTATGCACGCCTCGGGCTTGGCCGCGCCGAACGCGCTGATCGTCTGGGTCAGGGAGGAGTAGTCGGTGGCGCCGGACAGGGTCAGAAAACTGCGTACGCCCTGGCCGGCCACATCCAGCATGGACAGTTGTTCGCTGAGCCGGACATCGCGTTGGCTCATGCCCGCCGTATCAATCAGGATCAGTCGCTTGCCCGTCAGTCCGTTCAGCGCGACTGCCAACTCTTCGCGGGTACCCGCTGCGCGCACCGGCACATCCAGGATCCTGGCATAGGTGTTCAACTGTTCCTGGGCACCGATTCGGTAGTTATCGGTGGAGATCAGCGCTATTTGATGGGTACCGTGACGCAGGGCAAACCGGGCCGCCAGTTTCGCCACCGTAGTGGTCTTACCGACCCCGGTGGGACCGATCAGGGCGAACACGCCCCCCTGCTCCAGCAGATCATCCCCGACCGTCTCCATTCTTGTGGCGAGATAGTAGAGCGCCTTTCTCCAGGCCTGATCGGCGCTGGTGACGTCGCTGACACTCTCCACCAGCTGGCTGCAGATATCGGGGCTGATCGATAACCCCATGAGCTTTCTGAAAAGGTCCCGGGTTTCCGGTCTGTGATCACCCATTTCACGCCAGCTCAGGCCGGAGAGCTCATTCTCCATCATGCGGCGCAACGCCTTCATCTCCTGGCGCATCTCGACCAGTACCGGGTCCTGACTCCACTCCACCTTGGGGATCACCTGTTCCTTCAGCTTGGCGACAGAGGCCACCCCCGGGGCCGGCTCACCGGCCGCGGGAGATGGCACCTTCTCCTGCCGAATCGGTTGCACCGGGCTGAGTGTCGGTTTTGGCTGGGGTGCCGGCGAGGGAGTGAAAGCCGCGGCGTCGTAGTCGATCGCCGCCACCAGTTCCACCCCCCCATCGACTTTCTTATTCGACAGAATGACCGCGTCGGAGCCCAGTGCCTCACGAACCTGTCGCAATGCCTGTCTGATATCCGGTGCGAAAAAGCGTTTAATCTTCATACCTGACTTTCCCCGCAGCCAGCTACCCGATCAAACGGCTCATCTATCTCGCCATTCTGAAGTGCCCGATCGTTTAGCGGTGGCTGCCTTATGTTTCTGCACTTGGCCTGCCCACCGTGGCAACCACCTTGATCTTGCGGTTGTCCGGTATCTCGTTATAGGAGAGCACGCTCATCCCCGGTACGCTGTGCTTGACAAAACGCGCCATCCACATGCGGATCGGCGCTGCGACCAGTAGGATACTCTCCTGTCCTGCTGTCTCCTGTTGGTTGGCGGTTTCAACCAGCGCTTTCTGCAGCTGCTCCGCCAGGCCGGGCTCAAACCCAACCCCCCCATCATGGGCAGGCTGAATAGTCTGCTGCAATATCTGTTCCAATCCAGGATCCAATACCACAACAGGAATTTCTTCAACAGGGCCAACAAGTTGCTGAACAATGGAGCGCGAGAGGGCGACCCGGGCCTTGGCGGTCAAAGCGCCGAGGTCTTGACTCTGCGGCGCATACTCCGCCAATGTTTCGGCAATAGTGCGAATATCGCGAATGGCCACGCCCTCCGCGAGCAGGTTCTGAAGAACCTTCAAAAGCTGTCCCAGCGTCAGGACCGCGGGCACCAGATCCTCCACCAGTTTGGGAGCACTTCGGCCAAGCACTTCCATGAGCTGCTGCACCTCCTCATGCCCGATCAGTTCATGGGCATGGGATTGCAGTATTTCACTCAGGTGAGTAGCCACCACGGTGCTGGCATCCACCACGGTATAGCCCAGCGTCTGTGCCTGATCCCGCTGTGCGGCGTCAATCCAGACCGCCTCCAGACCAAACGCCGGATCGGTAGTGGCTACACCCTGCAGCGTGCCGAAAACCCGGCCCGGGTTAATGGCCAGCTCCCGATCCGGATGGATCTCCGCCTCACCGATAACGACGCCATTGAGTGAAATACGATAGCCACCGGGACTGAGATCGAGATTATCCCGAATGTGCACCGGCTGGATCAGGAAGCCCAGCTCCTGGGAGAGTTTTTTACGCACGCCCTTGATCCGGTTCATCAGTTGGCCTCCCTGATTCTTGTCTACCAACGGAATCAAGCGGTAGCCCACTTCCAGACCAATGATGTCCACCGGTTGTACATCGTCCCAGGTGAGCTCTTGCTGTTCCGGCGCCGGCGCAGGCTCAGGCATGGTTTCGACCACCGGTGCGGTCTGTTCACGCCGCTGTCGCTGCAGAATCCACCAGGCACCACCACCTGCCAGGGCCGCCAGGGTCAGGAAGGCGAAGTTGGGCATACCGGGGATGATACCCATCATACCCAACACAACGGCGGTGATGATCAGCGCCTTGGGATTAGTGAAGAGCTGACTGACAATCTGTCCGCCCATATCCTGCTTTGAAGAGGCTACCCGAGTGACAATAATGGCCGCCGAGGTAGAGAGCAGCAGCGAAGGGATCTGCGCCACCAGGCCATCGCCAATGGTCAGCAGGGCATAAAAACGGAGCGCCGTCGATAGATCCAGGTCATGCTGCAGCATGCCGATGGCGAGCCCGCCGATAATATTGATAAACAGGATCAGGATACCGGCGACCGCATCACCCCGGACAAACTTGCTGGCGCCATCCATTGCTCCGTAAAAATCCGCCTCCTGGGCCACCTCTTCGCGACGCGTCCTGGCCTCATCCTGATCAATCAACCCGGCATTGAGATCGGCATCAATCGCCATCTGCTTACCCGGCATGGCATCCAGCGTAAACCGGGCACTGACCTCGGAAACCCGCCCCGCACCCTTGGTCACCACCACGAAGTTGATAATCACCAGGATGGTAAACACCACCAGGCCGACCGCATAGTTGCCACCGATGACGAAGGCGCCAAACGCCTCGATCACCTTGCCGGCCGCATCGCCACCCTGGTGCCCTTCCAGCAATACCACGCGGGTGGAAGCCACATTCAGGGCCAGGCGGAGCAGCGTGGCGACCAGCAGGAGACTGGGAAACACACTGAACTCTAGCGGGCGCAGCGTATAGACCACCACCATCACAACAATCAACGACAGGGCAATATTGAAGGTAAAGAAGATATCCAACGCCAGCGGGGGTAGCGGGATCACCACCATCACCAACAGCATCACCAGCACCATTGGCGCGCCAAGCCCACGTATCCCGGAGGCTTTCACATTGTTCAGGATCGCTGTTGCATCCATTAACCAAACTCCAGACAGATCATTCAGGCACCTTCAGTTCATCCGGTATCTGCAGTTCATCGGGCATCATCGGCTTACCGCCCTGCCCCGGCATGTAGGCCTTGAGTTGAAAAACATAGGCCAGAATCTTGGCCACCGCGAGATAGAGACCCGCCGGTATCGGTTCACCCAGTTCAGTATGGAAGTAGATGGCACGGGCCAGCGCGGGCGATTCGACAATCGGCACCTCATGTTCGGTACCCACCCGGCGAATATTGGCGGCAACCAGTTCAGTACCCTTGGCCACCACGACCGGGGCATTCATGCGCGCCTGGTTGTAGCGTAATGCGACCGCGTAGTGGGTCGGATTGGTGACGATCACATCCGCCTTTGGCACCTCATCCATCATCCGCTGCGTCGCCATTTCCCGCTGCAGTTGACGGATCCGTCCCCGCACCTCGGGGCGCCCCTCGGTATCCTTCATCTCCTCGCGGATCTCCTGCCGGGTCATCTTCATCTGCCGTTTGTGGTCCCAGACCTGAAACGGCACATCCACGACGGCCACAAGGATCAGGGTTGATGAAATCAGCACGAATGCCCAACCGATCAGATTGACCAGTTCTCTGATGGCAGAGGCCAGTCCCATTCCACTCAGAGCGACAAAGGAGTCCAGGGTGAGCCACAACACCAGAGCGGTGGCACCGCCTACCAGAAAAAACTTTGCCATCGCTTTGGCAAGTTCGATCAGTCCTTTCAGAGAGAAGAGGCGCTTCAACCCTTTAAGTGGATTCAGCTTGCTCAGTTTCGGAGTCATGGAATCCGCGCTGAATGCCACGCCGCCCAGAGCAATCGAACTCAGCACTGCCACCACCACTACCACGACAAAGAACGGCGCCAGCATGATCAGGGCATCCTGTATACCGGCGATCAGCCGACGTGTCATCGCCATCGGTTCAAACATATCGACCCGGGGTATGGTCAGATTGCTGCTCATGATCTCGGAAAGTCCGTAACCCATACTGCCGCTCATACCGACCAGGGCCATACCCCCGATCAGGGTGATTGCCATGGTGTTCAACTCTTTTGAACGGGCTATCTGTCCCTTCTTTTTGGCATCGTCCAAGCGTTTCGATGTCGGTTCTTCTGTTTTCTCCTGCCCATCTTCATTCTCTGCCATGCATCACCCCGCAATCAGCAGCAGATGCTGTATCAGGGCCAGGGCCTCCTCCAGCAACTCGCTAAAGTTATCCATGACATCCGGCAGGGTAATCCAGATCAACATGAAACCAATCAGTATCGACATGGGAAACCCCACTGCAAAAATATTCAGTTGCGGCGCAGCCCGACCAATGACGCCCATGCCGAGATTGACCAACAGCAAGGCTGCCATGACCGGCAACGCCATCAGCAGCCCCGCATTGAACATCCGACTGGCCCAGCCGACAATTTCGGCCAATCCATTCTGACTGATACCGGTCATGGCCACCGGAAAAGTGTGAAAACTCTGCGCCAGCAGCTCAATCAACACCAGATGTCCGTTCAGCACCAGAAACAACAGGGTTGCCAAAATCAGGTAGAACTGGGAAACCACCGGCACCTGTACGCCATTTTGCGGATCCACCATGGAAGCAAAACCGAGGCCCATGCTGTAAGCGATCACCTGTCCGGCGAAGATCAGGGCGGCAAATACCATCTGCAGAATGAACCCCATGACCACGCCGATCAGAATCTGCTGCAATAGAATAATGAACGCTTCATCACTGAAGGCATCCACGACAGGGGAAGGTGGAATGACCGGTACCAGCACCCAGGTCAGCACCAGGACGAATCCGATCCGAAATAGCAGCGGCGTCTGACGCGAACTGAAAATAGGCGCAGACACCATCAATGCCCCGATACGTACAAAGGGCCAGAAGAAAGCGGCCAGCCAGGTATGCAATTGAGTATCGGTAAATAGCATCAGGTCACCGTCCGGCTATCCGATAAAATCCGGTATGCTCTCAAACAGCGTCACGGTGAAATTGATAATGACCTGTAGCATCCAGGGACCGGTCATCATCAGAATCACCACCACGATGATCAGCTTTGGAATGAAGGTCAGGGTCACCTCATTGATCTGGGTGGCCGCCTGAAACATGGCCACCAGTAGTCCGACCGCCAGGGCAGGAATCAGCAGTACGGCACCCAGGGCAAACGTGACTTCCAACGCCCGTTGACCGATATCGAGTACGCTGTCTGGTGTCACCCTGATTCTCCGCTAAACCTGAAAACTCGACGCCAGGGTACCGAACAACAACGCCCATCCGTCAATAAGTACAAACAGCATGATCTTGAACGGGAGCGATATAATCAGTGGCGACAGCATCATCATACCCATCGACATCAGCACGCTAGCTACCACCAGGTCAATGATCAGAAATGGGATAAAGATCAGAAAACCGATCTGAAACCCGGTCTTGAGTTCAGAGGTCGCAAACGCCGGCAACAATACCGAAAAAGGCACCGCATTGGGTGATTCGAACTCCGCAAAATTGCCGATTCGGGCAAACAGCGCCAAGTCACTCTCACGGGTTTGACCCAACATGAAACCCCGCATCGGAACCGCGGCACGCTCAAGCGCCTGGGTACCGCTGACCTGCTCTTCCAGGTAGGGCTGCACGCCCTGATCGTAGACCTGCTGAAACACCGGCATCATGATAAAGATCGTCAGGAACAGCGCCAGACCAATCATGATCTGATTAGACGGTGTACTCTGGGTGCCCAGTGCCTGTCGCAGGATAGCCAGGACTATCACGATGCGTGCAAATGAGGTCATCATCAGCAATGCACCCGGCAGCAGGGTCAAAGCGGTCATCAGGAACAACACCTGAATGCTCAGGCTGTAGGTCTGTCCGCCATCCGCTGTGGGCGTTGTCGTCAGCGCATCCAAACCCGGAGCTGCAGTTGCGGCAACAGGCAACAGCGAAATCAGCAATAGGGACAACAGCCGGAGCAGGATCATCATTTCGCCTGCTCCGTCATCTCTGATTTCAGCCGCCCGGAAAAACCCTCGGCATATTCATCTGACGTATCCGTAGCATCCAGCACATGGAGTGTCTGAACCCTGCCCGGCGCCACACCCACCAGCAACCGGGTGTCACCGACGCGCAACAGCACCGCCCGCTCACGCGGACCGAGGGAGACACCGCTTAGAATCGTAATATCCCCTTTGGACGCCATCGGCAATCGGCCAAACCGACGTAACAGCCAGCCCGTTGCAAAAATCAGCCCCAGGATCAACAACAGTCCACCGGCGGTCTCCAGTAACACGCCGCCACTCAATGGCGACGACGACAGTGTGGGCGTCACGGGCTTCTCTGCGTCCACCTGGGCATGGGCGATCAGTGGCATCAAGACCCATGGCAGACCCATGAAGGTCACCGGCAACCTCATCTGCCGAGTCTCCGTACCCGGTCGGCAGGGCTGATAATGTCAGTCAGACGAATACCGAATTTCTCATTCACTACCACCACTTCACCTTTGGCAATCAACGTACCATTGACCAGCACATCCATCGGCTCGCCGGCGAGACGGTCCAATTCAACCACCGAGCCCTGATTCAATTGCAAAAGATTTCGTATAGAGATCTGGGTCCGGCCAATCTCCATAGAGATGGTAACCGGTACATCCAGAATGGCATCCAGCTGAACCTCACCCCCGTTGCCTTTTTTGGATTCAGCGGTCAATTCCTGGAACTGCGCCGTATCCGCCGCCATACCACTTGCAGCGGGGATCACCTCATCCTGCTCTTCCAGCGCGGCAGCCCACTCATCAGCCAATGCTTCGTTCGGGTCTTTGTCTATATTGCTCATGATATTGTCCTAACTGAAAGCCGTTGATCAGGATTCATTCAGCAGATCCTGCAGTCCTATATGTTTTGGTGGGTCTATCCATTTTTCGACCTTGATCGCGTAACACCCATCCGAGACACCCACCCTGCCAGAGAAGATCGGCACATCCGCCGCCGCCACTTCAACCACCTGGGGGATATCCATCGGTATCACATCCCCTTTTTTCAATTCAGAGAGCTCTTTCATGCTCAGGGTGGTTTCACAAAATATCGTCGAGAGCTCCACCGACACACTCATAATCTCGTCCTTCAGCGCGATGACCCAACGTTCATCCTTATCCCCACGGTCCGACTGCACACCGGCATCCAGCAGATCCCGGATCGGCTCGATCATTGAGTAAGGCATGCAGATATGCATATCACCGCCACCGGCTTCCAGATCGATATGAAACGAGGTGACCACCACGACTTCGGAAGGGCTCACGATATTGGCAAACTGGGGATTGACCTCGGATCCGACGCACTCAAACTTCAGAGGCAGTACCGGCTTCCAGGCTTCATGGAGATCGATAAAGGCGAGGTTCAGCAGCATCTGAACCACGCGCAACTCCGTCGGGGTAAAATCGCGGCCTTCGATCTTGGTGTGAAAACGACCGCTGCCACCGAAAAAATTATCCACCACACTGAAAACCAGCTTGGGATCCAGGACACAGAGTCCCTTTCCTTTCAGCGGAGAAACCCTGACCAGATTCAGGCTGGTCGGGACAAACAGACTATGCACAAACTCGGAAAACTTAAGCATCTGCACGCCCGATACGGAAATATCCGCCGAACGGCGCAGCATATTGAACAGACTGGTGCGAAAATAGCGGGCAAATCGCTCATTCACCATTTCCAGTGTCGGTAGACGCCCACGAACAATCCTGTCCTGACTGGCAAAATCATAAGAGCGGGCTTCACCATCCAGCAGCTCATCCGCTTCGGTATTGATATCACCGTCATCGACGCCATGCAGCAGTGCGTCAATTTCGTCTTGTGAGAGTAGGTCACTGGCGGCCATAGTCTTATTGCATCACGAAGGAGGTAAAGAAAACGGCCTCAATTTCGCCCGCCCATTTCTGGTCCTTGAGTATCTGATTAATCATTTTGAAGACTTCCGCCTGGAGCTTCTCTTTGCCTTTCCGGTCACGCAATACGGCATCTTGTTGATTGCCAAACAGCGACAACAGGTTATGCCGCACCATGGGATCATTATGTTGAATGAATTCAATCAAGGCCGGATCACGCGCCATCACCTGTACGCCGATTTGCAACATTTTTGCCTTGCCGCCCGGGGGCAGATTGACCACAAAAACCGGATTCAGCGGATGATAGATGGCCGGAAGCTGTTCCTCGACCACCTCCTCTGCCACATTCTCCGCCGCGGCTTCATCGCCATCCATGAGAAACCAGCCGACACCCAGTCCCATCACCAGCAACAGGATCACACCGGCTATGATAATAATCAGCTTCTTTTTTGATCCGCCGCCATTTTCAGCGCCGAGATCCAGATCTTCATCTTCCTGTTGTTTTGCCACTCGCGATTCCTCTCAAATAACCAACCCGACCCATGCAATAGGCATACCACTTATTAAACAGATATATTCTGTTTATTTTTCATGCTGTTATAAAATTTACCCAGCAGACGACAAAGAATTGACAGTCCACAAACCGGTTAAAAGGCGAAAAAATGGCAGGTACTTCCGGGCCGATATCGATGAGTCATCTTCACCTGAAGCATGAAACAACCCGCCCATCGACAACACACCACTCAGCGCCGTAAAAAACGTAACCAGCGCCAGAAATTGAGCAGGCCCGCCAGGGATGCCGCCAGGTAGGTGAGGGCGCAGGCGCGCAGGATGGTCCTGGCTGCGGGTAGTTGGTTCTCATCCAGATAACCGGACTCCAGGAGCGGCATGGCGCGTCCAAAACTGGCATCCCACTCGACCGGCAGCGTTATCAGCTGTACCAGCAACCCGACGCCCAGGGTAGCTGCCGCCGCCAGAAACATGAGCAGGCCGGCACCGGGGGCCTTGGTGACCAGGGTCAGCACCGGCACAGCAAACAGCAAAAAGGAACCCAGGCGCTCCGCGACCAGCGCGATCCTCACCAGGCGCATACGCCAGCGGAAGGGGCCGTAGCCCAGGGCATGCTGAATGGCATGCCCCACTTCATGGGAAGCGGTTACCACAGCCGTTAACGACCGGCCATGCAGATTATCCGGGGTCAATCTGACGCAACGGGATTCCGGGTCATAATGATCACCCTGCCCACCGGTCGTTGCTTCCACCCCGACCTGCTCCAGGGAAAGCCGGTCCAGCAGATGGCGCGCCAATTCACCCCCCGTGCCGGGAAACCGTCGGTCTTCACCGCTATAGCGGGACAGTACGGACCTGACCCACCACTGGGGCCCGAGAATAAGCAGGATCAACAGAATCAGCAGGATAACAAAATACATCACTCACTCTTCAAGCAATCGGGCCTGGGCTCTTCCTGCGGTTTCATCAACCTGTTTCAGCAACAGGGCGCCGGCAACAAACAGCACTGCCACCGAGAGGATTGATAGCCGGGGGCTGCCTGTCGCCACACTGACCACACCCATCATCAGCGGACCGAGCACAGCGGCAAACTTTCCCAGCATATTGTAGAACCCGAAAAACTCGGCCGGCTTATCCCGTGGAATCAGGCGAACATAGAATGATCGGCTCAGCGCCTGGATGCCCCCCTGGACCAGGCCGATAGCCACCGCCAGTAGATAAAACTCCCACACCTGATCCATTTGATAGGCCCAGAGAATAATCACCAGATAGACGCCGATAGCCACAAAAATACCCTGCCGGGGACCAAAGCGTTCGCCCAGTTGCCCGAACAGTATCGCGGCGGGAAAACCAACAAACTGGGTAATCAATAGCGCCACGATCAGCCCGTCGGCATCGAAGCCGAGCGCCAGACCATAATCCACCGCCATCCTGATGATGGTATCCACGCCGTCGATGTAAAGCCAGTAGGCGACCAGGAACAGCCCTGTCTGACGCAGCAGTTTCAACCTTGAGAAGGTGTAACGGAGTTGTTGCGCACCGGCCCTGACACTCGCCAACCAACCAACAGTCCCGGCCGTTACCGGCTCGGGCACGAATAACAGCACCGGAATGGTAAATACCCCCCACCAGACCGCCACCATCAGAAACGAAGTCTTTACCGCCGCCGCGGCATCGGCCAGGCCGAACAGTGCCGGATTGAGGGTCATCCAGACATTAACGGCAAACAGGATACCGCCACCCAGATAACCCAGGGCAAAGCCGATCGATGACACCACATCCAATTCCGACTCTTCCGCCACCTCCGGCAACAGCGCGTCATAAAAAATATTCCCGCTGGAGAACCCAACCACCGCCATGGCATAGAGCATCAGCGCCATCATCCAGCCGCCTGCTGCCACCAAATAGAGGCCACCGGTCATCACAATGCCCATCATGGCAAAATAGCGCAGATACCGTTTGCGGGCATTGCCCCGGTCAGCCATGGCGCCCAGAAGCGGCGCCAGCAGCACAACCACCATACTGGCAATGGCATTGAAACTGCCCAGCAGAAAGGTGCTGTCGCTGACCGTCAGGCCAGCCGCCCAATACTGCTTGAAGAACAGAGGGAAAAACCCTGCCATGACTGTGGTGGCGAAGGCCGAATTCGCCCAGTCATAGAGCCCCCAAGATAGCACCTGCCGGTTTTTCCAAACCCTTTTACTGTTCAGCGTCACACTCATCCCTTTAGGGAGCCCCTGATTACGCCTGAACCAAGTAGACAGTGAGCCGGAATGGTCAGATTCAAGGCGCAATTCGCACCGGATAGCCGGCTGTTGCGAAGATTTACAACGCAGAAACTGGGTATTCTGGACGTAGGATAGCCGTTCATGATTTGATCAGAGGCGCATTAGTCAAAGCTCAGTTGATTCAATCCCTGCTCACAAGCGTTGCGCAGGATCCGGTCGGCCGCGTCGAAGGATCGATTCAGCCGTTCAAATGTGCCCGATACGGCGGCGAGATCCCCCTGCTTTGCAGCCTGTTCCATCCGGCTGGCGATACCGGCAAGTTTCAGCGCACCCACATTGGCGCTGCTCGACTTGAGGGAGTGGGCAGGCAGAATCACCTGCTTGACATCCCGGTCCAGGATACCCGCCTCGATCTCACGGATTAGTCCCGGTGCCGCATCAAGGAAACTTAACAGTAAGGTGACAAAATCATCATCCATGATCTCGTGCAACTCTTCGAGAATACCCCTATCGACATCGGCTTCCGGCGGAGCCTGACCTGCGGTACTAGCGGCCGCAGGATGACTTTTTGCCGCATCGCCACCGGGTCGCATCACATCACTGCCTGCCTCCGTGATATCCAGCTCACTTCGGGGCAGCCATTGACAAAGCATCAGACGCAACGTGGCGGGCATGACCGGCTTGGAAAGATAGTCATCCATCCCGGCATCCAGGCATTTCTCACGATCACCTTCCATTGCATTGGCGGTCATGGCAATCACCGGTAAACGTGTCAATCCCCTGGTGGCCTCCCGCAGGCGAATCGCCCGGGTGGCTTCATAGCCGTCCATGCGCGGCATCTGGCAATCCATCAATACCAGATCGTAGTGGTGGTGGTTAATGGCGCTGAGTGCGGCCAGGCCGTCCTGCGCCACATCACATTCCAGACCCAACCGGAGCAGGATCTTTTTTGCCACATTGAGATTGACCAGATTATCTTCGACCAACAAGACATGTCCCATCAGCCGCACTTCACTGGCCGACCCCGCTTCCGTTTTGGCCAGGTTTTCAACCGGAATCGTTTCCGCCCATGACTGATCCTGGGAATCGGCGTACAAAAATTGATTGGTCAGCTGTTCCCGCTCTCGAGGTGAACTCTGTGCCGCTTCACTCTGAACATCCATCAATCGGCACAAGACACGGTGCAGATCACTCTTTTTCACCGGCCGGGCAAGCGTGGCATCCACGCCCAGCCTGGTAGTTGATCGAACCACCTCACCGATTGTCAACAGTTTTAATCCACCGAGCACCGGCTCACCATTGATCTCCTGCAAAAACCTCGGCAGCCGGCCACCCAAGGCCTTGCTGTCGATGATCACCAGTTCATAGGCCCAGCTCTCACCCAAATTCGCGGTTGATGTCAGTTTCGACAACGCATCGATGCTACTGTCCGCCCGCTGATACAGGACCCCCCACTCATCAAGATACTGCTCCAACTTCTCCGCATGGCGATCTTTGTCGTCAACCATGAGAACACGCACCCCCTGCAGCGAACGCCGGTCAGCCGGCATATCCCGCAAGGATTTACGCATCGGCACCAGAAACCAGAACACCGATCCTGTTCCCACTTCCGACCTTACCCCGATCTTGCCGTCCATCAGTTCCACAAGGCGCCGCGAGATCACCAGCCCCAGTCCGGTCCCGCCATGTTTGCGGGTAGTGGACGCATCCGCCTGATTGAATGACCGGAACAGACGGGCCTGGATCTCCTCACTGATTCCGTCACCCGTATCCTTGACTGCAAAGATCACCTCGACACTTTTCCGACTGCGCCCCCGACAGGCCACTTCGACCATGACACCACCCTTGGACGTGAACTTGATGGCATTGCTGACCAGATTGGTCAATACCTGACGCAGCCGGATCGGATCCCCCCGAACCACCCTGGGCAGATCGGCCGCAATCCGGTAATCCAGATCCAGTCCGCGGCGCTCGGCGCTCTTGGACATCATGGTCACCACGGACTCGACCAGATCACGTAAATTCAACTCAATTGATTCCAGATCGAGCTTTCCTGCCTCTATTTTCGAGAAGTCGAGAATATCGTTAATAATACTCAACAGGTGGTAGGATGAATTCAGCGCGGTATCCACAAACTGACGCTGTTCCCGATCCAGGTTTGTCTCACGCAGGATCTCCAGTAGCGGCACGATACCGTTCAATGGAGTACGAATTTCATGACTCATGGTCGCGAGGAACTCGCCTTTCACCATGTTGGCCGTCTCAGCCGCCTCCTTGGCCAGGTAGAGCTCTTGCTCCACGTCGCGCCGACGCTCATCCTCATTGCTGAGCCTGGAATTTAATCCGACCATCTTGAGGCGAGCCTGATCAAGCTTGCCACTGACATTCTGTTTACCGGCCCGAAGCCGGGCAATAATGCCGAAGAGCACCGAAAATGCCGCTGCGACCAGGCCAAGTCCCACGGTAAACGCCAACAAGACCGTCACTATGCTCCCCGAAGGCCAGAGTCGGCTGTAGTTGAACACCCATAACAAGGAAGTCAGAAAACTGGCAAAAAACAGCAACACCATCAAATCGATTGCGGACAGCAACATGATCGATAACAGCGCACTGGCACCGATGGAGAGCAGTATCAGCAGACCTGTGTCAGTTTGATAAAGCGGTAGGAGATAGGCCGTAATGCCACCCCAGCAAAAACCTGCAGACAGCGTCGTAATCAGAGGGTAGTAGAGCCATGGCTTGACCCTGTAAATATCCGGTTTGTGCAGATACCAGGCGTACCAGATCCCCAGTTGCACAACGCCGGTCAATATCAAGCCACCCGCCAGGAAGTGTATCGGTGCGGCGTCCGTCCCGGCACCCAGCCAGTAGACTAACCCGGACAACAGGATAGTGGCGATACCGGCAAAACCGAGTCCTCCATAAAACAGTCGGGCTCGCTCCATGGCAACCAACAACCGGCGGGTAATTTTGTTTGCTGACATTCTCTAATCCCTGGTATTCAAGGCCGGCGCTGGCATCCCGCCCCTCACAATTAACCAACAAATATTATCGGCAGCCACCCCGGAGCATTGCACCATTCGCTACGTTATCGAATGATACCGAACCCGTCACGCGAACAGTCCCATTTTACACGGTCGGCCCCATTTTCGAAGATTTCGCCATCGTGACTACAACCAGTAGCCTACGCATGCCGTCAGTGGGATAATCCGTTATCCATCGGGGTTCATCACACCTTTCCGGAATCTGATCAGCATACACCCTATATCAAGGAACTGAATATATGTCTGAACAGCAACAAAAAGAACAGGAACTCAAAGCTGCATTCATTCAGCATCTTCCTGAGAGGATCCACAGTATCGACAATGACTGGGTTAGCCTTTCCCGGGGACAATGGGATATGGTCCAGCTGAAAAAACTGTGTCTGAAAATCCAGAATCTGACCGGAACCAGTGGTCGTTTTGGATTGGTCAACTTGAGTGAAAGCAGCTTTTCCCTGGAAGTCTACTTGGGCAATTTCACCGATACCGATACGGTTCCGACCATTGAACAACAACAAACCGTCAACACGCTGATCATGGCCATCAAGCATGAGTCAGAGCTGATACGCAGTAAGTCCGGCATAGCGAAGCCGGCCAACCGGCTGATCTATCTGCTGTTTGGCAATGACAAGCTGGCTCCCGGACTGACCGGCATGCTGGAAGAGCAGGGCTGCACGGTCCTGGGCTTCAATCACCTGGATGATGTGGAAGGTGAGATACAGCGGCGCCTGCCAGACGTGTTGATTATCGATGACAGTTTGCTGGTCAGGATTGCCCCGCTCAATCGCGAACTGGCCATCCAGCAGGAGCGCCAGAAAAAGCAGATGGGGGTAATCTGCATCAGCCAGACGCGGGATCTGGAGCAACGCCTGCTTGCACTTCGCAGCGGTGTGGATGCCTACTACGTGACCCCGGTAAACACGCAGGATCTCGCCGACAGAGTGATTGAGCTGGCCTCCCCCAAGAGTGACCGCTACCGTATCCTGATCGTCGAAGATGACCAGACCCAGGCGAATTTTGCAGCCTCGATACTGAGAAAAGGCGGTATGAAAACAGCGGTCATCACTGATCCAATGAGAGTTATCGAGGCACTCGACGAGTTCCGCCCGGATCTGATCTTGATGGATCTCTACATGCCTAATGCCAACGGCATAGAACTGACTACCATCATCAGAGAACATCCTGATTTCATCACGACACCGATTGTTTTCCTCTCTGGAGAAAAGGATACGGACAAACAGCTACATGCCTTGAGTGTTGGCGGGGATGATTTTCTCAGCAAGCCAATCCGTCCCCGACACCTGATCAATACAATCGCCAACCGGGTGCAGCGTGCGCGCATTCTGGAAAAACGCCACCACCACTCCAACAGCAGGGATCTGCTCACCGGACTCTACAACCGGCGCCACTTTTATGAGCATCTCGATCGTATCACCACGCAGATACAGGATCACGCCGCCACTGGCGGCGTGCTCTACATCTCGCTTCGACAAGATGGCGGCGCCGGATTAAGCCCTGAAAATGACGGTTATCTCGCCAATACGGGCAGCCTTATCAGTGGGCTGTTGGAAGAGCAGGATATTGCCACCCGTATAGATGATGACGGATTTGCCATTTTGCTCCTGCGGCCACATCAGAAAAATATTGTCAGCCTGGCTGAAAAACTTGCCCATAAACTACTCGGTTTAAAGACGGGTGCGAAACTGACTCCGCATATCGGAATCGCCACCTTCGGTAGCGAACAGACCAATGCATCCGATCTCATGGCGAATGCATCCGCAGCCTCACAAGAGATCCAGAACAGCAATCAATATGTCAATCTGTATGACGAAACCGGAGGTCCCTGTCACCAGCCAGATGCGGCGCAACTGCCCTATCTGTTCAAACAGGCGTTAAACAAAGGAAGCTTCCAGCTCTTTTTCAGAACCCTGACGCATCTTCAGACAGCGGGCACGGAAGCATATGAGCTGAAACCCCGGTTGCGACTTCCAGATGGCAGACAACTCGGTAGCTCTGAAATCATGTCATTGGCCGATGAAGAACGTCTCGGCACCCAGTTCAACCAATGGCTTATAGAGCGTGCGCTGATCACATTGGAAGAGAAACGGACTGAGGGAAAAAATAACCTGCTAATGGTTGCGCAATCATCCGAGTCCATCTTTCAGGGCACGATCACAGGCTGGCTCCGGGATCAGTTGCGGTCCAGACAGATGGTGGGGGTTGGGCTGGTTCTTGAATACCGTATTGCCGAATTAAGCATTGATCTGAAAACCGCGAAGGAACATTTCGCACAGCTGCATGAGATGGGCATTAAGGTTTCGCTCTCACGCTTCGGTGCAAGTGACACCGCGCTCAAGGTACTGCACTATCTGAATGCCGACCTGGTCCGGCTGGCCGGTCCTATCCTTAGAGCCAACGAGCAAGAGATAAGCGGAATCATCGCCCAGATCAGCAAATGCGGCGCCAGCGTGATATTGCCTGCCGCCGTTGAACCGGGATCAATTTCACCCTTCTGGCGGGAATCTGCCGATTGGATGCCGGTATTGTCCGGCGCCCCACACCATTGAAAGCCGGAGCACCCGTGCCCATAGACAGCGACAAGAGAGCAGAACTGGCGGAGCAAGTTCATTTCATAAACCAGACCGATGACCCGATAAACCGGTACTTTTTCGAACAAGCCAGCCTCGCAAAACTTCCCAAAGGACAACACGTGTGCCGTGAAGGCAGCGACTGTGGTCATCTGGCGATCTTGCTCGAAGGCACTGCAAGAGTCTACAAACTGGGGGAAAACGGCAAGGAGATCACCCTCTATCGGGTAGGGCCGGGCGAAAGCTGCATTCTTACGGCGTCCTGCATTCTCAGTGACATCCCCTTTCCTGCGTTTGCCATTTGTGAAACTGATGTCGAGGCCGCATTGATACCCGCCGGAGATGTCCGCCGCTGGCTAGCCGAATCAAGCGCTTGGCAGGATTATATTTTTGGCCTGGTCGCCACCCGATTATCCAACATCATCAATGTGGTCGAAGATGTGGTGTTCAGGCGCATGGACAAACGGATAGCCAGCCATCTCTGCACCAGGATGGACCTGACCAATCATGCACTGCTGGTCACCCACCAGGAGATAGCCTCGGAACTCGGCACCTCGCGAGAGGTGGTCAGCAGGATACTCAAGGAATTTGAGCAGGAAGGATTGATTAAAGTGACACGTGGCTCAATAGAACTGCTTGATCTGCAAAAACTCAACAGGAGGCGCAACGAAAAATAGTGCTGGCCAGTGCGTCAAACGTCTATGTGACTTAGTCACATACATGGCTTGAGGAACAGATTATTCTTTACTCATGGTCCATGGGGCGAGAGCCCCCTGCATAGCAACACAATGGCATGGGAGCGTATGATGAAAAAGAACATGGGTGGTATAGATCGGGGGCTTCGGGCTCTGGTAGGAATCGGAGTGATCGCCTGGGGTGTTGCAGCCCAGAACTGGTGGGGGGCAATCGGCATCATCCCCCTGTTTACAGCTACAATCGGCTGGTGCCCAGCCTATCTGCCGTTTGGTCTGAGCAGCTGCAAAACGGAAAAGTAATAGATTGATTTGCAGCAGGTATTGCCTTTCAACCGGAAGGCAATACCTTGCTTGGCCACGCGCGCATGACCGCCTGTACCAAGGTGGCCAACGGGATGGCAAAAAACACCCCCCAGAACCCCCACAGTCCGCCAAACACCAGTATCGCCACGATAATCGCCACTGGATGGAGATTCACCACCTCGGAAAACAGCAACGGTACCAGTACATTGCCATCCAACGCCTGAATAACAAAATAGGCGACACTCAACCAGATAAAATCATTACTCCAGCCCCACTGGAACCAGGCAATGAGGATCACCGGAAAGGTAACAACCGCCGCGCCGATATAGGGGATAATGACGGAGAGCCCAACCAGCACGGCCAACAGCATGGCATACTGCAGTCCCATGAAGGTGAAGGTAAAAAAGCTGATGGAACCGACGATGATAATCTCCCAGAATTTACCGCGCACATAGTTGGCAATCTGTTCATCCATGTCCCGCCATACGGTATCGGCAAATTTCCTGTCTCTGGGCAGAAAATTAAGCGCCCAATCAAGAATGATCCGCTTATCTTTGAGGAAGAAAAACACCAGTAGCGGCATCAAAATGAGATAGACCAGAATGGTAATGATTCCAACCACCGACGACAGTGACATGGAAACCACCTGTTGACCAAAGGTAGCAATTTCACGTCGCAATACGGTGAATATCTCCTGTACCTGCGCTGCTGAAATAATCTCCGGATACTTATCCGGCAGCAGCATAAGCAACCGTTGGCCCTCTGAAATCATTGCGGGTATCTGTTGAAATAGCTGTGTCACCTGGCGTGACAGTTCGGGCATCAATACAAACAGAATCAACGTCACAAATAACAGAAAAGCGACGAACACAACCAGTACGGCGCTAATGCGTGGAAGACCCATGCGCTGGATTTTGCTGACCAGTCCTTCCAGGAGATAAGCTATCACCGCGCTGGCCAACACCGGGGCCAACATCTCCCCCATGGTAATGATGATGGCGAAGCACACCACCAAAAACAGGGCAAGGAAAATGACCTCTGGATCAGAAAAATGTCGTTTGAACCAATCTGTCAGAAATTGCATCCGGATAGGCCTGTCAATCGTGCTTGTTATTGTTCACGCTGCTTTGCGACATATTCCTGATGATGACGCTCAAACAGCGCCTCCAGCTCATCAATCACTTCGCCAGTTCGGCGCCCGTGCATGATGTGCGCCGTCATCAGGGATGAGGTCTCCGTCAATAACGCCGACCTTTCCAGCATGTGATAAGTCTCGGAAAGCCTTTTAATTGCCGCAACGACACTCTCGACTTCAGGCCGTGGGATCGGCTTTGGCTCCAGCAAAGGCGGCTGCTCTTCGGTTTCTGACACCGCTCCGGAACGCTGAAGCAGAAACTCGGCGAATGCCAACAGACTCAGTTTATCCTGTTCGTTCAGAGCGGAATAGAGTTTGAGCAGCTTTCGTTTCTCATCCGAAAGCGTCTGGGTCGGTAGTAGCATACTCAGTCTATGCAATCATGCTTGTGCTCTTCACAGTATTTCTGTGCAAACTCCAGCAACTCTTCCATCACCCGTGCGCGGAATTTTTGTTTCTGGTGTACGAAGGAGAACGGCCGCTCCAGCCCGGGTTCAAGGTTGATGGCCACCAGCGTGCCCAGTTTCAGCTCTTTCTGAATAGTCGCCCTGGAGACCACCGAGATGCCCATACCCGCCTCCACGGCACCTTTGACCGCCTCCGGACTGCCCAATTCCATGGAGACATTCAAATCATCCACGTTATCCTTGATCTTGGCGAGATACTCATTGATCACTTCGCGGGTCCCTGAGCCCTCCTCCCGGCAAATAAACGGGTATTTGACCAAATCTTCGTAGGTCAGTGTACTGCGGTGCGCCTCCGGATGACCCGGCGGGACAATAGCGACCAGTTGATCCGCCTTGCATATTTCCACTACCAGGTTTTTATTGGCCACCGGCGCTTCAACCACACCCAGATCGATGGCGTTGTTCTCCACCATGGAGACAATACCATCGGTATTGGAGACCTTCAGGTGGATATTCACATCGGGATACTTTACTTTGAAATCACCCAGTAACGCAGGCAGCATATATTCCGCAATAGTCGTGCTTGCCCCGATAGTCAATGAGCCACTGATCTCCCCGGTCATAGCCCGGACAGAGTTCTCCATTTCGGCATAGAGTTCAAAAATCCTGGCCGCATACTCATAAACATGGGCTCCCGCCTCCGTGAGACTGATGCGATTATGGGTGCGGTCAAACAGACGGGTATTGAAATAATCTTCAAGTTGCCTGACCTGAAAAGTCACTGCCGGCTGCGTCATGTGAAGAGATTCCGCCGCCTTGGTGAAGCTGAGCAACCGTGCCACGGTATGAAACACCTGAAGTCTGCGATCGGCCATGTGATATCCCCACAGATATAATTGGTAATAAAATCTTTTTATAGCATACAAATCCTTGAAAAGGCCAATTATTTTAGAAAATTATAACGCTTTAAAATAAACAGTATGGCGGTCGGCCTGAATTACCGGTTTCGGCGCACAAACCGTCCTAATCACGGACCTCCAAAATAGCGGATCAATGCCCATCAAGCAGCGAGCGCAGGGATTCCTCGATTGCTCCGGGCGCTTTGATCAATGCAGTGAAACTGTACCTCCCCGTCCGCTTCAGATCGGGAAAATCGAGCGGCAGTTTGAACCTTGGATGGAGCACAAAAACCTCACCCTTGCGTACTACCAGGGTATATGGGAAACGCGGGGTATGTTTTAACCGCTGGATATCCGCCGCAGCGATGACGGCCTGATCACTACCCGCCCCCTCCGCCAGCCCCACGCCAAACAGGGATACGGTAGATTCCGGGATGTCGATCCTGAACACGGCGCTGACGCCGCCTCGCCCGCTATCCAAACCCGTCTCTATCAGTTCAAGCGCCTTGACTTGGCTACCAAACCTGCCCAAATACAGAAAATCATCAAACTGCTCCATACCGTATGAATACCGATAACCGGACAATGCCGTCACTGTCAGCCCCCCGGATGATCCAAAGGTTTCCTGCTCACCCAGAATATTTTTCAGCTGTACTCGTACCGGTTCAAGATCACCCTTTATCCTGAAGGCATACTTTTGATAATTCGGATTGGTGTAGGCAACCTGCAATCGTCCATCAAAACGGGTAACCGCGATCCGCTGCGGGACCGCAAACAACGCATTCACCTCCTCGGCCGCCAACCGCATCAGGTAATCGCTGGTCACCACGATGACGTGACGATCAACACCGGGGGAATATTCACCCAACAGTTGAAAGCCGCCAGCAGCTAGGGCCCCTTTCAGCTCAATGACCGTCTTCACCATGTCGCCCTGCATGTTGGAAGAGAGAATATAGGGTCGTAACTGCGGCGCAGCTACCAGAGGATTCAGCGTGAGAAACCAGACCACTATTAAACGGGAGATATTGCTGAAAATTGTTGAAAGAGCCATTCCATTTCCTGCTTCCATAAGCCCCGACCCATGATGCACCGATCAATCGATGAAATCGATCATTTCCATCGGACAGGTAAGATTCAGGCGCCAATTTTGTGCAGCAGATCTTTGTGCAGCAGATCAATATTGATTTTTATCAATCCCTCCGCGCTGTGATCTGCAGGATTGTTTCAAACGGTTGTGCAAATAAAAACGGAATGCTAGATTCCTTTAAATAATAATTAAACGGTCGAGATCAGCCCCCAAGTCACATCGACCGCCAGATCAAGAATATGATCAAACTTTAACCTTTCAGGCCAGTTAAGGCTGCAGACCAAATTTACGGGGAACCCTATAGATGAAGAAACTCGCGCTTGTCTCAGCAATCTCGCTGACAGTTACCGGTCAGGCGATGGCGGCCGGCTATAAAATTCCGGAAAACTCCATCAACAGCATGGCGCTTTCCGCCGCCTATGTCGCCAACGCCCATGGTGCCGATGCCGCCTATCACAATCCGGCAGCGATGGTCTATAACGCCCCGGGAGCAAGCCTGGAGGCGGACCTGACCCTGGCGCACTTGACCAGCATCAATCTGACCAGTGGAACATTTGCCCCTGACTCGACCAAGGTCGAGAACATTCCCATCCCCTCTTTCCACTACGTCAGCCCCGCAATGGGTGATTTCCGCTTTGGACTCTCAGCCGTGGTACCGGTTGGCCTCAGCAAACGCTGGAGAGGTGGTGCCGCCGCATTTGCCGAGGAGTTCACGCTGGAGACCCTGGAACTGAACCCCTCCGTCGGCTATCGGGTCAACGACCGGTTTTCCGTGGGGGCGGGCGTCCGGGTGATATACAGCGACGGTGTGGTCAAGAGCAACAATGGGTTAGGCACATCCCGCGACCTCACCGGTGACTCGTTCGATTACGGCTATAATCTGGCCCTGCATTTCAAGGCCACCGATCAACTCTCCCTGGCAGCCACCTATCGATCAAAAATCGATTTGACGGTTGAAGGAGACGCCAATCTGCTGGTGGGTGGCGCGCTCAGCTATATTGGACCGGCCAGTGTGGAGATTCCCGCACCGGCAGCCCTGAACCTGGCAGCAGCCTACGACATCAGCGACCGGACCACGGTTGAATTCGTCTATGAGCGCACCTACTGGTCGGCCTATGAACAGCTGGACTTCAACTATGCCGCGACCATCAACCCGGCAATAAATAATGTCTTTGGAACCCCGCTGATCAAGGACTGGAGCGACAGCAACACCTATCGCATCGGCCTGACCCATCAACTGAATCCGAAATGGACCGTAATGGCCGGATTTGCCTATGACGAAACCCCGGTACCGAAAAAGTTTGTCGGCTATGAACTGCCGGATTCAGATGCCAAGATCGTCTCATTCGGCGCCAAGTACAACTACTCTGACGATCTTGCCATCGGCGCCGCCCTGCTGTATGACCGAAAAGACAAGCTGACCATCCCGGCCGGCGTCAATTCAGAAGCAGGCGGAACTCTAGCGAACGGCGCCACATTTGAGAATGCCAGGGCTTACCTGTTCACGGTAGGCCTGGAGTACAAGTTCTAGGTCAACAACAATCGCAGATCGTCAGCGAAAATACCGGGGCTATCCCCGGTATTTTTATTTGGACAACAGCACCCTATAAAAAAGCTTTGTCCCGGTTATATGTTGATGTTGTTGGTTTGGAGATTTACCCAGGGAGGGGCTTATACTGCAAAGCACATGGAGGTGCGTGAGCGGATTTGTCCAGGGAAGGGCTTATACCGTGAAGCATATGGAGGTGCGTGAGCGGATTCGATCCGTAGGAGCGGCTTCAGCCGCGAAATTCGCGGATAAATCCGCACGTACAGAAGCACCCTCCTACATGCAACAGGTGACTGGGACAGAGCCACAAAAAAAGGCCGCTCCCCATTGCCGGGGGCGGCCTTTTTTATTTAACACCGACTCTTTAGATATAGAGACAGATATCGCTCTCACCGGCAAACTCGAAGAAGCGGGCCGCACCCGCATATTCGATGTCATCGATAAATTCTGAGCTGTCCATATCAAACAGGTCCACCGTCATCTGACAGGCGATCAGCTTGACATCCGCCTCCTGACAAAGCTCCCGCAACTCTTCGAGCCCGGCGACACCCTTGTCGGCCATTTTCTTTTTCATCATCATGGTCATCATGGACTGCATGCCCGGCAGCGCCGTCCCCAGCACCGGGAACCACTTATCCATGCCCAGCGGCATGGGCATACCCGGATTGCCCAGCGGAGTCACCTGCAGGTCCAGTTTTTTACGCAGCAGCTGCAAACCGTAGAAAGTAAAGAAAATCTCCACTTCATAACCAAGCGCCGCAGCGGTGGATGAAAGGATAAAGGGCGGATAGGCCCAGTCCAAAGAACCCTTGGTTGCAATAATGGCTAATTTTTTCGTTTCCATCTGAATATCCTCCAGTGGATGAGGCTTGGAGTCCGAACCGTATGGATCAGGACTTTTTGATCAGAAAGTGGAACTTGCCGCCTTCTTCACGAGACTCCAGCAGCTCATTGCCGGTCTGCTTGGAAAATGCCTCGAAATCTTTAACCGAACCGGGGTCGGTAGCGATAATGTGCAGTACCCTGCCCGCATCCATCGCGGTCAGACTCTTCTTCGCACGCAGGATGGGCAGTGGGCAGTTCAGGCCGCTTGCATCCAACTCATCATCAAAATCAGCCATGGTAAACCTCCAGTATCTTTATGTTTGGTTGTATGAAAATCAGTCGTATCTTATATTCTAATTATCAACCAAACGCAAGTCCACGCCCAGTTTCAGGACTGTTGATCATCCATACGCAACCAGCTGATACCCGTTGCGTGCCCAGTCAATGATCCCACCGCGCAGATTAATCACATTATCAAACCCCTGCTGCATCAAATACATACAAGCATGGTAGGAGCGAGCACCGCTACGGCAATAGAGTACGATATCCTTGCCCGATGAAAATTCAGTGATCTTTTGCGGAATAAGGTGCATGGGAAGGTGAGTCGAACTCGGCAACACGCCGGCCACCACTTCCGCTTCGCTGCGGATATCCAGCAGATAAATATCTTCATTTGCAGCCAGTCTGCTCTCAAGCTCCTGGGAATTGATCTCTTTGACCACACGCACACTCTTGTGATGATTAACCTAGTTATTTAGTATATTATAGATTTGCTAATATATACAAGCCGAGGGTGGTTATTGTTCCACTCAGGACCACATGTTAGAGTTCCGCCTCATTCAATGGGCATGGTATTCAGGCTCACGGACTCAAATTCCGCTTGCGAAGGTAACTGATGGATTTTTTTCCTATTTTCCTGGATGTTAAAAACAGAACAAGTCTGGTGGTTGGCGGGGGCGACATAGCCGCCCGGAAAGTTGCGCTGCTGCTGAAGGCACAAGGCAAAATCCGGGTGGTTTCACCAAAGCTTTGTACCGAACTGAAGGCAACCGTGGAAAAAGGGCTGATCGAGTATGTTGCCCGGGGATTTCAGGTTGACGATCTGGATGATGCCTATCTGGTCATTGCCGCCACCGATAACACTGAAGTAAACCGGCAAGTATCCGAAGCAGCCCGTAGCCGCCACCTGCCGGTTAACGTGGTGGATCAACCAGCACTCTGCACTTTTATAACCCCATCGATCATTGACCGCTCCCCGGTCGTGGCGGCCGTCTCAACCGGCGGCGCTTCGCCCGTGCTGGCGCGCATCATCCGCAGTCGGCTGGAGACACTGATCCCAGCCGGCTATGGCCGCCTGGCCGAGTTGGCCAATCGCTTCCGGGACCGGGTCAAGGCGCGCTTTCAGGATGCCACGGATCGCCGCATGTTCTGGGAAAAAGTGCTGCAGAGCGGGGTGGCGGAGCGCGTCTTTTCAGGCCATATCGAAGAGGCCGACGTGAGCATGGAACGAGCGCTGGAGAGCACAGACCCCGGCGACGGCATGGGGGAAGTCTATCTGGTCGGTGGTGGGCCAGGTGACCCGGATCTACTCACCTTCCGCGCCCTGCGGCTGATGCAGCAGGCGGATGTGGTGGTCTACGATCGACTGGTCGCGGCTCCTGTGCTGGAAATGACCCGACGTGACGCGGAACGAATTTATGTCGGTAAAGAGCGGGATCATCACGCCATGCGTCAGGAGGAGATCAATCAACTGCTGGTGGATCTGGCAAAAAAAGGTAAACGGGTGGTCCGCCTCAAAGGGGGGGACCCCTTCATCTTCGGTCGCGGTGGAGAGGAGATTGATACCCTGTCGGCAGAAGGCGTGCCGTTTCAGGTTGTCCCCGCCATTACTGCGGCCTCCGGCTGCGCCGCCTACTCCGGCATTCCCCTGACGCACCGGGACTATGCACAGTCCGTGACCTTTGTCACCGGCCATCTAAAAGATGGCTCTATCAATCTCAACTGGAGACAACTTGCGCAGCCGCATCAGACCGTGGTGTTCTACATGGGACTGGTGGGCCTGCCGGTGATTGTTCAGCAATTGATCGAACATGGCGTATCGCCGGATATGCCGATAGCGCTGATTCAACAGGGCACCACCGAAAAACAGCGGGTTTTTACCGGTACGCTGAATAACATCCAGGCAATTGTCGAACGGGAACAACCCAAACCGCCGACCTTGATAATTGTGGGCGAAGTGGTCCAGCTGCAGGAAAAACTGAGTTGGTACAAAACGCCTGACGTTCCACGCAGTGGCGCGACGTCGCCTGCCGGTCCCGTTATGGGATAGATGGTGCCGGAGAAAAACAGCGGTTTTTTGGACAAAAAACACCGGTATTCTGAGGATTGACTCAAGCACGCACGCAGACAATTGGCATCCAGATGAACAATATGACCCATATTCCCGGAACCCCCTATCTGCCAGCACCACTGGCATTGCCACTAAGCCTGGTACCCGGGACGGCCTATAGCCAAGTAATGGTTAAGGTATTGAATAAACTGTTTGTCCCGGAGTTGGCGGATGGCGAGCTGGACTTCCTGGAAGGGAAAGTAATGCGCGTGGATGTGGTCGATGCCAGACTTCATTTCAGCATCACCCTTCGAGATGGCGTGCTTGCTGCTGCCAAGGCGAATCAGCCACACGACCTGAGCATTGAGGGATCCATTTACGATTTTCTGCTACTCGCCACCCGGCGTGAAGATGCGGACACCCTGTTTTTCAATCGTCGCCTGCGACTCGGGGGCGACACGGAGCTGGGACTCTATGTCAAGAACTTCCTCGATGCGCTTGAACTCGACGACCGCATTGGCCCGTTTCTGAAAATGATGGATGGCGTCACTACCCTGATTGGACGCATTCCGAGCCTGCCAAAGCCACGCTTGCCTTTTCCCGGACTGGGGCGACGTAACTGAAAATCAATCTGCAAGCGTGAATATAAGGACGGCTCTTTCTATCGAGTCACAGCAGACCATCAGATCACAGCACCGGAGCCTGGATGGAGCCGCCGCCACCGAAACCGGAATTATCACGTACATCCACGGCGGCGTAATCCGGGATTGAGGCAGACGTCATGCAATGCCCCGGATTCCGCCCGTTCGGGGTTGCGCGTCTGTCGGACTTTCGTGGGATGGGCTTCATCCAGGCTACAAACTTTCGAGTTATAGCAATCTATAGATTCACAGTAGCGCTTCGGCAGCCGCCTGAGCCCTGTTCTCCATCCCGGCATCCCCATGCCAATAACCATTGCACGAGCCGACCGGCACCAGCCGCTCCAGCTTCACTGCACCAGCCTCCAACTCAATGTCGCCTTTCAGGCAACCGCTGAACAGTTCGATCACTTTACCGGTATGGTTGGCCTGGGGACTGATCCGTAGCACATCCACATCCAACGCCCGCACCTCCTCCAGATCCGGGAGCAGATTGAAGGTATGCGCCGACTGGGTCTGAATGCCGTTCAGGGCAAGGAAACGGGTATCATCCTGTGCCGACAAGGTCAATCCATCTGGAAAATCGAGGCAGCGGTACTGGCAATCATCTTTCGGCAAATTATACGCCCTGGCGGTAAAACAACGGGCCGAGTAGGCCAGTGGCAGACGGCCGAAGGCAAATAACTCGGTTTCAACACCCTCCGGTTTCAGTTTCTGCATTGCCTTCAGGGTCTCCTTGGACAGCTCAACCGGAAACACCCAACGTTTGAGACCCTGTTCCGCCAGCAGTTTGAGTGTTCGGTCGTTGTAGACATTGACGCTATGACCCGCGACGAAGGGTTTCCCCCGCATCAGTTGCACAGCCCCCATGTCATTGGCCTCTACCATGTGTGCGCCGTTCTCACACAAGCGGCGCAGGCGCTTCAGTTCGGACTCCGCCTCTAGCAACGCCAGCGTGGAGAACACTACCTCCTTACCGGCCGCCGCCAGCCGTTCTGCCAGAGCGAACCAGTCATCGGTGCGCATCAAGCTGCGTTTGGAACAGACCGTCTCCCCCAGATAGATAATGTCCACCGGCGAGGCGGCCATCTCTTCATAGAAATCGAGCAGCTGATCTTTTGCCCAGTAATAAAGCACCGGTCCGAGAGAGAGTTTCGGCTGTCTGTTCATAACGCTAGAGACCTTTTACTGCCAGGGGCGACTGTAGGCGCCGAGAGTGGTTTGCGTCCCTTCCGATACCTTGCCGAGCTCGGCCATCCAGTCCGCCTGTGGCCGATAGTTTTCCGGGTCCCGTTGGCAGGCATCCAGCGCCGCACGCCAGACCCGGGCCACCTGTTGCACATAAACCGGACTGCGCTGGCGCCCTTCGATCTTGATGGCCGCAATACCAGCGGCCTGGAGCTGGGGCAACAGTTCCAGGGTATTGAGGCTGGTCGGCTCTTCCATGGCATGGTAGGTATTGCCACCGACACTGAAACTCCCCTTGCAGAGGGTAGGATAGCCGGCGTTCTCACCCTTGGCAAAACGGTCAATCAAGACTCCGCCCAAGCGGGTCTCCAGACCATCCGCGGTCTCCCGCCACTCCACGTGACTGGCCGGCGAGCAGGCACCATAGGTATTAGGGGAACGCCCGGTGGCATAGGATGAGAGGATGCAACGTCCCTCCACCATCACGCAGAGACTGCCAAACCCAAACACCTCGATCTCAACCGGACTGTTGCTGACCACGTGCTGGACCTGACCGAGGGAGAGTACCCGGGGCAATACAGCACGGCGGATACCGAAGTTGTCCTTGTAAAACTGCAGCGCCTCATAGTTAGTGGCGGAGCCCTGAACAGAGAGGTGCAGGTTGAGCGCCGGATAACGGTTCGCCGCATAATCCAGCACCCCGATATCCGCTGCAATCATGGCATCCACACCCAGCTCAGCCGCCTGATCGACCGCATTCTGCCACCGGCTCCAGCCGTCCGGTTGCGGATAGGTGTTGAGCGCGAGGAACACCCTGACCCCCCGCTGATGGGCATACTGGATACCCTCTGCAATCTTGGCGGGCCCGAAGTTCAGACCGGCAAAATGGCGGGCATTGGTGTCGTCACGGAATCCGAAATAGACCGCATCGGCGCCATTGTCGACCGCGGCTTTGAGGGAGGGCAGATTACCGGCAGGGCATACTAATTCCATTGATTCAGTCACTCAGGCAGTATGAAATGGGGCAGGATCGGTATTATTGGACCGGTATTTGATCTGAAACGTAAAATCAATCGCTTGTACCAACAGATGCAGCGCTATTTCCTGCGGTTTTCTGGGTTAATTATCCCTTCCCCGGCACAGAACAGACAACCCCTAAATCATGTGGGTTTATCTTGCCGCGGCTCCACGACAGGCAACGTCTTGGCTGGGACGGCAGTTACAGGTATGCTGCGCACGCACTAGCGGCTCGCAATGGAACTCATGATCTACTACTGGATAAAAACCCTGCACGTCAGCACGGTGATCTTCACCATCGGCTTTTTTACCCTGCGTTTTGTGTGGATGTTGAGCCGGTCACGATTATTTAACCACCGCTGGGTGCGACTGATATCCCAGATCAATGACTCATTGCTGCTGGTAGCGGGTATTGCACTGGCGATAATGAGCCGGCAGTACCCCTTCGCGGCACCTTGGCTGACTGCCAAGCTGGTGGCCCTGCTGCTCTATATTATGCTGGGTATGTTCGCCTTCAAATGGGCTCGTTCGCGACGTAAGCGTATATTTTTCGGTTTGGCAGCGCTGCTCACCGTCAGTTATATCGTGGCGGTCGCCCTGACCCGAATGCCCCAACCCTGGAAATTCCTGTTTGGATAGCAGGAGCCGAACGGCTCAATGTTCCGCGATATCCCGCAGACCGTCCTGATCCAGCAGGCGCAACCGTTTGTGACGCAGTTGAATTAAGCCGTTCTTCTGGAAACGCGTCAACACACGACTGACCGTCTCGCTCGCCAAGCCAAGATAACTGCCGATATCGCTTCTGGACATGCCGATCTGAAACTCTACCTGGCGCATGCCACGCGCATGCAGGCGTTTGGTCAGGTTGAGCAGAAATCCCGCCAGGCGCTGATCGGCACTTTGATGAATCAGAGTGGTTATCAGTTGGTGGTTAAACGCCACCTCGTCACTGAGCATATTGATAATGCCCTGCTGCAACTCCTCCAGCAAATAGCCGGTTTCCGAGAGCGACTCCATTCTTAATTCACAAACGCTGCTGTCCTGCAGGGCTCGCGCAGTGTACGGGTAGCGTTGGCCGGAGAGCCCCTCCATACCGATCAACTCACCAATCAGATGAAAACCAACCACCTGATCATGACCCGATACCTTGGGGATGTAGGTCTTGAAAGAGCCCGATTTGACGGCAAAAACGGACCTGAACGGGTCATCCTTCAGAAAAATGGTCTCGCCCCGGGCCACCTGCCGACGCCGCAACAGGACCCCTTCCGGCACATTACTCCCCTCCTCTGCATACTCGAGAATGGAACACATCGGGTCCATGCCGCAATCCTGGCAGGCCACCTCTCCAGCGGCCAGCTTTTCCGGCAATTTTTTGCGCCCGATTTGCGGGATCTGTTTTCTCTGTCGTTCCATGGGTCAATCGTTTGTCAGTCGCTGATCATTCAGTATTCATTCTGTCAAATAGTGTAACATTTATACAGGTTCTAGTATCAATGCCCATTTACGGTCGGTCGGAACTTGCGCTTCCATCCCTTAATCCCGGTAGAGGCGGGCCTTGCAGGCCGCTTTAAACCACATGGGAGATAGCATGACACCCCGCCAGGTTTTCCCGACGGGGTGTCAATTTGGCAAAAATATCCGCCGATGCACTATTTTATTTGAATAGCGCATCCACAGAAAAGCCGTCTTTTTCCAATATACCACGCAGACGCTTCAGGGCATCCATTTGAATCTGTCGGACCCGCTCCCGGGTCACCCCGAGTTCATTGGCCACCTGTTCCAGCGTGGCGTTTTCATAGCCGTGCAGACCAAAGCGCCGCTCAACCACCTCGCGCTGTTTATCATTCAACTTGTTCAGCCAGTCATCCAGGTTGGCGGTCATCCCTTCACTCTGCAGACTGTCAGACGGATCTTCCGACTGCACGTCCGGTATGGTATCGAGGAGGGGTTTATCGGCATTTTTGCCAAATGGGGTATCCACGGAGGTAATCCGCTCATTCAGCCCCAACATATGTTTTACTTCATCAATGGGCTTGTCCAGCAGATCGGCGATCTCGTCCGCCGTCGGCTCATGATCGAGTTGCTGAGTCAGTTTTCGTGCCGCCCGCAGATAGACATTAATCTCCTTGACCACATGAATCGGCAAGCGGATAGTACGGGTCTGGTTCATGATCGCCCGTTCAATCGTCTGCCTGATCCACCAGGTGGCGTAGGTTGAGAATCGAAACCCTCGCTCCGGATCAAACTTTTCAACCGCTCGAATCAGTCCAAGATTTCCCTCCTCGATCAGATCAAGCAACGCGAGGCCACGGTTCATGTATCGTCGTGCAATTTTGACGACCAAACGCAGATTGCTCTCGATCATGCGTTGGCGCGCCGCTATATTGCCTTTCTGCGCCGACCTGGCCAGAGTAACCTCTTCTTCCGCGGTCAACAGTTTCGAAGCACCGATCTCACTCAGGTAGAGGCGCGTTGCGTCCATCTGGGCAGACTGCCCGGTTACATCATCACTCTCGGAAATAACCTTGACATCACTATCCGCCGGCCGTTTTGCCTGGGCTGTGATTTCCGGGGATCCCGATAAACCGGCATCCCCCTTTTTCTCCTTATCCAACTGCCGTTTGACCATATAAATCCTCCTGATGAACCTCTGCGGATAATCTGATCATCAGATCAAGGACGGCGCGGCAACAGCTTCAAAGGGTCAACAGGCGCACCGTTACGTCTGATCTCAAAATGAAGCGTGGGTTTTCCATTACCATCACTGCCCATTTCCGCGATACGTACCCCCTTCTTAACCGTATCACCTTCTTTAACATGGATTTTTTTATTGTAACCGTACGCACTGAGATAGTTTTTGTTGTGTTTGATAATCACCAGGCGTCCGTAGCCAATCAATCCACTGCCGGCATACACTACTTTGCCTGTCTCTGCTGCGTTGACCGATGCTCCGTATCGTCCTTCGATCTTAACACCCTTCCTCACCGGGTCGCCCCTGATAAAGCGCTGAACCACCGAGCCCTTGGTCGGCCATAGCCACTGCAACTCAAGGCGTCTATTGTCGGCTTTCCCTGTGACCTGATTCGATGATACTCCCTTTCCAGCCGATCTGGATACCTGCTCACCAGATACTACCGGTTTCTTCTTCCCGGAGGCACCCTTGGTTTGTAAGGTTTTTGCCGCTGGCGATTGCACCACCTGCCTTCGTACCGTGGGCGCCAGACGCAATTTCTGGCCTGGATATATGGTATAGGGATAACGAATTCCGTTCCAGCGGGCTATGGTGGTGTAATTAATGCCGAAGCGCCAGGCAATGGAGTAAAGGGTATCGCCTTTACGGATTCGGTAGGCAGCCGGTCTGGCGCTGCGCTGTTGCTGTGACGGTGGATGATCGCGGGAAACCACCGGCGCCCTCACGGGCGCACTGCATCCGCTCAGATTCCCGACCAGCAGGAAAGCGCCCAGGCAGGCATGGAGTAGCCATGTGACAGAACGCCCGGCGTTGCCGCCGGTGGTCCGCCCCCCTCTTATCTTGCCACACGCCTCACCTGTCAAGATAACGTCTTCTCCAGGTTTTCCACGAGTGCTCTTGTGATACGTTATCGGTATAGCTTGACTCCGACGATAATCAGACCGATCAGCAGCACCGTGGCCCAGCCTATCCGGTCGATATATTTGTGCAATGTCTGCTCCATACGCGCCCCCCCCCAAGCCATCAGGCCGGCCACCATGAAGAATCGTGCGCCACGCCCGATAAAGGACGCCAGAATGAACGGTAGCAACGCCATTGAGATCACCCCGGCAGAGATGGTAAACAGCTTATAGGGGACGGGTGAGAAGCCAGCCAGAAAGATCGCCCAAAAGCCCCACTCGCCGAACCACCCCCTTACCTGCAGATATTTTGGGAAATATCCCGCACTTTTGAGCAACGGTTCGATTAACTCAAAAGCAAACAGCCCAATCATATAGCCCAGCAGACCACCCAGGACGGAGGCAACCGTGGTCAGGGTAGCGAAACTCCACGCCTTGCCCGGATTGGCGAGCGTCATAGGTGCCAGCATCACATCAGGAGGAATGGGGAAAAATGAGGATTCGGCGAAACTGAGCCCGGCAAGGTAACGGGGTGCATACCGGTGCCGGGACCAATCGAGTGCTCGCGCATAAAGCCTGGAAAAGATCTTCATCAGAGCGTACCCCCCAACAGCGGTACAAAAATCACCTGTTCAAGCAGCTCCTTCTCATAACCGGTGCGGGTCCGGGTGACTCTGACCAGAACCTGCTCCGAGCGATTGCCAATGGGCAGGACCATACAGCCCCCGACGCGCAGTTGGTCCACCAGCGCCCGTGGTATGCCCTCCGGAGCGGCGGTGACCAGTATCCCGTCGAACAGGGCATATTCCGGCAGACCCATCCCGCCATCCCGATGATGCAGGCGAATATTCCGGATATGCAGCTCCTGAAAGCGCTTTCTCGCCTGCAGATGTAACGATTTGATCCGCTCCACACTATAGACACGCTTCACCAGCCGCGACAGAATTGCCGTCTGATAACCTGAACCGGTACCGATCTCCAGCACTGTCTCCAGTGGCCCCGCCTCCAGCAGCAGTTCGGTCATCCGGGCCACAATAAATGGCTGCGAGATGGTCTGTCCCTGCCCGATCGGCAGAGCGGTATCCTCATAGGCACGGCTGGCCAGCGCTTCATCCACAAAGATATGTCGCGGGGTATTCCGTATCGCCTCCAGCACCGCCTGATTGCCAACCCCCTCGTCACGCAGACGCTGGATCAGCCGCTCCCGGGTACGCTGCGAGGTCATACCGATCCCACGATGCAACGTACTGCTCATTGTGCCATCCTGCCCAGCCACTCCCCGAGTTGATCGAGATCAGCATACCGGGTCAGGTCCACCTGAAGTGGCGTGACTGAGACGTAACCCTCCCTGACCGCATGAAAATCGGTTCCCGAGCCGGCATCCTGCTCCAGACCGGCCGGCCCCACCCAGTAGATTGTCCTGCCGCGGGGATCGGTATCCCGCACCACCGGTTCAGCCCGATGGCGGTGGCCAAGCCGGGTGACCTGATAACCCTTCAGCTCTTCATAAGGCAGATCGGGAATGTTGACGTTGATAATAGTATCCGAGGCGAGCGGCTCCGCCTGAAGATGCTCAACCAGTTCCCGGGCAACCCGCGCTCCGGTGTCAAAATGTTTGGGATCATGGGCATTCATAGAGAGCGCAATGGCCGGCAGGCCGAGGAATCGCCCTTCGGTGGCTGCTGCCACTGTGCCTGAATAGAGCACATCATCGCCCAGGTTGGCGCCGGCATTGATGCCGGCAATCACCATATCCGGCTCCTCATCCAAAAGACCGGTGATGGCCAGGTGCACGCAGTCGGTGGGCGTCCCGTCGACCCGGATAAACCCGTTATCCGCCAACTCGGCACGAATGGGGTACTCCAGGGTCAGCGAATTGCTTGCCCCACTGCAGTTGCGCTCCGGAGCCACCACGGTAATCTCCGCCAGTGACGACAGCCCGGCGGCCAGTGCTTTCAGGCCAGGGGCCAGATAGCCGTCATCGTTACTCAGTAAAATCTTCATACGAAATCAACACGCCAAATACACGGGTTCAAAGATCAAACTATACTGGAAATGCTGCAACTACTCGACCTGCAGCGCACGATTCCCGGCATGGATTCAGGATATATAGCGGCAGGTTTGCATATCAATTGATCCCGGAATGATATACTGGTCTCCGCCATGAGCGACGATGAGCAACAACATCGGGATGATATCGATCTCCTTTTCCAACAGGAGATGGGTGGCGCCGTGCCGCAACGGCACGACAAGGCCGCTCCCTACAAGCCCGGGTTAAAACCACTGCCACTGCCACCCAATCCCAAGGTAACCGGGGATGGACTGATCGACGAATTTGCCGACCTCCATATCGAAACCGGCGAGGAACTGGAGTTCGTCCGCCCCGGAATTCAAAAGCGACTGTTTCAGGAACTGCGCAAGGGTAAAATTCCACCCGAGGATATGCTCGACCTGCACGGACTCCGGGTGATGGAGGCACGCCGGGCATTGGCCGGTTTTCTCGCCCACGCTATCCGCTATCGGTTACGGGTAGTACAGATCATCCATGGCAAGGGCTCTCGTTCGGAAGATCGCCAGCCAATCCTGAAACAGAAAATCAACCAATGGCTGCGACAGCGTGACGAGGTACTCGCCTTCTGCTCCGCCCCCCGGTTTGATGGGGGGACCGGCGCGGCCTACGTACTGCTCTCACGCAAGGGCTTCAGCGACGAGGAGTGGCGATAATCGACGCACTCCCGGAGCAGTGCGGTGGCAAAACAGCCCTTGGGCAGGCTGAACCCCAGCTCCAGCAGGTCGCCCTGACGGTCCCAGGTCAGATCGCACACCGTTATGCGCAGGGCGCGCCGCTCCATCTGCAGTCCGAATCGCTCCAGCCCTTCACGCCAGAACTGTTCCGGTAGCAGCACCGCTGACTCCAGTTCCTCCACTTCGTCGCTGACCATCTGCTCTCCACGCCCCCACAGGGGGCCCGAGGTGTGGATATCCATCTCCCGTTGGCGACGCACTATCTCATCATCGATCCGGTCGGCCAGAAAACTGCTACGGGTACCCGCCAGCATCATCCGCTCACCGGCCAGCGGCCGGTTCCAGTTAGCGGCGTTGACCCGGGCGGCCAGCACCTTGTTGAACAGCAGGGAGCGAACCGCGGAGAGATAGAAACCGCGCTTCTCGCGTTTTACCCGTTTCAGTTCCCCGTTGAACAAGGCTCGGGCCGACCCCAGGTTCGCGTCATCCATACCGAAACGCTGTTCGCCGAAGTAATTGGGGACCCCGTCACGGCGGATGGTTTCCAGAGTGGCCTGCAGGGCCGCTTCATCTCCGTCAAACGCCCGCACCCGGATTCTGAAGCGATTGCCCCTCAACGCACCAACCCGCAGTTTCCGACCATGCCGGGCACTATCCAGGACCCTGAATTCGGCCGAGTCGACAGTGCGCCAGTCCGGCTCCGGCTTGCCGGCCAGCCGGATCGAAAACCACTGCCGGGTCACCGCGTGCCGGTCCTTCAATCCGGCATAACTGACATCCATCCGGGAAACCCCCGCAAGTCGTGCCAGCATACCGGCCACCCAGACAGTATTGCTGTCACGCTTCTCCACATGCACCAGCAGATGCTCCCCTTCACCGTCCGGCTCCACCAGCGGAATCTCATCCACCATAAAGTCCTCGGGAGAGGAACGGATCACGCCGCGACACTGGGGTGCGCCATTGGCAAAAGGCAGAAGCAGGTTGTTTCGTTCCGTCACGGCATCAATTCGGTCGGTGAAAAACGGCTATTCTAACTGAACCCGGGAAACGGCGCTAAAATGGTACGGTCGACTCAGACAACCAGGGCGGAACGACTGCAAGGGAGTCGTAGAATAAAACAGGCGCCACCGCCCGGCATGTTTTCCACCAGCAGTTCTCCACCGTAATTCTCCTTGACAATGAAGTAGGAGACAGACAGCCCAAGTCCGGTACCCACGCCAATCGGCTTGGTGGTAAAAAAGGGTTCGAAAATCCGCTGGGTCTGATCGTCCGGTATACCCGGCCCATTGTCCTCGATCTCCAACCTGACGGCCCGGGATTCTCCCCGTATTCTGAGTATGAACCGCCCATCACCCAGCGTCGCGCGGGTTTCGGCCATCGCCTGGGCGCCATTTTTCAGCAGATTGAGCAGCACCTGCTGTATCTGGCTTGACTCACAATGAACCGGCGGTAAATCCTCATCATACTCCCTGATTATCTCAATCTGTCTGAAATCAAAGCCGCCCTCAAGACAGTAGTCATTGGCCGCCAGGGCAAGCGACTGCTCCATCAGTTCGACCATGTTGCAGGGTTCCAGGTGGCAGCTGCTCTTGCGACTGAAACTCAGCATGTTGTCAACGATTTTCGCGGCCCGTTTCCCGGACTCCCTGATCCGTTCGATCATCTCGTAGACTTTCCGCTCGGTGAGGTACCGGGCGACCGATTCAATAGTGGTTCCACAAGCTTGGGCCGCTTGTATGTTTGCTGGCAGATCCTGCTGTATCCGATTATGCATCACCTGGACATTCTGCAATATACCTGCCAGCGGGTTGTTGATTTCATGCGCCATGCCAGCCGCCAGTCCGCCAACCGAGAGCATCTTCTCCGACTGGATCATCATCTCTTCAATACGTACCCGCTTGGTCACATCATCCACGCGGATCACTGCCCCATCAATGCCGTTGGTGGTCAGCGGATAGATGGTGACATCGTAAAACCGGACCGCCTCTCCTGTGGTGAATTTCAGGCGTTGATCATGGGATGACAACCCTTTATGGATGGCCTCCCGGATATGTGTCATCTCTTGTGTCAACTGAGGAAACAGGGCTATCAGATCATCGCCTTCCGCCTGCGCCGCGGTGATACCGGTAACCTGTTCCGCCTGGCGATTCCACTGAATAACGCGGCAATCCACATCCACACAGATCAGTGTGGATGGCATGGAGTCCACTACGTTACTCAGCAGATTGCGCAGCCGGTTAAGCTCAGCCTCGGACTCCTCCTGCTGCCAGATATGCTGACGGTAATCCTCGAACACCCGATTACCCTTATCCACCAACAGGCCGATCTCATCGCCCTGGTGACCGGGCGGCATGGCGATCCTGGCACCCGTGTTTTCGCCTGGATTAATGGCGGCAAAAGATGCCGCGGTTTTCATCAGGGGTTTGGTCAGGGTCAGGTAGAAGATGATACTCAGCAACAAGGCCAGCACCAGAATCTGCACGATACTGAACAGCAGAACCAATCTGGCGCGATCAAAAAAACCGAGCGTCACCAGGTAAGGATCGATCGATACGGTCACGGTGCCCACGGGCTGTGCGCGTCCGGACCATTCCAGGGACAGATGGAAGAGCTTGTTGTTGCCCACCAAGGCATCCGCCAACTGGCGCAAGGGAGAATCCATGCGCGGCCGTTCAGCGGTGGCCAGCAGTCTGCCGAGGTCATCCCTGATCTCCGCCTGAAAGACCGGAGGATATTCAAACAGGCCGTTAACCACTTGCTGGGCGAGGCTGTTATCCAGGTTATAGGCAGCCTGGGCAGCCGGGGATTTCAGCACATTCAGCACCTGATTAACCGTCTGGTCGACATGCAGTTTCTCCTGTTTCAGGTCCACCGCAATCTGATAAAAGGAGATCACCAGACCAATGACAAACACAGTCATCACGGTAATCAAGGTCTGTTTATAGGTAAGGCTGTGCCTGCGTCTTATCGCCACCACCGCTCCAGATGTCTTATAGTCATGACGGTTAATCGTTGTCGGGCAGCCTATTAAAGCGGCTGATCCGTGACAGTCTGAAGCAGTACCACGGCATAACAGGCGATCCCCTCACCGCGGCCGGCAAACCCCATCCCCTCAGTAGTGGTTGCCTTGATATTGATATTGTTCGGATCGGTACGCAAATCTTCGCTCATGTGCTCACGCATCGATTCGATGTGTGGACTGAGCTTGGGTGCCTGTGCCACCACCGTGATGTCGGCATTACCCAGCTTCCATCCCGCACCTTCCAGCAGTGCCATTACCCGGGCCAGCAGCTGGCGGCTGTCAATATCCTTATATTCGGCACTGTTGTCCGGAAAATGAAAACCGATATCCCTTAACCCCGCAGCGCCAAGCAGCGCATCGCAGAGCGCATGAATCAGTACATCGCCATCCGAATGTGCTTCCAGACCGAGCGGATAATCAATCTCCACTCCACCCAGGATCAACGGTCTGCCCGACGTAAACCGATGGGCATCGTAACCCTGACCAATCCGCATAGTGCACCTCACTGACTGATAACCAATAGCGATATCCACAGGCCGACCGCTCTCGGGTAGTAAGCGGCACAGACTGCGATGAGCTACTCTTTATAACAGAATACGAACAGCCTGACCGTGGAGATTTCTCATCATCAAGGGAGGAGAGGACGATGCCAAAAACAGATCCCTTATCCATTGAACAGCGCCAGCTACCGGACAGTTTTTACCAATGGAGCGAGACGTTGGCCAAGTTGCTGGCGGCTGAAGAACATATTGAACTGACCGACCGGCACTGGCAGGTCATCCACTTTCTGAGAAATCACTGTGATACGCACGGGACCGGCTGCAGCGCGCGGTTGCTGCTCAAGACCCTGAGCCTGCAGTTCCGGAGTGAAGGCGGTAAGCGCTATCTCTACACGCTGTTCCCCAGAGGACCGGTGGTGCAGGCATGCAAGATTTCCGGCATACCACTGCCACAATACGCCCTGGACCTCTCATTCGGCAGCGTCCATTGAGCAGCAGGCTCGGGCAGTTCAATCGTTGCGATTCTGTGCAAGATAGAAGCCGGCCAGAACCAGGTCCTCCGGCCGGGTGATCTTGATATTGTCGCCCCGCCCCTCAATCAGTTGCGGGGTTTCCCCCGCCAGTTCCATAGCGCTTGCCTCATCGGTAACCAGCTGATTGCCGGCGCGAGCCTGTTGCAATGCCTTGCGCAATCCTGCCCAACGGAACATCTGCGGCGTGAAGGCCCGCCAGAGTTGTTCCCGGGGAACGGTTTCCAGCACCGCATCCGCCTTGTCTGCTCGTTTGATCGTATCGGTGAGAGGACTGGCCAACAGCCCCCCTACCGGATGATCCTTGAGGGTTCGCATCAATCTGTCCAGATCAGTGCGCTGCAGGCAGGGTCTGGCGGCGTCATGCACCAGAACCCAGTCATCGGCTTCGGCCTCTCCTTGTAGCGCCAACAAGCCGTTCAACACGGAATCGGCACGCTCCCGGCCGCCCTCCACCCGCTGTACCCGGGGATGACCCGCATAATCGCTCTCTTCCCACCAGGAGTCAGACGCCGAAAGCGCCACCACCACCCGGACAATCGCCGGATGCTCCACCAAAGTCCGCAGGGTGTGGTCGATAACCGGACGTCCGTGCAGGGTCAGGTACTGTTTCGGTACCGCCCCACCCATTCGACGACCGATCCCCGCGGCAGGGACAACCGCCCAGTAGCGTATGGTCCGGCGGGTCACTGTTTGCGCTTCCGGGGTTCAATGATCTGGTAAAAGGTTTCGCCTTCCCGAACCATGCCGAGGTCATTGCGGGCACGCTCCTCAATCGCCTCCAGCCCCTGCTTCAGGTCATCCACCTCTGCCTGCAACGCCTGGTTGCGCCGCTGCATCTGCTGCAGCTCATCCTTCTGTTGTGCAATATCCTGTTTCAACAGATGCAGTTCCGCCAGACTCCCCTCGCCCACCCAGAGGCGATACTGGAGTACCACCAGCATGGCAAATAGAAGCAGCATAAGAATACGTAGCATCATCTGGCGTAACGATTCAGCGACGAATCAATCGTCATCCGGAAGCCTCGGTGGACACAAAAGACGCCACCCTACAGGACTGTCATTGCAAGGGGCCGTAGGGTGGATAAGCCGGTAGGCGCATCCACCCATCCACCCTGCAAGACTCGCTTTTTAGAGGCAGTTAAACGCTCCTCTACCCGCATAGACCGCATCACTGCCCAACTGGTCTTCTATGCGCATCAACTGATTGTATTTCGCCACCCGGTCGGTACGGCTCAGGGAGCCGGTCTTGATCTGCCCGGTATCGGCCGCCACCACCAGGTCGGCGATGGTGGTATCCTCGGTTTCACCAGAGCGATGGGAGACCACCGCGGTATAACCGGCGTTCTTGGCCATCCTGATCGCTTCCAGGGTCTCGGTCAGGGTGCCGATCTGATTGAACTTGATCAGGATGGAGTTGGCGATACCCTGCTCGATACCCCGAGCCAGGATCCTGGTATTGGTAACGAACAGATCATCGCCCACCAGTTGAACCCGGCTGCCCAGCTTCTCGGTCAGGAGTTTCCAGCCGTCCCAGTCGCTCTCGTCCATGCCGTCTTCGACGGAAATAATCGGGTACTGATCCACGATACCCGCGAGATAATCGACAAACTCAGCCGCGTTGAACTGGCGCCCCTCCGAAGCCAAGTCATAAACACCATTTTTGTAGAACTCGGAACTGGCTACGTCCAACCCCAGATAGATGTCGCTCCCCACCTTGAAGCCGCTCTTCTCGATCGCTTCCAGAATTACCTCGATCGCCGCCACGTTGGAGGGCAGATCCGGGGCAAAGCCACCCTCGTCACCCACGGCGGTGTTGAGGCCGCGGGCTTTCAGCACCGCTTTCAAGGCGTGGAACACCTCGGCACCGTAGCGGACCGCCTCGCGGATCGAGCCGGCCCCCACCGGCAGGATCATGAACTCCTGGATATCCACGCTGTTATCGGCATGGGAACCGCCATTGATGATGTTCATCATCGGCACCGGCATGCGGAATGGACCGTCGGAGAGGGAGCGATAGAGTGGCAGCGCCTTCTCCTGGGCCGCCGCATGGGCCGCCGCCAGGGAGACCGCCAACAGGGCATTGGCGCCCAGCCGATCCTTGTTCTCGGTGCCGTCCAGCTGGATGATCTTGCGGTCCAGCCCGACCTGATCCTGTACATCAACGCCCAGCAACGCCTGCTTCAGTTCACCGGTGATATTGGCAACCGCCTGCAGCACACCCTTGCCCAGATAACGCTGTTTGTCGCCATCACGCAGCTCCAGCGCCTCGCGCGAACCGGTGGATGCGCCTGATGGCGCCACCGCCCGGCCAATCGCACCATCGGCGGTAATGATATCCGCCTCGACAGTGGGGTTGCCACGAGAGTCCAGGATTTCACGACCTCGAACATCAACAATCTCAGACATTGTCACTCCAGTTTATGGGATGTAGATAAGATTAAAGTTTTCCTGATTACCCATCTCGTTCAGCCATAGTCAGGGAAAATATTAGCCGCGAATGAACGCGAATCATGTTATTGCGTAAATACCTCATCCCTGGCTGGGAGGTACCGGTCCTTTTCAGGTAGAGGTATTCTGTTACAGCATGACCCGATAACTGATTTTATTACTATTTGCGTCTATTCCATCCTTAGGTCCGTAAACGGTGCATCCCTGCACCACTACTCGCGTTCATTCGCGGATTTATAAACGGTATTCGACCCTGGCTGCGCTTTACGGGTAACCAGAAAAGTTTTTATTCACGGAGCCGAAGGGGCCGCCCACTAAAGCGTGGCTTCGATAAAACCGCGTCGCTTGACCGACTGATCCAGCTCCATCAAGGTTTCCAGCAGCGCTTCCATCCGGTCCAGCGGCCAGGAGTTGGGACCATCGCTCAGGGCCTGCTCCGGGTTCGGATGGGTCTCCATGAAGAGCCCGGAGATGCCTGCCGCCACGGCGGCTCGCGCCAGTACCGGCACGAACTCGCGCTGTCCGCCCGAGGCGTTACCCTGTCCACCCGGCAACTGCACAGAATGGGTGGCGTCATACACCACCGGGGCCTGACACTCCCGCATCACCGCCAGCGAACGCATATCGGAGACCAGGTTGTTGTAGCCGAAGGAGGCACCGCGCTCGCAAACCATGATCTGCTGGTTGCCGGTACTGCGCGCCTTCTCCACTACATGTTTCATATCCCAGGGGGCGAGAAATTGCCCTTTTTTCAGATTCACCGGGAGGCCCTGACTGGCGACGGCCTTGATGAAGTTGGTCTGGCGACAGAGGAAGGCGGGGGTCTGCAGCACATCCACCACCGAGGCCACCTCGCTCAGCGGGGTGTCTTCATGTACATCGGTCAGCAAGGAGACGCCAATATCGCGTTTCACCTTTTCCAGGATCTTCAGTCCCGCTTCCATTCCGGGACCACGATAGCTCTGCCCGGATGAGCGATTGGCCTTGTCAAAGGAGGATTTGTAGATAAAGGGGATACCCAGCCTGTCGGTCAACGCCTTCAGCGCTCCGGCGGTATCCAGCGCCAGTTGCTCGCTTTCCACTACACAGGGGCCCGCAATCAGAAACAGCGGATGTTCAAGGCCTACCTCGAATTTACCTAATTTCATGCCTGTACACTCTCCCTGCTCATCTCATATTTATGCTTCCGTGCCGCCTGTATAAAACCGGTGAACAACGGATGCCCGTCCCGTGGGGTGGAGGTAAACTCCGGATGGAACTGGCAGGCGACAAACCAGGGATGCTCCTTGATCTCGACAATCTCGACCAGCCTGCCATCCATTGAGCGGCCGGCGATTTTCAGACCCGCGTTCTCCAGCGCCTGGAGATACTGATTATTGAACTCATAACGGTGGCGGTGGCGTTCGATGATGGTATCGCTGGCATACAGCTTGCGCGTCAGCCCACCCTCAACCAACCGGCACTCCTGCCCACCCAGCCGCATGGTGCCACCGAGATCCGAGTTCTCGCTTCTCACTTCCAGTTCGCCGTCTGCATTGAGCCACTCGGTGATCAGTGCGATGACCGGATAGGGGGTTTCCCGATTGAATTCGGTGCTGTGGGCATCGGCCATGCTCGCTACGTGGCGTGCATACTCGATCACCGCTACCTGCATGCCGAGGCAGATGCCCAGATAGGGGATACGCTGTTCCCGGGCATAACGCACAGTTGCGATCTTACCCTCGACGCCCCGCTCTCCGAACCCACCCGGAACCAGAATTGCATCAACTCCCTGGAGGCAGTCGGTACCCTCTTTTTCCACCTGTTCGGAGTCGATATACTTGATATTGATCTTGGTATGGGTATGAATACCCGCGTGAATCAACGCCTCAGAGAGGGATTTATAGGCCTCGGTCAGATTCATGTACTTGCCAACCATCGCCACCGTCACGCTACCGTCGGTATTCTCCAGGCCATCAATCACCGCCCGCCACTCGGACAGATCCGCCGCCGGGACATTGAGTCCGAACTGGCGCACTACGATCTCATCCATCTTCTGCTCATGCAGCAACAGCGGAATCCGATAGATATTGTCCGCATCCACCCCGGTGATGACCGCCTCTTCCGGAACATTGGTAAACAGGGCAATCTTGTTGCGTTCGGCCTCCGGAAGCGCGCTTTCGCAGCGACACAGCAACAGATCCGGCTGGATACCGATGGAGCGCAACTCTTTGACCGAGTGCTGGGTCGGCTTGGTCTTGATCTCGCCGGAAGTGTGGATATAGGGAACCAGGGTCAGGTGCAGGAACAGGGCATTCTGCTTGCCGAGTTCCACGCCCATCTGGCGGATCGATTCAAGAAACGGCAGGGATTCGATATCACCTACGGTACCGCCAATCTCCACCAGGGCGATATCGGCGTCACCGGCACCCAGCCGGATACTGTCCTTCATTTCGTTGGTGATATGGGGTATCACCTGTACCGTGCCGCCCAGGTAATCGCCGCGCCGCTCCTTACGGATAACGCTTTCGTAGATCTGCCCGGTAGTAAAATTGTTGTTGCGGCCCATGGTGGCACGAATAAAACGCTCATAATGGCCCAGATCGAGGTCGGTTTCCGCCCCGTCCTCGGTAACGAACACCTCCCCATGCTGGAAGGGGCTCATGGTGCCGGGATCCACATTGATGTAAGGATCCAGCTTGATCATGGTCACTCTAAGGCCACGCGCTTCCAGCAGTGCGGCCAGCGAAGCCGAGGCAATACCCTTACCCAGCGAGGAAACAACACCGCCCGTGATAAATACGAATTTGGTCATAGACTCTATGTCTTTTGGTGGAGGAAAGAAATCATTCAGGACGGGGCTTAATAGTACGCGAAAGCGGCTGCAGCCTCAATCAAAAGGCCGGTAATTTATTGTCGCCGGGAACCACCTCACACGAATCGGAGACCGGACGCTGACGAAAATAAATCACGCCGATCCTCCCTCCTCCGACCGGTTCGAATTTTTGCCCGGTCCTATCCCCGAAAGGGCGTCATCAACCCTCAAACATAATGAAAATTCGCTTGGTGACCGACCCCGATCTGGTCCGTCTGAAGTATGCTACAGGAAAAGTTACTTGATCCAGAGCAAAGCAATCTGCAAAATATCAGCTCCTATGGAGAAGTAAGGTTGCGCCGTGAGCGAACACAAGGTCATCTCTTTTGACAACATCAAGGTTGCCTGCAGGAACTGTAGCCTTACTTCCCTGTGCCTGCCGATGGGCCTCACCCCGGAAGACGTGGATCAGCTTGACGCCATCGTCAAGCGCAACCGGCCGCTGCACCGCGGCGACCATCTGTTTCGCCAGGGCGACACATTTCAGTGCATCTACGTGGTCAAAACCGGCACGGTCAAGAGTTTCGACCCCGGTGAGGATGGCAGCGAACAGGTGCTGGGGTTCCACCTGCCGGGTGAAATGATCGGACTCGATGCGATCGAGACCGGCCTGCACCACTGCTCGGCCAAAATCCTCGAGACTACCGCAGTGTGCGAAATCCCCTTTAACCGACTGGAAGAGCTGAGCAGCACCATACCCAGCCTGCAACACCAGATGTACCGGCTGTTGAGTCGGGAAATTGGCCACGATGAGGATATGCTGACCCTGTTGGGCAAACGCAACGCCGAAGAGCGGTTGGCCTCGTTCCTATTGAGTCTGTCCGGCCGTTTTCAGCGGCGTGGCTTTTCCCCCTCCGACTTCTACCTCAGCATGTCCCGGCACGAAATCGGCAACTATCTCGGCCTGGCGGTTGAGACCGTCAGCCGCCTGTTTACCCGTTTCCAGGACGATGGGCTGCTGAAAGTGGAGCGAAAACATATTCAACTGGTTGATATCGAACGACTGAAACAGCTTCTGCGCAGCGACCAGGTTAGCGTTCGGGAGCGGCAGATCACTTGATATCCCCCGCAGGCTCAGCCGATTCGGCCTGATCTAAACGCCGCCACAGACAGCCGCCGCCAGCACCCTTTTCAATCAACTCGAGCCGCTGTTGGTGTGAGGCCAACTCCTCAATACTGGCCCTGACCACTTTTAACCGGGGCCGCACCGGGTCCAGGCGCTGAATCCGCTCACCGGCCGCCTCGCCTTCGCCACCCCCCGAATCCAGTGACAACGCCCCCTGACCCCCGGTCATCATCAGATAGACGTCGGCCAGAATCTCCGCATCAAGCAGTGCGCCGTGCAGTTCCCGGTGGCTGTTGTTGATGTCATAGCGTTTGCACAGGGCATCCAGGCTGTTGCGCTGCCCCGGGTGCATCTTTTTCGCCATCACCAGGGTGTCCAGCACGCTGCAGAGGCTATCCAGTGAAGGATGATCACCCGGTAACAGGCTCAGCTCGTGATTGAGAAACCCCATATCAAACGGCGCATTGTGAATAATCAGTTCTGCCCCTTGAACATAGGCGAGAAAATCATTCACCAGATCGCCAAACCGGGACTTGTCCGCAAGAAATTCATTGGTAATACCATGCACCTCGATCGCTGCCTGATCGATCTCCCGGTCGGGCTGCAGATATTGATGGAAGTTGTTTCCGGTCAAGCGCCGATCCACCATCTCCACACAACCAATCTCGATAATCCGATGCCCCTGACTCGGTTCCAGGCCAGTGGTTTCCGTATCCAATACAATCTGTCGCGCACTCATAAGCCCAACTCCTCCACACCCTTATTGGCCAGCCGGTCCGCCAGTTCGTTTTCCGGGTGCCCGCTATGCCCCTTGACCCAGGACCAGCGCACATCATGAGCCGCCACCAATTGATCCAGCCGCAGCCAGAGATCGCTGTTCTTGACTGGTTTCCTGGCGGCTGTTTTCCAGCCGTTTCGCTTCCAATTCCCGATCCATGCGGTGATGCCGTTCTGCACATATTTCGAATCGGTTGTCACCCGCACACTGGTCGGGCGTGTCAGCGCCTCCAGGGCATTGATCACGGCCATCAGCTCCATCCGGTTATTGGTGGTTTCCGGCTCTCCGCCATACAGTTGCCGCTCCTTGCCCCTGAAACGCATCACGGCACCCCAGCCACCGGGGCCGGGATTTCCCTTACAGGCACCATCGGTAAATATTTCAACCCGTTCACTCACTTATTCATTACTCCTGGGATGTCTGATGTTATTTGCCGTGGGCTCGGTCATGCTGCCGCGGATGCGCCGGGGGCGCAACTTCCAGGCCGGCTTGATCGGCGTCAGCCGGGAGACCCGCTTGACCGCCAGTATCACATAGACACCCGACAGCGGCGACCAGAAGCGCCCGCCCATCCGTTCCAAAAAACCCAGCCGCTGCATCATCCGCTCGTGTCCTAATGGCGGACGAAACATCACGCCCTGTTCCGCCTTGATTTCGAATCCGAGCAGCGAGAGCCAGTCGTGCACCCGCCAGGAAGAGATAAAGTGCCCACACCAGGGAACCCGCTTGCTACGCATGCGCAGCAGCCGCCAGAGCCCCCATAGGCTCCAGGGGTTGAAGCCGACAATGATCACATGCCCTTCGGGAATCAACACCCGCTCCACCTCACGCAACAGCTGATGAGGGTCTTTGGAAAAATCCAGCGTATGGGGGAGCAGTACGGTATCGATACTGTCGGAGGCAACCGGCAGATACTGTGGATCACCTACCACGCATTGACTGCCAAATGCATCCTCCCCCTTCGGCACCAGCACAATCTGGGATTTAATCCGGCTCATCCTGAGCGGGTCCAGCTGCAGCCCCAGACAACCGACCTGCAGCAGGTAGTAACCGAAACATTCGGCCAACAAACGTTCCAGACACGCCTGCTCCATGGCAAGCAACTCCCGCCCTGGAGTGGTACTGAACCAGGTTCGCAGGGCATCCCTTGAGGGCGGTGTAGTAATCCGGTTAAATAGTCTTTTCATCAGTAGATGCGGTGATTGTGCAACGAATCAAACTTTAACCCATTCCGGCCAGAGATTCCCGCCACGCTTGCGGCCTGCGCAATGTTAGCAACATTGCCGTGACCACCCCGACCAGTCTACCGTCTTAACAGACAGCGCCCATTCCAAAAAGATCATCTGCAACTGCTTATCCCGTAACATGACCTGTTTCCTGGAAAAAAACAGGTGATTTGCGTATGATTCCGGCAAATTTACGCAAACGCCAGACAGCCGCGGATCATTTCATGCCGAAAAGATATCTGACCCTGACCCTCGTCACCACTCTAGCGCTGAGCGGATGCAATACCCTCAGCAACAGAGCTGACGCCGACATAAATGCAGCGGAAATCAGTAAGGTGGCAGTCCGCACCGACACAACGTCGGCGACTGAACAACCCGCGGGTCAAACGTCAGTATCCGCCCCGCAACCCGAACCTGTAGTAGTACCCGTCGAACCAATAGCGGTCGAGGAGCCGCCCGCCCCCCCGAGCGAACTGATGGAGCGGCTGCGTGCCGGCTACAGTCTGGATATTCCCGACCATTCTCGCATCGACCGTCAGATCCGCTGGTTTGCCGCCAACAATGATTACCTGGACAGAGTACAGCAACGGGCAGCCCCCTATCTCTACTTTATTCTGGAAGAGGCCGAACAGCGCGGCATTCCCAGCGAGCTGGCCCTGTTGCCGATTGTCGAGAGCGGCTTTCAGCCTTTTGCCTACTCCCCCGGCCGCGCCGCCGGTCTGTGGCAGTTCATCCCCTCCACCGGCAAGCATTTCGGGCTGGAACAGAACTGGTGGTACGACGGCCGCCGGGATGTGGTGGCCGCCACCCGTGCGGCCTTTGATTATCTGAGCAGTCTGGCGAGCCAATTTGACGGCGACTGGCAGTTGGCACTGGCGAGTTACAACGCCGGGGCCGGCACCGTACGACGTGCCATCAAACGCAATCAGCGGCAGGGCAAGCCCACCGATTTCTGGTCACTCAAACTGCCCGATGAGACCATGCGCTACGTGCCAAAACTGCTTGCTGTCGCCAAGGTGATGGGAGATCCGCAGCAGTACGGCATCACCCTTGCCGAAATCCCCAACCAACCCTACTTCGATAGCATCGATATCGGCTCCCAGCTCGATCTTGCCCTGGCCGCCGATATGGCGGGCATATCCATCGAAGAGCTTTATCAACTCAATCCCGGCTTCAATCGTTGGGCGACATCGCCAGACGGACCGCACCGCCTGAGCATCCCGGTTGAACAGGCCGAGCGGTTCAGCAAGGCGCTCGAGGCAATCGATCCGCAGAATCGGCTGCGTTGGAGCCGTTACAAGATCCGCCCGGGCGACAATCTTGGCAGCATTGCCAAGAAGCACAAAACCACGGTGGCACTGCTGCGCCAAGTGAACAAACTGAAGGGTAACAACATCCGTGCGGGCAGGCACCTGCTGATTCCCGTCTCGGTCAAGAGTCTGGATCAATATACCCATACCGCCGATGCCCGCCTGGCAAAAACCAAAAACAGGCAGCGCAACGGGACCCGCCTGACCCACAAGGTTGTTGCGGGCGACACGCTTTGGGACATTGCGCAACGCCACAAGGTCAGCCACCGGGCTCTGGCCCGCTGGAACGGCATGTCACCCAGGGACACACTGCGCCTTGGGCAGCAGCTGGTCATCTGGCAACAGACCGGCCAGCGTCAGGACAAGATGACCCACGCCACCCCGTCACTCTCACCCCCGGTCAATACCCGCAGCAGCCTGCGCTATCGGGTGCGTAAGGGAGACTCGCTGGCGCTGATCGCACAACGATTCAATGTCACGATTTCCGACCTGCGAAAATGGAACACCCTGGAGGGACGCTACCTGCAGCCGGGGCAGCGGCTACAGCTGTTTGTCGATGTGACCGAGCAGACCCTGTAGCCTTACTGCTCCTGCTCGACCTTGAAGCAACTGACCTGACGACCATCCTTCAGGCGGATCAGTTCCGGATACTGCTCCCGACACCGAGGCATCGCCACCGGACAACGGGGGTGAAAGTGGCAGCCGCGTGGCGGATTGGCCGGTGATGGCATATCCCCCTCCAGCCGGATCACCTGACGTTTCGATTCCGGATCCGCCACCGGTACGGCCGAGAGCAGTGCCTGGGTGTAGGGGTGTTTGGGTGAAGCGAGCAGTTGCCCCACCTCTCCCTGTTCTACAATTCTGCCCAAATACATTACCGCCACCGCATCCGCCAGATAAGACACCACCGAGAGATTGTGGGTAATAAACAGGAAAGCGAGGCCGCGACTGTTCTGCAACTGCTTCAACAGATTCAGGATCTGCGCCTGCACCGAGACATCCAGGGCACTGGTCGGCTCATCACAGATAATCAGCTTCGGATCCACCGCCAGGGCACGGGCGATACAGATACGCTGGCGCTGCCCACCGGAGAACTCGTGGGGATAGCGGCCGGCGGCATCGGCGGGAAGGCCCACCTGCTCTAACAATTCCATCACCCGCGAACGTCGCAACTCTGCCGAACGGCCGATACGCTGCGCCTTCATACCCTCTTCAATAATATCACCCACCAGCATCCGTGGATTCATCGACGCCACCGGGTCCTGAAAGATAATCTGCAACTCCGAGCGGCGAGCACGCAGGGCGCTGCCGCGCAGCTGGGTCAGTTCATCACCGGCAAAACCGACCGTACCGGCGGTCGGACGCTCCAGTTGCAGTATCCCCTTGCCCACGGTGGTCTTGCCACAACCCGACTCGCCGACCAAGGCCAGCGTCTTCCCCGGGGCGATGGAGAGGGAGACACCGTCCACCGCCCTGACCTGACCCACGGTGCGCTTGAACACCCCCTTGTGAATCGGGAAGTGAACCTTGAGCCGATCAACCACCAGCAGTGGCTCGCGGCTTGTCGCCGCGTTCACAGGGGTATGATCGGCCTCCTCCACGTCGACGAGGGTCACCGGGTCCTGATGGCCGGCCAGATAACAACGCGCGCCCTGCCCCGGCTCCAGCACGGTCCAGCCCGGGGCGGTTTCACAATCCTCGAACGCACGGTGGCAACGGTCGATGAACCGACAAGCAGTAAACTCCTGGTTCAGCGGCGGCACATTGCCCTTGATTACCGCAAGGCGTTTGCTGCGCTTGTTCGCGTCCGGCAGCGACTGAAACAGCTTCTGGCTGTACGGGTGCTGGGCGTGGCCAAAAAAGCGGGCGCGGGTGGCTACTTCGATGATTTGGCCGGCATACATGACCGCCACCCGGTCCGCCACCTCGGCCACCACCCCCAGATCGTGGGTGATCAGCAGGATGGCCATGCCGGTCTGCTGTTGCAACTCCTTGAGCAGCGCCAGCACCTGGGCCTGAATAGTCACATCCAGCGCAGTGGTTGGTTCATCGGCAATCAACAGTTCCGGTCGGCCAGCCAATGCCATGGCAATCATCACCCGCTGTTTCATGCCACCCGAAAGTTGATGCGGATACTCGTTGACCCTGCGCTCGGGATCGGGAATGCCGACTGACCGGAGCAGTTCCACCACCCGCTGAACGAGGCTCCTGTTATCCGAGCCGTCATGGATTCTCACCGCTTCACCGATCTGCTGACCAATGGTCAATACCGGATTCAGGGAAGTCATGGGCTCCTGGAAAATCATCGCCATGCGGCCACCACGCTCCTCACGCATGACGTACTCCGGCAGTTCCAGGAGGGCGGTTTTACCCAAATAAACGTTTCCGTCAACGATGCGACCCGCCGGCGGCAGCAGGCGCATGATCGACAGGGCCGTCATCGATTTGCCGCAGCCTGATTCACCCAGCAGGGCAAAGGTCTCACCCTTTCTGATCTCCAGGTCGACACCATCCACGGCACGCACCGGGCGCTCGCCACTGCCCAGCCAGGTTTGCAGATTTTCAACGCTCAGCAGAATATCGCTCATGCCGCTACGGTTTCCATGGTGGGTGATCAGCGTGAACTGCGCAGACGCGGGTCGAACGCATCGCGCACCACATCGGAGAACAGGTTGGCCGACAGCACCAGCGTGAACATGAAGATCATCGACGCCATCAGGGACCACCAGACCACCGGCTCCCGGGCCATCTCCAGTCGCGCGCTGTTGATCATATTGCCCCAGCTGTTCATGGTCGGATCGACCCCGATATTGACATAGGAGAGCACCGCCTCCGCCAGTACCAGACCGGAAAAATCGAGCACCACGGTGATCATCACGATGTGCAGCACGTTGGGCAGGATATGGCGCAGGATGATCTGGAAATGCCCCACGCCGAAGGCGACCGCCGCCTGTACATAATCAACCTCGCGCAGTTTCATCGCCTCGCCCCGCAGCAGGCGGCACAGTCCGGTCCAACTGGTGACACCAAGGATGATGCAGAGAAACAGCAACCGCAGGTCGGCCCGCTCCACCAGACTGTTGAACTCGTCGGCGTGGTTACTCATATAGATCTGCAGCATCAGGATCGCCGCCGCGATCAGCAACACCCCGGGAATTGAGTTGAGCGTGGTATAGGTGTACTGGATCAGATCATCCGTCCAGCCGCGAAAATAACCGGCCATGATGCCCAACAGGATGGCAGCGGGCAGCATCACCAGGGTGGTCAGGGTGCCGATCAGCAGGCCGGTACGGATGCTCTTCAATGCCTGATAAAAGACATCTTCCCCTACCTTGTCGGTACCCAGCAGGTGATAATGGCCAGACAGTTCCACCGACCAGAGCAGCACCATCAACAGCAGTCCCAGGGTGATCAGGGCGGTCCGCCAGGGGATCTCACTTTTCCCGGTCAACACCTCCCGGGCGGCCCCCGCAAATCCGCCACGCCGTCTGGCCGCCAACAGGGCAAACAGGATATTGGCTATGACAACGCTCACCAGCAGACCTTTGATCAGCCCCATCAGGCTCAGGCGCATTATATCCTGCGCCCAGTCACGCTCCGGGTCCGCCAGATGGGCGCCGCCATACTGCAGTCGCGGAAAATCCCGGATGACCGTGCCATCCGGCTGCTCGATATTCTCCTTGGCATACAGATGGGTAGCCAGGGGGGCGGAGTAGGTCTTCTCCTGACGCTCCCGGAGCGGCTGTACCAAGCGATCAAACAGGCTCACCACCTCGGTGGACTGCACTTGGGTGCCTGCCGCCTGGTCGGTCGAAAAATGCGGTTCAAAGTGAACTGAATCCAGCAGTCCGATCACTACATAAAAGCTCAGGATCACCAGAGTACTGACGCCCATCCGGCTGCGCACCACGATGCGCCAGGGTCCGCGAAGGTGCTCTTTTCCGGCGGCATAAATCCCGAATCCGATGGCAACCAGCAGCAGCAGAAATACCAGCGCATCGGTCCAGAGGATCACCAGTCCGCCCATCATGATAATCGCACCCGCGGATCAACCAGCGTATAGGAGATATCGGTCAACAGCAGACCGATGATATAGAGCACCGACCCGAGAAACACCATGGCGCGCACGATGGCGAAATCCTGTCGGTTGATGGCGTCAATAGTGTAGCTGCCCAGACCGGGGATACCGAAGAACGACTCGGTGATCAGACTACCCATGAACAGCAGGGGTAACACCACCACCACGCCGGTCAGGATTGGTATCATGGCGTTTTTCAGCACATGCCGGAACAGCACTATACCCTCGGAAAGGCCCTTGGCCCGGGCGGTTCGGACATAGTCCCGGTTGATCTCTTCCAGAAACAGCGTCCGGTACCAGCGTGTGCCTGCGCCGATGCCCCCCACCACGCCGATCAGCACTGGCAGAATCAGGAACTTGACCGCGGCCAAGCCGGTGTCATACCCGGAGATCGGTACCAGGTGCAACAACTTACTCACCAAATACTGACCCCCGATAATATAAAACAGACTGGAAATCGACATCATTACCACACAGAGCACCACGCTCCAGATATCGATATAGGTAGCCCGGAAAAAGGCAATCAACAGTGCATAGGTGATGTTCACCAGCAACCCTACCAGCAGCACCGGTACTGCAATGGCCAGGCTCGGCCACATGCGCTGCGAGATGTCATAGCCGATATCCCGGTCACTGTCGGAAGTACCGAAATCGAACTGAAACAGTTTGATGGATTTCTGAAAGAAGATGGTATCGGTCAACTGCCCCACACCCTGACGCCCCGAGTTGAACAGTAGCGGTTTGTCATAGCCGCGCTCCGCCTTCCAACTCTCTATCGCCTCCGGGGTGACCCGTTTCATACCCAGGTTCATGCGCGCCATGTCATCCGGGGAATTGACCACGAAGAACAGCACGAAGGTAAGAATATTGACCCCGATCAGAATCGGGATGGCATAGAGAATTCGGCGAATGATATAAGCGATCATCGGGCGGCACTCCGCTCATGGCGGCGATAGACCAGCACCGCCGGCACGGAGCTCGCCAGCAACACCAGCCCCAGCGCCAGCAGGGGCCAGACGATGGGCGGATTCCACGCCTGCTGACGCGCCAGGCGCGTCTCCGGATCGACCCGTTTGTACTTGAGGGTATTGTTGGCCATCAGATTCGGTTTCACATTCCCGTACCAGTCATGGTAAAGCGAGAACGCCTTGGGATAAAAACCCCAGATCCAGGGGGCGTCGTGACGCAGTATATCCACCATGCGATCAATAATCTGCTGTCGCTCGGGGCTGTTTTCCATGTTTTTCATCCGGTCGAACAGCGCATTGAATTCAGGGTTGTCGTAGTTGACCGCATTCTCACCGGCATGGTCTACCTTGCCATTGGGGCCATAGAGTAGAAACAGAAAATTTTCCGGGTCCGGGTAATCGGCATTCCAGCCGAACATGAACAGCTGTCCGGTGCCTTTACGCAGCTTCTCCTGAAACCGGTTGTAGTCCGTCGCACGGATTACCAGCTGAATCCCCAGTTGCTTGAACTGCTTGCGCATCCAGTTGAGTTGCGCCTTGCTGTCCGGCCCGGCCGAGGCCGACTCATAGTTCAACACCAGCGGCCGGCCGGTCTTGACGCTTTTACCGTTGGGATAACCCGCCTTGACCATCAGAGCCCGCGCGTCCTGCAGGGACTTTCGCTTCGGCTTGCCATTTACGTTATCGAACACAACCGGATTGATCCCCTCCGGCCCCTCGCGACTGCCGAAGATACCCTGTGGCAGCGGGCCGTTGGCCACGACACCCCGGCCATTCAGGAAGATGGAGACGAATTCCTCAAAATTGACCGCGATGGAGATCGCCTGGCGCAGGTAGCGGTTCTCCTCGGAATCGCCGCCGATAACCGGATCGGCCATATTGAAACCGAGATAGAAGATCGAGGTCTCCACAGCAGTGGCCAGCCGGATTTGCCGCTCCAGCATCTCCTCGGTCAGATTGGCGTCACCACCGGTACCGAACTTGACCGCCTGATCAAAGCTGTCCGAACTGACACCGGAGGTGTCGTAATAACCCTGCAGGAACTTGTTCCAGCGGGGTATTACCTCCTTCTCCAGACTATAGATCGCCTTGTCGATCAGCGGCAGCGATTTGCCTGCATCATCCAGCATGCCGTTTTCGTCATCCTCCGGTTCGCCCTGCAGTGGATAGGCCTCCCCATGAAAATGGGGATTACGACTCAGCACCATGCGCAGATTCGGATTGTTCTCCGCCAGCATGAAAGGTCCGGTCCCGATTGGATACCAGTTCAGGTTGATATTGCGCTTGTCCAGTCCGGGCTGGCTGTAAAACAGATCCGCCTCCCAGGGCATGGGAGCAAAAAAGGTCATGGCCAGCCAATAGACAAACTGGGGATATTTGCCCCGCAACCGCACCTTGAAGCGGTAGCGGTCCAGCCGGGTGATACCCGCCATCCGGTGGTTTCTGAGATCAATAAAACCACCGCTGCTGCCATCAGCCGTCAACTCACTGCCGAATTCTGAAAACCCGACAATATACTCCGCCATGATGCTGGCAATCGGCGAATGGAGCCTGGGGTTGGCGAGACGCTTGATCTGGTAGATAAAATCTTCCGCGGTTGCCTCGCGGGTGCCGGTGTGCGGAAAATCCGCCAGGGTGTTGACCCGTTCCAAGGCTTCATCGCTAAGCTGGTGATAGTGATAGCCCCCCGTGTCATCCTTTGCCAACGCCGGATGCGGCTGATACTGCATACCCGGTTTGATACGTATCTCATAGTCGCTGAACGCCACTTCGCCCGCCGGAGCATCAGCCGGCAATGGATTCCCCGCCTGGTCCAGAAACTGAGGTACCGGCACCTGCTCGGCGGCCAACGGGACCAGTTGATAGGGCCGTTTCAAGAAGTGATACTGCAGCGGCGGCTCGTAGATTTGTGCGATAAAGGCATATTCATTGGCCGCATAGGAGCGTGCGGGATCGAGATGCTTGGGACGTTCGGAAAACGAGCTGTAGAGGGTATTCGAGTTCGCCTCGCTGGCGGGATAGGGGGCATTCCAGGCACGCTCGCCGCAGCCATTGAGCAATATCAGCAGCGCGACCATCAATCCGGCCGCCGATCCCCTCCCGATCCGCCCGCGTCCCCACATGGCCACTTGTTTCCTCAGATGTCTCATTTTTTATTGTTAATCACTCAATGGGCAATGAAGCGACGCCTGTAATGGACTTAACGATAGGTGCCAACCGAAATCCGCTGCCGGAACAGCAGCATATATTAGAACAGACCAACAAAAAACCGTCCGGTTCTTTTCGGACCGAAGCTTTTCCGGTACCTTAGGGCTGCCCGGCGACCATAGAGCCTGGCGCACTTAAACTCTCTTATATACGAAGTTTCAAGGATTTTACATGGGTTTTCTACAAGACAAACGCATCCTCATCGTCGGCGTGGCCAGCAACCGTTCCATCGCCTGGGGTACCGCCCAGGCCATGCATCGCGAAGGGGCGCAGTTGGCCTTTACCGCACAGGGCGACAAGCTGCTGGAACGGGTGCGGAAGATGGCCGCTGAACTGGATTCCGATATTGTCCTGCCAATGGATGTCACCTCTGATGAGCAGATCGAGACGGTGTTTACGGAACTTGCCAAACAGTGGGAGGGTCTGGACGGCATTGTGCACTCGGTCGGATTTGCCCCCCGCGATCAGCTTGAAGGAAGCTATATCGATGCGGTCACCCGGGAAGGGTTCAGTATCGCCCATGATATCAGCGCCTACAGCTTTGCCGCACTGGCCAAGGCCGGTCGGCCAATGATGCAGGGGCGTAACGGTGCGCTGATCACCATGAGCTACCTGGGGGCGGTGCGCACCATTCCCAATTACAATGTCATGGGTATCGCCAAGGCCAGCCTGGAGGCCAGTGTAAAATACATGGCCGATTCCCTGGGGCCGGAAGGGACCCGGGTCAACGCCATCTCGGCCGGACCGATTCGGACCCTGGCCGCATCCGGCATCAGTGGCTTCAAGGGCATGCTCGCGGAAGCGGAAAAGAAGAACCCGCTACGGCGCAATGTGACTATTGAGGAAGTGGGCAACGCCGCCGCGTTCCTCTGTTCCGATCTGGCATCGGGGATTACCGGTGATATTCTTTATGTTGATTCCGGCTATCATATCGTTGGCATGGCTTGATTTCGATCGTTCAATAGACAGGGTGGAGGCGCCTACCGGCTTATCCACACTACGGAGCGTGATCACATTTGTCGAAACAAAAAAGCCATCCCCAAATTACCCGTTACATGCGGAGCTGTAATTTATATAGGAGCGGATTTATCCGCGGATTTCGCGGCTTAAACCACACTTGCGATTCGATGCAGTTTCAGCGTTGAGACTTGATCGCAACATGCTCTCTCCTGCCAGGCGACCCGGGCCAAGACAACCCCTACACCGCTGGCATAGAAGCAAAAAAGCCGCCCACCCCACGACCAAGGGGGTGGGCGGCTTTTTTATTGCACTTAGTTGTCCGTTGATTCGTTGGTGATGATCACATCTGCCTCTGCGCGCAGATTTCCCTGCAGATGCTGGAAGTAGCTTTTACCGCGTGACCGCGTCAGGGCATTATTCAGGGCGGCCTCACCGCCCAGATCGTTGGCATCCGCCAGGGTACCGTCGGTCACCGCGTGCAGCGCAATCAGGGCCAGATCGCCACTCGCCAGCGCCAGTTGACCATAAACCGGCCCGGCACCTTCCGGACGGGGCATCAGGAACAGATGCTTGAGCAGATCTGCCGGGATATCCCGCTCATCCCGACTAACCACCTTGCGTGGTTCAATCACCACACCCTTCTCGGCGGCAACCGCGGCCAACGTCTCACCCTGCGAGAGTCTGGCCACCCATTCCGCACCTTCCCGGTCAGCCCGCTCGATCGCCTTCTCCACCCGTAATTTATCCCGTATGGCCTGCTTCACCTGATCCAGGGGTCTGATGGCGGCTTCTTCATGATCCACAACCCGCAGCACCATGACATGTTCCGGATTGAGTTCAATGGCTTCACTGTTATTTCCGGATATCAACACATCTTCACTGAACGCTGCCGCGATCACCTTGGGCGCCCCCAGGATTCCCTCAGCGCCATCCCGGGTGATCCAGTCACTCTCTTTGGGCTCTATACCCAGGGCATCGGCCGCAGGCTGCAGGCTATGCGACTCTTCGTAAGCGATATTGCCCAGTTGTTCAGCATATCCATAGAACAGGCGTTCGGCCTCGGTTTTCAGATAGGCTTGCGCCACTTCATCCCGCACCTCTTCAAAGGACTTGCCGGACGATTCGCGAATCTCGGTCAATTTGATGATGTGAAAACCGAAGGGCGTGCGTACCAGATCGCTGATCTCACCCGGCTGCAGATTGAAGACAGCCCTGTCAAACGTGGGTTCCATGACTCCGGTTTCGAAGAAGCCAAGATCACCACCCTCTTCCGCCGAGCCCGGGTCCTGGGAAACCGCCTTGGCGACAGCGGCAAAATCCTCACCACCGCGCACCCGTTCAAGCACTGCCTGTGCCTCGCTCCTGGCTTGCGCTATAGCTGCCTCATCACTCCCCTCATCGACGGCAATCAGGATATGACTTGCCCGACGCTGCTCGGCAGTCTTGTAGAGCGACTGGTTCTGATTGTAATAAGCCTGCAGCGTCTCGTCGTCCGCGCTCAGGCTCTTGGCAATGCCGGCGACATCCAGATCGATGTATCTGATTTTTATCCGCTCTGGCGCCATGTAATCATTTTGATGCGCGGCGTAGTAGGCTTCCACCGCTTCATCGCTGACCTCAACGCCACTCAGAAAATTTTCCGCTGGCAGAATGAGATATTCAAAATCACGCTGCTGCAGCCTCAGTTGCACCAAGCTCTGCAGTTCCGAGGAGGTGGTAAATTCGGAACCGGTAACCGCCTTGGAGAGCTGCTCACTCACCAGACCCCGGCGAATCTGTTGTTCGAATCCGGCCGGTGTCAAGCCTTGCAGACGGACGCCACGTTCATAGGCATCCTGACTGAATCGGCCATCCACCTGGAAACCGGGTAGCGATGCAATTACCCGTTTCACCAGGTCATCACCGACCCGCAATCCCAGTTCTTCCGACTTCTGCATCAGCAGGTTGTTGCGGACCATCAACTGCAGCACTTCGCGCCTCAGTTCTGCCTCGTCAATCATCTCCGGGCGGTAGTTGTCACCCAACCGTTGACGCAGGTTCTCACGGAAATCCCGATAGCCGTTTTCAAATTCACGCTGGGTGATATCCTGGCCGTTAACCGTTGCCGCAACAAGCTCGGAACCACCACCCAGATAGGAGTTAATACCAAAGAGTGCAAAAGGCACACTGATGAGGATTACTATGAACCAGGCGACCACTCCCTGGGCGCGTTCCCTGATGGACTGAAGCATGACGTACCTGAAATCCGAAATCTGGATAGTAAAGAAAACGGGGTATCCAAGGATACCCCGCGTCTTCTCACCTATGGCGGAGCGGACGGGGCTCGAACCCGCGACCCCCGGCGTGACAGGCCGGTATTCTAACCAACTGAACTACCGCTCCGAAAATGGTGGGTGCTGAGGGGATCGAACCCCCGACCCTCGCCTTGTAAGGGCGATGCTCTCCCAGCTGAGCTAAGCACCCGTTGAAGGCGCGCTAGTTTACGGCATCCTTAAGGGCTTTACCAGCCTTGAACGAAGGATTTTTGGATGCCTTGATCTCGATGGTAGCGCCGGTCTGTGGGTTCCGACCAGTGCGTGCAGCTCGCTCACGCACGGAGAAGGAACCGAACCCGATGACTGATACTTGATCCCCGCTTTTCAGCGCCTCGGTGATGGCAGCAATCATACCATCCAGTGCACGGCCGGCGGCTGCTTTGGATATATCCGCAGAGTCTGCCATCGCATCGATCAGTTCCGTCTTGTTCATTAATCGTCTCCCCTAAGGTTATAAAAAAACGCTGTGAGCAGCGTGGGTAAATACTTTATCGGCTACCGTTACAGGTGTGCGAAACGGGGTCAATTTATACCAGTGGCCCGGAAGAAGTGTCAAGCAAACAAGTCCCAAAAGCCTAATTTTATGCGGTTTCCAGGGGAATATATGCCTGATCACCGATAATAAAGAACAATAGTGTGTGCAGCCGATTCACTTGACCGGACAACCCGTTGTTTCGGCATACATTAGAAATGCGCACCCATCAACAACGGCATGCCACGGGAAGCAATCGATTGATTTCCTCCCGCAGCATGGTTTTGGCGATAAAAGCCGGGCATTGATCAGTGTCGGGTCAAGCCCCCGCCCTTCTTGACGCTCTTCTTTGCCGTTCGCGGTTTACTCTTGGCAACCTCGGCAATATCACTCTGCTCTTGCAGTGGCGTTGGCATATGCACCAGTGCAATCTCCAACGCCTGTTCTATCCAGCGGACAGGGAGGATTTCAAGATTCTGCTTGATGTTCTTGGGTATCTCCACAAGATCGCGTTCGTTCTCTTCGGGTATGATCACCGTTTTGATCCCCCCCCGATGGGCCGCCAGTAACTTCTCTTTCAGACCGCCAATGGGCAGTACCTCGCCCCGGAGGGTGATTTCACCGGTCATGGCGACGTCCGCCCTAACCGGTATCTGGGTCAATGCAGAGACCAGACAGGTAGACATGCCGATACCGGCACTGGGGCCATCCTTTGGGGTCGCCCCCTCCGGCACGTGAACATGCACATCCAGCTTCTGATAGAAATCGCTTTCGATGCCCAGTGCCGCCGCCCGACTTCTGACCACCGTCATGGCCGCCTGGATCGACTCCTGCATCACATCGCCCAACTGTCCGGTATGAGTCAGTCGACCCTTACCGGGCACCAGTGCCGTTTCAATCTTCAACAGTTCACCACCGACCTCGGTCCATGCCAGTCCGGTCACCTGACCGACCTGGTCATAATCCTCCACCTCACCATATCTGAAGCGCTGCACCCCCAGGTATTTATCCAGGCTGGCCGGGGTGATGGTCACCTTCTTGCCGGATTTGGTCAGCAGTATCTCTTTGACCACCTTGCGACAGATCTTGGAAATTTCCCGTTCCAGATTCCGCACCCCCGCCTCACGACTGTAATAACGGATAATGTCACGGATAACCGCCTCTTTGATCACGATCTCGGTGGCCTTCAGACCATTGTTTTCGATCTGTTTGGGCACCAGATAGCGCATGGCGATATTGACCTTCTCATCCTCGGTATAACCGGACAGGCGTATCACTTCCATACGGTCCAGCAAGGCAGCCGGCACATTGAGTGTATTGGCAGTCGCGACAAACATCACTTCCGACAGATCAAAATCCACTTCCAGGTAGTGATCCCCGAAAGTGTGGTTCTGCTCGGGATCGAGCACTTCCAGCAGCGCGGATGCCGGATCGCCACGAAAATCCATGGCCATTTTATCGATTTCATCGAGCAGGAACAGTGGATTTCGGGTGCCGATTTTGGAGAGATTCTGGATAATCTTTCCGGGCAACGCACCAATATAGGTACGCCGATGCCCACGAATTTCCGCCTCGTCACGCACACCGCCCAGCGCCATGCGGATAAATTTACGATTGGTTGCGCGCGCAATCGACTGTCCGACCGAGGTCTTGCCAACACCCGGCGGCCCCACCAGACAGAGAATAGGGCCCTTCAGTTTGCGTACCCGCTGCTGAACGGCCAGATACTCGATAATCCGCTCTTTCACCTTCTCCAGACCATAGTGGTCCTTTTCCAACACATCTTCCGCCGCCTTCAGATCGTTGCGGATCTTGCTGCGTTTCTTCCACGGCACATTGACCAGGGTATCGATGTAGTTTCGTACCACAGACGCCTCTGCGGACATCGGCGACATCAGCTTCAACTTGCTCAACTCCGCCACCGCCTTGGTCTTCGCCTCCTTCGGCATGCCGGCAGACTCAATGCGGTTTTCCAGATCCTCAATCTCATTGGGCGCGTCGTCCATCTCGCCCAGCTCTTTCTGGATCGCTTTCATCTGCTCATTCAGATAATACTCGCGCTGGTTCTTTTCCATCTGACGCTTGACCCGGCCACGGATCCGCTTTTCCATCTGCAGCAGATCATTTTCAGCCTCCATCAGACTCATCAGATGCTCCAGACGGTCACCAATATTGGCCATCTCAAGCACACTTTGCTTTTCATCCAGCTTCAGTGACATGTGAGCAGCCATGGTATCTGCCAGACGACTGGGAGACTCGATACTGGAAAGTGACGTGAGTACTTCAGGGGGTATCTTTTTATTCAGCTTTACATACTGATCGAACAGTGCAATGGATGAACGCATCAGGACCTCAAGCTCCCGATCATCATCTGGAGAGATATCCTCAATACGGGAAAATTCGGCTGAAAAATAACCTTCCGTCTCGGAAATATCGCTTAGCTTGGAACGTGAACCGCCCTCGACCAGCACTTTTACCGTACCATCCGGCAGTTTGAGCAGCTGGAGGATATTCGCCAGCGTTCCGACCGTATGCATATCCGCAACCGCCGGCTCATCCGTCTCCGCACTCTTTTGCGCCACCAGAATGATCTGCTTGTCCTCTCGCATCGCCGCATCCAGCGCCTTGATGGACTTTTCACGGCCCACAAAAAGCGGTATCACCATATGCGGGTAGACCACCACATCCCGCAATGGAAGGACGGGGATCTTGGTGATGGAACCTGCTATCCGGGGATTACTTATCTCTTCTTGACCCATGGAGGGTACTCCTTCTGTTGCGGCCCATTGGCTGGTGCATGTCTGCATGGCAGCTACTCGTCAGACTGCCGGTATCACCCAATAGTGCGGAATTGGTAGCGGCATATCGAGATCCTGCCGTTCAGTGGATGGTGGGGGCTCAGTTCAAATATTTCAAGTTATTAGGCAGTGCACTTTACAGGGTAATAGCATCAGCACCCTGATGCCCCCTTCAATTGAACCAAAAAAAACCGCTGCCCTGCTCCCGGCCAGCGGTTTTATATGAATCGTACAAAACGCCGGACAACAACCCCGTCCGGCGTACAACACATGGCATCGTCAATCGGCGGCAACCATTTTTTTCTCCCCACCTTCATAAATAATGTAGGGGTCGTTTTCGCCGGTAATAACCGCTTCATCCACTACCACCTTGGAGACATTTTCCAGCGACGGCAGATCATACATGGTATCCAGCAACACCTGCTCCATAATGGTCCGCAGACCCCGCGCGCCGGTTTTTCGCTCCATCGCCTTACGCGCAATTGCGGACAGGGCATCCAATCTGAACTCCAGTTCACAGTCTTCCATTTCGAACAGGCGGTGATACTGTTTGACCAGCGCATTCTTGGGCTCTGTCAGAATACGCACCAAGGCCTCTTCATCGAGCTCCTCAAGCGTTGCCACGACGGGCAGCCGGCCGACAAACTCGGGAATCAATCCGTATTGAATCAGGTCCTCCGGTTCAACATTGGTCAGAATCTCGCCAATTTTGCGGGAAACATCCTTACTGTGAACCTCTGCCGAGAAACCAATCCCTCCCTTCTCGGAGCGATTACGGATCACCTTATCGAGACCGGCAAAGGCACCACCCACCACGAACAGAATGTTGGAGGTATCGACTTGCAAAAACTCCTGCTGGGGATGTTTGCGGCCGCCCTGGGGAGGTACCGAGGCTACCGTTCCCTCAATCAGTTTCAATAGCGCCTGCTGTACACCTTCACCGGAGACATCACGAGTGATAGACGGATTGTCGGATTTGCGTGAAATTTTGTCGATTTCATCGATGTAGACAATGCCGGTCTGGGCCTTTTCGACATCATAATCACACTTCTGCAGCAGCTTCTGAATGATATTCTCGACATCCTCACCCACATAACCGGCCTCGGTGAGGGTGGTGGCATCAGCGATGGTGAAGGGCACATTGAGCATCCTGGCAAGCGTTTCAGCCAACAGGGTCTTACCGGAGCCCGTCGGACCGATCAGCAGGATATTGCTCTTGGCGATCTCAATTTCATCCTTGTTCTTGCTGGTATCAAGCCGCTTATAGTGGTTGTACACCGCAACAGAGAGTACTTTTTTTGCCCGCGCCTGACCAATCACATACTGATCGAGCAACGCACTCAACTCGTGAGGCTTGGGCAGTTTTCCGGCGGTCTCAACACTGCCCTCCTGCATCTCCTCACGGATAATGTCGTTACACAACTCCACGCATTCATCACAGATGAATACCGATGGGCCGGCGATGAGTTTACGAACTTCATGCTGACTCTTTCCGCAGAACGAGCAATAAAGCAATTTGCCGTCATCGCCTCTTGTCTTGTCATCACCCATGAAGCCATCCTCTCGGTATTTCAGTCAATCCGCCCTCAGCCATAAATAATGTATAAGGCCGATCGAACTTCATTACAACCCCCAACACATAATCACGCTTGATTAAGCGAGTTGGAGCTACAGTAAAAAAATATCAGTTTTTACAATAAAAACAGTCGATTAACACCGTCACATCAGTCGGCGCCAGCACCATCAGGACGTCGACTCAGGACTTTGTCGATAAGTCCATAGGCAACTGCATCTTCGCCGCTCATGAAATTATCACGGTCGGTATCCTTGGCGATTGTCTCGAGTGACTGTTCGGTGTGTGTGGCCATAATATGGTTCAGCCTATCGCGCAGCAGGAGAATCTCTTTGGCATGGATCTCGATATCCGTCGCCTGTCCTTGAAACCCACCCAGCGGCTGGTGGATCATCATCCGGGAATTGGGCAGACAATACCGCTTGCCCTTTTCGCCGCCTGCCAGCAGTAGCGCGCCCATGCTGGCCGCCTGACCGATGCACATGGTGCTGATATGCGGCTTTACAAACTGCATGGTGTCGTAGATTGCCAAGCCGGCACTCACGGAACCGCCCGGTGAATTGATGTAAATATGGATATCCTTGTCCGGGTTCTCCGACTCCAGAAAAAGCAGCTGGGCCACAATCAGATTGGCCATATTGTCTTCCACCTGACCGACCAGGAAGATAACCCGCTCCTTGAGCAGCCGAGAATAGATATCGTAAGAACGCTCTCCCCTTGAGGTCTGCTCGACCACCATGGGAATCAGTCCCAGACCCGTTGCATCCAATCCGCCCATCTTTCGTATATCGGTCATGCTGAATTGATCCTTATATCCTGCCTTTATTCGTCCACCGCTTCGGCATCCGGCGTTGCTGGATTCATCACCTCGTCAAAGCCTTTTGCGGCATCCTCGACCTTGACCTGATCAAGCACCCAATCCACAACCTGATCCTCAAGAACCAGATTCTGGATACCGGAAAGCTGCTCCTTATTGCTGTAATAGTAATCGACAACCTGCTGAGGGTCTTCATAAGACTGGGCAAACTGCTCAATCTTCTGACGCACGCGCTCTTCATCCAACTCGATATTATTACTACTGAGAACCTCGGCAATGAGGAGTCCCAGGGTAACACGTTTCTTCGCCTGATCCTCAAACAGCTCCACCGGCAGATTGATATTATTGCCCTGGCCACCCTGGGCCAGATTGGCCTTGGTCTGCTCCAGCAATACCTCTGCTTCGCGCTTGACCAGCGCCTTGGGCACTTCCAGGTCATTGACCTGTAGCAGCGCATCCATGGCCTGTTCCTTGACCAGACCGCGGATCTTCTCCTCAAGTTCACGGGTCATGTTGGCGCGGATCTCTTTATAGAAACCGTCGACTCCCTCTTCGCTGATACCGAAGGCCTTAATGAACTCTTCATTAACCTCGGGCAATACGGCTTCGGAAACCTTGACAACCTCAACCTCGAACGTGGCGGGTTTGCCAGCCAGCTTTTCCGCATGATAGCTTTCGGGAAAGGTCAGTTCCAGGGTACGCGCCTCGCCAGCTTTGGCACCGATCAACCCCTCTTCAAAACCTTCGATCATGCCCTTGGAACCCAACTCCAGCGGTATGCCGTCTGCCGACCCCCCGTCGAAGGCCTCGCCATCCATGTAGCCCTTGAAATTGATGGTGATCTGATCACCTTCCTGAGCTGCACGATCCGCGTCGTTCCAGATAATCCGCTGTTTGCGCAGCTTTTCAACCATCTGATTCAGGTCTTCATCGGTCACTTCAACCACCGGTCGCTTGACCGTCACATCGGTCAGGGGATTGAGAGTAACCTCCGGCATCACTTCGAAAACCGCCACGTAGGCCATTCCCTCGTCCACGCTTTTTTCTACGGGTTCGATAGAAGGCTCTCCGGCAGGATTCAGCTTCTCCTGCATCAGGGCTTCAAAATAGCTGGACTGCACCAGATCGCCAAACACCTCCTGTTTGGCATCATTGGAGAAACGCTTGCGCACTACCGACAGAGGCACCTTGCCCGGGCGAAAACCATCCAGCCTGACGGTCCGTGCAATCTCTTTCAGTCGCTTCTCCACTGCCTGATTCACCTTCTCGGCAGGGAGTTCAACTGTCATACGACGCTCAAGCCCTTCACTCGATTCAACCGACACTTGCATGAAAACCTCTTCTGGCAGTGTTTACTGCCATTCCTCTGTCTTTAGTTAAAAGTGGTTACCGCTGACGCAGTAGACGAAAGTTAGCCCGTTTGGGGGCGATATAACCGGTCGGCAGCTGAAACGTCCCGGGATTCCATCCGGCTTCGCTCCAAAACACTGTCACTAACCCCATGCAAATCAAGTTATTAGATAACTTCCACCGAGATTGAAGTGCACACCGCCACTTGCGAATAAGCCGGCTATTGTACCTAAAAACACCCCATATTAAAGCGTATTTTGCTGGTAAGGCCGGATCAGGTATGGGAAAAGCGCCGGGAACTCCGGGACCGCCAGGCAAAAAAACATCCACGGGTGCACCACGAAGGTCTAACTGGCCTGTGTAAGCACGGGACTTTGGACCGGGAAAGTGCGGTCGAAAATGAGAATGGTGCCGTCCGGGAGACTTGAACTCCCACACCTTGCGGTACCAGAACCTAAATCTGGCGTGTCTACCAATTCCACCAGGACGGCATGTCGGGCTGATTATAGAGAGGCCGCCCGGTGAAGGTCAATTCATCAAGCCTTTGGTGGTAGTGTCTTGCGGTTGGCGGCTGACCGGACTCCTGCGTGAACCTTCCGCTCAAGCCGGATTGCGACTGTCGATTCCCCGCTCCAGCTCTCCGCTCTTGCGTAACTCCCGCTTGAGAATCTTGCCGGCGGCATTCTTCGGCAGGCGCTGACACAGTTCAACTTTTCTCGGCACTTCATGCCGTCCCAGGTTATCCCGGCAATAGCTCCGGATATCGCCAGAAGCGATCTGCTCATCCTCTTTCAAGACCACGTAAGCGACAGGAATCTCACCATGCAGTTCACTCGGCTCGCCCACCACCGCGGCCTCCAGAATAGCCGAATGGGCGTAGAGCAACTCCTCCACCATGCGCGGATAGACATTCATGCCATTCACAATAATCATGTCCTTTTTGCGATCAACAATATAGACATAGCCATCCGCATCCTTGTAACCAAGATCCCCGGTCCTGACCCATTCACCAAAGAAACTCTCGGCTGTCGCCTCGGGCAGATTCCAGTATCCCTTCATCACATTGGGTCCTTTGACACAGATCTCGCCGACGCTGTCGACACCCAGCAATTTGCCATCGTCGTCATAAATTTCCATCTCTACATCCGGTATCGGCAGTCCGACTGAGGCCGGTTTCCGTACCCCGTCAACCGGATTGACACAGGTGACCGGCGAACACTCGGTCGGCCCGTCCCCTTCACACACCGGCACGCCGAAGCGCTCCTCGAACTGGTGCATGATCGCCTCCGGCATGGCGGCGCCACCGGATACACAGTAACGGATGCTCGACCAACGTCGGACTTGCTCCTCGGGCATGCGTAACAGCACGTTATACATACTGGGAACACCGAGAAATACCGTCGCCCCCGTCGCCTCGATCACTTCCGAAACCAGTACGGGATCGAACTTCGGCACCGGTGCCAGGCTCAATCCATGCAGCAACGGGGTCAGGGTGCCGACCGTGGCGGCAAAGGAGTGGAACATGGGCAACACCACCAGCAGCCGGTCTTCCCCTGGCCGCAACTGTAGCGCGACCTTAACGCTATAGGTATTGGAGACCAGGTTACGGTGGGTCAGCATGGCGCCCTTGGGATGGCCGGTGGTACCGGAGGTGTAGAGAATCGCCGCCAGATCCTCGGCCGGATCAAACAGCGGCCTGGGGATAGGGGCGTTACTCTGGCAGAGTGCCGCGAAGTCCAGATCCTGCGGATTGACAGCCTCACCACCGATACAGACGGCAAAACCCAGCGTTGCCAACTCATCACGGAAGGCAGCGACGCCCGCCGCCATCAGTTGATGATAGATCAGGCCAGTGACCCCGGCATCCTTGAGGATATAGAGAATCTCGCGCGGGTTGAGTAATAGGTTGACCGGGACCACCACCGCGCCCGCCTTGACAATGCCGGCATAGGCGATGGCAAATTCGGCCGAGTTGACGCAATAGAGGGCGATGCGGTCTCCCTTGCAGACGCCCTGCCCGGCCAGTGCTGCCGCCACCGCATCAGACTGTTGACCGACCTGGGCGAAGGTCACGTTGCTATCAGCAAACAGAATGGCCGGCTGATCACCATAGCGCTCAGCCGTTGCTCGCATCATCTCCGGGATAGAGGGTGTCGTTGCTACTGTCATGTCCGGTTTTCCTGCTGCTGAGAGATAGCGCAGGATAAAACCTGACATTGCGGGATGCAATGGAGTCTGTTGTCCGGCTCATCCCTGAAACCGGACAAGGGCTCAGATCAGATCACTTTGGAGAAGTTTTTCTGCTGCACACCGGCCGATAGGTAGCGATCGAAGGCCATGCAGATATTGCGGATCAGCAGCCGTCCCCGGGGCAGTACCCTGACCCCGCCCTCATCCATCGTGATCAACCCGTCGGATACCATGCCCGGCAAGCGTGCCAGCTCATCGGTGAAGTAGTCGGCGAAGCGGATGCCCCACACCTGCTCCACCGCGGAGAAGTCCAGTACAAAGTTACAGATCAGGCGGGTAATGACATCGCGCCGGATCAGATCATCCGTGGTCAGCTCAATGCCCCGGAACACCGCCAGCTTGCCGGCATCAATGGCGCCATAATACTCGTCCAGGCCACGCTCGTTCTGGCTGTAGGTATTGCCGACCATGCCGATCGAGGTGACCCCCATGGCCACCAGATCACAATCGGAGTGGGTGGAATAGCCCTGGAAATTGCGATACAGCGTCCCTTCCCGCTGCGCCACGGCCAACTCATCATCCGGACGGGCGAAGTGGTCCATGCCGATATACACATAGCCGGCACTGGTCAGGTGGTCGATGGTCATCTGCAGGATATCCAGCTTCACCTGGGCGGCCGGAAGGTCCTGGGCATGGATGCGTCGCTGCGGCTTGAACAACTCCGGCAGATGGGCGTAGTTGAACACCGAGAGACGGTCCGGCCCTACCTCGATTACCCGGTCCAGGGTCTTGGTGAAGCTCTCGACGGTCTGAAACGGCAGGCCGTAGATGAGATCAATACTGACCGAGCGGAAATTGTTTTCACGGGCCGCCTCCAGCACCGCCATGGTTTCGGCCTCGGACTGAATCCGGTTCACCGCCTTCTGCACCCGGTCATCCAGATCCTGGACACCGAGACTCAGGCGATTGAAGCCCACCTCGCGCAGGGTGCGGATGGTCTCCGCCGTCGCCTCGCGCGGATCGATCTCGATCGAGTACTCGCCCTTGTCATCATCCGCCAGGGTGAAGTGCTCACCGGTCACCCGCATCAGCTCCTGCATCTCCTGGTGACTGATGAAGGTGGGCGTTCCCCCACCCCAGTGCAGCTGCTCCACCACCCGGCTCTTGTCAAACATCGCCCCCTGCATGGCAATCTCTTTGTGCACCCGATCCAGATAAGTGGCCGCCATGCTGCGATCCTTGGTGGCGATCTTGTTGCAGGCGCAATAGAAGCAGATGGTGTCGCAGAACGGGATATGAAAATAGAGCGACAGGGGCCCGCCCTGCTCATTGGTGGCCGCTGCCGCCGCCCGGTACTCCGCCTCGACGAAGCCCTCATGGAACTGGGGCGCGGTGGGATAGGAGGTGTACCTGGGTCCGGAATAGTCGTACTTATTGATCAGGTCCAGATCAAAAACCAGTGATTGATCCATGCTTAGTCCTCACTTACATCGAGTCCCCGGCGATGGGTCTCGTTGATCTGCTGTAGAAGTATATGAAAAGGGATCTCGTCGCCATGGCGATTGGCCACCTCGATAAAAGGCAGATCCTCACGCCCGAAGGCATAGGTGCCATTACACATGGCATCATAAAGCTGGTCGATACCCCGCTCCAGCGGTTCAAGATAGGCGGGGAAGGTGGCCATCTCTTCCATCTCGTACAGCAGGCACTCTTTCAGATCGCCCACTTCGAATTTGGCCTGCTTGACCCACTCCGCATACTCTGGCGCAGTGCGCGCGCGTTGTATTGCCATGTTATTGCCTATCCTTCATCAAACACATCTTGATATTCGTTGAGTTGCTCGGCGGTGAGCAGAAAAACCCCGTGGCCGCCGCGTTCAAAATCCAGCCAGAGGAAGGGTACATCGGGAAAACGCTCGCACAGGGCGTATTCGCTGTTGCCCACTTCGACCACCAGAATACCTTCCGGTTCGAGATAATCGGCCGCTTCCCGCAGGATTCGGCAGACAATATCCAGCCCATCCGCTCCAGCCGCCAGTCCCAGAGCCGGCTCCTGGTGGTACTCATCCGGCAGGCTTTCCATCTCCTCCAGACTGACATAGGGAGGGTTACTGACAATGATGTCGTAATGGCGCCCACGCAGGCCATCGAACAGATCGGAACGGATCGCCTCCACCCGGCCCTCCAGGTTGTGGCGTTCGATATTGATGGCCGCTACTTCCAGGGCTTCCGCCGAAATGTCCACCGCATCCACATCCGCCTCTTCGAAGGCGTAAGCGCAGCCGATGGCGATACAACCACTGCCGGTGCAGAGATCCAACACCCGGCTCACCGTCTCCGACTGGACCCAGGGCTCGAAATGGGTCTCGATCAGTTCGGCAATCGGTGAACGCGGCACCAGCACCTGGTCATTGATATAGAAATCCAGCCCCGCAAAGGTCGCTTCGTGGGTCAGGTAGGCGGCGGGTATGCGTCGGATGATGCGTGCCTGAAACAGGCTATACACCCGCTCCTTCTCATCCGGGGTCAAACGCGCATCCAGGTAGGCAGGGGGCAGATTCTGCGGCAGGTAGAGTGCGTGCAGCGTCAGCTTGATCGCCTCATCAAAGGGATTATCCGTCCCGTGACCGTAATAAAGCCCGGCCTCGGTGAACCGACTGGCACCCCAGCGGATAAAATCCCTCAAGGTATTCAGATTTTCGATCGCATCAGTCATGTACCGACCACTAAGGAGCCTCTGATTAAGTCAGGACGCAGTAGATTGTGAGCCGGAACGATCAGATTCAAGGCGCAAATCGCAGGTAATAGCCGGCTATTGCGAAGATTTGCAACGCAGAAGCTGGATATTCTGGGTGCAAGATACCAGTTCATGGCTTGATCAGAGGCTCACTAACAGAAGATCGTGAATAATAGCCTATTTGGCTTGCCTCTGGAATCGGCAGGGACTATCGTCCTGCACCGGCAGCGCGGTTCATTTAGGTCCAAGTCGTTGATAAAGTAGCCACTGTCTCAATACAGCACGCGGTTTCATGATACCTTCGCACTTGGCATCAACATCATCCCGTCAGGCGGGACACGAAGGAGTGATGACATTGCCGTAGAACGGATGTGAATTCCACATCGGAAGTGGTGCTGTTCAACTTCAATCGGTATACATAAAACGTGTCTATCCAAGCCTCTCAAATCCGTCATCTTATCCCGCTGCGTGGGCTGCCCGAACCGGTCATCGGCCACATCAGTCGGCAAGCGTGGATAGAGTGTGCCGAATCCGGAGAAAACCTCTGCACTCCAGTGGCCACGGAAACCTGCTGCTACCTGATAAAAGGACAGGTTTCATTGCAGCTCGAAGGTGGATCAACCCGCACCGTAGAAGCCGGGGCAAGTACAGCGAACACCCCGTTGCTCAACCCAAACCCACCCGGATTGGTCGACGCATTCTGCACTGGAGCGGTAGAACTGCTCTGTCTCCCCCGGGACCTGATTGAAAGCATCTATGCCAGCTGGTGGAATAGCAATCGACGGATCAGCTCCGGCATCGAACTGAAAGAGGATGACCTGGAAGACAAGATCTACATGGCTTTCTACCAGCAGATCCAGACAGGCGACTATGAACTGCCCAGCATGCCGGAGATCGCCTTAAAGATCGGCAGCGCGATTGACAATCCGAACAGCAGCAGTGATGACCTGGCGCGTATCATCTCGGCCGATCCACCATTGGCTGCCCGGCTGGTCCACACTGCAAACAGCGCCGCATTTGGCGGTGCAAACGGCATTATCCACTGTCGCGATGCAGTCACCCGACTGGGTTATAGCAACACCCGAAACCTGGTCACCAGCTTTGTCCTGAAAAACCTGTTCGCCACAGACGTGCCGCTGATCCGGAAACGAATGAAGCAGCTATGGCATCACTGCAGGCGTGTCGCCGCCATCTCCCATGTTCTGGCACGCATGTCCCCCGGACTGGTGGCAGACCAGGCGATGCTAACAGGCCTGATCCATGATATCGGCGCCATCCCCCTTTTGATCGCTGCCGCGGAACACCCGGAACTCGTTGATGACCCGGTGAAGCTCGATCGGCTGGTGAACGCGCTCAAACCCGAGGTTGGCGCCCTGATTCTGCGCAACTGGAACTTCCCGCAAAGCGCCATCGATACCGTACTGCATTGCGACAAATGGTTCAGACACACGGATCAGGCTACCGACTACAGTGATCTGGTGATCGTGGCCCAGCTTTTCTCCTACGTCGGTACCCGGGAGATGCAGCAACTGCCGGCACCCGACCTCTCGCCCGCATTTCACAAGATCGCCGGAGGAAAGCTGAATCCACGGATCTCGATCTCCATCATCAATGAGGCGGAAAAGGAGATCAACGCCATTGAAGAACTACTCGAAGGTAGCTGAGTACCCAGCCTACCTTCAATCACGGGTAGCCTTTTGCTATCTCTGCTATAAGCTGTATAGACCGCAGGAATAAACACAGTCAGCCAACATGAAACTGCTCAAGACGCTTAAAACCCAGATCGCGGCAGCACTGGTACTGATCATGCTGTTGTTCGGGACAATATTTTCCTTGAGCATGATGGCCCTGAATGAACAGCAGAGCTACAACATCCTGTTGAACATCACCTCCCGACTCGAACAGACGGCCCAAAACCTGGTTTCCCTCGGCATGAATTATGCGATGAACATCCCGCAGGACAGCATCAGTTATGAACGTGATGTAAAACTGTACTACAGGGCCATGCACGATCAGATCGAAATACTCGACACGATCACCAACAGTTTTATGACGGCCGAATTCCCCCCTGCACTTACTGAAATCGGCGACTCTTTTCGACCCAACCTGACGCCGGCCACGGAACAGGCGGTAAACGCTGTCGAGGAGCTCTGGAAAGACTTTCGCGGTGGTATTATCAATGCCCTCGACACCGAAAACGGTAACGATATGCCGCGCCTGAATGCGGCCGCAGACTATATCGCCCGCTATAACGCCCCGTTGCTTGCCTCCATCAATATCCTGCTCACCAGAATTCAACAGCAGACCGATCAACGACTGAGGCAAGTTTATCAGCTGCATATCAGCCTGTTGTTTGCGGCCGTGATCATCACTTTTGGCGTATTCGCCTGGTTTTTCCTGGTGGTACTGAAACCGCTGCGCCATGCCGTAAACGGTTTCCAGAAGGTGACCCAAGGCGATTTTGGCTATCAGGTTCCAATAACAGGTGACAACGAACTGGCGCTGATGACCCGCTCATTCAACACCCTCTCCTTACGACTGCATACCCTGTTCCGGCTGATTGACCAGATTCAGCAAGGATCGGATCTGAACGAGACGCTCGGTTTTGTCGCCAAGGAGTTTTCCACTCTGCTGCCGCTTGACTGGGTTGGAGCACTTTTTGTTACCTGTGACAATAACACGATGGTGCTGGAAGGGAGTTACCGTAACGGTCAACCGGAGATTACAAAGCGACGCCGCTACCCCTTGAGAAACACCCTGCTGCTCAAGGCACTGGAATCGGGTGAACCGCTGCATATACCGGACATGTCATCCACTGTAACCAATCCCGACTACCAATTTCTCAACCACTTGATTTCTGAAGGGATTAAAGACGCCATTTTTCTGCCCATCACCGATGCCAGCCCGATTCCCGGAATTCTGGCATTCGGTACCTGCCAGGCGGATACCTATACCCCGGAACACCTGGAACTGCTGACCAATATCGCCGGACTGATCACCCACAGTTTTGGCCGCACTGTTAAACTGGCGGAACATAGCCGGCTCGCCGCAATCGGTGGTTTCGCGTCGGGAATTGCCCATGAAATTCGCAGCCCGCTGTCCACTATCAGCATGGCACTGGACTATTTCCAGGGCGCCGAACTACCGGGATCGGCCAACAAAAGAGCCCTGCTGGCGCAGAAAGAAACGGCGCGAATGGCCCGACTGTTGGAGGAGATTCTGCTTTACGCCAAGCCACTCCAGCTCAGGCTGGAGCTCATCGACATCAGGACGCTGCTTACCCAGCTGTTCGAGACCCACCGGGATATTACGCTGGAGAAGCAACAGCATTTCGAACTGATCGCGCCTGAGACCGATTTAAAAATACTCGGCGACACGGATCGACTGATACAGATTTTCCTTAACCTTGCGAAAAACGCCTGTGAAGCCGCCACGGCCAATGAATCGATCTGCTGGCGTCTGGAAAAAGATGTAGTCACTCGCACCTTGAAAATCAGTGTGACCAATCAGGGGGAGCCGATCCGGGAAGAAGATCTGGCACAGCTGTTCAACCCGTTTTTTACCACCAAGACGCACGGAACAGGACTTGGACTCAGTATTGTCAAACGGATAGTCGAGGCGCACGGGGGGGAGATAGCCATCACGTCCTGTGAACAGCAGGGAACCACAGTCAGACTGCTGATGCCGCTGGCGTGACACGCTTTCGCACTTCTCTCGGCTTTGCGTTGTAAATCCTTCCTATATAAAAAAAGGCCATCCTTGCGGATGGCCCTTTTCAGCACACACAGCGGGAAAATCTACCTGCCAAATTATGCAGCGGCGGTATCCGCGCGCGGCATGATCGGCTCCTTGTTCTGCTCTTTCCGGCAACCCTGCTCCTTCAAACCGCCACGTTCAACCAGTTCCGCCAATGTAATGCTCTGCAGGAACGAAAAAATCTCGTTACTGAGATCATCCCACAGATTGTGGGTCAGGCAACGCTTGCCATCCTGGCAATCGCGATTTCCACCACAGCGGGTAAACTCCACCCACTCGTCGACCGCACAGATAATGTCTGCGATGGATATCTCATCTGCTTCACGCCCCAGATAATAGCCCCCACCCGGCCCGCGCACGCCTTTAACCAGTTGCTTGCTCCGCAGGGCGGCAAACAGCTGCTCAAGGTAAGACAGCGATATACCCTGGGTTTCGGAAATCTCAGCCAGAGTGACCGGTCCGTCAGTGCCATTAAGGGTAAGATCCAGCATTGCGGTTACGGCGTAACGCCCTTTGGTCGATAGTCTCATAATTTCAGTTCCGTTCGGTGAATAATTACCTACGTCTTTACTTGGTTATAAAACTATCATTTCCCTATGGAAATTGTCAACATTTATTGGATTGGCTCCAATCACAAAAAGAAATAAATCCTGTAATTGGTAACTTTTACTTAAATAACAGCTAGTTGACCGAACACGCAGGGAACTTGATGTGAACTGGGAGCGGAAAGATATTGGGAAAAAACCTCTGCGCCGCCTCAAACCGGCAAAAGACTCTCTTGCTCGAGACCAGCAATTGCATGTCGGGGCAGAAAACAGTGGCCCTGCCGGGCTGAATAAGCGAGCCACTTGGAAAGAAACAGACTGATTCTCCATTTCTGTTCGAGCGTCGGATGAATCACCCCCCTGTTCAATGGGACTATATGCTGCTTAAGGCTCAGCACCTCCGCCTGGCGTGAATCATGGTAGATTCTGATGGTGGCATCGGGATCGGGCAATTGTCCCGTTTCATGGGCAAAATAGTAAGTCAGATGCAGCAAACTGGTGTATGGGGTCTGCTCCAGGACCTCCAGGTAGAGGTCCGTGGCGCCATCCAGGCGCGACAGGTACCGGCCCTGCATATGCCGCATGTCAGGCGCCAGGCGCGTTAGATAATGATAATTCTCTTCACACAGATCCATTAGCCAGCCGACTGTCGGTTTTCCCGACAGCAGCATTTTCAAGTTCCATGGATAATGGGCTCTGCGCCGCACGTCTCTCCTCCGCTACATATGGGCATCGGGCGCCCAAATCAGTAAAAATCAACATATTCGCTTTCGCTTTGACGAGCTCCGCCTGTCGTCTTGCCCGTGTCGCGTATTTACGTGAGTCTTATTCTGCCCTTATCGACGCCCGCTACTGATACTGTAGCAAACAAGCTCACCCTACCGGTACAACTGTGCAATTCCGCATTGAAAGGTATGCTCCAAAAAAGCAGAAGGCCGGCATATAGCCGGCCTGGATACCTGGAAATACAGTTTTCCGATCAGGCGTTCTCTTTCTCTATCTGCTGATGTACTTCTGCCATATCCAGTTCGCCCGCCTTTTGCAGAAGCTCACGGAATCCGCTCTCCGGCAGCGCACCGGCCTGGCTGAAGATGATCACTTTTTCACGGAAAATCATCAATGTAGGGATGGAACGTATCTGAAAATGACCCGCGATCTCCTGTTCGTCTTCGGTATTCACCTTGGCGAACACAATGTCAGGATGATCTTCGGAAACTTTTTCATAAGTCGGCGCAAACGAGCGGCAAGGACCGCACCAGGGGGCCCAGAAATCGACAATGACAAAGTCATTATTGGTTACGGTCTCTTCGAAATTATCTTTGGTCAGTTCTACGACAGCCACGGGAAGATCCTCTTGCACGAAATTTATTAGCGAAACACTATATCATTACTTACTAATGAATACTAATTTTATCCCGGCATAAAAAAGCCGGGGATTCCCGGCTTCTCTCTAGTGTTGTCAGTCAAATCAATCCAGCGCGGCGAATATGCTGTCACGAATCTGCTCTACGCTACCAACCCCGGCGATCTTATGGTGTACCGGTGCCCCACTCTGGCCACTGGCGGCCCAGCTGGAGTAGAAATCGATCAGCGGTTCGGTCTGATCATGATAGACCTTCAGACGCGCCTTGACGGTCTCTTCCTGATCATCATCGCGCTGGATCAGCGGCTCACCCGTAACATCGTCCTTGCCCGCTTCCTTGGGTGGGTTGAAAGTGACGTGATAGGTGCGACCTGATGCCAGATGAACGCGGCGCCCGGACATGCGTTTGATAATCTCTTCATCGGGCACATCGATCTCGACCACGGCATCCACAGTGACCCCGACATCCCGCAGCGCTTCAGCCTGAGGAATAGTGCGTGGAAAACCGTCAAACAGGAAGCCGTTCTCGCAATCGGCCTCAGTAATACGCTCCTTCACCATACCCATGATGATATCGTCGGATACCAGACCACCTTCATCCATGATCTTCTTGGCCGCCTTGCCCAGTTCGGTTCCCGCCTTTACATGAGCACGCAACATATCACCAGTCGAGATCTGCGGAATGTTGTACCGCTCCTTGATGTAGTTAGCCTGGGTACCTTTCCCCGCTCCGGGACCTCCTAGCAGAATCACTCGCATTAAAATACTCCTCGGTTACTGGACAATAATAGTTATTGAATGGCCGGAGTCTGACACAGGCCATCCCCAATCACCATTCGAGTATGCAAATATATGAATATAAAAGGCTTATGTTGCACTTGCACATAAGAAGTGCAAACCCTAACAAATGCCGAAAAGGTGTACAACAAGCAACCTGCGCGTAACTGCTCACTCCCCATCCCCTAAACCTCATAGAGTCGTATACGTTCCCACGCGGAGCGTGGGAACGAGGGCCAAGTCATGCACAATAAAAAACCCGCAAGGGTTAAACCGTTGCGGGTTTTTTATTCCGTAGGGACTGAATCAGGCCGACAGGCTTAGCATCAGCTTGTTGAGGCGATGAACGAAGGCCGCCGGGTCCTCCAGCTGTCCGCCTTCGGCCAGGGTCGCTTGATCCAGCAGTACCCGTGAGAGATCGGCAAAGCGGTCCTCGTCCGGCTCCTGGTCCATCTTCTCAACCAGGGGATGTTTCAAATTCAGTTCCAGAATCGGCTTGGTCTGGGGTGCGTCCTGACCCAGCTGTTTCAGTACCCGTTGCAGGTTGGCCCCCATGTCATGCTCATCGGCCACCAGACAGGCGGGAGACTCGGTCAGACGACTACTGACCCGTACCTCTTTCACATCGTCACCCAATACCGTCTTGACCCGCTCCAGCAGCCCCTTGTGCTCCTCAGCCTCTTTCTCCAGCGCCTCCTTGTCTTCCATGTCACCCAGGTCGAGCTGGCCCTTGGCAACAGATTGCAGCGGTTTACCCTGGTACTCGTTCAGATGCGAGACCAACCACTCGTCCACCCGATCGGTCAGCAGCAGCACCTCCACATCCTTGGTATTGAACACCTCCAGGTGCGGACTGTGGCGGGCGGCCGCGTAGCTGTCTGCGGTGATGTAATAGATTTTCTCCTGTTGCTCCTGCATTCGTTCCAGATACTGATCGAGGGAAACCGTCTCCTCCTTGCCTTCGGACTTGGTGGTGGCAAAACGCATCAATCCGGCAATCCGTTCCTTGTTGGCAAAATCCTCCGCCGGCCCCTCCTTCATGACCCGGCCAAACTCCTTCCAGAACTTCTGGTATTTCTCGGCATCATCCTTGGCCATCTTCTCCAGCGTCGCCAGCACCCGCTTGGTACTGGCGGTGCGGATACTGTCGATCTTCTTGTCATGCTGCAACAACTCACGGGAGACATTCAACGGCAGGTCGTCGGAATCCACCACGCCCTTTACAAAGCGTAGATAGTGCGGCATCAGTTTTTCCGCCTCATCCATGATGAAGACCCGGCGCACATACAGCTTTACCCCGTGCTTCTGGTCCCGTTCCCAGAGATCAAACGGTGCGCGTCCGGGGATATACATCAACGACGTATATTCATTCGTTCCCTCGACCCGGTTATGCACCTGAGCCAGCGGGTTCTCGAAGTCGTGGGCAATGTGTTTGTAGAATTCGTTGTACTCTTCCTGGGTAATGTCCGCTTTGTTGCGCATCCACAGCGCCGTCCCCTTATTGACCTGCTCCCATTCGGGTTCCGGGGTCTTCTCCTCCTCTTCCGTACCAAAGTGCTCCTTGAGCATCTCGATCGGGATGGAGATGTGGTCAGAAAACTTGCTGATAATGCTGCGCAGGCGATGACCTTCCAGAAACTCGTCTTCATCTTCATTCAGGTGCAGGGTGATGGTGGTGCCGCGACCCGGCTTTGCAATCGTCTCAATGCTGTAGGCTCCCTCGCCAGTGGACTCCCAACGCACTCCATGCTCCGCACCCAAGCCCGCCCGGCGGGTCTCCAGGGTCACCTTGTCGGCAACAATAAAGGCCGAGTAGAAACCGACGCCAAACTGACCGATCAACTGGCTCTGGCTGGCAGAGTCATCACTTTTGCTGCCCAGCGCCTCAAGGAACTTCTTGGTGCCTGAACTGGCGATGGTGCCGATGGTTTCGGTCACCTCCTGGCGGCTCATACCGATGCCGTTATCCTCGATAGTGACGGTCCGGTGCTCTTTATCCACCGAGACCCGGATCTGCAGATTGGGATTCTCTTCATAGAGCGCATCATCCGTCAGGGCTTCGAACCGGAGCTTCTCCGCAGCATCGGACGCATTGGATATCAATTCCCGCAGGAAGATCTCCTTATTACTGTACAGCGAGCGAATTACCAGGTTGAGAACCTGACTCACTTCTGCCTGAAACTCCAATGTCTCTTTATGCGCATCGACTGTCATGGTGTTGCCGCCTCCGATAGTATTCCAAGTGGATCGATTTTCTCTGCTGACCGGCACTAACCCCATAAAGATAGCGGGGGAATCGGCCATCGACTGATAGTGAGGGTCAACCGGTGAATTTCAACCCGGTTACCCTGGATTGGGAAGAATATCCCGCCTCCAATGCATCTGATTCCATTTCAAGGGTCCATTCAGCCTGTTTTCGCAGGGCAGGAATACCCGTATCTTCCCTGATTATGTTTGCAAAATATGACAAAATCCGTACACTTCAGCCCCACCTGAAGCGAGTAGCGTTTTGATGCTGTGAATACCCCGACACTGAGCACAGACCGACGCCCTGGCGCCAACTACTGAAGAACGGCATTGCACCCGACACACAAGCCGGATCACAACCGCCATGCTCAAGCGCCTGCTCTTCGTCGTTGTCGTCGCCTATGGCGCCTATGCGACATACAACTCTCGCTCCCTAGAACATGATCCGGGGATACTGGTCAGAGACGCCCCAAACCAGAGTGAAATCGACACCGCCACACCCTTTACCCACAAAGGCTATCAGGTGACGCCGCTGGCTGAATTCAGTCTGGACGCCAGGATACTGGGCACGGAGCATTACAACCTGGGGAGAGAGTCGGATCTTTCACCGGTTGATCTGGCGCTGGGCTGGGGTCCAATGTCTGACAGCGCTATAATCTCACAGCTTTCAATCAGTCAGAGTGGCCGGTTTTATCACTGGTCCGCTTCGAGATTGCCGATCCCAAAACAGGCCATCTCCAGCCACTCGGCAAATATGCACATGGTGCCGGCTGACACGCGGGTAGAGAAAGCGTTAAAAAGCCTCAGGGAGGGCGAAGTCGTCCGGATTGCAGGTTATCTTATCCGCGCCGACGCCCCCGATGGCTGGCACTGGGTAAGCTCATTAACCCGGGATGACAGTGGCAACGGCGCCTGCGAACTGGTCTGGGTCAGGGAGATTAGCCGGCGCACGTCATCGCTATAAGTTTTTATGTTTGCAGCAATTTACCGAGGAAGATCATGAACAACTATGTCCAATGGCTGAGCGAACTGGGGATGGACGACGTCGAGCATGTCGGCGGCAAAAATGCATCGCTGGGTGAAATGATCCAGAACCTGTCCAATCTGGGCGTACAGGTGCCGGGTGGTTTTGCCACGACTGCCTATGCCTATCGGGAATACCTCGCCACCGATGGCCTGGCCGATCGCATCAATAAAGCCCTGGACAATCTGGATGTGGATAATGTGAGGGCGCTGGCTGAGACCGGTGCCCAAATCCGCCAGTGGATCATGGACACCCCGTTTCAACCCACCCTCAATGCCGCGATTGACGAAGCGTATGCCGCATTGATTCAGGAATACGGCGAAGAGGTCACCTGGGCGGTACGCTCCTCGGCCACCGCCGAGGATCTCCCGGACGCCTCATTTGCCGGCCAGCAGGAGACCTTCCTCAACGTCTCTGGACTGGACAACATCAAACGCCAGATCCATGAGGTATTCGCCTCGCTGTTCAATGACCGGGCCATCGCCTACCGTGAACACCAGGGGTTTGAACACTCCCTGGTCGCCCTGTCCGCGGGTATCCAGAAAATGATCCGCTCGGACATCGGCGCCTCCGGTGTAATGTTCACCCTGGATACCGAGTCCGGCTTCCGTGATGCGGTCTTTATCACCTCCAGCTACGGACTGGGCGAGATGGTAGTACAGGGCGCGGTCAACCCCGACGAGTTCTATGTCCACAAACCCACCCTGGAGGCCGGCCGACCGGCCGTGATCCGCCGCAATGTGGGCGGCAAGGCGATCAAGATGGTCTATAATCCCGGCGGCCCAAGCCCGGTCAAGATCATCGACGTGGAAGAGAAGGAACGTCACCTGTTCTCCATCACCGACGCCGAGGCCGAAGAGCTGGCGCGTCAGGCCCTCACCATCGAAAAGCACTACCAGCGCCCGATGGACATCGAGTGGGCTCGGGACGGCATCGATGGCAGACTCTACATCGTTCAGGCCAGGCCCGAAACCGTGCAGAGCCGTAGCGGCAATGTCATGGAACGCTATGAACTGAAGGCCAAGGGTTCGGTGCTGACCGAAGGCCGCTCCATCGGCTCACGCATCGGCGCCGGCACCGCCAAGGTGGTGATGAGCCTGGATGACATGGATGACGTGCAACCGGGTGACGTACTGGTGACCGACATGACCGACCCGGACTGGGAGCCGATCATGAAGCGTGCCGCCGCCATCGTCACCAACCGGGGTGGCCGCACCTGCCACGCCGCCATTATCGCCCGCGAACTGGGCGTGCCGGCCGTGGTAGGCTGCAATGACGCCACCCAGAAAATCAGCAATGGACAGGCGGTCACCGTCTCCTGCGCCGAGGGCGACACCGGCTTCATCTACGACGGCAAGCTCGATTTCGAGTACAAGACCATCGAACTGGACGCCATGCCGGAGATTCCGACCAAGATCATGATGAATGTGGGCAATCCGGATCGTGCCTTCGACTTTGCCGGCATCCCCAATGCCGGTATCGGCCTGGCCCGGCTGGAGTTCGTGATCAACAACATGATCGGCATCCACCCCCAGGCGCTATTGGAATATGACGCATTGCCGGCAGAGCTAAAGGCGGAGATCGGCCCGCGTATCGCCGCCTATAAGAGCCCGACCGATTTCTACGTCAGCAAGATCGTCGAGGGCGTCTCCACTCTGGCCGCCGCCTTCCCCGGTCCGGTTATAGTGCGCATGTCCGATTTCAAATCCAACGAATACGCCAACCTGATCGGCGGCCCTCGCTACGAGCCGGAGGAGGAGAATCCGATGATCGGATTCCGCGGCGCCTCCCGCTATATCTCCAAGAGCTTCGCCCCCTGCTGGGAGATGGAGTGCAAGGCGCTCAAATACGTGCGCGAGGAGATGGGCTTCAGAAATGTGGAGATCATGATTCCGTTCGTTCGCACCCTGGCCGAGGCGCAAGGTGTAGTGGAGGCCCTGGCGGCCAATGGCCTGAAGCGCGGCGAGAACGGCCTGCGACTGATCATGATGTGCGAACTCCCCTCCAATGCCGTACTGGCCGAGGAGTTCCTGGAGTACTTCGACGGCTTCTCTATCGGTTCCAACGACATGACCCAACTCACCCTCGGCCTGGACCGGGACTCCAGCCTGATCGCCCACAGCTTTGACGAACGGGACCCGGCGGTGATGAAGATGCTCAGCATGGCCATCTCCACCTGTCGCGCCAAGGGCAAGTATGTGGGCATCTGCGGACAGGGCCCCTCGGACCATCCGGACCTGGCCAAATGGCTATTGGAGCAGGGGATCAGCAGCGTCTCACTGAACCCGGACACCGTGATTGACACCTGGCTGTTCATGGCGGGCCAACAAGCATAGGCCAGGCCAAGCGTTATAGTTGTTAACGACCTGACCGGGCGGAATCTCTCCGCCCGGTTTTTTTATTGCCGGGCAATAGATTTCCCATGTAATTCACAGGGCTTTGAATCTCCCTCACAACGTTTACAATGGAGCGAATTTTACACCGGGCGGAGACCCGTCAGTCGAATAACGGGAGCGTATTACAGTGGAAGAGAGAAACGTTGATGTCGCCATTATAGGCTCCGGCAGCGCCGGACTCTATGCCCTGGGCCAGGTCAAGGCCTCCGGTAAAAGCTTTGTCCTGATCAATGGCGGTGAACAGGGAACCACCTGTGCCCGAGTCGGTTGCATGCCCTCCAAGGCGCTGATCCAGATTGCCGAGGATTTTCATCGCTGCGGCATCCTCGGCCGCTACGGGGTGGAGGGTCACAAGTCCCTTACCCTGGATGGCGAAGAAGCAATGGGCCATGTGCAGGACCTGCGCGACACCTTTGTTGACCGGGTCATCAGTAACAGCACCGCCCAGATGAGTGATGAGGTGTTCATCGAGGGCTATGCCCGGTTCCTTGAACCCCATCTGTTGGAGGTGGACGGCATACGCGTCCGGGCAGACAAGGTCATCATTGCCAGCGGATCCCGCCCGATCATACCCAAGCCCTGGCAGGCGTTCGGCGATCGGATCCTGACTACTGACACACTTTTTGAACTGGAGGAGCTACCGGAATCACTGGCGGTTATCGGCCTGGGCGTTATCGGCCTGGAGATTGGTCAGTCGATGGCCCGGCTGGGGGTCGAAACCACCGGCTTCGACCAGTTGGATACCATCGGCGGACTGGACGACCCGGCAGTTGCCAAAGCGGCCATCGAGATCATTGGCCGTGATTTTCCGCTGCATCTTGGCCATGCCGCCGAGATCAGCGAAGAGGGCGACAAGCTGCGCGTAACCGCCGGCGAACATTCCGTGCTGGTGGACAAGGTGCTGGCCAGCCTGGGACGCCGTCCCAATCTCGATAACCTGCAGATCGAAAACGCCGGCATTGACCTGGGGGTTAATACCATCCCCGCCTATAATCCCCAGACCATGCAGATCGGCGACAGTCATATCTTCCTGGCCGGCGATGTGGATGCGGAACGGCCTCTGCTGCATGAGGCGGGCGATGAGGGCCGGATTGCCGGTCACAACGCGAGCAGAGACCGGATCCAGGCGTTTCAACGCAAGCCCCCCCTGGCAATCAACTTCGTTGACCCGAACATCTGCCATGTTGGCAAACGCTGGTCTGAGCTGGATCACGAGCAGTCAGTGGTCGGTGAAGTGAATATGGCACCTGTCGGGCGGGCCCTGATCATGGGCAAAAACAAGGGCATCATCCGAGTCTACGCGGACAAGGCGAGCGGCAGACTGCTGGGCAGTGAAATGATCTGCACCAAAGGCGAGAATCTGGCTCATCTGCTGGCCTGGTGTGTCCAGCAGGAGATGCGAGTGGGAGAACTGCTGCAGATGCCCTTCTACCACCCGGTTATTGAAGAGGCCCTGCAGGCAGCGCTGTATGACCTCTACGCCAAGGTAGATACCAAAAACAGCGGCCCCATCACCGAGTTGAGGCCGCTGGTGTAATCAGTCGTGAAACGGGACAGGGACGTCCCGCAACTGGCACAAATGCTTGCGCGTCACTCGGCAAGCCGCTTGAACTCACCGATATCCACATCATCTTTCAGTAATCTGGCAATGCCATCTTCACCCACCTGCAGAATAAATCTGATCCGCGTCTCGGTATCCTGGGGCGTCGTACAATCGAGTTGTATTTCCCTGGCGCTCTTCCCGCCCCAGAAGCAGTGGTGGCTGTCGGCTCCGGTTTTTGCATCTATCAGCTCCGCCCTACCCTCGTAGTGGACCATGAGCTTGGAAAATGGCGCATCAACCGGACCTATGCTTTCCCAATTACCCGCGCCAGGATGGCCGGAACAACCCACCAGGCCAGCCGTCAACAGAAATGTCAGTCCCGCCATTCCGATCTTTCGCATTATCAATCCCTATTCAACCATTGTTTGTCGTGCCGGCATTATAATGCAGAGCAGTTCGATTTGGTTACCCAGAGTCTCGACCGCCCCCTCTAAACACCAAACGGCCTATAGGGCGGGCCACGCCCGCCGACCCACCCGGGCTCTCCGATAACGGCGCCCACGGGGCGTCCTATGCGCGCGGAACATTTCACCGGAATGTTCGGTGGCAGGTTCCAGGATCAGTGGAAAGGCAGATGAGCAGACCCGCCAGATGTGCCACAATAGACGCCAATTTATAATTTCCGGTAACCCGGCCCGCTGAGCGACTCGAATCAACAGGCGCCGGTCTACCCCACTTTGTCTCAACTGAAAGAAAGGTTATGGCCCAGTACATCTATACAATGAATCGCGTCGGCAAGGTTGTGCCGCCAAAGCGGGTAATCCTCCGTGACATCTCCCTCTCCTTTTTTCCCGGCGCCAAGATCGGCGTCCTGGGTCTGAACGGCGCTGGCAAATCAACCCTGCTGCGCATCATGGCCGGGATCGACACCGACATCGAAGGCGAGGCGCGCCCGCAGCCGGGCATCCACGTCGGTTATCTGCCACAGGAGCCACAGCTTGATCCGGCCAAGGATGTTCGCGGCAACGTGGAAGAAGCCTTGGGTGATGTGGTCGAGGCGCTGGCCGAACTTGACAAGGTCTATGCCGCCTACGCCGAGCCGGACGCGGACTTTGACGCGTTGGCCAGCAAGCAGGCCAAACTGGAAGATCTGATCAACACCAAAGATGGTCACAACCTTGAGCGCACCCTGGAGATTGCGGCCGACGCCCTGCGCCTGCCGCCCTGGGACGCCGATGTGACCAAACTCTCCGGCGGTGAACGGCGTCGCGTGGCACTGTGCAAATTGCTGCTCTCCAAGCCGGACATGCTGCTGCTGGACGAACCGACCAACCACCTGGATGCTGAATCCGTGGCCTGGCTGGAGCGCTTCCTACACGACTATCCCGGTACCGTGGTGGCGGTTACCCATGACCGTTATTTCCTGGACAACGTGGCCGGCTGGATTCTCGAGCTGGACCGCGGCCATGGCATCCCCTGGGAGGGCAACTACAGCTCCTGGCTGGAGCAAAAGGAGCAACGCCTGGAGATGGAGCAGAAGCAGGAGGCGGCCCGCATCAAGAGCATGAAACACGAGCTGGAGTGGGTACGCTCCAATCCCAAGGGTCGCCACGCCAAGAGCAAGGCGCGTCTGCAGCGCTTCGATGAGTTGCAGAGCCAGGAGTTCCAGAAGCGTAACGAGACCAACGAGATCTATATCCCGCCCGGTGAACGACTGGGGGACATGGTGATCGAGGCCAAGGGGCTGGGCAAGGCGTTCGACGACAAGCTGCTCTACAGCGATCTGTCATTCAATCTGCCCAAGGGCGGCATTGTCGGCATTATCGGACCCAACGGGGCTGGCAAGACCACCCTGTTCCGCCTGCTGACTGGCCAGGAGCAGCCGGACAGCGGCGAACTGCGTATCGGTGACACGGTCAAGATCTCCTCCGTGGAACAGTCCCGCGAGGCCCTGGATAACAACCACACGGTCTGGGAAGAGCTCTCCGGTGGTGCCGACATCATCACCATCGGCCGCTACGAACTGAACTCCCGCGCCTACGCCAGCCGCTTCAATTTCAAGGGAACGGATCAGCAGAAGCGTATCGGCGATCTCTCCGGCGGTGAACGCAACCGGGTGCATCTGGCCAAGACGCTGCAACAGGGCGGCAACGTGCTATTGCTTGATGAGCCGACCAACGACCTGGACGTGGAGACCCTGCGGGCTCTGGAGGAGGCGCTACTCACCTTCCCCGGCTGCGTGGTGGTGATTTCGCATGACCGGTGGTTCCTGGACCGCATTGCCACGCATATCCTGGCCTTCGAGGGAGACTCGACCGTCACCTGGTTCGAAGGCAACTATGCGGATTATGAGGCCGACCGGAAACGTCGTCTGGGGGCTGAAGCGGATCAGCCGCACCGGATCAAGTACAAGCCGTTGAACCGTTGATCGCACAGACGGCTGGACGGCACTTACGGCGGGCAACGCCCGCCCTACGATAGGGCGCCCTATGGGCGCCTGCCGTCCGAGACAAACTGGCAACCCTAGCAATCGCGCAGGATGGGCAAAGCTTATGCTCCCAGCATCTCGGATAAATTAATCCGGCGCGAACAGTCACAATTCTCGGCAGGCAACACCATGAACCAGACTGAACAACTTCTTGAGCGGGCACAACGGTTGATCGAACGGCTGGAGGGGGTCTTTGCCCCCACCACTGCCGAACCGGACTGGAATTGCATCGCCTTCCGCTGGCAGCGTGACAGAGGGCTTCGGGCGATCACCCGGCCGCACAAGGTGCAGCTCGACGACATCCTCTGTGTAGATCGGGTCAAGGCTGAAATGACTCGCAATACCCGCCAGTTTGTCGAAGGCCGCAGCGCCAACAACACCCTGCTCTGGGGCTCCCGCGGTACCGGCAAATCCTCCCTGATCAAGGCCCTGCTGAATGAGTTTGCCGATCAGGGGCTGCGTCTGATCGAGGTGGAGAAGCATGACCTGATCGACCTGACTTCAATCGTTGAACTGATCCAGGATCGGTCTGAACGTTTCCTGCTCTATTGTGATGATCTCTCGTTCGAGGCGGATGACGCCAGCTATAAATCGCTCAAGGCGATCCTGGACGGCTCCATCTCCGCACCGCCGGAAAATGTGCTGATCTATGCGACCTCCAATCGGCGCCACCTGCTGCCGGAATTCAAGCAGGAGAACCAGGATGTGCATATCGTGGAGGGGGAGATACACCAGAACGAAAGTGTGGAGGAGAAGATTTCACTTTCGGAGCGGTTCGGACTCTGGCTCTCCTTCTACCCGTTCAGCCAGGACCAGTATCTAACGATTGTCGACCACTGGCTGACTCGCCTGGGCGCACGGACAACCGCCGATGAGTCGATACGACTTGAGGCCCTGCGCTTCGCCCTCAAACGGGGCTCAAGAAGCGGCCGGGTCGCCCTGCAGTTTGCCCGCGACTGGGCGGGCCGCCTGCCGGAAGATCTCCCCGACGGAAAAGATTAACCGCGCCGCCAGGTGGTCCCCTGCGGACCGTCTTCCAGTACCACACCCTGGTCCTTGAGTTGATCTCTGATCTTATCGGCCTCGGCCCAGTTCTTCTCCGCCTTGGCGGTGTGGCGCTGCCGGATCAGACCGTCAATCTGGTCATCACTGAGCCCGCTTTCCTCAACGCCACCGCGCAGGTAGTGTTCCGGATCATCCTGCAGGATACCCAGCACCCCGCCCAACCGGCGCAGTTCGGCCGCCAGGGCCGCCGCCCGGTCCACCTCCTCTGAACGCAACCGGTTGATCTCCCGCACCAGATCAAACAGCACCGCCAACGCCTCCGGCGTATTGAAGTCATCATCCATCGCCGCATGAAACCGTTTCACATAATCTTCCCCACCTGCCGGCGCTGCGGTCGGTAAGCCGCGCATGGCAGTGTAGAAACGGGTCAGGGCGCCACGGGCGTTATCCAGATGCTCATCGTCGTAGTTAAGCGGACTGCGGTACTGGCTGGTAAGGATAAAATAGCGCACCTCTTCCGCCTGATAGCGGCCCAGGATCTCCCGGACGGTAAAGAAATTGCCCAGTGATTTGGACATCTTCTCGTCATTGATGCGGACAAAACCGTTGTGCATCCAGTAGTTGACAAAGGGTTTTCCGGTCGCCCCCTCGGACTGGGCAATCTCGTTCTCATGGTGCGGGAAAGTGAGATCGGCGCCCCCGCCGTGGATATCAAAAGTATCACCCAGACAGCAGGTGGACATGGCGGAGCACTCGATATGCCAGCCGGGCCGCCCCGCACCCCAGGGTGAATCCCAGGCTGGCTCCCCTGGTTTGGCGGATTTCCAGAGCACAAAATCGAGTGGATCACGTTTCTGACCCTCGACCTCGACACGAGCACCCGCCTGCAGATCCTCCAGCGTCTTGCCCGACAGCTTGCCATAGCCCGCAAAGCTGCCGACCGCATAATAGACATCCCGGTTATCAGCCAGATAGGCGTGGCCCTTGGCCACCAGCTGCTCAATCATGGCAATGATTTCAGCGATGTGGGCGGTTGCCCGTGGTTCGCTGTCCGGCGACAGGATGCCCAGCGCCGCAGAGTCCTCATGCATGGCCTGGATGAATCGCTCCGTCAGATCACTGAACGGTTCGCCGTTCTCATTGGCCCGATTGATGATCTTGTCATCAATATCGGTAATATTGCGAATATAGGTAACATCGTAGCCCTGTGACTTCAGATAACGATAAACCACATCAAACACCACCATCACCCGGGCATGCCCCAGATGGCACAGGTCATAGACCGTCATGCCACAGACATACATCCTGACTTTTCCTGGCTCCAGCGGCACAAACGCCTGTTTCTGGTTGGTAAGATCGTTGTAGATCTTCAGCATAACAACTCCGGCAGATCATCTTTAACCTGGGAGACCGGGCGCAGGACAGAACCCAACGACCGTTCCCTGACCGCGCATAGTAAACGAAAGCACCCATGCAACAAAGGGGGTAACCGGGGCCTGGATTAACCAGGGCTTTTTCCCGGAGCCGGGAACCTTTATCATTACATGTTTATGCACTATCACGCGATTCCGCCTGAATCACTCAATAAGCGAGCATTGATAATGAATAGACGCCTTTTTTCTCTACTGTTAGCGCTTGTCATGACCCTTGGCATTACCGTCCAGGCCAGTGCGGATACCGCACGGGTACTGATAAAAACCAACCTCGGAGAAATTGAACTGGAACTGGATGGAGATAAAGCACCCGGTACGGTTGAGAATTTTCTTCGCTATGTTGATGAGGGCTTCTACAATGGAACGATTTTTCATCGCGTAATAAACGGCTTCATGATCCAGGGGGGTGGATTCACCACCGATCTTGATCAGAAGCGTGGGCATGCACCGATTCAGAACGAGGCAAAAAACCGCCTGTCCAATGCGCGCGGCACCATTGCCATGGCCAGAACCAATGCGCCGCACTCCGCCACTTCCCAGTTTTTTATTAACCACAAGGACAATGACAATCTTGACTACCCGAGCTTTGACGGCTGGGGTTATGCGGTGTTTGGCCGCGTCACCGGGGGAATGGAGACCGTGGACCGGATCGCCGATGTCGCGACCACCACCAAGATGGGCATGCAAAACGTTCCTGTCGAATCAGTCATAATTGAAAACATCACCCGTATCACCAACTAAACCACAGGAAGCCAGCACATGATCACGCTCAAAACCAATCGCGGAGACATTGTCATAGAACTGGACGAGGAGAAGGCGCCGATTACCAGCGCAAACTTTACCCAATATGTTAAGGATGGCTTTTATAACGGCACAATTTTTCACCGGGTCATCAACAACTTTATGATCCAGGGCGGTGGCTTTGAGGTCGGCATGACAGAGAAAAGCACCCGCGCCCCTATCGAAAACGAGGCAAAGAACGGTTTGAGCAACGTCATCGGCTCCATTGCCATGGCACGCACGATGGACCCACACTCCGCATCCGCCCAGTTCTTTATCAATGTCGCAGACAATAAGTTTCTCGACTACCCGGGTCAGGACGGTTGGGGCTACTGTGTCTTTGCTAAAGTTGTCGAGGGCATGGATGTGGTCAACCAGATGAAAACCGTCGATACCACCATGAACAGAGGCCACCAGGATGTGCCAGTTGAAGACCTGATCATTGAAGAGGCGATCATCAGCGAGTAAGCTGCGAAGCCGATATGAGTGACGCCCTGATTATCTCAGATCTCCATCTGTCACCACACCGACCCGACACCGTGGTCCTGTTCCTGCGTTTTCTGCGGGAACAGGCCAGGGGAACCGCTGAACTCTATATTCTGGGCGACCTGTTTGACGCCTGGATAGGCGACGACAACGCCCTGCCGCCGGCCCCTGAGATCATTGAGGCCTTGCGCCACTTGACAGACAGCGGTTGTAAACTCTCGGTGATGCACGGCAATCGGGATTTTCTGCTGGGAAGCGATTTTGCCCGGGCCACCGGCTGCCACCTGCTGCCCGACCCATTCGTGGCTGATCTGGGCGGTCCAAAAACCCTGCTGATGCATGGTGACTTGCTCTGCACTGATGACCTGGAGTATCAACGGGCACGCAAGCTGTTACGCAGCCCGGAGTTCATCCGGGATTTCGTCTCCCGCACCATTGATGAGCGCGTCCAGCTCGCAGCCGAGTACCGACGGCGCAGCGGTGAAGTGGTCTCACTGAAATCGGCGGATATCATGGATGTCAATCAGCAGACGGTTGACCGTTACTTGCGTGAGCATCAGGTCAGACGCCTGATACACGGCCATACCCATCGCCCGGCGTTACATGAATTTCAGTTGGACGGTAAACCGGCCCAACGCTACGTGCTGGAAGACTGGCATGAGCAGGCCGGCTCATATCTTCGCGTTGATAACGGAATTATCCGGCAGGAAACATTTGTCTGAAAGGCTAATTGGCCTTGATAGTGATGCGGCGCTCAGTTTTGTACAACAACTTCTGTAGCCCCAGCCGGCTCTCGAAATTGATCACCAGAGGCGCCATAAAGTTGGCATTTACCCGCGAACCCGGATGAACATCGGGCTGATTTTTCACTGTCCGCCGATAGGCCACCAATAACAGCACCACATCCTCAGCCCGCTCCAGTTTTAGCAGCGCCTGCTCCTCATCGTTCAAGGTAAACTCATAGAAAATGTTCAGATTTTCCGGTGCGAAAACCGACAGCGTCAGATCCGGATCATCAACCGACTGCAGATATCCAACCAGATCATCGGCATGCTGATGAAAAAGCTGAAATGTACGATCCTTTTCAAAACCGGGAATACCCAAGGGAAAGACTATACGGGTTTCTGGATCACTGACTTGTGGTCCAAACGCAGTACTCTCTATCTTCACGACCGCTCCAAGAAATGCTGACCAGGGCGTCCCCTGTTATTGTCAGCAACATTAAGCAATATCCCGGCAGATCAGGAGAACAGACCGGCTATCACACCTGCCTACTTGTCCTTTGGTGGTTCTTTCGGGTTTTCAAAATCAAAATCCGTATCCATGGAAGGTATATCGTCATCTTCCGACTCGTTACTCTCGCGAATCAGATCATCAAATGTGACCGCCTCACTGCCTTCACCCGGAATCTCCAGATCGTCAAGATCAATATCGAGATCAAACGGGTTCTGTTGCGTAGACCCCTCCCTTCCGGCTGACTCCTCTCCATTGTTATCCGGAGCTGCCGGCAGGATCATCTCGATTGATTCGTCCGATCTCCAGGCGGGATGTTCCGGCACAAGATGTTGCCCCATGTCGATCACTTTTTCCCACAGTTCCGGAGATTGACTCTTAAGCACCGGATATACCTGGTCCAGGTAACTGGAGAATGACTGCTTGTCACGTCTGAACGCATAGATTTCAAGCAGTTTTGCCTTAAGTTCAAAACTGTTGGGATTCTGTTCCATGGCCTCTTCAACCAGGGACTCGGCCTGGCTGTAGCGACGATAGGCCAGATAGATATCCGCTTCCATCAGGATTGATGCAATATCATTGCTGTTCTCGGGAAGTAGACTGACCTCCTGGTCTGTCTGATTCCGGGGCGCCTGTACCGGCGTCATCGGCGCATCGGCCGGTTCAACCGCAACTTTCGCCGGATGCGTCGATTCATTACCGCCCGGGTTGGCCGTCTCACTGGAGATTTCAAACAGTTCAGGGGTCTCAAAAGCGGTCTCCCGTCGCTTTCCCCGCAGATTCAGCAGCAGTAACGTCGAGAGAACGACAATTACCGCACCCATCAGTATCATCCAGTACCCATCTTTCCAGACCACATCACTGGTTGAAATTTCCGTCACAGGGGCATTTACTGACACATTGCCGGGCGGTGATGCCACTGCCGGCATCACAGTAGCCGCATCTGCACCCAGCGTCGGCCCGGTATCCCTCGACCCAACCTGGGCAATCTGCTGTCGCAGATTTTCGAGTTCGGCATCCTTCTCTTCCAGCGCTTTTTTCAGCGCTTCTACCTTGGATTCCAGCGCCGCCCTCAACTCAATGATATCTTTATTTATCGCTTGTACGGCGACCAGTTCCTGTTCTGAATCCTTAATGGCTTCACGTAGCTTGTCACTCTCCTGCGTCGGATAATCCGCTTCACTCTTCTCCGCCAACTGCCAGTTACGGTCCGGTTCCACCACCCGGAGCCGCTGGCGTTCCTCGACAGTGAGCTCCTGGCTCGGTGCCGCGGACACTACCGGTTGCTGTTCCGGCCTGTCACCGGCCTGCTCGCCAGTCGACTCGACCACGGGGGCATCCGGTGCCTCTCTCTGCTGATCGGTTGAGGGACTACCTTCCACATCACTATCGATTGGTGAAGCAGCCGCTACAACCCCACGCCCATCACGCCACTCATCCATCTGCCGTTTGACAGCTGTGCGCGCCTCTTTCTCGGTAATGGCCGCGATCTCCCCAGGAGTGGGAATGGTTAGCAACGCCCCCTTTTTCAACAGGTTGATGTTTCCTTTCTGAAATGCGTCGGGATTCGACTTCAACAAGGCAATCATGGTCCGATTACGCGAGACGCCGGGATCGGACTGCACTTTTCCGGCAATTACCCAGAGCGTCTCGCTTCTCTGAACTGGGCCATAGGTGGATGCAACCGGCGAGAGATCCGCTTGCGGCGACGATTTCGGCTCCCGCAACTCCGCCACCGACTCAGCCTTTGGCGGCAGGTAAGTGGGTGGATCAAGCAGGATGGTGAATTCGCGAACCAAGCTGCCCTGTGGCCAGCTCACTTCCAGGAGAAAATCCAGAAACGGTTCCCGTATGGTCTCGCGCGAACTCACCTGTATATAGGGATCACCATGCTCCGGAAAAACCGGCCTAAACCGCAACTTGGAAAGCAGATAGGGCCTTTCTATCCCTGCCCGTCTAAAACCATCAGGACCAGCCAGTTTTACCCTGATATCTTCGATGGCCATCTGTTCAACCGATATCAGCCTCACCTTGGCATCCAATGGCTCATTGAGGGCCGACTCGACCTTGATGCCACCCAGTCCCAAGGCGAAGGCTGAAACCGATGAAATCAGCAACAGAAGTAGTAAGAATGATTTTCTGATCATTATTTTAATCGGATTTCAGCCAAATCCGTTTCTCGGTTGACACAACGATATCCCCGCCCCGGAAAATAACCAGGAAATGATATATTAGTCGCAATATAAAACAATAAGTTAACTACGTCACTTAAATCCAGACATAAATCGATAATGTCACAGACGCCAACCCCATGGTCACTTCGACTCCGTCAGCCGCAGCATATCGCTGTAGGTTGCAAAATTGGCGTAGGCGAGCACCGGCAGCACTATGAGTAGCAGCGGCAAGGCAAACAACACGGTAAAAAAAGTCACTCCCCCCAATACAATAGCCCAGAAAAACATCAGTCTGGTATTGCCTGATACTACCCTGACACTAAATGAAACCGCATCCACCAGTCCGCACTGCTTCTGCAAAGCGTAGGGAATTGAAAACACTGTGATACAAAAGGTGATGAAACTGAGTACAAAACCGAGCAGACTGACGAACAACAAAAAGGCCAGGACATCAGTGCGCAGTGCCGGGTCATCCCGATAAGCCCACAATGATGTCGGTACGAAATCAAAATAGACACTGTAGATTATTAGCGCATCGGTAATCCAGATCAGATAGATCACCAATGAGACCAACCCGAGCACCATGATGGATACCGGACACTGTCTGAACCCTTCGGCAATATCAGCAAACCCGAGCCTGTTCCCACTGTGGACCTTTTCGGCCAGGTGGTAATAGACTGCCACCAGTCCCGGTACGACAATGAGAAATCCGCCCGCGGCGATAAAATAGACGATGCTGAAGCCTTGCTGTAAAAGCATTGCGCCCATGACCAACCCAATCACCAGGAAGAGCGCGGCATAGACCATGTTAAGGATCGCCGCCTGCCTGAAATCCCGCCACCCTCGAGCAAGCCATTCCCTGGTAATGGCGAACATCATCTTTTCCCGCGTGATATTGACACTCATCTATCCACACCCAACTGCCGTGCTGGTTCGCTTAATATAATTCTAGACGTTTCAGCGAGTTATCCCAGAATAAGTAGGAATTCGTGCCGATTTGGCAAGCTGGACCGGAAAACGATGACGGCGCTCTGAATCGAGCCGACAATCCGGAATGCCCATCACCCGCACCTGAAAACTTCCTTTGGCGGAAAATGGTATGGAAGATTGATTAATTTAAATCCGTTTTGTCCGCATCGCCGGGAGCGGATCTGATTTTGAGATCCGGAATATCGGCTCGTCCAATCACATGTAAAACTATGCCGACTCCCACAAAAAAGACCACTGCTGCACCAAAACTGGCAACCACCGGATGATCGCTACCCAGTTCACCGGAATAATACACTGAGGCAAAAACAGAGCCGATAGCAGCAACATACGAGATTATCGCAACATAAAACGAAACTTTCTGTGCTCTTCTGGTTTGCTTCACCGGGTTACCTCTATCAAAAAACCTGATATTCGTTGCAGGGTACTCTAATCATCTGCGACTGACCAACTGTATTATTCAGGCATAGCCGTCCAAACTCCTACAATAGGGCAACAAACGGAATTCTCTTGCCAATTATCAGAAGTTTAGTTTATTTTGATCTAATGCTTTTATGCTACAAAAAACCCTGTTGCTTGGCTATCCATGTCCACTGATAAACAGATGACGCTGCAGATCTCGGCCCGGCAGATCGATCAGTTCTGCGCCGAACTCTGTCGCGGCAGCTCGAATACCAGTCGCAAACACTCGGCCTTGATCGCGCTGGAGGGTTTTGTCATCCGCCACACATCGACGGATAAGTATACCGACGTATTTACTCGAATTATCGGTATTATTCAGCAATACGCGGAGCAGACACGCACCGAACTGCTGAATGAGTATGCGGATAGACTTGAGCCGGCCCTGATAAACAGGAACCGAACTGAACTTGCCAGGACTCACCAGTCTGTTTCACGTAATGGATTTGATCGCCTGTTGGGTCAGGTCCTGGTGAAGCTGACCCCAGACCAGCAAAGTGCGCTCAAACTATGGGTTGAGAGTTGGATCCTGGACGCGGAGTCCAAGGCGCGCCAAGCCAGCGGATTCCCGGATGCATTCAATTTTAAAGGCGCGCAAATCCCGCTTGACGAGTATCGGGCGATGACAGAATTACAGAGGAAATTGACCCTCTTATGAAGTATCTGGTACCCACCCTGTTTCTGCTGCTCACCTCACCACTATTCGCAGATGAGACGGAACACCTCTCATCAATCGCCATAACTGTGGCAACAGATTTGAATGCCGACGGCAAAACCGCCAGAACAGGCAACAAAGCCATACTACTGCTGGTATCACAAGAGCACTGCAGTTACTGCATACAGATCAAGCGCGAAGTGATTGGTCCAATGCTGCGGAGCGGCGACTACAAGGAAACGCTTTTAATTCGCGAAATAACACTTGACGGCGTCTCAACCGTCATTGATTTTAAAGGCATCACAAGAGACAACCATAACTTCGTATACGATTATAAGGTCTCAGTGACGCCTACGCTGCTGTTTCTCGATGGGGAGGGAAGAGAGCTATCCGAGCAAATGGTCGGCATGCAGACACCCGACATGTACTACTACTATGTTGATCAGTCCGTTCAGGAAGCACTCAAGGCACTCACCCATCAGACTGGACACTGAAATGCAAAATATAGTGGCGTATAAAGCAAAAAGCTTCCATATCCTCCTGATAACCGTGTTTTGCACCATCCTGGCAACCAACGGCCAGACCGCTACCACCGGAAGTCCGTCTGCAACCGGAGGTGCAGCCTGCGTGATTGCAAAAAAGCTCGGGAACTCCCTCGCCATTGAATGGGTGATCGGGGAACCCTCGGTGGCCCATGCCATTGAGCAGGCGAAGCAGGCGCTGCGCGCAAAGGGTTATGAGTATGTATTTCCCCAATCAAACAGCAGTGACCCGCATGGTTGGATGATTATTATCAAAACCCATTACCGGACTTATGCCGGCAGAGAACGCACCAGCTATGGATGCGGCTTCAGCACACAGTCTCCGGCTGTCGCAGAGACCAATGCGCGAACCAATCTTCGCACGTACTCCTGGGGCTGGAAAGAGAGCATCGGTTACCAGGTAATCGAAAATCGTCAATATTAAACATCTGGTCAGCCCAGGCTCGACAGCCTGCCTGCCCGGAAAACCGAGAAGCACCTGCAAGTGCTCAACATCAACAGGGCGTCAAAAAGTCCTGATCACCGCGAGGGAGAGATAATCATGTACAAGAAATTAATCGCCACACTACTTACCAGCACGCTAGCCAGCGTAGCCATGGCCAATGAGCTGGATGCCGAAGCCCGTGGTCTGGTAAAGCAGTTTGGATCAACACTCAAGGGCCAGTTGGTCGGCGCCATGAAGAAGGGTGGACCAGTTAAAGCAATAGAATTCTGCAATCTCAGGGCGCCCGGCATTGCCGCTGACATCGCCGCCGCATCGAGCTGGAAAGTTGGCAGAACCAGCCTTAAAATCCGCTCGGAGGCCAACGCCCCTGACTCCTGGGAACTGAAAGTTTTGCAGGAGTTTGAAGCAAAAAAATCGGCCGGCATCGCTCCGGCGACTCTCGAATATTCGGAAGTTGTTGAAGTGGATGGAAAAAGGAATTTTCGTTATATGAAGGCTATTCCTACCGAAAAGGCCTGCCTCAAGTGTCACGCCGCAACCATCGCTCCCGATGTAGAAGCAAAACTGCATGAGCTCTATCCGGGTGATAGTGCACGCGGCTTTAGTGAAGGCGATATTCGTGGCGCCTTCACCCTGACCAAACCCCTCTAATCCACCACACATCGTCCGAAAGGCACGGGGGCTAAATGCCCCTGTGCCTGGGTTCGGTTTCACTCTATCTAATTCAGCCCCGATTGGGGTTATACTCTGCTTCACACCGGTGCCTTCCAACAGATAGAAGGAATTCAGCAATATGCCCACTCAATGCTACGATATTTTTTTTTCAGGCAAGACAGTGGAGGGAACGGATCCCGCGGAAGTAAAGGAGAACCTCGGCAAAATCTTCAACATGGGTAATGAACAGCTTGAATACCTGTTCGCAGGGAACTCAGTGAAGGTCAAGGGAGGAGTGGATCAGGAGACCGCAATCAGATACCGGGTCGCCTTCAGAGACGCCGGCGCGCTGGTCGAGATTCAATCCGCAGATCCGGTTACCGATTCTGCACACACAACACCTTCCGTCACACCGGAAAATCAGACCTTGGGGAAAATGGCCCTGCTGCCCCCCAGAACGGGTAGTCTGATCGATTGTGCACCTAAAATTCAGCCGGCACCATTACCCGACATCAGCGAATTATCACTGGCCAGTCCGGGTACCCTGCTGGACGAAAGCCCGTCACCGGAGGCCAGGCCGATGATTGACACCGGCAACCTGGAACTGGCACCAGCCAATACCGGTACCCTGGAAGATTGCCAGACCAGAAAGGAGCCCGCGATACTGCCGGATATCAGTCAATTATCGATCGCTGAAGACAACAACTGAACCGAATATCCAGCGCCAAGAAAGTCGGTACACGGACTATTCGGACCGCTTCGGGGCCGAGTCCGACCTTGTGCCGGTCAAGGGAGCATCATCCCTCGAATCATAAAGTAGAGCAGCGCCGCCATCAGTCCGGAAACCGGTACGGTAATAACCCAGGCAGCCACGATCTTCAGCAAGGCTGATCGCTTCACCAGCTCATGCCGATAGACCTTACGCAGACCTTTCCGCTCTTTCTTCGTCAGCGGGGCATCGTGTTCGGTTTTGGCCTGTTTCTTCAGTTCCCTCAGCATTTCGCCTTTTTTTGTCAGGGAAGCTTTCTTGAACCCCATCAGATAAGCCTCGATCGCGTCGGGGTCATCATCCTCATGATGCATTTTTATCTCTTCGACCATCTTGGCGTAGCTGGTCTTGATGAATTCACGCAGAAACCCCACACCAAAGATACCGCCAACAGCGATATGGGTCGAACTGACCGGTAAACCCAGCTGAGTGGCAAAAATCACCGTCACCGCCGCCGCCATGGCAATACAGAAGGCACGCATTTTATCCAGTTCGGTGATCTCGCTACCCACCGTCCTGATCAGTTTCGGGCCATAGAGCGCCAGTCCCACCGCGATACCCAGGGCACCCACCATCATCACCCAAAGGGGTATGGCGGCCTTCTGGGCAATGCCGCCATGGGCGATCGCATCATTGATCGCGGCCAGCGGCCCAACGGCATTCGCTACATCATTGGCCCCATGGGCAAAACTGAGCAAGGCCGCGGCAAAGATCAACGGCAGAGTAAACAAGGTGTTAATACTCTGCTTTTCATTGGGCAGTTTGTTAGCCACTCTGGAGATCAGCGGACGGACCAGGACAACCACCAACAGCCCGATAACCAGCCCGATAAGGACCGCAGAGCCAAATTCTGTTTTCCAGATTTTCTTGAATCCTTTCAGGACGATATAGGTGGTGAAGGCCCAGGTCATGAGACCCACCAGCAACGGGACCATGCGTTTGGCCGCCGCAATCATATCCACCTGGTAAGTGATGGTACGCTTGATCAACAACAGAAAGGCGGCAGCAATTATCCCGCCCATGACCGGAGAGATCACCCAGCTGGCAGCGATCGCACCCATTTTGTCCCAATTGGCTATGCCTACGCCACCGGCCGCGATGCCGGCGCCAAGCACACCACCCACAATGGAATGGGTAGTCGATACCGGCGCTCCCAGTGCGGTGGCCACATTCAGCCACAGCGCGCCGGCAAGCAACGCCGCCATCATCAGCCAGATGAAGGTATCTGTGCCATTGATAGCGGATGGATCAATAATCCCCTTTTTAATGGTGCTGACTACATCACCCCCCGCGATCAAGGCGCCGGACGCCTCAAATACAGCGGCAATGATAATCGCCCCGCCAAGGGTCAGCGCCTTTGAACCAACCGCCGGCCCGACGTTATTGGCCACATCATTCGCGCCGATATTCATGGCCATGTAGCCGCCAATCACCGCCGCGACCATCATCATCACATGTCCCGGAGTATCCATTCCCCCGCGCATACCGGTGAACAGCATGATACCTACAATAAAGAGCAGCGCTATACCGATTCTGAACAGCTCCTGCCTGCCTTTACTGGTCGCTTTTTCAAGCTCACTTATGTTCTGAAGTTCCATAAAAACTCAGTGTGAATTTGGTTTAGATCTCGGCATGAGTATCGTCAATGGAACGCGGAACATGCCCCCCGGAATTTGAGTGCGCACTGTAACATTTTTGTCATTCAAAAGCCCCCACGGAAAGCGGATAAATCAACGGTACAACTGATCAATCCAGCACCATTAAAACGTTATTAATATGCTGACTTGACTGAATTGAATGGAAAACTGGTCCACGTTTTGCTTAACTAGAAGGCAGATATGACAAATCGACATTTAACGTCAATTAATTGACTGGATCTGGAGAGTTATTGTGGTCAGCCCTATTTCAAACGACAAATTTTTGCCGCAAAACAGCGATAGAAACGGCACTGCGGCCAGCAAGCGTTCTTTGGGTGAGCAAAGCGGCGCCTCAAACAGCCCGATCACACGCTCGACAGATGACACGGTGGAACTGAGCAGCGCCGGTCGACTGACCAATCAGGAAGTCTCCACCACCAGAAACGACGGCGCCATCAACAGCCCTGCAGAAGCCAGGGATCTGGTGATAAGGATAAGTGAGCAGATTGATGCTGCCGGTTCCCAGGCCATAAAGAGCCATGGGCAACTTGAGAAAGGACAGATGACATCGCTACTGGAGTCATCGGCGGCCTGATTGATACCGACAATGTTGTCCGAATGGGACTTTTGGATTCGGCCGCCCAGCCAAACGCTATTCACCTCGCGGCTGAAGCCGCTCCGGTGATTTGGCGACGACCCGGGATTCGCGGTTGAAGCCGCGATAGAACCCCTATCCGCCCACCCTGTTATTCGGCACCGATTTCGAGCCGTTCCACCTCGGCTACGGTCACGGTTCTGCCGTCCGTAGTAACGAATGTACGTCCATTGATATCGCCTTTATACGCCTGATAGGTAGTAGCATGAGCACTGCGGGTATCTATCACCCGGACCGTCACGACTTGATAGGCATCGCTCCATTGGTGATAAAGATAGAGGCCGGCCCCTGTCAGCATTAACAGCACCGCGCCAATAGCCAGGAACTGGGTGACGCGCCGCCGACTCTGCCGTTGCGCATCCAATGGGGCATTGAGCACAGGAGCCGATGACGTATACTGGCGCATATTACGTTGATTGCGCAGCCTCAGGGTCAGCAGCGCCCCGGCAATCACCAATGCGGTCAATAGAAGTTTCAGGAACATGGGCGCGTACCTTATCATGAGCCCGGTAATGGCGCTATTATTCGAACAAGGAACCGAACAATCCAACTGACATGAACAGATTGAACCTCTTGGTAATGACCGCATTATTGTTATTGGTGGCCGCTTGCGGGGAACCGGACAAACCAAGCATCCCGCTCAATCTTGCGGTGGAGCGTGGCGACATCAATCAAATCGAGCGCCATATCATCTGGGGCAGTGATATCAACAAATTCAATATTGATGGTGAGGCACCGATTCATGTTGCCGCTCGCCAGGGCAGTTACATCGTGGTGAAACTGCTCGCTGAAAAAGGCGCCGATATCAATATTCTGGACAAGCAGGGGATCAGCCCGCTGGGACGAGCGATTCTTACCGGGCGAACCCAGATTGCGGACTACCTGATTAAGCAGGGAGCCAAGCAGGACCCGGACGGATTACTCGACCTAATGGTCAAGGCCGGTGAACAGGACCGGGATGTCATCCCCTTGCTGATCAAGTGGGGTGCCCGAATCAACCATCAAAACGAACTGGGGCAGACGCCCCTGATACTTGCCGTCAGTGCCGGCAATCGGGTACTGGTCAAACAGCTGATCGAGAACGGCGCCGACGTGAATCTGGCAGACAATGCCGGCCAACGCCCACTGACTATTGCCCGTGAGCGCGGAGACGAGAATATTATCCGCATGCTGGAACGCAACGGAGCACAGTAACCAATGAAGCGAAAACCACCCGTCCGGTCGTGACGTAACGCCATACATCTGATAAGTTCCGCGTCTACATTCTCAGTTATCACACACGGGCCAATCTGGCCCCGGAAACAGGATTCACCAAAATGGCATCGACCGTTGAAGAACTCACGATTAACTATTCAGAAGACGGTATCGACGTCGTCAAAGAACTGGACAAAGTCGTCCTATCCAAAGGCGCATGGTCGACGGTAATGTTCCGTTACCAGGAGTGGAACCGATCAAAGGATGAATACAGTCCGGATAAATACAGCATTCGCCGCTACCAGAAACGCAATGGTGAATATATCCCGAAATCCAAATTCAATATCTCCAGCAAGGCCCAGGCGGAGGCAATCATCGAGGCCCTGAGCAACTGGACCAAGGATTGATCACGGGATACAGCAGGCGGAAGCAGACCATAGATGGGTAGTGGAGGCACGACCTAACCCGTCCTTCACTCCAACCCAATCATTGCCGGCCAATCGGCCAGTTCGGACAACACCTGTTTGTGACTGCCGTCAATTGCCGGATCGACCATCCATCTGGCCAGTTGCTGGCGAAACGCCGTCAGCGTTATGCTTCCGCCACCTTCCGGAGCAGTCAATCGATCCAAGCGATACTCTTGCCAGCGTTCGCGCTCGGAAACACTAAGTGTCTCCGGCCAGTTGCGCGCCCGGTAGCGAAACAGCATCTCCGGCAGACGGACATCATCAAATGCCAGGGTCATCCCGGCCAACGATTCCGGCGTGGCGGTCAATACCTGATCCATTCGTTTTCGATCATCCGCGCTGAAAAAATTGCCGGCATAGAGACTCTGGTCAGGATCTGTAATCGGTTCAAATTCACGGCCACTGTGGACCGTTTTTATCTTCTCTTCCAAACCCGCCGCACTCTTCAGGCGATCGAGATTACGCAAGCCCTGCACCTGATTGATTCCCCAGCGCTCGGCCGCCTGCTCGGTCAGGGTATTCATTGGAACCACAACCGGGCACTTGTTGAGGTGAATGGTTTTCAGGGGAATACGTTCCACGCCTTCGGGCAGTTGATCTCTTGAGGTAAAAAGCCGGGATTGGATCTGTTCCACTGTCAGATCGATCAATGGGGCCGGATCACACCTAAGGTCATAGACAATAACACCATTGGGATTGGTCGGGTGACGGGCCAGTGGAACCACCATGGCGATACAACCTTGCTCTGCCGGATACATGGAGGAGACATGCAACACTGGCTGTCGAGCGCGAAGATTGAGCAACTCCGCCACCCTGCGCTTGTTACGCATGGCCAGCAGATAATTGAACAGGCGCGGCTGCTGTTCACGGATTAATCTGGCCATCGCGATCGTGGCATGCACATCGGACAATGCGTCATGGGCCGTTTCATGAGCAATGCCGTTGGCGACCGACAACTCTTCCAAGCGGAAGCTGGTCGAGCCATCCTCCCGCTTTGGCCAGACAATACCTTCCGGTCGCAGGGCATGGGTAAGCCGTACCATATCGATGATATCCCAGCGGGAATTGCCATTCTGCCACTCACGGGCATAGGGATCGAAAAAGTTTCGGAAGAAGCCGAAGCGGGTAAACTCATCATCAAAGCGGACACTGTTATAACCTACGCCACAAGTACCGGGTTGGGCCATTTCATGATGGATCAGACGGAAGAACTCAGCCTCTATCACCCCCTCTTGCAACGCCCTCTGCGGCGTCAGGCCGGTAACAAGGCAGGCTTCAGGTTGTGGCAGCAGATCATCGGCCGGTTTGCAATAACAGACCAGCGCCTTACCAATTATATTCAGCGCCTCATCGGTACGGATACCGGCAAACTGGGCGGCCCGGTCCTTGCGCGGGTCTGCGCCCCACGTCTCGTAGTCATGCCAATAAAAGGTCAGCGTCATCGCGTGCCCTACCTGCTTTCCGTCAGTGGTTATTCAGCGCTATCTTGGAGGCGTTTGCACAGGGAGGCAACCGTAGGAGCAGGCCCCTGTGCCTGCCCATTCCCATCGGCAAACCTTCCCCCGGGCAACCACAGGGGATTGCCCCTACGCCCATCCTTGAAAAAAACACCCCGCCGAAGCGGGGTGTTTTTACTACAGGGCAAGATCCGTAGGGACTAGATCTTCTCTCTGATACGCGCGGCCTTACCGGTACGTCCACGCAGGTAATAGAGTTTTGCACGGCGTACATCACCGCGACGCTTGACTTCAATCGCGGCAACCGAAGGACTGTAGGTCTGAAAGACACGCTCGACCCCTTCACCGTGTGAAAGCTTGCGCACCGTGAATGATGAGTTCAAACCACGATTCTTCTTGGCGATGACCACGCCTTCAAAGGCCTGCAGACGCTCGCGGGTACCTTCTACAACTTTCACCTGAACAACCACGGTGTCACCGGCGCCAAAATCGGGAACCTCACGGTTCATCTGCTCGGCTTCAAGTTCCTGAATGATATTGCTCACGGTCGTATGCTCCTGTATTTCAATCAGCGCTCGTATGCGCCTGGATAAACTCGTTTAGTAAAAACTCTTCTTCCTGGTTGAGAACACGCCCCTCCAGGAGGTCTGGCCGCCTTTGCCAGGTCCTGCCCAATGACTGCTGCAGTCTCCAGCGGCGAATCAATTCATGATTACCGCCCATCAAAACCGAAGGCACCCGGTCTCCTTCAAAGACCTCTGGCCGCGTGTAGTGCGGATAATCCAGCAAGCTATCGGTGAAAGAGTCCTGTTCAGCCGAATCGCTGTCCCCGAGCACGCCGGGGATCAACCTGATCACAGCATCCATCAGCACCAGGGCAGGCAGTTCACCGCCGCTGAGCACATAGTCACCAATGGACCACTCTTCATCCACACAGCAACTGATCAGCCTTTCATCGATCCCTTCATAGCGCCCGGCAATCAGGATCATGCCGCTCCGTCGGGCCATTCGACCCGCCGCCGCCTGATCGAACCGGCGCCCCTGCGGGGAGAGATAGGCTACCGTCGAATCCGGTGCAACCTCCCTGACTTGGGCGATGGCATCGCGTAACGGCTCCATCTTCATCACCATACCCGGACCACCCCCATAGGGCCTGTCATCCACGGTACGATGCACATCATGGGTATAATCCCGCGGATTCCATAACCCCAGGCTGATTTGCCCACGATCCACCGCGCGCCCGGTCACTCCTTCGCCAATCATGGCCCTGAACATATCTGGGAACAGGGTCACCACATCAAAGCGCATGGTCACCTCAAAAATCCGGGTCCCAATCGACGGTGATCAGGTCACCATCCAGATCGACATCTTTAATTACCTGCGCGATGAACGGCAACAGGTGCTGGCGATCGTCCTTGACCACCATGACATCATTTGCACCGGTCTCGAACAGATAGTCCACCCGTCCGAGCTCAATCCCTTGCAGGTTAACGACCCTTTTTCCTTCCAGGTCACACCAGTAATATTCATCAGCCGGGATATCCGGTAACCGGTCACGCGGTATAGCGATCTCAGCACCGGTCAGGGCAGCCGCCTGATCCCGGTCGACCACGCCTTCCAGCTCGGCGACAAGCCCCTTGCCATGGGTCTTGCCCTGGTTCAGCTTGTATTCTTGCCACTGCCCGTCCCGACACAGATACCAGGAGGGATGACTAAGAATGTTCTCCTTCGGGGAGGTGTGTGAATATACTTTTATCCATCCACGCACACCGAACAGGCCGGAAACATACCCCAAAATGGCCCAGTCAGCCGAAGCCGCTTTCACCGGATGACTCATTGAGGCTTCCGGCAACAGATCTGGTCAGCTACTGGCGACACCCACAGAACTCGCAACCGATCAGGCTGCAGCCTTGGACGCTTCCTTAACCAGTTGGGCAACACGATCGGTCGGCTGCGCGCCCTGGGAAACCCAGTGACTGATACGCGCCTGATCCAGACGCAGACGCTCTTCACCGCCAGTCGCGATCGGATTAAAAAAACCCAGTCGCTCGATATACTTACCATCGCGGGGATTTCTGCTATCAGCCACTACGATGTGATAGAACGGCCGCTTTTTCGCGCCGGTCCGTGCAAGACGAATTGTTACCATTTCCAACCCTTGAATTTAAAAAATCTGCCACGCACCACCGGCCAACCAATCCGGCCGGAGTGAAACGGGGCATTCTACCCGTTTCCGGGGAAAAGTGAAGCGTTTTGTCGCCTTAAATCGGGACAACAGCTTATTACGCTGAATGGAGCAGGGATTCGCGCGTTAGCTACGTAGGCAGGGTGGATACTCCCGAGGGGCGCAGCCACCATGGCCGCCGGATATGCGTTCCCACGCGGAGCGTGGGAACGAGGAACCCCGCCAGTTATACCCTGGAGCCCCGATGACAGGGTTCGTTCCCCACTCCAAACGACCACCTACGGCTCGATAGATTATCCATGGAGCGCGGAAGATAGAATTCAGAAGGGGAAACCGCCCCCAGGAGGCATCCCACCCGGCGGCATCCCCCCGCCGGGCCCCAGTTTGGACTTCATTCCGCGCATCATCTTAGCCATCCCTCCGCCCTTCATTTTCTTCATCATCTTCTGCATCTGGGCGTACTGTTTAAGCATTTTATTCACTTCCTGCACCTGGGTACCCGAGCCCAGGGCAATGCGGCGCTTTCTTGAGCCCTTGATCAGGTTAGGGAAACGTCGCTCCTGCGGCGTCATGGAGTTGATGATGGCGATCGACCGGACGATTTCCTTGTCATTCACCTGGTTCTTCACATGATCAGGGATATTTCCCATTCCCGGGAGTTTGTCCATCAGCGAATTTAACCCGCCCATATTCGACATCTGCTCCATCTGGTCGCGGAAATCCTCCAGATCGAAGCCCTGCCCCTTGTGTAGTTTTTTGGCCAGCTTCTCAGCCTTGGCCTGGTCTACCTTGCCCTGGACCTCTTCCACCAGGGAGAGCACATCGCCCATACCCAGAATACGGGAGGCCATCCGCTCAGGATGAAAAGGCTCCAGGGCCGTGGTTTTTTCGCCCACACCAAGGAATTTGATCGGCTTTCCGGTAATCTGTCGAATAGAGAGCGCCGCCCCCCCCCGGGCGTCACCATCGGTTTTGGTCAGGATTACACCGGTCAGCGGCAGAGCGTCATCGAAGGCCTTGGCGGTGTTGGCGGCATCCTGACCGGTCATGCTATCGACCACGAACAGGGTTTCGACCGGCTTGATACCGGCATGCAGTTCCCGGATCTCGTCCATCAGTGCCGCATCCACATGGAGGCGACCGGCGGTGTCGACGATCAGGATATCGGTAAACTGCTTGCGCGCCTGATCCAGCGCAGCCCGGGCGATGGCAAGGGGCTGCTGCAGGGTGGTACTGGGGTAGAACTCCGCCTCTACTTCGGTGGCCAGGGTCTTGAGCTGGTCGATCGCGGCCGGACGATAGATATCGCAACTGACCACCATGACTGATTTTTTCTGGCTCTCCTTCAACCAACGCGCCAGTTTGGCCACACTGGTGGTTTTACCCGAACCCTGCAGGCCGGCCATCAGTATTACAGCCGGCGGTTGGGCCGCCAGGTTCAGCCGCTCATTGGCCTCGCCCATGATCCTGACCAGTTCATCATTGACGATCTTGATCAGTACCTGACCAGGCGTGAGGCTCTTCATCACCTCCTCACCCAGCGCCTTCTGTTTCACCTGCTCGACGAAATCCCGAACCACCGGCAAGGCAACGTCCGCCTCCAGCAACGCCATGCGAATCTCCCGCATGGTCTCCTTGATATTGTCTTCGGTCAGTCGACCCTGGCCACGCAACTTGTTCAGTACGCCGCCCAGCCGGTCTGTCAGATTGTCAAACATGCTTTAACTCAGCCTCTCGCCATGAATTTGCCGTATTATATATGGAAACTGTCCCCGTCGTGCCATTGATCCGGGCCGCTCGGTGGTTTTGACGGGCAGGTCGCCCTCCAACCCGGCCCTACTGCCCTAATATTTATCCACCGCGTATTGTGCTCTGGGCTAGTCAGAGCAAGGGGAAATATGCGATTATCACGCCCAATATGAACCAGACCATTGTCGCTTTTCTTGCCATCGCCTGCTACCTCGCCAGCGGGACAATCATTGCCATCCGGCTCTTTTCAGATCGAAGCGGAAAAATCCTTCCCCGGCATCTTGGAATCGTCGTCGGGATGGCGGGTGTCGCCCTGCATGCATTTCTGCTGTATCAGAGCATGAACAGCGAAGGCGGGCTGAATTTCAATTTCTTTGGCGCCTCTTCCCTGATCGCCTGGACCATCATCCTGCTGTTGATGCTGTCGGCGTTGACCAAACCGGTGGAGAACCTGGGCATTACCCTGCTGCCGCTGGCCGCCTTGACCATCGCCCTGGACATGCATTTCCCGGCAGACCATATCCTGGCGGCCGATTCATCCTGGGCATTACGCGTTCATGTGCTGATTTCCCTACTCGCCTATAGCCTGCTGGCCATGGCCAGTGTCCAGGCCATTCTGCTGGCGATCCAGGACTATCACCTGCGGCATCGTCATCCCGGTGGATTCATCCGCGCCCTGCCGCCATTGCAGACCATGGAAGCCCTGCTGTTCGAGATGATCGGACTGGGGTTCATCCTGCTGACGGTGGCGCTCCTGAGCGGCTTTCTCTTTCTGGAAGATCTGTTCGCGCAACACCTGGTCCACAAGACCATTCTTTCCATTGCCGCCTGGATGGTATTCGGTGTACTGCTCTGGGGACGCCATCATTCCGGCTGGCGTGGACAGAAGGCACTGACCTGGACACTGGCGGGATTCGTGGTGCTGATGCTGGCCTATTTCGGCAGTAAATTCGTGCTAGAGATCGTGATCAACACCTGATCCTTTCGAGTTCACCTGTAGGAGCCGCTTTAGCTGCGACCTCTGTAAACCCCTTCGCGGCTGAAGCCGCTCCTACGGCATACCTACGCACCGCGCTGGCCGCTATTCAATCAACATGCACTCTAGCGGCGGGACGTATCCTGGTAGGCCCTGGTGGCCGTGCGTCCCTGGTTTAGTTTGCCCAGCACTTGCCCTACCTCTTTCTGCTGCGCCCGGGCCAACTGCGCAATCTGCTGATCCAGATTCAGAATCGACTGGATCTGCCCCGCGGCGCCAGCAGCATCCGTCACTTGAGTATCGAGGGGAAAGGTCTTTTCCATCATCTGTTGACGCTCAATCTGCAACTCGGTTACCCGCTCCCACTCGCCCTGCTCCGCGAGCGACAGCATCTCCTGACTGAGACGCACAAGTTGGCTGAGCATGGTCAGATTGCCGTCTGCCGATTTTCCGCATCGAGCTGTGACGGAATCACGTCCCAGGCGGATTTCACCTCCAGCAGCAGCGATGACACCTCATCCAATATCGCCGGATCATTCTGAGCACCGGCCTCACCCAGCCGGCGCACCATGTAGTCATACAGATCATCCAGGTTCCGCGACAATTCACCACCGGACTCCATATCCAGACTGCTCTGCAGGCCACTGACAATGGAGATGGCCCAGCTGATATAACGCCCCTTATCCGCCGGCTCATTGCGCACCATGTGCCCTTTGGCCGCGGCAATCTTGTCCAGGGCCCCCTCCATCAGCATCTGTACCAGACGATGAGGTGTCGCGTCCTCGATACCGGACTTGACGCTAACACTCTGGTATTGAGACAAGGCACTTTTCATTCGCGACTTTACCATTGGGTACTCCACGTGAATTCGTTATCCTGATAACCCATCACCGGGTAAATGATCATTTCTTATTTCCGCTTATCAGATTGGACAGACTGTCCAACTGGGTCGTTAAATAGTTACTGGTCGTCTGCATGCTCGACATCAGGGTATCCAGTGACTCGAACTGGCTTCGAATCCGCGCCTCGGTCGAGACCAGTCGCTGTTCAAGCAGACTTCTGCTGCGCTCGATCTGAGTGACCTCATTTTCAGCCCCGTCAACGATGCCATCAATCACACCGCCACTACGGAGAAACGAGTCCAGCACACCATCCATTTTTGTCACAAAACCGCTGTTTTCATCGCTGAAAAATTGAACCACGCTCTCAAGATCATCCTGCATCGCAGCCGTCAGATCAACACTATCCAGCTGCATGCCACCACCCTCTTTGGTGGTGATGCCAAGCTCTGCCACATAGGAGAAACTACCCACTCCCTTCAGTTCGGTATTTAATATTGAGTTGATCTGGATCTCGATACTGCGCATCACGCTACGGTTTCCGCTACCGCTGGACGAGATAGATTTTGTCTGCGCCAGCACGTCGTTTAGCGAATTGACGAAGCTGCTCACCGCGCTTGTCGCCGGAGTGGAATCAGCACTAATGGTAACATCCGCACTTCCTTCCGACTTCAAATCCAGCGAGACCCCCGATATGGCATCGGTAATACTGTTACTGCTGCGCGTCACCGAGACGCCATCAATGGTAACCGAGGAATCCAACTCGTTTTCAGTGGCGATCAGGACACCCTCACCATCCCGATTCAGCATCGAAAAGTCAAATGTCGACGCATTCAAGGTACCGCCAAATGAGAGCTGCACACGATTGTCGAAACCGACGCTATCGGAGGTCAACGTTAGTGTCTGCTGACCGCTATCTCCGGTGATCAGGCCGGCAGTGGCGCCCGTAGTATTCAGCTCATCGTTGATAGCGGTCTGAATCTGCTGCAATGTCTTGGCCGTGGAAAGATCCAGGGTAAAACTCTTGTCATCCAGCGTCAGGGTCATTTCATCGCCGGCCGTGCCGCCAAAAGTAGCCGTATCGGCAAACGCTGCAGAACCCGTCTTATGGGCCTGGGCCAGCCGATTGACCGTCACTGAATAGCTGGCGGCCGTAGAACTGCTGGTGGAGGTTGCCGTTAACACGGCACTGTCAGACGACTTCGTCGACATCGCGCGAAAGGTATCTTCCTTACCCAGCGCGGTCAGTGACGACTGCAGGCTGGAAAGTGCACTTTTGAAGCTTCCCATGGCCGAAATGCTGGCTTGAACAGTCGCCTCTTTGGTATTCAGTTGGGTCAGCGGGCGCTCTTCAATCGCCATTAGCTGGGTCACGATGGAGTTGACATCCAACCCTGACCCCAACCCCGGAGATGAAATAGCCATATCAGATTCCTCGACAAATTCCCGCGTACTTTACGGTAAAGTTTGCGTGGGCACCGCCCACCTTATAATTGAACGCTCATAGACGCCTCTTTCCATCAAAGCGTGAGGCCGGGACATCCCTGTCCCGACTGCCAGTTATGCTTTGCCTTGAAACAGTAAGGAGACACTTTCATTACCACTGTTAAAAATAGCTTCACCCGTCTCCTTGAGTCTTTTCTGCATAGCCAGGATTTCTTCCGAGGGGATACTTCGAATCATCTGCCCCGATTCTTTGTCTATGACTTTAACAACCGTCTTCCCGCTCTCTTCGTCTACAGAAAACTCCAACTGACGCTGGATAGACTGAGTAAAATTATTCAACTGACCTACTGCCGCGTCAATTGCCTGTCCATCCACCTTGGAGAATGGTTGATCAGTTGCCTTTGCGTCACTCTCGGACCGAGACCGTTCAACCGAAGCCATCGTGTTGATAGTAGAACTCTCCCGTACCCTGTCTGCACTGCCTGAAGCTCCTTTTGACTGAGTAGTCAGACTACTCAGTGCGTTTTGAGAGATTTCATTTAGCATGGCGATCTCCTAATTTACGCGGGGAAGAAAGTTTTTTACCGCCCTCCCCGCGCCCATTTTACTGGAGAAGTGACAGGACACTCTGCGGCAGCGCATTCGCCTGGGAAACCATCGCCACACCCGCCTGCTGCAGGATCTGTCCCCGTGTCAGATTCGCCGTTTCCGCGGCAAAGTCCGCATCCAGGATTCGAGACCGCGCAGCACTGAGGTTCTCAGAGGCGGTGCCCAGATTCGCCATGGTGGATTCAAAGCGGTTTTGCACCGCACCCAGATCCGCGCGACTGCTGGAGATCTGCGCCAATGCGCCATCCAGAACGGCAATCGCCGAGTTTGCGCCGGCAACCGAAGAGATATCCACGGAGGAGAGTGCAGACAACGCTGGATTTGCACTGGTCAGACCACCCGCCGTCAACATAGCCGACGAGGAACCGGTCAAGCTGAAGTTCTCTGCAGAACTCAGGGTCAGGGTGCCGTAGGTGGTTGTAGCCGCGTAGGTCGCATCGGTACCGTTGGTGCCGGCATCGGTGATATCGATAGCTGCGGCATCGGAGGTCGCAACCGAAATCGCATTACCACCCAGCAGCGCCTGCTGGACATTAACCGTGGCACCCGGGGTACCCGTGGTGGCCACTGTGGTGGTGCCCAGAGCACGCTGGCCATCAATGGCATTGCCTAATGCCGCGCCGACGGCAGCGTCGTTGTCACTTGCATTGACAGCAACAGAAATGTTGGTACCGGTCACAGATGCATCGGTGTCAAATTCGTAGACAATGCCGTCGATGGTAACCGTATCACCGTCCTGAATATCATCCGCAGCCGCACCACCCACACCATTGGTCTGAGCGAAAACGACATCCCGCTCGTCATTACCGGTCGGTGCCGCAGCAGAAGCCAACAGACCCACGGAGTTGTAGATATCGGTCGCCTCGTTATCCGTCCCAGCAGCAGATGTAATCTGGATATCCCGCCCTTCATCTGAAGTCAGCGTCAAGGCACCAGTTGACATATTGACACTGGCGCTAACACCAGTTTGTGCAGTTGCGTCATTGATAGCAGAGGCGGCGTTTTGGCCCTGCACAACAGCACTGGCATTTCCGGCAATGGCGCCAATCGATATACCATTAATCTTCAGTACACCATTACCCAGTGACTTACCTGCTACGGGTGCGGCCCCGCCACTCAAAGTGGTAGATGCCGTGGCGGAAACACCGGTCGAAGAGGTGGCCGCATTGATAGCCACTGCCTTGGCGGCGGCACTGCCCTGGGTGAAGCCAGCCGCACTGGTTGCGGCAGAAGCACCGATCGTGACACCGTTAATCTTTAGTCCTGAACCATCAAACGCTGTTGAGGTCACCGCAGAGCTGGTCGCCTGGTAGGAACCCAGCAGGCTGGTGGTTGCACCGCTAATACTGACGTTAATGGTCTGGTTGGCGTTGGCGCCCACCTGGAACTGGGATGATTGAAAGGTGCCGTCAATAACGTTCTGACCATTGAACTGAGTCGTGGTGGCGGTACGCTGAATCTCGGACAGCAGTTGCTGTACTTCTGAATTCAGAGCCGCGCGATCGGAGGCCGAGTTGGTGGAGTTGGCCGACTGGATCGCCAGCTCACGAATCCGCTGCAAGTTGTTGGACGATTCAGCCAACGCGCCCTCGGCCGTCTGGGCCAGGGAGATACCATCGTTGGCGTTACGTACGGCCTGATTCAGACCGCGGATCTGCGAGGTCATCCGGTCGGTGATGGACAGACCGGCCGCATCATCCTTGGCGCTGTTGATGCGCAGACCCGATGAGAGGCGCTGAATGGATGTATTCAGTGAGGATTGTGATTTGTTCAGGTTGCGCTGCGCCGTCAGTGACAGCACGTTGGTGTTAATGGTCTGTGCCATGATCTTGCTCCTTGTTCCCCTTTAGCTACCGTCTGGGTGCCCTCGGGGTCAGGTTGATGTTTTTAGCGGATATACCGGATTACTCATCTGATATTTACCGCCTCCGATGTTTGTAACGGCCGTACCCATGGATTCTTTAAGCGAAATTAAAAAAAATCTTGTAAAAGCCATTACAAAAAAATCCTGTTTGTTTTTGATATAAAAATCAAGCTCGTAGGTCGAATTAGCGACAGCGTAATCCGATAATCAATCCACGCCCCTGTATCGGAAAACTTGTCGGGTTACGCCTTCGGCTAATACGACCTACAACTTCAGACACGTGGGGTGGGCACGTCTTGTGTGCCCAGCCTACGTCTACTCCCTGCTACAAATAATCAAACAGGGAGAGACCTTTTACCTTCACATAAGCCTGCTGAGCGGCCTGCAAGGCGGTTATCTGGCTCTCGAACCGGGAAATTGCCTCGGTATAGTCCAGATCCTGCTCCTCAGAGCGGTGTTTTTCCAAGTTCAGCTTGAGATCTTCATTCACCGTCTGCTGTTCTTCAATGGAGTTCAGGCGGCTGCCCACGCTGGTCCTGACCTCGATGATATTATCCATCGCCAGCTGCACATCGGTGATATAACGATCCACCGGGTTCCCGGCCTCCAGATCCGTGGCCAACTGGTCAAGCGTCTCAAATACACTTCGCGTTGAAGTCACCGGCACCGTTGTACCTGTTGTCAGACCCGTATTGGCTGTGGTGGCGGTGTTGGCAATATTGACCGTCACACCCGTACCCCCAACTGCTGTCAAGGTCAGAGTGGTCGCTGTGGCACTCTCAGCCCTCACTCCGGTTTGGCCGCTGACGGCATTGATGGCATCCCGTAATTGGGTCGCTCGCTCCGTCGGATTGGCCGCAAGCGACAGGGCTCCAATACTGATTGCACCATTGCCGTTGCCACCATCAATGGTGATATCACCCGCGGTAATGGCAGCAGGCGCAGGGTCGGTAGGCGCGGCCACATTGACCGTGGCAATCGGCCCGGTCGCGATATTCATGAACGTATCAAATCCGTTGTCCCCGTCCGCCACGGTACGGTCCGGGGCTATCTGCAGCTCCCGCTGGCCACTGTCGCCGTTGTAGCTGTAGACACCCAGATTATAAGAGAAGGGCCGGGTACCGGACTGGTAGCCGGCAAAGACGTACTCGCCGCCACTGTCTCTTGAATTGGCCATGGAAAACAGTTGATCGCCAATCTGTCTGATTTCAGCAGCAATTGAGCCCTTATCCAGGGTGGTCAGCACATCATTATTCCCCTGTACAGTCCGCTCCCTGACCCGTTGCAACAGATTGGTGATACCATCAAGCGCCCCCTCTTCCGTCTCAAGACGGGAGGTCAACCGATCAATATTGCTCTGGTACTGGGATAATGTATCGACCGCACGGTTCAGCCCCAACACCCGGGACGCGCTGGCCGGATCATCCGAGGGTGTCAACAACCGTTTGCCGGTGGAGAGCTGTTGCTGGGTGTCGTTCAGCTCACTCTGTTGTCGGAGCATGGAGCTGAGACTGCGCTCGGTAATCATCTGGGTTGAGATACGTAACATAATTACCTCCGGATTGCCCCGATCAGCGCGTCAAACAAGGTGTTGGAAACGGTAATCACCTGCGCTGCGGCCTGATAGGCCTGTTGAAATTTGATCAGATTGGCCGCCTCTTCATCCAGATTAACGCCACTGATCGACAGGAGTGAGTTTTGATGCCGCTCCCGCAGTCCATCCGTGGCATTGAAATTGACCTCAGCCTGATGGGTCTTGGAGCCGACATCTGAGACCAGTTGACTGTAGACGCCCTGGAAGGTGGCAGTCTCAAGTCCCCCACCTGTTGCGCCCAGCAGAGATTTAGAGGATTGCAGATCGGCGAGTTTTAGCGCATTGCGGTTGTCACCAACTCCACTGGTATTGTTTTCGATAACAAACCGGTCTCCGGCGGCAGGCGTACCGGTGATGTTAAAGCTCATCCCGCCGTAGGCGGGGAAGGAGAAACTGGCACCATTGGTCTGTGTCGCCGGATCATAGGCGATGGTGCCGCCGGGACCACCGGTGACAGTGAAGCCTGGACCACCCAAATGGGCGGTAGCACCCCACTCAAGCGTTATGGCTCCGACAAGCGGGAGATTGGTGGTATTGCTGTAGTCCGGTTGAGAAATAGCGGCCGCGCCCTGATTGGGACCACCGCCGATGTTGGTTGTCTGTGCAGCCCTGATCGGTCCCGCAGCCGCTATTTTACGTGGATCACTGATCAACAGCTCCATGTTACTGGCGGCGTCCCGGGTGGGCTGGATCAGATAGCGGTCACCCGCTGTCGCAGCCGCAGAGATGGAAACGGATATGCCATCGATCTCAGCCGTCGTGTAGGGATAGGCACCACCCGTATTGATCGTGGTTACCTGACCATCGGACAGCCGGGTCAGGGTGAACTGATTAGCAACTGTGCTTGCGCGCAACTCATAGTCACTGGCCGTCAGATTGCCGGTATCAATATAAGCGGCAGTCACCGAGGCAGCGCTCACATTATTGGCATTACTCAGCACGCCGACACTATGAGGAGCAAAGAACTGTCCACCCAGGTTACCATCCAGATCCAGACCCTGTTGATGCTGACTGTTGATCCGGTCGGTCATACCGATCGCCACCAGGCCCAGCTGATTGGTCGCCGGCTTGAGGATCTCATCACGGAAATTAAGCAGCCCGGACAGCTCACCGCCGGCCAGTTGGTCAGTAACCACCTGAGTACCTGAAACATTGGTGAACGCGATATCGCGCTGACTGGGATCACTACTGCTGTTGACGGTGGTCAGTGCTGCATTGGTGCCACCGATGACCAGCGTCAAGCCCTTGCCGATAAAGACATTCCACGCCCCGTTGTCCTGCGGGACCACCGAGATATTGACCAGCTTGGAGAGGTCGTTCAGCAACACTTCCCGCTGATCCAACAGGTCATTGGGCGAAGCCCCCCCGGCACCAGACGCCTCAATGATACCCTGGTTGACTTGAGCAATCGCCTCGGCCAGATCACTGATTTCAGTAGCAACATCTGCCAGTTCCTGATTCAGTTGATTATTTGCATCAGTAAACTGCCGACTGAGATCATGGTAACGATTGACCATGGCACCCGCTTCCGACAGCATCACCTGCCTTGTTGAAATAGAAGAGGGGTCATCCGCCACGACCTGGGTAGCATTGAAGAAATCCTGAATAGCAGGATCCAGACCGATGTTGGGATCGGCCAAGACGTTGTCTATCCGGCTGGCGTGGCTGAAATAGCTCTCCATCTCGGAAGCGGAAGATTGGGACGCACGCATCTGACCGGCCAGGAAGTCATCATAGAGACGTTCCACCCCCGCGACCTGGACCCCGGAACCAATATAACCGGCGCCGGTCAGCTGGGGTATTTTAGTCGTCAGATCGACCCGTTGCCGGCTGTACCCTTCCGTGTCCGAATTGGCAATATTGTGCCCGGTCGTTGTCAGCGAGCGCTGAAACGCCAGCAGTGCCGATGTGCCTATATTGAGTATGCCTGCCATCTGTCCTGTCCTGATCGCTGAAGCCGCTCCTACGATTGATGCCTTTCGTGGCTGAAGCCGATTCTACAATTCGTGATCTTTACGGCCGGGGCCGTGCCTCCCTTCCGCACCCCGTAGGAGCTGCTTTAGCTGCGATCTTTTACCGTTCGCGGCTGAAGCCGCTCCTACGATTGATGCCGTTCGCGGCTGAAGCCACTCCTACAGTAGTCTGTAGGTCGGGTTAGCCAAAGGCGTAACCCGACAGGGGTTGATGGGCACGCTGCGCTTTGCCCATCCTACCTGACTGTGCCCGTTCGGTGCCCGTGCCGGGCCGATTTCGTGGCGCCCCGTGTGCATTTCATAGCGACCGTTCGCCCTGAAGCTTGAGTCGCTCCACCGCTCGGGTCATCTCCGGCCCATTTAATACCGCGTTGATTTTATTCGCATAATTCGGATCGGTCGCATAACCCGCGCGCTGTAATTCAATGAAATAGGCTTGACTGTTTTCGGCCGCGCCCAGTGCCTCGTTATAACGTGGGTTCGATTGCAAAAAATCCACATAGTCATGAAAGCTGTCCCGCAGCGACTCATAGGAACGAAAAGAGGCCCGCTTCTTCACCGCCGCACCCGCTTCGTACTCCAGCGTGTTGACACTTACCCGGTCTCCTTCCCAACGTCGGTCTGCCTTGATGCCAAACAGATTATTGGCCGGCGCACCATCGGCGGCACGGATCAGTTTTTTTCCCCAGCCGGTCTCTAGTGCCGCCTGGGCCAGCAGCGCCTGGGGCTTGAGCCCGATCAGCCCCGCCGCCTCGGTCGCCCAGGGCCAGAGATTCTCAACAAACTCTTCAGCACTCCAGTGTCGTGGGTCCGGTTGTTCCGCGACCGGCTCGTTCTGTCCCGCTTCGATCCGGGATGTTCCGGAGGGACCACCGGCCACGGCAATATCGTCGCGGTGGGCGCGGCCCGCCCTATCTGCATTACCTGCCTCTGGCGTGCTATACATGTTGACTGCCATAGCCAGTCGCCGGTATTCCTCGATCGATTTTTCCGGCAGGGCCGTATCGGCTCCCGCTTCTTCAGCACCACCCAGTTGCCGCTTGATGACATCCGCCAGCCCCATGCCGCCACTTTCGGCCAGATGGATGGAGAGTTGTTGGTCGTACATGTCGCGATAAAACAGGCTCTGTTCGCTGTCCATCAGCCCTTCACCCAGCCCCGCCTGGCGCATACTCTTCAACATCTGCTGCACAAACAGGGATTCAAACTGGCGCGCCACTTGATCCAACGAACCTTCGGCATCTTGGGACGCGCGCGCCTTGAGCGCCGTCAACCCCTCCATATTGGTATAGATTGAGGCGTTGGCCAGATCCATCAGATGACCACCAGCTCTGCCTTGAGGGCACCCGCCTGTTTCAAGGCCTCCAGAATAGCCACCAGATCCGAAGGCGCAGCCCCCACCTGATTGACCGCCCGAACCACCTCATTGAGGGTAACGCCGGGATTGAACAGAAACATGCGGCTACCGCCCTCCGCCACGCTGACATCGGACTGGGGCACTACCGCGGTAGTCCCGCCGGAGAGCGCTTCCGGCTGCGAGACCTGACTGTTCTCACTGATGGTGACCGTCAGACTGCCGTGGGAGACGGCCGCGGGCGACACCTGCACTTGGTTACTGATCACCACGGTGCCGGTGCGGGAGTTGACAATCACCCGGGCGGCCACCTCGCCGGGTTCGACCGGCAGGTTTTCAATCAACGAGACAAAACTGACCCGCTGGCTGGGATCGATCGGGGTATTGACCCGGATCGACGTGGCATCCAGCGCGCGCGCGGCACCCGGACCAATGGCCTGGTTAATCGATTCGACCATCCGGTTGGCAGTGGTGAAGTCGCCCTCATGCAGATTGAGGGTGAGGAAGGTTCCCTGGTTAAAGCCCGAGGTCACGGTACGCTCGACGGTGGCCCCGTTGGGAATGCGCCCGACACTGGGGATATTGATGGTGATACTGGAACCATCGGCGCCCGTTGCACTCAATCCACCCACTACCAGGTTGCCTTGGGCAATGGCATAGACCCGGCCATCGGCACCCTTGAGTGGCGACATCAACAGCGTGCCGCCACGCAGACTCTTGGCATCGCCAATGGAGGAGACCGTGATATCGATCTTCTGTCCCGGCTTGGCGAACGCGGGCAAATCAGCATTAATGGTCACCGCCGCCACATTTTTCGGATTAATCCGGGTACCGGGCGGCACGACGATACCGAGCTGGGTCAGCATGCTTTTCAGACTCTGCTCCGTGAACGGGGCAGAACTGGTCTTGTCGCCGGTGCCGTTGAGGCCCACCACCAGACCATAACCGAGCAACTGGTTGGTCCGCACCCCGGCAATGGAGGCCAGGTCCTTGATCCGCTCCGCCTGGGCCAGACCCGAAAAAATGACCAGCATCAGTAGTAGACTGACCAATACCCGCAACCCCGGACGGGTGGACGGTGTGGCTTTCATGGCATGAAACTCACTAGCTTGTTGCATGGATATCACCTAAAAGGGCATCAGGGCACTGATAAAGAACCGGCCCAACCAGCCCATTACATTGGAGTCGGCCACCGCACCATCGCCGACATAGACAATCGTCGGATCGGCCAAGCGGGTGGAGAGTACGGTATTGGTGGCATCAATATCCGCCGGACGCACAATGCCCGACAGCTTCACATACTCATTACCCTGGTTGATGCCGATCCGTTTCTCACCCCGCACCACCAGATAGCCGTTGGGCAGCACCTCAATGACCGTCACGGTGATATCGCCGGTCAGCTCATTGTTCTGTTCACTGTCACCCTCGCCGGAAAAATCGTGCTCCGACTCCAGGGAAAACCCGAGATTGTTATCCCGATTGCTGACCAGCGGCAACAGCCCCGGCGCATTGAACTGGGGCGTGGAGCCGAGCAGAGTCGGATTGGTGACGCTGTTGCTGTTGGATTTGCTGACCTCGGTGGTGGCGCTCTTTTTCGCATCGGTCTTCTCTGCCAGCTTGATAGTCAGCATGTCACCAACGCGACGGGCGCGCATATCCTCAAACCAGGACTGTTCATAACCGGCCTGGTAGATGGCACCATTACCCACCGGCACGGGCGCGGCCACCACGGGACGAATCGGTGCGTAAGCCGGGTCGCGTACCGGAGCCGTGTTACAGCCGGCCAGTGCGACGGCGGTCAATGCCAACATCATTAAGGAGAAGAGCCGATTCATCATCTCAAGCACCTGTTGTTAGAGCTGATTGCTCACATAGGCCAACATATCGTCGGTGGTGGAGATCGCCTTGGAGTTCATCTCGTAGGCGCGCTGGGTCTCGATCATGTTGACCATCTCCTCCACCACATTCACGTTGGAGCTCTCCAGAGAGCCCTGGTTGACCGTCCCCACACCATCAATACCCGGGGTAGCCGTCGTGGGCGCACCGCTGGCACCGGTTTCACGGAACAGGTTCTGGCCCACCGCCGCCAGCCCGGTTGGATTGATAAAATCGGCCAGTTCAATAGTGCCGATCTGGGTTGGTGTGCTGTTACCTGACACCAGCGCCGAGACCACGCCATCGGTACCCACGGTAATACTCAAGGTGTTATCGGGGACCGTGATGGCCGGTTCCAGCGCATAGCCATTGCTATCGACAATCTGGCCGTCCGCACTCATACCGAACGAGCCGTCCCGGGTGTAGGCGATTGAACCATCAGGATGCAGTATCTGAAAAAATCCCCGGCCCTGGATGGCCATATCCAGCGAGTTGCCGGTCTGCATGAGATTGCCCTGGGTATGCAGCTTCTGGGTGGCCACCGTGCGGACACCGGTACCGATGGCCAGCCCCGATGGCAGTTGGGTGTCCTGCGAAGACTGGGCACCGACCTGGCGCACATTCTGGTAGATCAGATCCTCGAACGATGCGCGGTCCCGTTTGAATCCGGTGGTGCTGACGTTGGAAAGGTTATTGGAAATGACAGACATGCGGGTCTGCTGCGCATCCAATCCTGTTTTTGCTATCCAGAGTGCGGGATACATTAGGTGTCATCCTCTGCTGTTGCTGTTTGTTGGTTAACTCAAACACAGGCAATCTACGTGCCAATTAAATTAATTTGTAGCCTGGATGAAGCCCACCCCACGAAAGCTCGCTAGACAGGCAACGCTGGATGGGCGAAATCCGGGGTACTGCACGGCGTCTGCCCCCACCCCCGGATTACGCCGCCGTGGAGACACGTGGTAATTCCAGCTGCGGTGACGGCGGCTTCATCCAGGCTACGGTGTCGTTTGTTCATTAGCCGAAACAGGTGCAATCCACCTGCCAACCAGATCAACCAATGCGCATGATGCTGGCGGAGGACTCATCCGTCTGCTCGGCCGTCTTCATCATCTTCACCTGCATCTCGAAGCGTCGCGAAAAATCGATCATGTCCACCATGGAGTCCACGATATTGACATTGCTGCTCTCCAGTGAGCCGGTTGCCAGCTGTATCTCGGCATCCGGTTCCAGCAGCTGACCATCCCGCTGGCGCATCAGGCCATCCGCCCCCTTCTCCATCCCCTCCAATGAGGGCGCCACCATCTTGATGCGGTCGATCTCCGCCAGCTCTCCGGCCCCCTGACCCAGCGGACGAATGGAGATGGTGCCATCGGATGCAATCTCAATCTTCTCTGCCGGCGGTATCGCAATCGGCCCACTATTGCCGATCACCGGCAAACCGTTGCCGGTGGTCAGCAGGCCGTTGGCATCCACCTTGAGATCGCCACGGCGCGAGTAGGCCTCACTGCCATCGCGTGACTGCACCGCAAACCAGCCATCACCATTGATCGCCACATCCAGATCCCGTCCGGTATGCACAACGGCCCCGTGTTTGAAATCAACGCCCGGCCGCTCATTCATGCCGTAGACCCGGGAGGGATAACCATCACCGAATACCGGCATACTCCGGAACTGCTGCAGATCGGCCTGAAAACCCGGCGTGCTCGCGTTCGCCAGGTTGTTGCTGTTGTTCGACTGGGCCAACAGGGTCTCTTTGGCGCCGCTCATCGCAACAAATATCATGCGATCCATTGTCTTCTCCTGTGAATTTCATCCGCGTGGGCACAAACAACGTGCCCACCCTACAACCCGCACCCCGTAGGAGCGGCGCCCTCGCCGCGAATCATGTCGCTTTCGAAACCCCCGTAAAATTCGGTCCGGGGGGCGGGCCTCCTACATGCCATCGACCTTAACGGATATTGATAATCGTCTGTGTCACAGTGTCGGCGGTGGTGATCACCTGGGCATTGGCCTGATAATTACGCTGCGCGGTGATCAGATTGACCAACTGCTCGGCAATATCCACGTTGGAGTTCTCCAACCCACCCGACTGAACCAGACCAAAACTGGAGGTACCCGCCTCACCCATCTGGACATTGCCGGAGGTGTAGGTCTCAGCCCAACTGGTGTCGCCCAGCTGACGCAACCCCTGCGGGTTGTTGAATTTGGCCAGCGCTACCTTACCTAATGCCGTGGACTGACCGTTGGTAAAACGGGCCGATACCACACCGGTATTATCGATATCGACACCACTCAGCCTGCCAGGCGCATAACCGTCCTGGGTCAGGTTGTTGACGGCAAAAGCCGACCCGAACTGGGTGCTGTTATTCATATCGAAAGTCATGTTGAGCGGCGCCGCACCGGCAATGGGATAGGCGTTATAAGCCAGTGTACCGGTTGCAGAAATACTGCCTGATCCGGTCACCAGTGCACCCGATGTATCAAAGTTCAGGGTCGCACTGGGATAGGCGGCGGAAGAAGGGGCCGCGGTTGAATTTGTCGTCGGCGTAACAATATTGCCATCGACCGTGGTATAGACATTCCACTCATTCGCCACCGTCGACTGCCTGAAGTACATGGTCATGGTGTGCGCCGTTCCCAGTGAGTCATAAACGGTCGTCGATGTTGAGTTGTCATAGCTGGTAGCCACTGTCGGATCAAACAACGTGGCGGCCGCCGTCGCAGCGCCGCTGGAATCCAGATTGACCGCCACATCGGCACTGGTGGTAGCGGACGGTGTACCGGAGAGGGTTGGAAGCTGCAGATCGGATGTCGAGCCGGTATTAAAATTGGTACCGCTGGTGCCGATCGGGGCAAACACCTGCAGACGTTCATTGGTGTGATTGACCACATAGCCATCCCGGTCCACCGTATAGGCGCCCGCCCGGGTATAGGAGGTATTACCGCTGGCATCCGCCAGGGTGAAAAAACCCTCCCCATTCAGCGCCAGATCCAGGTTGCTTGATGTGAAGTCAATATTCCCCTGGCTGAACTGCTGCGCCACCCGGCTGACCCGCACGCCCCGGCCGGCCGAGGTGGTACTGACATCCTGAATGGAATTGGCGTAAATATCGGCAAACTCGGCGCGGGACTGCTTGAATCCATTGGTCGCGGCATTGGCGATATTGTGACCTGTCACCTGCAAGTCGGTGGATGCGGCATCAAGTCCGCTCAGTGCAATGCGAAAAGGCATACTCTAATCTCCTCGTTAAATAATCAGCGGATTTCTGCTACGGAACTGAATGAAACCGGCCCCAACCCCGCCAGATTGACGGTGAGCCCCTGCCCTGCCCCGCCTATGCTGACACTGTCTACCCTGGCTTCAATTAATGTGTACGGCGTCACACTCTCACCATCCACTTTGGCTTGCGCCTCAATCTGGTACTGCCCTGGCGCTACCGCCTCCCCACTCTCATCCAGACCATCCCAGGTGAAGCTCACTTCACCCTTGGACTGCGTGCCCAGTTGAATCTCTTTGATCAACTCACCGGAGGCGTCGGATATGCGCACCGTGACATTACTGGCCGGTTCGGTAATACCGACCAACCCCTTGATGGACCCGCCTGCCTCAAGATTGCCGGTATTGACCGGCACCAGTACATCGCGCCCCACAATATTGGCCGCCTGCAGCGCTTGATCGGAGATCATAGTGTCGGAAAAACCCGTAAATGAGTTGTTCAACTCATCAATACCGGAAACGGCGGCGAACTGTGAGATCTGGGTTGCCAGTTCACTGTTTTCCATCGGTTTGAACGGGTCCTGATGGGTCAGTTCGGTCACCATCAATTCCAGAAAATCCTCCATACCCAGTTCACTATCTTTCTGCTGCTCAAGCTCTCGCGAAAGACCCAGTGTCTGGTAAAGCTGGTCACTGCTGGCTGCATTAACACTGTTCATTGGACTGCTCCTTTATTGTTCGGCACGTCCCCGCGCCTTACCCCTTCGGGGCTATGCAAAAAATCGCTCCTGGCGATTTATTCACCTAATCGCAAAGTGGCAACCATTAGCTGCTTGGCTGTGTTGATCACTTCCACATTGCTTTGATACGAGCGCGAGGCGGAGATCATATTGGCCATCTCCTCCATGACATTGACGTTGGGACGGAAAATATAGCCCTCCTCATTGGCTTTGGGATGATTCGGGGCATACTCCATATTGAGGGGCGCATCACTCTCGACTACGCCTTTAACCTGCACGCCCACGGCCGGTTCATCCGGATTGAACTGGTTCAGCAGTGCACTGAAGACCGGCTGCCGGGCCTTGTAGGTCTCGTCAACACTGCTGCTGACACTGTCCACATTGGCCATGTTGCTGGCCACCGTATTGAGCCGCAGGGATTGCGCACTCATACCGGAGGCAGCGGTGTCGAATATCTTGAACATTGACATGATTATTGCCCCGTAATTGCTTTCTTAAGAGTTTGGATGGTGCCACTGAGGAAGCGCAGACTGGTCTGATACTGAATGGCATTTTCCGCGTAGGCGGTATGTTCAAGCTGGCTGTCCACGGTATTGCCATCCAGACTCGGCTGACTGGGTATGCGATAAGCCATCTCACTGGGGGAGATGATGCCGTTGTCCAGTGGTATGTGACTCTGGTGGGTGGTTCTTAGCGTGGGCTGCTTTGCGGTCTGCTGCTGAAGCACTTCACTGAAATCAAAATCCCGCGCCTTGTAGCCCGGGGTGTCGGCATTGGCGATGTTACCGGCCAGTACCTCGGCACGCTTTGCATGCAGCTGAAGTGACTGGGCATGGATTCCAAGTACTTTGTCAAAACTCATGGGCCTGCTTCCTGGTTTTTCCTGCAACACCAGTAGCAGACAATGTGCCAACTCTTCATTAGTTTGTTTTTTATAGATTTTTCAGGAAATACGGCAAGCATGGAGGCGGTAACCGGCAATCAGGGGCCGCGGGAACGGCAAGTCCTGACCGGCCTGGACGGGTGTCGTAGGTACGGATTAGCGCAGCGTAATCCGACGAACACGCTCGATCTGTCGGGTTGCGCCTTCGGCTAACGCGACCCACGATCGGCGGGTGCTCTCTGTGGTGCGGACGCTTGAGGCGTTCGGTGGGTGCGGTAAACACGGCAGCGGTGACCGGCAAGCCGCAGCCACCCGGCGGCAAACCGTAGCCGGTTTGGCTATTTCAGCCGGTAGGCGATACCACCCAGCTTGCTGACCATCTGGAAACGGTCGGTATGGGCGGAAAGCGACTCGGTGGAGCCGAGAAACAGATAGCCGCCAGGATTGAGTGTTTGGGCCATTCGATTGATGATGTCGCGCTTCTGTTCACTGGAGAAGTAGATCAGGACATTACGGCAGAAAATCACATCGAAACGTCCCATCATTTCATAGCCCTTGGTCAGATTAAGCTCGCGGAAGCTGACGCGCTGTCGGATCTCCGGTTTAACCTCCAGACAGTCTCCGTTGACTTTGAAATAGCGGTTTTGCTGGTCCAAACTCAGGCCACGGGAGGACGACATACCGCAATAGACGCCCTTTTTCGCCTCTTTCAGGACCGTTGAAGAGATATCCGTTGCAACCACATCGACGCCGCCGGTCAGTGCGCCTGGATTTGCCCGCTGATAATCCTGCACCACCATGCTCAGGTTGTATGGCTCCTGGCCATAGGAGCAGGCGGCGGACCAGATTCGGATAGAGCGGCCCGCTCGGGCCTTAATCTCCGGACAGATCATCTCCTGCAACAGGTGGAAATGGGACATGTCACGAAACCAGAAGGTCTCGTTGGTGGTCATTGCGTCGATGATGCTGGTCTTGAGACGCGGATTTCTACCACTGCTGAGCTGGCTCAACAGCTCGCCCACTGTGGTGATTCCGTAATCACGCATCAGCCCGCCGAGGCGACTTGACACCAGGTATTCTTTTCCAGCACCTAATACAATTCCGCAGGCATCTTCAAGAAACTTCTGAAACGCCTCGTAATCACCGTGTGACAGCATATTCCGGCTCGCTAGGCACTATGAGATTGTCATCCATTCTGGTTGAGTTTTTCTACGCCCGTCAGGAGGAGAGCGCCGCCAACTCCAGTTTATGCTGCTTAAGACGCGTCTGTACCACCTTGGCCAACTCATCCGGCTCAAATTTGGCCAAAAACGAATTAGCCCCCACTTTTTCGATCATACTCTGATTGAACACACCACTCAGGGAAGTATGGAGGATAACTTGCAGGTTGGCGAGTGCCGGGTCCTTGCGGATTTCCGTCGTCAGGGTATAGCCATCCATCACCGGCATCTCCACATCCGAGATCACCAATGACAGAAAGTCAGATACCCGTCGCCCCTCATTAGACCAGGCTTTTAATTGATCCAGCGCCTGTTTGCCATCATTGCAGACTGTAGTCATCACACCCAGTTTATCCAGCACCCGCTTGACCTGGTTACGGGCCACGGAGGAGTCGTCGGCGATTAATACGTGCTGAGTCTCATCGATTGCGTCCTCTTCAATGACGCCTTCGGATACATTCTCCGACACTGTGACAATCTCGCTGAGTACCTTCTCCACATCAATGATTTCCACCAGTTCGTCATCGACCCGGGTGACTGCCGTCATATAGCTGCCTTTTGCCGCTCCCTTTGGCGGCGGCAAAATATCGCCCCAGTTCATATTCACAATCCGGTCGACCGAACCCACCAGGAATCCCTGTACCCTGCGGTTGTATTCGGTAATGATGACAAAGCGCCCCTCGATATTGGCCAACGGGGGCCCCCCAATGGCTTGGGAGAGATCCATCACCGTGATGGTTTTACCGCGCATGTTGGCGATGCCTCTTACTACCGGATGGGAGCCGGGCAGTTGGGTCAGCGGAGGACACTGAATCACCTCTTGCACCTTAAATACATTGATACCGAACCGTTGTCTGCCGGCAAGCCGAAACAACAACAGCTCCAGTCGATTTCTGCCCGCAAGCTTGGTTCGTTGATCAACACCGTCAAGGACACCCGCCATCTCTACCGCTCCGTTCTAAGCTCTCTGTGTGATGTTAGCGACCCACCTATCCATTGCTTTAGTCCCGTTTGCATCCGATACCCGCAGAATAGAGTACTCGTTGACAGTGCAACGCCAATCAATCAGCGGGCATGGGTTTTGCATATTTTTAAGCGATAATGAATAGAACTGAATGTTTCGACAGGTGAAACGATGAGCAGATTAACACCCGCAGCCAGGAAACGGCACTATTGGCCAATCCTGCTTCTTGTCTGGCCACTGGCGGCAGCATCCGCCGCGGCGGAGCAGACACAATCCCACGAGAGCATACGGGCGGCGGCCGAACAGCATGTTCTGGACGACCATGACCAGGACAACCAGGAGATCAGTGTCACTGCGAGACGGCTGGACAGCCGGTTGCGCCTCGCTGCATGCAGCCAGGAACTGGATACGTTCGCGCCCTACGGTCGTAAAAACGCATCCCGGATAACCGTTGGCGTGCGCTGTAACGACACCGACGGATGGACACTCTATGTCCCGGTAACCCTGTCACTGATGAAAGAGATCGTGGTCGCAAACCGGGAGTTGCCGAGAGATACCATCCTCACAGCGGCAGACATTAAAACTGAAAAACGGGATGTCGCCAGACTGCATCGGGGATATATAGAACACCCCCGACAGGCGATTGGTAAGAAACTAAAACGCCCCCTGCATGCTGACGTCATTCTGACGCCGAGGCAGCTGGTTATCCAGCACGCCGTAAAAAAGGGCAGCCAGGTGGTGATCATGGCCCAGATCGGCACCCTGCAGGTCCGCATGAACGGCAAGGCGCTATCAAACGGCGCGGTCGGAGAACGCATCAAAGTGGAAAACAACAGCTCCAACCGGCAGATTGAAGCGACTGTTATCGACTCCGGGGTGGTCAAGGCGACGACCTAAGCGCCGGTCGAACTTGACCGATCACAGCAACGAAAAGCCGGTTTGAGGCAGCTTTTTGATCTTTCGAGGCGAGCAATGAACCTATTTCAGAAGAGAGTTCGGAAAATATGGCCACATCCGGATTTTTCACAGCAGGTCAATGTTTAGCCCGACAGGCCAGGGCTTTTCGGCAAACACCGGCGGCATTGTGAACTGACCCGGATTTTCAGCATCAAACTGACTACATTCTGACTAAAGCTTGTACCTGTTTGGCCGCTACGCTGATGGGAACTTTTTACAAGGTGGTTAACAGCATGAAAATCAAAGGTCTGTCCGGACAACAAATCAGTACCAGCGAGGGCAACAAGAGCAAAGCAGCCGACAAAACACAGACAGCAGGCGCCCCTGCCACCGGAAAATCAACCGGCAGCAGCGGTGACACTGTTAGCCTGACGGTCTCGGCGACTCGCCTGCAGGAACTTGAAGCACAGATTGCCAGCCTGCCAATTGCCGATGCACAGCGCGTCTCCGATGTGCAACGATCCCTGGCTACCGGTACCTTTGTATTCGAACCGGAAGATGCCGCGGAGAACCTATTGGCCCAGGAACGCCAATTTTCGCAACTGGACAAACAGGAGTAATCAATGAACCTCTCTGCGGATCAACAGAACCGCCTCAGCCAGATCATCTCAGCCGAGCTGAACTGTGCCCACAAGCTTGCAAAAATACTTCAGTCTGAACACGCAGCACTAAAGTTACACGGCCCGGAACAGGTTCTGGACATCAGTAGAGAAAAACAGCAAGCGGTAGAGCAAATGCAGGAGTACTCGCGACAAAGAGACCAGCTACTCGCATCACTCGGGGTTGCCGCCGGCGCAACAGGCACCAACCTGCTTGTGCAGGCCAATAACGATACCGCCTGCGTTGATCTGTGGCGCCAACTGAGGGAGATAGCCGGCAAGCTACGTGAACAGAATGAAATCAATGGCGGCATACTGGCACTCAGCCAGCGTCACAACAAGCAGGCGCTGGACCTGCTGTGTGGACGCACCGACAGCAGAAACACCTATGGTGCCAAAGGGCAGCACAATCAGGACCAGTCCGGCCACTCACTGGCAAAGGCCTGATAGAGATAAAAAGCGCTTAACCGCGAACGATGCGAAAACACACAAGCAAGTCGGGTTACGCCTTCGGCTAACGCGACCTACAGCCACAGCGCCAAACTGTAGGTCGGATTAGCGCAGCGTAATCCGACAAATTGATCAACCCACAAGCAAGTTTATTGAGCGACTCCACTTAAGCGCAGGTAGCGCTCAAGATCGGCCTCCCGGTCCAGGTCCCAGAGTGGTTCAAGTTCACGCCAGTTCCAACCCAATTGAGCAAGGCGCTGGCGCGTTATATTCAGTACCTGATCCGCGCCCCACGGGATATCGCAAAATAACTGCCAGTTCATCCGCCGCAGGCCCAAGAGCACATAACCACCATCTTCGGCCGGCCCCAGCACCGCATCAACGCCGGCATCTAGCCAAGTCAATGCCCGCCGCAAATGCTCCGCCTTCAGCTCCGGACAGTCACCTCCAATCAACAGCACCATCTCTGACCCGGTGAGCGCCTGGCGCGCGGCATAGGCCATCCGTTGACCCAAATCACCCGTAGTCTGGGTGCGGAGAGTAATGGATGGATTGCCCACCACTGTCTGAAAAACCGCATGCCGGGTATCCGGGGCACACCAGATTTCAACTGACGCTATCTCCCGGGTCGCCTCCTCAATTACCCGCTCCAGAAGCGTACGATAGATCTCCGCGGCACGCTGCGCACCGACCGAAGGAATCAGACGCGTCTTGACCTGCCCCGGTACAGGCGCCTTGGCAAACAGCAGAATACGGGCGGCAGCGAAATGCATCCTGCTTACCCCCCATACTCAACAATAGTCAAATACCGTTTACAGAGCCGTGAATGAACCCAAACAGACGCCAAGGATAATAAAGACAGCCAGCTTTGCATGGCGTAATGGAATGCGACCATACCCGGAAACGATCTGTCTCCCCAAGCCGGGGGATGAGGCATTGGGGAAGTCACATTATTCGCGTTCATTGGCGGCTGATATTTTTCCTGCATTTGGCTGAGTTAGATGAGTAACCTGGAAGCAGATTATCGGTATCGTTGAGCCAACCGTTCCGGATCAGCCCCGAGATAGTAGGCCCAGCGCAAACGCCACATCAACAGCACGGTTGGAACAATCCCGAACTGCTCCCAGCGGCGACTGGAGGTAATCAGATGCTGCAAAAGTACCAACGGCCTGGAACTGCGTTTGAGCCTCCTGCTCATGGCGATATCTTCCATCAGCGGGATCTCCGGAAATCCTCCCAGCCGTACAAACAACTCTCTGCGAATGAACATACCCTGGTCTCCCGTGACGATACCGCTGAGCCTGGAACGCCAGTTCATCATGAACTCAATCACACGCAGCAAGAGGTGGCGCCCGGACAGCCGGATATTGAAATGACCCCAGTCGCGTGTCGAAGCCACCATGGCAGTGACGATCTGCATGGGAAATTCACCACCGATGACGCTGTCCGCATGGAGAAACCAGAGAATCTCACCCGTAGCGACCGCCGCCCCGGCATTCATCTGCTGCGCCCGTCCCGCTTCCGAGTCGATCAGCTTATCCACCAGCGGTGCTGACAACGTCAGGGTATTGTCGACACTCCCACCATCCACCAGTATCAGCTCGATACCGTCGGCGCGAGCACCCTGCAGCGTCTCCAGCAACTGAACGATAATCCCGGCCTCATTCAGGCAGGGGATAACTACCGAAAGTGCCCGATTCCCGATCACTGGGCCGTCATTCACTCAGTGCACCACCACAGCTACTACCCTGTCCGGCGGTACAGCCGTAGCAGTGCTCGGCGATGCGGATCGCCCACCCTTCCAGCTGTTGATGCGACATCTCACTGATATGGATCTGGTCCTTCCCCTGACGGGATATGGGCATCTGCAGCATCTGGTTGAAATCACAATCGTAGAGATAGCCTTGCCAGTCAACGCTCAGCAGGTTTTTGCACATAACAGTCTCAAGGTTATCACTGCTGTAGGCGCTCTTCAGCAAGGCCAGGTAGTTATGAAACTCCCCCTTCGACAGCAACATGCTGCCAAAACGGCTGATCGGCATATTGGTGATGGTGAACAGCTGACTGAAGCGGATACCATGATCCTCCCAGAGACGGTGCTTAAAATCCGTCTCCAAGGTGTACTGCGAGGGTGGTAGTGCGGGACCCAGGGGATTGTAGACAAGATTCAGCACCAGACCACTCCCCGCTTGAGCATAACCCAGCGCATTCAGCTGCTGGAGCCCGCGAATACTGGCATCATAGACACCGGCACCGCGTTGCCCGTCGACATTTTCCTGTAGATAACAGGGCAGCGAGGCGATAACCTCAATCCGCTGTTCACTCAGAAAACGACCCAGTGTCTCCTGCCCCGGCTCCTCCAGAATGGAGAGATTACAGCGATCAATCACTTTAACGCCCCGCTCCCTTGCCGCTGCCACCAGATAGCGGAAATGGCGGTTCAACTCCGGGGCTCCACCGGTCAGATCGATACCGCGTATCCGCTGTCTGTCGATAAACCGCAACACATCATCGATGGTCTCTCGCGTCATCATCTCCGTTCGAGTCGGCCCTGCATTCACATGGCAATGCTTGCAGGTCTGGTTGCACTGATAACCTAGATTGATCTGAAGCGTTTCCAGCCGCCCTCTGCTAATAGCGGGAAATGTGGTGGGAGAAAGCAGATGAGCAGTATCCAACATAGCAAGCGTGCCTCGGCCAACAATCGAAAATATATACAGTGTACGGTACTTAACAAATACCGTTTCGCCCAAACGGTTACACCCAGGTTGCCAAACAGCCCCTGGAAAATGTTAAAATGCGGCTTGTTCGGGGGAATTACCTATCGGGAACCCCCTTCGTCCGGCAAAATATTCATGACCGGACGACCTCCTCACTGCCCCCGTAGCTCAGCTGGATAGAGCGCACCCCTCCTAAGGGTGAAGTCACACGTTCGAATCGTGTCGGGGGCGCCATTTTCATTCCACACTGCCATAAAGGACCCGGACAAGCGCCCGTCTATTTCATTACGATCAGTCAAGGGCCTTTCTGATCACCTATCCAACTCAGCTGGATTCAGGATAGATATTAGCCGCGAATGAACGGGAATAGACACGGATTAGGATGTACTGGGCGTAGCGATGCGTATCAATCACCATCGCCGCGGTTCGTTTCACTCACCACATCCTACAGGTTTTCCTGGTAGCCACCTATCCAACCAAATCAGACGCTGTTTTGATCTTTACGTGCGCTGCATCGTTGCGGGACTCTTGTGGCCAGGAGCCTGTCGGACTTAAATCCGCTCCCGCCGGTCGGATTATGCTGCGCTAATCCACCTATCGGCAGAGCGGTCGATTACCGGCAGCGATGACGGTTACCATCTTTTTGGCTCCAGCGCCGAGATCCCGTTGATAGTCATACCGGACCTGTCCCATCAGCGCTCTTTTCGTCCTCCCAAAGCACGCCGTTCAGCGGGGCTGATTCCGATTCAATACATACCTCGATACCAGACGACGGGACGGATGCCGGCGGCTGCTTCGGGCGCGCCCGCAGACGAATCAGGATATCGGACAGAACACGCTCCAGTTCCGTATAAGCCCTGAGTTGCGCCAGTTGATAATAGCTGCTCTTTTTTTCATCCAACAGCGCCAGGCGGGCATCAAAATAGGCCACATCCGCTTCCAGCGAACTGACCGTGAGCCGCGCCCACTTTTTTTTCTGGTTTTTTTTCATTTCCTGCATAAAAGGCGCTATTTTTTGGATTTATCCTGAATTATCCCCCAACACCCCGAGAGTATAACGCCCTCTCCAGATAAAACCCTAACTCCATGAATAAGTGTGATTTAGTTCAACCCGGAAGATTTTACCGGATTGTGCGAACGCACAAAAACAGGATATTTTTGGACAATTATACTAATCATATAAAAACACTTTAAAAAAGTACCTCTTATGCTACTATCCACCTAACCGCTCTCCCATCCACCAAATAATAGGCCGATCATCCAAATGAGTGCACTTCTGGAGTTGTTACGCACCACATCTGCCCTCTCCGGCGGTAATGCCGCCTTCATAGAGGATCTCTACGAAAGCTATCTGCAGGATCCGAACAGCGTGGATCCCGCCTGGAGAGAGCGCTTCGACAGCATTATCAAGGACTCCGCAAACGAGGCGCCGGATATTGCACACGGCCCCGTCAGGTCGAATTTTGCCCGCCTGGCAAGGGAGAAGCGCCCAGCTTCCAGACAGACCGCTGAACGCATGTCCCCGGGAGCCGCCGAAAAACAGGCCGCCGTGTTGCGCCTGATTAATGCATGGCGTGTCCGGGGACACCAATACGCCACGCTGGACCCGTTGCGCCTGCGCGACATGGAAGATGTACCGGACCTGGACCCGGCCTTCCATCGCCTCGGTGAGGCGGACATGGACACGGTATTCAATACCGGCTCCCTGTTTGCGCCGGACCGGATGCCGTTGAGAGAGATCATCAGCTTCATCAAGGACGTGTATGGCAAAAACATCGGTTCCGAGTATATGCACATTACCGATACCCGCCAGAAACGCTGGATTCAGAAACGGGTCGAAGGATCCACGGCAAAGGCAGACCTGAACGCTGATGACAAAAAGTGGCTGCTGACCCTGCTCACCGCGGCGGAGGGCCTGGAAAAGTATTTGCATACCCGTTATGTCGGGCAGAAACGCTTCTCGCTCGAGGGCAGCGAATCCCTGATCCCACTTCTGGATGAACTGATTCAGCGGGGCGGCCAGGACGGCATCCGGGAAGTGGCTATCGGCATGGCGCATCGCGGACGGCTCAACGTATTGACCAACATCCTGGGTAAGGCACCGGCTGAATTGTTTGAAGAGTTTGAAGGCAAAAAAAGTCCGGAACGCTATAAGAGCTCCGGTGATGTGAAGTATCACATGGGCTTCTCCACCGATATCGAAACCCCCAGCGGATTCACCCACGTCGTGCTGGGCTTTAATCCCTCCCATCTGGAGATTATCAGCCCGGTCATCGAGGGTTCGGTGCGTGCCCGACAACAGCGTCGCGAAGACCGTGAAGGTAAGGAAGTGTTGCCCATCCTGATCCACGGCGACTCCGCCTTTGCCGGCCAGGGCGTGGTGATGGAGACCTTCCAGATGTCACAGGCCCGTGGTTACACCACCGGTGGTTCGATCCATATCGTCATCAACAACCAGGTCGGCTTTACCACCAGCAATCCGCTGGATACCCGCTCCACACTCTACTGCACCGATGTAGCCAAGATGGTGCAGGCACCAATCTTCCATGTGAATGGAGACGACCCGGAGGCGGTTATTTTCGTCACCCGCCTGGCTATGGATTATCGCCAGCGCTTCCATAAGGATGTGATCATTGATGTCATCTGCTACCGCCGCCATGGCCACAACGAGGCCGACGAGCCAGCCGTGACCCAACCGATGATGTATCAGAAGATCCGCCGTCTGCCGACGACCCGGTCAAACTACTCCGATCAGCTGATCTCTGAGGGCATCGTTACCCCCGACCAGAGTCGGGACCTGGTGGAGGACTACCGCTCCTCCCTGGAACAGAACTCAACGGTCGCCCGTCCGACCCTGACCGATCTGAACTACCCGTACCATGTCAACTGGGCACCCTATCAGCATATCAGCTGGGAACAGCCGGCCGATACCAGCATCAGCCAGGAAAAGCTGTCGCTGCTCGCCAACCGGCTGTTGGATGTACCGGAGGGTTTTGAGCTGCACGCCCGGGTCAACAAGCTGATCGAAGGCCGACGCAAGATGGCCACCGGCGATCAGCTGGTGGATTGGGGCTTTGGTGAATGCCTTGCCTACGCCTCGCTGGTCGAGGAAGGCATACCGGTACGTCTCTCCGGCCAGGATTGCGGCCGCGGCACCTTCTCACACCGTCACGCGGTACTGCACAATCAGCTGACGGGCGAAAGCCATACCCCACTGCAGCACATTTCCGAAAACCAGGCCAACTTCCTGGTGATCGATTCGCTGCTTTCGGAAGAGGCGGTACTGGGCTTTGAATATGGCTACGCCACCACCGAACCAAAGGCCCTGACCATCTGGGAAGCACAGTTCGGCGATTTCGCCAACGGGGCACAGGTTGTTATCGACCAGTTCATCAGTTCCGGCGGCGCCAAGTGGGGCCTCTATTGCGGACTGGTGATGCTGCTGCCACACGGTTATGAAGGTCAGGGCGCGGAGCACTCCTCCGCCAGACTGGAACGCTACCTGCAGCTCTGCGCGGAACACAACATGCAGGTTTGTGTACCCACCACTCCGGCCCAGGTGTTCCACATGCTGCGCCGACAGATGCTGCGACCGATGAGAAAACCGCTGGTGGTGATGTCACCAAAGAGCCTGCTGCGTCACCGCCTGGCCACCTCGGCCCTGGAGGAGTTTACCAAAGACGGATTCCTGCCGGTGATTGGTGAAACCGACGACCTGGACCCGAATGAGGTTGAACATATCGTGGTCTGCTCCGGCAAGGTCTACTATGAACTGCTTGAGGCACGCCGGGCACGGGGACTGCGCAATGTGGCCATTATCCGTATCGAACAGCTGTATCCGTTCCCGCGCGAGATCTTTGATTCGATCATCGATCAATACACCCAGGTTGAGCGCATTATCTGGTGTCAGGAAGAACCGCAAAACCAGGGGGCCTGGGATCAGATCAAGCACCGCTTCCATACCCTGCTCGATAAGGGTAAACACCTTTACTACGTGGGGCGGCCAGCCGCCGCCGCACCTGCTGTCGGATACTACCCGATTCACGTTCAACAACAAGAGACCCTGATCGATGAGGCCCTTACCGGCCGAATCAATCCCTCAATGAACCGAAGGATGCCTGCATAAATGAGTATCAATGTAACTGTACCGGCACTGCCGGAATCTGTCGCCGACGCCACCATTCTCGCCTGGCACAAAAAGCCGGGGGACTCGGTGTCACGTGATGAGAACCTGGTGGATCTGGAAACCGATAAGGTCGTTCTGGAAGTCCCCTCCCCGATTGACGGGATACTGGGCGACCTCAGTGCGGCTGAGGGTGACACCGTACAGGCAGGCGATCTGCTGACAGCGATACAGGAAGGTAGCGCACCCCAGCCCCAGGCACCGGCAGCAACTGCCCCCGCGGCAGAAGCGGCGGGCAACGAAGAACCAGTCCTGACACCGGCGGTACGCAGACTGGTGAAAGAGAAGGGTATCGATCCCAAGGATATCGTCGGCACCGGTAAAGATGGCCGTATTCTGAAAACCGACGTCACTGCCTACATTGACAGTCTGGAATCCTCCGCCAACAAGGCTCCGGCCCAACCCAGCCAGGAGAGCGAGATCACCCAGACCGGCGTAGAAGGCGATCGTCCTGAGCAACGCGTACCCATGACACGCCTGCGGGCACGCATTGCAGAACGTCTGCTGGAGGCGCAACAGAACGCCGCTATCCTGACCACTTTCAATGAAGTGGATCTGCAGGCGATTAACGACCTGCGTAAAAACTACAAGGACAAGTTCGAGAAAGATCATGAAGTAAAGCTCGGCTTCATGTCGTTTTTTATCAAGGCATCCGTTGAGGCGCTGAAACAGTTCCCGGCGGTTAACGCCTCGGTCGACGGCAAGGACATCATTTACCACGGTTATTACGATATTGGCATCGCCGTCGGATCACCCCGTGGTCTGGTGGTACCCATTCTGCGTGACGCCGATCAACTCGGCTTCGCCGATACCGAAAAAGCGGTACGCGATTTTGGCAAGAAGGCCAATGACGGCTCCCTCAGCTATGAAGAACTGACCGGCGGCACCTTTACCATTTCCAATGGCGGCGTCTTCGGCTCCATGCTCTCGACCCCGATCCTGAACCCGCCGCAGAGCGCAATCCTGGGCATGCACACCATTCAGCAGCGCCCGATGGTGATTGATGGCGAGATCAAGATTCGCCCCATGATGTACCTGGCTCTCTCCTACGATCATCGCATTGTCGATGGACGCGAGGCGGTACAGTTCCTGGTCACCATCAAGAATATGCTGGAAGATCCGACCCGCCTGCTGCTTCAGGTATAGTCAACCACCCCACCGGGCAGGCATGGCCGATCAGAGCCGGTAATCCCGCCACAGGGATTACCGGCTTTTTCATTAATGGGTATACTCACTGTTGAATTGGCCAAAAACCCGGCTACCTACGAAGCTCAGCTCGGGTCGCATACCATTTATAAAGCCGCCAAGGAAAGCGAATACAGGTAAATAGCAGTAGGAACATCCATACGGGCATAATGCAACGGAATGCGTCCAACTCGAAAAAAAGGGTACCCTACAGACCGGTGAATAAGGTACTGGCGAAATAATAGAATTCGCGTTTATTTGCGTCCATTCGCGGCTAATTTTTTCTGAGTAGAACTGAGATAGATGGGCAATCGGAAAAACAAATACAATAATCCGACCCATCTGGCAGGTCTATGCTGAAAAAAATACTACTTCCCACCATCTTCTTTATCCTGGCCTACGGATTCTGGCTGAGTGAGGATTTCAAGGAGATATCCGCCGGCGTCGCCATCTTCATGTTTGGCATGCTCTCCCTTGAGCAGGGCTTTCGCAATTTTACCGGCGGCGTGCTGGAGCGGCTGATCAACAGGACCACATCCAGTCACTGGAAAAGTCTCGTTTTCGGCATCGTCTCCACCACCATCATGCAATCCAGTTCACTGGTATCGGTCATTACCATCTCCTTCCTCAGTGCAGGTCTGCTGACTCTGGTGGCCGGCATCGGGATCATCTTCGGGGCCAATCTTGGCACCACGACCGGTGCCTGGTTGATCGCCGGGTTCGGGCTGAAAGTCAATATCGCCGCCTATGCCATGCCGATGCTGGTATTCGGTGTACTGCTGATATTCCAGAAGGCAAAAAACCTGAATGGGTTCGGCTATATCCTGGTCGGTCTCGGCTTCCTGTTTCTCGGCATCCATTACATGAAGGAGGGCTTTGAGGCATTCAGGGGAACCATCAACCTGGCCGAATATGCTGTCAAAGGCTATCCCGGCCTGTTCCTTTTTACCCTGATCGGTGCCTTCGCCACCGTTGTCATGCAATCGAGTCACGCCACGCTGGTACTCATTATCACTGCATTGGCGGCACAACAGATCACCTACGAGAACGCGTTGGCATTGGCCATCGGCGCCAATATCGGCACCACCATTACCGCCATACTCGGTGCTATCAGCGCCAATGCACAGGGCCGTCGCCTGGCCGGGGCACACCTGATGTTCAATCTGGTGACCGGCCTGATTGCCATCCTGTTTGTCCATCAACTGATTTATGCCGTTGATGAAATCAGCCTGCTCAGCGGTATCCGCGAAAACGACTTCACCCTGAAGCTGGCGATTTTCCACACCCTGTTCAATCTCATCGGCGTGCTGGTCATGACACCCCTGATCAGGCCGCTGGTGAATCTCCTGGAACGGACCATCAAGGAGAAAAAGTCGGAGATTGACCAGCCCAAATATCTCACCGACTCCGCCATTGATTTCCCGGAAACAGCCGTCAAGGCAGTACTGCAGGAGTCGCTGCATGTCTATGACAATGCCCAGGGCATCCTGATACACGCGCTGGGTTTCAGAAGACCCGAGGTACTCTCCACACTGGACCTGATGGAAGTGGCCGAGGCACAGAAAAAGCTGACCATGCTCGATATTGATGCTGCCTATGAACGCAGCATCAAGGGGCTCTATAGCGAAATTATCGCCTTCATCAGTCGGGTCGATTTCTCCTGGCAGATGGAGCAGTCCGCCGACCTGCATCACCTGCGGGAAGCCAATCAGCATATGGTCGAGGCAATCAAGGATGTCAAGCACCTGCAGAAAAACATGATCCGGTTTATTAACTCAGACAACAAACCGATGCGCCACGCCTACGACCAGTTACGCAGCCAGTTGGCTGTCATCATCCGGCAACTTGAGGAGATTAGACTGGCGGATGAGAGTAACACATCCATTCTCTCACTCGACGCATTGAAGCTGCTGGTCAAGGAGACGCACGATGAATTCAATTCATCACTGATTGACAAGATAAGACGACGGAGTATTTTGCCGCAGCAGGGCACATCGCTACTGAATGACAGTCACTACACCCACAGTATCGCCAAGAACCTGATACAGGCTGCCCAGACACTGCTTGTGTCCGGCCCCAGGGACTTGGCACAGGCCGTGCGAACGATTGCCCTGGATGACAATGAACTCCAGGCAGTATCCGACAGGGAGCAGGTCGAAAAGACCGCGCAATAGACCCAAATGATCCCGGAATAACCCGATATGAAACGAAAAAAACTACTACAGAAACTGGCGGATTACCTCAGTCTTGATCAGCGCAGTTTGCGCAAAAAACGTGAAAAGATGCGAGAAGTGTTGAAACAGTTGCGGGAAAAAGAGCATAAGCTGAAAAAGCGCATAGAGCATGAGCACGATCCGGCCAGGCAGCTGCAACTATCCAGGGAACTCGACATCCTGCGAGCTCAGCGGAGAAAAGGGATCGCGGTACTGAAGGAGCTGAAGTAGTTCTGTTGAGTTATTGGATAATCGTCCATTTTAGGGCTGTTTTTTACCCTTCCGAGCCAATCTAACGGTATAATGGCGCCTCAGATAACCACCTCATCTGGGACAAGCCATGACCACTATCAAGCAAGACGATCTGATTCAGAGCATCGCGGATGCCCTGCAGTATATCTCCTACTACCACCCGGCCGATTACATCAAGGCATTGACCGCCGCCTGGAAAAAGGAGGAGTCACCCGCTGCAAAAGACGCCATGGCCCAGATCCTGGTCAACTCAAGAATGTGCGCCGAGGGTCATCGCCCGATCTGCCAGGACACCGGCATGGTCACCGCCATTCTCAAGGTGGGCATGAACGTGCGGTGGGATGCCGATATGAGCCTGGAAGAGATGGTCAACGAAGGTGTGCGCCAGGGTTACGGAAACCCGGACAATGTGTTGCGCGCCTCCGTGGTCAGTGACCCGGCCGGTGCCCGCACCAACACGCGGGATAATACCCCGGCGGTGATTCACACCCGGATTGTGCCGGGCGACACGGTAGAGATCAGCCTGGCGGCCAAAGGCGGCGGCTCGGAAAACAAGAGCAAGTTCACCGTGCTCAACCCTTCGGGCAGCCTGGTCGACTGGGTATTGAACACGGTCCCCACCATGGGCGCCGGCTGGTGCCCGCCGGGTATGCTGGGCATCGGCATCGGCGGTTCGGCAGAAAAAGCCATGCTGCTGGCCAAAGAGTCCTTGATGGAACACATCGACATCCATGAACTGATGGAACGGGGCCCCAGCAATCGGGTCGAAGAGCTGCGTCTGGAACTGTTCGAGAAGGTCAACGCCCTGGGTATCGGCGCTCAGGGGCTGGGCGGCCTGACCACTGTCCTGGATGTCAAGATCAGGGACTATCCGACCCATGCCGCCTCGCTACCGGTGGCGATGATCCCCAACTGCGCCGCCACCCGTCATGTCGAGTTCACCCTGGATGGTAGCGGCCCGGCCGTGCTGGAACCGCCCAGGCACTCGGACTGGCCCGAGATCAGCCTGGAAGGCGGTGGCGCCCGCCGGGTCAATATTGACAAGGTGACCAAGGAAGAGATCGCTGGCTGGAAACCGGGCGAAAGCCTGCTGATCTCCGGCAAACTGTTGACCGGACGGGATGCGGCCCACAAGCGGATTCAGGATATGCTCACCAGGGGGGAATCCCTGCCCGAAGGGGTCGATTTCAAGAACCGCTTTATCTATTACGTCGGCCCGGTCGACCCGGTACGCGACGAAGTGGTCGGCCCGGCCGGGCCCACCACCTCTACCCGCATGGATCAGTTCAGCGACATGATGCTGGGCGAAATGGGCCTGATGGGCATGGTCGGCAAGGCCGAGCGCGGCCCGACAGCCATTGAAGCGATCAAGAAACATGGCGCGATCTACCTGATGGCAGTGGGTGGTGCGGCGTTCCTGGTCTCCAAGGCGATCCGCTCATCACGGATGGTGGCCTTCGAAGACCTGGGCATGGAAGCGATTCGGGAGTTCGAGGTGGAGGACATGCCGGTAACGGTCGCCGTGGACACCCAGGGCAACTCGGTACATCAGAGCGGACCGGCCGAGTGGCGGGTAAAAATCGGTAAACTCTGAGCCGGTTGCGGGTTGCGCGGCTGAAACCACTCCAACGGATTCATTGCCGTAGGAGTAGTTTCAGGCGCGAGCAATTCAGATTACCCCTGCAGGGTCTGCCACTGATCCCGGGTATAGGTCTTGATGGAGAGGGCGTGCAGTTCATCGCTCTCCAGTTGAGTCTTGACCGTGGCCATCACCATGCGCTGTTTCTGAATCGGGCTTTTGCCCTCAAACTCCTCGCTGATCACCACCGCCTCGAAATGCCGGCCGTCGCCGGTCACCTGGGCCTGACAGCCCGGCAACCCGGTCTCGATCAGATTGACAATTGCTTCAATTTCCATCACTGCTACCTCGTAAGAATTCTCAGCCGATCATAGCGCATTGAATCGGCAGGTTTAACAGGCGCCTGGCAGGTGTATTCCGGTCAGGTCCTGTAATGGGATAAGTTCCTCATAACGCCCACCGCAGGAAGGCCCGCCCGCGGGCCGAATTTGCGGCGGACGCGCCGCTCCCACGGATTATCCGTTTTGGCGGAGGAACAACCGGCCCACTCCGCATTGGCCCGGATTGATCACAGCTCCCGGGTCGCCAGGAAGCGGATTTTCGGCCAGCGCTCTTCGGCCAGGCTCAGGTTGACCCGGGTCGGTGCCAGATAGACCAACTGGTCATCCCCATCCAGCGCCAGGTTCTCGTGGGCCTTGGTGCGGAACTGTTCCAGCATCTTGGGATCATCACACTCCACCCAGCGGGCGGTGTTGACGCCGACCGGCTCAACGATCGCCTCCACACCATACTCCCCCTTCAGCCGGTGGGCCGCCACTTCGAACTGCAGCACGCCCACCGCGCCCAGGATCATGTCATTGTTCTTCAACGGCCGGAACACCTGGGTGGCGCCCTCCTCACAGAGCTGCAGCACCCCCTTCTGCAACGCCTTCAGACGCAGCGGGTCTTTCAGCACCACGCGACGAAACAACTCGGGGGCAAAATAGGGAATGCCCTCATATTTCAGCTCCTCGCCGTCGGTGAAAGTATCACCAATCTGTATCGTGCCATGATTATGCAAGCCGATGATGTCGCCCGGCCACGCCTCTTCCACATGTTTGCGCTCATCGGCCTGGAAGGTAATGGCGTTGCTGATCTGCACCGTCTTGCCGCTACGGACATGGCGCATTTTCATGCCTTTCTTGTAACTACCGGAACAGACCCGCATAAAGGCGATGCGGTCCCGGTGGGCCGGGTCCATATTGGCTTGTATCTTGAAAATAAAACCGGAGAACTTCTCCTCCACCGGCTCCACCAGGCGCTGCCGGGTCTCCCGTGCACGAGGCGCCGGGGCATACTGTACAAAGGCCTCCAGCAGCTCCTTGACACCGAAGTTATTGATCGCCGAGCCAAAGAACACGGGAGTCAGCTCGCCGCGCAGGTAGGCATCCAGATCCAGCGCATGGCTGGCGCCGCGCACCAGGTCGATCTCTTCGCGCAACTCCTCCGCCATATCGCCCAGCACCGCATCCAGGCGCGGGTTGTCCAGCCCCTCGATCAACTCACCGGCCTGGATCTTCCCCCCATGGGTGGCGGAGAAGAGATGGGTGGTCTCGGTACGCAGATCAAATACCCCCTTGAGCCGCTTTCCCATCCCAATGGGCCAGGTGACCGGCGCACACTTGATCTGCAGCACCTCCTCGATCTCGTCGAGAATGTCCAGGGCATCCCGTCCCTCCCGATCCAGCTTGTTGACGAAGGTGAGAATCGGCGTGTCGCGCATGCGACACACCTCCATCAGCTTGATGGTGCGCGACTCAACGCCCTTGGCCACGTCAATCACCATCAGTGCGGAGTCCACCGCGGTCAGGGTACGATAGGTGTCTTCGGAAAAGTCCTCATGTCCCGGGGTATCCAGCAGATTTACAATGCCGTCACCGTAGGCGAACTGCATCACCGAAGAGGTGACGGAGATACCACGCTCCTTCTCCATCTCCATCCAGTCGGAGGTGGCATGCCGGGCCGCTTTGCGCCCCTTTACCGTGCCGGCCATCTGGATTGCCCCGCCGAACAACAGCAGCTTTTCCGTCAAGGTGGTTTTACCGGCGTCCGGGTGAGAGATAATAGCGAAGGTACGGCGCCGTTGCAGTTGCTTGAGAAGTTCGGACATGGGGGGATCTGCTGCTTGCTGACAAAAGCGGGATTATACAGCAATTCGTAGACCGGGTTAGCCCGCCAGGGCGTAACCCGACATCCGGCTTCTTACAACGCCTTGGCCAGCAGGATGGCGTCTTCCCGGCCCTTGTCGGCCGGATAATAGCCGCGCCGCAGACCGATCTCGTTGAATCCCAGGGACTCATACAGCCCCAAGGCGACCCGGTTACTGGCCCGCACCTCCAGAAACACCGTGTCGGCCTCGCGCTCCCGTGCCTGGTTGATCAGGCGCTGCATCAGGCGGCGCGCGAGCCCCTGCCCACGCATTTCGGGATCGGTGCAGATGTTCAGCACATGGGCCTCACCGGCCGCTACCGACATGACACCGTAGCCAACCAGCCGCCGGTCCAGAAAATAACCCCAGCAGACATAACCCACCCGCAGGGAGTCCCGGAAGATACCAGCTGTCCAGGGATGTTCGTAACAGCGATGCTCCACCGTCATAATGGCGTCGATATCGCTCTGCCGGAGCGGGCGAATCCGAAGCAGCGGGTCCCTGAGTATGGCGCTCATGAGATCGAATTCAGAACGACCGGTTCATTGAATCAACCGGGCAGCCTTCTGCAGGTCCTGCCAGGCCTTCGCCTTCTGCTCCGGTGAGCGCAGCAGATAGGCCGGATGATAAGTGACAACCACCGGGATGCCGTGATATTGATGCCGGCCGCCCCGCAACCGTCCCACCGCCTCATCGCTCTGCAGCAGGTTCCGTGCGGCCACCGCGCCGACCGCCAGGATCGCCCGTGGCTTGACCAGTGCCACCTGACGCTGCAGGTAGGATGCGCACTTCAGGGCCTCCTCTGCGCGCGGGTCCCGGTTGCCCGGTGGGCGGCATTTCAGGATATTGGCGATATAGGCCTGCTCACGCTGCAGTCCAATCGCCTTTAGCATGGCATTGAGCAGTTGTCCGGCCCGCCCCACAAAGGGCTCGCCCTTTCGGTCCTCATCCGCTCCGGGCGCTTCTCCGATGATCATCAGGTCGGCATTCTGCCGCCCCACCCCGAACACGGTCTGGGTTCGGGTCTTGTGCAGCTCACAGGCCTGACACTGGGCAACCCGGGCGGCGAGTGCCGGCCAGTCCAGTTGGCTCACCCCATCATCCAGGATTCCGTTCATACCAAACTCTTCGGCATGTCCCGCATGATCCAACGAGGGCAGATACTCATTGGATGGCGGCGGCACCTCATCCAGCCAGGGCGGCGGTTCGTCCAGTGCCGGGTTTGAGGAAGTGACGGTCATCCCCGGTTCAGGTTCAGCCCTGGTAACCGGGGCAGGCACCCCAGGCGAGCGGACAGCTGGCCTATCGGGCTTGGGCATGGCAATCGGGTCCGGCGGGACCGGAGTTGAGACCCCCGGCTGTTCCGGAACTTCCAACGCTGAATTCCCTTCATCCATGGCAGACCTGGGTATCCAGTAATGGATACCCATGGCCTGCAAATATTCCCGTCGTTCGGCTTCATTCATCAGCTTCAACTCAGGAACTAGACATCACCCTGCGGGTGAGCCTTATGCTCCTGATCCAGTCGGTTGACGGCATTGACATAGGCCTTGGCCGAGGCAATCACGATATCGGTATCGGCCCCCTGGCCATTCACGATCCCGCCATTGCGTTGCAGCCGGACGGTCACCTCGCCCTGGGCGTCGGTACCACTGGTGATGGCATTGACCGAGTAGAGCTGCAGCTCGGCGTTGCTCTGAACCATGGATTCGATCGCCTTGAAGGCGGCGTCCACCGGACCGCTACCGTTCGCCTCGCCCGACATCTCCCGCTCATCCACCGAGAGCACCACCCGGGCATTGGGAATCTCCCCGGTCTCCGAACATACCTTGAGCGAAACCAGCTTGATATGCTCATTTTCGGCACTGAAACCGGCATCCGAAACCAGTGCCTGCAAGTCCTCATCGAAAATCTCGTGCTTCTTGTCGGCCAGGTCCTTGAAACGGCGGAAGGCGTCATTAATCTCCTCCTCCGAGTCAAAAGTGATACCAAGCTCTTCCAGCCGGGTGCGGAAGGCGTTACGCCCGGAGTGCTTGCCCATCACCATCCGGTTCTGACTCCAGCCCACATCCTCGGCACGCATGATTTCGTAAGTTTCCCGATGCTTGAGTACGCCATCCTGATGGATGCCCGACTCATGGGCAAAGGCGTTGGCGCCCACAATTGCCTTGTTGGGCTGCACCGGAAAGCCGGTGATGCCCGACACCAAGCGTGAACAGTTGACGATCTGCGTGGTATCCAGGGTGCTGTCGCAGGTGAACAGATCACGGCGGGTGCGTACCGCCATCACCACCTCTTCCAGCGAGGCATTACCCGCCCGTTCACCCAGGCCGTTGATGGTGCACTCCACCTGCCGCGCACCCTGGGTGACGGCGGCCAGCGAGTTGGCTACCGCCAAGCCAAGGTCGTTATGGCAGTGGACTGAGAAGATCGCCTTGTCGGAATTGGGAATACGCTCGATCAGGGTGCGGATGGTCTCGCCGAACTGCTGCGGCAGGTTATAACCTACGGTGTCCGGTACATTGATGGTGGTGGCACCGGCCGCAATCGCCTGCTCGATCACCCGACAGAGAAAGTCGATCTCGGATCGGCCGGCATCTTCCGGTGAAAATTCCACATTATCGGTATATCGGCGCGCCCGCTTGACCGCCCAGACCGCCTGCTCCACCACCTGGTCCGGGGTCATACGCAGTTTCTGCTGCATATGGATCGGCGAGGTGGCGATGAAGGTGTGTATACGGCCGGAATTAGCTCCCTTCAGCGCCTCTCCGGCCCGGTCGATATCCGCTTCCAGCGCCCGGGCAAGACCACAGACGGTGCTCTCCTTGATGGTGCGGGCAATGGTCTGCACGGCATCAAAATCCCCTGGACTGGCGATGGGAAATCCCGCCTCGATAATATCGACCCGCATCTTTTCCAGCGCCTTGGCGATACGCAGCTTCTCATCCTTGGTCATGGAGGCCCCAGGACTCTGCTCGCCGTCACGCAAGGTGGTATCAAAAATATATAACTTGTCTGGATTGCTCATCATCTGCTCCCGGGTCGACTCAGTCACCCATGTGCTGAATCGTCCTCTGCTCTATTCTTGAATTCGTTTTGTCTGCGTGCTTGGCCCTCGCCAGGGCATGTGTCGTTTTATGCCCCACAGGGCAGTAGCAGCAGGGAGCGCAGCAGGAGGGCATGGCGGGGACGCACAGACACGACCGCCCGCGGGGCAGTGTGCTGGATAGACTGTGCGTTGAATGGTTTCATCGGTGTCCTGTACCTGAATCTGGCTCGAATATACCGCAAGGTTTTGCCGTTGCCAAGCACTGGGATATTTGCCGTGCGCAATACCCGGGTAAATCCGCCATCACCTCACTCTTCCGGAGGCTCCTCTTGTTTCGGCGGCGTACCGCTTCGCTGTGCCGCCCGCCGTTCTGCCCTGCGCCGATGCAGATAGCGCAAGGTCAGCACCGGCCCGGAGATCGCGTAGACCATGAACAGGACAAACAGGACCGTCGGCGGCTGACTGATCACCACTGCCAGCACCAGCATCATCACAACGACCGTCATGAAGGGTATCTTGCCCTTGAAATCGATCTCCTTGAAGCTGTTGTAGCGCACATTGCTGACCATCAACAGACCGGCGGCCAGGGTGATGAAGCAGGCGAGATAGGAGACATCCACGCCCTGAATCCGGTATTCGACGGCGACCCAGACACTGCCGGCCAGGATGGCGGCGGCGGCAGGGCTCGGCAAACCCTGAAAATAGCGCTTGTCGGCCGTGCCCACCTGGGTATTGAAACGGGCCAGACGCAGCGCCGCGCCGGCGGTATAGATGAACGCGGCCAGCCAGCCGAGCTTGCCCAGGCTGTTCAGGGACCAGACATAGATCACCAGTGAGGGGGCCAGTCCGAATGCCACCATATCTGATAGACTGTCATATTCGGCACCGAAGGCGGTCTGGGTATTGGTCATGCGCGCCACCCGACCATCCAGCCCGTCCATCACCATCGCGACGAAGATGGCAATGGCGGCGTGCTCGAACTTGCCGTTCATGGCGGCCAGCACGGCATAAAATCCACTGAACAGGGCCGCCGTGGTAAACAGATTGGGCAACAGATAGATGCCACGGCTGCGTTTCTGCTGCAGAGGGGTCTCCGGCATGAGTTGCGTTCCAGGTTGCTAGAAATAGGCCCGATTATAGAGGGTTTGGCCGGCAAAGACATTCGAATATGGCGCCGGTGCGCGGTCCTTTCCCGCCGACCCGCAGGGGCAGGCACCCTGAGAGAGCGGGCAACCACGGGGTGTGGCCCCTACACCGAATCTGAAACAGCCTTCGCCCAACCCGTAGGGGCAGGCCCCTGTGCCTGCCCACCCCTGGACAGCACCGCTCCCGGCCGCTCCCTGGACAAAAAAACCGCAGGCTGCACGAACGGCAACCTGCGGTTTTTATTGGGCAGAGGTGCTCGGATCAGTTCTTGGACTTGTCCACGATCTTCTTGATCCAGGGCATCATGCTGCGCAGACGCTCACCCACCACCTCGATATCATGGGCCGCGTTCAGACGACGCATGGCGGTCATCTCGGGATAGTTGGACTGGCCTTCGCTAATGAAGCGCTTGGCGTAGTCGCCGGTCTGGATGTTCTTCAGACACTCGCGCATGGCCGCCCGGCTCTCGTCATTGATCACCCTGGAACCGGTCACATACTCGCCATACTCGGCATTGTTGGAGATGGAGTAGTTCATGTTGGCGATACCGCCCTCGTACATAAGGTCGACAATCAGCTTCAGCTCATGCAGACATTCGAAGTAGGCCATCTCGGGCGCATAGCCTGCCTCGGTCAGGGTTTCGAAACCGGCCTTGACCAACTCGACTGCGCCGCCGCAGAGCACCGCCTGCTCACCAAACAGGTCGGTTTCGGTCTCGTCCTTGAAGGTGGTTTCGATAATACCGGTGCGACCACCGCCGATGGCGGAGGCATAGGAGAGGGCAATGTCCTTGGCCTGACCGCTGGCGTCCTGATAGATGGCAATCAGGTCAGGGATACCACCGCCACGCTCAAATTCTGAACGCACGGTATGACCGGGTGCCTTGGGCGCGATCATGATCACGTCCAGGTCGGCGCGCGGCACCACCTGGTTGTAGTGAATGGCGAAGCCGTGGGCAAACGCCAGGGTGGCGCCTTGCTTCAGATTGGGCTCGAGTTGATCCCGATAGAGGACCGATTGGAACTCATCCGGGGTCAGCACCATCACCACATCAGCCTCGGCAACCGCCGCTTCCACGCTTTTCACCTTGAGCCCGGCATTCTCTGCCTTGACGGCCGAGGCGGAACCGGCACGTAGCGCGACGGTGACATCAACACCGGAATCCTTGAGGTTGTTGGCATGGGCGTGACCCTGGGAGCCGTAACCAACAATCGTGACCTTCTTAGCCTGGATCAGGGAGAGGTCGGCGTCTTTGTCATAATAGATATTCATGGTCATTTCAGTAGTACCTTCAAAAATAGCGTCTATCCAGGGACACACCGTCCAGCATGTCTATTCAATGTTATTGTTCTATATCGGTCCGGCAAATCGTGATCAGAGGCTGAGGCCCTTGGCGCCGCGGGCGATGCCGGACGGCCCGGTCCGGACCACCTCGACAATCAGATCCTCCTCCACGGCATTGACGAAGGCATCCAGCTTGCTCGCCTGTCCGGTCATCTCGATCAGATAACTGGAATCGGTGACATCGATAATCTTGCCACGAAAGATATCCACCAGCCGCTTGACCTCATCACGCTGGCTCTTTTCGGCCCTCACCTTGATCAACATCATCTCCCGTTCCACATGGGGGCCTTCGGAGAGGTCCAGCAGCTTGATCACTTCCACCAGCTTATTCAGCTGCTTGGTAATCTGCTCGATGATGTTCTCATCCCCGCTGGTGACCAGGGTCATGCGCGAAAGTGAGGCATCCTCGGTCGGCGCCACCGTCAGGGATTCGATATTGTAGCCACGGGCAGAAAACAGCCCGGCCACCCGTGAGAGCGCCCCGGCTTCATTCTCCATCAGAATTGAAATTATATGTCTCATGGTTAGACCAGCTCACTTTTGGGGGGAAGATACATCTCGTGGTGACCCTTGCCCGCCTGGATCATCGGGTAGACATTTTCCGTGGGATCAACCACGATATCCATGAACACCAGCCGATCCTTCAAGTCGAAAGCCTCTTTCATCGCCCCTTCCAGATCCTGCGGACGCTCGACTTTCATTCCCACATGACCAAAGCTTTCGGCCAGTTTCACAAAGTCGGGCAGCGCATCCACATAGGAGTGTGAGTAACGCCCGTCATAGAAAAACTCCTGCCACTGACGCACCATGCCCATATAACCGTTGTTCAGCAGCATGATCTTGATCGGCAGGTCATGTTGCTTGCAGGTAGCCAGCTCCTGGATACACATCTGGATACTGGCCTCGCCGGTGACCAGCGCCACATCGGCGCCGGGATGAGCAATCTGGATGCCCATGGCAGCCGGCAGACCGAACCCCATGGTACCGAGTCCACCAGAGTTGACCCAGCGCCGGGGCTTGTCAAAGCCGTAGAACTGGGCCGCAAACATCTGATGCTGTCCCACATCCGAGGCGACAAAGGCGTCACCCCGGGTGACTTTATGCAGGGTTTCGACCGCAAACTGCGGCTTGATCTGCGGGTGACTGCGGTCATAGCTGAGACAGTCGGCGCCACGCCAGCTATCGATCTGTTCCCACCATTTCTTTAATGCCGCGCTATTGGGACTCTTCTTGCCTTCCTTGAAGATCCTCAGCATATCCTGCAAAACCGATTTCACCGGCCCCACGATTGGCACATCGACCCGCACATTCTTGGAGATGGAGGAAGGATCTATATCCACATGGATAATCTTGGCATTCGGGCAGAAGTGGGCAATATGCCCGGTGACACGGTCGTCGAAGCGCGCACCGATGGCAATCAGCACATCGGTATCATGCATGGCCATATTGGCCTCATAAGTACCGTGCATGCCCAGCATGCCGATAAACTGCCTGTCGCTGGACGGATATGCACCCAGCCCCATCAGGGTATTGGTGATCGGAAAACCCAGCGCCCGGGTCAACTCGGTCAGCTCTTCACTGGCGTCACCCAGCACCACACCACCACCGGTGTAGAGTACCGGACGCTCGGCGCTCAGCATCAGGCCGACCGCCTTTTTGATCTGCCCCAGATGTCCTTTGAGCACCGGGCTGTAGGAGCGCATCTTGATCTTCTTCGGATAATCGTAAGGGATTTTCTTGCTGGGATCGGTAATATCCTTGGGGATATCCACCACCACCGGACCGGGCCTGCCGGAGGTAGCAATATAAAACGCCTTCTTCATGGTCTCGGCGATATCCCTGACATCCTTGATCAGGAAATTGTGCTTCACACAGGGACGCGTGATACCGACCGTATCCACCTCCTGGAAGGCGTCACTACCAATGAAAGGAGTCGGTACCTGACCGGTGAGCACCACCATGGGTACAGAATCCATGAAAGCCGTGGCGATGCCGGTCACTGCATTGGTCGCACCGGGTCCCGAGGTTACCAGCGCGACACCGGGCTTGCCGGTTGACCGGGCATAACCATCCGCCGCATGGGTTGCCGCCTGTTCATGCCGCACCAGTATATGCTTGACGAAATCCTGCTGGAACAGCGCATCATAGATATGGAGCACCGCCCCGCCAGGATAACCAAACACATGCTCAACGCCTTCGTCTTTCAGACACTGAATGACGATTTCGGCACCACTCAATTCCACAAATAACCTCCCAACCAACCGGTATACGGGCATTTTCCACGCCAGTCGGCACAATATACAAGGGAAAAATCGAACGGTACAAATTACTCACATACGACAGACAGGTCAAGCCGCAAAGACGCTGCGCAGAATAGGCACCGTTCGGCTGCATGGCGTGATCAGCGGCCGGTCACCAGACACCAACTCCGTGGTCAATAACGACAGCGATGGTGGCAACGGTCACCATTCAACCGGCAACAGCTTTGTTTTCCCAGGGAAATTCCAGTTATCAATCAAATGCATCGAAAAACACTGTTTTGCGAAATCCATCCTTGCTGACCCCGAATGCAAACCCTACAATGACGGCGACTTCCCCATCAACAATACAATTAAGGATGATGTCCATGGTTATCCGAACACTGTTGCCCCTGGTGCTTGCAATCTCCTGGATAGGGGCAGCCGATGCTCGTATGTATCGCTGGGTCGATGAAAACGGCACCACCGTCTACTCACAGTCGCCCCCGGCGTCAGGCGAAGCGGCTGAAGTAAAAGTCAATACCTCCACATCGACGCCCCGACAAGAACCGGCAACCGGTCGCTCCACTCAATCACCGGAAAGCACGAAAAAGCCGGCCGCCGGCCCGAGCAAGGCCGAGATCGCGGCGTCCAACAAGATAAAGTCGGACAACTGCACCGCCGCCCGTCATAACGTCAACCTGTATACCAATCTCGGCAACAGGCTGGTGAAGACACCAGACGGTCTCTACAAACGCCTCACCGAGGAGGAGCGTCAGCAGCGGATTGAACAGAGCCAGGCCCAGATCACTGAGTTCTGTGACAATTAGCCAGCTTAGGATAATTCCTACAATTCGACTGCACTCCGCTTACAGACAATCCCGGCCGGCATCGGCATACTTTAGCCACCGTCAACAAGGAAGGCCAAGGATCGGCGCAACTCTTCAAGGATGGGCGAAAGGAATCCACTTTCTGCCAACAGAATTCGACGGCAACCCCGAAGGCATGGATGTCTTCGGGGTTTTTATTTGGCTTTGTCCCGGTTATGCATTGATGCCAGCTTGGCTTGGGATTTGCCCAGGGAGGGGCTTATACCGCGAAGCACATGGATGTGCATGAACGGATTTGCCCAGGGAGGGGCTTATACCGCGAAGCTCATGGATGTGCATGAACGGATTTGCCTGTAGGAGCGACTTCAGTCGCGAAATTCGTGGATCAATCCGCTCCTACAAAAGCACTGCCCCTCCTGCCGCAGGAAACCGGGACCAAACACTTTATCCTGGCCGGGCAGAACTTAAAGACCCGATACCCTTATTCAGGCCGGCCAATAAAGTAACCCTGGGCGCCATCCACGCGCAACGACGGCAACAACGTCCAGACCGACTCGGTCTCGATCGCTTCCGCAATCACCACAATTTCCAGCCCATGGGCAATCTCCGCCAGGGACTGCACAAAAAACTGATTGTCGCTGTTTGCCTCGATGGAACGCATGAAACTGCCATCGATCTTGAGATAATCGATCTTCAGGGATCGCAGATACGCCAGCGAGTTGAAGCCCCTGCCAAAGTGGTCAATCGAGAGCTTTGCCCCAAACCCGGTAACCAGATCCAGCAAGCTCTTCACCTTTTCAATCTGCGCGACAACCCCATACTCGGGCAGCTCGAAGATCAGTCGCGGGGCAAATTCACGATATTCGGCCAGCTTGCGCGCCAGCCACTCTGTAAAGCCGGCGGTGGTAATCGTCTGAAGCGACAAATTGATCGCATACCGGGCCTGATCACCCGGTAAATCATGCAGGCGCCGCAGCAGTTGACTGATGACCGCCTGGTCGATATCCGCCGTCAATTGCAGACTCTCCACCTGCGGCATAAACAGCCCCGCGGTCAGCAGTGGGCTCTGTTCAGGATGATCCAGATCTTCCGGAATCCTGACCAATACCTCCCGATGCAACAGTCGCCAGTCGTCACGGGCGACGACCGATTGGTACTGTAGCTGAATCAGGTTGCGCTCCAGCGCCATGCCGACAAACTCGCGCCACTCTGTTGCGCCTCGCACCTGCCCGGACTCGCGTTTATCCGTGCGACTGAGATGCCATTCATTGGCCCCCTTGCTCTGCGCAATACGCAACGCCATGTCGGCTTCGGCCAACAGTTCGGAGGCGCTCTGGTGACCATCAAACCAGCCGATACCCACATGTCCCACGTCGGGCGTATCCAACTTGCCGGTACCGTACAACCCGGTCAGCGCCGCCATCAACTGCTCAGCCAGTTGCACGATCCGGTCACCCGTACACCCTTCAACCAGGAGTGCGAAATCTGCACCCGCAAGATGGGCGACCTGGCTTCTGGGCCACCGCTCCGATATATTTTTCAACTCTTTTGCAGTCGCCTCCAGCAAGGCATCACCGGCACTGTAACCTTGTTCGTCGTTATAGCGTTTAAAATCCTTCAACTGCACCAGACAGAGCACGCCGCGGGAAAACACCTCGGTGGAATCGATCTGATTCACCAGCAGATCCATAAAGAACCGCTTGTTCGCCAGACCGGTCACCGGATGCTGGTACGCCTGCTGCCTGAACCCGGCGGCAAGGCGCTCCAGTTCGTCCAGCATCTGCCCAACCTTGGCTGACATCCGGTTCATCGCTTCGACGATGCGACGGATATCGGGCGTCCTGGGCAATGGCTCAAGTATGGGAAATTCACGGTTACAGATGGCATCGGCCTGCCCCTCAACAGATTTAAGGGGACGCAATACCCGCTTCAGCAGCAATACACCAATCAACAGGGCGGCCGCTGCACTGATCAGAAACCAGCGCAGGGTGCCGGCAATATTTTGCCAGAGCTGACGATAGGCGTAACCGGGATGACTGCTGATCACCACCCTGCCCCGCTGAATCCAACCATCCATCAATACCGACTCGCCCTCCGGCGTAGTCAGCGGCAGCAAATGGATAAACCACTCGGGGACACCCTCAAGTTGCACCGGCAGTACTCGGTCAACCAGGGGCTTGCCCCGAATATCCTCAACCCGGATTGAACGATAGAATCCCCGGTCAAAAATAGCGTCAGTCATCGAGGTGATCGTGGCAAGATCCATCTCCGCCAGGTATGGGGAGATCGAGAGGCCAAGCGAGGTGGCGGCATCCTGGGCATGCGACGCAAGCTGTTTTTCCAGATAATCCCGGGTATTGTGCACCGTCACCAGAAAGGTCCCGAGAAAGACCAGCAACAGGAGCGTGACGATCAGCGTCACCAGTTGTTTTGGCAAGGTCATAGTTGTGCCCCCGGGTTGCTCACCCCGGGCCTCCACCTGATATTAAGTTGTTTTATCGAAATAGTGTGCCGAGCACGCATCATGGCTCCATCTCCTTGGCCATTCTTGCCTTCAGATCCTGCCACAGACTGATTCTGCTGGACGAACCCACCCTCTCCCCTCGCCCGCGGCTCTTGGCAAGCCAAAGACCCTCGGCGTTGAAGCTGTAGACCGGCGCCAGATCCCCCCGCTTGTCGGCGGAAAGAATCTGGCCATTGAGATTATCCAGCACTAGAGGCACACTCCCCTCCTCCGGATAGTAGGTCAACACCATATGCGCCTGATTCAGTTCCAGCGCCTTGACGTACATAATGCGCATCTTCTCTTCCGGCACACCCATCTCACGCAGGGTAAAGTATTTGGCGATAGAGTAATCTTCACAGTCCGCCTGTCCGCGGCCGAGCGCCTCAACCGGCGTCGCCCAATAATCTTCCTTGCCCCAGATATTCAGGTCGGATCGGTAAGCCAGTCGATTAAAGAAGTCATTCACCCGGATCAACTTGTCGGCTTCACTGCCCCCCTGAGGGTTCTCCATCAGAGCCTGCCACTCGCGCACCCTGCCTGCCGCCGGTTCCCCGTATTTCTTCTCCACCCACTGGATCAATGTCGCGCTGACCAGGGAGTCACCCACGGCCAACCCACCAAGCAGGAGCACCAACGCCAATACCGTCCAGCGGACCCGATACCAGAGGCATCCGGACAGGAGGATATTGAATCGAGCTGTGACTGGTGTGATATGCAATGGGCTGCCGCTGGTGAAATCTAACGTCCAGTAGAGTTTTTCGGCAGCCGAAGCGAATGCTGTAGCCGTGATGGATAAAGATCCGCTCCAATGCAATCGTCGTTATCCATTTGTCCCGATCCGGGCATACCGTTAGAATAAACGCCTTTTGCACCCACACCCCTGGACACCGGACATGCGCACATCCCAATTTCCCCTCCAGACCGTTAAGGAGACCCCCTCCGACGCCGAGATCAGCAGTCATCAGCTGATGGTCAGGGCCGGCATGATCCGCAAGATTGCCGCCGGACTCTACACCTGGTTGCCCTTGGGCCTGAGAGTGCTGCGCAAGATCGAAGCCATTGTGCGGGAAGAGATGGACCGGTCCGGCGCCCTGGAGGTGCTGATGCCCTCTGTCCAGCCGGCTGAACTGTGGCAGGAATCGGGACGCTGGGAGCAATATGGCCCGGAGCTGCTGCGCCTCAATGACCGGCACAAACGGGCGTTCTGTTACGGCCCGACCCACGAGGAGATCATTACCGATCTGGCCCGCAACGAGTTGCACAGTTATAAGCAACTGCCGATCAACTTTTACCAGATACAGACCAAATTCCGCGACGAAATCAGGCCCCGTTTCGGTGTCATGCGCGCGCGCGAATTCCTGATGAAGGACGCCTACTCCTTCCATGTTGACCAGCAGTCGCTGCAGCAGACCTATGATCTGATGCACCAGACCTACAGCCGCATCTTCACCCGTTGCGGACTGGACTTCAGGGCGGTGCAGGCGGACAGCGGCAGTATCGGCGGCAGCGCCTCGAAAGAATTCCACGTATTGGCCGACTCCGGCGAGGATGCAATTGCCTTCTCGACCGCAAGCGACTACGCCGCCAATATTGAGACCGCCGAGGCCGTGGCACTGGGCAGCGCACTGCCGGCGCCAGCCGAGGAGATGCGGCTGTTGGACACACCCGATACCAAGACCATCCAGGACCTGGTGGAACGGTTTCAACAACCCATCAAGCAAACCGTCAAGACCCTGATCGTGGCGGCAGCCGAAGGACAGCCGTCAAAATTCATCGCCCTGCTGGTTCGTGGCGATCACGAACTGAATGAAATCAAGGCCGAGAAACTGTCCGAAGTCGCCGCACCACTGACTTTCGCCACTGAAGATGAGATCCGCGACACCATCGGTGCCGGCCCCGGCTCCCTGGGCCCGGTCAATCTGCCGATACCCTGCATCATTGACCGGACAGTCGCGCTGACGGCCGATTTCAGCGCGGGCGCCAATCAGGATGACAAACACTATTTTGGCATCAACTGGGAACGTGACCTGCCCACACCCAAGGTAGCCGATATCCGTAACGTCCAGGAAGGTGACCCCAGCCCGGACGGCAACGGCGTGCTGACCATCGCCAGAGGGATCGAAGTGGGTCACATCTTCCAGCTCGGCAATAAGTACAGCGCGGCCATGAAAGCCAGTGTACTGGACGAGAACGGCCGTAGCCTGGTCATGGAGATGGGCTGTTACGGCATCGGCGTCTCCCGCGTCGTGGCGGCGGCCATCGAGCAGAATCACGATGACAAGGGCATTATCTGGCCGACGGCCATCGCCCCCTTCCAGGTTGCCCTCTGCCCCATGAAGATGGACAAATCACATCGGGTGCGCGAGGCTACCGAGGCCCTCTACCGGGATTTAACCTCGGCCGGCATCGAGGTACTGCTGGATGATCGCGGCGCCCGTCCCGGGGCCATGTTTGCCGATATGGAACTGATCGGCATACCACACCGGATTGTGATCGGCGAACGCAGCCTGGATGAGGGAAAACTGGAATATCGCGGTAGAACCGACGATGACAACCGCATGATCGATATCGAGCGGATACTATCCTTTCTTCAGGAACAATTGAGCCCACGGGCCTGAGCCGGATTAGGTCAGGAATCACGCCTCATCCCTGAATACATCAACAAGAGAGAAACTGGATTCATGGCTAAAGTAGAAAGTTTTACCAGAGAGCAACTGCTGGACTGCGGCTACGGCAGAATGTTCGGCGAAGGCAATGCGCAACTGCCGGTCCCCAACATGCTGATGATGGACAGAATCAGCCGAATTGCCGATGAAGGGGGCATTTACGGCAAGGGCGAAATTCAGGCCGAACTGGATATCACACCGGATCTCTGGTTTTTTGAGTGCCACTTTCCGGGCGACCCGGTGATGCCGGGCTGCCTGGGACTGGATGCCATGTGGCAGGCCGTCGGCTTCTACCTCGCCTGGCTGGGCAATCCCGGACACGGCCGGGCGCTGGGTGTGGGTGAAGTGAAATTTACCGGGCAGGTATTGCCCTCTGCAAAAAAGGTGTCATATCAGATTGACCTGAAGCGGGTCATCACCCGCCGCCTGGTGATGGGGGTCGCCGATGCGGTCATGAAAGTGGATGGGCGGGAAATCTATGCCGCGAAGGATCTGCGGGTAGGTCTGTTTGTCTCTACCGACAATTTCTGATTCTCACCAGCGGAAACCGCCATTGAAGACCAGAATGCGTCTATCATGTGCGGCGCTCTGCGCGAGAAGATCCTGTGCCGTGCCCCCGCTTCGCTCACCACCATGCCCTGGGTCAGCCACAGCAGGGCATCGGTCCATTCACTCTCGGTTTGTGCCGGCACTTCAACAGATTACACCGGGAAGCAAATGTGACAGAGTCCACAAAAAAACAGGTTTCAGGGAAAAAATCCCTCTACCCGGCAGTTATTGCCGTATTCATCACACCCATGCCAGATACAAATTTTTCCCCCATGCCTTAATATTCAGCTATCCCGGTCGCAATCTGATATCAATATGGCCCAAGACATCGTCAACCTGAGCAGCCACCCCCCCGGGCCCGCCGATCAGCCGCGGGCTATCCGGGTCATGCAGATTACGGACTGCCATCTGCATACCGATATGGAATGGAAGCTGGCCGGCATCAATACCCAGACCAGCTTCGAATGGGTAATGTCTCTCGCCGCACAACAAAAATCGCAAACCGATCTTCTGTTGCTGACCGGTGACCTGGTACATGACGCTTCCGCTATCGGCTACACGAGACTCCGAAATAGCGTCCAGGAGTTCGGCATCAGGGCCTGTTGCCTGCCGGGAAATCATGACAACCCGGAAATGCTCACCAGACATATGCGCGGCGGACTGGTGGACGTCCCCAAAGCGGTAAAGCTGGGTAATTGGATCATCATACTGCTCGACTCGACCTTGCCGCACTCGGAAGGCGGGCACCTGAGTGACCGGGAACTGCAGACCCTCGAACACTCATTGAGCGAAAATTCCGACCGCCACGCGCTCATCGCCCTGCATCATCACCCAATCCATATAAACAGCGCCTGGATGGATAAGATGGCGCTGGATAACCCCGAGCCTTTTCTCTCTATCCTCGATCAGCATGACAATGCAAAAGGGGTGATCTGGGGACATATCCACCAGCCATTTGACGGTGAACACCACGGCATCAGGATGATGGGAACACCCTCCACCTGTATCCAGTTCATCGAAAATCAGGATAAGTTCGGCATCAGCACAACCCCACCCGGATTTCGTTGGCTGGAATTGTTGCCTGATGGCCGTATCAATAGCGGCATTGATCGCATTGCCGCCCTCCCCCCCGGACTGGACCTGAAAACTGCCGGTTACTGAGTCGGACCGACACCCGCTGCCCAACAGCGACAACTTTCCCTTTTTCCGGTTATGATAGCCACAACGACAAGAACCGGAGCGCTTGTTCATCCGGTCACTTCGATGGAGTATAACCATGCAAAGGGTCTTCCACAGTGCCTTCTGCCTTACACTTGCCATGACCAGCGCACTGGCGGATGGGTCTCGCAACCCATCCGGTTCCGATAGCTCCAACGGCTGGCGTCCCATTGATCCGCCAGCGGTTTACCACCCATCCCCGGCGCCGACTCCAACAGACATTTCGACCCTGCCGCGATACCAAAACGAATCAGAACGACCAACCGCCAACTCTCGGGTACCGGCGGCCCAGATGCCCTATAACGGAGAGCTTCAATACGACGGAGCTACCGAGCCGGAACCCTATGCCCAATCACCCTATCCTTATCCACCGGCCGGTTATATGAATGAGTGGGGTTATCTGGCAGATCCCAGCTATCCCTTCGGTTACTATCAGGCACCGGTCTATAGTTATCCCTACCAGGATGGCGCAGCTCCGGGATACAGCCCCTATGAAGTACCAGCGGATTACGACTACCCTGCGTCCTATGGCCAGGAGTATTACTACCCCACGCAGCCGGCACCCGGTTACGGGACCGGCTACTATCCGGGCTATGAAAACGGGGGTTATGGCAACCCGTACGGCACCGCACAGCCGCAGACGCCGGGTGTTGACAGAGCACTGCCATTTCCTCCTTCTCGGGCAGTGCGTGAGGCGTACCCGACCTATGGACAACCGCCAGACTATCCAGCGGCACAGGCGCAACCACCGGACGACCCATATCCACTCCCCATCGGAGCAACGACAGCCGATAACCCGCCGCACGGTGAGTGGCGCCCGCTAAATCAGGGCACAGCCCCCGATGCACCGGTGCCACCGGCAGTGGTCGATCGGGGTAGCTACAGGATAAACGGCGCGCCGGCCATTTTCCGACCCTGGACCGACCCGGCGGACGAAACAGCAGCGGGCCAACCCGCGCGATAGCTGGAGCGGCCCGATCGAACCGGTTTCGATCGTGCGCTGAATATTCAGTCGGGCCCTATCAGTTAATGGTGAACTCAGCCAGTTTCCGAAGGGGTGCCGGCTCGCTGGCAACGCCCTCCACCCTGGCCTGGGACGGCCCACGAGTCAGCCAATTTCTTAACTGATCGACGGCTTCGGCCTCACCACAGGCCAGCACCTCGACCCGGCCATCTGGCAGGTTTCTGGCATAGCCGGTGATTTTCAGGCGCTCGGCTTCAAACCGGGTGGAGGCACGAAAAAACACCCCCTGCACCTTTCCCGAAACCAGGTATCGCATACAGATCGTCACTGGACACTCCTACTGTTTGTTATTTTTCGGGGACGGCTTTCGTGACCGCACGCCCTGTTCAATCAATTGCTCGATCATCTCCGCCGTGAGGCTGCCAACATACCGGGTAACCACCTCACCCCGCGGCGATATAAGTATGGAGGTGGGCAGCGCCGGGATTCTTCCAAGGGGAGTATAGCCATCGACGGGAGCCAGCAGTATGGGATAGCTGATGAACCGCTCCGCCAGAAAACCCTTAAGCCGTTCCGGCGCCATATCTTCCATATTGATCCCGATGACCCTGGCATCACGTTCTTTATGCGCCAGATGGAAACGTTCCAGTTCTGGCATCTCCTCGATACAGGGTGGACACCAGGTAGCCCAAAAGTTGACCAGCAGCCACTTGCCCCGGAACTCCGCCAGCGAGCGATCCCGGCCATCCAGATCAGGCAGGGTAAAATCAACCGCCTGCACCCCGGCTACACCGAGTAGCAAGAGCATCGCCCCGCTCAACTGGCGCAGCCACTGCATCATGAAGTTATCCCATCATTCATTCGGTCCTTGTGCTGCATCACATTCCAAGAGAAAAAGTTCATCCAGCGGCCTGGCCAGAGACTCTGACAGCGCCTGGCTTGCAACACCGAGTACTTCCGCGAGCGCCTGCTCGCAGGGCCGAACAGACTCACCCAGCCGCTCGGGATCCGGCAGCCGCCCCGGTCGCACCAGATACAGGTCGTGCAAGGTAACCGTCGTCAAATCCCGCGCCAGCACCCAGCCCCCACTATCGGTACAGCACAGAAAGCTCGCCTCCTGCAGAAGCACCAGCTGATCAGCCAACTGTTCCTCAGTGACGCCGGGCAGCTGATCGGACAGCGCCTCCAGCGACCGGCTTTCGCCGCCCCGCTGGGCAATCGCCAACAGGCGTACCAAGTGAAAACGGACCAATAGCGGATCAGCCGAAAACCCCACCTGTGATCGATATTGCCGTCCCATAATCGCAATACAACAACAAAATTCCGCACCCAGCAGGGTAATGGTCCAGGAGAGGTAGAGCCAGACCAGAAACAGGGGAATGACCGCCAGCGCACCATAAATCATCTCGTAGGTGGGAAAAAGCGTGATGTAGTAGGCGAATATCTGTTTGGCGATTTCAAACAGCAGGGCCGCCAGCACGCCACCGGCCACGGCATGCGTGAGAGGAACAGACTGATTGGGCACCACCAGGTAGAGCAAGCTGAAGGCAACCACGGAGGCAATGGCCGGCGTTGCCAGAAGCAGGCCGCTGTTCAGACCAAAGCGCTGGGCGGCATCGGACAATAGCGGCATGGATACCAGGTAGGAGGTAACGGCCACGCTCAGACCGATCAGCAGCGGCCCGAGGGTCAATATGGCCCAATAGACCATGAACCTGTTGAGTGGACGCCGTCGCTTGTCAATCCGCCAGATCCGGTTGAAGGCGCGTTCAATATTGGCCATCAGCAGCAGTGCCGTGGCAATCAGGAAGACCACTCCGGGTCCGCTCATACGGGCAGCCTTCTGGCTGAACTGATTCAGATACTGCTGTACGACTTCGCCGGAAGCCGGCAGAAAATTATTGAACACAAAGTCCTGCAGCTGAAGCTGCACCCGGTCACCCACTGGAAAAGCCGTGAACAGGGTCAGGGAGACCGCCATTAGCGGCACCAGTGACAGCAGGCTGGTAAAAGTCAGCGCCGCCGCCGTGGGCAGACCATGATCGGCCACGAAGCGCGACACGATCAGGGCACCAAACTGACGAAGCCGTCGTCCGGCGATCAGGATACCCTCTCCAGCTTGTCCCCCCTGCCCCATGATCACACTCCACTGCGAGGTCTCCCGCGCCGTTGCAGAACACCAGGTCGGATGATACACCATATCCCGCCACTGCCATCCCGGCACGACACCAATAAGCACACCCGACGACGCTGTTTCAACACCCATGGTTTGGTTACAATAGAGGGCCGTTATCCGGACAGGAGCATAGAGATCGCCATGACGGTAAAGATCTATCACAATCCACAGTGCAGCAAATCCCGCCAGACCCTCCGGATCCTGGAAGGTGAAGGGGTGGACGCCGAGGTCATCGAGTACCTGAAACAGCCGCCCAGCAGGGCAGAGTTGACCGAAATTCTTAACGCGCTGGGACTGACACCGCGTCAGCTGATGCGCCAGGGCGAGGCGGAATACCAGCGGGCCGGACTGGACAATCCGGCATTGTCGAATGACCAGCTGATCCAGGCCATGCTGGATCACCCGAGGCTGATCGAACGACCCATTGTGGTGAAAGACGGCAAGGTGGTCATCGGACGTCCGCCAGAGCGCGTGCTGGACATACTCTGATGGCTGACATATTGGTGCTTTACTACAGCCGCTACGGCGCCACCGCTGAGATGGCCCGACAGATTGCCCGGGGCGTGGAAGAGGTAACGGAGATGCAGGCCAGACTCCGCACCGTGCCGCCTGTCTCCCCGGTGTGCGAGGCGACCGAGCCGGCCGTCCCCGACAGCGGGGCGCCCTATGTCACCCTAGCCGATCTGGAGGCCTGTACCGGACTCGCTCTGGGCAGTCCGACCCGGTTCGGCAACATGGCCGCGCCGCTGAAGCATTTTATCGACAGCACCAGCTCACTCTGGCTGACCGGTACCCTGGCCGGCAAACCGGCGGCCGTGTTCACATCGACCTCCAGCATGCATGGCGGCCAGGAGACCACACTGATCTCCATGATGCTGCCGCTACTGCATCACGGCATGCTGATTGCCGGGCTCCCCTACAGCCAGACCGAATTACTGCATACCACTTCCGGGGGCACACCCTACGGCCCGAGCCACTTGGCCGGAGTCGACAGCAAACTGCCGCTCACTGAAGAGGAAAAACTGCTCTGCCGGGCGATGGGCAAAAGAGTGGCGTCGATCGCCAGAAAACTGGCCACAGCCCGATAACCGATGCCAAAACAACTCGCCCTCGGTCTCACGCTGCCGGAGAGTACCAGCCTCGAGAGCTATCTCCCGGCAACGAATCAGCAGGCAGTAGCCGACCTGGTGGCCTGCGCCAAGGGAACGGGCGAGCCGTTCATCTACCTCTGGGGCGCGGAACAGACCGGCAAAAGCCATCTGTTACAAGCCGCCATCCAACTGGCCGACCAGGCCGGGCGGAGCGCCCTGTACATACCACTGGATCAGGCCACGCAGCTGTCACCGGCTATTTTTGACAATTTGGAACAGATGGACCTGATCTGTCTGGATGGCGTTGAACGGATTGCCGGCCAAGCAGACTGGGAACAGGGGGTGTTCGGACTGTTCAACCGGCTCAGGGAACAAGATAAATCCCTGCTGGTTGCCGCCCGTTGCAGCCCGCTGCATCTGCCGCTCAGGCTGGCTGACCTGGCGTCGCGCCTGAGCTGGGGCCTCTGCTATCAACTGCAGCCGTTGGATGATCAGCACAAGATTCAGGCCTTGAGCGCGGCTGCGGCCAGGCGCGGCCTGGTGTTGAGCGACGAGACTGCGCGCTATATTCTTCGTCACACCCAACGGGACATGGGTTCGCTCAGACAGTTGCTGAAACAGCTCGATCAGGCGTCGCTTGAGGCAAAACGCGGCCTGACAATCCCTTTCATCAAGGCATTCATGGAACAGCAGCGAGACCAACAAACAACAGAGGGATTGTAGCGGATATTAGCGCTCTTTCTGGTGCGCCATCGCCAGCCGGCTCCAGACCCAGACATAATTCACCCCACTGGCGACCGTCGTCGCCATGACCAGCCAGACCAGGCTAACTATCAGCACGGCGGGCAGCGCCACCAGCCCCCGATCCAGAACAACCGCCAGCACCAGGATAATCTGTGAAAAAGTATTTATTTTACTGAGAAAACTGGGATTGGCGGTCAGTTCCATCACGCGAAAATGGTAAACCAGGGCACCGGTCACAATCACCAGGTCACGCAGGATCACCAGCAGCACCAACCAGACCGGGATGATACCGATCACAGCCAGGGTCAGATAACTGGAGACCAGCAGCACCTTGTCCGCCAGCGGATCAAGCAGACCGCCGAGCTGGCTCTGCCAGCCGTAGTGTTTGGCCAGATAGCCATCCAGCCCATCCGAGATGCCGGCGATGGCAAAAAGCACCAGCGCGATGCCGAACTGCTGTTCCAGCAGCATCCAGACGACCGGTACCGACATGAAGATACGCAATATGCTGATCAGGTTAGGTATATCTTCGCGTTTCAGCATCATTCCTCTGTCACAATTAACGAACCCGGTGGCGGTAAAGTCAAAAGATACGGTAAGTGATCAGACTTGCCCTGGCGGTTTCCATCCCTGCCCCCGAGGTTACCGCATACGATAGAAGAGATCGACTCCCTCGATCAGCGGTTGCATCGCATCCGGCAGGTCGGTGATCGGCTCGATCAGGCTGCCCAGGGCCAGTCCCTGCTCCAACACCTGGATACCTCCCCGCACCCGCAGTTCATACGTGATCGCATCCGGCTCGACCACGACCATATCGGCGCGTTCCACCGAACTCTGGGACTGGAGAAAATGGCCAACCCCTACGTATTGCGCCAGCTCGGTCACACCGGTTACCCGCAGCCTGATCCGCGACAGGTTCGCCTCGCCACCGACCGGGGCATACCGGTCCGCCAGCAGATCGGACACATGCTGCACACCCTCATGGGCCAATGCGGCGGGGTCGGCGCCCTCATCAGTCCAGCTCGACACCCGGTCACCGTGATAGAGACGCCAGGCCACCCGCCACAACCGGCCGGAGAGCTGGGTCATCCTGCCGGTGACAATCAGATCGGGCATATAACGCTGGGATGCACGACGGATATTCTGTTCAAAATCACCCCAAAGATCAGCGACCCGAACCCCGGACTGATCCTCAAGATCCATTAACGGCAGTATCAAGGGGATGCCACGTTTTTCCGCCGCCGCCGCCATGGCGCTAAGCAGTCCAGTGTCTACCTCGGGCCGCATCACGCGGCGCTGGCCCTGGGACTCGATGCCCAACCAGACCAGGCCCGAGGGGCGATTCTCCCCCCATACCGGCAGGCGGCGTTCTCTCAGCAGGCGCTGCACGGCGGCTGCATCAAACTGCACCGTCAACAGGCGGGCAGCCTCCTCAGCAGTTGGCGACTGGCCGGCGCCCAACCGATAGCGAAACTGCTGCACATAGCGCGGCGCCTGGCCGATATCTTGTTGCAGTTCGGGGCGGCGGGCGACGTTCCGATTGCCTGTCACCTTGATCAGCATCTGCGCGAAGGCGCGCCTGATCCCGTCGGTCCGCTGTTCCGCAGACTGCCCGTCCACCGACACCTCCGCACTGTACAACCCGGTTACCTGACTGGCAGTAGCCAGCGTGACGTAACCCATGAGCAGTATCAACGCGAGCAGCGCCTGCATTAACTTGACCGGGAGACGCGATGAAACTGATGAACAACTGGGCATGTGATAGCAATCCGACTGGTACGATAATCCGATCGATTTTAGCCTGCCCCCCGCCGCAAATCCATTCGCGCCTCCAAGATCATATTTCGATAGGCGGAAAAAGCGCCTGCAATCATTTCCAATGGTATAATTCCGCTCCTTTCGCCTGATCCCGACCCACAACCTGTCGGATTTGGTAGAATCAACAACTGCAGCACGTTCTCTTAACGCGCACCTAGCCTGGAGTGATCAGTGGATCAGAACAAAACCGATTCCGCCTCTCTGAGTTACCGGGATGCCGGTGTCGATATCGACGCCGGAAATAGCCTGGTCGAGCGGATTAAACCCATCGTCAAAAATACCTTCAGACCCGGCGTCATGACTGGCCTGGGGGGATTCGGGGCGCTCTTCGAGCTGCCGCTGGACCGTTATCGGGAGCCGGTGCTTGTTTCCGGTACCGATGGGGTGGGAACCAAGCTGCGGCTGGCATTGGCACTACAGAAGCATGACACCATCGGTATCGACCTGGTGGCCATGTGCGTCAACGATATTATCGTCACCGGCGCTGAACCGCTGTTCTTCCTGGACTATTATGCCACCGGGCACCTCGACGTGGATGTGGCTAGCAGCGTGATCGAGGGCATTGCGGAGGGTTGCCGGCAATCCGGGGCCGCCCTGACCGGCGGTGAGACGGCTGAGATGCCCGGCATCTATGAAACCGGCGACTATGATCTGGCCGGCTTCTGCGTCGGCATTGTGGAAAAGTCCCGGATCATCCAGCCGGACCGGGTACAACCCGGCGATGTGCTGCTGGGACTCGCCTCTTCAGGTCCCCACTCCAACGGCTATTCGCTGGTTCGCAAGATTCTTGAGGTCTCGGGTGCGGATCTGCATCAGCCACTGGGCGATGTGACCCTGGGCGAAGCGCTGCTCGCCCCGACCCGCATCTACGTCAAGTCGCTGCTGGCGCTGCACCAGTCAATCGACATTCACGCCATGGCGCATATCACCGGCGGTGGTCTGCCGGAAAATCTGCCCCGGGTACTGCCACAGGGCACCCGCGCACTGATCGACAGCAACTCCTGGCAGCGGCCGGCGGTATTTCAATGGCTGCAGGCAGCCGGCCATGTGGTCGAATCGGAGATGCTGCGCACCTTCAACTGCGGCGTCGGCATGGTGGTCTGTGTCGCCGCACAAGACGCGGATCAGGCCATTGCGCTACTGCAGGCAGAGGGAGAAACCGTCTGGAAACTGGGTCACGTCGAGTCCCACGACGGGGCACCGAGCGTGGAACTGGTTGCGTGACGGAACAGCAAAAACTTCCCGTCGTGGTGCTGCTATCGGGCAGCGGCAGCAATCTGCAGGCGATTATCGATGGCGCCACCGGCGATCTCCCGGTGGAGATTCGCGGTGTCATCAGTAACCGGGCCGACGCCTTTGGACTCGAAAGGGCGCGGCAGGCGTCCATCCCCACCCGGGTGCTTGACCACACCAAATACCCGGACCGGGCCAGCTATGATCGGGCATTAATGGAATTGATCGACGGCTACCGGCCGGCGTTGGTGATACTGGCCGGGTTTATGCGGATCCTGACGCCCGGCTTCGTCACCCACTACCACGGGCGTCTGCTGAACATACACCCCTCCCTGCTGCCTAAGTACCGGGGTCTGCATACCCACCAGCGGGCGCTGGAGGCTGGAGACCGGGTACACGGGGCCAGCGTACACCTGGTAACCGAGGAGTTGGACGGCGGGCCGGTGATACTGCAGGTTCGGGTGCCGGTGGAGCCGGGCGATGACGAAGCCACCCTGGCGGCCCGGGTGCTCACCCGGGAGCATCAGATCTACCCGACGGTCATACGCTGGTTCGCGGAAGGGCGACTGCGGGTACACCAGGGCGTGATTGAACTGGACGGACAAACCATGCAACGACCGATCATCATGGAATTCAATCAGGTGGCGGCGGGATGAACAGTCTCCCGGTGAGATCCATGCTCACCTTGCTGCTGGCAGTCTGGCTGGTGCCACTGCCGGGGGTTGTCTGGTCGGAGACCGGGCAGACGCTCAAACCCTACAGCGCCGAGTATCGCGTCAGCATGGGGAACCTGGTCATCGGCCGGGCCAACATCACCCTCCGTCTATCCGATGATGGCCAATACAGCTACCGAGCCTATACCGCCCCGGTTGGGCTGGCAGCGGTGTTCCGCAAGGATGAGATCACCGAGCAGAGCGAGGGCCGGATTGTGGAAGACGCCATCGTTCCATCCCGCTACCTGTACACCCACAAACGGCCCAAACGGACCCGCCAGGTGAACCTCGATTTCAACTGGCCGGCCGGCCGGGTGGCCAACCAGACTGCCGGTTCTCTCTGGTCAATGGAGGTGCCGCAAGGGACCCAGGACAAGTTCAGCCAGCAACTGGCCCTGATTTTGGCGCTTAGCCGCGGTGACAGGGCGGCCGAATATCAGGTAGCCGACGGCGGACTACTGAAGCGCTATCGCTATACGGAAATCAATCGGGAGTTGATCCATACCGGATCAGGGGAATACCAGACGATCAAGCTGGCGCGCAACAAGGATGACCGGCCATCGCGGGCCACACTCTGGTTCGCACCCGATCTGAACTTTCTGCCGGTCAGAATCGCCAAGCATGAAAAGGACGGGGATTATGTGATGGAACTAATCTCCGTCTCCTGGCAGGACACTAAAAGTTAAATCAGTCGTGCCGCAACAGACGGCTCATCACTGATTTGAAAAAGCCGCCCGGCGCGACAGTGATGCGGGCATCATCCACGTTAATCTGCCCAAGGTCATAGCTGCTGTAGTCGACTCCGGCCTCCTGGTACATCTCCTGGGAGAGCTTCAGGTCGTCGGCCCAGCGGGAGAGGAAATCCTCGCTCGGAGCAATGCAGACAATCCGCCCGACCTCCTCCTGGATCAGCTTCGAGGCACAACGGGGACAGGGGGGATGGGTGACGTAGACGGTACAACCGGTAAGATCCCGCTTGGCGAAGATCATCGCATTCTCTTCCGCATGGATGGTCAGATTGAGCTTGCAATTGCGGTCGGCGAGCCGCTCGGTCCGATCCTCCACCCCGGCCGCGAAGCCGTTATAACCGACCGAGACAATCCGGTTGCCGTCGGTGATCACCGCACCCACCTGGGACGACGGGTCCTTGCTCCAGGCGGAGATGTGGGCCGCCAGCCCCAGGAAACGGGTATCCCATTTGACACTCATTCAGGTGGCCTCACTGGTGATCTGTTGATGTTTAAGCGGGGAACGCGCGCGATCGGGTGATGGGGAACGCCCACCACCCGGGGTCTTACGATCAGTTATTTTGGATCACGATATTGGGGAACTTGGCCGCATAGCTCTTGGCCTGCAGAGCCAGAATGGCCGTGGTCCGGCGGGCAATCTCGCGATAGATCTGGGAAATACGCGCATCCGGGTCGGCCACCACGGTCGGCTTACCGCCATCGGTCTCTTCACGAATACGGATATCCAGCGGCAGGGCACCGAGGAAATTGACGCCGTACTGTTCCGCCATCCGCTGGCCACCGCCCTCGCCGAAGATGTGCTCTTCGTGACCGCAGTTGGAGCAGATGTGGGTGCTCATGTTCTCGACGATACCCAGTACCGGCACCTCGACCTTCTCAAACATCTTAAAGCCTTTACGCGCATCCAGCAGGGCGATGTCCTGCGGGGTGGTCACCACCACGGCACCCGACACCGGCACCTTCTGCGCCAGGGTCAGCTGGGTATCGCCGGTACCCGGCGGCAGATCGATAATCAGGTAATCCAGATTGGCCCAGTTGGTGTCGTTCAGCAACTGTTCCAGTGCCTGGGTGACCATGGGGCCGCGCCAGATCATTGGGGTCTCTTCATCGATCAGGAAGCCGATGGACATGGCCTGGATGCCGTAATTTTCAATCGGTTCAAGGCTCTTGCCGTCTTTCGACTCCGGCTGACCGGAGACACCCAGCATGCGTGGCTGCGAGGGGCCGTAGATATCCGCATCCAGCAGGCCCACCGTGGCGCCCTCTTCCACCAGCGCCAGGGCCAGATTGACGGCCGTGGTGGACTTACCCACACCGCCCTTGCCGGATGCCACGGCGATAATATTTTTCACATTGTCAATCGGCTTGAGTGATTTCTGCACCGAGTGGGCGGTGATCTTCCAGTCCACATCCACCGCCACTGAAGAGACACCCTCGACGGTGGTGATCTGGGCCTTCAGTGCATCGGCCAGTTCATCTTTGAAGCCCTTCGCCGGAAACCCCAATTCAACCGCCACCTTCACCGCGCCGCCATCAATTTCAATGCTCTTGATAAACTTGGCGCTAACCAGATCCTTATCCAGGTGGGGTTCTGTGTATCCCTGGATTGCCTCTTCGATCAACTCTTTTGTTACTTCAGCCATTGCATGCTTCTCCTACGAGACAGCCCCACCGGGAGGCCGCAAATTCGGGTGATGATGGCCGCGCATTCTACATTAAAAAATGCTTATGCCCAACCAAATCGCTAGGTCTTTCAATTGCCTGTATTGACAATTATCCTTTCGACTACCTTTAAATCCCTGTGATACTTGGCTTTTCCGAAAGGCTCAGGGCAGGGCGCCAATGTTGATCGCTTTTCGCAATCCCGCTAAATATGTGATAATTGCCTGTTTTACTGGACCGGTGGTTGTGGCATGGGCCATCAACCCCGTCGGCCGGATCTCTTTCCCCCAAACGCAGCCGTGAAATCATGAATCAGACAGCGCGAAAAATACTGGTGACCAGCGCCCTTCCCTACGCCAATGGCCCGATCCATATCGGCCACATGGTGGAATACATTCAGACCGATATCTGGGTCCGCTTTCAGAAAATGCGCGGCCATCAGTGCCTCTATGTCTGTGCCGATGACGCTCACGGTACCCCCATCATGCTGCGCGCCCGCAAGGAAGGCATCGAGCCGGAAGCCCTGATCACCCGGGTTGCCCAAGAGCATAAGGCCGATTTCGCCGATTTCAATGTGGGCTTCGACAACTACCACTCCACTCATTCGGAAGAGAATCGACATTACGCCTCCCTGATCTATCAGCGCAACAAGGAAAAAGGCAACATCGCCAACCGCACCATCACCCAGGCGTACGATCCGATTGAGGAGATGTTCCTGCCGGACCGCTTCATCAAGGGCGAATGCCCGAAGTGCGGCGCCCTGGACCAGTATGGCGACAACTGTGAAGTCTGTGGCGCCAGCTACTCCCCCAGCGAATTGAAAAACCCGGTCTCGGCCGTCTCGGGGGCGACTCCGGTGGACCGCAATTCCGAGCACTACTTCTTCAAACTGGCCAATTTTGAACCCATGTTGAAGACCTGGACCCGGGGCGGTCATCTCCAGGCGGAGGTTGCCAACAAACTTGACGAGTGGTTTGAGGCCGGACTGCACGAATGGGATATCTCCCGGGATGCCCCTTACTTTGGCTTTGAGATCCCCGATCACCCGGGTAAATATTTCTATGTCTGGCTGGACGCGCCAATCGGCTACATGGCCAGCTTCAGAAATCTGTGTGATCGCACCGACGGCCTGGAGTTCGATGAGTTCTGGAGCAAGGATTCCAGCGCCGAGCTGTACCATTTCATCGGCAAGGACATTATCTATTTCCATGCCCTGTTCTGGCCGGCCATGCTGGCCGGCGCCGACTTCCGCACCCCGACGGCGGTATTCTCCCACGGCTTCCTGACGGTGGATGGCCAGAAGATGTCCAAATCACGCGGCACTTTCATCAAGGCGCGCACCTATTTGGACCACCTGAACCCCGAATATCTGCGCTACTATTTCGCCGCCAAACTCGGCGCCGGGATCGAGGATATCGATCTCAACCTGGATGATTTCCAGGCACGGGTCAACTCGGACCTGGTCGGCAAGGTGGTGAATATCGCCAGCCGCTGCGCCGGCTTTATTAAAAAGCGCTTCGATGGAAAACTGGCCGATGAACTGGCCGATCCGGCACTCTTCCAGAGCTTTGTCGCGGCCGGCAGTGCGATTGCCGGGCATTATGAGAAGCGCGAATTCAGCCGTGTCGTACGCGAAATCATGGCACTGGCCGACCGCGCCAACCAGTACATTGATGAGAAAAAACCCTGGGTCATCGCCAAGGAGACGGGACGTGATGCCGAACTGCAGCAGGTCTGCTCCATGGGCCTCAACCTGTTCCGCCTGCTGATCGGCTACCTGCGGCCCATCCTGCCGGCCACTGCCCAGCGTTCGGAGGCCTTTTTGCGGGTCGATCCACTCAGCTGGGAATCACTGGACAGCCCCCTGCTGAGCCATAGCATAGATGCTTTCAAGCCGCTGATGACCCGGGTCGAGCCGAGCCAGATCCAAGCGATCATTGCGGCATCGACGGACGACCTGGAAAAACAGGACGCCACAGCCAAAGCGAGCGGACCACTTGCTGCTGACCCGATCAGCGACATTATCGACTATGCCGACTTCGCCAAGATCGATCTGCGAATAGTAAAAATCATCAAGGCGGAGCGGGTTGAAGGGGCGGAAAAACTGTTGCAGCTGACCCTCGATCTGGATGGAGAGACGCGCAATGTGTTTGCCGGCATCAAATCCGCCTACGATCCCGCCGAACTGGAAGGACGGCTGACCGTTATGGTGGCCAACCTGGCGCCCCGCAAGATGCGCTTCGGCCTGTCGGAGGGCATGGTGTTGGCGGCAGGGCCCGGTGGGGAAGAACTTTTCATTCTCTCTCCGGATAGCGGGGCCAAGCCGGGCATGCGGGTCAAGTAACCGAGAACAAACGATAACCCATTGTTTTTAATGGAGTACAAACTCAACGTCAGTACCTGAACATCACTCCAGAAGTATAAGCAAGAGTGATCAATTCAATAGATACATGAAATATTGTGCATGTATTTTCTATTGGACAATGAGATATAATGCAATATACTTCAGGAAATCACCGTATATACCTAGAGGTTATAAGGTTATACACACACAAACTGTCGGTTGTTAGCATTAGGGTTAACCACTACTATCGACCATCCCGCTCCCTAGCGTAGGTCTGCTATTGATGAAAGAGTACGCGCTCATCCTGGTCAGCACCGTACTGGTCAACAACTTCGTACTGGTGAAGTTTCTTGGCCTGTGCCCCTTCATGGGCGTCTCCAAAAAACTGGAGACGGCGGTCGGTATGGGCATGGCCACCACTTTTGTGTTGACACTCGCTTCCATCTGCAGCTATCTCGCCAACGAATACCTGCTGGCCCCGCTGGGGCTGGAGTATCTGCGCACCATCACCTTTATCCTGGTCATTGCCGTGCTGGTGCAGTTCACCGAGATGGTGATGCACAAAACCAGTCCGATGCTGTATCAAATGCTGGGCATCTTCCTGCCGCTGATCACCACCAACTGCGCGGTACTGGGTGTGGCCCTGCTCAATGTTCAGGAGCAGCACGGCTTTATTGAATCCGGCCTGTATGGCTTCGGGGCCGCCGCCGGCTTCTCCCTGGTGCTGGTCCTGTTTGCAGCCATGCGCGAGCGGGTGACTGTCTCCGATGTCCCCGCCCCCTTCCAGGGCGGTGCCATTGCCATGATCACCGCCGGGCTGATGTCCATCGCCTTCATGGGCTTCTCCGGCCTGGTGTCGAGTTGAGGTGGTGACAGGATGTTGATCGCAATCGCCGCCATTGCCCTGCTGGCACTCGCCTTTGGCCTGCTGCTCGGTTACTCCTCGATCCGCTTTCATGTGGAGGGAGACCCGATTGTAGAAAAAATCGAGACCCTGCTGCCCCAGACCCAGTGTGGCCAATGCAGCTTCCCGGGCTGTCGCGCCTATGCTGAAGCCCTGGCCAGGGATGAAGCCGAGATCAACGCCTGCCCGCCCGGCGGCGAGACCACGATGATCGCCCTGGCCGATCTGCTGGGTAAGGACCCGGTTCCCCTGGAAGGCGCCGCGGCCAAGGATAAGCCCAAGGCCGTCGCCGTGATCAGGGAGAACGAGTGTATCGGCTGTACCCTCTGCATCCAGGCATGTCCGGTAGACGCCATTCTGGGTTCGGCAAAGCATATGCACACGGTCATCCGCAGCGAATGCACCGGCTGCGAGTTGTGCCTGTCACCCTGTCCGGTTGAATGTATCGACATGGTGCCGCTTGAAGTCAACACCAGCAACTGGAAATGGCCTTTCCCGGGGGACACCCACAACAGTGGCGCTCTCGTAACCGCCTCCGAGAACTAGAAGCGATATGCAGCATCCCAGGCAAAAGCAGCAGAAGCATACCCTCTACCGTTTCAACGGAGGGTTGCACCTGCCCGACAACAAAAGCCAGTCACTCAAGTTACCGTTGGAGAAGGCGGCGCTGCCGAAACGGCTGATCATTCCGTTACATCAGCATATCGGTGAGAGCGCGGAACCGCTGGTCAAGGCCGGTGACCATGTACTCAAGGGCGACATGCTGGCAAAGCCCCAGGGTTACGTAAGCGCGCCGGTACACGCCCCCTCCTCGGGAACCGTGGCGGCCATCGAAGTCCTGCCCATTCCCCACCCGTCCGGACTGCCCGCTACCTGTGTGGTCATCGAGACTGATGGCCAGGAGACCTGGGGGAACCAACTGGAACCGATTGCCGACTATCAGCATGCCGATCCCTCGCTGCTGCGCGAACGGATACGCAATGCGGGTATTGTCGGTATGGGAGGCGCCGCGTTCCCCTCCAGCGTCAAACTGACACCGGGGCTGGAAAACCCGATCCACACACTGATCATCAATGGGGCCGAATGCGAGCCCTATATCACCTGTGATGACCTGTTGATGCAGACGCAGGCGGAGGAGATCCTGCGCGGGGTCGATATCATCCACCGCCTGGTGGGCGCCGAGCGCTGCCTGTTCGGTGTCGAGGACAACAAGCCCGAAGCGATCCGCCGGTTGCGTCAGGCCGTCACCGAATCCGGCATGGACTGGGTATCGATTATTGCCATTCCCACCCTCTATCCAAGCGGCGGCGAAAAGCAGCTGATCAAGGTATTGACCGGCAAAGAGGTTCCCTCAGGCAGCATCCCGGCCAAGATCGGCATGATCTGCCACAATGTGACCACCGCCTTCGCCGTTGCCGAAGCTATCGTCGAGGGCAGACCACTCATCTCCCGCTACGTCACCATTACCGGTAATGGGGTCAAGCAACCCAAGAATCTGGACGCACTGATCGGCACCCCCGTATCAGCGCTGATCGCACAGGCCGGTGGGTATACCGACCAGGTGTCCAAACTGATTGTCGGCGGTCCCATGATGGGCTTCACTCTGGCTAACGATGAGGTGCCCATAACCAAGGCTACCAACTGCCTGCTGGCGGCCGACAGCAATGAAGCATCCGATCCGGGCGTCGCGTCGGCCTGTATTCGTTGCGCGCGTTGTGCCAGCGTCTGTCCAGCCAATCTGTTGCCGCAGCAGATGTACTGGTATGCCCGAGCCAAGGATCTGGAAAAAGTCCAGGAGTACAACCTGTTCGATTGTATCGAGTGTGGCTGTTGCTCCCATGTCTGCCCGTCCCATATTCCCCTGGTGCAGTATTTCCGCTTTGCCAAAACCGAGAGCTGGGCACAGGAGAAAGAGCAGCGGGCAGCAGAACGCGCACGCCAGCGCCATGAAGCGCAAGTCGCCAGAAAAGAGCGCCTGGAAGCGGAACGCAAGGCCAAGCTAAGACAGAAGAAAGAGGCATTGAACAAATCCGCAGCCAAAAAAGACAAGCCGGAGGCCGGTGGCGCGGAAGATCCGAAAAAAGCGGCAATTGCCGCCGCCCTGAAACGGGCCGCTGAGAAAAAAGCCAAGCTGGCCGAACAAGGCGTCGAGCCCAAAAACCAGTCAAACCTCAGCGAGGCCCAGAAACAGGCGATTGAACAGGCCGACCAGCGCAGGGCCGACAGTCATACCGACGCCGTTACCTCTGAAAAGCAGGGTGGATAACCAATGCGTTTTACCACAATAACTTCACCCCACAGTGACCGGCCCAACAGCGTCCGCAAAACCATGCTGCTGGTTATCCTGGCGCTGATCCCGGGTGCCGTCGCCATGATCTGGTATTTCGGCTGGGGCATACTGATCAACATGATCCTCGCCAGCATCACCGCGATTGTGTGCGAAGCGCTGGCGGTACGTTTGAGAAATCGGCCGGCGCTCCCGGTGATTGGGGACTTCAGTGCCGTGCTGACCGCCCTGCTGTTTGCCGTTGCCGTACCCCCGCTACTGCCCTGGTGGCTGACGGTGATAGGCGTCGCCTTTGCCATCCTGATGGTCAAACAGATATACGGTGGCCTCGGCTATAATCCATTTAACCCAGCGATGGCAGCCTATGTACTGCTGCTGGTCTCCTATCCGGTGCAGATGACCTCCTGGCTACCCCCGGAAATGCTCAACGAGCATCCCCTGACGCTGATGCAGAGCGCCAGCGTGATCTTTACCGGGGCGCTGCCTGCCGGCCTCTCCTGGGACACCCTCACCATGGCAACACCGCTGGACGCCATGTTCACCCAGCTCGACCAGAGCAGGATGCTGAGCGAGATCCTCACCCAACCGCTGTGGGGCGATTTTGGCGGTCGCGGCTGGGAGTGGGTCGGCAACTGGTTTCTGTTGGGCGGGCTGTTTCTACTCTTCACGCGCGTCATTAGCTGGCATATCCCGGTCTCCATGCTGGGCAGTCTGCTGGTGATCGCCATGCTGTTCCACTTTCTCGATCAGGAAGCCTATCCGTTCGGCATGTTCCATGTCTTTACCGGCGGCACCCTGCTCGGTGCCTTCTTTATAGCCACCGATCCGGTGTCGGCCTGCACGACCCGAAAAGGACAGCTGGTGTATGGCGCCAGTATCGGCCTGCTGGTGTTTATTATCCGCACCTGGGGCGGTTATCCGGATGCGGTGGCCTTCGCGGTGCTGTTGATGAATATGGCGGCCCCCACCATCGACTATTACACGCAACCGAGGGCCTTCGGCCATCAAGGGGCGGGGCGTGATTAAACATCCGGTTTCGGTAGCCGGCATACTGCTGGCCCTGTTTGCGACCGCCGGTACCGCCCTGGTGGCGGTCACCAATGAACTCACGGCCGAAAAGATCGCCGACAATGAGCGACAGGCCCTGTTGCGGAGCCTGACCGCACTGGTGCCGGCCGATACGATCGACAACGATATCGTTACCGATACCCGCCTGATTTCAGAGAAAGCGCTGCTGGGGGATGATCAGACGCTGGTCTACCTGGGGCGCAACAAAGGCGAACCGGTGGCGGCGGTTTTCTCCTCCATGGTGCCCAACGGTTATAGCGGCCCAATCAAGATGCTGGTAGCGGTTAAGGTCGACGGGACACTGGGTGGCGTCAGAGTAGTATCGCACAAGGAGACGCCCGGACTGGGAGACAAGGTCGAAGAGCAGCGGTCGGACTGGATCTTCTCCTTCAATGGAAAATCCCTCTCCAACCCGGCGCTGTCCGACTGGAAAGTGAAGAAGGACGGCGGCCAGTTTGACCAGTTCACCGGCGCCACCATCACCCCCCGGGCCATCGTGAACGGCGTCAAGAATACCCTCCTATATTACCAGAATCAGGGCAAATCACTGTTCCTGAAATCCGATAAGGCAGCCAAAGATGAGTGACACAAGCTATGGCCGACTGATCCGTGAAGGCCTCTGGAGCAACAATCAGGCCCTGGTGGCGCTGCTGGGTCTGTGTCCGTTGCTGGCGGTCACCAGTACGACAATCAATGGGCTCGGCCTGGGCATTGCCACCACCTTCGTACTGGTCATGTCCAACGCCACCGTATCCCTGATCCGCAACCTGGTGCGCCCGGAAGTGCGTCTACCGGTGTTCGTCATCGTAATCGCCTCCTTTGTCACCGCCGTGGAACTGAGCATGAACGCCTGGTTTCATGATCTCTACAAGGTGCTTGGAATATTCATTCCGTTGATTGTCACCAACTGCGCCATCATCGGTCGCGCCGAGGCCTTTGCCTCAAAGAGTCACCTGCTGCCGGCGATTGTGGATGGCCTGGCGATGGGACTGGGATTCACCTGCGCACTGGTGACACTGGGCGCGATGCGCGAATTGATCGGCATGGGCACGCTGTTTTCCCAAGCTGACCTGATGTTCGGCGATATCGCAACCAATTGGACCATAAGCCTGGGTACCGACTTCAAGGGTATGCTGCTGGCAATCCTGCCCCCCGGCGCCTTTCTGGGCATGGGGTTGATGATTGCCCTGAAGAACATCATTGACAATCGGCTCTCCAGGACCAAGCCTGCAACCGTGCCAGCGGCTGAAACCGACATGGAACCGGGAGCGGCCTAGTCACGGCAAGCCTGCCTGCTTGTAACGAAAGGCTTCCCCGACTGGAAAATAGTTTGTAGCCTGGATGAAGCCCACCGCACCAAAGCCCGACAGACACGCAACTCCCGGACGGGCGGAATCCGGGGCGTTGCACGGCGTCTGCCCCAACCCCCCGGATTACGCCGCCGTGGGCACAGGCGGTCATTCCGGTTTCGGTGGTGGCGGCTTCATCCAGGCTACGGAGCTAAACCCGCAACCGTGCAAGCGATTAAAACCGACATGTAGCCAGGGACAGTCTAAAGATCCTCGGCCAAAAATGGCAAGGCTGTTCGGGTTGCGCCGCGAGGAAGCAACATGCCGCAAGAGTTGACCCTGAACACCCGCTGGATCAACCTGGCGGCAAAACAGTTTCATGCAAGCCGTGGTGGACCACCGGTGATCGCACTGCACGGCTGGCTGGACAATGCCGCCAGTTTTACACCACTGGCGGCCCTGCTGCCAAACCTGGATATCCTGGCGCTGGATCTGCCGGGGCATGGTCTGTCGGACCATCGCCCAGCGGGACAGCACTACCATTTTGTCGATTTTGTGGCGGATGTGATCGCCGCCGCCGATACGGCCGGCCAGGAGCGGTTTTCACTCATTGGACACTCCATGGGGGCCGGTATCGCCTCATTGGTCGCGGCCAGTTTTCCCGAGCGGGTTGAACGGCTGGTGATGATTGAGGGACTCGGCCCCTGGGGCGATGATCCGAAGGCGTGCGCCAGCCATTTGGCCGAGGCCACCCGGCAGATACTGGCAGAACCCGAGACAAGGAAGCGGCGTTATTCCTCACTGGAGCCGATCATTCGTGCCCGCATGCAGGCCGGGGATCTGGGCGATGCGGCGGCACGCCAGCTGGTGGAGAGAAATACCCACAGTGATTCTGACGGAGTGTACTGGCGTACCGACCCGCGATTGCGGTATCGCTCACCGATCTATATCACCGAGGAACAGGTGCAGGCTTTCCTGCCCTGCATCAAGGCCCCCACCCTGTTTATCCGGGACGCCAAACGGAGTCTGCCGGCCCAATACAACTGGGATCAACGCGAAACCCTGATTGCTAACCTGCAAGTGGTCAAACTGCCGGGTGGACACCATCTGCACATGGAGAATCCCGCACCGGTAGCGGAGGCGATCCGGGCATTTTTTGCCGCATGAGGATCTTCTTCGGAGCAGGAACTTCGCGGCGAAGGCGCCGCTCCTACCGGCACGTCACTCGCCCGGGGAACGGTCCGACTTGTAGGGGGCCCGCCCTCGGACCGATCGGTAGAATCCAGGATGCGCTGAGCACATCGATGCGGTTCGTTTCACTCACCACATCCTACGCGTTTTATCGCTAGCTACCGAATGTTACTGACCGAGATCATTCACCACCCAGCGCCAGACGATGACCAGCCCCAGCAGTGATACCGCGGCCGACAGGTTGAACACCACCGTGGGTCCGGCACTCTCCCAGAGGAATCCGCTGACCACTGTTCCCAGCGCCCCACCGAAGCCGAAACTGAGACTACTGTAGAGCGCCTGGCCCCGCCCCTGGTGGCGCCCGGTGAAGTAATGATGCACCAGATGGATCGCCGCCGCATGAAAGGTACCGAAAGAGGCAGCATGCAGCGTCTGGGCAAAAAACAGCAGCACCAGCGAGTCGGCAAAATTGCCGATCAGGTACCAACGCAGCGCCGCCAGCAGCAGGCTAATCATGAGCACATTGCGCGCTCCCAGGCGCAGCAGCAGGCGATGCATGACCAGGAAGACCACCACCTCGGCGATCACGCCCACCGCCCAGAGTTGACCGATCAGGGTCTTGCTGTTACCCAGCCCCTCCATGTAAATAGAGTAGAAACCGTAGTAGGCACCGTGTCCGGCCTGCAGCAGAAAACAGGCCGCCAGAAAGGCAAGCACCGCCGGTTTGCGCAGCACCGAGAAAATGCCCGGCTGATCCACCGGATGCGGACTGGTTGCCGGATCGGCAATCAGCAGACTGACACCCCACAACAGTGCGTAGATAGAGAGCAGCACCGGCAGCACCGCCGCCGGACCGTGCAGATCCACCGCCATGCCAAGTACCACCACGGTGGCAATAAACCCGACCGAGCCCCAGACCCGGATCTGCGCATAGCGGGAGACCGCCTTGCCCAGATAGCAGAGCACCACCGCCTCAAACTGTGGCAACACGGCATTCCAGAAGAAGCTGAACAGCACCATGGCCAAGCCCAGTTCCCAGAACCCCTGCAGCCAGAACACGGCAACGAATATCAGTGTGGTGAGCAGGGCACCGAGACGCACAATAGCCATGCGCTGGCCCAAGTGATCACCCAGCCAGCCCCACACAAAAGGAGCGACAAATTTGGTGGCCATGGGAATGGCCATCAACTGCCCGATAGCCACGGCATTGAAGCCGAGGCTCTTCAGATAAAGTCCCCAGTACGGCACCAGGACACCCAGTGCGGCAAAGTAAAAAAAATAGAAGCCCGAAAGGCGCCAGTACGGCATATGCGTCATTGCTCGGTCAGGGTCGGATAGCGTTAATAAAGCCGCGAATGAACGCGAATAGACGCAATAATAAAATCAGCTGGCTGGCCAAGGAGTAACTGAACTGCTCTCTACCTGAAAACGACGGATGCCCTCCCGGCAGGGGGACGAGACATTTGGAAATCTACAGAATTCGCGTCCATTGGCGTTTATTCGCGGCTAATATTTCCCTGACTGTGGTTGAGCCGGATGAGTAATCAGACCCTGTTTAATTATCAGACCGGTCTCCTGTGCGCATGCTATCACCCGCAAGGGCGCGCGCTATGGAGCCCCCCTAGACCGAGGCCGGTATATCCGGCGTGCCGCCCTGTACGTCCATATTCTGCGCCCGGTGCCGCAACAGATGGTCCATCAGTACCAGCGCCAGCATCGCCTCAACGATGGGTGTGGCGCGGATGCCGACACAGGGGTCGTGGCGACCCTCGGTCACCACCTCGACTGGCTCGCCGGCCAGATTGACGCTACGGCCCGGCAGACGCAGGCTAGAGGTGGGCTTGAAGGCGACACTGGCAAGAATATCCTGACCGCTGGAGATGCCGCCGAGGATACCGCCGGCGTGGTTGCTGAGAAAACCCTGCGGGGTCATCTCGTCTCGATGCTGCGTGCCTTTCTGCGCCACGCAGTCGAAGCCGGCGCCGATCTCCACTCCCTTGGCTGCATTGATGCTCATTAACGCATGGGCGATATCGGCATCCAGCCGATCGAATATCGGCTCGCCCAGCCCGACCGGGATACCGCTGGCGACCACCTTGATGCGCGCCCCCACCGAGTTGCCCTCTTTGCGCAGGGCATCCATGTAGTCTTCCAGTTCGGCCACCTTATCGGCGTCCGGGCAGAAGAAGGGATTACGCTCCACCTGGTCCCAGTCCAGTTTATCGATCCGAATCGGTCCGAGTTGGGAGAGGCAGGCACGGATGATGACACCGCACTGCTGGCGCAGATACTTCTTGGCGATGGCCCCGGCAGCCACCCGCATAGCAGTCTCCCGGGCCGACGAGCGGCCACCACCGCGATAGTCGCGCAGGCCGTATTTCTTGGTGTAGGTGTAGTCGGCGTGACCGGGGCGAAACCGGTCCATAATCTTGGAATAGTCTTTGGAACGCTGGTCGGTGTTGTGGATGATCAGGGCGATCGGCGTGCCGGTGGTCTGGCCCTCGAACACCCCGGAGAGGATCTGCACCCGATCCTCCTCCCGCCGCTGCGTGGTATGGCGCGAGGTACCGGGTTTGCGCCGGTCCAGGTCGGTCTGCAGATCGGCCTCGCTCAACGCCAGCCCCGGCGGGCAGCCGTCAACGATACAGCCGATGGCCGGCCCATGGCTCTCGCCAAAAGAGGTGACGGTGAAGAGTTTTCCGTAGCTGTTTCCAGACATAATGTGCTGCCTGTTGGATAATCGATATTTACCGGGAGGGGCGCATACCGCCCATCCCGGAACGGGGGCTACTTCAGCCAGCTATTGACCCGCTGCAGGTCCTCACTGGTCAGAGTGCCGGTAGCCTGTTTCAGCAACAGGCCGTTGAGGATGAAGTCGTAGCGTACCTGTGCATAGTTGCTGCGGGCACTGAACAGGTCGCGTTGCGCGTTGAGCACGTCCACCATAGTGCGGGTACCCACCTCAAAACCTGCCGTGGTCGCCTCAAGGGCGCTCTGGGCAGAGATGGTACTCGCCTTGAGCGCCTCTACCCGGCTGATACTGGACATCACGCCCCGATAGGCATCCCGTACCGAGCGGTTGACTGAGCGGCGCTGTTGATCCAGGTTCTGCTGGGCCGCCTCATAGTCGAAGCGAGCCTGACGGGTGCGTGAACTGACCGCGCCACCGGTATAGAGCGGCAGATTCAGCTGCAGTCCGATGACGGTGGTGTGGGCATCTGTACCGTTTTCGCTACTGCTCACATCAAGCGCGTGCGAACCGACCAGGTCCAGGGTCGGGGAGTCACCAGAATCCTGCACGTCGATGTTCAGACGGGCGATATCCACCCCGTAGCCTGCTGCCTGCAGGGAGAGATTTTCGGTCTGTGCGGTCTCTGCCCACTGCTCCGGGTTCTGCGGTTGCGGCGGATCAAGCGGCAACTCCACCGCCAGCGGAGCCAGCTTCTCAACCGACTGCTTGATAATCTCCTGCTGCGCCTCCCAGGCATTGTCCAGTGCATTCTCGGCCTGGATCAGGTCGGCCCGCGACTGGTCGAAGGCCGCCTGTGCCTCATGCACATCGGTGATGGCGATCAGGCCCACCTCAAAACGCTGCTTGGCCTGATCGAGCTGGCGGGCGATGGCCGCATTCTCTGCCCGGGCAAACTCCAGGCTGTCCTCGGCCGAAAGCACATTGAAATAGGCCTGCGCGACGCGGATGATCAGATCCTGTTCCTCGGCCGCGAAGGTCACCTCGGCCTGGGCGATCTGCCGGTCGGCCTGATCAAGCTGAATCCTGAACTCCTTGTGGTAGATCGACTGGGAGAGGTTGAGGGCGAGGCCGGCAGTAGCGTAGTGATTCGGATTGTCCGTCGAACTAAAACCGGAGGACGAGGAACTGTTCACATCGGAGCGGATCAGGTTGGCGTCGCTGGAGAGATTGACACTGGGCAGCAGTCGGGCTTCAGCCTGCGGCCGCGCCTCCAGGGCGGAATCCCGATTTGCCATGGCCGTGCGCAGCTGCGCGTCATTCTGCAGCGCCAATTGATAAATCTCCAGCAGATCCTCCGCCTGGGCGGCGGAGGCCCCCAATAATTGGCCAAGCAACAGCGGCAACAACATTTTTTTCATGGTTAATCCTGTACAGAATCGAGAATTAAGAATTGCGAAATTATATCATTAAAGTGGTACCTAACTGGTGGGTTATTGTTTCATCGGCGGTACCAGCAGCTGCGGGTCGATCTGGTACTGATGAAAATTCATGCGCCAATCCAGATGCGGCCCGGTCACCCGTCCGGTGGCACCCACCCGGGCGATCGGGTCGCCCTGCCGTATACTGTCCCCTTCCTTGACCAGGATCTCGCTGAGATGCAGAAAAGAGGAGGAGAGGCGCTGACCATGATCCAGAATCAGCGTGGCACCGGAAAAAAACATATCGGGATGGGCCAGCGTGACAAGACCATCGGCGGGCGCACGCACCAGGGTACCGACCGGGGCCGCCACATCCACGCCAAAATGGGGCCGGCGCGGCTGACCGTTGAGTATCCGCTGACTGCCGTAAACGCCTGAAATACGCCCCTTCACCGGCCATTGCCAGCCGCTCAGATAATCGGTCCGGGGGTTTTCCAGTTTTCTGGCCGCCTTCACCAGCGCCGACTCCCGGCGAATCCGCTCAAGATCCATCTTCTCCGGGGTCACTTTCCGCTTGGGCAGGTTGTCGATACGCTGAATATTGTAATCACGCCGGGCAATCGTCAGGGTCTGCTCTTCACTGTGTCCATCGGGATAGGTCAGGCGCAGCCGGCTCTGCACCGGATGGTCCCGATCAAACCCCAAGACAAAGTAACCCTGGTCGGACACGCGCACCGCGATATCATCCAGTCGGATCTTGACCCCCGGTTCGGTTCTGCCCACCACTAACCCGCCCTGTACATAATTGCCCTCAAGAGTGTGCCCGGCATACCCGGAAGACGAGAAAAGCAACGTGCAGCTGATCAGCAGACGATAAAGAATAGGAGCCATCAGTTTCATTTTTGTTTGTATTAAGTGATGCATGGTTGAACAACGAACAGAGACCGGCCTCTGAACATTATGCAGCTAAAGGGATCTGAAACACAGGGTTCTGACACTGTTCAGATTTTGGTGTGCCAGTTAATCATGAAATAATGCCAAAGCAAAAGATCATATGGAAATTTCTGACCCTGAATAACAGCGGTCGTTCCCCAGATGCGCAGTTAAATGACAGATAACCGGCACACAGAGACAACGATTCGTAACAAACGCTACAGCTGGTCGGAAGTGGTCAGTATGGTATTGGAGCACCGCCGCGAGCTGGTCAAGGCGAATATTATCGCCATTCTGGGGACCTTTATCTCGGTGCCCATCCCTTTGTTGATCCCGCTGATCGTGGATGAGGTGCTGCTGGATATGCCAGGACCCAGTGTGCCACTGATGAATTCGATGTTTCCCGAATCCTGGCACTCGCCGCTACTCTATATCGGCATCATCCTGTTGCTGACCATGCTGATGCGCCTCGCCTCGCTGGTACTGGGCGTCTGGCAGATGCGCCAATTCACCATCATCTCCAAAGATGTCACTTTCCGCATCCGCCGCAGCCTGCTGAAACGGCTGGAACGGGTCTCGATGGCCGAGTATGAAACCCTCGGCAGCGGCACGGTCGCCTCCCACCTGGTGACCGACATTGATGCCGTAGACAGTTTTCTCGGCGTCGCCACCAGCAAGTTCCTGGTGGCGGTACTCAGTATCGTAGGCACCGCTGTGGTGCTGCTATGGATGCACTGGCAACTGGCTATTGTGATTCTGCTGATCAATCCGATCGTCATCTGGATCACTACCATCTTCGGCCACAAGGTGAAGGCACTGAAACGGCGCGAGAACAGCGCCTATCAGGCATTCCAGGAGAGCCTCGCCGAAACTCTGGACGCAATCCAGCAGATCCGCGCCAGCAATCGCGAAACCCACTATATCCAGCGCATCGTCGACAAGGCGGACCGGATACGCCAGCACTCCGCCGCCTTCACCTGGAAAAGTGACGCCGCCCAACGTCTCTCCTTCACCACCGTACTGTTCGGTTTCGACTTCTTCCGCGCCCTGAGCATGGTGATGGTGCTGTTCTCCGGACTCAGTATCGGCCAAATGCTGGCGGTCTATGCCTATCTCTGGTTCATGATGGCTCCGCTCCAGGAGATCCTGGCCATCCAGTACTCCTACAACGGAGCCAAGGCAGCACTGGAGCGGATTAATCAGCTGATCCGAATGGACCTGGAACCCAAGTATCCACATAGCAAGGATCCGTTCCGGGGGAAAACCACAGCCGATCTGCGGCTGGAGCAGATCTGTTTCCGTTATGGCGACGGCCCATTGGTACTGGACAATCTCTCACTCGGCATCCGGGCTGGCGAGAAGGTGGCGCTGGTGGGTGCCAGTGGTGGCGGCAAGACCACCCTGGTGCAGATTATTCTCGGGCTCTATCCACCCGAATCGGGGGCGATCTATTTCAATGGCATACCCGTGACCGAGATCGGCATGGACAAGGTGCGGGAGCATGTCGCCACCGTGCTGCAGCAGCCGGCCCTGTTCAACGACAGCGTGCGCATTAACCTCACGCTGGGTAGACCCTGCAGCGACGAAAGGCTCTGGCAGGCGCTCCGGATCGCCCAGCTCGACGAGACCATTCGCGAACTGGACAACGGCCTCGATACACTGGTGGGGCGTGACGGCGTCCGCCTCTCCGGCGGTCAGCGCCAGCGTCTGGCGATCGCCCGAATGGTACTCACCGATCCCAAGCTGGTGATTCTGGACGAAGCCACCTCGGCCCTGGACACCACCACGGAACAGCACCTGCATCAGGCGCTGCAAACTTTTCTCAAGGGCCGCACCACGCTGATCATTGCCCACCGTCTGAGCGCGGTGAAACAGGCCGACCGCGCACTGGTGTTTGAAGATGGCAGGATTATCGAGCAGGGCAGCCATGAAGAGCTGATCAATAATCAGGGCCTCTACGCGTCGTTGTATGGGCGACAGGAAGTGTGAGCGGCGCCCTCGCCGCAAATTCGGTCCGGGGCGGGCCTCCTACAGGGCATCTCCCCTCCCCGGCGACTACCCGCACCGGTAGGAGCGGCGCCCTCGCCGCGAATTCGGCCAGGGAATCCAACCACGAAAAAGGGGGCCGAAGCCCCCTTGGATACTGCTCAGAGAAGCGTCAGGCCCTTCAGGACTCGCCCTCTTCTACCGCTTTCATGCTGAGACGGACACGCCCCTGCTTATCCACCTCGAGGACCTTGACCTTGACCACATCACCCTCAGCGAGTTTGTCGCTCACCTTCTCGACCCGCTCTTCACAGATCTGGGAGATATGCACCAGACCGTCGCGTCCCGGCAGGATGGTGACAAAGGCGCCGAAGTCCATCAGTCGGACCACCTTGCCTTCATAGATGGCACCCACTTCCACGTCGGCGGTGATCAGTTCGATGCGTTTTTTCGCATCCTCACCGGCAGCCTTGTCGACCGAGAAGATCTTCACCATACCGTCGTCACTGACGTCAACCGTGGCGCCGGTCTCTTCGGTAATGGAACGAATGGTGGTACCGCCCTTGCCGATCACGTCACGAATCTTGTCCGGATCGATCTTGATGGTAATGATCCGGGGCGCATGCTCAGACATCTCTGTGCGGTGCGTCTCGATTGCCTTGTTCATCTCTTCCAGGATGGTCATGCGCCCATCCTTGGCCTGACCCAGGGCGATCTCCATGATCTGCCTGGTGATGCCGTCAATCTTGATATCCATCTGCAGCGCATTGATACCGTTAGAGGTACCCGCTACCTTGAAGTCCATGTCACCCAGGTGATCCTCATCACCCAGGATATCAGTCAGCACGGCAAAGGCGTCGTCCTCCTTGATCAGGCCCATGGCCACGCCGGCCACCGGTGCCTTGATCGGCACGCCGGCATCCATCAACGCCAGACTGGTACCACAGACCGAGGCCATGGAACTGGAGCCGTTGGACTCGGTGATCTCCGAAACCACACGGATCGAATAGGGGAACTCCTCCAGGGTCGGCATACAGGAGAGCACACCGCGCTTGGCCAGACGACCGTGTCCGATCTCGCGACGCTTGGGGGAACCGACGCGTCCGGTCTCGCCCACGCAGAAGGGAGGGAAGTTATAGTGCAGCATGAACGGCTCACGGTAGGTGCCGTCCAGCGCATCGATGATCTGTGAATCACGCTCGGTACCCAGCGTGGTCACCACAATCGCCTGGGTCTCGCCACGGGTGAACAGGGCAGAACCGTGGGTCCGTGGCAACACGCCGGTCCGCACGGTGATCGGGCGCACGGTCTTGGTGTCGCGGCCGTCGATACGCGGCTCACCGGAGAGAATCCGGCCACGCACCACTTTTTTCTTCAGTTTGCCAACGGCGTCCTTAACCTCGCCTTCGCTCCACTTGGCGTCATCACCGGTGCACAAGGCTGCAACAGCGGCATTGGTGGCCGCATCCAGCTGGGTATAGCGCTCCATCTTGTCAGCAACTGAATAGGCCTGTTTGATGGCTTCACCAGCTGCGGCGGCAACTGCTTCGCTGAGTGCCGCATCGTCAGCCGGTACGCTGTACTCCATGATCGGCTTGCCGACCTCGGCCGCCAGTTCCTTGATGGCGTTGATGGCAACTTGCATCTGTTCGTGACCGAACAGTACCGCCCCCAGCATCACCTCCTCGGAGAGTTCGCGCGCCTCGGATTCCACCATCAGCACCGCATGCTCGGTACCCGCCACCACCAGATCCAGGTCGCTCTCGTCATTGAGTCCGGTACTGGAGGCGTTAAGGATGTAGTTGCCATCCTTGTAACCGACGCGGGCAGCACCGATCGGTCCCTGGAACGGCAGGCCGGAGATGGCAAGTGCCGCGGAAACGCCAATGAGTGACGGAATTTCCGGATCCACATTCGGGTTCAGTGACATCACGGTACAGATGATCTGCACTTCGTTGGTGAAGCCCTTCGGGAACAGCGGACGGACCGGGCGATCGATCAGGCGACAGGTCAGGATCTCCTTCTCTGCAGGACGACCCTCACGTCGGAAAAAACCACCTGGGATCTTGCCCGCGGCGTAGGTCTTCTCCTGATAATCCACCGTCAACGGGAAGAAGTCCCGTCCTTCAATAGCACTCTTGGCGCCGACCACGGTGCATTGCACCACGGTTCCATCCATATCGATCATGATCGCGCCGTCTGCCTGACGGGCGATTTCGCCAGTCTCCAGGCTTACGGTGTGTTCACCGTACTGAAATACTTTCTTGGTAGGGGTCACAATAGTGTCCTCAAATTTGGTTCAGGTTCGGGTTAGCGACGCAGGCCTAGACGCGAAATCAATGAGCGATAACGTTCAACATCTTTGGACTTCAGATAGTCCAGCAGCTTGCGGCGAGAGTTCACCATGCGCACCAGTCCGCGACGGGAGTGGTGATCGTGTTTGTGAGCAGCGAAATGCTCGGTGAGCTGGTTGATGCGAGCGGTCAACAGGGCTACCTGCACCTCAGGGGAACCGGTGTCGTTCGCACCCTGCGCATATTCTTCAACAATCGCCTTTTTCTGTTCTGCATTAAATGCCATTTTCGTTTCCTCACTGTAGCTAAATTAAGAAATCCGCGCCCGACAAGTGGGATCAGGGGCGGACTTTAAACCCGCTTACGCGGGTCGCTGAATGATCACCGAACAGCTTGGCTGAGCCGCGCGGGATCTGTAAACGGGGGATTATGATGGGTTTTAGAGTGGCAATCAATTGCCGCTGCCTTATTCAGGCATTAACAGACTATATCCGTTTGCTAAATCATCCGTTTTGGCGCCACCCGTCCATCGTCCAGTATTTCACCAACACCAATAAACCGGTCTTTGTCATCATAGATTCGCACCCGTCCCTCCGTGGGCGCCTTGGGCACGATTACCGGCTGCCCTTGGCACAGATAGAAGGTACTGTCGCTGTTCAAGCGCACTTCGGGCCAGTCCATGATGGCACTGTCGACTGGCAGGAGCAGCGCATCCAACGCCTCACTACCCTGTTCAGCTGTCGCCTGCAGGGTTGCCATGTCTACCATCCCTTCAGCGGGAAACGGACCGACCTGGGTACGCCGAAGTCCCACGACATGGGCGCCGCAACCCAGGGCCTCGCCGATATCCTCCGCCAAAGTACGGATATAGGTGCCCTTGCTGCAGTGAACTTCCAGTTCGAATTCCGGCAGATCACAGTCCAGCAGCCGGACTTCATGAATGGTCACTCGGCGTGGCTCCCGCTCCACCTCGACCCCATCACGTGCCAGCTTGTACAGTCGCTCGCCCTGGTGTTTCAGCGCCGAGTACATGGGCGGGATCTGCTCAATCTCACCGAGGAACCGTTGTAGCGAATGGGTTAATCGTTCCGGGGTGACCGCCTCGGTGGATCTCGTCTGCAGCAGCGCCCCTTCGGAATCACCGGTGACGGTGGTTTCACCCAGCTTGACGCGTACCCAATAGCGCTTGTCGGCATCCAGCAGAAAGGCCGATACTTTGGTGGCACCACCAAAACAGATCGGCAGCAGCCCGGTGGCCAGGGGGTCCAGGCTGCCGGTGTGCCCCGCCTTGCTGGCGTAATAGATGTTCTTGACCTTCTGCAACGCCTTGTTGGAGCTTTCACCCAGCGGCTTGTCGAACAGCAGAATACCCTGAACGTTGCGTCCGCGTTGACGTCTACGCCCCATCAGTCGTCATGCTCATCGTGATCCGGGTGATCCGACTTTACCGCCTGCTCAATCAGCGAGGTGAGGCGGCTGCCCCGTTCAATCGACTCATCGTGCACAAAATGCAATTCCGGAACGGTGCGCATGCGCATGCGCTGCCCCAGTTCATGGCGCAATCCGGGCGCCGCCTGTTTCAGCGCCTTGGTGACGCCCCGCTGATCCCACTCTCCACCGAGAAAGGTGAAGTAGACCTTGGCGTGAGAAAAATCCCGCACCACCTCGACCGCCTGTATGGTGATCATGCCGGTGTTCCGGCTGTCGAAGGAGGCGCGCACCAGCTCTGCCAGTTCACGCTGGATCTGCGCGGCCACCCGGTCGGTTCGTTTAAATTCGCGTGCCATCGGTTGGTCCGTTCAGAATCAGAGCTGACGGGCGATTTCGGTGCGTTCGAAGACTTCGATCTGGTCACCCGGCTTGACATCATTGTAGTTCTTCACGCCGATACCGCATTCGGTACCCGCCTTCACCTCCATGACATCATCCTTGAGCCGTCGCAACGACTCCAGGACCCCCTCGTAGATCACCACATTCTCACGCAGCACACGGATCGGACTGTTACGCTTGACCACGCCTTCCACCACCATACAGCCGGCAATGGCGCCGAGCTTGGAGGAACGGAACACATCGCGCACCTCGGCCAGGCCGACGATCTCTTCCCGCACCTCCGGTGAGAGCAGACCGGACAGTGCCTTTTTCACATCATCGATCACTTCATAGATGATGCTGTAGTAGCGGATATCCAGACCGCGGTCTTCGGCGGCGCGGCGCGCCGCTGCATCGGCACGCACATTGAAACCGATCACGAAAGCGTCCGAGGTGGCCGCCAGATTGATATCGGTCTCATTGATACCACCCACCGCGGAGGCAACTACCTTGACCTTCACCTCATCGGTGGACAATTTCAGCAGCGACTCACGCAGCGCCTCGACACTACCCTGCACGTCGGCCTTGATAATCAGGTTGATGACGCCGACATCGCCTTCGGTCATCTTGGAGAAGAACTCATCCAGCTTGGCCGCCTTTTGCGCCGCCAGCCGGTTGTCGCGGTTGGTCTCCTGACGCACCGATGCCAGTTCACGGGCCTTGCGCTCATCGGCCACCGCGATCACTTCGTCCCCCGCATTGGGCACACCCGAGAGTCCCAGTACTTCCACCGGAATCGACGGGCCGGCCGATTCGATCGGCTGACGATTTTCATCCAGCAGTGCCCGCACACGCCCGAACTCCTGGCCACACACCAGCATGTCGCCCTTCTTGAGATTGCCGGACTGCACCAGGATGGTGGCCACCGGACCACGCCCCTTATCCAGACTGGACTCAACCACAATACCGCGCGCCGCTCCGTCTGCGACCGCAGTCAGCTCAAGCACTTCCGCCTGCAGTAAGATCGCGTCCAGCAGACCGTCGACACCGTCGCCCGTTTTGGCGGAGACTTCGATGAATTGGGTATCGCCACCCCAATCCTCCGGAATCACCGCATGCTGGGAGAGTTCCTGCTTAACCCGGTCCGGATTGGCTTCAGGTTTATCCATCTTATTGATGGCGATAATCATCGGCACACCAGCCGCCTTGGAGTGCTGAATCGCCTCCACAGTCTGCGGCTTGGCGCCATCATCGGCCGCGACTACCAGCACCACGATGTCCGTCACCTTGGCACCACGGGCGCGCATGGCGGAAAATGCCGCGTGTCCCGGCGTATCCAGAAACGAGATCATGCCGTGGTCGGTTTCTACATGGTAGGCACCAATGTGTTGGGTAATACCGCCCGCCTCACCAGCCGCCACGCGACTGCTGCGAATGTAATCCAGCAACGAGGTTTTACCATGATCCACGTGTCCCATGATGGTGACAACCGGCGCACGATGCACCAGTTCGCCCTGCACATCGTCCAGTGAGCTCATCACCTGGGCCTCGATACTATCGTCCTTCTTGGTCACCGGCACATGGCCCAGCTCTTCCACCACCAGAGTTGCGGTGTCATGATCCAGAGGCTGGTTGATGGTGACCATCATGCCCATCCTCATCAGTTCCTTGATCACGGCTGCCGCCTTGATGGACATCTGGGAGGCCAGCTCGGCAGCAGTAATGCTCTCCGGCACCACCACTTCCCGCACCACGGGTGCTGTCGGCCTCACAAAGCCATGTTGCGAATCGGCCTGGGCAGCGCTCGTCTTGCCGCGCCCGGCCTTGCCTTTACGGCGTCCCCGTTTATCCGCGGAGACGTGAAGCTTTTTACGGCTGTCACTATCGTCACCAGCGCTACGACCACGTCCGGCGTGCGCACGGGCCTCTTTCTTGTGACCAGCCCGCTTGGCGGGGCGCTCTTCAGTCGCCGCTAGCGGAACGACTTCAGCAGGAGCAGGTGCGGTAACTTCCGCTTCCACCTTGGGCCTGTCTGCACTGACTTCCGCCGTTTCGCGCTCCTGCTCCTGCTGCAGACGCGCCGCTTCCTGCTCCGCCTGCCGCTGTTTCTCATCTTCTTCCCGCAGCCGCGCTTCTTCCGCCAGTCGTTTATTCTCTTCTTCCCTGACCTTTTCCAACTCCGCCAGTCTCATCGCCTCTTCGGCGTCACGTCGCGCCTGGTCTTCAGCCGCAATCTGCTCGCGCTTGGTGGCCTGCTCATCCAGTGCCTTGCGTGCCGCCTCGGCGTCCTGCAAGGTCTTCTCGTCTTCACTGGTTGAGCCACGTTTGACGTAAGTGCGCTTGCGTCGCACCTCGACACTCACGGTTTTGGCGGCAGCCCGCACCGCACCTCTGCCGCCCGGGCCACGGCCACCGGCCGCCGGCTGTTGCAACTCGCTGACCGTCTTGCGCTTCAGGGTGATTTTCCGGGGGCCCCCAGATGTGGTTTCATCATCCTTCTTGCCGTGACTTTCCCGCAGATGCCCTAACAGTTGCGCCTTTTCAGATACACTGACCTGATCATCAGCACTGTTCTTGATTACCCCAGCATCTTTCAACTGGGTAAGCAGGCGCTCTTCTGCAATACCGACATCTTTTGCGAGCTGCCTTACCGTTACATCACTCATAGGATAGTACCTCCGGCAACCTTAGCTCTGCTGCTCATCCGCGAACCAGGGAGCACGTGCAGCCATAATCAGCTGCGCAGCTTTCTCCTCGTCCATACCATCAATAACCATCAACTCATCTACCGACTGTTCCGCCAGATCTTCCATGGTGATGATTCCCCTGCTTGCCATTTCGTAAGCCAGGTCTGAATCCATCCCGTCCATGCCGAGCAGGTCTTCCGCCGGTCCCTCGCCCATCGCCTCCTCCTTGGCGATTGCCTGGGTCAGCAGGAGTTCCTTGGCCCGGTCGCGCAGGGCATCGACAATCTCCTTGTCGAATTCCTCAATCTCCAGCATTTCGCTGATCGGCACATAGGCCACCTCGTCCAGGGTGGTGAAGCCTTCCTGTACCAGGATCGTGGCCACCTCTTCGTCCACATCCAGCTGTTTCATGAAGTTTTCCACAAATTCGCGCACCTCGGCCTCGCTCTGGGCCTCGGCATCCGCCTCATTCATGACATTCAGTTCCCAGCCTGTCAGTTCACTGGCGAGCCGTACGTTCTGACCGCCGCGACCAATGGCCTGAGAGAGATTGTCCTCACTCACTGCCACCGTCATACTGCCGGAATCCTCATCCACCACAATGGAGGCGACATCCGCGGGCGACATGGCGTTGATCACAAACTGGGCGGGATTGTCATTCCACAGAATGATATCCACCCGTTCGCCGTTCAGTTCATTGGAAATCGCCTGCACACGGGAACCGCGCATACCGACACAGGCACCGACCGGATCGATACGCTGGTCATTGGTTTTGACCGCGATCTTGGCCCGCAGACCCGGGTCGCGTGCAGCACCCTTGATCTCGATCAGCCCTTCGCCGACCTCCGGCACCTCCAGTTTGAACAGTTCAATCAGCAGTTCCGGACAACTGCGGCTGACGAACAATTGGGGACCACGCTGTTCCGAGCGCACTTCATAGAGATAACCCCTGACCCGGTCACCGGACCGTACCGGTTCACGAGGAATCATCTGGTCGCGCAGCACAATCGCTTCCGCATTGCCACCAAGATCCAGGGTCACATTGCCGCGATCCACCCGTTTTACGATGCCGGTCACCAACTCACCGATGCGCTCCTGGTACGCCTCGACCACCTTGGCCCGCTCCGCTTCACGCACTTTCTGCACAATAACCTGCTTGGCGGTTTGCGCCGCGATGCGACCAAAGGCAATAGACTCCATCGGTTCCTCAATGAAATCGCCGGCCTGAATATCCGAATTGGTTTTACGCGCGTCCTCGAGCAGAATTTCCTTCTCCGGATTCAGCTCCTCGCCCTCTTCTACGGCTTCGATCACTTCCCAACGACGGAAGCTGGAGTAATCACCGGTCACGCGATCCACTTGAACACGCACCCCGATATCGCCCCCGTGTTTTTTTCGGGTAGCAGAAGCGAGTGCGTACTCGATCGCTTCGAAAATGATCTGTTTCTCAATGTCCTTTTCGTTGGACACGACATCAACGACCAGCAGAATCTCTTTATTCATCTGTCTCAACCCAATCAAAATTCAGGCACTAATCGCGCTCTATCAATCAAATCCAGCGGCAGGGCGACCTCTTCACCGTCCACAACCACCAGGACCTTACCATCCTGCACACCCTTCAGAATGCCTTCAAACCGGCGTCTGTCCAGCAGTTTTGCGCGCAACCTGACGCTGACCTTGCGGCCGGCAAATCGCGCATAATCTTTCTCAAAAAACAGCGGCCGGTCCAGACCCGGCGACGAAACCTCAAGGCTGTAGTTCTCCTTGATCGGGTCTTCCACATCCAGCACCCCACTAACCTGGTGACTGACTGTGGCGCAATCATCCACACCGATCCCTTCCTCATGATCAATATAGACGCGTAGCAGCGATCCGCCCCTTCCCTGACTCAGGTACTCTACGCCCACCAGCTCATAACCAAGAGGCTCAACCGCCCCCCGGATAATTTCGATCAAGCTTTCAGATGCACCAGCCATATTCGCCAATAAAAAACAGAAACAAAAAAAGGGCCATTGGCCCAAGTACACAGGTAGCCGACCTTTGGCCGGCGACACCAATAAAAAAACCCCAGACGGGGTCCTTCTTAACGCAATGAATTCACTGATTTTTCATTGCTAACCGTCATGCCGGCTACCGAATCGCGCTGATTATACCTGTGAGCCGCTCGTCATGCAATCGGCCGGTGGGCGATCGTTGGGCTACGCCTTCGGTCCACCTGACCGATAAGGCCTGCCTGCAGGGATGGCAGCGACACTTTGGCGGCTGACTTCGTCCCTGCTGAAAAAGACAGATGGAAACTTTTTGGCTGCAATCGGGATCGTCAAAAAAACCGCTCATGGGCTACTCTTTTCGTGTTTGGTAGCGGTGGCAGGATGACTCACGCTTCGCGTTCGTGCTGCGCGCCTGCGGCGCTTGTCGAACCTGACCGCTTGGATGTCGTAGGTTCGAACGTGCTGTTTTCGGAAAAAGAAAAAGGGCCGCACTTGGGCGACCCTTTTCTTGTTTGGTAGCGGGGGCAGGATGACTCACGCTTCGCGTTCGTGCTGCGCGCCTGCGGCGCTTGTCGAACCTGACTGCTTGGATGTCGTAGGTTCGAACGTGCTGTTTTCGGAAAAAGAAAAAGGGCCGCACTTGGGCGACCCTTTTCTTGTTTGGTAGCGGGGGCAGGATGACTCACGCTTCGCGTTCGTGCTGCGCGCCTGCGGCGCTTGTCGAACCTGACTGCTTGGATGTCGTAGGTTCGAACGTGCTGTTTTCGGAAAAAGAAAAAGGGCCGCACTTGGGCGACCCTTTTCTTGTTTGGTAGCGGGGGCAGGATTCGAACCTACGACCTTCGGGTTATGAGCCCGACGAGCTGCCAGACTGCTCCACCCCGCATCTGGAGGGCAGATAATACGCAGATGAAAACGCTTTGACAACCCCTCTTTGTTTAAATAACTGCATTCAGTGAATTATCCGCCGTCAGGCATATTTCCTTGCCCTTTTCAACCCGATAAAAAACAAAAAGCCCTGTCACCGGAACAGGGCTTTGATGAAAAACCGACAGCAAAATATTTCTATGCAGTTAACTTAACGCGGCTGCACAAAGCGATAGCAGGCCGGCTGGGAACATGCCCAGGACCAACATGGAAAGTCCATTCACCGTCAGGACGATCTGGGTGTCCATCCCGGCAGTCAACGGCGTGGCATCCACCGGTTTATCAAAATACATCAGCTTGATGATGCGGAGGTAGTAGAAAGCACCGATGATGGAGAAGAACACACCCACCAGGGCAAGCCAGGTCATGTCGACACTGACAACCGCCTCCAGGACAAACAGCTTGGCGAAGAAGCCAACGGTTGGCGGTACACCCGCCATGGAGAACATGACCAACAGCATCATCCCGGCAAACCAGGGGCTGCGTTCGTTCAAGCCCTTGTAGTCCTCCAGGTTTTCGGCCTCGAAGCCACGGCGGCTCAACAACATCACAATACCGAAGGCACCGAGCGCCATGATCGCATAGACGATGCTGTAGAACATCGCAGCGGTATAGCCTTTACTGGTGCCGGCGAGAATACCGAGCAAGATAAAGCCGACATGTGAGATGGTGGAATAGGCCAGCATTCGCTTGATGTTGCCCTGCGCGATGGCAAACAGGTTACCGACGCCCATGGAGAGAATCGCCAGGATCACCAGCATATACTGCCAATCCCCGTGCAACCCTCCCAGACCATCCACCAGCATGCGCATGGCGAGCGCAAAGGCGGCAATTTTTGGCGTACTGCCCAGGAAAGTAACTACCGCGGTCGGTGCTCCCTGGTAGACATCCGGTACCCACATATGGAATGGTACGGCGCCGAACTTGAACGCCAGCCCGATCACTACGAACACCAGCCCGAAGACCAACACCATTTTGTTGACATCCGGGTTGGCCAACCCTTCACTGACGGCCTGGAAACCGATGGAACCGGTAGCGCCGTAAATCATCGAGATACCGTACAGCAGCATACCGGAAGCGAGCGCACCCAGCACAAAATACTTCATTGCCGCTTCCGAGCCGTCCTCGGAATCTCGGTTGAAGGCCACCAGCGCATAGAAGCAGAGCGCCAGCAGTTCCAGTCCAAGATAGACCGTGAGAAAGCTGTTGGCCGAAATCATCACCATCATGCCCAGCACGGCAAACAGACCCAGGACGTAGTACTCACCCTTGAACAGATCCCGATCCCGCAGATACTCCTTGGAATAGAGGAAGGCCCCGGCACTGATGATAAAAACGGCGATCTTGAGTACGTCACTCATGCCATCCCTCACCACGCTGCCATCAAACACAATGCGTGTTTCCGCCGGCGCCGTCATCAGGGTAACGACGACAGCCAGCAACAGGCTGATCTGAGTCATGCCGTAACTGATTACCCGCTGCTCATCTTTTAGGAACAGATCCACCACCAGGACCACACAGGCCGCTGTCAGGATAAAGATCTCCGGTAATACCGGTATCAGGCTGGATGTATCAAATTGCATCGAATCTCACCAATTCCTTGATTAGGGCAGGTTAGGGTATTTTTGTTACAGCAATATGTTTCAACAGGTTGGCGATCGAGACGTCCATCACCTCAATCAGCGGCGCAGGCCAGAGACCCAGAATCAACACGGCCGCCGCCAGTGAGCCAAGCACCAGGAACTCACGCCCATTGATATCCTGCAGTGCGGCGACCTTGTCGTTTACCACGGCGCCAAACACCACGCGCTTTATCATCCACAGCGTATAGGCTGCACCGATAATCAGCGTGGTGGCAGCCAGGAAAGCAAACCAGAAGTCGGCGCGGAAACTGGCCAGGATCACCATGAACTCACCTACAAACCCTGAGGTACCGGGCAGCCCGGCGTTGGACATGGCGAAGAACACCATGAAGCCCCCAAAGATCGGCATGGTGTGAACCACACCACCATAATCGGCGATCTGGCGACTATGAATGCGGTCATACAACACACCAACACAGAGGAACATCGCAGCGGAGATAAAGCCATGCGATACCATCTGCACCATGCCGCCCTCCATGCCCAGTATCGCACCACCGCTGGTACTACTATTTTGCGCGATCATGAATACGATAAAGAAGCCCAGCGTCACAAAGCCCATGTGTGCGATGGATGAGTAGGCGATCAGCTTTTTCATATCCTGCTGCACCAGCGCGACAAAGCTGATGTAGACGATGGCGATCAGGGATATGGTGATAATCAGCCAATCCAGGTAATTACTTGCATCCGGCGTGATCGGCAGGCTGAAACGGAGAAAGCCGTAACCGCCAATCTTCAACATGATGGCCGCCAGAATGACCGAACCACCGGTCGGCGCCTCCACGTGCGCGTCCGGCAACCAGGTGTGTACCGGCCACATCGGCACCTTGACCGCAAACGCCAGCAGGAAAGCGATAAAGATCAGAATCTGTACATCCAGCCCCATTTTCAGGTCATGGAATGCCAGAATGTCAAAACTGCCGGCCTGGAAATACATGTAAATCAGCGCCACCAGCATGAACACCGAGCCGAAGAAGGTATAGAGGAAAAACTTGATGGTGGCATAGACCCGGTTCGGTCCGCCCCAGACACCGATAATCAGGAACATCGGGATCAACATCGCTTCCCAGAACACATAGAACAACATGGCATCGAGTGCGGAGAATACGCCGACCATGACGCCTTCCATGATCAGAAACGCCGCCATGTAATGAGAAGGCTTGTACTGGATAACCTCCCAACCGGCGATAATCACAAAAATCGAGATGAAGGTAGTCAGGATAATCAACGGCATGGATATACCGTCAACACCCAGGTAGTACTCGATCTTGAACAGTTCGATCCAGGTCGCGCGCTCCACGAACTGCATGCCGACGGTCGTCGAGTCAAAACCCGAGTAGAGCGGCAGACTCACAATAAACGTGAGGATCGCAAAGGTCAGCGCCGTCCAGCGAGTGGCGTTGGCTGCCTTGTCTCCACTTGCGAGAACCAGTAAGCCACCAACGATTGGCAACCAGATGGTCAAACTGAGAATGGGCCAGTCTGCTAACATGCGATGCGTCCTACCTTTCTTAAGCGATCACGAACCAGGTCAGCAGAACAAGCAGACCCAGAATCATGGCAATTGCGTAATGGAAGAGATAACCGGTCTGGATGTTGCGCACCCATCCAGCGAAGCGACCGATCGATCGCGCGGAGCCGTTGATGATCAATCCATCGATCAGCCCCCGGTCACCCATATTCCAGAACAGGTTTCCGATACCCCGACTGCCCCCGGCAAACAACGCCTGATAGGTCTCGTCAAAGCCGTATTTTTTATCCAGTATCTGATAGATACCCACACTTTCGAAGCGTTTCTTCCAGGCCACGGCCAACGCCGGTTTCTTCATGTAGAAGATGAAAGCAACCGCCACGCCTGAAGCCGCCAACAAGGTCGGCAGACCAAAGATACCGTGGGTAAAGAACGCCCAGGTGCCGTTGAACTCGATCTGGCCCAGGGTATTGTGTTCCGGCAGGACGAAGAGCGCATCCTTGAACCAGTCACCGAACACCATATCACCGACGGTGAACATTCCGATGAACAGCGATGGCACGGCCAGCAAAACCAGCGGAATAGTCACCACCTTGGGCGACTCATGCAGATGCGCCTTAGCATGTTCATCACGCGGCCCGCTGCCGTGGAACACCAGGAAATACATACGGAAACTGTACAGTGCGGTGACGAATACGCCGGCGACGACTGCAAAGTAGGCATACCCGGAGCCGGCAATGCTCGAGTGATGCACTGCTTCGATAATGGCATCCTTGGAGAAGAAACCGGATGATCCAGGCAGACCGATCAGCGCCAGTGAGCCGATCAGTGAGGTAATCCAGGTGATCTTCATATACTTGCGGATGCCGCCCATGTTGCGGATATCCTGGTCATGATGCATGCCGATAATCACCGAACCGGCCGCCAGGAACAGCAACGCCTTGAAGAAGGCGTGGGTCATCAGATGGAATACACCGGCCGCGTAGGCGGATACGCCCAGCGCCACCATCATGTACCCGAGCTGGGACAGGGTCGAATAGGCCACCACTCGCTTGATATCGTTCTGCACCACACCGATCAGACCGGTGAACAGGGCCGTGGTAGCACCAATCACCAGGACAAAGGTCAGCGCCGTCTCGGACAACTCATAGAGCGGCGACATGCGTGCAACCATGAAAATACCAGCCGTCACCATAGTGGCGGCATGGATCAGTGCGGAGATCGGCGTGGGACCTTCCATCGAATCCGGCAACCAGACATGCAGCGGAACCTGCGCCGATTTACCCATGGCGCCGATGAACAGGCAGATACAGATCACCGTTATCAACGACCAGGCAGTATCCCCGAACAGGGTGATCTGGGTATCTGCGAGGCCCGGGACCAGTTTGAACACCTCGGCATAATCCAGGCTGTTGGTATACATGGCGATCGCCGCAATACCCAGGATGAAGCCGAAGTCGCCGACCCGGTTCACCAGGAACGCCTTCAGGTTGGCGAATACCGCGCTCTCCCGCACCGACCAGAAACCGATCAGCAGATAAGAGACCAGCCCCACCGCTTCCCAGCCGAAGAACAGCTGCAGGAAGTTGTTGGACATCACCAGCATCAGCATGGAGAAGGTGAACAGTGAGATGTAGCTGAAGAAGCGTTGATAGCTGTTGGTACCAGCCAGACTTCCGTTCGGCCAGTTCTCCTCATCATGCGCCATGTAGCCAATGGTATAGATGTGTACACAGAAAGAGACGAAGGTCACCACCACCATCATCATGGCGGTCAGCTGGTCCACCAGGAACCCGATTTCCATGCGAATCCCGTCACTCACCATCCAGGTGTAGACGCTGTCGTTATAGATGCCGGTAGTGCCATTGATAAACTGCAGCAGCACATAACCCGACAGCAGCATTGACAAGCCGACACCACCGCTGGTGATCCAATGCGCGCCGGCGCGACCGATACGCGAACCCAGAAAACCGGCGATGATTGCGCCAATCAGGGGCGCCAGCACGATAAGGAGATATATCTTGTCCATGCTTAACCCTTGAGAGTATCCAGATCTTCAACATTAATGGTGCGCTTGTTGCGGAACAGCACCACAAGAATCGCCAAGCCGATAGCAGCCTCTGCGGCCGCCACAGTCAGGATAAAGAACACAAACACCTGACCGGCGGTATCGCCCAGAAAATGGGAGAAGGCAATAAAGTTCATATTAACGGCCAGCAACATCAGTTCCACGCACATCAACAGAATGATGACATTCTTCCGGTTCAGGAAAATACCCGTCAAACTGAGTGAAAACAGTATTGCGCCGAGTATGAGATAGTCTGAAAGTGCAATCATGTCGGCTCCCATCAATCCTCTGTTTCCATCTTGATCACCCGCAGCCGATCGGCCTTTTTCACACGAACCTGCAGTGAAGGGTTCTGATACTTGGTCTCAGGACGCCTGCGCATGGTCAGTCCGATAGCGGCAATAATGCCCACCAGCAGGATGACCGCCGCCACTTCAAAGGGATACATGTAGACGGTATAGAGCACACTACCCAACTCTTCCGTATTGTTGTAACTGGCTGCACGCGCCACTGGAGCCGGTACCTGGTCAAGGCCGAAGTTCGATGGACCCACCACCATAAAGATCTCGATCGTCATCACCAGCGCCACCAGCGCGCCGACCGGCATATAGCGGATGAACCCGGCCCGCAGTGTGGCGAGATCAATATCCAGCATCATCACGACGAACAGGAACAGCACCATGACCGCCCCGACATAGACGAGAATCAGCACAATGGCCAGAAACTCCGCCTCCGCCAGTAGCCAGATGCCGGCACTGGAGAAAAACGCCAGCACCAGAAACAGGGCCGAATGCACAGGATTGCGCCGTGTGATGACCATTGTGGCGGCAAACACCAGGATGGCCGCGAACAGATAAAAGACAAACTTCTCGAATGTCATGGGTTATTCCAGTTTCAGTTTTTAAAAACCACTATTACCGATACTTGCCGTCTGCACGAATGCATTCAGCCAGTGCCGCTTCATGTTTATCACCAACAGCCAGCAGCTTTTCCTTGGTCATGACGGCGTCCTGACGGTTTTCAAAGTGGTACTCGTAGATCGGTGTTTCGACAATCGCGTCGACCGGGCACGCCTCCTGGCAATAACCGCAGAAGATGCACTTGAAGAGATCGATGTCATAGCGCGAGGTTCGCCGCGACCCGTCTGGAAGCGGTGGTGACACCTCAATGGTGATCGCCACTGCTGGGCAGGTCGCCTCGCACAGTTTGCAGGCGATGCAACGCTCCTCACCATTCTCATACCGCCGCAAGGCATGCAACCCCCGGAAGCGCGGCGAAATCGGTGCCTTCTCCTCAGGATACTGAACCGTAAACTTCTTTTTGAACAGGTATCCGCCGGTCACCCTCAAACCCTTGAGGAGTTCCAGCATGGCTAGACTTTTGATGTAATCGCTCAGCATTTTCATCTTTCATCCAACCTCAGCTAAACCAGGCAAATTGGTAGACGACCATCAACCCGACCACCAGAATCCAGACAATGGTGATAGGAATGAAAACCTTCCATCCCAGACGCATGATCTGGTCATAGCGATACCGCGGGAACGTGGCGCGGAACCAGAGGAAGAAGAAGCCGGCAAACGCGGTCTTCAGGAACAACCAGTGGATACCATCACCCAGCAGGAACACGCCATCCACCCAACTTGCAGGCAGTGGCGACAACCAGCCACCCAGGAACAGCAGCGCTGTCAGGGCGGATATCAGGATCATGTTGGCATATTCACCGAGGAAGAATACGGCAAACGGCATACCGGAGTATTCCACGTGGAAACCGGCAACGATCTCCGACTCACCCTCGGCCACATCAAACGGCGCGCGGTTGGTTTCGGCGACACCGGAGATGAAATAGATCAGGAACAGCGGGAACAACGGCAACCAGAACCAACCGAAGATACCGGCATCGCTCTGCTGGGCCCGTACGATCTCACCCAGGTTGAGGCTACCGGCCGCTACCAGCACCCCGACCAGGGCAAAACCCATGGCGATCTCATAAGCCACGATCTGCGCCGCCGAGCGCATCGCACCGAGAAAAGCGTACTTGGAGTTGGACGCCCAGCCGGCGATGATGACGCCATACACGCCGATCGAGGTAAGCGCCAGGATATAGAGCAGTCCGGCGTTCAGATCAGCCAGCACCAGGCCATCGGAAAACGGGAACACCGCCCAGGCGGCGAGCGCCGGACCCAGGGTCAACAGGGGCGCGATCAGAAACAGGACCTTGTTGGCCTTGGTCGGGATCACGATCTCCTTGAACATCAGCTTGACGGCGTCGGCGATCGGCTGCAACCAACCTTTGGGGCCAACGCGGTTAGGACCGATACGCACCTGCATGTAGCCGATGAGCTTGCGCTCTGCGTAGGTAAAGTAGGCCACGCAGAGCATCAGCGGCGCGACGATTACCACGATTTTAATCAGAATCTGCAGAACGATCAGATTCGTGCCCAGCCATTCCCAGAAAGTTATCAATGAATCCATCGCTTAAACCTTCTCCAGGGTCACTTCACCAAACTGTGCGCCAAGCATCTCACTACCGGCCAGCGCGGCGGGTATACGGACACAACCGTTTGGTACGTTGGGGTCAATAAATATCGGCAGTTGGGCGCGGTTGCCATCCTGTACAGCAATGGCAGATGCACCGGCGGCGAGCCCCTGTCGGACTGCTTCGTCACTGTTTATATAGATACCGGCCGGTATAGCATCGTGGGTCTGCTGCAGCGATGCCGCGTGTCGCACCAGCGAATCCAGCGCGTAGATCGGCACGTCACCAACTCGCTGCAGCGCATCGGTGACCGTTTGGGGTTTCAGGCCAGTCGCGTCACCGGTCATATTATCAGGCGTCACACCTGCAATTGCCGTCCTGATCTCCGCCAACACCTCTTCCGAACTGATATAGTCGAAGCCCGGAACCTCCAGCAGATTTCCCAGCACGCGCAGCACCTTCCAGGCAGGACGGGTATTGCCAACCGGGGTGATGACACCAGCAAACGACTGTAATTGACCGGCTGCGTTGACATAGCTGCCCGAGGTCTCCACAAACAGGGCGGTCGGCAGCAGTACATCGGCAACAGCATCCAGATCGGCGCTTCGGTAGGCGGTCGTTGCCACCACAAACCCGGCCTGTTCAAAGGCGTTGCTGGCTTTGGCCGGATTCCACAGATCCAGACCCGGCTGAATACCCATCAGCAGATAGGCCTTGCGCGGTTGCTCAAGCATCGCCTGCGCATCATTACCCTCGGTACCCACGACACCGACCAGCCGTGCACCTACGCTGTTCACCGCTTCCGGCAGATAGCCGAGGTTCACATCACACGACTTGGCGATGGCGGCTGCCAGTGAGCGCAGGATAGCGAAGTCACCATGTGCAGTCGCCAGATTCCCCAGCAGCACGGTACCGTTTGCTGCCGATTTCAGACTGTCGGCGATGGCCTGGTGTTGTTCGGAAACAACGGCTTGATCAATCAGTGCACCGTTGGCACCCGCCGCTTTGGCCACCGCCGCCAGCTCGTCGAGCATCGCCTTTGGCGTGACGACCAGCTGTTGGGCCACATAATTCAGATCCAGCGCAAGTGGATTGATGAAACTGATTTTGGCGTCTTCCAGCGCAGCCTTGCGCAGACGATGCCCCAGAAGCGGCTGCTCCTTACGGATATTGCTGCCGATCAGCAGGGCGGCATCCAGCTTCTCCAGCGCCTCGATCGATTGCCCCAGCCAGGGGACACGGGGCTCTTCGCCACGGAAGTCGCCCTGGCGAAGACGGCTGTCGATCGCCTCGCTGCCCAGGGCCCTGACCAGCTTCTGCGCCAGGAACAGCTCTTCCAGGGTCGAGGCAGGAGAGAGCAGTGCGCCCAGATCGGCACCGGCCGCCTTCAGGCCCTTGACGGTCTCGGTCAAGGCCTCGTCCCAGCTCGCCTCCGTCCACTCTCCATTCTTCTTGATCATGGGAGAAGTGAGGCGCTGCTCGCTGTAAACACCTTCATAACTGAACCGGTCACGATCCGAGATCCAACACTCGTTGACCGCCTCGTTCTCTTTCGGGACCACCCGGATCAGCTCATTGCGGCGTACATGCACATGAACATTGGAACCGACCGAATCATGCGGGGCGATGGTGTCGCGCTGGATCATTTCCCAGGCACGCGCCTTGAACTGCGACGGCTTGGAAGTCAGGGAGCCGACCGGACAGACATCGATAATGTTGCCAGAAAGCTCCGAATCCACACTCTTCTCTACATAAGTGCCGATGGTCATGTGTTCACCGCGACCGGTGGCGCCCAGTTCGCGGATACCGGCAATCTCGGCACCAAAGCGGACGCAGCGCGTACAGTGAATGCAGCGGGTCAGGTCGGTGGTGATCAGCGGACCGATATCCTTGTCCTTGACGATGCGCTTGCCTTCGACGAAACGCGAGATATCACTGCCGTATCCCATGGAGATATCCTGCAGCTCGCACTCGCCGCCCTGATCACAGATCGGGCAATCCAACGGGTGGTTAATCAGCAGAAACTCCATGGTCCCTTTCTGTGCCGCCAGCGCGACAGGGGAGCGGGTAAACACCTTCATCCCGTCATTCACCGGCGTCGCACAGGCTGGTAGTGGTTTGGGCGCACGCTCAACCTCAACCAGACACATCCTGCAGTTCGCGGATATGGAGAGTTTCTTGTGATAACAGAAACGAGGGATATCGATGCCGGCGGCGTCGGTCACCTCGATCAGCATCTGACCGGGCTTGGCCTGAATCGCCTCGCCATCTATCTCGATTATAATCGTCTGGTCTTCAGACATTGATTTAGTTCTCTAACCAGTAGCCGTAATTAACGTTCAATGCAAAACGCGGCCTCAGCCAACCATGCATTTCTTGTGTTCAATGTGATACTCGAACTCGTGCCGGAAGTGCTTCAACATGCCTTGCACCGGCATGGCGGCAGCATCGCCCAGGGCACAGATGGTGCGGCCGGCGATCTTCTGTGTAACATCATCCAGTAAGGCCAGGTCTTCGGGACGTCCCTCACCCCGTTCGATTCGGCTGACTACGCGGTAGAGCCAGCCGGTGCCTTCGCGGCAGGGAGTACACTGGCCGCAGGACTCCTCAAAATAGAAGTAGGACATGCGTTCCAGCACCTTGACCATGCAGTTGGTGTCATCCAGCACGATAACGGCGCCCGAACCAAGCATGGAACCGGCCTTGGCAATAGCGTCATAATCCATGGTCAGGTCCATCATCTGGTCACCCGGAATGATGGGCGCGGAAGATCCGCCGGGGATGACGGCCTTGATCTTGCGGCCGTCTTTCATACCGCCCGCCATCTCCAGCAGGGTCGAAAACGGCGTACCGAGAGGTATTTCAAACACACCCGGATTATTCAGATTGCCGGAGATGGAGAACAGTTTGGAGCCGCCGCTGTTTTCCACACCCAGTTGTTTGAACCACTCGCCGCCCTTCTCCATGATGACCGGAACGGAGGCCAGTGACTCGGTGTTATTGATAATGGTCGGCCGGCCATAAAGTCCGAAATGAGCCGGAAACGGCGGCTTGTAACGGGGCTGACCCTTCTTGCCTTCGATGGACTCCAGCAAGGCGGTCTCCTCGCCACAGACATAGGCGCCGCCGCCCAGGTGCGAATGGAGCTGGAAATCAAACCCCGAACCAAGCAGATTGTCGCCCAGAAAACCGGCCGCCCGCGCCTCTTCCAGTGCCGCCTCGAAGCGCTCGTAAGGCTCCCAGAACTCGCCACGGATATAGTTGTAACCCACGGTGGCGCCGATGGCATAACCGGCGATAATCATACCCTCGATCAGCTGATGCGGGTTATAGCGCAGGATATCGCGATCCTTGAAAGTACCGGGTTCGCCCTCATCCGAGTTGCACACCACATACTTCTGACCCGGCGCATTGCGGGAGATGAAGCTCCATTTCAGACCGGTCGGGAATCCGGCGCCGCCACGACCGCGCAGGCCGGAGGACTTGACCTCCTCGATCACCTGCTCCGGCGGAATTTTCTCCTTGAGGATCTTGATCAGTGCGGAGTAGCCGCCACGGCTCTGGTAGGTCTCCAGCAGCCAGGGGCGCTCAAGATCATTGTTTCTGAGACAGACTTCGTTTGCCATGATGCTTACTCCAGCCCGTCCAGAATGGAATCGACCAGTTCCGGGGTCAGATTCTCGTAGTATTTGGTGCCGATCTGGAACATCGGTGCGCCGCCACAGGCACCCAGGCACTCGACCTCTTTCAGGGTGAACCTTCCATCTTCCGTGGTCTCTCCCAGCGTGATGCCGAGCCTCTTCTCCATGTGATCAACCAGCTTGTCGGAACCGTTGATCATGCAGGAGACATTGGTACAGACACAGACCTTGTGCTTGCCCACCTTCTTGTGCTCGTACATGGAGTAGAAAGTGGCCACTTCATAAACGGCGATGGGTGGCATATCCAGATAGGCGGCCACCTTATCCATCAACTCCTGGGTGAGATATCCACCGTTGGCATCCTGCACGATGCGCAACGCGGCCATTACCGCGGACTGCTGCCAGCCTTCCGGGTATTTGGCAACCCAGGTATCGATCTCCGCCCGTATTTCCGCCGGGAACAGCTGCTCCTTGTTCTCAGACGGCTTGACCGTAGTCATTGGTGAATTCTTGAAACCCATCAGCGATCAATCTCCCCGAATACGACATCCATGGTGCCGATCACCGCCACCACGTCGGCCAGCATATGGCCTTTTACCATCTCATCCATTGCCGCCAGATGCGGAAAACCGGGAGCACGAATCTTCAATCGGAACGGTTTATTGCTGCCATCGGAAACCACGTAGCAACCGAACTCGCCCTTGGGCGCCTCGACGGCGGCATAAGCCTCTCCGGCGGGTGGGCAGTAACCCTCGGTAAAGAGTTTGAAATGGTGAATCAGACTCTCCATATCACCCTTCATATAGTCACGGGCCGGCGGCGAGATCTTATGATCCTCGACAATCACCGGGCCTGAATTCTCACGCAACCACTGGACACACTGCTTGATAATGCGCGTGGACTGGCGCAACTCCTCGACCCGCACCAGGTAGCGGTCATAGCAGTCGCCATTCACGCCCACAGGGATATCGAAATCAACCTTGTCGTAGGCGGCGTAAGGCTGTTTTTTACGCAGATCCCAGGCCAACCCTGAACCACGTACCATGGGACCGCTGAATGAGAGCTGCTTGGCGCGCTCCGGCGTCACCACGCCGATACCGACCGTGCGCTGCTTCCAGATCCGATTGTCCGTCAACAGGGTCTCATATTCGTCTACCAACCCTGGAAAACGGTTGGCAAAATCCTCAATGAAGTCGAGCAGCGACCCCTGACGGGTCTCATTCTTGCGCGCAATATCGGCGTCACTGCGGAACTGATTATTGGCATAGCGCGGCATCACTTCCGGCAGATCACGATAAACCCCGCCTACCCGATAATAGGCGGCGTGCATGCGCGCACCCGAGACTGCTTCGTAGCAGTCCATCAGATCCTCGCGCTCGCGAAAGGCATAGAGGAATACAGTCATGGCACCGACGTCCAGCGCATGCGTTCCCAGCCACATCAGGTGATTGAGAATCCGGGTGATCTCGTCGAACATGGTGCGAATATATTTGGCCCGCACAGGGACCTGAACACCCAGCAGTTTCTCCACCGCCATGACATAGCCATGCTCACTACACATCATGGAGACGTAATCGAGCCGATCCATATAAGGAATCGTCTGATTAAAAGGTTTACTCTCGGCCAGCTTCTCGGTCGCTCGGTGCAACAACCCAATGTGCGGGTCGGCGCGCTCAATCACTTCGCCGTCCATCTCAAGAACCAGACGCAGCACACCATGCGCAGCTGGATGCTGGGGGCCGAAGTTAAGGGTATAGTTACGAATCTCAGGCATCTGTAGAGTCCTGCTGTGCATTGGACACAAATCGGTTATCTTCGCGAATCACCTTCGGCACCAGCACACGGGGATCAAGAGAAACCGGCTCGTAGATCACCCTCCCATGTTCCGCGTCGTAGCGCATCTGGACATTGCCTTCGAGGGGGAAGTCCTTGCGGAATGGATGACCGACAAACCCATAGTCGGTCAGGATACGGCGCAGATCCGGATGACCGCTGAACATTATTCCGTACAGATCAAAGGCCTCACGCTCAAACCAGTCGGCCCCGCGCCAGATATCCACCACGGAATCGATGATCGGCTGGGTGGCATCGACAAAGGTTCTTAGTCTCAGGCGCTGATTGTGCGCCATCGACAGGAGATGATAGACCACAGCAAAGCGATCGTTTTCGCCGCGCGCGGATACATCAATAATATGTCGATCCACACCACGAGAGAATCCTGCCGCCGAGGCTTCCTGGGTCATCCATTCGGATTCACCATAACCGGCGTAATCAACACCGCAAGCATCGACCAGCTCTTCAAACAGAAAGGCCTCGTCATCACGGAGTTCCGTGGCGATGCTCAACAGATGCTCCCTGGGGATCACCATCGTGACTTCACCCAGTGCGAAGGTCACCACGCAACCTTTTGATGCATAGCGTTCAACCAGATTGGCCTGCAGTGTCTCGTGGCGAAGCTGGGATTTCGTCTTGACAGTTTCGTTCATTAATCCGACTCACCTAGTCCTGACGCGCGATAGTGCTGGTACGTTTGATTTTTTCCTGCAACTGGATGATGCCGTAAAGGAGTGCCTCGGCAGTGGGCGGACAACCCGGTACGTAGACATCCACCGGCACCACACGATCACACCCACGCACCACGGAGTATGAATAGTGATAGTAACCGCCGCCATTGGCGCAGGAGCCCATGGAGATCACCCAGCGGGGTTCGGCCATCTGGTCATAGACTTTGCGCAGTGCCGGCGCCATCTTGTTGACCAATGTGCCCGCCACAATCATCACGTCGGACTGACGGGGACTGGGGCGAAAAATAATCCCAAATCGATCCATGTCATAGCGCGCTGCCGCTGCATGCATCATCTCAACCGCGCAACAGGCGAGACCGAAGGTCATAGGCCAGAGGGAGCCGGTACGCGCCCAGTTGATCAACTTGTCTGCGCTTGTGGTGATGACACCCTTTTCAAGTATGCCTTCTACTCCCATTCCAGGGCCCCTTTCTTCCACTCGTAAATAAACCCGACAACCAGCACACCCAGAAAGACGGTCATGGCAACAAGTCCAACCATGCCGATTTTGTCCAGGACGATGGCCCAGGGAAACAGAAAAGCAATCTCGAGATCAAAAATAATGAACAGAATGGCGACCAGGTAATACCTGACATCAAACTTCATGCGGGCATCTTCGAATGCCTCGAAACCACATTCATAAGGAGACAGCTTTTCGCTATCAGGACGTCTTGTGCCAAGCATGAACCCCATCGCCACCATGACGACCCCGACAATCAGGCCGACACCGATAAACACCAGAACGGGTAGATAACTCTCTAACATGTGCTTTCGTCCTTTTCACCAGGCACCCCCTTTACAGTGGTCCCAGCCGTAAGATTAACGGGGCGAAATAGTAGAGCAGCTGACTTGATCTGTCAAGCTTATGGAGATAATAAAAAACTTTATAATCAACCACTTATGGTTGATTTTATTAACAAAAAACGGCACCACCCCAACGGGTGGCACCGTTCTTTCAGTATGGTGCCGATGGCCGGATTTGAACCGGCACGGCTTGCGCCACTACCCCCTCAAGATAGCGTGTCTACCAATTTCACCACATCGGCATAGGGCCAGCTCCAGCCCATCTGAATCATCTCATTCTGTTACCTTCGGCTGCTCGCCGTTGTCTGTCGTTACAGACGGAACCACCGGCACTTCAACGGCGCCGCCGGCCGTACCTGGAATTGCAGGGACTTCAGACACCGGCTCTGGCTTGGACACCGGAATCTCCACCGCCGGGCTCGAATCTTCAATCATCAACCCAGGGCGCTCAACCGCCTGCATGGAGAACCAGCCCATACCCAGGCTGGTCAGGAAGAAAAGGGTTGCCAGCAGCGCCGTGGCCCGACTTAAAAAATTGGCTGAACCTGCAGCACCGAAGACCGTGCCTGATGAACCGGAGCCAAAAGCCGCGCCCGCATCAGCCCCCTTGCCGTGCTGCATCAGCACGAGACCAATGACACCAACCGCCAGGAAAAGATGGACTACGACCAGAATTGTTTGCATTCGGGCTTCCGTTGTATCGCTGAAAATTCAAAGCGCGCATTGTACATGATGCAGTTGCGAGAAAGAAGTCACATCGGCATCAAAAGTCTAAATTTCTGAGGTTTTTCCCGCAGACAATCCGGACAATCATCCTAAACAACAGGAATGATAGCACCGGATTTTACGGGTTATCAGTTGGCTGCCGTGCAGATTCCCAGAAAGTCGCCGGCATCAAGCGATGCTCCGCCAACCAGGCCTCCATCAATATCCGGCTTGGCGATCAGCTCCTGGGCGTTACCGGGTTTCATACTGCCGCCATAAAGTATACGCAAGCCGTCCGCTACTCCCGCATCATGTTCGGCAACACGATTACGGATAAAGGCATGTACCTCCTGCGCCTGATCGGGCGTCGCTGTTTCACCGGTTCCAATAGCCCATACCGGCTCATAGGCCACCACACCATCAGCAAGGGCGGCAACCCCTTCCAGGTCGATGACCGCATCCAGTTGACGGGCGACAACCGACTCGGTAATTCCCTGCTCCCGCTCGGCAAGGGTTTCCCCAACGCACAGTATGGGAACCAACCCTGCCGCACGGGCCGCGGCAAACTTGCGCGCCACCAGTTCATCACTCTCGGCATGGTAGGCACGCCGCTCGGAATGACCAACGATGACATATTTGCACCCAAAATCCTGCAGCATCGAGGTGGCGATCTCACCGGTATAGGCGCCGGATGATTCTGCCGAAACATCCTGCCCCCCCCAGGCAACGGCGGTGCCCTGCAACTGCTGCTGAACAGCCGGCAGATAGATGGCCGGTGCGCAAACCGCCACTTCGGCTCGTCGCACATCAGCCATACCTGCCTTAATGCCCTGGAGCAGCAGACCGATGCTCTCGAGGGAGCCATTCATTTTCCAGTTACCCGCAACGAGTGGTTGACGCATCGTTCTCTCCTGACTGGCGGCCTTAATCGGACCAACGCCAGTGATGGTTTTCGGAATCAACTAAAGGAAAAAAGTCTATCCACCGGGCCGGGTGAAATCAAATCAACAAATGGTATAGATGGGATCAGTTCTCCCTATGGAAGCACGTTATCGCTCCCCAGGCAGGTCGAGCAGTTTGTAGCCCGGATGAAGCCCGCCACACGAAAGCCCGACAGACACGCAACCCCAGGCGGGCGTAATCCGGGGCATTGCCCGGAGCCTGACCCAAACCCCGGATTACGCCGCCGCGACCACAGGTGGGCATTCCGATTACGGTGATGGCGGCTTCATCCGGGCTACGGCTATTTTCCGACAGTACCCTGGAAGTTAATCCTGTCAGCCAGGCGTCGGCATGTTACCGTCGCCTCAGATCGAGACCGTTCGCCTGCTGTTCGCTGCCGGCGCGCTCACAAGCAGATCCAGGGCATCAACTATCTGCTGTGACAGGTTCTGGACCTGCCCATCATCCGGACCTTCCACCGTTACCCTGATCAGTGGCTCGGTGCCGGAAGGTCGCAGCAATACACGCCCCGACCCGGCAAGTGCATCCTCGGCGGCGGCGACCGCCTGTTGCACTGACTCGGCAGCCATCAGTTCTACAGCCGGCACACTGCCCAGCTTTACATTCCGGGTTATCTGCGGAAACTTCTGGTAGCCGTCACGCAATTCATGCAGTGTCCGGCCGCTCTTGTTGATTTCCGCCAGTACCTGCAGCGCTGAAATAATACCGTCACCGGTGGTGGTACGATCCAGACAGATGATATGTCCCGACGGCTCCCCCCCCAGGCACCAGCGTTCCAACTGCAGCCGTTCCAGGATATAGCGATCCCCCACATCGGTGCGCACCAGTTCGATGCCATGTTCATTCAAGGCATGCTCGAGTCCGAAGTTGGTCATTTTCGTCCCGACCACTCCACCATTCAGGATACCCCGGCGCAGCCGGGAACAGGCGATGATATAAAGAATGTCATCACCATCCAGTACGGAACCTTTGGCATCCACCATGATCAGGCGGTCACCATCACCATCCAGGGCAATCCCCAGATCGGCCTGCTGTTTCAGCACCTCTTTCTGCAGGGTTTCGATATGGGTAGAACCGACACCCGCGTTGATATTCAGCCCATCGGGTTCGGCACCGATGGCAATAACCTCGGCACCCACCTCCCTGAAAACATGTGGTGCAATGTGATAAGTGGCACCATGGGCGCAGTCCACAACGATCCTCATCCCTTTGAAACTCATGGTCCAGGGGATAGTGCTTTTGCAAAATTCGATATAACGACCCGCGGCGTCACTGACCCGATACGCCTTGCCCAGCTGTTCGGATTCAACCGTGGTCATCGGTTTATCCAGTTCCTGCTCGATCGCAAGCTCTACCTCATCCGGCAGTTTTTTGCCTTCGCTGGAAAAGAACTTGATGCCGTTGTCACAATGGGGGTTGTGCGAGGCGCTGATAACAATACCCGCCTGCGCATGCAGGGTACGGGTCAAATAGGCAATACCGGGGGTTGGCATGGGACCCAGCAGATGTATATCCACACCCGCGGCAACCAATCCGGCCTCCAGCGCCGACTCCAGCAGATAGCCGGAGATCCGGGTATCCTTACCGATCAGCACCTTGCTGCCCCTGCCGTTGCCCAGTACCCGCCCTGCGGCCCAACCGAGGCGCATGACGAATTCCGGTGTTATTTTTCCCTCGCCGACACGGCCGCGAATGCCATCGGTTCCAAAGTATTTCCGTTTCAAGGCGTTCCCCTCTATCCCTGCAAATCATCAAATAAAGTTAAAACATGTTTATCGGATTATGCTGCGCTAATCGGCCTACGATCTAACCCGCTCCACATCCCGGTTGTATGTTGGGTTAACCGAAGATGTAACCCAACAACCTTGCCGCTGATCGCGACAACAGTGCACTACCGAATATCTTTGCCAATCGGGCGCATAATGGTTGGTTATATCGCTTCAACCACCATCAAAAGAGGTACCATTTACACAACTGCCATAACCGCCTGTGCCATACGCACGGCATCGGCAGTCGCCTTTACATCATGGGTACGAATAATCGCTGCGCCCCGCTCCACCGCCATGACGGCACAGGCCAACCCACCAAACAACCGCTGATCTACAGGGGCATCACTCAGTACCGTACCGATCATCGATTTTCTGGAAATACCCACCAGCAGGGGAAGTTGCAACTCACTAAACCGATCCAGCTGACGCAGCAGCGTAAGATTGTGCTGCAACGACTTACCGAACCCAAAGCCGGGATCAAGCAACAGTCTGTTTCTGGGGATACCTTCCGCCAGACAGGCATCGACGCGCAACTGCAGAAACTTCATCACATCCACCACAACATCCCGATACTGCGGATCATGCTGCATGGTACGGGGCAACCCCTGCATATGCATCAGGCAGACCGGCACATCCAGTGCCTTTGCGGCGGCCAACGCCCCCTCATCGCGCAACGCCATCACATCATTGATCAGTCCTGCGCCGACCGCTACCGCTTGGCGCATAACTGTTGCCTTGTTGGTATCCACCGAGATCGGGACTGCTATTTCAGACGCAATGGCCTCGATAATGGGAATAACCCGATCCAGCTCCTCTTGCTCTGAAACCGCCTGCGCACCAGGGCGGGTGGACTCTCCCCCGATATCGAGGAGATCCGCGCCCTCGGCCACCATGGCGCGCGCCCGTCCCAAGGCAGCATCACGGGAAATAAAATCACCCCCATCCGAAAAGGAGTCGGGGGTGATATTAAGTATGCCCATGACGCGCGGGCGATCAAGGTCGATACGGCGTCCGGCGCAGTCGAGGATCGTCATAGCGAACGGCGGCCTGATCGGGCGACAGGTTAGTGCTGTCCGGCAGGACCACCAATTCCATCGGGAGAATCACCCTTGGGTTTATCCACCACATCGGTCTTTAAACCATCACCACCGGATTTGGGCGGCAGGTCCGAATCATCAATCCAGTCTGCTGGAGGCTGAGGGCGTTTGCCGGACATGATGTCATTGATCTGTGCACTATCGATGGTTTCATACTTCATCAGTGCCTCAGCCATGAGGTGCAGTTTGTCCATGTTCTCCTCGATAATCCGTAGCGCCCTGGCATAATTGCGGTCAATGAAGCTGTGCACCTCTTCATCAATGGCATGAGCCGTCTCATCCGACACATTCTTGTGTTGGGTAACGGAACGGCCCAGGAAAACCTCTTCCTCCTCTTCGCCATACATCAATGGCCCGAGACGGTCCGAGAGGCCCCACTTGGTGACCATGCTGCGCGCAATGCTGGTGGCACGCTGGATATCGTTGGAGGCACCGGTGGTGACCATATCCTTGCCGAACACCAACTCTTCGGCCACACGACCGCCGAACAGGCTGGAGATCTGGCTCTCCAGATGCTCTTTGCTATGGCTGTAACGGTCCTCTTCCGGGAGGAACATGGTGACGCCCAGGGCGCGGCCACGCGGGATGATGCTCACCTTGTAAACCGGATCATGGGAAGGGACGATACGTCCCACAATGGCGTGCCCCGCTTCATGGTAGGCGGTAAGCCTCTTATCATCTTCACTCATGACCATGGACTTGCGCTCGGCACCCATCATGATCTTGTCCTTGGCCCGTTCCATTTCGGCCATCTCCACCATGCGCTTGTTGGCACGGGCGGCGAACAGCGCCGCCTCGTTGACCAGATTGGCGAGATCGGCACCCGAGAAGCCCGGCGTACCGCGTGCGATCAGTGCCGGCTTCACATCATCCGAGGCGGCTACCTTGCGCAGGTGCACTTTAAGAATCTGTTCCCGTCCACGTACATCTGGTAGCGGCACTACCACTTGGCGGTCGAACCGGCCCGGGCGCAGCAGCGCAGGGTCCAGTACATCGGGACGGTTGGTCGCCGCGATAACGATGACCCCCTCGTTGCCCTCAAACCCATCCATCTCCACCAGCAGTTGATTGAGTGTCTGCTCACGCTCATCGTGCCCACCGCCAAGACCGGCGCCACGATGACGGCCGACCGCGTCAATCTCATCGATAAAGATGATACAGGGAGCATGTTTCTTCGCCTGCTCAAACATGTCGCGCACACGGGAGGCGCCGACACCGACGAACATCTCGACAAAATCGGAGCCGGAGATGGTAAAGAACGGTACCTTCGCCTCGCCCGCAATGGCCTTGGCCAGCAGGGTCTTACCGGTACCGGGTGAGCCGACCATCAGCACACCCTTGGGGATCTTGCCACCGAGCTTCTGGAATTTGGATGGATCACGCAGAAACTCGACCATTTCCGAGACCTCATCCTTGGCCTCCTCGACACCGGCAACATCAGCAAAAGTGACCTTGACCTGATCCTCGCCCAGCATGCGGGCCTTGCTCTTACCGAAGGACATAGCCCCCCGACCGGCACCACCGCCCTGCATTTGGCGCATGAAGAAGATCCACAGGCCGATCAGGATGAATAGCGGGAACCAGTTGATCAGGATGGTCATCAGGATCGAGGGTTTATCCGGTGGGGTGGCAACAATTTGCACATTGTTGTTCAGCAGATCACCCACCAGTCCGTCATCACCCGGACTGTAGGTTGAGAAGGTGGCGCCGGAGGTCAGGGTACCCTTGATTTCGCGGCCATCGATGTTCACCTTCTGAACCGCGCCACTCTTAACCTGGGCAATAAAATCCGAATAGGACAGCGCATTCGTCTGCGAGGTCTGGGTGGAAAAATTGTTAAATACTGACATCAAAACGATCGCGATGATCACCCAGAGAATCAGATTTTTTGCCATATCATTCAAGGTCAAAACCCTCTACATAACTACCCATGCCGAGAAAATCCCTACACTACCCTCGACGCTTTCCGGCCCCTTGCAGTAATGACCACAGGAACCGGCCATAATTCAACTGGTTATCACCAAATCGGGCGATCTACAGTACTATACATTATAGCGCCTCGCCACCAGATACACCTCTCGGCTCTGGGGCCGCGACGCGGCGGGCTTGCGCGTTACCACTTTAGCAAAGCTGCTGCGCAACTCCCGTAGATACTGATCGAACCCCTCCCCCTGAAAAACCTTTACCACGAAACCACCTCCCGGACGCAACACTTCACGCGCATATTCCAGAGCCAGTTCACACAGATACATGGCGCGGGGCTGATCGACAGCGCTCATACCACTCACATTGGGGGCCATATCAGAGATTACAAGATCCACCGGTCGCCCCGCCAGCAGGGTTCGCAACTGCTCCACAGACGCATCCTCACGGAAATCGCCCTGGATGAACTCGACATCCGGAAGCGGATTCATCGGCAGTATATCCAGGGCAAACACCTGGCCGGCGGTGCCCACCAGCTTGACCGCCGCCTGGGACCAGCCTCCCGGCGCCGCACCAAGATCCACGACCACTTGCCCCGGACAAAACAGGTTATCTTTTTCCTGTAATTCCAATAGCTTGAAGGCGGCACGGGAGCGATACCCCTCGGCCTGGGCACGCTTCACATAGGCGTCATTGAAATGACGATCCAGCCACTGGTGACTGCTTTTGCTTTTTTTCATCTGACCTACTTAATATCAGTATCCGGACCCTGCGGTGAGCGGATATCCTCAGCATTGCAGCCCGGATGACGCCGCCACCATTAAAATCAGACTAACCACGTATGCCCACCGCGGCGCAATCCAGGGGTGGGGCGGACGCCGAGTAATGCCGCGAATACCGCCCGCCCGGGGTTGCCTGTCTGTTGGGCTTTCGTGGGGCGGGCTCCATCCAGGCGACAAACTGCAAAAAGAACTCAATTATCATTAAGAGTGTCGGGTTACCTATAACTACGTTAGAATGCGCGGCCTTTCAAGAGCGACCGGAGCCCGTGATGCCGCTGACAAAAAAACAGATCCGTCAACTGAAGAGCCTGGTGCATCACCTCAATCCCGTGGTGATCATTGGCCAGAACGGCCTGACCGATGCGGTGTTCAAAGAACTTGATATCACCTTGAGCACGCATGAGCTGATCAAGGTCAGGTTGAACGCCGGGGACCGGGAAGAACGCCGGGAGATGATCGACAGGATATGTACCCACTGTGGCGCCGAACTGGTGCAGAGCATCGGCCATGTAGCGGCCTTCTTCAGACGCAATCCGGACAAGCCGGTCATTTCCCTGGGCCAGGACTGAGCCAGCCCGAACCCAGCCGAATCCGCCGTGGGGGCAGGCCCCTGTGCCTGCCCTCTCCAACCGGCATACCGCGTACCCGGGCAACCACGGGGGGTGCCCCTACTCCCATCCATGGAGTCGTGCGGCATAAGCCCATCCCTGCACAAAACCAAAAGGGGGCTTTCGCCCCCTCTCGATGGAATCCAGCACTCCGCTATTCGTAACGAACCTCGAGTATCTCCATGTGCCGTAGGCCATTCGGGGTCTGAACCGCCGCCTCGTCACCCACCGATTTGCCGATCAGAGCACGCGCCATGGGGGAACTGACCGAAATCAGTCCCTGCTTGATATCCGCCTCGTCATCACCGACGATCTGGAAGGTGTGCTCGGCATCCTCCTCCTCCTCATACACGTCGACGGTGGCGCCAAAAATCACCCGGCCACCTGCATCGATGCTCTTCACGTCGATGATCTGGGCATGGGAGAGCTTGGACTCGATATCCTTGATTCTCCCCTCGATGAAACCTTGCTGCTCACGTGCGGCGTGATACTCGGCATTCTCCTTAAGATCTCCGTGGGCGCGCGCCTCGGCGATCGCCTGGATCACTTTCGGACGTTCGACCTGCTTCAGCTGGGTCAACTCAGTCCGAAGATTCTCCGCACCTCTGACTGTCAGGGGCACCTTGCTCATACTCTAAACCTCATCTCTGTTCACTATCCAGGCATCCAACCGGAAGCCACAATTCCCGGTCAGTGCAGGTCCTGCAGACGATTGACATTAGTACTGTCCGCCTGCTTCAACGCCAGACAGATCGCCTCGCCACCGGACATGGTGGTGGTATAGGTCACCTTGTGCTGAAGGGCGGAGCGCCGGATGGCGGCCGAATCGGCAATGGCCTTTTTCCCTTCCGTGGTATTGATAATCAGACGGAACTCATCATTTTTGATCATATCCACGATATGCGGACGACCTTCAGCCACCTTATTCACCCGCTCACACTCGATCCCATGATCCATGATCACCGTGCAGGTGCCGCCGGTGGCGGAGAGCTGAAAACCGAGCTGGTGCAGATCCCGCGCCACCGAGACAATACGCGCCTTGTCCTGCTCACGCACGGAGAGCAGGGCTCGGCCGGAGCGCGGTAACAGATCACCGCCCCCCTCCATCGCCTTGGCGAAGGCCTCGCCAAAGGTAGCGCCAACCCCCATCACCTCGCCGGTCGATTTCATCTCTGGCCCCAGCAAGGTATCGACACCGGGGAATTTGACAAACGGGAAGATCGCCTCTTTAACAAAGTAGTTCTCCGGGATCACCTCTTCGGTGAACCCCTGATCCTTGAGTGAGACGCCAGCCATGCAGCGGGCAGCGATCTTGGCCAGCTGCACACCGGTCGCCTTGGAGACGAACGGCACCGTGCGTGAGGCGCGGGGATTTACCTCCAGCAGATAGATCTCGTTATCCTTGATGGCAAACTGGGTGTTCATCAGACCCACCACCTTAAGCTCCAGCGCCATCCGGCGGATCTGTTCACGCATCCGGTCCTGAATCTCGGCAGACAGCGTATAGGGCGGCAGCGAGCAGGCGGAATCACCGGAGTGCACGCCGGCCTCCTCGATATGTTCCATGATGCCGCCGATCACCACGTCAGTACCGTCACAGATGGCGTCGATGTCCACCTCGATGGCATCGTTCAGGAAGCGGTCGAGCAATACCGGTGAGTCATTGGAGACGCTGACTGCATCGCGCATATAACGCCGCAGGTCATCCTCGTCATGGACAATCTCCATGGCGCGCCCGCCGAGCACGTAGGAAGGACGCACCACCAGGGGATAGCCTACCTCTTGCGCCAGCAACACGGCCTGCTCAGCCTCGGTTGCGGTACGATTGGGCGGCTGTTTCAGACCCAGTTTCTCCACCAGCTGCTGGAACCGCTCACGATCCTCGGCCAAGTCAATGGAGTCGGGCGAGGTACCGATAATGGACGCACCGGCCGCCTCCAGCGCCCGGGCCAGTTTGAGCGGGGTCTGCCCGCCATACTGAACAATCACGCCCAGCGGCTGTTCGACCTCAATCACCTCGAGCACATCTTCCAGGGTCAGAGGTTCGAAATAGAGCCGATCCGAGGTGTCGTAATCAGTGGAGACCGTCTCCGGGTTGCAGTTGACCATGATGGTCTCATAACCGTCTTCACGCATGGCGAAGGCGGCATGTACACAGCAGTAATCGAATTCAATACCCTGACCGATTCGGTTCGGGCCACCACCCAATACCATGATCTTTTTCTTGTCGGTCGGCTGCGCCTCGCACTCCTCCTCGTAGGTGGAGTACATGTAGGCGGTGCTGGTGGAGAACTCGGCGGCACAAGTGTCGACCCGCTTGAATACCGGGCGCACCCCGGCCTGCCAGCGTGCCGCACGGATTTTGTCCTGTTTGACATCAACCAGTTTGGCCAGACGCTCGTCGGAGAAGCCCTTGCGTTTGAGATAACGCAACCGATCGCCGTCCAGAGCCGACATGCCGCCAGCGCGCACATCGGCCTCGATCTGCACCAGTTCCTCGATCTGCACCAGGAACCAGGGATCGATTTTGGTTACCTCGAAAATATCATCCCGCGACATGCCGGAACGGAAGGCGTCCGCCACATACCAGAGCCGCTCCGCACCCGGTTCACGCAGTTCATGACGCAACGTGGTCTTGAGCTCTTCGGAATCCAGATCAACCACCTCGTCCAGGCCGCTCTTGCCGGTCTCCAGGCCGCGCAGCGCCTTCTGCAGCGACTCCTGGAAGGTGCGGCCGATGGCCATCACCTCACCCACCGATTTCATCTGGGTGGTCAGGCGATCCGGCGCGGCCGGGAACTTCTCGAAGGCGAAACGGGGGATCTTGGTCACCACGTAGTCGATGGATGGCTCGAATGACGCCGGGGTGGCACCGCCGGTGATTTCGTTGCGCAGTTCATCCAGGGTATAACCGACCGCCAGCTTGGCGGCGATCTTGGCAATCGGGAAACCGGTCGCCTTGGAGGCCAGGGCGGAAGAGCGGGAGACCCGGGGATTCATCTCGATAATGATCATGCGCCCGTCTTGCGGATTAATGGCGAACTGCACGTTGGAGCCACCGGTATCCACACCGATCTCGCGCAACACCGCCAGCGAGGCGTTACGCATGATCTGATACTCTTTGTCGGTCAGGGTCTGGGCCGGCGCCACGGTGATGGAATCACCGGTATGCACGCCCATCGGGTCCAGGTTCTCGATCGAACAGATGATGATGCAGTTGTCCTTGTGGTCGCGCACCACCTCCATCTCGTACTCTTTCCAGCCCAGCGCCGACTCCTCGATCAACAGCTCCCGGGTAGGTGACAGGTCCAGTCCACGCTCACAGATCTCGACGAACTCTTCCCGGTTGTAGGCGATACCACCGCCAGAGCCACCCATGGTGAACGAGGGTCGAATGATGGTGGGGAAGCCGATCTGCGCCTGCACCTGCAGCGCCTCTTCCATGCTGTGGGCGACTGCGGCCCGGGGCATGTCCAGGCCGATCTTCTGCATCGCCTGACGGAACAGGTCACGGTCCTCGGCCTTGTCGATCGCCTCGCGCGAAGCGCCGACCATCTCCACCTCGTACTTTTCCAGCACCCCTTCACGCACCAGATCCAGGGCGCAGTTCAGCGCCGTCTGCCCGCCCATGGTGGGCAGCAGCACATCGGGGCGCTCCTTCTCGATAATCCGCGCAACCGTTCGCCAAGTGATCGGTTCGATATAGACCGCATCGGCACTGTCCGGATCGGTCATGATGGTGGCCGGATTGGAGTTGACCAGGATCACCCGGTAGCCCTCCTCCCGCAACGCCTTGCAGGCCTGGGCACCGGAGTAGTCGAACTCGCACGCCTGGCCGATCACGATCGGGCCGGCACCGATAATCAGTACGCTTTCAATGTCTGTTCTTTTTGGCATTGCTTGCTTTCAAATCCGCAGTAAATGGCTTGTTTCAGTTGTCGTCTAACCCGCTCTATTCCGCGGCTTGCATTAACTCGATAAAGTGATCGAATACCGGCGCTACATCGTGGGGTCCCGGACTCGCTTCCGGGTGCCCCTGGAAGCCGAAGGCTGGCTTGTCAGTACGATGAATCCCCTGCAGGGAGTCATCGAACAGGGAGCGATAAGTCGCCTCCAGATTGGCCGGCAGGGTCTGCTCATCCACCGCGAACCCGTGGTTCTGGCTGGAGATCATCACCACCTTGTCCTGCAGGCGCTGCACCGGATGGTTGGCGCCGTGGTGGCCGAATTTCATCTTGACGGTTTTGGCGCCACTGGCCAGGGCCAGCAGCTGATGCCCGAGGCAGATGCCGAACACCGGAAGACCGGTATCCACAATCGTCTTGATCGCCTCGATGGCGTAGTCGCAGGGCTCTGGATCGCCCGGCCCATTGGACAGGAACACCCCGTGCGGCTGCAACTCCAGCACCTGGTCAGCCGGTGTCTGGGCCGGCACCACGGTGACCCGGCAGCCGCGATCCACCAGCATGCGCAGGATGTTGCGTTTGATGCCATAGTCATAGGCGACCACATGGGTCGGCAGGCTCTCTTCAATATGCCCCGGAGACTCCGGCAAGCCGCCTTCCAGGCTCCAGGTGCCTTGTGCCCACTCATAAGGTGCATGGGTAGTCACCTCTTTCGCCAGGTCCATGCCCTTTAGTCCAGGGAACGACCGGGCCGCATCCAGAGCGGCCGCTTCATTCGGTTGATCGCCAGCCATGATGCAGCCTGACTGGGCGCCTTTTTCACGCAGAATTCGGGTCAGCTTGCGGGTATCGATGCCGGCAATCGCCACCACACCGTTTTCCCTGAGGTACTGATCCAGGGTCCGCTGGCTGCGCCAGTTGCTGGCCAGCAGCGGCAGATCACGAATAATCAACCCCGCGGCGTGGATATCGCCGGACTCTTCATCCTCGACATTGGTGCCGGTGTTGCCGATATGCGGATAGGTCAGGGTGACGATCTGCCTGCAGTAGGAGGGATCGGTAAGGATCTCCTGGTAGCCGGTGATGGCGGTATTGAAAACCACCTCGCCGATTGTCTGACCATCGGCTCCGATGGATTCACCACGGAAGACCGTTCCATCTTCCAAGACCAATATTGCGGGCTTACTCAAGAAACCAGTCCCCTTCAGGCATGCCAAACGGGACAGTCTCAAGGGAGCCATCCCGAACAGATTAGGATTTTCTGGGAGCGGCTGTACTGAACCGCAAAGCCGCCGACCGGGGGAATTCTACTTGAATCCGGGTACCCATGTCCATGCGACACTCGGCAAATATCACAGCTGTTTTGTCGTCCAGGAAACCAGGCCCGATGCATCCATCGCCCCGGAAACCCGGGCGATTTCCTCTCCTCCCCGAAACAGGATCAGGGTGGGAATACTACGGATGGCAAATCTGGCCGCCACCGACTGTTGCTCTTCGGTATTGATTTTGATGAGCTGGACCCGCGGCGCCAGCCGGGCTGCCGCCTGCTCGAAGGCCGGGGCCATCATGCGGCAGGGGCCACACCAGGGGGCCCAGAAATCAACCAGCAACGGCAGATCACTGCGACTGACGAAGCGCTCAAAACCAGGCCCATCCAGGGCGATCGGTGTGGCGTTGAACAGTGGCTTGTGACACTGCCCACACTTCGGGTCCTCTCCGATGCGCTGATCAGGAACCCGGTTCACTCCATAACACTGGGGACACAGGATATTGGACATCACACTCCTCCACTTATACATCCAAAACGCACATACGCCTGGAATTCAGTTGGGTGCTGGTAAATCAGTTTTCAAGTAATTACTGATGCACTGACACGCGCTACCCCTTGCCCTGCAATCGAAATGCGGAGTATGGTCGGTGCAATCAAGTGTCGTCTTTAAGCCAAATGAACAGAAGAAAAAACCACAGCATGCTCCCCAACCTCGGGTACGGCCTGCGTCTACGCACCGAATACCTGGGTACCCTTCTCCGCGACCTGCCGGAACTGGACTGTATTGAGGTCATCAGCGAAAACTACCTGGGGGCTGATGAAGAGACCTTGCGACAGCTGGATAGGCTGAAGACCCGGTACCCGATCATGCTGCACGGACTCACCCTCTCCATCGGCAGCCCCTGGCCGCTCGACCAGGACTACCTGGATGCACTGAAAAAACTGGCCGAGCGCCTCGAGCCGGCCTGGATCTCCGACCACCTCTGCTGGAAGGGAGCGGATGATGAACAGGGCCAACTCCTGCCGCTCCCCTATACCGAAGAGACACTGGAACACGTGATTTCGCGCATCGACCGGGTACAGTCGTTTCTCGGCCAACGGATACTGCTGGAAAACGTGCCACTGGAACAGGAGGACCACCAGGCGATTCCGGAGGCCGAGTTCATCCGCGAGGTAGCCGAACGCGCGGACTCGCTGGTCCTGATCGATATCGGCAATCTGCTCACCAGCAGCCTGAATCAGAAGTTTAGCGCCTCGGACTACATCAATCAGCTACCCAAAGAGCGGGTGCAACAGCTTCATCTGCCCGACATCAGCTTTCAGTCGGCCACGGACGACGCATGCGATGCCCCGCCGCACATTATTGATCCGATCTGGAAGCTCCATACCGAAATGCTGGATCGTTTTGGTCGTGTCACCACAATAATGGAGCGGGAAGACACCATTCCAACCCTGCAGGGAATACTGTGTGATATTCGAAAGGTCCGCAACGCGGTCGATCGCTACCTGGAAGCGGGTTAATCCACACCCAACGGTGCCAGTTCCAACACCTCGATCAGCTCTCCGCTGATGCGCCAGCGCAGATCAAAGTCATACAAGCGGATGCCGTAGATCCGCTCCGGCTGTGAGTCGCCGGCATAGGCCGGGCGGGGGTCGACCTCCAGCAGATGAGTAATAAAATTGCGTAGCTGTTGCGCTTCATGCCGAGCCAACAGCTGCTCCTCGGCCAGTTCCGAGAAATGCACGGCAAATTTAACAGCCGGTGCAACCGGCGCAAAACCGGACCGGGCCTCCGGCAAGCTGTCCACGTACACCACATAAGGCTTCACATCAAGCACCGGCGTGCCGTCCAGCAGATCGATACCGGACAACTCCAGCACCACCTCCCGGTCATTCGTCCGCACCCCCTCCAGCTTCACCACGGAAAGCCCGATCGGATTGGGCCGGAACGGTGCCCTGCTGGCAAACACCCCGACCCGTTGGTTACCACCCAACCGGGGTGGCCGCACCATCGGCTGCCACTGTTCGCGCAGCGCCTGGTGAAACACAAACTGCAGCCAGACATGAGAATAACCCTCCAGACCACTGACCGCTTCCGACCGATCGTAGGGCGCGGCAAACACCAGCTCGCCCCTGGCTTCCGCAATCAATCCCGGCTGACGCGGGATACCGAACTTCTCCTTGTAGGGGGAACGGATGAAACCGATGGGTTCGAATGTATAGTTCATTACTGACAGAGGTACCAAAAATATAGCCGACTCTTGACTGCAACGAGCACAGGCCTGCTCATCAATAGGACAACCCATGACCGCGACTGTAAATTAATCTGACAGCAGCGCCAGCTGTTGGAAGAATCGAAGCGTAACAAATTAACCCGACACCACCTATTTTCTCAGGCTATTTCCTATAGCCTGAGAATGCAAACCCACAACAAAAACCCCGCTCAATGGCGGGGTCAGATCTCGATACAAGGATATGAATCAAGCCAATTTTAACTTCCGGCTAAACCCGATACCGACTAGACCGAGTCCAATAAGGGCAAGTGGCGCCGGAGTCGGAACCGATGTTTCAACCTGCGGCACAACAAAACCCATCTGGTAAAAACTACCGAAGCAGTTTCCGCATGAAAGCAAGGTGGTTCCGTCAACTATCAGCGTGGCGTGCCCCCCGGCATCCAAACCGTCGCCCCAGGTATCTCTGAGGATCAACGAATAGTCCCCGGGGGTGAGATCCCAATTGAAGGTGTAGTTCGTATAGCTGGACATGGAGCCGACACCGGCCGAGAAGGAGCCGCCAGTATCCTGGGTAATAGACCAGGATGACTCATAGCCAAATCCGCCCGCATTTATCTCCCAAAATACCGGAGTGGCATAACTGATTGTCGGAGCGGCAATAAACATAAGTGTGATGTAAAAGATTATTTTTTTCATGACTTTACTACTCTGCAGATAACAATTTATCGAATATCAATTATATTCAACATTACTAATACATATTCCGTGCCAAAAAATAATGGATTGATTTTTAAGAGTTTTTTTGAGGCTCAAGGTACGGAATGTAAAACAACCTGACAAAAAGTCATTGAATTACCTGTTTAGTGGCCACACTCCTAGGCAACGCTTCGCACCTGCATCCTCGCGGGCGAAAACCCTCATTCACGTTCGATACCGTTTGCCCCACTCACCACATTCTGCCAATCAGTGGCAGATTCGGGCGCAATGCGTTAGCTAATCCGCCACCGCGAATTCCTCCATAAAATCCAGCTCGGCCTGGTGGTAGACATTGCGCCGGTGATTGGCCCAGAGCGTCTTGATACGCTCCTGGTTACACTGCTTCCGGTCCACCAGCACGCGGGTAATAAACCGGCGTAGCTGATCCGGTTCGTAACGGGACAGCAGTTGCGCCTCCGCGAGATCCGAAAACAGCACCTGAAACCGGACAGCGGGCGCCTCCGGCGCAAACCCGGAACAAGTAGCTGAATGATCGAAATCAAACAACAGGCCCGGGAATGGTATCCTGATCGGGCCAGAGACGGCAGTTACCCACCTTATCAATCTGTTTCTATCGATAAAAACCGGACTAAATGACAGTAAATTTTCCTTTTTTGCTGCCGCTAGCCTGTGTAAGCAGTCACACATCACAATGCCTTAACAGATCAAGAAAATCGGTAGTGATTATGCAAATACCCCACACAACTCATCAATCTCATCAACTTATTGGAAACCACTATGACCAAAACAGTGAAAACCCTAAGCGTTATTCTATTGATGACATCGGCCATGATAGCCCAAGCTGATCAGCAAACAGCCATGATGTCGGGATGCCTCGGTTGCCATAAGGCCGATGCCAAGCTGATCGGCCCCTCATTTCAGGATATCGCCAAGAAATATGCCAGCCAGGATGGTGCGATAGACACGCTGGCGGAAACCGTAAAAGCAGGCAGTCCCGGTGGCAAATGGGGCGAGACCCAGATGCCGCCCAGTCCGGCGCCCATCGCCGACATCAAAAAGGTGATCGCCTGGATGCTGACGCACTAACCCGGTGACCAAAAGATCACTGCCCCCACAAACCGGGGCAGTGGTGAGATCGGCCGATACCGGCAACAGTTCATTTAGACCGAAACCACCTCCTGATCGACAAACAGCCCGGTTGATCTCAGCGCCGGCAACAATACCCTGTCGGCGTATGCACAACCGGTACATCCCGGGTCGGTCTGCACACCCTTATTACCTGTTTCGGCCGAATGACCGGCGGATTGATCAAGCAAATCCATCATGGGCAGATACCCTGCAGGCCAGGCGCCCACATCACCAAACACACCCCTTAACGCCTTCAGAATCATAAAACCAGAGTAATCCAGATCGCCCCAGAACCACAGGGGCCAGTCGGCCTCACGCCTGAAAAACCACCAGTCCAGGAAATGCTTTTGCTGTTGTGGATCGCTTCCAGCATGGAAATGCACTGACGCACCATGCTTATCACGGATTCGCCCGGCACTCCCCTTGAAGCCGGACACATAGATCAACGCGTGCTGTTCCACGGTCGACGAGAAACCTGTTGCTGCCTGTATATAGGTATCCTGGTTTTCAATAAACAGGATGTCGGTAAATTCAGCGGGGAGATAAACATGGACCATGACGGGACGGGGGGCAAGGGTGATAGCGGGAAACAGCCTTAGCAGCAGATCCTCGCGTGTATCCAGAAACTTCGAATTCCCCCAGAAACACCTGGCACTCAGTTGCCGAAGGGTCAGCCCAGCCTGGGTATAGTCACCGACTCGGGCAAAAGCGGACAGCAGTTCCTCCGGGCTCTTACCGGCCAGCTTGGGTGCCCGCAGGACGAGTTCAGCCGTTGATCCGGGGAACAGATGACTCTCTGCTGCAACCACTTCTGCCCAACGCGCCGGATAGGGTGGACAATAGGGATGAGCCAACCACTCCCGGAGCGCAGTTTCCGCCGCGGCTTCATGTCCGACCCGCAAGCGAATCGTGGCACCGGCATAGACCGGATCGAAGGGTTTCCGCTTGGGACACTCTTTTACAGTCAGCACGACTCCTGAGAGCGACATCAGCAACCCCCAGCTACAATCCGATGCTTCGTTGTTTTTGAACAAGTTTGGCTGACTCTGTTTTGACAGCCGGATACAGAGTGCCTGCTTGCGCACTACCAACGGCTTTTCATCCAACCGTTTCAATAGTGCATCGAGCAGCTCACGAATCTCCGGCTCTTCATGCAACCAGGGCGGTACCGGAAGCGCATCCAATTGGCAGTGAGTCATAGTGCACAGTTTCCCTCTAGCCGTCTTTAATCAACAGGATATGGAATGGGGAGAATTTTCATGCCCGCTACATCCATCAATTCACTGCTCGGTGGCGGCAAACTCCTGCATGAAATCCAGCTCGGCCTGGTGGTAGACATTGCGCCGGTGATTGGCCCAGAGTGTCTTGATACGCTCCTGGTTACACTGCTTCCGATCCACCAGCACGCGGGTCCGCAACTCGCCCCGCAGTGCCTCACTCGGCACCTTGGCGAATACAAACTCATGGCTGATCAGGTCCATATAGGGGCCGCACTTGCTGGTGGGCATGATGAACAGCAGTTGCAGACCAAGGCTGCCGGTCAGGTAGTCGATCACCTCCCGCGAGCGGGTCTCGTCCATTTTTGAGAACGCCTCGTCCACCAGCACCATGCGCAGATGGGTGCTGCCTTCGGCAAAGCGGAAGGCGGAGGTGATGGCGGCGGAGCGGATGATATAGGCAGGGGTCTCCAACTGGCCGCCAGAGCCGGTGCCGTACTCGCTCAGGGGGATCGGCGGCTTGCCCTCGACCTCCTTGTAGATCTCGTAGCGGCGGTAGTTGCGGTAGTCGGCAATCCGTTCCAGATCACGCATCGCCCGCTGTTCATCCTCGTCCAGCAGCATCGCCATCAGATCGTTTAGCACCTTGCGTGACTTTTCCGACAACTCCACCTCGAACAGGGTTGCTTCATCACCCAGCAGCGGGTTCTTCACCACCTCCTGGAAGAAGCGGGCGTAGTCCCGGTACTCCGGTATCCAGTCACTGTCGAAACGGAAGGTCTCCCGGTCGGCACCGAAGCGGTGGTGTTGCAGCTCCCGGTTCAACTGTTCGATCTGGCGTTTGCCGTCATTCAGCGCCTGGTGGATGGTGTGACAGAGATGAGTGACGAAGGCGTTGTTGAAGGCCCCCTTCAGCTCATTAAGCTGCTGGTGCTTCTCCACCAGGATATTATTTTTCAGTATGTTATAGACCCGGTCGAGCTCCCGCTGCAGTTGACAGATGGCGCGGAACAGGGCGGCATCGTATTCGCCCGTAAAGTCGGGATATATGATGGTATCGACCGGACGGCAGTGCTGGTTATGCGCCTTGACCTCATCCTCCGCCCGGCGCTGGGCCAGCTGCAATTCCTTTTCCAGTTCATGACGATAGTTACGGGCAATAGCTATATCCAGATCACGCGCTTCCCCATCTGCCACCTGCAACCGTGCCTCGACATCGAAATCAGGCCAGGTTGCCGCCAGTTCCTGCAGAGCCGCTTCACATTTGTCCAACCGCTCCCGGTTCTGTTCCTGCAGATCGCTCAGCGCCTTGAGCTGTTTGTCGATACTCTCCAGACTGGAGCGGATTTCGCCAAGTTTTTCATGCAGACCGCCCTTCTTTGTTGCCAGCTCCAACTGCTCTGCCTTCAGTGTCTGCAGGCGCGATTCCAGATCCTGATGCTCGGTCAGATCAAGCTGGTCCAACAACCCATCGACCTGGCCGATCTCGCGATGGGTCTCCACGATGGCATACAGGTCATCGGCATAGCGGACAACACGCAGCCGGTCCACGGCCTGCAGCAGACGACTGATCTGCTGCAGCCGGTCATTCGCCTGATGCCACTCCACCTCGACACCGGAGAGCTCCAGCAGCTTGGCCTGCAATGCCCGCTCACGCGCGGCCGCGCCAAACACCAGATCACTGTCCGGCAGATCGCATCGCCACATGCTGTAACCGCCAGACCCTATACCCTCTTCGGTAATACCCCGGCGAGTCATGCGCAGCGCCTCGGCAGAGTCCACGCGCACCACCGTGCCAAAACTGGCGGTCAGGTAGGCACGGGCCACGGCGTGGCTGAACGCCAGCACGTGAATGATGGATTGGGGATCAAGGCTCGTGCGCGCCGCATCGCTGGCGGCCTTGGCTCCCTGGATGACCCGCGCCCGGTTATCCCGCCCCGACAGCCCCCTGACGATCCCAATGGCTTCGGCCTCGAAGTCCGCCTCCACCAGGATAGAGAAGCGTGCCCCGCCAAGATAACCCTCGATGGCCGACTGCCAGCGGGGATCTTTCACCTCCACATGGTCGCAGAGGACCCGGGGATCGGCCGCCGGGCAGTGTTGGCGGATCGCCCTCAGTGCCCGCTCCACGTAGGCCGGATAGTTGACCTGATTGGCATTCAGCCGTTCAATCTCCAGCTGCTTCTGACGGCGCTGCTCGGTCAATTGTTGATAGCGTGCACGGTGACCGTGCAGCTGCGCGGCCAGCTGCTCTCTCGGCGGTTCATCCGCCTCACCGCCGTGCCAGAAGCTGTGCCAGCGGTTGTGTGCCTGTTGCAGTGACTGTACCTGCTCCAGTTCGGCGACCAGCGCCGGCATGGCACCGGAAAAGTCCCGCTGCACCAGATGATGTAACTCCCGCACCACCTGTCGGGCAGTGCCGCTCACCTCCCGGGCCAGGGCCTGGGCCTCCAGGCTGGTGATCCCGGACTGCCCATCCAGCAGGGTGGCATCGTCGAGTGACTCGGCAATCTCCTGGCTGGCCTGGATGTTCTCGGTCACCCACTGGTCCTCGGCCAGCACCGATTGCGTCTGCTGTACCAGGCGGGCATCAAGCTGATTGCGCTGCTTCTCCAGTTCATCCTTCTGGCGCAGGGACTGTACGCCCTGCCGCTGCGCCTCCAGGTTGATCCGCTGGTCATGCACCAGTTCCGCCTGCCGCTCCAGCTGGGCGATCTCCTGTTCCGTCTCGCGCTGGATCTGACTCCGGGTCTGCTGCAGTTGCTTGCCACGCAGATAATCGGCCTGACGAGTCTGGTACTCGGCCTGGGCCAGGGTGTAATCGAGCAGGTTCAGTGAGCTCCATTGCTCAATATAGTGCTGCGCCTGCTCACCGGCCTGGCGCAGAGTCTCCATCGACGTCAGCAGGTTGGCCGCATCCCGCTCCATGTGGTGGATGGTCTTGAGCTGACTGGAGACCGAACGCACCGCCTCGCCGAGGTCCTTCTGCTCCAGGATCTCATCCGCCACAAAACGGTTGATCCCCTTGATCGGCTTGTAGGACATGAAACGGGAAAAGGCGCGGGCGGCGGCAATCGCCTCGGTCTCGGTGACCGCGTCCGATTTGCCGCGCAGGGCGCCATAGAGGCGACGCAGATAGGCTTTCTTGGTCTCGTACTTCTCCACCCGGCGCTTGCCGAACTCACTGATCAGCAAGGTTGGCAATTCCGGCAATGGCACCACATAACGGCCGGCACTGTCCTGGCGCACAAAATGGTTCAGTCCAAGCTGCTCGCCGTTGATGATGAAGAACTGCGCGTCATCCTGGCGTGCCATCCGATTACTGCCAACCGTGTCGAGCCAGGCCCGCGCTGCGATCACCGCGGTGAAAGGTTCGCCGCTCTCGCCCTGGGTGGGGTGAAACACCGCCGCCAGATAACCATCGGTGGGATCAAGCCGGGCATAACTGCCATCATCACAACCCAGTACATAGGAGGCCAGGGTCCGCACCCGCTTGCCGCCTCGCCCACGCTGGGTGGTCTCGTCCTGGCCCGGATTGTACTGGAACAGGTTCTCATGGGCCGCCGTCATCACCGTCTGGATGGCGTCCGCCGCCGTGGTCTTGCCGGAGCCGTTGCCGCCGGAAAAGAGATTGACCGGGCCGAAGTCAAATTCAAGATTGGGGATATTGCCCCAGTTGATATAGACAAACTGCTTAAGAAACATCTTCTGCCTCGACCGGGTCGGTTTGCGGTAGCCCCTGCTCCAGGGCCAAGAGCGACTCATCAGTGACGAAGGTGACGATCATGGGATGAATCCGCATCCACGCCTCGCCACTCTCCATCTCCTCATCCTGGCGGTACTCGATCAGCCGCAACTGGCGCAGCCGGTTGAACACCCGTTTGCGTTCCACGATCTTGTCCGGCAGTGAGCGACCAAGCAGATTACGCATGGCGATCGCTAATGATTCCACCGACTCCAACACATAACCTTGCTCATCCAGCTGGCCCTCCCGCAACGCCTTGTCATACTGCAGGCGCAACACCAGCAGCAACGCCACCTCATCCTGACGCAACCGCGCACGCAACCCACCGGCGAAGGCACCTTCCGGCGCATCCTCCATGCCCGGCACACTGGCACCTGGTGGATAGAGCCGCAGGTAGGCAAAACGTCGGTCATGGAACAGGCTGACACCTATTACATCAAGATACTCCCCAACCAGGGATTCAATCCGCAGATAGCGGTCGTAGAGCTGCTGCTCGATCTGACTCTCAGCGCGGCACAGCACCCCATAATTGAGCAACCGCAGGAGCAGTTCGCGGAACTCCTGCAACGTCACCCCCGTTGTTTCCAGCGCCTCACTCAGTGCTTTACTCAGCATGTGTCTCTCGTTCAATCAGTTCAATGGTAAATTCGTCACAGACATGAAAATATTCACTGCCGACCCGGTTATCGGTAGGCGTTACGCGAAAGGCAAACTCGCCATCCCCCAGTGCGCCAACTTCGATTGCGTGGGCACTCATCAGCAGTTCACGGGCATCCCGCACCGGCAACTGCTGGCTCTTGATCCGGTGCCCTTCACACAGGGCCTGAACCAGGTAGTCACGCTGCCCCTGGCTATTGAAGGTGAATGCCAGGTCCACCGCTGTCTGGACAAACAGCGTCTTACGCGAAGCCCGGTCGTCGCCGGGTTCCTCTTCAACCGCTGTATTCACCAGCCGGAGTCGCCGCCCCTGGTGCAGCCGGATACTGTCGGGATCTACAAAGCCCATATCCATCACCGACAGGACCTTTCCCACCCCTGACAGAGCCTTCGTCTGATCTGCTTCCGAGGCTTGGCGCAACTGTTCACACAGGGCAAACAGCCGGTTCTGACCGGACGCCCCGGTATAGCTGAGCTGACGCATGATGATGTCGGCGCGGCGGGTAAAGCCGTTCAGCGCCTGGCGCAGGGCCGGCAGCATAATGGATGCCGCATTATGCATGCGGCTCTCGATGCCATCGAGGATCAGCAGGTAGACCGAACGACTGACATGCTCGATCAGCTCCGGCGCCGCCCGGCGCAGTTCACGCTCCGCCTGCGCCTTGAACTCCCGGCGCTTGCGCCGCGCCTTGCCGATCAGCTCACTGATCTCATCACGGTATTTCTCTACCGAATCGGCCGACAGCCGAATCGACAGATCCGGCATGAAGCGCTTTTCCATGAAATCGAAAAACTCATCCGAGGCGCGCTGCACCACCTGCTGCGCCTCCACCTCCCTGACCAGCTGCCGCTTGCGCTCATCCAACTCGGCAATCACATCGGAGAAGTCGGAGATGATCCGCTCTGAATACTCGAAGGCATCCAGCAGGTCATACACCTCGCCCTGGTCGAGAAACGACTGCAGCGCATTGCGGGTGTTGCGGGTATTGCGGTGGCGGGTGCGGAAGCGGCCACCGGACGCCTCCACCATCGGCTGGGTGAACAGGCGGCCATGGCGGGTAAAGGCGTAGGTGCTCTGCATGGTCGCCTCGTCCATCTGGCGCTCCAGCCAGCCATACTCCAGCAGCTGATTGAGTATCCAGTTGGCCTGTTCGCGCTGGGAGCGGACCGGCGTCTGGTAGACTTCGGCCTCATCCTCATCCAGCACCGGGCTGCGGGCGATCGCCTCCTCCAGAATCTCGATCACCTGTTCCCGGTTAAAACTGCGACTGTAATCGGCCAGTGAGCCGTAGCGACGGGCATAGAAGGTGCTGAGAAGTCCACCACCTGGCCCCGGTACTTGCCATTCAGGGGCCTGAAAAAGTGTTCCCGGCCTTCCGCGAAGAACACCTAGTAAACCCTTCCGGTGCCGGATATCGGGGATCTGAACATGGGGAACGGGTGCGTCATCACTCTGTTTAGATTCGGTTTGTAAACGCACTGCCCGGTTATTGGCGGAGAGGGTGGGAGTCGAACCCACGGACCCCGCAAGGGGTCACTTGATTTCGAGTCAAGCCCATTCGGCCACTCTGGCACCTCTCCAATTCTGTGCGGCTTAACAACGGCGCTTCGCACCGTCGAGTCAAGCCCATGACTCCGGGCTTCCTGCCCTTCGCCCTTCGGGTCGCCCTGCGGGCGTTAAAATCGCTCCCGGCGATTTTTGCGGCCACTCTGGCACCTCTCCAATTCTGTGCGGCTTAACAACGGCGCTTCGCACCGTCGAGTCAAGCCCATGACTCCGGGCTTCCTGCCCTTCGCCCTTCGGGTCGCCCTGCGGGCGTTAAAATCGCTCCCGGCGATTTTTGCGGCCACTCTGGCACCTCTCCAATTCTGTGCGGCTTAACAACGGCGCTTCGCACCGTCGAGTCAAGCCCATGACTCCGGGCTTCCTGCCCTTCGCCCTTCGGGTCGCCCTGCGGGCGTTAAAATCGCTCCCGGCGATTTTTGCGGCCACTCTGGCACCTCTCCAATTCTGTGCGGCTCAACAACGGCGCTTCGCACCGTCGAGTCACGCCCATGACTCCGGGCATCCTGCCCTTCGCCCTTCGGGCCGCCATTCTAGCCAACTATTCAGCCACTGACAGCAGGGGCACCTATTATCACCAAACCGACATCCCATGACAAACAATAAAGCCAAGCTAAAACAACCTGATAGCGTTGATTTCGCGATATAGTCAACCTGCTCTAGAATAAGCGGTCAATTGTACACCCATTGAGTCGATCGTTAACCCCTAAATAAGGCGTAAAAAGGTAACCCGCAAGGCATGCGTATTCTCTGGACCCTGCTACTGAGCCTGCTGCTCTCCAGTTGCAGCATACCCAAGCCCCTGATTGAACGAATCAAGGAGGAGGGCCAGCTGATCGTAATCACCCGCAACAACCCGGCCACCTATATACAGGACAAGGATAAGACGCGCGGCCTGGAGTACGAGTTGGTAGAGCAGTTCGCCGCGGAACTGGGGGTCGCGGTTAAGTATGTGATCCTGAACAGTTTTGATGAAATCCTGCCCTCGGTGGTGCGCGGTGAAGCCCATTTCGCCGCCGCCGGGCTGACTGTGACCAAAAACCGGGAACTGGCGGTCAGATTTACCCCGGAGTATCAGACTGTGACCGCCCAGCTCGTCTACAAGGGCGGGAATCAACGGCCGAAAAAGATCACCGATACGACTGACGGCGTTCTGGAGGTCATGGCCGGCAGCAGCCATGAAGAACAGCTCAAGCAGCTGGCGACGGAATATCCGGAGCTGAGCTGGACCGCGCAACGCACCGTTGAGAGCACGGAGCTGCTGAACCTGGTCTATGAAGGGCTGATCGATTACACCATTGCCAACTCCAATGAAGTAGCCCTGCGTCGACGCTTTCATCCCGAACTCCAGGTGGCCTTCGAACTGGGCGAGGAGATGCCGGTAGCCTGGGCCTTCCCTCATGCCGAGGACAACAGCTTGTACAAAGCCGCCAAGGACTTCATCAACCGGGTCAAGGAAGATGGCTCCCTGGAACAGTTGCTGGAGCGCTATTACGGTTATGTAGAGAAGCTGGGATTTGTCGACAATCGCACCTTCGCCCGGCATATGGCACAACGCCTGCCCCCACTGATTCCATTATTCAAGCAGGCCGCTGAACAGAACGACATGGACTGGCAACTGCTGGCCGCCATCGGCTATCAGGAGTCCCACTGGAATCCCAAGGCGGTCTCCCCCACCGGGGTGAAGGGGATCATGATGCTGACGACCGCCACCGCCAAGCAGATGGGCGTGGCGGACCGTACCGACACCGCTCAGAGCATCAGCGGCGGCGCGCGCTATCTGCGCAGAGTGGAGAAAAAACTTCCCGAACGCATTCAGGAGCCGGATCGCACCTGGATGGCCCTGGCCGGCTACAATGTGGGCTTCGGTCACCTGGAGGATGCCCGCATCCTCACCCAGCGCAACGGGGCAGACCCGGACAAGTGGTCGGACGTAAAACAGCACCTGCCGCTACTGTCACAAAAGAAGCACTACAAAACCGTCAAACACGGCTTTGCCCGGGGCAAAGAACCGGTTCACTACGTCGATAACATTCGCAGTTATTACGATCTGCTGGTGTGGCACAACCGCAAGCAGAAAAAGCGGACAATTCAGGCGGTCATTACCACCCTGCCGGCAGCGCTGTAATCATTGCTCTCGCCTGCGTGAACGGAAAAAGACACGCAACAGATCGGCGCAGGCCTCCGCCAGCACTCCCCCGCTGGCCTGCACATAATGATTGAAGCGCTGATCTGAAGGCAGTAGACGAAACACACTGCCGGCCGCCCCACCCTTGGGATCAGTGGCGCCGAATACCACCCGGCTAACGCGGGCATGGACAATGGCGCCGGCGCACATCGGACAGGGTTCCAGGGTGACATAGAGCGTGGTGCCGGGCAGCCGATAGTTCTGCAGCCGTCGCCCTGCATCCCGCAGCGCCATAATCTCAGCATGGGCGGTGGGATCATTGCCGGTGATGGGCCGGTTCCAGCCCTCGCCCACCACCTCGCCATCCAGCACCAACAGCGCCCCCACTGGCACCTCCCCCTCGGCCTCAGCACGCCGGGCCAGGGCGATAGCTTGGTGCATGAACGCCTCATCCGCAGCGTCCACCGACAACAGGCCGTCGCTCTCGTTCATGCCCATTCGAAGGTAAGTAGCCCGCGAAAGTCCAGTATTGGCGCGAGTTTTCCGGTGGCCATAGGTGTCATTAGCATGAAAAATACCATTATCAACAATTCTTGAGGCGCACCTTACGCTGCGGATTCAACGCTGAAGTGCAAACCAATCTGGCGGAGCGGGCTGCCGTGTGATTTGCATCAACACCTCAGCGGCCTCAAGCCCGATGGCTTCCGTGGTCGCTATCAGGGGCACAGGAAGAATAAACGCCCATTTTCCCGCCAGTCAACGTGTGAATTGTACCTAACCGAGCTGAATTTCGCCGCGATCAGCGAAAACCCATGCGCAAACCGACGCCGCGACGACGCCCGCCACTCAGGAGAGCTGAATCCTGCCATCTGTTGTTGTTCGCACGCCACTGATACAGACAGTACTGTCGATTACAGCCTGAAACGCCAGGAGGCGCTAACGTATTATCTGGACGACGGGGTCATCCCCATCGATAACACTGGTTGTCAGCAGGCTCATTGTACAGTGGTCACCGGGCGGCGGCTGTCATGATGCTGATCCAGACCGCATAGCTCAACGGATATGATCCGTATACCTGTCTGGAGGATGCGCTGGTGCGCCTGTTAACGCAGAAGAACAATGCCATTACTGACAAGGCGTGATGACCAGACGCTTACTCTTCGGCGACCCAAACGGACCGTTAGAGTTGGCTAATATCTGGTATCGAACACACTCCGGTTAGGGATTGGCGTCCGTTTTTCCGAGGGATGCCAATTCTACCTGGCTATCGCCGGTGGTCTGGAGTCCCCGTTCCTGCTGTCGCTGCATCCAGACTTCAATTTTGGCATCATCGATGTGCTGCGAGTGCAGCACTGTCGCCGCCATATCCAGCCCCCGGGGAACGCTTCGGTCGGTCACAGGATGCATTCCGAGCGCCTTGAAGCGTGTTGCGTCCTCATCGGTGTCAACCGCCACAAAGCGGGTCACGTTTGGGTAGCGTTCTCGCATAATCGGCATCAATGCCTTCGACAACTCGTAGCGGACTATAGTTACCACGATGGCCGCGCGCTCTGATAATGCGAGCGTTTCCATCATGCGTACATCACCCACGTCTCCAAATGCGACCGGATAGCCATCCGCACTGGCCGCCAGGAAACGACTGTAGTCCATCTCGATGGCGTCATAGGACACATTGTGCGCTTCCAGTGCGTCAGCCACCGAGCGACCAATATCGTCCATACCGAACACGATAACCGGGGCCTTCTTGGCGCTCGACGTTGCATTGTCATTCGAAACGGGGGGTGCAATCCTTTTCTTTAGGTATTGGGCTAACCCGTTGCCCACAGCCGCGAAGCTCGGCGTTAACGCCAGGCTGGCAGCGATACCCATGACCAATATGCCGACGGTACCTTCACCCAGCGCCTCGCGTACCGTTGGCATGGCGATGATCACGAATACAAATTCACTTCCCTGCGCAAGAAGAAAACCGAGTTGCACGGCGCCCGGTAGCGACCACCCGAAGACGCGTGCTGCAGCAGTAACCAGCAGTACTTTGATCGCAATGAGCGCGAAAAGAAATACCAGGATCTCCGCCCAGTTCGCGAATATTATGCGCCAGTCCAGCGACATACCTACCGTGATGAAAAAGAAGCCGAGCAACAGATTGCGAAACGGCTTTGCCTCGGTCTGGATCACATGCCGGTAGGGCGTTTCGGAAATCATCATGCCGCCCAGGAATGCACCGAGTGTGAGAGAAAGGCCCACACCTCCCGTGGCAACCGCCGTGGCGAGAACCAATAGCAGCGCCATGCCGGTGAAGACCTCCTCATTTTTCGTTCGCGACAGCAGCTTGAACAAGGGTTTGATGGCGTAGCGTCCAATCACGACTGCGGCCATGAACGCCAAGGCGGCTTTCAAGACCGCCAATGAAACTTCGGTGGTGAGACCGGGTGTATTGGGTGAGGTGTCCCCGCTCCCCAATGAGGCAGCGAACACCAACAGGAAGATGGCACAAACATCCTGAAAAATAAGGATCGCCGTACCCGTAAGGCCAACAGGGCAATTCTGCTGACCTCTTTCGGCCAGGGTTTGGACAACGACCGCCGTCGAGGAGAGCGCAACTGCCCCGCCGAGGATCACGGCGTATTCCGGGGCAAGGCCAAAGGCCATTCCGATCCCACCGAATGCCAGTCCGCAAAGGATGATCTGGAGTGGGCCCAAACCAAAAATATCCCGGCGCGCCTCCCAGATACTCGGTAGCGTAAAGTGCAGGCCGATGTCGAAGAGCAGGAACACGACGCCAAGTTCCGCAAGCAAATGCGTCGTTCGGCTTTCAGCGACCAGATCGAAAGCGTGTGGGCCGATCACCATCCCCGCTATCAAATAACCCACAATCGGGCTGAGCCGGAGCGGCCGCATAATTGCGATCGCAAGTACACCTACCAAAAGCAACAGAATCGCTGGTGTCAGTGCGTGTACGTATTCCATATTCATGGCGACACCAAAAGAAGCTGTTGTCAGGCGTCAAGCAGTGAAGAACTGCCGGCGTGGTTTAAGAAATTAGCCGTTTACCCTGATCGGCGATCGTCTGAAGCGCGGTTTTCTCGAACACACCCCGGCCCAGCACCCGAATGGCGACAATTAATGCCAATAGTGCTTTAGCCGTTGCTTCTGGATCCAGTCCTCTTGGTATTTCGCCACGCGCTTGGCCCACTTCAATACTGCGCCGAAAAAACGCTTCAATCTCTCTTATACCATTAGTGACGATTTCGTTTACTTTTTCATCATGGCTGGCGATATCCAATGCGGTGTTGAACATAAAACAGCCTTTATAATCTTTGTCGGTCACCGTATTGGCGACAATGGCATCAAAAAACGTGGCGATCGCTTCTTTTGGATTGTCTAAAGCTTCCAGCTTGGCCAGCAGGGTCTGACGGTCCCGGTCATATTTCACCAGTGCCTTGAAGAACAGTTGCTGCTTGCCACCAAAAGCATTGTAGAAACTGCCTCTATTCAGTCCCGTCTCTGCCAGCAAATCCGCTATGGAAGCCGGTTCAAACCCCTTCTTCCAAAACACATTCATGGCCTTCTCAAGGGCAACTTCTTCATCAAATGATTTTTCCCAAGGCATGTCCGGACTCTCTCTTGTTCGTAGCAATAGTTATCTATTAGCACATTTAGACCATATGTTACAGACTAATTTTGGATAATCCGGTTATGGAGAAACATTTTGAAACTCACTGAGCATCACATAAGTCATTGTTGTTTACGGGTAAGGTTGGCTTGTTGGTACGGTTTGGATGAGTCCTTCAGAAATAACATTAGAGAATTGTATTGACCGGTCGTTACAAACTAAGCTAACCTGTACCAATCGGTACAAACAATGCCGGCCGACCAAATCAACCCAACCCGATGGAGAGACCTAATGACTGAATTTACTTTACACACCGAAGACAGCGCACCTGAAGCCAGCAAACCGTTGCTTGTCAACTCGAAAAAAGCCTTCGGAATGATACCGGGCCTCCACGCGGTCATGGCCGAAGCGCCGGGACTTCTGGAAGCCTACCGAATGGCTCATGAACTTTTTTTGAACTCCAGTTTCGACAAGGATGAGATCACCGTGGTCTGGCAGTCGATCAACGTGGAACATGCCTGCCACTATTGCGTTCCCGCCCATACCGGTATTTCCAAAAACATGGGGGTTAGCGACGACATCTCGGATGCGCTGCGCAATGAAACACCGCTGCCCAACGCCCGACTCGAGGCACTGCGCGCGTTCACCCTGAGCGTGGTGCGGAACCGCGGCAACGTGGATATCAGCGCGGTGCAGGCGTTTCTGGATGCCGGCTTCACCCAGCGTCAGATCCTGGAGGTAATCCTCGGCGTTGCTCAGAAGGTGATGTCAAACTACACCAACCATCTAGCGGGCACGCCAGTTGATGCCCCATTCACGAAGTTTGAGTGGCAAAAGGCAGCTTGAAACGGTTAACGCACTACCGTCCGCGCTCATTTAGTTACAAGTAGCGACATAAATTGTATATGCCCGAATTCAGTCTCAATCACAGTTGAGACTGAATTTATCTTTTTAAAAAACCATAATTCTCAGGAGAATGAGCATGAACGCAATACACACCTCAACAAACCAGAGCAACGAACTTAATGCAATGATCGAGAAATTTATTTTGGACTCCATTCGATATGTACGCCCTGAATGGGTCGATAAAGATGGTGGTTGTGAAAAATGTAATGCGTATTACGCGTCGCTTAATGATATCGGCATAATTGAATGACACAGCTTCTTAACGGTATGCAATGATCAATTGACACAATTATGACAGGCTGATGATGCTGGCTATCCATTATCTCACAACTCATCTGACCATTTGGCGACATCGGAAACTGGAAAACGTTTTGCCGCTGAACGCCGGAGCGTCGATGACCTGACCACTCCCGTTGCACACAAGGAAGGCTATCCCGATGCTGCCATCTACGCGGCGTCGAAGGCGGCCGTTCGAGCCACTGGCCAAACAGCTGCAGCAGAACTTGCGCCTGGGGAAATGCCAATCGGTGGCGCGTCACGAACAACTCACCGGGTCACTTGAAAGCGGCGCGGAGGCTACCGGGTTTGAGGTCGCTGATTGACGCCCGGCTGGCCGCGCTGGTGGCATAATAACCCCGATCACAGAATGCCTGCATAGCCTTTTCCGGGACATCTTTTCGTTCGTACTGGGTAGATCTGGCCAGATTGAACCCTCGAACTATGGCCTAAGCGTCATGTTTTTGAGCAATCGCTCAAAATTATTCTTGAATGATTGCTCAAATTGGTTAATCATTATTGAACATTCACTCAATTACTGACGGGAGCAAAGCGATGGGCGTTCTGAAAAACGAGATCGATGCTTACAATGCAGCCAAAAAAAAGAGGTTACCCGCTGATATCCTGGCAACTATGGAACAGTGTACCGAAGAACTGAAGGGCTCGGGCATTGAAAACCGTGCCCTGAAAACCGGAGACATGATGCCCGACTTCGAACTGCCGAATCAGCACGGCGAACGGCGGCGCCTGTCAGATTACCTGACCGAATCACCGGTCGTGCTGAACATCTATCGGGGTGGCTGGTGTCCTTACTGCAATATGGAAATGAAGGCCCTGCATGACGCATTGCCGGAGATTGAAGCCCGCGGAGCCCGGCTCATCGGGATATCACCTGAGACCCCGGACAAGGCCATGGCCACCGCCGAAAACAACAGTATCGCTATTGACATCCTGAGCGATGCAGGCAACCAAGTTGCTGAACAGCTGGGGCTGGTATTCGAACTTCCCCAGGCCCTGCGCACCATTTACGAAAAAAACGGCATGGATATTTCGGCATATAACGGCGACAACAGCTTCAAGCTGCCCGTGCCCGCGACCTATATTATCGGTCAGGATGGTGTGATTGCTTATGACTTCGTGAATGCCGATTACACCCTGCGCCTGGAACCCGCAGAGATTGTTGCAAAACTCGCGAATTAAATTTCAGGAGTGAGTTGCCGCAGTGGTGGGGAGGCATTCTGCCGAGCCGGAAGCCTCCTCGCCACCAACAGTAAGCAACCCGGCAGTCTGCTTGTTGATGTAGGTGGCCTAAACATTACCCAAACAATAAGTTCAGACTCGATTCCGCAGGAAAGGCCAGTCCCGGTGCGGGAGGCATATTTATGCTCATCGCTGTACAACGCGCCTCGCGGTTGAGAGGAACCACAACAGAATCCTGAGCGCAGCAAAGTAGACTGTTCTATCGACGCGCTCTTGGATTCCCCGTGATTCCGCCAGGTATTTCACCTGCTGTTGCAGCAACATCGCTACTGATCATTTATCAATCAGACTACTCAAATTTCATTGGTTCCGGCGTGTGTCTCGGGATATTCGCTTTGCGGAATCGCCGCCCCGCTCCAGTGTGCGGCGAGGTCGTCGAGAATGACATAGATGATCGGTACCAACAGCAGGGAAATCACGGTCGCGAAAAGGATGCCATAGCCGAGCGAGATAGCCATCGAGATGATGATCTTGACCTGCACGCTGGTCTTGAAGATCATCGGCGCCAGGCCACCGAAGGTGGTCAGCAGGATAGGACGAAAGCGCCGCGTACCTGCCGCGATAATGGCATTCAGGGCATCCAGTCCGTCACGACGCTGCCGGTTGGCGTAGTCGATCAACACCAGGCTGTCGTTCACCACCACCCCGGAGAGTGCGATGATCCCCATCAGGCTCACCACGCTCAGGATGAAGCCCATCAACAGATGGCCCAGCAGGGCGCCCACCACGCCGAACGGGATGGCCCCATGACCAGGATCGGTTGGGTATAACTGCGGAACGGGATTGCCAGCAGGGCATAGATAATCAGCAACGCGGCCAGTGCACTGTTGCGCAGGCTGGTGACGCTTTCGCTGGTATCGGCCTGCTGAACCTTCTCGAAGGACGTCCCATACGGCAAGGTCGCTGTGACGATGGCCCGATCCGATTCGACCCGCGGCATCAGTGTGAAGCCCATGCGGCCATTTCCAGTGCCGTGTGAATTTGCCAGAGAGCGCCAGACCTCACGGGTGTTGTCAGAATCCGGCATCATCCGACCCTCTTTTCTTGCCTTATTGCGCCAGGCGTAAGGGGTTGGTTGGTCAGAGACCTGATGCAAACCGCCAACAGGCGTGAATTGTTCTTTGCGAGTTGTACAGGCCAACTTATGTTAGTATACTAACAATTAGCATGCTAAGTGGAGTTATGGTATTATTTAATGTCTTCCAAGAAAACGTACAATTTTCATTTGCATATCCACTTCGCACATCTTCTCGAAGAGCGCTTGCGTAGCCGGCTGGCGCCACTCGGCATTCATCCTCGACAGGCCCGTATTCTCGATGCTCTCGGAAGGATGGGGCAGGCATCGCAAGTAAAATTGGCTCGCGAATTTGGATTGACTGCCGCCAGTATGAGCACCATGACATCTCGCTTGTTGGCAGCGGGTTTTATCGAGAGGCATGTCGACGCACAGGAGCAGCGCTGTAATGTGCTCAAGCTCACTCGACACGGAAACAACCTGCTAGAGCAAATTTACCAGGAATGGCAAGCGATCGACCGTCAGACCACCGAAGTACTCGGTAAAGAGAACGCCGCGCGATACGCCGCTTTTTCCTTGCAACTACGAAACGCATTTGGTGGTTCGACACCGGGCGATGAGTGTCTGGATAAAGATGCTGTAGCCTCACCCAGGCCGGAAGAAAGCGCAAATAAAAGAACCCATACTGCAACCTGAATCCTCGTCCACGCACACAGAGAAAGACATCATGCGAAAAACTCCTGGCACCTCCCTTACGTGCCCACGTCCAGGCCGGGTATTACTAAGCAGGATCATGGTTGCAGCACTGGCGTTGACGCTTGCTGCCTGCAATCAGGAGTCACCACCGGCACCTGAGGAAGCACCACCCGTGGAGGTCGTGGCCTACACCGTCAAGAGCAGCCAAGTACCTATTTCATCCGAGTTGACCGGACGTGTGGTAGCCGCTGTCACCGCCGAAATTCGGCCTCAGGCAGGAGGTATTGTTCGCAAGCGCCTGTTTACAGAGGGTAGTGAAGTTGAAGCAGGGCAAGTACTGTATGAGATCGATCCGACGTCTTCACAAACTTCCGTCAGAGATGCCGAAGCAACGCTTTCCAGCGCAAAGGTGGCCCTGGCCAGTGCCAGGGCCAAGGCAGTGCGTTATCGCGAACTGGTCGCTATCGAGGCGGTAAGTCAGGAGAGCGCTGAAGAAGCCGAAGCTGCCTACAAACAGGCGATCGCGGCGGTTGACTCTGCCGAGGCCAATCTGGAGGCTGCCAGACTCTCCTTGTCTTACGCTAATGTCACCTCCCCCATCAATGGCCGCATTGGACGCTCCAGTGTGAGCGAGGGTGCACTGGTCACTGCCAACCAGACTACCGCACTCGCCACCGTGCAACAGCTGGATCCTGTCTACTTGGATGCAACACAATCGGCCACTGAATTCCTGCGTATTCGCCAGCAATTTGAACAAGGTAAGGTCAAACTGGAGAACGGTCGTCCCGTGGTACGACTAATCAAGGATGACGGGAGTCTCTATGACCAGGTTGGAAAGCTGGAACTGGATGATGCCATCGTGGATGAGACAACCGGTACCGTGACCGTACGCTCGCAATTTCCTAACCCGAATAGCGAATTGATTCCGGGAATGTACGGGCGGATAAGACTCGAAGGTGCGGTTATGCAAAATGCACTGGTGGTGCCCCAGGTGGCCATCAGCCGCGATGTGAAAGGTAATGCGCTGGTCTATGTGATTGATGAGAACAACAGGATAGAAGAACGAACATTAACCACAGGTCAGACACTGGGTGATCAGTGGATCGTGGAAAGCGGATTGAAGGCGAGCGAACGTGTCGTCGTGGAAGGCCTGCAAAAGATTCGAGCCGGCTCCGTGGTGAGCGTCGCTAAAGAGACCCAGGAGTCGCCTGCCTCACCCACCACCTCAGAGGCCTCTACGCCAACGGCTTCGGAGTGATCAAACATCATGTCTCAATTTTTTATTAATCGACCTATCTTCGCCTGGGTGCTGGCTATCGGTACGATGCTCGCCGGGGTGCTGGCCATCGGCTCGCTGGCCGTGTCACGCTACCCGGCCATCTCACCTCCCACCGTTTCTATCAACGCAACTTACACCGGTGCATCCGCCGCCGCGGTGGAGGAATCCGTTACGCAAGTCATTGAGGAAAATCTCACTGGCCTGGATGGGCTTCGCTACATATCCTCCTCATCCAGCTCGAACGGTTCATCCAGCGTGCAGTTGACATTCGAGATCGGCACCGATCCCGACACCGCGCAAGTGCAAGTCCAGAACAAGGTGCAGCAGATCACGTCGACCCTGCCGGCATCAGTGCAGACGCAAGGTGTGACAGTCACCAAATCGGGCGACGAGATGCTGATGGTGTTGGGCCTGGTGTCCAGCGATGACAGCCTGAGTTCGGCAGACCTGGGCGACTATATCGCCTCCAACCTGAAAACACCGCTGAGTCGTGTCGCGGGCGTTGGCAGCGTCGGAGTGCTTGGCGCCCAGTACGCCATGCGCATCTGGCTCGATCCGGTAAAGCTGAGAGAATACAAACTCACGCCCGCCGATATCAGTAACGCAATAGCGGCACAGAACACTCAGGTCTCGGCAGGCCAACTCGGTTCCTTGCCGGCTGTCGACGGACAACAACTCAACGCCACCATCACCGCGCAAAGTCGTCTGCAAACTGCTGAGCAGTTTCGTAACATCATTCTCGTGACCAGCACGAGCTCGGCCACCGTTCGTTTATCCGATGTGTCCGATGTCGAAATAGGCAGTGCCAGTTACGACGTTAAAAGCACCTATGATGGCCAGCCAGCCGCCGGTATCAGAATCATGTTGGCAACGGGTGCCAATGCGACTGAAACAGCAGCGGCTGTCAGCGCCGAAGTTGAAAAATTGTCAACGTCTCTACCAGCCGGCATGAAGGTGGTCACCACCTACGACACCACCCCGTTCATCGAGGCATCCATTGAAAGCGTGATTCAGACCATGATCGAAGCCGTGGCACTGGTATTTGTGGTCATGTTCCTGTTCTTGCAGAACTGGCGCGCAACACTGATTCCGACGCTCGCCGTACCAGTGGTTCTGCTGGGCACCTTCGCCGTGCTCTCAGCTTTTGGCTACAGCATCAACACACTGACCATGTTCGGCATGGTGCTGGCCATCGGCCTGCTGGTGGATGACGCCATCGTTGTCGTGGAAAACGTCGAACGCGTGATGGCCGAAGAGGGTCTCTCCCCCCTTGAGGCAACACGTAAATCCATGCGCCAGATTTCCGGGGCACTGATTGGCGTTGGCCTGGTGCTGTCGGCCGTTTTCCTGCCCATGGCGTTCTTTAGCGGTACGACAGGGGTCATCTACCGCCAGTTTTCCATCACCATTGTGTCAGCCATGACGCTCTCGGTACTGGTGGCATTGATCTTCACACCAGCGCTTTGTGCCACCTTGCTCAAACCAACGCCGGCAGGGGGACATTTATCGAATAAGGTGTTTGGTGGTTTCAACCGCCTGGTGGAGCATACGACGAAAGGCTACGAGACTGGCGTGGCTCAAGTGCTCAAGCGTGGCGGACGCTTCGTGTTGCTATACGCCCTGCTGGGCCTCGTGCTGGCCATGCTTTTCATGCGTCTGCCCACCTCTTTTGTGCCTGATGAAGATCAGAGCGTATTGTTCGTGAGCCTGGAGTTGCCTTCCGGTGCTACGCAACAGCGTACCAACAAGGTCATTGAGCAAGTAGAGCAGCATTTCCTTGAAAACGAGATAGACACGGTGAACTCTACTTATCTGGTGGCAGGTTTTGGATTCAGCGGCAGCGGCCAGAATGTAGGTACAGGGTTCATTCGGCTGAAAGACTGGTCTGAACGCACGGAAGATTCGCAAAGTGTCACGGCTATTCAGGGCCGTGCCATGGCAGCATTTGGACAGATCAAGGATGCGCGAATCTTTGTTCTGGCGCCTCCGTCCATTCCCGGTCTGGGGTCCACCGGCGGCTTTACAATGCAGTTGCTGGATCCAAACGCCCAGGGCACCGAGAAGCTGACCGCCGCTGCCGATGCACTGGTGAATGCCGCCAACGGGGATCCGCGGTTGCAGGGCGTACGTATCAGCATCCCGGCCAATACCGCGCAATACATCCTGGATATCGACAATGTCAAAGCCGGTGCGCTGGGCGTATCGGTGAGCGACCTCAACAGCGTGTTGTCTACCGCCTGGGGTGGTAACTACGTCAATGACTTCATTGACCGGGGCAAAGTCAAAAAGGTGTATGTGCAAGGCCGCGCCAACGCACGCATGCTGCCCGAGGATCTGAACAAATGGAGCGTGCGCAACAACAATGGCGACATGGTGCCGTTCTCGGCATTCACCACTGGCAGGTGGACAACGGGTTCGCCCACGCTGTCACGCTTTGACGGCGACTCCTCCATTCAGATACAGGGCGATGCCGCCGCAGGTATAAGCTCAGGTACCGCCATCGCCGCGATGGAAGAACTGGCGCAGGAATCGGCTGAGGGCTTTAGTGTGGCCTGGAGCGGCCTGTCGTATGAAGAGCAGCAGGCGGGCTCCAACGCCAGTACCTTGTATCTGTTCTCCCTATTAGTGGTTTTCCTGTGTCTGGCCGCACTCTACGAAAGCTGGTCCGTACCACTCTCGGTGTTGCTGGTATTGCCTATCGGCGTGTTAGGTACCGTGCTGGCCACACAGATACGCGGACTGGAGAACGATGTGTACTTTCAGGTCGGTCTACTGACGATCCTCGGACTGACCGCCAAGAATGCCATTCTTATCGTTGAATTTGCCAAGACGGCAGTGGACCAGGGACAGGAAGTGGTTGCCGCCACACTGCATGCCTGTCGCCAGCGACTGCGTCCCATCGTCATGACATCAATGGCCTTCGGCCTGGGTGTTTTACCGCTGGTCATCAGTTCCGGCGCAGGCTCGGGCAGCCAGCACGCGGTAGGCACAGGCGTTATTGGCGGGGTGATCACCGCCACCTTGTTGGGCATCTTCCTGGTCCCCCTGCTTTATGTGCTGGTACACAAACTGTTCACACGGAGCAAGACCAACGTACCCGCAAACGATCCGGTATCCAACACTACACACCAGGAGGCGCCATGAACTTCTTTCGCCTCTCACTGCTGAGTGCCGTCCTTGGCGTCACCTTGACGGGCTGCGCCAATCTCGCACCTGAGTATATCCAGCCTTTAGCGCCCGTTGCTGCAACATGGCCAACGACGCAAATCGGCGAATCAGAAGCGATATCGGTGGACGAACTCGGATGGAAGGAATTCTACGGTGACGAACGCCTGCGTCAGCTCATCGAGCTGGCGCTGAACAACAACCGCAGCCTGCGACAGAACGCCCTTGCTGTCGAGTCAGCCCGTGCAGAGTTTCAAATCACCCGTGCTGACACGCTGCCGACAGTCGATGCCGCCGGTAGCAGTACCGCGCTGCACTCTGATGGCGAGACCACCCATGCCTATAGCGCCACTCTGGGTATCAGTGCTTTCGAACTGGACTTCTTTGGACGTCTCAACAATCTGCGCGATCAGGCGTTGGAGACCTACCTCTCATTCGAAGAATCACTACGTTCCATGCGCATCACACTGGTCGCAGAAGTTGCCACAGCCTACTTTACACTGGCGGCAGATCAACAAAGACTGCGCCTGGCGGAAAGCACGCTCGCAAGCCAACAGAAATCGCTGGAGCTAACGCTGAAAACCTTCGACATCGGCACCGCGTCGGGTCTGGATGTTGCCACCGCTCAAACCAGCGTTGATACAGCGCGCGCTGACATTGCTATTTACCGAACGCAAGTGGCACAGGATCTCAACACGCTGACTCTGCTCGTCGGACAGCCTATAGAATCGGCATTGGTTGCGGACTCCGGCACCCGTGTCAACGATCCACTTGCGCCGTTGATCCACGCTATTGGTCCGGTGGTGGACGCGCCATCCGAACTGCTGCAGCGTCGCCCTGATGTACTGGCTGCAGAGCGCACCTTGCGCGCGGCATACGCCGATATCGGCGCTGCTCGCGCGGCGCGCTTTCCAAGCATCACACTGACCACGAGTGTCGGCACCTCCAGTAGCCAGTTGTCTGACCTGTTTGGTGGCGGCTCCGGTCTGTGGAGTTTCATCCCGTCAGTGTCGGTGCCCATTTTTGACGGCGGCTCGGGAGCAGCGACGGTGCGCGTTGCCGAAGTCGGGCGTGATGCTGCTCTGGCGGAGTATGAGTACACCATTCAAACAGCTTTCCAGGAAGTCTCAGACGCCCTGAACGAGCAGAGTAATATGCAAGAACTGTTGGCAGCACGCCAATCACTGCTGGCGGCTAATGAGAAAATCTACCGTCTGACCGAAGCAAGCTACCGCAAGGGCCTTGAAAGCTCGTTGTCGGTCCTGACGGCACAACGCTCCTATTACGCCGCACAGCAAAACATGATTACAGCGCGATTGGCGGAAGCCAGCAATTGGGTCACCCTCTACCGTGTGTTGGGCGGGGGATGGCAGCCTTGATCGCTGATGCAAAATTACATGGTGGCGCAGGCCGCATAACCGGTATCACTTCGAAATTGAATCCGCGACTCGAGAACAAGTGAATCATTGATCGGAACAAACACACTCATCAGTCATACCTGTTCTCCGGAAAGATCCTCAAGCCTGCGCTTGATAGGCTGAAGCCGAGAACTTGCCGAACTCTAGATTGATACCTGCTGGTGCTTGCCAGTGCCAGTCATTGCCTGCCAGTTTCGGTCACTCCCACTCGATTGTTAACGAGCCATTTTTACGATTTAATATCAATGGCCTAATTGTTGGTGTAGGTGGTAATACCATGAAAAATACCATGCTCAGAAAATCCTTCAAAAAGCTCGGAGAAATTGCCGATTGAACGCTGTCACACAGCACCCCAGACCACCTTCCGGACATTGACTTCCAGGCATATTCCCCCCCTGTTCCTGCAGCGAATGAATCAGGTTTAACTGATTGCTCGCACATGTCCCTGCACCACCTTTCAAACAAACTGTACCGAGGCATCGTCACTTGCCTCAACGAGTTGCCGAATCCGCTCGTTCACATTGTCACCCTTATTCAACCTGGCCACAGCGTCCATCGGCCGGTAATAAGCCTCCACCACATCGATGCTGGCCACCTATCAATGTTTTTGGATCACAGGGACTCTGGTTGGCCAGTTCCAATGCCAGATCATAACGTGCGAATTCCTTGGCCTTCGCAAACCACTTCCCCTCTTCGCCTGGAGTTGTGGCGACGAGGTCTGACAGGATCTGCGACTTGTCCTTCATTGGATAGCGTTTTGCAACTGAGCGAAACCGGGCGATATAGCAATTACTCACCGCAGCGCTCAACCGTAACGCCGATAGGCCTCGTCATGCAGGCCGGATGATATCAGGATATCCTCGCAGGCCTGGTCGATCACGAAATCCGGCTGGTTCAATCCCCGCGAGGCTTCAGCATACTGGACCGTCTCCGCCTTCCTGTCCATGGCCAGGAGCGTTTCGACGCCATAGCGACGGTAATGCCAGTACGGATATCGTTGCAGTTCCACAAATCAAGCAGTTCTCCGTAGCAATCTGTCGCCCATAAACAGGCAAGGCACGCCGTCTCGCTGCGGAAACAGGATATAGTTACTCCGGAGATGGCATGTGCCCGAATTTGCCACCACCATAATCACGCATGGCCTGCACGATCTCCTGCTGCATGTTCATCACGAAGGGTCCGCGCCCGACGACCGGCTCGTTCAACGGTTCGCCACTGAGCAGTAACAGGAGAGTGTCATCAGCTGCGCCAAACACAAGCTGCGAACCGGTGCGTTCCATCACCGCCAGCTCCGCCTCGCGAACCGTATGCGTGCCGATATGAATCGCACCATGCAGAACAAACAGCGCTGCGGCATGTCCTTCCTGCAGGTCGAACGACACAGACCTGCCGGTCCGCAGGCGCATGTTCCATACATTCATCGGGCTGAACGTACGTGCCGGCCCGTCACTCTGTGCATACCGGCCGGCGATCACGCACAGCGTTCCGGCATCACCCGGCTAGGTGACATGGGGATCCTGCCCAGTGACGGTTTCGAAGCCGCGATGAGGATGTCCCCCGACGCCCCGTTTCTTTCCAGTCGGTTCAAACTGTGCCGGTCCGACATAGTCCAGCAGCAGAAACGGCGACAATTTCTGATCCAAGTCGTTGTACGAAAAGATCTTACGTACAGGAAAGCCATCACCGACCCAGTGGCTTCCGTTGCTACGCTTGATGAATGAAAGCTTCTTCATAATTGCCTCCTCCTGTCGGGTGGACAAATTAACCTGAATACATTTATTCGACTAGATGGAAAAACGCGAAAATACTTATTCATCCAAATGAATAATTCCCATGGACCTCAATGAGACCGCCGTATTTGTCAAGGTTATTGAGGCAGGCAGCTTCAGCGCCGCCGCACGCCAGCTCGGGGTAACACTTATTCAACGCACCACGCGTCGGCTGCATCTCACCGAGGCAGGCGAACTGTTCTAACATCATGCAGCGACCGGATTGGTCCACCTGTTAGAAACTGAGGCCGCAGTCACCGCGGCGAGCGGCGAACTCCGGGGGGCAACTGCGGGTGACAATGCCGGCGGATTTCGGTCATGCCATTCCTTCCGGTTTAGTCAATGCAATAGGCGAATCTCATCCTGGCATAAAGATCGAACTGATGTTGACGCATGATTATCTCGACCTCGTAGCGGAAGGTGTGGATATCGCCATACGGGTGGGAGAGTTAATAGATTCCACGCTCATCGCCAAGCGCGTGGGTATCGCCTGCTGGGCACCGGTTGCCAGCCCCGAGTACCTGCGTAATGCACCGCCGTTGGACAAGCCACAACAGTTGCGCAAACACCATTGCCTACAGTTCACCTCGCGTGGCAAGGACCTGTAGACGCTGCACAAGGCAAAAACCAGCATAACGATTCCGATGGAGGGGCAGGTAATTATCAACGACCTGGAGATCATCTGGTCGATGGTGCTCGAGCATCGCGGGGTTGCGTTACTGCCGACTTACATATGCCGCGCGGAGATGGCAACGGGAAGACTGGTCAGGCTGATTCCTGAATGGTACGCAAGCGCTGATCCCGTTCACCTGGTATATCCCGGACAGCGCTTTGTTGCCCCCAAAGTGAGGGCGTTCATGACTATTGCGGAAACGATGTTGCGGAAGTGTCTGGATTAAGTGCCGCGGATTGAGCGATCCGTGCTGGCAGCCCGGTCCGCCGTCATGCTGCAGCGGGATTCTCACTATCCAGGCTGCTGTTGCAACTGCAGAGCCTGACCCGGCCTGCCTTGTCTGCAGTAAACGAGACTGAGCCGGGAGATCGCGAACAAAAGCATCGCCTGGTGGATCGGTTACCTTCTCCGGTGGCCCCGCAACTGCACCAGTGAAAAGTTGTCAGCTGTTCGACCAATTGTTCCATATACTGTATCTGTGTCATCGATTAGTACCTGCCATCGTTATTCAGTCTAATGTCCTGCCGCAATGGTGAATCAGGGCTGCACTGCCTGCCGAACAACCTTGGTGTCACATCCTGGCGCGTGCCTCCCCGGGCGAATACGGGGTCACGCTGAGCGACTTATTCCCTTGGGCTCCGTCAAAGGATTGAACAACTTCCGTCGATGACTGCGCGGCTTGCACGCGCGCCAGGCGTACCGTCGTCATCTCGATACCCTGACGATTCATCTCGGGTGCCTTGTTCCAAAAGACCAGCGCCTTGAGATAAGCACTTTCGGCTTCGCCCCATTGACCAGTAGCGCTGTACAGCTCGCCAATATTGTGAAAAGCAGTGGCGACATCGCGATCATCAATGGCTACCGATGAAGTTTCCAACAGTTCAAAGGCACGCTTGAGATGACGTTTAGACTCACCGATATTGCCGGAAGTCAGGTCCAGTGCGGCCAGTCGATAGAGGTCATCGATAATGTATGGATGATCTTCGCCAAAGATCGTCTTTTTAAGAGCCAGGCCCTCCATCAGCGCGGAACGCTCTGCAGATTTCTGCCCCCGGACACGGTAAAGCGTCGCCAGTTCGTCAAACAGGGTGATTTGTATCAAGGCGTCCGGCGTGGACTCTGCGCGATAGATGGCAAGCAGTCGAAACAGATACATCTCAGTCGCCTTATAGTCTTTCAGTTCAAACGCCAAGCGTGACGCCAGATGTAGATACCGGGTATTGGCGGGTTGGAGGAATGCTGCCTCGCGGATCAGCTCGCTGGCCGTACCTCTGTTATTGTTGTTCACCGATTGCACCGCCAGTTTGTAATCGGCCTCAGCAACCTGCTGTTTCCCACTTTCCCGAATCTGTTCAAGAAACTCCGCGTTCGCGATGGTTGGTGCATCCTGGATCCCGGTCGGCTGAACCGGAGGATTTGCGTCATCACCTTTTCCGACGGAGGCAGCGGATACAGTGGCTACTTCTGCCTGCGGTACCGGCGTTTCGAGCGGCGCGGATACGCACAAGGATGCGCCCAGTGAAGCTGGTATGACGAATAACTGACAGATCGTTTTATGGCTCATGGCGTCTTTTCCTCTATTTGCGACAATCCGATTTTTATCGTTACAGCCTGCATACTGGAGAACAAACGGGGAGGAATTGAGGAGGAAACGAGGATGTTACAGCCGGTTCAAACTGGATCAGATATTCAGCAAAGTGCGCCTTACCGGTCTTTCCTCACTGTTTACACACTTACTGCGTCTTGGGTCAGTAATCTCGTCCTTGGGGTGGATCCAGTCCTATGATGCCAGGAGGCACCTGCTGAACGATGGTTTCGGCGAGCGCTGGACCGCCATTTGCAGCTACATCAGTTTACCGGAGAATAATCATGAATCACCTATTGATCCTTGCAACGACCCTGGGTGTGCTTTTATCTACCATGGCTATGGCAGAGCGGCCGGCAGGACCCGGCCGTAAAGGACCTCCCCCAGAGGCGGTGGAGGCTTGTGCCTCGGCGAGCGTGAGAGACAGTTGCAACTTTTCCGGCAGACGAGGCGAGAACCTCCAGGGCACCTGCGAAACCGTACGTGATGAGCAGCTCGTCTGTTTGCCGGAAAATGCACCGGATCGTGGTTGAGGTACGCTGCGGCGGAGTCATTGAAAGCCCCCCACCCCATCCGGGCGAGGGGCTTCATCGACGACTGTGCATGACTATAAATCACTTGATGGTGACACGCCGTCTGATGTTTCGTTCATCGTAACTGGATTGCCAATCACATTAAAGATAATCCGTTGGCAGTCCAATTGACATGGAATTAATCAGCTCCAATTAACGCTTCGGTTTAAGCACCCGTAACGGCTGCTTAACTTTTTTACCATTCGACTCCACACAGATTGCCCTCAGAGCAGTGACATTGAGTTATCACTGCTCTGCATGGCCGCTGACCTCTCGTAAATCAGGCAAATCAGAACTGCCCGGTCGCAGTCTGTGCTGGGGTATCGTCGATGGTTACTGCGGCTCTCCCAAGGCGGGCGTCGTGCTGTTTCCAGCAGAACCTTCGCGCTGTGATAGTGCCTGTCCGCGCCAACGTACCGTGAGGTCATCCAGGATCATATAGAGGCTTGGCACCAGCAGCAGGGAAATCACCGTTGCGAACAGGATACCGTAGCCCAGCGAGATGGCCATCGGGATCATGATCTTGGCCTGTACGCTGGTCTCGAAGATCATCGGCGCCAGACCGCCGAAGGTGGTCAGGGTGGTCAGCAGGATGGGTCGAAAACGCCGTGTGCCTGCTGCAATGATGGCGTTCAGGGCGTCGAGTCCCGCGCGGCGTTGCCGGTTAGCGTAGTCGATCAACACCAGGCTGTCGTTCACCACCACCCCGGAGAGTGCGATGATCCCCATCAAGCTCACCACGCTCAGGCTGAAGCCCATCAGCAGGTGACCGAGCAGGGCGCCCACCGCGCCGAACGGGATAGCCACCATCACCAGGGTCGGCTGGGTATAGCTGCGGAACGGGATCGCCAGCAGGGCATAGATAATCACCAGTGCGGCCAGTGCACTGTTGCGCAGGCTGGTGACGCTTTCGCTGGTATCGGCCTGCTTGCCTTGAAAGCTGTAACTCAGGCCGGGGTACTCCTGCAGCAATGCCGGCAGAATCCGGCTGCGCAGGGTGGCGACCACCTGGTTGGTCTGGTCGATCGGTTCGATGTTGGCGGTGACGCTCACGGTACGCCGGGCATCGCGACGCTCGATACTGGTGTAGGCGCGACCGCGCTCGATCTGCGCCACCTCGACCAGCGGCACCCAGGCGCCGTCCGGCGTTTTCACCCGGAACTGTTCGATATCGTATTCGCTGATGCGTTGCGACTCGGGCAGGCGCACCTTCACCTTGATCTCGTTGCGCCCCCGTTGCTGGCGCAAAGCCTCGGCGCCATAGAAGGCGTTGCGCACCTGGCGGGCGACATCCTGTGCGGTAAGACCGAGACTGCGGCCCTCTGGCAGTATGGTGAAATCGAGCTGTTCCTTACCCGGTGAAAAGCCGTCCTTGATGTCGGTCACCAGCGGTAGTTCGGCGAGTCGCTTCGCCAGCGCCGCGCTGGCGTCGTCCAGCAGGTCGATGTCGCTATGACTCAACTCCACGGTCAGCGCGGCCCCACGCCCCGGCCCGCCGAGGTCCGACTCGAATCGCAACGAGTCGACTTCAGGCAGAGGACCGGTGGCGGCACGCCAGCGGCGGGTGACTTCGCCGGCTTCGAGCGGGCGGATCCCTTCGTCGGTCAGGGTCAGGCGTATGCTGCTGACATTCTCGGCGATGTTGGCGTCGATACTCTCCAGCAGTTGCTCGCGGCCGACCTCTGCGGCCACCTGCTCGATGGCGTTGACCAACCGGGTCTCGACCTGTTTCACCTTTTCGACAGGGGACCCATAAGGCAGGGTCGCGGTGACGATGGCCCGATCCGATTCGACCCGCGGCATCAGGGTAAAGCCCATGCGGCCACTCAGGGCGTAACCGAGCACGACCGTCAGTACGGCGATGCCCAGCGCCACCGTGAGGTAGCGGTTGCGCAGGCTCAGGGCCAGCAGCGGCCGGTAGCGGCGGTCGATAAAGCGGTTCAGCGCATCGGCGACCCGCTGTTGCCGCTCGTGCAGCCAGCGCGCCACGGGATTGCGGTGCCCGGGTTGCGAATGACCGAGGTGGGCCGGCAGGATCACCAGTGCCTCGATCCAGGAGATCAGGAAGACCGTCGACACCACCAGCGGAATCACCTGGAATATCTTGCCCATGGTACCGGGAACAAAATAGAGCGGCATGAACGCGACCAGGTTGGTCAGGATGCTGAAGGCGATCGGTATCGATACCTCGCGCGCACCCGCAATTGCCGCGTCGAGATAGCCCATCCCCTGTTGTCGTCGCTCGTAGATATTTTCACCCGCGATTATGGCGTCATCCACCACGATACCGAGGGCGACGATGAAGGCGAACATGGAGATCATGTTGAGTGAAACATCCATGACCGGCAGAAACAGGAAGGCGCCGAGGAAGCTGGTCGGGATACCGAGGGTGACCCAGAAGGCCAGCTTGAACTCGAGAAACAGGCCCAGCAGCACCAGCACCAGCACCAGACCGAGAAAACCGTTCTTCAACAGCAGGTCGAGGCGCTGCTGGTAGACCTCGGACATATCGTGATCGATGCTCAGGGTGACCCCGGGCGGGAGTTCCGGGGTGATCTCGGCGATCACCCCGCGGGCGGCGGCGGCGACCTGTGCCGGCGTCTGATCACCGACCCGGTAGATCTCCAGCACGATACTGGGGTTGCTGTTGAATGTCTGGGAGCTGTCGTCGTCCTCGAAGTCATCCGTGACGGTCGCGATCTGGTCCAGGGTCAGGTAGCCGCCGTTGGCGGTGGTCACCACCGGAATCCGGGCGAACTCCGTGGCCCAGTCGCTGCGCTGCTTGACTCGCAGCAGGATCTCGCCACCGCTGGTCTCCACACTGCCGCCGGGCAGTTCGACCGAACTGCTGTCGATGGTCGTGGCGATATCGGCCAGCGTCAGGTCATAACGTCGCAGGGTATCCCGATCGACCTCAACCTGGATCTCATAGTCGCGGTCGCCGCGCATCTCCAACTGGGTGATATCCGGTTGCAGCAGCAGACGATCGCGCAGGGTCTCGGCCACCTCGCGCAGGATCCAGTCGTTGACCGGACCCGCGACCGCCACACCCAGCACCTCGCGCTGACGACTGGCAAGCGAGACCTGCGGCTGCTCCGCATCCTCGGGCAGTGTGGTGATGGCGTCGACCTCCTGCTGGATCTCCTGGTAGACACGCATGACCTCGGCATCCGTGCTGAGTTCAGCGCTGACCGACGCACGGCCTTCGCTGGCGGTGGCGGTGATCTCCTCGATACCCTCGACGCCTCGAATAGCCTCTTCGATAGCCAGTACGATCCCCTGCTCCACCTCTTCCGGACTGGCACCCGAGTATTCCACCGAGATATCCACCTGATCGAGGGTGAAATCGGGAAACACCTCTTCCTTGATGGTCCAGGAGGTGAACAGGCCACCGACCAACAACACCAGCATCAGCAGGTTGGGTGTGACCCGGTTGTGCGACATCCAGGCGATCGGGCCGCGGGTCTGACGGTTCTCGTTATCAGTGTGGGTGTCGGGCGTAGTCACGAACCTGTCTCCAGCCGGGCCACCGGGGCGTTGCCGGCGCGCTGCGGGCGGGCACCCGGGTTAGCCGAGCGCAATTGCAGCGGCGTACCGGCCACCGGCGTGCTTAGATCCACGGTAATGATTCGATCGTCGCGGTCGATTCCGGTCTTGATCAACACGTGCTCGCCAGCCTTGTGTACCACCTGGACCGGGCGGATCTCAAGCCGGTTGTCGGCGCTCATGACCCAGACCCTATCGCCATCGCGGAGCAACTTTCGGGGCAGCTTGACCACCTCGGCGAGCGGCTCACCGGCGATGCGCACCCGGAGGTATTCATTGACCATGATGGGTGGCAGGCCGGCGTTCTCATCGCGCAACGCAAGTGGATCATCGATCTCGATCAACAGGCGTGCGGTGCGGCTTGTACTGTCGAGTTCCGGAACCAGCCGCAGCACCCGGCCATGACGGCTTTGCGCCGCATCCCATCCCGTTTGATGCAGTTCGACCTGTGCCCCGGTGTCGCCGTCTTCGCCGGGGATGGCGATTCGGGCAAGGTCGGTGACAGGCAGACTGACCTCGACCCAGAAGCTATCCACGCTGATCAGTGTCAGCAGCGCCGTGCTGGTGGTGACCCGGGTACCCAGGTCGACGTTGCGTGACAGCACCATGCCATCGAACGGCGCGGTGACCCGGGTGCGCGCCAGATCCAGGTTGGCCTGGTCGCGATCTGCCCTGGCGCTCTCCAGTGTCGCGCGGGCGCTGGCCAGCTGGGGCTGACGCAGAACCAGCGCCTTGTCCGCGGCCGCCAGGTTCCGATCGAGCAGCTCGTATTCACGTTTTGCCACCTCCTGCTGCCCCAGCTCCTCCTGCAGCGCAGACTCTGCCTGCGCGACCGATGCCTGTTGTTTGCGCAGGTTGAGCCGGTAGTCCGCCTCGTCGATGCGCAGTATCTCCTCGCCGGCCCTGAACCGTCCGCCCGGCATCAACTGGTCGCTGACGGCAACGATCGGTCCGCTGACCATCGGGTAGAGCGTACTCTCGTGAGCGGCGATCACCGTGCCCATCGCCTCGAACAACGGCGTGTGGGTGGACGGTGTGAACGAGGCGGTTTCCACCAGCCTGGGTTGCGCGGCTGGCGGGGCCATGCGAGCCTGGGGGCCGCTACCGAGCAATGCCAGGCCGGCAATGGCCCCTGCGCCGATGACCACCAGGGGCAACATCCAGCGCAACAGGCGTCCAGCGACTCCGCGCGGCGGTTGAGGGGCGCTGTTGGGTTCCGGGTTCAGTGTGGTCTGGTTCATGAATCCTGTATCTCAGTCATTGGACGATGTGACCGCGGCGGTCTGCTCGAGCGTGTCAGCCAACCAGCCACCAGCCAGGGCACGGTGCAGTGCGATGCGGTAGCTGATCAAGGAACGCCGGGCGGTGAGTTGGTCGCGCTGCAGGCTTTGGTGGGTACGCAGGGCATCGAGGACATCGAGGTAATCCACAGTCCCCTTGGTGTAGTTGTAACGGGTGCGTTCCACCACCTCCGCGGTGAGGGCGAGCTGGCGATCGAGGCTCTGCAGCAGCAGACGTTGCTGCTGTTCGCGCACCAGGGCATCTTCAACCTCGCCGAGGGCGTCGATCACCACGCTGCTGTAATCATACAGCGCGGCACGTGCGGCGGCCCGGGTACGATCCACTTCTGCGACCCGTTGTCCACCATCGAACAGCGGGCCGAGCAGGTCCACGGACAGCAGCCTGATCCAGTCGCTGAACAGGCCACTCAGGCTGCCGGCTGACGAGGTCAATGTGGCGCCCAGGCTGACACTGGGAAACCGGTCGGCCACGGCCACGGCCACATCAGCCTCGGCCGCACGCAAGGTATGAAACGCCTCGCGCACATCCGGCCGCTGTTTTACCAACTCCGCCGGCAGCCCGGTCGCCGGTAGCGGCGGCAACTCTATCAGCTCACCAGCCGGGAATAAGGTACCGGGTGTGGTCGGTGACTGCCCCAGCAACGCTTTCAGCTGATGTTCGAGTACGGCCCGCTCGGAGCGCGCCATGGCGAGCAGCGCTTCGGCCGATTCGATCAGCTGGCGTTGCTGCAACACATCGGTGGCCTGCACCTTGCCGCGATCAAAACGCAGCTCGACCAACTCCAGCATCTGGCGATTGGTCTGCTGCTGTTCACTCAGCAGTTCGATCTGGCCTGCCTGCTCGATCAGCTGGTACCAGGTGTCTGCCACCTCGGCGGTCAGTGTCACCGCGGCCGTATCCAGAGCCCCACGACTCGCCAGCCAGGATTGGCGTGCCGAGTCGGCCTGGGCTTGCAGTCCACCCCAGAGATCGAGCTCATAGCTGGCCGCCAGGGTACCGACATGACTGCTCGTGCCGTCCGTGTCCGCGCTGGAGAGGCCCGCATTGAGCTGGGGATAGAGCAGAGCACCATTCTTTCGGGCCAGCGCAGCGGCCTGGGCCAGGCGCGCCTGGGTCGCCAGCAGGTCCGGGTTGGCATCCAGTGCCGTCTGTTCCAGGGCCTGGAGGTGGGTATCGGGGAGCGCCTCCCACCAACGGGATTGCAGGGGAACCGTGCCGGATTGGGAAAACTGCCCGGCAGGCTCCGTGACCGCCGCCGGCTCGCTGAACAGCGTGGCACAACCAGCCAGGGGCAGCACGGCGATTACCATCAAACCCCAAATCCGACTCAGAGAGGAAGTACGGCTGATATGTCTGTTGCGTCTCATTGCTGAACGTTTCTACTCTTCCGGGATCAGTGAAAATCTTGCTTGCGTGAGTATGCGGACCGATTGCGCAATAAATAAGCAAAAAACGGGGAAATCTGTCTGTGTCCTACCGCAGATTCAGTCGGTTAACTTCCTGTTAAGTGTGGGGCCCGCAATATGTAGTGAAGATAAAGCGCTGCCAGCACGTGCCCGGCGGTCAGCAACCAGGCCACCCATTGGCCGAACAGCTGCTTGTGGATGAAGTCCATGGGCACCTCGAACACCTCGAGTGTAATTCCCAGTCCATCACTGATGGGGCTGGAAAACAGTCGGTGTCGCCACCGGTACCGAAATAGCCGGCCAGGGGCACGGGATATCCTTTGCCTGGCCACAAACGGCGACAGCGCCTGCAGTGAGGTCATCCTGATTTGATACAGGCCTATTGTGCAATACCAATGCGCAACAAGTTTGCACCAATCGGGGATGCGATGAGACAGCTGGTATCAGCTGGTGGGATCGTATTTGTAACCCACACCATAGACGGAATGAATGACATCCCGGTCGGGTATCAGCGAGGCAAGTTTTCGACGCAGCTTCTTTATATGGCTGTCGATGGTGCGTTCACTCACAATGCGTCGGTCTGTATAGATGCGGTCCATGAGCTGATCGCGCGAATAGATACGGCCGACGGACTGGCTCAGCGTCTGCAGGAGATGAAATTCAACGGCAGTAAGTTCCAGTGATCTGTCGCCGGCAACCACACGTAACTCTTCTTCGTACAATTCCAGCGGCGGCTTGTATGCAGGCTCCCCCTGCTGAACTACCCGACGCAGAACAGCACGCACACGGGCCACGACTTCGCGTGGACTATAGGGCTTGCAGATGTAGTCATCTGCACCCAGTTCCAGACCCAACAGGCGATCGATCTCCTCCACCCGGGCTGTCACCATGAGAATGGGTATGTTGCTGAATGCACGCACATCGCGACAGATGTCCAGTCCGTCAGCACCCGGCAACATCAAATCGAGCAGTATCAGATCCGGCTTGTGCTGACGGACCCAGGGCGTGGCCTCCAGACCGTCATAAATGCAGTGAACCGAATAGCCGGCCTGTTCCAGGTAACTGGCAAGCAGTCGCGCCAGTTTCTCTTCATCTTCCACGACCAGAATTGTCTCGTTCATATCTGTTCCTCCGGGATGAGAGGCAGTTCAAGCGTCATACAGAGTCCGCCCAGGGTCGACGAAGTGGCTGTCAGTGAACCGGAATGGGCTTCCGCGATATTTTTGCAGATGGCAAGCCCCAGACCTGTGCCGCCAGTCTTGCGATTACGCGACGAGTCGGTCCTATAGAGTCGATCGAACAGCTTCGGCAACTCCGACTCGGAAACCCCCGGCGGAGAGTCTTCCAGGAGCAGGCAAACCGTATCCGCCTTTCGTGACAACGCCATTCTGACGTGACCTTGGGCGTCGGTATAGCGCAGGGTATTCTGCAGCAGGTTGGAAAGCAGCTGATCGAGACGATCGGGGTCGGCGTATACAATCGCCCGGGGCTCATCCTCCAGACCTTCCGTATCGACACAGATCGATTTTTCCGAGAATGCCGAAACGACTCCCTCCAGGGCGTCCCGCGCCGCGGCGCCCAGATCCACGGCCACCTTGTGGTAGTCGAGGGCCCCGATATCGGACATCGACAGTTCATAGAGGTCGTTAACTATCCGCGAGAGCAGCAGTGCCTCCTGGTGCAGGGAGTTCAAGGCGTTGTCGTCCAGCGTATAGACACCATCGCGAATGGCGTCGATCTCACCCAGGAGAATCGCCAGCGGGGTGCGCAGTTCGTGAGAAATATCCGCTACCCATCGACGGCGTAGCGACTCGTTCCGGTTCAGCGTGATAGCGAGTTCGTTGAAGTCCCGGGCCAACTGACCCAATTCGTCGTTGGTCTGGTGCTGGATACGGGGCGTGTAGTCACCGGAAGCGAGTCGCCGCGTGGCCAGCGTGAGATCCTTGATCGGACCGACGAGATGGGAGGCCAGCGGCATGGCGACACCGGCCGAAATCAACAACATGACCAGTGCAATGACCAGATAGGCCTGGTTCTGCTGTTTGGAGAACTGCAGGTCACGAGCAGCGGAAAATGCCGCATCATCCTGTTGCACACCGAGATAGCCCACTATATCGCCGCTGTCATTTTTGATCGGGTGAAGATCCAGCTCCGACAGCGGTTCATTCCCGCGCCCGTAGATCATCTGACGCTGCGCATCCAGCAGCCGGATACGCCACTCCAGTGGTTGAGGCAATCCTGCGGGCGGTGCCTGCAATTGCCTGGGTGGCCACCCCATCTCGCGCAGACGTTGAGCACGACGCTCCAGTCGTTCTCCGGTCAGGGGCAGGCCAACGGCCGAGCTGACCAGTTGCAGCCAGCGCTCGGGAGAGGTGGCCAGTCGCTCCCAGCCACCATCCGTGGCATAAATGTGGCTCAATTCATTGACCAGGCCCTCGGTGAGTTGACTCTCCCGTTCGTAGACATAGCGTATAAAGCCTCGGTCGAAAGACCACTGCACGAAAAAGTACATGCCGCTGACCAGGACCAGAGCGATCAACAGTTGGCTGAAAAAAAGTTTGCGTGTAATCCCCATTTCAGATGTCGATCGCCCGATTCGCAGTGTGACGGATACGCGCAGTATGCATGTAAATGGGCAAAAAAAAAGGATGGGCTCCGGACTCGAAGGTGCATTTTAACGCTGGGGGAGCCGTTCCATCCGCATCCGCCCGCTGAGGAATCAACGAATTTTGAGGAAAAATTCATTATTCGTGCATATTGTTTGCTTGTTCGCGCCCCATGCTGCAGCCGAATCCAGCGAATATCGGGAGCTGCAGAGACCATGAGCATTGAAATCCCAGGCACCACAACAGCGGGCTATTACGCCATGCAGTCCACTTCGAAAAGTGCCACTCTGACACAGGACCAGCTGCAACTGGTAGAGGAGACGCTCTCCAACTACGATCCAAACCAGTTGACCCAATCAGATGCCTCGAACATCGTTGCCGCATTCAGCGATGCAGGGATAACAGCAGGACGCGCACTGGCTGAAACCATGGCCAGCTTCGGATTCGATGCCAGGACGGTCGGCGAGATGGCCGGTGTCGGCCAGACTCAAGGCGACAGACCACCTCCGCCACCAAGCGGCGGTAATGTCCTGACCCTGGACATCAGCGACGATATGCTGCAACAACTCAACCAGTTGCTTACGGACTACTACGATTCAGATCTGACGAGTGACGAAAAGAGCAGTACGCTTGACGCAATCAAGGATATTTTTCAACAGACCATGCCTGAAGGGGGGCTGGTGGATATTCACGCCTGATAGCGCAGCCTGTTTTTCCCCGAGTACAGTCGCCCCGACCGTCAAGCACGTATCAAGCGTGTCGGTTGGAGCGGCTCAGGAATCCCAGCATTGGCGAACGCTTGTGGGAATCGTGGTATGTCACTGACTTTACCCGCTTCTTAAAGCAGGCATTAGGAAATATAAAATCCCGTTGCGCACCTGCATGATCTCAGGCGTGCCTGAATTCGCGCTGTCCAGGGCAAGGCAGCATCCTGCCAAGTGCCCCACATAGGTAGCGATTTTCCAGATCACTGTTCGCGTAGCCCGATGCGGTTATGTAAAACACTCGACGCGAAGACGGGTTGAACTTAATGTTTTCAGCAGCAGAGACACCACCTGTTTGAATAACAGGCCTGGAGCTCGTTGTCGGGCTCTTGACAGATGGAGCCAGGGCCCTTGCCGCGGGTTACGGACAGCTGCCCGTAACCCGCCAACTCGGAATCATTTGCGCTCCCGGGCCGCTACTCCCAGCACCGACTGAGGTGCGCGTAAGCCGGTTCACTTTGCAGGCGCCCATCCTCCAGCGGCCCGCCCAAGGTAAAATGATAAAGGGTCCGCCAGGGTGCGTCTTCTGCGTGATCGAGCCCCAGCAGATCGTGGACACCGTCGTCAAAGAAGCAGCCGATGCCGGTGCCGCGCAATCCACACGCTTCCGCTTCCAGATACAAAACCTGTGCGATCATCCCGACACTGTAAGCCCCGCGACCTGCGATACCTTGATGGCAACTGAGCTGCGCAGCGAGCCTGGTGCAGTCTGTTGGCGCGGACAGCCGGTAGAGCGGCAGCTCGATATCGGGCTCCTGTGTCCATACCAGCCCCTTTGCCAAGCATCCCACGCTCACCCTGTCGGCAGTGGGGCAGCGGCTCGACCGCGGCATGACGGAAATAGTGAGGATCTAAGGGGAGAGAAGAGAGGGGATGCCTCCCTTCCCCCAAGGTTCAAGCGTCGATAATCACCTTCAGGGCCTGTTCGCGCGCCGCATTGCCGAACACTTCGTATGCCTTGAGCATCTCATTGAAATTGAAACGGTGGGTGATCAGCTGAGCCGGTTCCAGGGTACCGGACTGCACGGTTTTCAACAGCATGGGCGTGGTATTGGTGTTGACCAGGCCGGTAGTCAGCGTGAGGTTCTTGATCCAGAGATCCTGAATCTGCAGATCCACGCTGGTGCCATGTACGCCCACGTTGGCGATGTGTCCACCGGGTCTCACGATACGCTGGCAGATCTCGAAGGTCTGCGGAACACCCACAGCCTCTATCGCTACATCGACGCCATCCTTGGTTAGTGCCAAGATCGCATCGATGGTATCGGGGCCGCTGCTGTTGATCAGGTCGGTGGCGCCGAACTTCTGCGCCATCGCCAGCCTGGCATCGTCGAGATCGACCATGATGACCCGGCCCGGCGAGAAGAACTGTGCAGTCAGCAGAGCTGCCATGCCAATCGGCCCGGCGCCCACGATCGCTACCGTATCGCCAGGCTGGACCGAGCCGTAGAGTACACCGATCTCGAAGCCGGTGGGCAGGATGTCGCTCAACATCACCAGCGCCTCTTCATCGGCGCCGTCCGGAATCGGGTAGAGGCTGTTGTCGGCATGGGGAATGCGCACATATTCGGCCTGGGTGCCGTCGATCAGGTGTCCCAGGATCCAGCCGCCATCTTCGCAGTGCGAGTACATCTGCCGCTTGCAGTATTCGCATTTGCCGCAGGAGGTGATGCAGGAGATCAGCACCCGGTCGCCGGGTTTGAAGTTGCTGACCGCAGCGCCGACCGCTTCCACGACTCCCACGCCTTCATGACCGAGGATCCGCCCCTCGGTGACGGCGGGGACATCGCCTTTGAGAATGTGCAAATCGGTACCGCAGATGGTGGTCTTGGTGATGCGGACCACGGCATCGGTTGGTTGCAGAACCGTCGGTTTGGGAACGCTGTCCAGCGATTTGCTGCCGGGGCCGTGGTAGACAAGTGCATGCATGGTGTCTGAGATCGTCATAGTCCACATCCTTTGTCGTTACGCCTGTTCAGGCTTCAAGCCTAGCAGAGTTCCCGATATCAGTTGTTGCTCCAGGTCTGTATCAGACAAGATTCCAGCGCTGCAGCTGGTGTTTGACCAACCACTCCTGCAGGGGATAGGCATTTGCTTTCAGCAGATGCGACACTTGGCGTCATTAGCAGGCCAAAGAACCCCTGCACCGCCTGTTTGACATAACCCCACTCCTCTTCTTCGTATTTTGAATCCCTGGCCGGATACTCTCTCGTTTCTCTCCTGTCTGACGCCGCAAGGTCACAGACCAATCTACCCGCACAGAAAACAACCCAGGCAACGTCGGGGATGGAGTGGCAAGTAAGTGGGATCTGACTATTATCCGGCCAGTCTTCTCCAAGCGGTAGCGCCCGTAGCGGCGGCGATGGACTCCACGCAGCTATATGGAGCAGGACCCGTTCAATGACTGGCGATTCTTCTACGACAGCAAGAAACCTCATCTCACCACCGCAGCTTGGGCAGATAAGCGCGCCTACTTCGTAGACTTTAGTGCCGGCGTTGCAAACAGGAGTAGCAGGACTATACCGGCTATCCATTAGATGGTGGCCGGTGGCTCGCTGAAGATATCAGCGGCACCCGTGAGATACCGGTCACCTCGTTGATAATGCGCCGGGAAACCAGTTCCAGGAACTCGAACGGCAGATGGGCAAAACGAACGGTCATGAAATCGACTGTCTGCACGGCACGTAGTGACACCACGTACTCATAACGCTGCGTATCACCCACTGATTTCACCGGCGGGAATCCGGCAAACGCTTGGCCGTAGAGATATTCATCGCGCAACTCCCGAATAAAGACGAGGCCGGTATGGCGCAGCAGGTCGCCACAGGATCTGCGCACTATCAAGTCATCCAGCCACCATCACAGTAACCAACACTGCCGCCTGGCAAGGCACGCCATGAAAAAAGGCCTGATCTTTTTGATCAGGCCTTTTTGTATCTCATCAGCATGCACTGGTATCAAAAGGAACCGCTGAGCTGTACTCCAATTACCAGGGCGGTCATGTGATCGCTGGTGAGGGATAACACCCCATTACTGGGGTCAGTTGGTACCGAGCCGTAACTTACCTGGGGTACGTCAGACAGATAGTTGACCCGTCCAAAGGCGGACAGCTTCATCCCCTTGGAAATCTTTCGGCTCACTTCCAGGCGCAGGTCCAGTCCCAACGCATCATCACTGTCACTCAGGCTAGCAGTCTGAGCATTGGGTGAACTGTCTACATAGCTGCCTTGATAGTCGACCTTGGTCCAGTATTTGGAAACGCTGGCATCCATGGATACAGACCAGAGATTATTCAAATCCCGATTGTATCTGCCCCCCATTCTGGCGCCACGGAAATCAGTGGAAAGCCGATCTTCAAGTGAAACCGTGGTCGAAATATCGCCGGTGGCATCGGTATCCTGATCCAATCTTTTGAAGGATGGCCCGACCTGAAAAGACCAGGAGGTGTTGGGTCCCACGCCGTAATCCAGCAGGAACATGACATCCGCACCCCAGTAATCAATATCCTGCTTGATCCTGGTGGTCAGCGTGGCGGCATCAGGGCTACCGAACCCGGTTGAGTTATCCAGCAGCACCCAGCCGAACCGCATACCAGCGCCTGTGTCGGAGAAACTGCGATGGGTGGTGCGATCGGCGTTGATCAGAAATCCCTGGATCTCCAACCGGGCCGCATCCGCATTGGCAATGGTATTGGGCAGAAATACACCAAAAGTGCCTTCCAGCGCCGCCCCATAGGCGTCACCCTTGTCGGTATCCAGATTGAAGTTCCGGGTAAATGGGGGAGCTTCGCCACGGTCGGCAAAGAATCCGTTCTCCGGGTAATCGATGCGTGCGACGCCAGCGCCGACAGCGCCATATGGAGCATTTCCTGCAGCAATGGCATCCTGGGAAACTGCCACCATTGGCAGTACCACCGCGCCAGCGCAGATAGTCCTTAATGCCCGCTCTATTGAATTCATGATACTCCTTCCCGTTAAATGAACTATCCAAAATTTGTCAGCAAAATATTTACTGGCTAAGTCACCTGGAGAGCTACGAACCGGACAAACGCCTTTTCCTGGCCAATCAACCAGTATCCAGACTTGTTCCAGCCGGCCCCTCACTCCCACTCGATTGTAAATTGGCAATTATTTTCTTTTATTTTATTTTCATATAATTAGGATCACCTATATGCCTTAATGCCATGAAAAATACCATGTTCAGAAATTTCTTGAAATGGTTTCATTTTCTCCATAAATCCGTAAGTACTCATTGTCTCTTTCGAACACTATTCCGTAAGGATATCTGCTTTGATAGTGCCAGCCAGATTGGGCTGCGTCCAAAAAAACTATTGCCCTAGTCCCATTTTGGGACTAGTATATCGGATACATGAGAATCATCGCACTGTCGACGCTGAAAGCCTTCTGGGAAGAGAACCCGGAATATCAGGATGCCAAGGAGCTAACATTGGCCTGGCACCGTCATGCCTTGCATGCCGACTGGAGTTCTCCTGCCGAAGTAAAGCAGGACTTCAGGAATGCCAGCATCCTTAAAGACGGCCGTGTGGTGTTCAATATTGCGGGGAACAAGTATCGACTTGTCGTATGGATCAACTACGCCTACAGGGTTGTATACATCCGCTTTATTGGCACCCACTCGCAGTATGACAAGATTGATGTGCAAACCATTTAGCCGCCGGAGGATTAGCAATGGACATTAAACCGATTAAAACTGATGCCGACTACCGCGCGGCATTAAAAGAAATTGAAAGCCTGATGATGGCTGGGCCAGACACCCCAGAAGGCGAAAAACTGGATGTCATGGTCACGCTTATTGAGGCTTATGAAGCCAAACACTTCCCGATGGACTTGCCCGATCCTGTTGAGGCGATCAGGTTTGAAATGGACCGCAAGGGCTTAACCGTCAAAGACCTGGAGCCCATGATCGGGAAAAGTAATCGCGTTTACGAGATCCTTAATCACAAACGCTCACTGACTTTGAAGATGATCTGGAAGCTCCATGAAGGCTTGGGTATTCCGGCTGAGTCGTTGATCAAACCGCCTCAAGCTCATGCCTAATCAATATCGCAGCGGAGATAAGTTTCATAGTATCTCCGCTATCGATGCGAGGCTGGCTGATCTTGAACAGGAAAAGCAGCAGCTCATCATGCTTAGAGTGGAACTGCAAAAATCGAAGCCAGCACTTCCCGTTTCAGATTCCTTTTCTCCAGAACAAAAGATTGCGGTCTTCAGGAGCTTTTTTCGTGGCCGCACTGATATTTTTACCAATCGCCGGCAAACCAACAAGGACGAAGTGGCTATTCCGCAGCCTGCGACAACGAGTGGGTTCAGGGTGTCTGCAACAAACCGAGGATCAAATGCCTTGACTGCACTCACCGCCAGTTTAGCGAGTTAAACAATCTGGTCATCTATCGCCACTTGGCAGGACAACAGGTTGTCGGCCTGTATCCGCTGCTCCACGACAACACCTGCTACTTTCTTGCTGCCGATTTCGACAAAGGAAGCTGGCAAGATGAAGTGAAAGCGATGTCCAGAGCTTGTACCGAATATGGCGTACCACATGCAGTAGAAATTTCCCGCTCCGGGAATGGCGCGCACTTATGAATATTTTTCGATGACAAGGTGCCCGCCAATGAAGCACACTTGCCGGGATCTGGTCTCCTTGATAAAGCGATGGAGGTTTATCCAAACCTGTCTTTCAACTCCTATGACAGATTGTTTCCCAATCAGGACATTCTGCCTGAAGGGGAATTTGGCAACTTCGCCGCTCCAGCGCATCCATGCGCCCGCGGCATTAGTTCGTCCTAAACGTCATTGCGTTACCACTACAGCGCGAAGCCAGGCAAGCAGGCAATAGCTCATTTGTCGATAAAGAATTGAATGTCATTGAAGATCAATGGCAGTACCTCGCGCAAATAAAAAGACTTTCCAGGCCTGAGCTAAATAAGCTTCTTTCGCAGATTTCTCCCAACGGAAACCTGATTTCAGAGCAGGAGGTTACCGATACCCGGCCACCCTGGGAGATAACAGCCAAACCCAGGCCCCTGGTTCTGGAAAACCCACCTCAACAAGTAACCATAACGCTGGCCAACCACATCTACTTTGAGGTAAAGGCGATGCCAAGCGCCCTTTCAGCAAGATTAAGGCGTCTAGCCAGCTTTTCGAATCCGGTTTTCTTTAAAACACAGGCGCTTCGCTTTTCGACCCACGGCATTCCGCGATTCATTTCTTGCGCCCGCATTGAACGTGGCTACCTGGCATTACCTCGTGGGTGTTTGGAGGGTGCTCTCGCGTTATTGAAAGAGAACAACATAGACGTTCAAATCGATGATACGCGTGAATTGGGCATAAAACTTTCAGACATAAAGCCGCTGCTAACCTTGAGGAAGAACCAGCAAATCGCTGTTAAAGAAATGTGCAAACACGATGCAGGCATACTACATGCTCCTACAGCGTTTGGAAAAACCGTGACGGCTATCGGAATGATCGCCAAAAGCAAAACAAACACGTTGATTCTACTACATAACCACCAACCGCATGATCAATGGCAGGAAAGACTGCGCTCGTTTTTTGCCGGAGGCGGAAATCGGCGTCATCCGCGGCGGTAAGAAGAAGCCCACCGGAATCATTGATATAGCGACGTATCAAAGCCTGATTAACAAGAAAGAAAATACTATCTCTCCCATTGTTCAGGACTACGGACATGTAATCGTTGATGAATGCCACCACGTCTCCGCGCCGCGCTTTGAGATGGTACTGAACGAAGTTCGAGCAAAATATGTACTCGGCCTTACTGCTACCCCAGAAAGGCAGGACGGCCACCAGAAGATCATCTTTATGGCTGCCGGCCCCATACGGTACAAAGTTAAAAGCTCAAGCGAGGAAAAATTTGAGCAAGAGGTACAAATCCATCATCTCTATGATACGCCACCGCTGCATCTTACCCGACCAGAGGAGCGGCCAAAAATTACAGATGCCTACCGATGGATAATGGAAAACGAAAAGCAAACACAGAGCATTGTGTCAGATGCGATCGACAATGTTCGCGAAGACAGGCACCCAATCGTCCTCACTGAAAGGCGCGAACATGCCAAGATGATTAACAATCTTCTCAAAGAAAACGGTATTGATTCCATCATATTAAAAGGCGCAATGAGAGCCGCTGAACGCAAGCGAGTTGAAGAGCATTTGCATTCGGCGCAGGTTGTGGTCGCCACTGGAAAGTATGTGGGAGAGGGTTTTGACCTGCCCAGGCTGGATACACTGTTTCTTGCCATGCCCATCGCCTGGAAAGGCTCGCTGGCTCAGTATGCGGGAAGAATTCACCGGGAATCAGACGGTAAAACGCAAGTGACGATTCACGATTACGTTGACTGCGGCCTCCCCATGCTCCAACGCATGTTCAATAAGCGCGAAAAAAGTTACAAGGCAATGAGCTATACCATCTTATTCTCGGGCGAATCAGTCAGCATGGATAAGGTAAAGCAACTTGAAGCTGTACTGGTGTAGCAGGTCCCCGGATTGCTCCAGAGCCCGCGTAGTTCAAGTTCTCTGATACCATGCCAGCATCAATTTTCCTCTCATGGTATCGATGCTTTCTGCTTTGCTACACGCAATAAACACCATGAAAAATACCGTTGATGATGCAGACTATATTGTTGATTAGATTGATTTAATTTTTATAAATCAAAGTGTTAAAAATTCCGGTCACTCCCACTCGATTGTAAATAAGCATTTTTTATCTTTTATATTCAATGACTTATTTTCCTGCTAAACGGTAATACCATGAAAAATACCATGCTCAGAAATTCCTTGAAAAAATATAACTATATTGTACCGGACGGCCCATTTATTTCCTCTTGAAGCGTCTGGAGCACCGCCAGAATCTCCTCGAAATCCGGCACCTCACCGAAGATCATGTTTCCCATTGCGCGATAATCGGACCTGACCGAGACCAGCACATGGCCTTCAGGCACCAGCACCAAGGTACCTGGCTTTGCTAAGTCGTATCTGGCCCACCCCCGGGGATAGAATCGCTGCTTAAACGCCACTACGCTGGCCAGCAATTCTGGATCGGCCAAAGCTTTTTCCTTGACCGGTGACTGGGCCATCTTGGCCAGGTCGTAATAGTGGCGCGAATAGCGAGGTGGCTGTGCATTTCCCTCGGGGCGATGAGCCTCATGGTGCAGAATCGTAGCCTTCTCCCAAAAAGTGCGTTCCGCCTTGATGACTCTAACCGCACATTCTCGTTGCTCAAACACATCGGGAAAGGCCTCTGCTGCATAACAGCTGATACTGCGATCTTCATAAGGCAGCCATGACGCCAGTGGGCCGACTTCCAGGCGCACTTCGGAACGGAGGTAATCATCAGGATAGGCCGCGGGGTAGTTGATATCAATCACGAATGGATCATCGTCTACACGACAGTCACACACGCCGTCGAGTGCAGATTCGACCATTCTCAACAGTTCCCCGCCAATGTACTTTTGTGCCTGCTCGTTGATCGCCGCATTCAACTGAGCCTGTTTGGTTTTGGAGCGTTCAGCCAAGGGGTCATCGCCACCCAGAACACGCCAGTCGAGGACCAGGTCGATATCCTCCGAAAAACGTTCAATCAGGTTATAAACCTTCGATAGACTGGTGCCACCTTTGAACATTAGCAACCGCGCGAGATCCGGTTCCTGGAACAGCCGGTTGAGTACCCAGGTAACCCAAAAGTCCTTTTCGACAACAGCTGGCGTGGTGCCCTTCTGCGTCGCCGTCTCCGAAAACAACTCGCTACGTTGCTGCGCAGGAAGCCGGGCAACCTTATCCATCAGTTAGCCTCCTTGCAGATCCGTTTGATGGCTTCATAGATCCAGCCAGTGACCGAACGGGTGTCCTTGAGGATACGGTCACACGCATTGGACTCCAGCTGCTGGCGGATACGCTCGACCACCTTCTGGTCCACATGCTCCCGACCCAGCGCTTTCAGGGCCTGCACTACCAGGCCACTCTCCCGGTATTTGAAACCCACATCCTTCAAGGCGGATTTCTTGAACACCAGGGAATGCTTCCCAATTTCGTACTCACGGCCTGGACCGTCGGAGAGGTAAATCCAACGCCCCGGAACCTGGGTGGAAAGGCCCAGCAGATTGAGAGCCGCATCGCCGGAAGGTTGAATGCGCCAGTTGAATTTGCGAGCCAAAGCATGAGCCACCTGGTCGAGATCCGGGCTCAACTGACTGTCCAGTAGCTCGCTATAGCGAGGATAGTCGTAGACCCCTCGACAGACACGGCGAATCTTGCCAGCCTTGGTCAGGCTGGAAAGCGCCTGGTGGATATTAGCCTCGCCAAATTCGGCCACAAAGTCGGTCTTGGTAAATGCCCAACCCCTACCACGGCCATATATCCGTGAAATAACTTTATTTTCAATACCTTGTGACATATTCCAATGCTAGTATTTTTTAGGAAAACAGTATTGTTTTTCTAAAACAGGAGCTTAGCAGATCCACTGCACTATGTGCAGTCTTATGACGCAGCATCCTGAGCAAAAGCATCCCTGGGCACCCATATCCAGCCCTCACTTGGGGTAACGTCAGCCTCAGGCGGCATAAGAGCACTCCGCTTTTCCGCGAACAGACTGGCGACCAAGGCACAGGTCAGCGCATCTTCGCAGTCCGCATGACTGAGCGCGGGGTAAGGCCGGCGCAGAGCTTGAATGGTTTCTGAGCGTTTGCAGGCCGAAGGATAGGCCTCGATGGCGGCTAGATTCCTGCCATCACTCCAGACGCCGCACCCCACTATCTTCGGCACAAAACGCGCAAGGACGTGCATCCCCTTCGTGGCCTGGGAGCCGATCATGTCTTTAATGGCCGAAAGCGGACTAAGGCCTTGCTCAAACAGGTAATGCTCAGTGCGGCGAAACAGATAGGGATTGGTGTTGGATGCCTCAATGGAGGCTGCCGCCTTACTTTGGGTTACCAGCTGGATAAAGGCTTCGGAGAAACCCAGAGGGGTGTCAATGGCGAGGGTCACTGGACCGGATTCCGGAGATACCCTACTCCCACACAAATCGAACAGAGCAGCGATCCACTCCATACTCGTCGAACAGCTATTGATACACTCGCGAAGGTTGCCGCGCCAGGGAGTACCGACGATCTCATGGTTGGCGTCGAGAATCACGATGGCGTCGCGACTGTTCTGATTCTTGTCGCAATTCCAACCACCGACATCCCAGCCGATAAACGAAGCCTTTTTACTATTGGTGATGATAAAAATACCTTCCGTAACTATGTAGTTTCATTCCGACTTTTCAGGAACCGTTCCTGAAACGCACGTCGCCCCTGATCGTAAGGAACTGGATTAGTGGCATGAGGAACCGGTGCAGTTCTGTCGCCGATGAGGTAGTTGATCCGGTAAGTGCAGTTGCCAGACGGATGTAGCATTCCGCCAATCACCCGGTCATGTTTCAGGGCCCGTTCCTGAATCAGGCGGTCCAGCACCTTCTGGACCTGAGGTCCTAGCCCAACGAACACGGCATCCGTTAGCTCTTCGACCTCTGCCACGAAATTCTCCAACAGGTACTTTCTCAGCAAAGGGTGCTTGGTCATATCCGGGGTACCTCGATAATCCTTGTCTTTGACGAACACCGGATATCGCAGGAGGGATGTGGTCTGCACCAAATGGCGCGAGGTGGAGAACAGATCGGCCGCATCGCTCAGGTCGAGCCACTTGTGGAATCCCCAATGGTTAAGCTGATTAATCAGATTGCTACGCAGCGGCTCGCCACTAAACGCGCCGACACTCTTAGCGGCCTGGACTGCATCAAGACTCGACTTGCCGGCCTGAAGAGCGCGCCGCGCCTCGTTATTTGCATTGACCATCTGAGTGGGGCCCGGCGTGATCCCCACCAGAACGACTCGCGCACTCGGATTGATGTACTCGAAAGGTGCGTAGTAGATCTTCACATCGCCGCTTGCATCCATCAGTAGCCGCGGGTCGCGCACAACTGCGGGCGTCGACCCACAGAGAATCGGCGCATACCTTTCGATCAAGTCTGTTTTCATTGTTCTCAAATGTCCTCCTCCAAGACTGGAGCACCTTTTGGGGTCAGTCTGGAGTCCATACGCCCGGCCAGTCCCATAGATTTCTGCTCATGCCAATTCATTCCATCTCAAAACCCCGGGTACTTCCGCCAGATCCGTTGGTTCAACTCTTCGTTGTCGCTGTACTCGCCGATATCCCAATCTTTGAATGCGTAGAGATCTTCCGCCAGCTCGGTAATGACCTCGCGTAGCTCCAGCGGCTCCAGCCACTCGGCAGGTATCGCCTTCACGCCGAGCATCGCTCCCAGCAGGTTGCCGGTGATTGCTCCTGTCGAGTCCGAGTCACCATCATGGTTAACAGCCAGGATGACGCCATGTTTGAAGTTGCGTGCAACCAAAGAACAATAGATAGAGATCGCCAGGGCTTCCTCAGCGATCCAGCCCTGACCCAACCGGGCAATCGCTTCTTCGTGCGGCAAGCCAGAAACAACTAGCTCCTCAGCCAACTCAATAGCTCGCAGCGTTTCCTCATGGCTGGGCTCATCTCGAAGGATGGCTTTCGAAGCCGCCAGCGCATCAGCCAGCGAAGCACCGTCAGTCAGAGCCAGAATCAACACAGCCAGAACACCGCCAGTCAGTGCTCCAGTGGGATGGCCATGGGTCAACGCGGCCAACTCTGTGCCCAGTTGAAAGGCGTCTTGGGGCGATTCGTGCTGGCGCAAGCGCCAGCTGAACAGTCCTACTGGAGCAACCCGCATGACACCGCCGCATCCTTTGCTATCGTTGCGGGCTGGCTCCCCGAGTGAACTCATTGCCCGCAGTGCGGAGATACAGGTATTACCTGGCGCGCGGCAGCTGTGCAGCTGACGCTGCTGAAAGAGCCAACCTGGCTCATCGACACCGAAGTCGATGTCGCAGCTTGGACGTTCGCCCTGGGTCTGCAGCCAGCGCAAATAGGCATTGGCGGTCACCCCGGGATAGGTGGTAATACCCTTGAAACAGCCCCGCACCCAGCCTCGGATCAACCCCTCAGCGGTGAACAGGGTCATCTGGGTGTCGTCGGTGATCTTCCCCAGACCACCATAAACTGGTGCGTACTGGCTGATGCCCTTCGGGCCAAAGCGACTGAGAATCTCGGCCCGCTTCATGAACTCGACTGAGGCACCCAGGGCATCGCCGACCGCCCCACCTAGCAGGCAGCCTAGAAAGCGCCCCTGGACAGTGCGTCTTTGCTGACGTTTGCTGCGCCAAGCCGGTGGTACCAAGCCGTCTGTCGCCTCTGCTTCGCCAGTTTCGGTGTCTGGCTCCACGTCCTCTTCTCCGGACAACGCATAGTAGACGCCCAACTCCGTAGCCACGCGTGCGGCAGGCCGTGCAACAAGGTGAATTTGCTTTCGCCACTCAGGCACATCGGAGCCATCCCAGCTAATACCCAGACCTTTCTCCCAATAAGACAGATAAGCCTCACCTCTATCGGCGGCATAGTTGTTACCGTTGCCAGCGGAACAGTCGAGCGCATACTCCCAGTTGTTCTCGCGCATGCAGACACCGTGCTCTGGGTGTGGCACCTGCCCCAGCCCAATTAGGTATTCCGCGCTTTTGGCATCCAATGGGCGAAACACGGCCACACTCAAGCGCCCGTCATTCCGTGGGGTAATGGCAGCGATCAGAGCATCGCCACGTTGGATGGTAACCAGCTTGGTGTTCAGGTCCAGTGGACCGATTTCGAGCCACCAGTGGTCACCAGCGGCTGAAATCACCTCTCGGGCGTCGTCGGGAGCCAGCAGTTCGGCAATTCGGTCCATCGCGGGCTCGACTTCCTGCCATTGGACTCCACCATCCCGACTACGCTGTTGCAGGCCGTTCAGCAACACGGCCAACGGCAGATCCTCCTCTCCCGAAATCACTGACTGCAAGTCCGTCTGAGTTATGTAATATGGAATATCAGGCAATCGATACCGCTCCAGGGTGGCGGGTTTGAGGTGAAGCTCTACCCAGTTCTGCATGGTGTCTCCGCTGATCTTTGTCCCTCTATGTTATTTTTTGTCATCATGTGCATCAGTGGTCACGACACCTCATATCTGACCCTCAGACCTGCTTCCTCGAAGTGATATTTACCTTTGTGTTTTCTGTCATATGGATTTGGCAACAACCGGAATTGCGGGCTATCGGAGAGCGCATCCAGCACATGTAATATCACGAACTCTTTTTTCCTGCGATTTGCAGAATCGATGGCCAACTCCACCTCTGAAGAACCAAGCTCAAAAGCCTCATCTTCTGCCTGGGTTGCCTTCACCTCCACGTAATGGGTTTTTCCGTTCTTGTGGATTACAAAGTCACAGCCGTACCCGTCATCGGTAGTATTTTCTGTATACTTGTGCCGACTGTTCTCTGAAATCCAACTGCTCGGCCCCACAGTTTCAACACCGTAGAACTTTTGCAATGCTCGAAATGCATGGATTTCACCGGCCAGTCCGACAAGATCTTTCATGGCTTGACTCATCCGGCCCTTGGGTTTTTTCTTGTTTGTAGGTTTCTTATTGCCTTTCTTGCGCTTCTTAGAAGCCCCCTGCTCCTTTAGTTCTTCGAGATCAGTGAGATCTGCCGTCGCCACGCTGTCATCTTCAATAGCTCCGAGAATGTGATCCCAGAGGTTGAGTAAATTTTCCTCGGAATTTACAAAATCCATCCCGCATACTTCCACCGTCTTTTTCTGTAATTCTTGCTTTTGTTTCCGCTCTTCAAGTCGATCACGCGCCTTGGCGATCTCAGCGTCTGAGATCCCCAGCCTGTCCATCAATTCGCTCACAGTAGAGCTCATACCCAGCGCAGTCCAGAATCCCTCATGTACTTGAGACTGATTCAATTTCCCTACCAGCTTGAAGCACATTGCTTCGTTCCAGACATCAACAAATGCGGTTTTCGCAAAATCATCTGCCAGCTGTGTTTCAAAGATATCGTTATCTTGCCCCCACATCCCCACATCGGCGTTTTCCCTGATACACCAGGCTAAAGCAGATTTCTGGATACCCTCCAGAACACGAAAAAATTTCTTGCGGTTATCCGCATGAATTTCTATTGGATCGAGATCCGGCTCCAGGCCCAACTCATCAAGCTGATCACGCAGCTCCTCCACACTTGCCGCGCTCTCCACCAATGCAATCACATCTGAGTCTGTATCCCACTCAACCAGAATATCGCGCACCTTGTTCATCACCTCGGGAAAGGCCACGACCCAGTAGTGTTCCGCATACTCTCTAGGGCATTCAAGGCTCGACAGCTCGGCTTCGAAATCCTTAAAACCTCGAGATTCAGGATGCTTGCGTATCGTGTGCCGGATAATAGAACGCATTATCGTGCGGCATGAATCCATATGCTCCTGGAATTGCGCATTTGCCTGGTCGTTGGAAACCAACGATTCGCTTGATTGTGATAGAACCTTATTCCATTGATCGAGCTGCGCCTGATCTCCGAGGATTTCCCAGGCTTTATATCCCACTGACTTCAATCCTGCGGCGTCCCTGACAATGGACAATACGTCCTCAAGATCAAGCGGAGCGATACTGTATGATTGAAGGGCATCCCGGTATTGCTCGTCTGAAGACACCTCATCCAGAGGTGCTATATCGGCGTCGGTCTGCATAAGCAGAATCAGCGGCCTGACAAGTCGCACCCTCCAGGCAAGATCTCCTAACCAGCGCTGCTGAACCTCTTGATAATGATCTGCAGTAATGTGTAGCTTTCGAAGAGATGCACACACAACATCTTCAGATATTTCATCTGCGCTTTCATAGTCTCCGAGGACAAGCTTTAACGAAATATCTATATCACCACGATCTACTATGGATGCCAGCGCCTCGCTAAGCTGGCTCACTTCAGTCCGAGCATCGCTGATGGCCAGCAATGTGTTATCTTTTGCCAGCCATAATGCGGGCACTGGGGTTCTCGCTACTGACACGTCGCCATGCCATAGCCCAGCTTCTAGCGTGTCTACCCAAACTATTCGGGCTCTTCGCAATGCATCAATCGCCTTTGTGAATGTTTTCGTGCCTACCCCTCGACTCTGCCCTCTAGAGAAAGCAAATATTGAAAGAACGACCGGGATCAGCCAGGGCAATTCTTCGGATAGTTGTGGTGTATTTTCTTGTCCCTGCCACTGACTTCCATCAACAAGAGCTCTCGTGGTCAGCTCAGACGCAAGTCGTACACCATTCCCGTATGCATTCTGAAAATGGTCTTGCAGGCGTTTTGCATCCTTCGTATCCATCGCAACAACAGGCTTGGAATGTAATTCCAGTCCACCATGAACAGCAGAGGTAGCATCTGGGAGGTATACGGCCTCCTCTTCGGATGGCGTTACAACGATCAGTGATCCGGAACCATTCTGAACAATGACGCTGTCCGGGAATACATCTTCTTCATCCGGGTAGAACTGACCCCAAGCAGTCCTGACCTGGCCCAAAAAGACGCTCGAATTCGATATATCAATCGCTGGATCTTGTAAGGCAACAGCCAGATCATTCAGCAACCTTGGATCTGCCGTTTCTTCCTCGGGATCGTAGCTAGGCATACCCAGCTCTTTCATTGATGCAATGAGCCCTTGATTCCTGCTTAACACGGAAGCAACGGAAACCGGCATCGGCATAAGGTGAGAGAACTGATGCAGTCCTCCAATCAAGGCAGGAGATGGTATATGCCAGCGATCCGAGGGACGGAATCGAATCGATTCCTCATCAGTCTCACCTTGCATCCATTTCGTCGCCCTTAATGAGAATGCAAGTGGTGAAACCGATGAATATCTATGTGCTTCGCCCCCGATCTTGCGAATCGTGGCACTCTCCCAGTTTTTCCACCGCTTCTGCCACGATGGAATGGAAACCAACAATAATTCCATCAAAAGCTTATGGGCTGCATCATAAAAGCCTTCCAGCTTTTCGAAGCCTGGCAGAGCATATACATCCTGTACCTCGTAGCTGAACTCACCGGAATAACGTGGGCTTTCGGTATTTTTAATATACTCTCGATAGGCATCCCAAACATCAGGGCTATAGCCTGCTGGACCCTTTTCGGGCAGCTTCACTCCCTTCCAATGCGCTATGGTGAATCTTGCGTCCCAGTCTTTGCCTGTTACAGGCACAAGCCGAATTCCATTGAACGCGCCCGCTTTTTCCAGAAGATCTACCGAGGACAAGCCCATGCCACCCCACAAGGGATGGTCTGGTGGAAGCAGCAGGCGCTTTAGCGCATTACTGCATTCGGGAGTAGCTGTACGTCGAAGATAGGCATCGAGTTCCGACCCGCTCTTTCCTGGCCAACCGGGGCCGAAACTTGTCTCATCTATTGGAAACCATCCGCCAATACATGGCGCCGATAGCTTACTGAGCAGGCGTATGGGCTCCTCCATACTGTGCTTCGATGCTTGCAGTAGCCTCAGGCCCCATTGAAGGATATCCCGACACAACTGTGAGTCGGGGCCATCAATATCATGCGGAAGCTTGGGCGTGGCTTTCACCAGGACGCCACTGAATATTCTTTCTACCCCGTAGGATTGCACCAACCCTGTAGAAAGATACCTGTGAACAGCAGTCGTCTCGACACCACCCTTGGCTCTGGGGATATGGGTTTGAATATCCTCATTAAGAAAAGCGATAAAAGGCCTCAGGTTTTTGGGAATGTCGTCAATCCCGCCCTCAGCCAACACCTCATCATCGGAACCACTGCTGCGAGGCCGGAAGAAAACCGAACACCGATCGTCACAAGAATGAAGTTGATTGTCAGTTCCTAAAAGAACGCTTTTGCCAATGAGCGGCTTGGTATCTTTTCCGAACAGAGACTCCACGTCTTGCCAGAATCCACTCCAATCAACCGGCTCCTTGGATTCATGTAATTTTCTTGCTATTGCTTCTATCGTCGCCGCGTTATCATCTGGCATCGCTTCGGGGCTGATGTTGACTTCATCAAATATCCTTCTTATTCCCGACTCTCGTTCTCGAAGAGCCTGAACGAATACCGGGTATGTTGCTTCGGAACGCAGTAGCGAGGCCTTGATGACAACATCCGATTCGAGTGCCGGCAGTAGACTGGTATAAACAAGGCTACGCCAGCCTTCATCTGACAGCGCAATATCCTGGCTTTCTATTTCAATTTCTCTGCCAGAAAACACTTCCCCGAGAGCTGCCCACCAGCGTTGCCCCTCATCACTATCCGTCGGAGCCAATATGTCGATAATTGCTGCTGCTTCCCCCTCTCCCTTACCTGACAGGCTTTTCAGAATGACATCAACCCCTTTTTCGGCAATCGTTCTTAACAACAGCGAATTTAGTGGATTTTCAAAATCGATATCAGTACGGCTCATATCACCGAAGAATGGCGCGCTAAAATGTGCTGCACACCCACTTGGAACCTGTGTTGGCAAATAGATATTGAGTACACCGTCGTCAGGTTCACTACCTACTTGCACCGCTATTTCAACGGTTGCCTCATCGACTTCCGGCCACTTGCCGGGCAAATCGGCAACAGCAGACTGGATCTCTTCCTTCTCACTCGGGTTTTTTTCTCCACCGACGGTTCTTTTCCACAACCAGTACCGCCTGCTGTAATCTTCCCTCTCCTCAGTCTCAGGATCATCCGCGGCTATCTGAACCTCGAAGCCTCCTTCAGGATCGTCATTCCGGAATATCTGTTCTCTTTTGTAGCATCTGTCCTGGCTATTAGTTGCGAGCCGTAACTCATTAACCCGCTGCAAGAAGATAGCCGTACTTTCGTTCATTTCCTCCAGCTTATTAGTTGCGATCTCCTTTGCACGATCATTAAGGAAAGGCAATCTTATAACTGTTGAAAACCCTCTCTGCTCGAAGTCCGCCACCCTTGGCGCTGCTTGCTGCGTATCCATGGGAATTGGCAATGCATATGGAGATAGAAAGGCCAGTTCTTCACGCAACCAGTCTTTCGAGAAGGACCGGCATCGTTCCCGAAAATATTCGTATCGGGCATCATCCCACTCCAGGAGCCGGCCCCCGATGGCCTCTGGTGATTCAACGCTGTTGTCACCATCAACAACACGACGTATCGGCCCCTCAAACATTTGAATTACGTCGGGCCGAAAGCTGAAGCAATAGCCGTCGAAGCTTGAGCTTTCTCTTTCATTGCGCGAGTAAATTTCCGGCGCCTTGGTTATTTCGAGAACACTGCGAAAACCAATTCCCTTGTTTCCGATAGATTTCTGAGGATCCTTATCGCTCTGCCCGAGATTTGAAAGCGCCTTAAAGTTGGATGGAGTAAATGGCTGGCCATCGTTTGCTATGTAAAGAGCGCCATGTGGGTGTTCATCATCCGCCAGAACAATCTCGATCCGTTGTGGTGTCTCCATGACGCCTACTTCGAAAAGCGCATCGTGTGCGTTCTGGATGAGCTCGATCAGAAAACGCCCGTGATACTGATGTTCTACTTGCTCAGTAAGATTGTGCAGACTCCGATAGCGAGAAGTACCATTTGAAAGCTCATCCAAGAAGCTTCTTATCTCTCCCAATGTCTTGTCGATGACTTCTTTACGAGACATGAGTTCTACACCAGAGGTTTGTATATAATCTACGCACGTGAGAGCACCACCTCACCACGCCGTATCCAGTTAATCCCCGTGCCCAACACCTGCTTCCCAGCGTTTGTGAGGGCGTTGGCATAAGACTCAAGCTGTGGTCTGTAATTGATAAACGCTGTCTCCGGATCATCGACCTGATCGGACTTATGGTCGATCACCCAGATGCCTTCCGTAGTTTCCACAATCAGGTCGGCCATTCCGGATACGACGGTCCCCCGCTCGTCCAGCGCCAGGATTGGCTGCTCCCGCAGCACCGAGGTACCGTCAAGGTGATCCGCCAACCAGGACTCGAATTGCCCCACGGCGGCAGCGATCTTTTCTAACCCATCCGGCTCGATTTCCACACCGGTAATCTGGGGGATTCTCTCCTTGAGGTCGGGCTTCGCTCCCAATACCTCGAAACATCGGTGAATAAAGGTTCCGAAACTCATCCCTGTCAGACCGACATCAATCTCTAATCCCGCACCGTACCGCTCAACGAGCAAACCTGCCCTAGCCTGCGCATCGGCAACCACTTCCGTTGTTGAGGGCGCTCGGCTGTCCGGGGTAAGCATTTCAGGGAGCGCACCAGCTTGGATCGCACGCCGGCCCGTGACCGGCAATTCCGAATCCTCCAGAACAGCGCCGATGTCGAGGTCATCCGGAAACTCAGCCGGTCCCTCGATCACGGTACAGGGAAAGTCCTGTTCACCGGCCTGGATGTTTTCCTCGTCCAACGAGAGGTCACAATCCTCCGCTAATATCGACCAATAGGTAATCTTTGGTGTTTTCGCCTGCGCAAGATAACCCGGCCACTCCAGGACCATCTTGTCCCTGGCCCGTGTCAGCGCAACGTACAGTAGCCGTCGTGCCCCGATTTCCTCAGCGTTCTGCAGCTCGGCCAGGAACCCATCGTTGGTCTCCGAAGCAGCGAATGCCGGGGCGTATTCAATCCGGGCATGCTCGAGCAATCGCGACAATTCGTCGAAGGTGCTGTAACCCAGTTCGACGTTGGGTAACCGTGCCTTGATCTCCCGATCGAGTCCACATACCGCGACCACCGGCCACTCCCGCCCCTTGGAACCATGCCAGGTCGTGAGCACGATCGCGTTTTCATCGAGTACCCGAGGGTCCGGCCGCTTGTCGCCATCCTTTTCCTCTACCCTGGCAGCCATCCAGGCCAGGAAGGTTTGAATTCCGGAACCGTGAAAACCACCGTTAGCCAGTGCTTCGCGGTTGGCATCCATGAACTCGCCCGCCTCCGCCAGTAGACGCAGCAGGTTCGCACGAGCCTGTTCCCCATCCGACCAGAGTGCCACCACGTCGAATAGGCCCAAGGCGCAAATCATGTCCGCGACCAATGCATAAACGGTTCGCTCAGTTACCCCCTCTGCCAGTTCGTCAAGCCTCGCAAGCAACGGCTCGTCAATACGACCTTGATCCATCAGCTGGGCCAACGCGTCCTGGAGGCTAAGGGAACCCAGCTCGGTCACCGCCAAGTACAACGCCGCGTGGCGATCCGCAGGATTGGCCAAGTAAGCCAATGCGTGCCAGGCAATCTGCACGGGCCGCGAGGAGAACCAGCCATCCGCCTGCAGCCGTACGCGCAGTCCTTGCGCACGAAGCACTTCGGCGTACGTGGCCAACATGGGGTTGGTCGGACAAAGTACAGCGATATCGCCCCCACGAAGCCGCCGGAGCTTCTTCGTTCGCCGATCCACAATCTGTTGATCGCTATCATCGAGCAACGCTTTCAAATGCTCGCCCACGGCAACAGCGCGTATAGCGTGCTGACCCTTCTTGGCCTTCTTCGGGAACGACATCACATCGAGCGGCGCGAGGAGGCTTTCCTCACTCTGCGGTTCCAAAGCGACGTAGGCTTCGCGGAACAGGCCAGGTCCAAGCGCATTGACGAAATCCATCAGCCGGGGTTGTGAGCGCCAGTTCCGGGTTAATGGCTGCAAGGCTTGCGGATGTTGACCTATCAGGGCCTCGAATAACCTCGGATCGGCTCCCTGGAATCCCATGATGGCCTGCTTCAAATCGCCGACCACGATTGTCGGGACACCGGCCTCTTTCAATTGCCACAACAAGGCGAACTGCAGCGGATTGGTATCTTGAAACTCGTCGACCACCAGGCAGTCCACACGTTGTACCAGCGTCTGAAGTACATCGGGACGCGAGCGGAGCAGCTGACCCGCCATAGCGATCATGTCGCTGTAGTCCACCAGTCCCGCCTCATGTTTGGCCTCGGCGTAGTGGACCAGCACTTCCTGTCCCGCCGACAAGAGTGCCTGCACGTGTGCATTCGCATGTGCCAGCGGACCTGGGTGGCGCGGTAACTCGTTTGCCGCCGCCATAACCGCGGACGACAGCGTGTCATACCTTTCCGGCAGTTCCGTCCCTCGCTTTGACTGGCGCAGCTCACGCAAGCCTTTCCAAAGTTTCCAGTCCCTGTCCAGGGCGTCCCCCTCGAGGGCCCGGTTCAGGTTTTGAAAGTCGTTGAAAAACGCCTTGGTCGCGGCAGCACTGGTTCCGTATTCCCGATCGAGGCTTTCCGGATACGCCTCAAGTAAGGCCTCGACGCTTCGCCGCAGGGCAAGACTCAGCGCATCGCCATCCGCGGTCGGCCCGTAACGTTCCGAGATCCATGCTGCGGCCTGGGTGGCGTAGACATCGGTGTACGCCTGCCAGCCTAGCGACCGTAACAGCTCGACGATATGCAGCAGGTCGTCACGGAAACTATCCTCGGCGCTTTTTTTAGTGACGAAGTCATAGGTGTAACCATAGGCCGCGAGATTGGACATGATCTCGTCCGCCTTGTCCGTACGCGACAATGCCAGGCGGATCAGGGCATTTTTCTCATCTTCGTTAAGCAGTCGAGGCTGAGGCGATGAACCGGCTTCAAAGGCGAATTCCGTCAGCACCCGCAGTCCAAAACCGTGAATGGTGGAGATATAGGCCTGGTCGAGGCGCAGCGCATCTTCCGCTCGTCCCATGGCAAGCAATTTGGCACTGATACGTTCCCGCAGCTCGGCTGCCGCTGCTTCGGTAAAGGTCACCGCGACGATCCGTTCCGGCGCAATCAGGCCGTCGCGTACCCAGTCTCCCAATTGTTGCTGGATCGTGTAGGTTTTCCCCGAGCCCGCACCGGCAGGAATGACAGTCAAAGACGGTATAGTCATTGCGCTTCCTCCGCCTCACCCGCCACAGTGAACAAATCGATCAGCGGGCTGTTTTCCAAGGCGTAAGGTTTTATCCCGGCCTGCTTCTCGAAAAACTCGGCGTCACCCTCCCGATTGAGGCGTGCCTCGCCGGCACTAACCTCGCCAAGCCGCTGCTGAATCAGCGCCATTGCCCGACTTGCCACATCGTTCTCCAGCGTCTGCCAACCCGGGACGGCACCGGACTCCAACAGTACCGAATCGGACAGGGAAACCTGATCGTTCAGCATGTAGTAAACGATCCCCGTCCGGGCCGCACTACGAATCCTGCTCAGCAGCGTTTCGTCTGTGTCATCCTTGGGGCCACCACTTTCCAGCATTGCCCGGTAGAGGTTCGCCTGACAGTCGTAGCCTTTCTCCATGCGCGGCCGGCGACTCGTTGACTTTGAGCGTTTATAGTCCACGACCAACAACCGGTCTCCGGGCAAGCCCAAAAGCAGATCAGTCTGACCATGAATCGGGATCCCCGACCAGGTTCCCTGCAGCCAGGCTTCACTGGCGAGGACCTCGGCGCTCAATCGGGCCAGTACATCGCGCCAGGCCTGTGCGGCTTTGATGGTCTCGGCTGTAAAGTGCCGCCGTTCTACCTGCCATTGGGAAGACCGGAGAAAAGGGGCCAGTCGTCGGATGGCATCGTCCAGCAGGGTTTCCACACGTCCTGGAATCTCGCTTGAATCGGGCAGCACTTCCCCGGGGCGAAACATGTCTTCGAACACCTTGTGCGCAAGCGTCCCCAACAAGGCCACGTCCGCTGACTCCGGCGCCCACAGCAGAGGCTCTGCCTCGAGGCGGCGCAGCAGCCAGGCCAGTCTCGAGACCATCAGAGTCTCCAGGCTGCTCGGCGATTCAGGCTTTAACTGACCTTCCTTGTCAGTTCTCAGGGCCAGTAAGTCACGATCAAAATTCAGGTCTTCCGCGTGAAGCGTGCGCGGTGATTGTGGAGACGCAGGGGCAGCCAGGGCGAGGTGTCTAACCTGTGCACGATCATCGGCAGAATCCAGCTCGACGACCCTTTCGTCGGCTGAGTCCGGTCCGGTAAACAACTGGTGCATGAACACCAGGCTCTCCGAGGGCGATTGTCTTTCCCCTCTCGCGTCACGGCGCGGCACGAGAAAGGTCACCGATTCGGCGACAGCCCCCAACTGCCGTTTGAAGCGTAGACGCCGGTCTTCCAGCTCTTCCGATGGCGAGCTGACGGCAAGGCCAGTCTGCTCGCGAATGGACCCAAGATCGTCGGCCGAGAAAACCGGATCACTCGCCAGGGTTGATGGATAATGCCCCTGCGCGAAACCCAGGACGATCAAGCGCTTTACAGTTCGCCAGCCTTCCTGGGATTCTCGCCACACCGTCACGCCTTCGAGATTGAAGTCGGGTGACTCACCCGAGGTAATGAACCTCGGACTCACGGTTCTACGCAATCCCGCCCAGTCAACGGAGGCCGCGCCTTCCAGCGCGTCATTCAACTGTTCGACCGCTGCCTTTGCCTGTTGGATGTGCCCGACAAGATCTTCACCGCCTCGAAGCAACGACACGAATTCCGGCAACGCTTTGGCTAACGAGGCAGGCTCGCTGTCACCGTCCCGCAACTGATCCAGCATGAATCGCCCGTCCCGGCTGGTGGAGGACAACGGGCGCAACCGGTAATCACCATCCATCACCGTTTGAGCCAGCACCGCCCCTTCCTCACGAGACCAGGGCATCAATGGCGATGACAGGCAGATCGCCAGCGCCATGGCGGGCGCAGGCTTTTGCCGGCAATACAGAAAATGGAAGACAACTTCGCGGCCAAGATCACGGCGCCAGCGCTCCGCGGGCAACCCCGAAAGCGCGATGCCACCCAGAGCACACGCATCCTCCAACGCCGTGGCGTACTCGAAACTATCGGGGATCAGCAGGCCGATGTCGGCGGGTTCAAGGTCGGGATTCTCGCTCAGCATGGTCTGCACCATACCGGCCGCGACTTCTGCTTCTTGCAGGAAGTCCCGAGTGCCGACCCACTGTACCGATGTGTCTACCTCACCTTTGTCCGTGACTGCTTCGAACAGCCGCTCTTGCAGTACACGCAGGCCACTTCCTGGCTCCCCGGCGAAATCACTACCCAGCACTTCGTTCAGAATCTGGGGCAACGCTTCGTCGTGACGTTCCTCGGAGTGATCCGCGTCCTGATTCAGTTTTTCGATCAGTTCGGTTTGCCACCGGGTCAACCGGGGGTTCCCTTCACTGCGGTACACACGGATGGTATGGAGGGCATCGTTAGCATCAGCCGACAGCACCGAATGTATCTTTGACAGTTCCTGTGGCCATCGTCCTTCGAGCAACTTGGCCAGTCGGAACAGATCGTCGAGGTGCCGCCGTGGTCTTTCAGGAAGACCCTCCAAACCGGCAATTCCGATATCGCTCGTGGGATCGGTGGAAGATACGATCTTTATCAACGCCGATTTGACCGCTTCGCTGGTTTCTACAGGCGCAACCGATAGGCTCTCAGTCCAGAATGCATCTTCGAGCTCTTCCAGTGCATTCCTGAAGCCACTGTCGTCGTCATCGGTCGTTTCCGGTACCAGGTATGCACGACACGCCCATTCCATCAACTCCGACCATGTGCCTACGACCATACCGGAGCGCGCGCTTCGCTCCGCCAAGATGCGGCGCAGGCGGCGAGCCGCGCCAGCATCAGGTACCAATAGGTATTGAAGGTTTTGTCTAGACACTATTCTCTCTTTACCTGCTAAGTTCCTATTTTTGTTCGCTGAGAAACCGGCTGTTGTATTCGTTTTCACTGTTCACTACCAGTTCAAGCCGGACTGTCGCTCTAGTCATTCCGCAAAACAGTATTCTTTCAGCGCGCGTCAGGTATTCTGTATTCGGATCTATATCCACCAGAATCACAGCTGGCGCCTCTTGCCCCTTGAATCGATAAACGCTGTCGAACATCAGGTGACCCTCTGTCATCACCTGACGCCCGTCTTCATCGTACTCACCCGTGAAATGTCGCAAACCCACACCACCGACCTGATCACATTGACTGAATACGGAACTCTGCGCGCCCCGACACGTGATCACTACAATGTCATCACGCGTAAAACCATGGCGCATCAACTGCTGCACGATCTTTCCTACAATTTTTGGCTGCTCATCAGCATCTATATAGCCGTGAACAGCGACGCCCAGACCCGGCAAGTCATTACCCTGCTCAAACGGAATAGGCAGCGTATCCTTGATAAATCTTGCGATAGACTCCGGAGAGCGGTAGTTGATTTTGCTGCTATAGCGAACAAACCCATCCAGCGATACCGGTGTCTTATCCTGCAGGTTCTGGTCACCATCCTCCAGCCAGAGAATGTTCGCGCCTTCACGAAGGAAGAGCTGGATAATCTCAAACCATTCCTGCTCAAAATCCTGACCTTCATCAACGATCAGCGTGTCGTATTTACTTTCCTCTCCAATTTCCTGCACCAGAACCTGTTCCTGTACACGCTGCCAGAAACCCGGATCTGTCGTCATCGACGAGAAGTCCAATCTCTGTCCGAGAGATTGCAAAAATTCATCACAGAAACCATAAAATGTGCTGACCATTCCAGCATCGCCAACGCTTTCCCTGATGCGATCAGCCAACGGCCGGTTATAACAAATCAGCAAGACCCTTCGGTTTTCGGATACCTCACGATCCAGGAACCTTCTGGCAAACAGGCTCTTGCCACTTCCGGCCGCACCTGAGATCTTGAGCCGGAACGGCTCCATCTCGAGATTGGTCAGAATATCCGCCAACGCCCCGCTTTGACGCACGAACTGCTTTTCCTGTGAGCCAATATGGGTATGAATATCGGGAACAAGGTCAAACGTTTGATAAAAGAAATCTTCAACCTTTTCATACCAACCGTCGCGCGTTTCCGTGCCAGGCCCCAGTAATGTCTGGATTCGTTTCGACAACCCATCTTTTGCAGCCGCATCTACGATACGCTCAGCATTCAGCCCGGCTGCATTGACCTGTTTGACCTGATAGTCAGGACAGTAAATGAGGTAATCGACGACGAGACATCGACTTTTGCCGTTCAGCCAGTTGAATTTTTCACGCACCTTGTCAATGGATCGGTGAACCTGTTGGGCGACATTCTTCTCGTCAGTTCCATATCGCTTGACGAGTCCCTCGTCTGTTTCTTCCAGGCCTCCATTCTTCTGTTCTATAAAAAGGACTTCTCCAGACCGATTCAGCACGACGAAATCTATTTCTCCAAAATGCGTCCATGCCTCATATTCCCTTGACCAGTGAACCCCATGGAAAATCGTAAAATCGTTGGGCAGCTCTTCTTTAAGCATTTGCAAAGCTTTGAGCTCGGCATTCTGCGCGCCGGAGAGGGACAGGCGAGATAGGTCGGATGGGACTATGTACGCCACATGATTCTCCTGTATCTATGTATTCCGAGCATTTCTCAACCTATGGGCTCAAATTAATCTTCAGGCGTCCGACCAGTTCGTCCAGCCTCTCCTTCGGGACATGCTTTATCAGGTACTCGACCAGGTCATCCTGCCTTGGCTGACCAAATACCAACCTGTAAACCGCCAATGACCGACGCAACGCGTCGATAAGCTGTCTGTCTCGCGTCAGTGGAAGTGATGGCACATATCTTTCGATACGCGCCCCACCCTCGATCGGGTAAATCCAGTACGGCACAAGGTCATTTTCCCCTTTCTGCCGGTCCTTCCTGCCTTCGTCCAGCATCGCAAACCACGGATCTTTATCGCGCGATCTCATGGCATGGTGTCCATACTGGCTCGCGATATTTTTTCGTACCGCATGTCCCTTATAGCGATGCACACGGCCTTCACGTTGTTCCAGGTCCACGGGATTGGCGGGTAAATTCCAATGCACGATGGCATGGCAGTACCAGTGAAAATCGAGTCCTTCCTGGCCGATAGAGGTCGATGTGACAACGAAGGGCCAGAAAGGTGAATTGAATGCCTCGCGCACCTTCTGCGCACGTGACGCAGCCGTGTCGCCACTTTCCTCGTCCCGCCCTTGACCAAAAGGCATGGCGAAGCGCGACGGGAGTCGATGCGTCTGTACCGTTACGCCGCCATTTCCCGCTCGAATATCGTCTACAGCCAGTGCTGCCGCCCGGACAGTGAGCGCTGTTTGAATGGCTTCGGCAATATCCTCAACCATCTCCTCAGGCTCTTCACCAACGAGGCCGAGTGAATCTTTGAGAATGTGTACATATTCATCCAGTACAGACTGCAAACAGCCTTCAGCACCATATTCAAGTACCCGCCGCCAGTAGGGTTCTGTCTGCTTCAATCCACGCAGGAGCGCAGTGACTTCGATCCGGTTGTAAAGACTTCGAAATGCCCAGCCAATCCTTCCTGCCGCATTTCTTGCACCCGCATGACTTGCCAGAGTTGGGCCTGTAAAGCGGTCCAAAGCGCGCAGTGCACACACGCCCGGTCCACCCAAGGCAAACAAAGTAAGCACCTCTGCCAGATCATCCGGCGGTCGGCCTAAGGTCAGCTCACCATTGAGCAACTGCCGGGCACGATCAACGTGTTCATACCATGCATCCTCTCCACTACTACCTTCTCCCGCCCACTGACCTTCAAGATCGGATTGCCCAAACCATTCCTGCGTTGCCTTGGGATAGTGGTGTCTATCCAGAAGAATTGGCGCCGCCCAATACCATTGTTCGTCGACACGGGATTCGTCCGTCGGCATTGCGAGCGCCTCGAGTCCTTTTGAAATATCCTCCCAGATAATTCCCTGCAACTGTTTCAATGTAGGCGGCTCACCATTGCCGAACTTCCTTGCCAGACTCAGTGGGTCATAGCGGCGAGCCAACGAGATTGATGGATACATCAGAGCCAGCACCGGCATGCCTGTGGGCCGGTCATTCGACACCGCAATACGCAAGAGCAGGGTATGACCCCTTCGTTCTCGCTCGTCTTCTGTATTCAGGGCGGCTGGCTCGAACAATTTGACCGCTTGTCGCTCCGCTTCGTAGCTGAGAATGGTCGAAACAACTTTGGGCACAACGCGCCAGCTTGAAAATATCAGCCGCTTGGTGATCTGCGCATGGATATGATTGCTGAATGGCCCATCCAATTCGTAATAGGGCAAAGACGGGGGCAGCCAAAGCAACTGCCACATCTTTGTGTCGATCACCTGCTTAATAAGACCTCGGAGGCGTGCGTTGCGCGGATCCAGCGCCTCGTAAGCTTCAATGTCATCCCAGGAAAGCAACAGATGCTGTACTTTGGACAGTGCTCGCGTAATAACTTCCGTCTTCCCCTCACCATCCAGCGCATCATGGAATGTGCGCTTCAGTTTGTAGTCTTCCATGAAATTAAGAAGATACGATGATGACTTCCAGTATTCGATCGTATTCGGCATATCCAGCTCACGCGCAATCGACTGTAATTCCACGTATGCTAGGATGTCGGTCGCCAACAGCTCTACATCCTTTGGCTCCACCTGGGTGAGCATGCCTGCACGATCATCAGTCACTGCCAGCCGCTCGGTGCGGGCCATAACGCGTCGTAGGGATTTCTGTATATCCGACTTTATGCTTTCAAGCCGATCAGGTGACTGGTCATTGAATCGGAGTAATTCATAGCGGTACTCCCGAAGTAAGTCCGCGAATTTCTCCACTTTCCGCTTATCGCGAAACAGGAAGCCCAGCGTGTCAATGAAATCACGATAGTGATCTTCATCATCACTCTCGTCTGACAGCGTGTACATCTTGTAAGGCGTGGCCGACAGCAAGAGCACGCGCACCGCGGTCAAACCATCGGAGTATTCGAATAACTTGCGCGCCAGTACACTCGCATCATCTTCCCCGCTGAGAAGGTGCTTAAAACGCTGAAATTCATCGAGAATAACCAGGTCGGGTTCCAGCATTCTGACGCAGGTCTCTGCGAGCAAACTGCGCAGTTTTCCTACAAAGGCAGACCGCTCAGTCCTGGCTTCGCGCGTAATCCTTGAATCTGAACGCCGATACTCCTGACAAAGCCAGTCGAACCGCTCACGCAATGTCCACTCACCGTTGTCCCTTTCCTCTCGCACATGCTCTCTTATTGTTTTGCGAAACTCCTTTGCAAGTGTGCGATCGATCCGATTGTTGTCAGGGAAATATTTTAATTGCTGTCTGAATCGCTTGGTTCCCGACGTTCCCTGAAATACATTCATGGGAGCGGTTCCGGAAAAATGCCAGATGTCTTTCAACAACCAATAAAGCAGCATCCGTTCCGGGGCTACACCGAGATGACTTTTCAGATCGAATGAGGTGCCCGGCGTAAATGAAATGAAATTAATTCGATTCTTATTCAGATCGCGCAGCATGATGGGCAATAACGTAATGCGCGTTGGTAGCGTCTTGCCTTCATCGCCCAGCACGTTCAACCGCTTGATATTCTGCCGCGCAATATCCGCATTGGAGCAGATATACATAATATCGATCCGATCGACCCGATCCCACAAATGATGCAATGTGCGTGCGATAACAGACCGGGCAATAAGTGTTTTACCAAGTCCCACCTCATCCGCGACCAGAAACCGGTGCGTAGAACGTGCCTGCTCATAGAGCCTGTGAAATACCGCAGCCGCTGTGCGCCGCTGAAAGTCTTTCAAGCCGCGGTCGATCTCGCCGAGATTCGGCAGTTCGCTGTCCCTAGCTCCCACGTCTTGTTAACTCCTCTCGCGCTTCCCACAAGGGATGCCAGATCCGCTCGAACTCCTGCGGGAGAAGCGCTCTCCCTTCCTCGGTGTTCTGCAGGTCGGTCACCAGATGGGCAACCTGGTCGATCTTTTCCGGGGCACGTTCCAGCGCCTTAACGAGCGCCTCTAACATCGGAATATCCGCATGAAACCCTCCGTTCCCTGTTCCTGTATACCGTGAGGAACCGGAGATTTCAGAAAGCGATAGCGCCCCTTCTTCTCCAAGCAGCAGAAACAGGTAGCGCATCAATTGCTGCTGATCCTTCAGCATATAGCGCAGTAGTCGCTGACGTCGGTTTTCCGGGAATCCCTTTGAAGGGAGATTCAGCACGAACCGGCAAACGCCTGACCTACCATCAACGGAGATTCGTCCCTCGAAGGCAAAAAAGGTCGTAAGCCCCTCAAACGATACTGACGAGAACGAGGACGACCAGCCTCCATCCGATATCAGGCGCTGCGCGCCCGCCTCCTGCCTGAGCGTCAGTGGCCAACATTGCAGGTCGAATTCTGCATCAAGGAGATCCGGGACTTTTGTTGAAAACAGCCTGAGATCGAATAGATTCTCTTCGGAGTTTTCAGCATGCACCACTAATTCCAGGTCAACGACAAAACGGCGAAGACGCAGGAGCAAATTCTCCAGAGCCTGTTGAGTCGAGTCCGCCCCGCCTTTTTCGCCTGGCGAGAACGGCTCCAGGAGGTCGCGTAGTACACTGATACCTTTCTGTTGAGGACAGAGAATCGCTTCTACCCCCATGTGCTTGCTTTGTCCTTGCATCTCCACGAGAAACTCAACATTCTGGTGAAACGCAGCGTTCGTGGCATTCGCTGAGCCGGTCCACACCCGGCCTATCCCCGAATCGTCAAAAGCGAACAACTTGGCATGCAAGCCGGAAAGCAGGCTTCCGGTGTCAGACCCTTCATCCGGTTCAACACCTTCTTCCTGCTCTATGTCTGCCCCTTCACTAAAAGCGAAAATCTCGTAGTCGCCTATTTGGTCGGGATCAATCGCTGCCAATTCGTCGACGCGTGAAACAAGCGTCTGCTCACCGGAGATATTCAGCCGACTGAGGGTGCCTTCCGCGACGAACGGTGCGATCACGAGACCCCGGTCTGCACTATCCGGGAACGGCCACACATCTTGTTCACCAGGCAAGCCGATCGGCCAGAATTCAATATTCTCAATATGATCTGGCAACTGAAACTCTACAGTGTCAAGCTCTCTGGCCAGCTCCGCCAACGTATTTTTTGTATTATCCGTTAGCTCCTGTACAGCCATCTCCTGCAGCGAACGGATGAACCGTGAGAGTGGTTCATTTTTCTTTGTCGCCTCCTTGCCTACTACCCCATCCAGTACAAGCAGGGTGTCCCAGGAACGATCAAAAGTGAGATTACGGGAGGCACAGAGCAGGCGATACTGCGCTGGTTCGCCATCGGCCACGTAGCGTACGATCCACACTTTCGGGTGAAACACGCCTCCATCCCTGACCGCCCTCACCTCGTGGACACTTGATTCCAGGTAACCAAAGAGCAGACGATAGGTCTTTGGCACAGCGATCTGTCCTGCCTGGCAAAACACGTGGATGCGATCTACATGACGGCGCAACGCTTCCAGCAGGGCATTCGGATCCTTGGTCGGTTGACCATTGTCTCCTTCCCAGTCAAAGAAGGTAAATGCAAGTGGCGCAACCAATAGCGCCATAAGATCCAGGGAGTAACTCGTCGATATCGCGGAATCCAGGCGGAATCCCGGCGGCGGTCGGAGTGATTCAAGCAGCAGAGTACGATCCTTCGGTGCCAACATTATCCCTGCCCCCTTCCCAGACCACGAAGGATATCCTGCACAATGGTCTGAACCTGCTGCCAGCGGTAGGTGAGTTGTTGTGTACCGGCCGCACCGCTCCACATCTCGAGTGCCCTGGGGTTATCAAGGCGGGCCAGTGCTCGTTTCAGTCGACGCTCACGATGATGAATGAGGTCTCTCGCGGCACGAGCACCAATGAGGGTATCGATTCCATCCGAACCAAGTGCGATATCTGTCCAGGTATTTATGAAATGGACAGTTGGAATCGGAATACGCGGATTTACACGATGAATGACTTCCCAGAAATCAGAGTGGGACTCAACCCACCGATCTAATGTTCCGCGTTTGTCTTCGACCTCTCCATACCAATCGTCCAGTGCATTTCGATAACGACCAACAAGGCCCTCTTGTGAGCCAGCACCACCATTACCGCTCGACGCCCGCTTTTCGGCCAGCATCAGGTTATAAAGTAAAGCCGCCCCGAGCATAATCAGCGAGAAGAGTTCTGCATGGTGCAGCTGCGCCTTCACATGGCTTGCGCATTCACCAACTTGTGGATGGTGCCAGGGAAAGCTAACCGCATCCCACCACTCCCCCTGGTCGACCAGAAATGCGATCAGGGTACCCGGAACATTTGTCATTATCTGCTGGTGCAGATACTCAGCCTCTTCTTCTCTCAGTTGAAGCGAGACTCCTTCAGGGAATCCATCCGGTGCCGATGGCAAACCCTCGTGCCAGTTGGTCTGTGGCTTGAAAAGCTCGACGATTCCATCTTCGGCAGAGGCATGGACCTGACGTCGGCCTAGGTAGAACCCATCAAGCGACCGATGATATTGATCCAGCGAGCCCTGGTATCGGCGGATACCAAAAACACCGAGACCCGCCCAATACACCGAACTCGGCAATCTCTGCAGACCGGCTTTGGCATCTTTACCGATTACGCCGTCCGTATCGTCCGACTTGAGTAGCTGGTAGATAAGATCAATTTCATGCCGGCGCGCCAGCCTGGCCACATCACTCGATTTTGTCCTGCCGGCCTCAAGAGCCTGATATATCCAGGGAATGAACAACAGGTACTTGGCCCGTGTCTGGATCGTGCTGATTCCTGGAAACAAGGAATCTGCAAGCGCGTCTCTGACTGTTCCAATGCCAAGCTCATCCCGCGTGTCTTGTTCACGGAACAGATCAACGACATCGAGCGCTTTACGACGGTCGCTTTCTGAATGATCGAGCCAGGCAAAGGTGGATGCCATCTATTCCTTCTCCAAATTACCGCTTAGTTCATGGATGTCCATAATTAGGGTCCTATCCGGTTACGAGGCTTCAACCGCAAGGACATTCAATACAAACCTGACCCCGCTCCTTCTAGCCGCTATAGCAGCCACCACATATTGAGAAACCAGGATTGCGGGATACCAGACAGTCTGTAATGTCGTTTCCCCTATGAAAACTGATCCCAGACCAAACAGTACAAACATGGCAAACGATAACCACGTTATATCTCTGGTCAGAAGAAAGTCCTTATGTGCACCCATGACACTGGGTTCACTTTCATGTGCCCGGTAGATTCGATACCACAAACGATTTTGTTCCGACGGATCACTTGGAAAGTCACCGACTTTATCTTGCAACCTGTGCGGATCAATGCGTGGATCCTTGCCCAGATATCGCGAAAAAGCGCGATGACCGGGCAAAGGATTCGGCCATCGCCAAAACACAAGAACGGCCTTCAACTGCGGGCTTATCAGGTTACTTACAACCGTCGTCACAACCACCCCGAGTCCAACCGCACTCAAACTCTCCCAGTTTGACTGGACCCACTGAATGGCACCGGACACTCCATCCAGGCCTATGTAGGTCACGACTGCGAATGCCGCCAAGTTGACGACAAGAAAACCAAACAACCAGATCTGGTTTTCTGATTTCAAATATCTATCGCTACGAGCCACAGTACCGACTGCCCTAATCCGGTTCGACTTCATGGCCAATCACGGCCCCCATAACCGCACCAAATACGGCGGCCGCCACTCGCAGGTGTGGCGGAACGAGAAGTGTCGCAAGCGAGCCGACGGCTCCTCCGGTCAACGCGTTACTCATCTTCTTGCTTTTTGACAGTGGCGCACTTGTGTAACCGTTCTTTGCGCGGGCGGATCTTGTCGAGGAGCTGCCTTTACTTCTATTACAGGAGACACAGGCGGCATACAGATTATTCAGATGGTCCGTTCCTCCCCTCGCCCGTGGCACAGAATGTTCTACTTCCCATGCTTCTCTGGCGTCGGTTTTTCCGTAGTTATTAAAACTCAACGGGCTCCGGCAGATATGACACTGCCCGTTTGTTTTTCCGAATATCCGCTCGAGCTTGTCAACGTCATACGCCATCGTTCTGTGCCTCATTTTTATGAATGTACTCAGACGTCAACACTGCAGTTTCCTGTCTGGCAAGCTTTTGCGCCTCGTCGACTTCTTCACGATTCAGCAACACAATATGTTGCCGTTCCGGTTGAACGTCCTTCGGATCCATATCCAGACCGAATCGACGCATGAAATAGAATGAAAGACTGATCCGGGTTTCGACAGAAATCTCTCCTTGCTGCATACCGTAATCCAGCTCAATGGCCTTTCGCTTTGCTGTTCCCAGATCCGGATGTGGGCCAATACGAAAAGTCAGGAATCGCTGCCATTCGATGTCATGTTCCGCGTTGATCTGGTCAGGCTTCGTCTCATCAAATGAAAGCATTCGGGCAAACACAAAATCCTGGAATCGGTTCCTCGTGTGGCACCAGGCGCGCACGTGCCATCGGAAACCATCAAATGCAAGCGCATGGGGTGTCAGCCAGCGCCAAAGAGAATCGGGCCTTGACAGCGATTGGTACTCAACATGTATTGCGCTCCCCGTGCGAATGACATCGAGCACCTTCCGCAGCTTCAAAGGATCAACTCGCCGCGCAATGCTGGGTACCGTTGCATACGGTGGCATCCACCCAAGCCAGCTTTCCTGTTTTGGCAATATGTCATTGGCTATCAATCGCAGCTGCGCCAGGTACCGCTGGGCGTCGAGTTCGAGCAATACCGGCTTGAACTCCGGTGTAACTAGGTATGACTTGGCACGTTTGTCATAAACCAGATTCCGGTCCGCCACCTCCTGGTAGCGACCCAGGTCCGCGGATGCCTGCGGCACAGATATGCCAAAGAATTCAACGAGATCCGAACGATTTACCCTGCCATCCCAAAACAGACGGAACTCGATGAATTCCAGCCGGCGCTCAGTGCTCCAACGCATTTTTTCAGATGGGCCATCACCACTCATGAGAACAATCCCGTATAGTTAGTATATTGACATAGTTTCTATACGTATAGTATCTTATCTGATCATAAGGCCCTGTCAAGCCCTTCCGGGCGCCAGGCTGTTTAATGAATTACGTTTGGAGAACCGAACATGAACGCCACCATTACCTTTTTCCCGGTCGACAACGGCGACATGACGCTTGTGGAGCTTGAAAGCGGCCGGACCATCCTCATCGACACCAATATCCGTGCGGCCGCTGATAATCCTGACGATTCGACCCGCGATGTTGCCAAGGACCTGCGAGACCGCCTGAAGAGAGACGACCAGGGTCGACTCTACGTCGATGCATTTCTACTGAGCCACCCCGACCAGGACCATTGCTCGGGTCTGGACAAGCATTTCCACCTTGGCAAACCGGCAGACCATGCCGGAGATAAGATTTTCATCCGTGAGATCTGGTCATCGCCGCTGATTTTCCGCCGTGCATCGAAAAATCACACGCTCTGCTCCGATGCCAAGAAATTCAACACCGAGGCAAAACGGCGCGTTTCCCGCTACCGGGAATCCGGCCTTGCTGTCTCAGATGGCGACCGTATCCAGATACTGGGGCGGGACGAGAACGGAAAGACCGACGACCTTTCAGGGATTCTGGTCGAGGTTGACGGCCTGATCGAAAAGGTTAACGGCCAGTACGACGCTGGTATGTCAGCGCGCCTGCTCGCGCCGCTGCCGCAAAGCGATGACGAGTGCGAGGAGGATACACTGACGAAAAACCATTCCAGCGTCATACTCCAGTTCACGATCACCGCGGCCGGCGGTAGCTGCCGCTATTTGACCTGCGGCGATGCCGAGGTGGCGATCTGGGAGCGTCTGTGGGACCGGCACAGGAACCGCGCACACTGGCTGGAATATGACCTCCTGCTCTCCCCGCACCACTGTTCCTGGCATTCCCTGTCATACGATAGCTGGAGCGAGAAAGGCGAAGATGCCGAAGTGAATGAAAATGCGCGCAGCGCACTTTCCCAGGCGCTCAGCGGCGCGAATATCGTTGCGAGCAGCAAACCGGTTAAGGATGATGACTCAGACCCGCCCTGCATTCGCGCGAAACGTGAATACGAAGACATTCTGGAACCGGTAACAGGCGAATTCCGCTGTACCGGCGAATACCCTTCCAAGGGAAAACCGGCCCCCATGGAGTATGAAATCGGTCGGAATGGCCTGTCGCTGAAAAGCGCCGCGCTCGCAGCACCGGCTATCATCTCCAGCAGCGCGGTTGGTGGCCAACCCCTGCCACATGGCTAATTCCGGTAGCTCTGACAATACACCACCCTGGGTGTTCAAACATGCTCTGGCCCAGATCGGCAAACACCCGCATGTGGATGCCGTCGGGCCTGTCGAAATCGATGCCGACGGCATCTGCCTGGCTTCGGTGTCTATCAGGACCAACCTGCCCACCGCATGGCGAGCTACCGGCGAGAGCCCCACCGGGGTTCAGCTCGTTGAACAAGTTGTCTTCCAGTTCCCGGTAGATTACCCTGCCAATCCGCCAAAGATCTATCTTCGCAACGATTTCAACCGCTCCTTACCCCATATCCAGCCAGGGCTGCCGGGAGATCCGGTTGAGCCATGCTACCTTGATGGAGATCCGCGCGAACTACTTCACAGGCAGGGGATTGGCGACATCGTCAATCAACTGGTCTACTGGCTGGAACGAGCAGCAAAAGATGAATTGATCGATCATGAACAGGGCTGGGAGCCTATCCGCCGTGACGTCATCGATGATTATGCGGTCGTAGAACACAGCTCCTTGCGACAATTTGTTCAAAAACACGCTGCATTCAGGTTCCTTCCTGTCGAATACGTCAAGTTTATTGCACCCGCTGAGGCTCAAAGACCGGGTAAAGGATATTTATTCTATGGCTCAGTGCTTCCCGAGACTGTGTCAGTTAACCGGAAGTCGTTGGGCGATTTGCGGGTATCGCAAGCATCATCACAAGGTTTTCAATTTGGTGAATCCATCGCCATTTTTGCCACACCCGGGAAATTGCCCTCCGGTGATCCGTTTGTATGCGATCAGTATCTACCGGAAACAGTGACCAACCTATCGATGCTGGTACAGCAGGCCCATAACTACGGATGCGGGAAACAACTCGAAGATGCGCTCTCCCACCTGCAGCGGCAAACCGCCGATATCTCGACTGTCACGCAAAGCATTCCCATTCTTGTCATCCTTTGTGCAAGACGGCCGACGCATCTAATCGGTACCAGCAGCAATCTGGAACTTATCCCCTACCTGCTCGAGACCCCGGCGCCAATGTTTACAGACGACCATGCCGCCACCCCAGTACATCCAGTCGCATTACGGCATGCCATCTCACCACAGCTCTTGCGGGACGTGTCGGGCATTAACACGACTGATGATCGTATTCTTGTACAGCTTGGTTGCGGCAGCCTGGGGTCCAAGATTGCCCTGCACATGGCTCGCGCCGGCCTGGCGCCCTCGGTGGTTGCGGATAACCGGACTATGTCACCGCATAATGCCGCCCGCCATGCTCTGGTGCCCAGTAAAGAGCGCTTTAACATCCTGTGGATGATCCCGAAGGCAGAAGCGCTGGCAGATGCCATCAACGGTCTGGGTCAATCTGCAGAAGCCGCGAATATCGATGCTGTTTCTCTCGGTACTGACAAAAAGCGATTATGGAAGGTCATACCTAAAAAGACCTGGGCCGTGGTTAATTCCACCGCATCACTTGCAGTGCGTGACGCACTGGGCGCACTCCCCACGGCCATCATGCCTGCACGTGTTATTGAAACCTCACTATTCGCGGGAGGCTCCGTCGGCCTGATGACGATCGAAGGCCCCGACAGAAATCCGAACACATCAGATCTGGTCCACGAGGCCTACGAGATGATTCGAACCGACGAATCGAACCGCGAACGTTTCTTCGGTATCAATGGGGATCTGGAACGCCAGGAAATTGGCCAGGGTTGTTCGTCGACAACAATGGTAATGCCCGATACCGATATTTCGCTCTTCTCCGCATCCATGGCTCGTAAGTTATTGGAGGTGCGGCAGCAGGAACTACCTGAATCCGGCCAGACTCTTATCGGCAGACTTGATCCCGATGGACTGGGATTGACCTGGACCTCTGTTAACGTGGGGCCATATCACTGCATACAAGCCGAAAACGATCCTTCCTGGCAGATCCGAATTTCACCAAGCGTTCATCAATTGATTTCTGAGGAATGCGGTCGATATCGGGATGTTGAAACGGGTGGCATCATAATGGGATCTGCCTCCGAAATCAGAAAGACGATAACCATCACCAATGTCCTGCCTGCCCCCGCTGATTCACAACGCTCTGCTGCATCGTTCATCCTCGGTACGCAGGGTGTTAACCAGATGGTAGAAGATTATGCGGAACCGACAGGCTTCACCCTACATTGTGTCGGCACGTGGCACAGCCACCTGCAAGATTCTGGAGGATCACCCCGCGATTATCAGACGGCCGCCTTGATCGCCGCAAAGATCGCAATACCCTCGGTTTTGCTGATAAAAACACCTTCCGGTTATCGTGCGATACTGGCGAAGGACGACTAATATAACTCCGCATTCATCATCTGAAGTCGGAGAAGATTGTCTTGCCGTGAACCACGAGAGAAGTACGGTTCAGCACTGTCATCTCATCACCGGTCAGAATTCTTCGTCGATCTCAAACAAATCAGGCGTCGAACGATGGACGCCAATGCCGTGTTCCATCAAGAGCATCACCAGCTGTTCCCCGTTCATCAGGGCGATAGGAGTCTTGTCTGCTTGGGCAGCTTCCTTGACGGCTCCTGAACTAAAATCGCTGGTGGTGATGATCAGACCTTGCTCGTGCGCTCCGAGACTGCCGCGCACCTGCTGAACCACCGGGGCAAGGATGTTGTTCTTGAGCTTCCATTTCTTGACCTGAACAGCCATCTTGATCCGAACCACGTCGCCCACCACCAGGGTGCCCCGAACATCGATACCACCGTCACCGCTGAGCTTGGTCACCTCGACCATCTCGAAACCCATCTCCGCCAGTAACTGCGAGATAAGCTCTTCGAACTCGCCGGGCTTCATGGCCAACAGGCGGTCACGCAGAACCTTTCGGACCTGCTGGTTGTGCTGCTCGATTTGAAACGCCAAACCGCGCCCCATCCATTGACTCAGCCCCACGTAGCCGCGGCCATGTTGCACAAAACGAGGACGGTCTCCGCGCTTCTGCTGTCGCTTGATTTCGGTGATCACCTGAGCATACATGGTGGCCTCGGGTGTCTTTCCGCTGGTTACCAGCCATCCTTTCCCAAGCGCCTTCTCAGTAATCTTCTTGTAGTGCATCGGTTTCTTGCCGCCAAACTCCTCAAGTACCTTTTGCGCACAATCGGTAAACGACAAACCAGCGTTCGAGGAAGGCGTTTTCAGAACTTGACCACCTTGCGGAGCAGTGGCCTGAGTCTTTTTCTTTTGCGTGAAGGAATCTCGAAGAGCGAATGTCTGAGCGCCAGTCTTCACGAAGGGCGACTTGCTCCCCTTCTTCTTGATGTCGGAATAAAGCCGGGCACTTACCGTAGCGCCTGGGGTCTTACCTTTGGACTGCCAGAGACCGTCTGCCATGATCTTCTCGGCAATGTCCTTTGCATGCAGCGCCGTGCCCGCCTGCTGCAATACCTGGATAGCGGCCGACTTAACGTCCATGCGTCTCCCTCCCTGTTTGTCCTAGTACCGCCATCATTGTCATGCCCTCAGAATAAGCCGAAGAAGCGTTCGAAGAATGCGCCCAGCTTGTCCAGCACCGTTTGCTTCTTCACCGCATGGCTGTTGTTTTTGTTGAACCTTGAAACCGGGGGCAGAATCTTCGTGATGGCGGTGCCGGTGACTGGAATCGCGCCGTCCCGGAACGCATTCTCAACAAATGCCTTGGTCTCGTCGGCGTTGAGACCTTCATCCGCAATAATCCGGTCTAACTCCTCCGCCTTTTTGGCTGTGATAAAGGCAACCCACTCCGCATCCACCTTGGCTTTTGTGGAGACGGAGTCAACAAACTGTTCGATGAGGTCTTTCTTGTTACGCAGGCTTGGGCTGGCATTGATCGCACGATCGATGGTGGCCCTGATCTCTTTGTCTTCACCCGTGCCTTTCTTCTTCAGGTATCTTTCGACCAGCATCAGGATGTAGTCGACGTTGATTTCGACCTGCTTGATGAGCTCGATCTCGAACACCACGTCGTCGTTGATCGACTCCTTTTCCGCCTCCGCTACGCTACGGAATTCCGCGTACAGGTTCAGATACAAACTCTGGTAATCCTGGAAATCACGCTCGCTGAGGATTTCATTGCCTGCGAAATCGTCGAATGCCGTGAGAATGTTTTTCAGCCGCAATATCGCGCCAAAGAGCTTGATAAACGCCTTCTGGGCCGCTTCGCCAACGATGGCCTTACCGAGCGGAAAGCCGGCGACAAGTTCTTCGATCCGATTCTCGTACTCCTTGTAATACTCGGCGTAGGGCTTCAGCAGCACGATGCCCTTGGCATCCTTGTTACCGAACAGTGCTAGGGCGTCATTGGTTTCCTGTTCAAGATCACGGAAGGATATGATGTTGCCGTAGGTCTTGACCGAATTGAGAATGCGGTTGGTGCGCGAGTAGGCCTGGATCAGTCCGTGGGCTCGAAGGTTCTTGTCTACCCACAGGGTGTTGAGCGTAGTGGCGTCGAAACCGGTCAGGAACATATTGACCACAATCACCAGGTCCAGCTCGCGTTTTTTCAGGCGCTGCGATAAGTCCTTGTAGTAGTTCTGAAACTTGTCAGCCGAGGTGTCGAAGCTGGTGCCGAACAGTGCGTTGTAATCCTTGATCGCGGCATCCAGAAAATCGCGCGAGCTTTGATCCAGCCCCTCGGTTTCAAACTCCTCCTCGTTTAGCAGGCCATCGGCTTCTTCCTCGTTGGCAGCAAAGCTGTAGATCAGACCCACCTTGAGACGCCGCGCGGTCGGCAGCTCCTTTTCTTGCTCAGCGAATTCTGTGTAGTAGCGTTTAGCTGCGTCGATGGAGGCTGTGGCGAACAGCGAATTAAACCCAATCAGCCGCTTGCCATCATGGCGGTAGCTGGCATTGCGCTTGGTTTTCTGGTCGAAGTGCTCCCGGATATAGCTCACTACCTGCGTGATACGCTCCGGAGCCAGCAATGCCCGCTCCGTGTCTATGGCCGATACCTTCTTGTCCTTGATACTTGTGCGCGACTTGATGGTGTTGATGTAGTCAATACGGAAGGGCAACACATTCTTGTCATTGATGGCGTCGACGATGGTGTAGGTATGCAGCTTGTCGCCAAAGGCCTGCTCGGTGGTGCGCCTCAGTGGGTTACCCCGGCTGCTCGCATTGTCGGCGAAGATCGGTGTGCCGGTGAAGCCGAACAGGTGATAGCGCTTGAAGACCCGGGTAATTTCCGCATGCATGTCGCCGAACTGACTGCGATGGCATTCGTCGAAAATCACCACCACATGCGCTTCATAGATCGGGTGTTTTTTGTTCTTCGCCACGAAGCGGCTGAGCTTCTGGATGGTGGTGACAATGATGCGCGCGTTCTGGTCTTCCAGTTGCCTCTGCAATACGGCAGTCGACGTGTTGGAGTTGGCCGCGCCTTTTTCAAATCGCTCGTACTCGCGCATGGTCTGGTAATCCAGATCCTTGCGGTCCACCACAAACAGCACCTTGTCGATATCCGGCAGGCCCCGCGCCAATTGCGCCGCCTTGAAACTGGTCAACGTCTTGCCGCTGCCGGTGGTGTGCCAGATGTAACCGCCTGCGGCTGCCTTACCCAGCTGACGGTGATTGGTACTGGTCGCGATGCGTTGCAGAATCTGTTCTGCCGCTACGATCTGATAAGGCCGCATAACCAGTAGCTTACGATCGACATCGAACACGCAGTACCTGGTCAGAATGTTCAACAACGAATGTTTTGCAAAGAAGGTCCTGGTGAAGCCAGTCAGTTCGGTGATGGGCTGATTCTTCGCGTCGGCCCACCAGCTGGTGAACGAAAAACTGTTGGAGGTCTTCTGGCGTGAGCGTTTGCTGCGTTGCTCTGCCAGATGGCCATCACGGACCGTGTTGCTGTAATACTTGGTCAGGGTGCCATTGCTGATGACAAATAGCTGCACATACTCGAACAGGCCGGATCCCGCCCAGAAACTGTCGCGCTGGTAGCGATTGATTTGGTTGAAGGCCTCGCGGATATCCACCCCACGGCGCTTGAGCTCCACATGCACCATTGGCAAACCGTTGACCAGTACCGTCACGTCGTAACGGTTGACCCGCTTGCCCTCCGCTTCATACTGATTGATGACCTGCAGGCTGTTGTTGTGGATGTGCTGCTTGTCGATCAGGTAAATATTCTTGATCGTGCCATCGTCACGCTTGAGCACCTGGATATGGTCTTCCTGGACGCGTGTAGTCTTTTCGACGATACCTTCATTGGCACTGGTAATACAGGTACCGAAAAAACGCTCCCATTCCGCGTCGGAAAATTCGAGCTTGTTCAGCTTTTCCAGTTGGAGGCGCAAATTGGCGATAAGATCAGCCTCCGAGGTGATTGGTAGGTAACCGTAGGCCTGCAACTGCAATTGCTTGATAAAGGCTTTTTCCAGCTCAGCCTCAGACTGGTAGGCGGTCTCCCTGACCCCCTCGGGCAAGAACTCAGCAACTACGGTACTTTCATTGGATAGCGCAATCGGCTCATAGCGGTTGGATGTGAGATCTTCGCTCATGCCGCCTCCCGGAAGGTAAGCAAACGATCCCGGTAGTGTTCATATTGCTTACGGCGCGCGGCGATCTCCGCGGGCAGGCCACTGGAGAGGTCGTTCACCAGGGCGTCGAACTTGTCGAGGATGGCGACAATGCGTTCTTGTTCATCGAGCGGCGGAACGGGGATTCGTATTCTGGAAAAACTCTCGATCAGGAGCGTTTTTACCTTGGTGCGAGCAACATACTTCGCTTTTTCTGCAATGAATGAACTCGTTTGCATGCAATAAGAAACGAACTTTGGATTCATCGAATGACGGAAGGCATAGCAGTGGTCATGGATGGCGACATCTTTATCGCCAATCCACGCTACGGCCTTACCGACATCCTCAACCGTTTCCCCCACGTCGGTGATGACAACGTCTCCAGGTTTAGCAAAGCGCAACTTTGTTGTTATATCCGATCGAACATGTGAAATAACATCACTCGCGCTAACCCCAAAGTGAGTGTAAATCTCTCCATAATGGATACAGCCGATTCCTTCCTCGACGTAATCCGCTTTAGTGAATCGACGCCCGCGAATAAATTCCCCTAACTCGGCCAGCGTAACCCAGCGAACATCCTGATCGTCGAAGGCGAGCAGTGCGTCGCGGTAGTACTGGTACTGCCGGCGACGCGCCTCCAGCTCCGCCTCCAGCTCCGCCTCCAGCTCCGTGAAGGTGTCAAGTACTTTCGCGATTTCACGCTGAACTTCGATGGGTGGGACGGGGATGCGAAATGCTTTCACTGCGCTATCTGAAATTGCTGGGTAACTTGCGCCGCGCTCATTCGCTTCCACATAGGCGTAGAAGTTCGCTGTACCGATAATATGGAATAGGTAATTTGGAAGCAGCTTTTTGGCCTTTGAGCGCAGAACGCAATAGCCGGTGCTACAAATCTGCCCATCGTACTCAGCAGAGATCAAACAATAGCGTTTCAACATTGGCCTAGTTGTGCCGAATATCACATCACCTTCGCGCACTATTTGTTGAGCGCGGCTCGGCGCGGATTCGCTGTCGATAGTCTCGGTAGCGCCGATGGCATGGGTTGTACGGTCCACCGAAGTCAAATCAATGTACTTGTATTTCTCATCCTGCACATCTTGCCATCTAATGTTTGGAGTCTTATCGAGAAGCTTACGCATCTCAATAAACTCGGTCCCTTCGGGGCAAAGTTCAGCAATCAACTCATCAATCCGGATCATGTCTGCCCCCCTTCCAGGTCAGCCACGATAGCGTCGATCTGCGTCCTCAGTTCCGATTGCCTTGTCACGATGCGGGCGATCTCAGCGTTGAGCTGTTTGATATCGATTTCCTCGCGATCGTCTTTTTGCACCACATAGGAAGATACGGCAATGTTGTAGCCGTTTTCGGCAATCTCGCCGTTTTCTACCAGTTGCGCGAAGTGGTCTATGTCCTTGCGTTCGGTAAAGGCATCGAGGATTTTCTGCTGGTGCTCCGGCAAGAGCTTGTTCTTGTTGCCGCTGCGCACAAATTCATTCGATGCGTCGATGAACAGGGTGGCGTTGTCATGCTTGGATTTCTTCAGCACGATAATGCAGGTAGCGATGGTGGTGCCGAAGAAAAGATCGGGCGGCAGCTGGATGACGGTATCGACGTAGTTATTGTCGATCAGGTACTGGCGGATCTTCTGCTCGGCCCCTCCGCGATAGAGCACACCGGGAAATTCAACGATGGCCGCGGTACCGTTCACCGCCAACCAGGAGAGGATGTGCATGGTAAAGGCGAGATCAGCCTTGCTCTTTGGCGCGAGCACGCCGGCCGGAGCAAAGCGCGGGTCGTTGATGAGCAAGGGGTTGTCTTTGCCTGCCCATTTGATGGAATACGGTGGATTGGAAACGATAGCCTCGAAGGGTTCGTCATCCCAGTGGACGGGGTCAATCAGCGTATCGCCATGGGCGATGTCGAATTTCTCGAAATTGACGTCGTGCAGGAACATGTTGATCCGGCACAGGTTGTAGGTAGTCAGGTTGACCTCCTGACCGAAGAAGCCCTGGCGCACCTTGTCGTGGCCCAGCACCTTGACGAACTTGAGCAGCAGTGAGCCGGAGCCACAGGCGGGGTCATACACTTTGTTGACCTCGCTTTTGCCAACCACGGTGATGCGGGCAAGCAGCTCGGAGACTTCCTGCGGGGTAAAAAACTCACCGCCAGATTTACCGGCGGTGGAGGCATACATCGTCATCAGAAATTCATAGGCATCGCCGAACAGGTCGATAGTGTTGTGCGAAAAGCTGCCGGAGCCGTTGGAGAGCGGCAGGTCTTCGATAGCCTCGAGAAGCTTCACCAGCTTTTCGTTACGCTTGGCCACCGTGGGACCAAGCTTGCTGCTGTTCACATCGAGGTCGTCAAACAGGCCCTTGATATCATCCTCGCTGTCGGCGCCGATGGCGGAACCTTCAATGTCCTTGAATACGCGGGCCAGAGTTTCATTGAGGTTGGAATCGCCGCGTGCCTTGTCGCGGACGTTAGTGAACAGATCCGACGGCAGGATGTAGAAACCTTTCTCCTTCACAGTTTCCGTGCGGCCAAATTCAGCATCGGCATCGCTCAAGCGCGCGTAATCGAAATCAGGATTGCCTGCCTTGCGTTCCTGCTCATTGAGGTAGCCGGTCAGGTTCTCGGAGATAAAGCGGTAGAACAACATGCCGAGCACGTAGCTCTTGAAGTCCCAGCCGTCCACGCTGCCACGCAGATCGTTGGCGATACGCCAGATGGTTTTGTGGAGCTCCGTGCGTTCGATTTCCTTCTTGTTATTCATTCAGCCTGATCCTGTCTGTTCGTCTCCGCCGCGCCACCAGCCTTAACCCACTCGTCGACTTCGTCTTTCTTGAACTTCCAAAGACGGCCCATGCGGTGGGCGGGCATACCATGCTTGTCGATCCACTTGTACACGGTGTCATTACTGACCCCGAGGTGTTTGCATATCTCGGTGATTGAAAGCCAGCGGTCTTCCATCTCAACCATTCCTCAGATTCCTCGTGAACGATGAGTAAAAACGTCTTAGGTCCGTGAACTGCCGACCCGGGAGCAACCAGTCTCCAGCGTCTGGACCAAATCATTGAAAATTATGCGGATTAGCACCTTATGTCAACCGATTATTGCCGATTTAACCCGATTTTCGTCTATATGGGTCGACTTTATGGGTGCGGTCAGCATTTCAATGAAATTGCCCTCCCCACTGTCACTCATACACCCGTCGCCGGATTGTCAAAATCAACAATGTGTAGTATATAGTACACATGACATTCGGAGAATACATCCGTGAACATCGCGAGGCCCTGAAGTCAGAGGATCGGCGGTTTTCGGTACGGCAGGTCGCTCAGCGAATCGGTGTGGAACCAGCCTACCTCAGCAAGATAGAACGCGGGGATGTGGCGCCACCGTCGGAGGCGAAGATCCGGGCATTGGCCGAGGAGCTTGGCGAAGACCCGGATGTGCTGCTGGCAATGGCCGGGAAGGTATCGACGGATTTGCAGGAGATCATTCGCAAGCGGCCGCAACTGTTCGCTGACCTGATCCGCCAGCTCAAATCCGCACCGGATCACGCGCTGTTGCGTATTGCCCGGGATGTCCGTGATGGCGACTGGTAACACCTGAATTATTGACTCAGGGGAGAAAAGACAATGATCGAACTATTGAACAATCAACTGACCTTCCGGTTTCCGGAGGTCCACAAGAAAGCGGTGTGTAGCATCGACTTCCAGCGCACCCTGCGGATCCCGGATGACAACCGGGAATATCCCCTCCCCCCGGGCCTGGGTCGTTTTCCGGTGGAGCACGTGGATGACGTCGCAGACAACTTGCCTGATACCTGGCGGACACATGGTGGCGTCTTCATACCCATGTATCAGTCAGAGGCACTGTGGATCAATTTCACTGGTGACTACCCCTGCGCCGTCAAGATCGCCGCCGGCAAGATTAATGCGGTTTCCGGTGAACCCTGGAGCAATGGGCTTTCGGCTGATCCGCAGGACTATGCGGTGATTCCGGAACAGCCCTGGCTGGACGGTTTCAACGTCTCGGAGGATTTCATCCGGCAGTTTGTCGCCATGCCGCTGGGAGAAGGCTTCACGGCCGAGGAGCAGATTACCGGTAAGGTTGAACATGGCGGACTCCAGATCATCGTCTACCCGATGAAGCATGATGTTTACGTCGAACATTTCGAGCGAACCGTGGAAGCAGACATGGACTACCTCGAGATGCCGATGTTCAGTCGCACGGTCTGCGAATCCGCTGCCCCGGATATGGGTCTTGCTCCAGGCGGCTTGATGCGGCAGGAGATCTACGAGGACGAATACGGCATCGATGCCTGGGATCAGGACAATGGTTTCCGGTGCTTCATCCACCTGGCCAACAGTGAGCAATATCTGGCAATTACAGGACACCAGCCACTGCATACGCCGCCGACAGCCAAAGATTACACGAGTGCCGGTTTACCCTGGTTTGATTACTATAACGATAGCAAGGCGCTTGCTGGCTCGGACACATTAGGCAAGCTGACCAGTGTCGCTGCCAAGGTGATTGAGAAAGGCAAGGGACTGCTGCCGGACAACGAACAGGTTCACCCAAAAACTGTCAAGATAATCAGCAAAGGTAATGTGGTCCGGGATGGGGAATTCTGAAGCATTGGCGCACGGAGTTCACCATGGGAGATGCGATAGATAGAGATTTATTGAGATGGAAGATCAGCGCAAAGCTTTTACAGTGTTCATGGCATGCCTTGGAGGCATACTGACTGGCGCGAAGGCAATCGTTCGCGCCACGAGCCTGTTTGTCATGGGCCTCATCGGCCTGCTGGCCGAAGCTGCGATTGCATCCGAGGATGACGCGGATTCTGAAGGCGATGATCTAACCGGGGACTATAATTTCCGCACCCGCAAGTTTGACAATGGCACTGATCCGTACGGATGGTATGAAGACGACTTGTAGATCCGTTATCGCTTCGCCCCTTTAGTAGCAACAGCCTTCCCAATACCTCCGCCCTGCCTCCCGGCATCCTGGGCTGGCCGTGTGAATTCGCCTTGTACCGAATTGATCGAGCGGCCGATATGTAGCCCCGTCCATGCCATCATCCCGCTCCAGAGCAACGGCAAACCCAGATAAAGGCTGGTCGTGATCATATTGAGCAGCATGCGTTTGATGTCATGCTCGCCGGGGTTTGCGAACATCTGCAGGAAGACGTTCACATCCGGGTACATGGACAGGATGAGGTTCTGATCCACCCACAGTGCCAGGTACCAGAGCACGCTCCAGAATTTGACGGTAAAGATAGCCATGGCGCCGATGACCATCATGGAGATGGAATAACGCGACAGCACCACGATCATGGGCAGCAAGGCATAGATGCCGAGCAGGAGCACGGCCTGCACCATCGGAAGCGCCTGCAGGACAGCGGTCATGGTGACCGAGAACAACGCCGATGCAGCGACCACGCCACCCGATGCCAAGCCTCCCTTGGCGACATTCTCTACCGTACTGAGTAACCCGGTACTACCGGAATTGTGAGCCACGAGGTCGTTGTTCGACCACGATGGCGGCGCATTCGCCAGAACGGTCTTGGCCACGGCATCATTTTGCTGTTCACTGGCCAGGGCCGGTGCGATGGCAACCACGAGGCCTGAAAAGCCGGCCGATGTGGCATCGGCCTCGGTGATCAACTTTTCACGCAGACCAGCCGAGGCATCCTCCCACCACTGCTTGCAGTAAGGCCTGCCCCAGGTAGGTGGCGCGGCGGGATCATATTCGGTATCACGGGCAGCATTGTAGGCCCAGCCGCTGACCTGCGTAGTGGCACGCAGGGTGTCATAGTAGCCCGGCGTATTGCGATAGACTTGCGAACCCATCCAGTCCGGATCGTCGGGTCCATACGTTGTCAGCAGGGCATTCACCGCAGCGGTGGCGGGTCGTTCTGACTGGTACATCGATCGGGCCGGAATATAGCATTGGCTGAAGAAGTCGCTCACTTCCTGGCGCAGACGCGGGTCGGCAATGGTCGCCAGCCGCGCCTGTTGTTCGTAGGTACGCATGTCCGCAGCACTTGGAAGGCCTTCGACCACCGCATGATTGAATCCAGAGGTCATCGAGAGTACCGCATACCACCACACCGGGATGTTCGCCGTTGCCGGTGATCCTGTGAAGCCGGTGGAACCGTAGGTGCTCTGAGGTGCGGCCACGGTCGCCGTCGGTGGCGTGGGATCAATCAGCGTCGGTGGCGGCGTGTAGTTGAGTGAAGCCGCGTTCAGTGGCGTCAACGCAGCCGGTTGGCCAGATAAAACAACCACCAGTAATGCAATAAAGAGCTCCAACTCCATACGCCGCAGCGACAATCCGGTGACAGTACCGAACTCACCACCTTGCGCCGGTTCCCGCCAATTGTCGATCAGGATGCCAAGGAACGGCAGGAACACGATACCGGTGCCGACCAGCACATCCCACAAAATGCCATAGAAGGTCCAGCCGAACAGTGTCGTAAAGAGTTCGAGATAGCTGTCGACAGTCATGCCCCGCTCCCCTGCAGTGCAGCCAGCACCTGACCAAGCAGGTTCTGCCCCAACACCAGCTCGATCACGACGAGCCAGGTCACGATACGCCAGCGTACAGCGAGCAAGTTCGTGGCCTGTGTCTCATCCAGACGTCCCCAACGGTCAAGGGTGTTCACGATCCATGGCCAGCCCATCGCTAACAGGGCAATCAGCGAGACCCGGATGCCAGTCAGGAGCGGCTTCAAGGCATCGATCCGTGTCTGCACAGCCACAACAGAGGTTGTCTGGACTGAATACCAGAGGAAGCCACCTGCCCCCAGCGTCAGACCGAACGCCAGCAGGGTCAGCAAAAAGAACCAGCGCCGACGCATGACAATTCCGTTATTGGACACGGCCATTGCTCAGCGGACGTGGATCGATGGTCGGTACTTCTGGCGTTTTCAGGGACGACTGCCGACGGGCCGCGGCGCGTTGAAGCAAGGTCGCAATCGTGTCCGAAACCACCTCCTTGCGTACCCGGGTCTCGAACAACAGGTTCTCGATCTCCTTGTCCAGCTCGGCGATGGATTTGTCCGCGTGCTCGCGGGCCACCTCGGTGGCATAGACCTCGGGCACCTGGCGGCCGGAAAGCAGCAAACGGCGGGCGTATAGCGCCTTCTCCACCGTGCGGGCTGTGCTGATCTCTGACACCAGCCGGCCCATGATGAGACTCTGCTCGGAAGCCGGCATCTCCCGGATCGCCTCGATGACCTGGCGGGTGATGGCCACACCGGGGGCAGTAATATTGTCCAGGTTGGCCAGAGTCGGGGGCGTAGCCCCGGAGACCAGGTTCTGGATTTCCGTCGTGACGGTAGTCGCCTCCTGATTGAGCTTTGGCAGCAGCCCGGTACCGGGAATACTGTCCTTGCGGCAGGTATCACAGGTCGTAACGATGTTTTCGCCGACCACATCGACGACCCAGTTCCGCGCCTCGGTTGGTGTAGTCCAGATCTCCGTCAGGCGGGTGGCCGATGCAGGAGGCACCGGGCCTGCCGTTGTGATCGGACGATTCATGTTGATGTTGTACCCGGCCTTGACGATGTCGCCGGTGAACTCCAGCACTGGCTGCCCCGAGCCCCCGGCCTGCCCGCCGATCCAGGGCACGCCGTTATCTCCGTTAGCGGTCTCGACGGCGTCCTTGGCGGTTACCGCATCATTACCACCAACGCCCATCTGGAGCTTCCAATCATTGCCTTTGGACAGCGTGATGAGGTCGGCATAGGGGTTCTTGCCCTGGGCGATCTCTGCCTCCATCTGCTCGCAGGACTTGGTCGCCAGCTGCATAGTCTCCTCAGCCTGCAGCAAAGCATTCTGGAACATGTCGTAGAGTCCGGGATTGGCACGCTGCAGGATCAATGCTGGCAATGACGCAATGGCGGCACTGGCTGCCGCCGTCATCGCATTCATCATGTTATCGATGCCAGCACCGATGTCGTTCAGCGTATTTGTCACAGCAGCCACGGGATCGAACTTACCGCAGCTGTAGCCTAGTCCCAGTTGTGCCGAACCACCCAGGGTAACGGATACGACAGAAGGATTGGCAGGCGCCGATACCGGCTCTGCCCCACCGATTTCGTAATACCAGAAGCTGTCTTCCGTCGGCCCCTTAGTGATGGCATGCGCATTATTCAAACTGAGGAGTCCAATCAGCAACCAGCTGATAGCGTATCCAAGACGGAATGTGTGTACAGAGTTCGTTTTCATCAGGGATAGGCAATCCAGTCAATATCAAACAGAAACCACTGGCCGCGGCGCTCACAGCACTTGTAGGGCCGCCATAGATTCCAGACATAATCGCCTTCGCTATCGACGCGACCCCCACCCCAGCCGGTCAGGCTGGCAAGATCATTGGTGCCGAAGACGTTGCAGCTCGATTCAGACAGCGGCAACAACATCTGCCAGGTACCGGTGGTGCGATCCTTCTCCATCAAGGGTCCGGGTGACCAAACTTTCATGGAACCCGATGAGCCAGTGACTGGCACATAGACATGCGGTTGACCCGTACGCGTGACGATGTCACCGGCTCGTTGGGTATTGAGGGCAGCGGCCTTGGGTTCTTCGGCCTGTGTCGTCCAGCCGGTACGCGGATAGACACCACCCCAGGTCTGGAGGGGCCAGGTACCCAGCTCGCGCAGACCGGGAATCAGGCTGGCAGGATAGAATATCTCCGGGATCTCTTGCCGCCACGACAGGGCATCGAGGCCGGACTGGAAATAGGGAAAGAAAGAAGTGGTCTCTGACGGACACAACAAACCAGTACCGGCAACGATACCCGTCAGCGAACTCAGCGGGTGGCCAATGGCGTCAGTTTCCCGGTAGACCAGGTTCTTGTGGTCACGCTCCGAGGTTCCTTCCGTGCGGTTGCCAGCGCTATCGATCGGCACCGGCAACAAGGCACCCAACAGACCCGTGGCCGCCGTCTTCTGCGCCAAACCCAGCGTCGCCCGGATCTCGGTCCACGGGTTCCCGCCCAGCTCGTTGTAGGTACTGACCACCAGATCCGGGTTGTAATGCCCCACCTTGATCGAGGTGCGTACGCTGCAACCGGTCCAGGAACAGCGCAACCAGAAACAGGTGCCAATTGGCATCCACCGCATGCAGGAAAATGCTGCCGTTGTCGTCTGGGCAACGATCTGTGGTGTAGTCGTCGTACCGGAGAATCCGGTGACCGGAATCCATAGTGCAATAGCAAAACAGAACGATAGACATCTCTGGCGGATCATCGCTTACCTTCCCGCCGCCATGTCCGGTAATGCGCAATCGCTGTCAGCACATCGGTTACGCCATATACGACTGCCTGGCCATCGAAGACGACGGCTGGATAGCGATCCACACCATACTGCATCGCCTTAGCCAACCCTTGCGCCGCCATTTGCATTTTTGTTTTTGTTTGATCATCCATGTGCTGGATGCGAACCAGCGCGATCCGCTTCGACTTTTCCGGATCGGCTGGCATGTCGACAGATAGGTCTCGTTCCATTGCCTCGATGCCATCGATTTCGTAGACGGTGATGTCCGTACTACGTGACTTTTTACCGATGCCTCTGGCATCAACGAAGGGATACTTGACCGATGTAAACGCCTCGATTACATGAGGCTGGTTCTGTTGATGCTGATCCGCAAACGTGGCTCCTGAAAACAGGAGTACGGAAGCAAGACAAACTAATGGAATGCGGGAACGGTGTTTTGAGGCTTTGCAAATCATAGTGGTCAACTCTGTGTCGATATGCGTACTATCGTGGCGCGGACACAAGCGCTTCGATACCGAAAATCGATTCACGAGCATGCAGGGTTTATTGAAGAGAAATCGTCAGAGCGACGACTAACCACCACGTTTCTTTGCGATGCGTTCAGCGATGACATGTACCGCCTCGAGTTCGCTGCAGTTACGCTCCCGCATAATCGCGCCACGCTCGGCCTTTTCGTGTTTCTCGGTCATGGCAAGCGCCAGGGATAGCGGCGGCGGGACATTACGAAATAGCGCTTCCATATTGTCTGATAGCACTACACCTTCGACATACTTGCCGGGCTCTTTACGAGCCGACAGCAACAGACTGCGCTGCACATCGGTCAAATCCTTGAAGCGGGCGATTTGTTCAACCTCCTCCTTGGGCATCACCAGGCACAGCCACCACTCCATCATGTTGAGCATCTTGCGGCTTGCATCGGGGAAGTCTTCCAGATTCTGGGTGGCAATCCAGAACCAGGCGCCGAGCTTGCGCCACATCTTAGTGATCTTGACCACATAACGCGCCAGCAACGTATTGGTGGTAATGATGTGCCCCTCATCGGTCACCACCAGTGTCGGCCTTGCATCGTGCTGGTGGCGCTCTACCAGATCGTTGATATGGCTCATCATGGAGATGTAGGCGACGGTGAGCTGATCTTCGTAGCCTTCCCGTGCCAGTATCCCCATCTCCAGAATCGTGATATCCGCCTCCGGCCAGGGGGTACCCGGCCGGTTGAAGAAATGGCCCGCCAGACCTGAACAGAACAACGCCATGCCGTCGCCCATCTCGATGGCCCGGTTGCGCCGGTGGTCCGGCAGGCTTTCATCGTGACCGATACTCTGGAGTGCGGCGACGACATCCTGGGTGAGCACCTGATCGCGGCCAGCCTCTTTGACGGTTTTGGCCGCCAGGAAAATCGCATTCCGGATCAGCAGTCGGTCAGCCCGGGTCATGCGCGCATCCTCGCGCTCATCACCCCCGGTGATCATGATACGGGCCGCGATCTCCATTTCGCCGAGCACGTCACGGCCGGTACCCTCCTCATCCAGCTCGTCGTCTTCTTCCAGTGCGTCCGGATCTTCGCGCAATTGCTGCTGACGTTCTTTCTGCAACACACGCAAAGCATCGGCAAACGGCGGCAGACTGACATCGGTATTCGGGTTCAGGGTAACCTGATTGACGGCCAGGCCATGAGCCTGAAACTGCTGCCCCAGCAGCGAGAAGGAACCGCCGGCCTCGATGATAAAGATGCGCGGGCGGTACATGGCAGCCATCTGCTGCAGCAGATAAACCAGCATTGCCGACTTGCCGGCGCCAGTGGGACCGAGGATCAGCATGTGCGCGTTCTTCTTGCGGTCGGCCCGGTGCAGGGGATCGAACACAAGGGGTTCGGCACCCCGGTTGAAGAACACCAGACCCGGGTGACCGGTACCTTTGGATCGGCCGTACAGGGGCAGCAGATTCGCCGTATGACTGGAAAACACCAGTCGTGAACGGCGACTGGATTTCTCCAACGCGGCATCGTAGGCCATGGGCAGATTGCGAATATAGCTGTCGAGCGCCAGCAGATCGGCTTCGTGGAGAATCGGTTGCAGCCCGTTGGGCAACAACAACGCGTTCAACTGATTGACATTGGCACGCAGGGTCTTCATATCGTTACCGCGCACATAGAACCCAATGCCCAGTGGATAGAGCTTGTTACCGCGCGCCATCTCTCGCTCCACCGCCTCGGCGTCTTCTTTGGTGAGTTCGGCCTCGGCGGAATCCCCCACCGCGGCCCGTTTGACCTGGGCGATGTGGTTTCTCGTGAAGTCCTGGGGCCTAGCCGTCAGGGTCATTACCATCACGGTGTATTCAGGAAATCGGTCAAACAGTGAGAAGACGTGATCACCGGCCTGGCGCTCTGCAGTCATGTGTCCCACCTCAGGCGCCCGACGCAGTCCCTGAACGGTCACCAGGGTATGCGGCAGATCATCAAACCACCAGGTGGCCGTAGTATTGTCCGAGCGAGGCATCGTCAACGTCAGCCGTTCGGCAAGATCATGCCCGAATGGCAGGTCTTCATCCCCCGGATAGGGTGCCACCTCCAGCAACTTATCGGGATCACCACCCGTAATTTCAGGCTTTGGATTGAACCATTTCAGCAACCACTCGTAGAGATCCCGACCCGTACCACGGCGTACCCGAATCCCCGCCGAGGCCAGTGAGGCCACCCACTTGGTGGCCACATCATTCAGGGATTCCTCGATTTCCACGGCCGAAGGCACCCGACCATTGGGTTTCAGACGACGATACAAAGTGGCTCGCACACGCCGGATCTGGCCTCGCCACTGGGTGCCGGTTACCGAGGTATCTTCAAAAAGACCACCGGGACGTGTGATCCTGGCGAGATGCTCCGACAGCGTTTGTTGGAAGTGCCGGGTATAGTCCGACTCCCGTGCACCAGGCTGGGCATAGTTCGCGATTTCTTTCTCGAATCCTTGAAGACTTGGCTCGTCCTGAACGTATACCTGCAAGATCCACGGGGCATCGTCTTCTTCAGGGATGGCATCGGTCAGCGCGGTCTGGATCGCATCGCGCAGCTGGGTCATGAACGCAGGTGTACGCGCCTCGGTACCGGCCGGGATCAGATCGAACAGGGCGCCGACACTGATCCCGTCCTCCAGCAGAAAGGTACGGCTTGCCGGGTTGTATTCCATCCACGGCAGAAAGTCGGTAAACGACGGCGGGCGTTCATACAGCTGCTTGACCTGGTTCGTCGTGACTGGCAGATCGTCATTTTGTTCGTCACGCTTTGAGGGTGTAGGGACTGACTTCATGAGACTCACCGGCGGACACCGCCCTGCTGACTACGGACTTCACCGGGTAGCGCATATTCCACCTGCTCGTACATCGGGAAAGCTGTCGTATAACCGGGCACCGGTGCGCCGGCATCACCGGCCAGATGCGGAAAGATGTACATCACCAGCGTCGGGTTGGGCAGGCGAGGAAACAGCACATCGATCTCGTTGAAGGCATCTCGTGTGTAGCCATGCAGCGCCGCCTCTTCCGAGACGATGGGCCGGTCACCCAGCTCGCCACGAAGAGCCTCTGGATTGTCGGCATTCATCTCATGTACGTGACCCTCATAAATAGCCTTCATCGAAGGGCCATTCTGGGGTAGCACGGTGTCCTTGGTGCTGGCGCAACCGGCCAGCACCAGGCTAATCAAGCCGAGTGCGGCGATAGGGGTCGAGGTCGGTTTCATGGGTCAGTTTCCTGCCAGTGGTATCAAAATCAATAGGGAGTTCCCGGTCAACATGGATGGCAATGCGGATGCCGGCCGGGACAAAGACGGCATCGAAGCTCTGGGACTGGCGCTCCAGCAACCACTTCGACACTTCCTCGCTACCTCCGGAAATGGTCTTGCCCAATACGAAGCGGCCGGTATCACCGCTGATGCTGCTGGTGACACTGCCCGCATTGCTCACCACCGAGGTCGTCTCGGCATTGGCCGCCGCTTCTGCCGCAGCCTGGATGGCCGTCACACCTATACGTTGGCTCAGAAATGCCGGCGCGTTGGTCTTGCGCTCACCGGTAATGCAGGGAATGCCCTGTTCATCTGAGATCCAGCCCAGTGGCTTCGCAGCATCTCCTCCCTGATTGCCTTGGTCGTCGCCGGAAATGGTTCGGATGGTGCCATCCTCAAAGACGAAGGTGACCGAATCGAGACGACCGGTCACACATGAAAGCGTCCAGTCTCCAACGGCAGTCCCGCTCCACACCATGCCTTGAACGCCCGGCACAGTGAGACCATTGGCGGCCAGGTTATCTGCGCCGGTGATGACCTTGAACGGCATCGGATCACGGACCTGTCCTTGCACCGGCACCCGGCCGACCAGGGCCGTCATGGCTGTTGAACCGATCAGGGTGGCGTTACGGGGAACCGTATAAACGGGATGGACGGTGCTGAGTTCCTGAGTCAGTTTCCCGGTCTTTTCAGTCGCCGATGTCAACGCACTTCCGGTCGACTGACCTACCCTCTGCAGCAGACTGTTTCCATTGGCCTCTAACGCAGCATCATCGACGACATCCAGCGGTTCGACCCAGATCAGGCTGTCAGTAGTTGCGGCACCTTCTCCGACGTCATCGAGGCCCAAACCCACCGGGATGTCACTGCCACTTTGGTTGGGATAACGCTGGGAAAGAGACTGAGACAGCGCATCCACGCGCGCTGTCAGTGAAGAAAGCACACCGGCATCGATCCGGTCGCGTGACTCCCGGTCTTTTTCATGGGACAGCAACTCACGCCTGACCCGGGTTGTGACGTTCTCCTCGATCTGGTGACGATTAGCCAGCAGTTCACGGTTCTCTTTGCGCAGCTGGTCATTGTCCTTGCGTAAAGCCTGTACTTCCGTGGTCATGGACGTGACATTGGCCGTCAGCGTCTTAATGGTATCGGCAGGACTGTCCGCATCCGGCGCAGGCGCCTGGGGCACACTCTCCAGAACGAGCGCATCTTCAGGTTCCTGAGAACAGGATTTCAGGGTGACGAATACCAGCATTAGCACGACAGCACCGGCAAGCAGGGGTAAGAGTCGGTTGGAGGTTGCAATCGCCATGTGAACCCCTAGTGCGAAACGCCGAACGGCCGGGCGGAGATCAGGTAAACCGCCGTGGTATCAGCCTCATCGCCTTTGGGAAACAGACGGTGGTGCTGAAAGGTAGCTGTAAGCCAGGTGCCGCGAAGGTTGCGTGGGTCGAGTGTTAGTGCCTGTTCGGTGCGGTTGGTGAGCTTGACCGCAGTGACATAGAGACCCTTGGCGCGCCATGCCACCAGCGGGACCCCTTCAACGGCGCCACCATGGTACAGATCGACAGAATCACGGCTGACCGGCACACGGACAATACCGGGTTGGTCTTTGACCAGGCGAGCCGGGGCATAGAGCTGTTGGGCGGCGAAGCGGGTCAACTGAACAAAATCAGGCCGATCCTGTTCCGGCTCATGCCCGCCCGTCGCCTGATCTTTCTCACTGCCCTGTTCACCGGTCACATAGATTTGAATCGGATGGCCCGGCCCACCCTCTTCAGTGGCCGTGACATCGAGCAGGTAGATACGCCCACTATCTAGTTCACGTACCATGAGTCGGTTGGACCCGAAGGACGTGTGCGCCAACAAGTAGACCATCCCATTGACACTCTGCGTGCGCAGCACACCCTGAACGGAGGCCGGCACACCCACCTTTACTGCGGCGGGAAATTCAATCCGCTGTTCCTGACCAACAGCGAGTTCCAACCGTATCGGTGCTTTTTTCCACTCGATCCGCTCAAGCGTTTCCGTCTCGGCATGCACGAGCGACTGCACCAAGAGCAGCGTCACGCCCAGCCAGGTAGCCATTACGGAATGGTTCGATGGTTTATTTCGCATGGGTTGCTCCTGCTATTGTTCTTGCCCGGCATCTACACCGAGTTCTGATTCTTCTAACCGACGCGGCCCGTCACTCGCAAAGCCGTCTAACGCCAGCCCCCAGGGATTGGCTTCCGGATCGACCGCGAGACTGACCACCCGCAAGGGATAGCGAATGGCGGTTTTCTTCACCGTCATGCCTTTCACCGACTCGAACAAGTCGAGATCCAGCCAGACCACCCAAACGCCTGGCGCGAGCACATCGACGCGACGTTCCTCGTAACCATGTCCGGCAATCTCATGCACACCACGCACCCGGTAGGCCAGCTCACCCTTACGGCCTTTCTGTTCCAGATCGGCCATGAGCTCCGTCCGGTATCGCGGCGTCACATACGGAGAAATGCGGAAGATGGCCTTGCCATAATCCTTGGCTCCATCGTCGGGCCAACGGTTAAGCTGCTGGAAGATGTAAAAGGCAAAGGCATACACATTAGCCGCCGGCACTTCGTCGACCGAGAGCGTCGCCCCGGAGCGCAGATCTGGAGGGACATGCACCGTCAACTGCTTCGGCGCCTGACTCCAGCCAAACCAGAGAACCAGGATCACGACGAACTGGAGGCCGATCACCACCCATAGTGAGCGCAGGTGAGCGCGAACGTTATCGATCTCGGTGCGGTAACGTCGCATACCGTGTTCTCCCAATATCCCAGGCGCCACTGCGCCGAATGAACGGCGCGCTGCGCAAACCATGGTCCGACAACCAGATGGCAATCTGTTGCTGGTAATAGCCATCCGGTCGGCCACGTTTCAGCCGCTGGAACAGTCCCGCCATAACGATGACTGTTCCCACGACACCAACACCGGCCATGCCGAACCCCATGGTGACCGCGCCCAACAAACCCGCCAGGAGGAGGCTAACGGGTAACCAGATGAGCGCGGCCACACCCACGATGATGCCCAGTTCGGACGACGAGCAGCCTTTGAAGATCGCCGGCTCTACATTGAGCCGGTCGGCCAGAATGTCGTCTCGATCCGACATCGGTTAGATGACGCCCGCGGCTTCAGTGAGCAGGTAGCTGGCAAAGATCAGCACGATCGCACCGACGATGCCGAGCACGCCCACTTCGGCCCATTCGGCCTTACCCTGGCGAGCCTCGTTGAACTTGGCGAAGCCGAGATAGGCAATCCACAGGAAGCCCAGCACAGCGATCGCCAGACCCAGGACCAGACCACCATCCTTGATGTAACCCGAAATGAGCCCAATCCAGTCACCGGCTGCGGGTGCGGTACTGGGTGCCACCGGGGTCGGCAACGCTGCCAATACCGGCTGGCCTGCCGTAACTGCGAGCAACCCAGCTGCGGTTACCACCTTTTTTACTGCTTTCTTCATCATTACTTTCTCTCCGAGGTAACGGGGTTGCCCCCTGTTAAAAATACGGGGAACTCCCCGAACCTCTGCGACAATGGCCAACGGCCGCTACCGCAGATAAAAACCCAACACCATAAGCACGATGCTGGCGCGCAGTGCCGACCAGACCACATCGAACAAAACGACCTGCCCGTTCTGCCAGGCACGGAAGGTGCCCAGCGAGACCCAAATAACCCAGACGAAGGCCAGCACCAGCACGACCGATGCGATGCCGGTCAGCAACGTGGCCGGTGTAAAACCGGAGCCCGCTTGAAATGCCGTGTTCTGTGCTGCCGTCATGACCTGACATCACCGACGGTAATCGCCACGCAGGGGCGGGAAAGTCCGTGGCTCCGAACGTGGTGCATCGATATGCTCCTGGATCCCGAGTCGAATCCGGTCAAGATCCTGGCGCAGCCACTCATACTGGAAACGAACGCGGGCATCCGGATTGGCTTGAGAAGCCGCTTCCATGATCAGTGGATCCATGGCCTGAAGTTCGTGAATAATCCGAGCGAGTACCGCCCGTTCGCCGTCTGCGTCAGCAATGGCAAACTGAACCGGCAATACAGACGCCAACAGTCCTGAGACCAGCAGTTTGGTAATTTGCATGGAAGTTCTCCCCGTGTTGCGCATGACGCGCATGGTGGGGGATTCGAGGAGGACTAGATATGGAAAATCAATTCCGTAGGAGGCGGGGTTTTCTGTGTCATTACTCCTGTGTGAACCGTTGAACCCCGGGCTTCGAATGCAAGCAAAATCAGTCCTTGACTCCGTACTTAGGTACGGTGTTTATACTTTTGGCCAAGGTTGAATAATTGAGGAGTAATCCTATGGCGGAACACACGTTGAGCAAAAACCGCTCCCTGATCCTGGCGGCACTGGCGGCCATCGGGGCGTCTTTGTGCTGTGTCGGCCCTTTCGTCCTGTTAATGCTCGGTATCGGCGGCGCCTGGATTGGCAACCTAAGCGCGCTGGAGCCGTACCGGCCCATTTTCATCGGCGTGACACTACTTTTCCTAGGGCTGGCATTCCGAAAGCTTTATCTCGTGTCCGAGGCTTGCGAGGCCGGTAAGCCTTGCGCCAACCCGATCACGCGGCGCAACCAGCGGATCATTTTCTGGGTGGTGACGGTGATTCTGGCCGCGCTCGTTGCCTTCCCCTGGTACGGCCCGGCCTTGCTGGGCTGATTGATGATCCATAGACAAAGGAGACCGCATCCATGATTCGAACCCTCTTACTCGCCGCATTGCTCGGCCTTTCCAGTTTCACCCTAGCACTCTCCAACACCGTGGCGGCGGCCGAACAGGCGCAGACCCAGACCATAACCCTCGACGTGGAGAACATGACCTGCAACATGTGCCCCATCACCGTGCGCAAGGCCCTGGAGAAGGTGCCGGGCGTGGTCAAGGCCGAAGCCAAGTACGAAGGTGACGGCGTAGGTTGGGCAAAGGTGACCTTCGATCTGACCAAGACCGACATCGACACGCTCACTAATGCCACCTTCGAGGCGGGCTATCCCTCCTCCCTCAAGCAACAGTAACCAGGTTCGACCAACGGAACGTAGACCATGACCACCGTCACTTTGAACATTACCGATATGACCTGTGACCATTGCGCTCGCAGCGCACAGGATGCCCTCAACGCCCTGCCCGGCGTGCGCGCCGAGGTGTCCTTCGCCGAGGGACGGGCGCAGGTCGAAACGGACGGCAATGTGGAAACGGCACGCCTGCTCGATGCGGTGGCCTCGAAAGGCTATCACGCCACCTTGCTGGAGGGTGACGAACCGATCACCGGCGGCAACGGCGGCGGGTTGCATGTGGCCATCATTGGCACCGGTTCGGGCGCCTTTGCCGCCGCGATCAAGGCCGCCGAACAGGGCGCGCGGGTGACGATCATCGAGGGCGCCGAGATTATCGGCGGCACCTGTGTCAACGTCGGCTGTGTGCCATCCAAGATACTGATCCGCGGCGCGCACATCGCGCACGTGCAAGCCCGGCATGCCTTCGATGGTATTGCGCTGAACGAACCCGGGATCGACCGCGCTGCCATGGTTCGCCAGCAGCAGGCGCGGGTCGAGGAACTGCGCAACGCCAAGTACGAAAGTATTCTGGAAACCAACCCCTCGATCAATCTGATGCGCGGCTGGGCAAGGTTTGACGACTCCCATACGCTGATCGTGACACAGGACGACGGATCCGAAAAAACCGTCACCGCCGACCGTATCCTGATCGCCAGCGGTGCCCGGCCCGCCATCCCCGACATTCCAGGTCTGAAGAACACGCCCTACTGGACTTCCACCGAGGTGTTGGTTGCAAAAGAGATCCCGGCGCACCTAGTTGTCATTGGTGGCTCAGTGGTTGCGCTGGAACTGGCTCAGGCCTTTTTAAGACTGGGTAGCCAGGTAACGGTCATGGCACGCAGTACATTTCTGTCGAAGGAAGACCCCGCCATCGGCGAGGGTCTGGTCAAGGTGTTCCAGGAAGAGGGGGCGCGGGTATTACTGCATACCCTACCGGACTCAGTAGCGCACGACGGGATCCAGTTTATCCTGCCGTCAAGCGCTGGTGAGATTCGTGCCGACCAGCTGCTGGTTGCCACCGGTCGCACACCCAATACCGATCAACTGGATCTTGACAAGGCCGGCATCGAAACCGGACGCAATGGTGAGATTGTAATCGACGATCACATGCGGGCCTCGATCGACCACATCTATGCGGCCGGCGACTGCACCAACCAGCCGCAATACGTTTATGTTGCAGCGGCAGCCGGCACACGCGCCGCAATCAATATGACCGGTGGCAATGCCGCGCTGGAACTGACCGCTATGCCCGCGGTGGTGTTCACCGAACCCACAGTGGGTACGGTCGGCATGAGCGAAAACCAGGCGAATGATCGCGGCATCGATACAGATTCGCGCACTCTAGATTTGGAAAATATCCCCCGCGCCCTGGCCAATTTCGACACCCGCGGCTTCATCAAGCTGGTGGCCGAGAAGGAAACGGGCCGATTGCTCGGCTGCCAGCTACTGGCCGCAGAGGGTGGCGAAATCATACAGACCGCAGCGCTGGCCATCCGCAACCAAATGACGGTGCATGACATTGCGGACCAGCTGTTCCCGTATCTCACTATGGTGGAAGGATTAAAGCTCTGTGCCCAGACCTTCACAAAGGATGTCAAACAATTGTCCTGCTGTGCGGGATGATGCGTCTTCGTAGATTCTCAAAATCAGCATTCCAGAATAGAATGAAGACATCACCTGATTTCTGAACAGAGACTATCCCATATGAGGCAATAACAAATTGAGCGCAAACAGAGCAACCGCCCAAACCGACTCGGTACTGACCATCGGCCAGCTCGCCAAGGCCGCAGGCGTCAATGTAGAAACCATCCGCTACTATCAACGCATCAAGCTGGTCGCTGAGCCGGTGAAACCGGCACAAGGCTATCGCCATTACGCATCCTCAACAGTGGAGCGTATTCGATTTATCAAACGCGCCCAGGAACTTGGCTTTTCCCTTGATGAAATCACTGACTTGCTTTCCCTGGATGACCGGGATTGCAACGAGGCACGTACCATCGCGGAGCACAAACAGCACGTCATTCAACAGCGCATTGATGATTTGAGCGCCATGCAACGTGGTTTGAGTAAGTTGATCAAAGCCTGCAAGAAAAACGTATCGGGCCAAGAGCGCTGCGCTATCATCGCCACGCTGACTAAAGATCCTCGGTAACAAAATGTGTCTATAGATACAAACAATACTTCATCAAATACATTCCTCCATAGTTCACCCGGCAACCACCCTTATCTTTCACAAGTACTTTTTGAACGTACTGGCCGTCACCGCCACCGTCAGCGCGAACAACGATGCAAACGGCAATATGACGAAGGTCGGATGCAGACTGAACGGCAAGGCGAGATAGGTCACCCAGGTCAGGACAACCAAAGGTAGTGCCGCCTTCTTCGCATAGTGATAGACAAAGGAACTCTCTCGACCTCCACCCCATCGGCGCAAATCGCGTTGCACCAATCCATCGACGAGCGCGACCAGGCTAAACAGTAAAAATATCGGCATCGCCAGGGTCAAAATGGCAAGGCGCACTGAGAACACCTGGGTCACCTGCATCATGGCCAGTACGTACTCTGCCAGGGGTTTATACACCTTATGCAGCGTCGCCCTGACGCCCTGCTCATACTTCCGCGGAGGCAGTGACACCCATTGGATGAAATCCACAAACCGCGTCACCTCGAAAAGGTAGTGGTAGGAATTATCGGCGAACCGTTTGGCGAATCGTGCCGGATCGGAGGTCACAACACTGCGACGAAAATCATTGTCGAGATAGCTGATCTCCGTGACCAGCATGGTACGGCTGTGATCGACCCCTTCATCCGGCCACCAAAGCACCATGCCTGCCCACTCCACGATGATCGAGAACAACAGCGAAAACAATAACCACAGGATGACCTTCGCGACAGCCGATAGGGTCTTCGATAACAGCCCTTGCTGAACCACACGGCGACGAGGATCTGCTACGGGCTCAGCCATCGGATGCCTCCGCTTCTACCTCGGGCTCGCTGACGTCCGGCGCGGCTCCCCACCACGGTTCCTGCACGCGGTACCAGTGATCATTGGTGATGTAGGTGCGCTCCATCTCATTGGTTATCTCGGTGAGCGTCTCAGGCATATCCGAGTCCGTCGCGGGCAACGGCATGCGAATCTTCCAGAGTTGGCCACCTTCCAGGAGGGCAAAGGCCTGTCCCTTGGGTAGGGTTATCAACTCGGCCGGTGTCAGCAACGGGACTTCTGAAACACTGATTCGATCCTCGTTACGGGAGCTAAAATCGATCCCGGAACCCGGCTCCGAGGAATCGTTGACACCGGAAACGCTCATCAGGGTGAACACCTCAACCTTGGGTAGCTGGTCGGTGAGCATCTCGGCAGTAGCCAGCTCTTTCACCCTCAGCATAATCATTGTGTTGAAGTTACCGGCGACCTGCCCTGCTTTTGCGCGATTGCCGATGCGCGCTTCGACATCCGACCAGGTCTGGGTGTAGGCCGTGACCTGAAAGCCGGCCCCACCGGCCTTGTTCAGTAGGGGGACAAACTCGTCACCGATCAGTTCGTTGAACTCATCGGCATGCATGGAGATGGTGGGTGGGGTGTCGATGGATTCTCCGTCCACGCCATGCTTGTAAATGTGTCCTGCGACCGACACCAGATCAGCGAACATGGAATTGCCTACCGCACTGGCCACGGTGGTATCAGTCAGGGCGTCCAGCCCGACATAGACGATCCCCTTGCGTCGGATGGCTTCCATCCATTCGAAGATCGGACGCGTATCGTTCTTATCCAGATAATCCGGAGAGATCAGTTCGGCGATATTGCCCGTGGTCAGCTTCTCCATCAGCGGGCCGACGGAGCTGACGATCTTGTCGAAGTAGGTCTTGTCGTACTTGAAGGCAGACACCAGTCCATCGAGGACTGGATCGTAGAGATCCTGTGCCTGCAGGTGCCGCATCAGCGCGATAGCTTCTTTACTGCGACCCCGCAGGGCTGCCGGCAGATTACGTTCCGAGATCTTGCTCGACAGTTCCTCGACCTGTTCCTTCCAGTCCTCGGCGCCGTGTGTATCCAGATGCGCCTCGGCATACTCCGTGAACAGAGGTTCAATGTCGTTGATGTAGCGTCGGACCTGCTGATAGTCCGGACGGCGGTTTAGCGCCACCAGTGCGCGGGCAATGATGTTGACGAATCGCCAGGCGAACTCCTTGAAGGCCGCTGAATTTCCTTCACTGGGTAACTGGTTGGCGATGCGGGTAGCAACCTCGGTGATTCGCGAGAAGTTACCGATGGCGTTGTAGCGCGCCGAGACCTGCGGAAATCCCAGATGGAACATATAGAAGTCTTTGGTCCGTCCGGCCCGTTTGGCCTCGGCATACACACGCCGCAACAAACCCGCATCCCCCTTGGGGTCGAAAACGATCACCACGTCACCGCGGCGTATGTCCTGGGTGATGAGGATCTCGGCCAGCCGGGTCTTACCGACGCGAGTGGTCCCCAACACTAGGGTATGACCCACCCGCTCGCCGATGTCCATCCACACGTCCTGCTCGTCCGGCTCGACAGCGTGTAGGGCCGGTTTGCCACCGACCGCCGGCAACGGGGACAACGGATTCCACCAGGCCCGCACCCGAAACAGCCGCGCCAGCAAACTCAGAATCGGGACCGATTCCCAGGCGACCTCCTTGCGGCGCGCCCATTGATAGAGGGTTCCCGGCTGGACGTGGCGCTGGACCTCTGGCCGGATGGTATCGCGCAATCGCTGCGTGTGTTTCTGGGTCCAGCGAAAGCCGCGTCCTAAAAAGAGCTTGCGGCGGCTCAGCGGGATCTTGCGGGAACGTACCTTATAGTTGGGCAGTCGGCGCATGCTGCCCTGGTAGCGCAGCACCCGCCAGGCTTGTCGACCCCGGATCAGGCCGATCAGGACCAGTACGGCACCGGCGCCATAGGCGACACCCGGCGGCATCATCAGCGCCCAAGGAGCCAGAATGGCGATGGCTGCCGTCGCAAAGGCCACCAATGTCGACCACAGCTCGACCGGGGGCCGCAGCAGGGCCTCGATGGGGTGCGCGCTCATTGCTCGATGCCGTGCGCCGAGATCAGCACCGGATAATGCGAAACGCTCAGTGCCTTCGCGATGTCGCTGCCCGAGGCTGGTAGGATCGGTAGGCCGTCAGCCAATCTGGCCATCGTTCGCAAATCATCCATCGTCTCGGCCTGCACCAGCATCCCGACCGCACCGATCTCCTTGAGCCGATCGCGGTGTGTCTGTAGCCACTGTCGGGAACGACTGTCTGACCCGATCAAGAAAAATGGCCGCGTGAACGGCCGGTCATGCGCACGAGCCTGCACCGGTCCCGGTGTCAGGCTGGGTGATTTAATCGGCAACCAGGTTTTGGGGTCAGCGGCGCCGAGCTGGGGTCTTGTTGGAACCTGACTTTGCTGTTGCAAACCATCCTGAGTTTGAAAAACTTCCAGAAAAGGTGCGATGGGTTGTGTATGACCGCTGTCATAGATCGCAGTCAGCTCGGCCCGGGCCATGACGGGCACCAGCAGGCAACTCATGACCAAGACCTTGCGGCAATAAGGATTGAATCGATCCATCGAGTCATCCTTCCTGTACGATGCGTTGCCAGTGGGAGACAACACGGCGACGGTACCGGTCTGCTCGATGGGAATCCTTCGGCGAGTGATAACAGCCAACGCTGCCCCACCAGTCCTGCCGCGTGGCGTAACAATCCTGCAAAATCCCGGCGCCCACACGTATGTTGTGATACGGATCAAGCGCCTGCCACGGGGTTCCGAGCCGATTCTTGTGATAACGCCAGTTGACCTGCATCAGACCGATATCGATGGAACGCTTCCCCTCCTTCAGATACGCCGTCAATGCCTGCCAGGCCGCTTGCCGAGAATCGAAGAAGTAACCCCGGCCGGCCACGTTCAATGTCCAGGGCCAGGGCCGGAGGGATCTGGCCTGTCCCGTCTGCTTACCGCTTTCAGTGAGTGCCACAGCGAACAGAACGCTCTGGGGTATTCCGTGCTCTGCCGCAATCATGCGATAACCCGCTGGCACGGATTCATTCGCCCTGCTTATGGAAGGAAGCGTCAGGACGGCAAATACGATCGGCCAGCCGAAAACTCGTATCAACGCCATCATGGGCTAGAGCTCCGAAACCGGTAGTCTTGAAACGTCCTCTCCTCGACGGCGCAATATGGACGGGACGTCACCTTGCCCCTGGGTCAATTTGTCGAGGGCTCCGCCATCATGATTGAGGGTGATTCGCCGGCTGCGTACCCAGTCCGGATCGATCTGGTGATTGGACGCCCAGTCCCTGACGGCGCGATCGTCTCCCTTGTCTACATCGGTGAGATAGATATCGATACCGCTGACTTCGTCGATCCGCTTTAACAGCTTATTCAGTAACAGATCACAGGCCGGACAATCCGGGCGCGTAAAGAACAACAGGCGATCTCCGGACTGAAGGGTATTTTTCACTTCGGTCTTTCCCGGTAACCGGCTGATGTCGATCAAAGACACATTCGGATACAGGCGCTTGGTTGCAGCATCGTAGGCGTGCTGGAACGCAAGGATACGACCGGCGTCTTCATACATGGCGTGTGCCCACACTTCGGCATACCGCTGCCGCTCCGCATCATCACGCGCATGAATACCGAGCACTTCGATGGGCGATATCGTCGCCGGACTGATGCTCCCGCGAATGCCCTGCATCAACTGTTTGTAACGGCGCCACTCCGTCTCTGACAAACCCCACAGACGGGCATGCGCCAGATCCGTGGCTGACAAGACATTCGTGGCTTTGTGCGAGTTATCCTCCCGGGTTTCCTCAATCTGGGTATGTGATAACTCGGCCGCCATCACGGTATTCGACGCGATAAGAGCACCCAGAAAAACCATAGATCTCCATCTTCTACTCATCGGTGCATTCCCCTTCACACGTGTCGGCCATCGGTACTGCCTGGTCTCTCTGGACGATATAGGGCACCGTCAGATCCCGGTACATTCCGGACTTGTCAGACAAACACCCGCGCATCCCCTGTGTAGCGGGAACTGAATCTGCCGTAGTTTGGATACGAGATGCACTATTGCTGGATGGTTCACCACCATCATTTTTCTCTGCTGTCGCTGATCCCAGCGCAAAACTGCCGAAGAGCAATAACACGGCTAATACGATTTCCATCGGCTCTACCTCTGCAATGAAATGGAATGGTTCTGGCCATGCGGCCCTTTGAATTCGACCCTACCCTTGAGGCGGTCGATGCCAGCCACTGTCCAACCTGATTGCTGTTCGCCGGACTTCAAGAATGCAACGCGACCTGTCTGGGAGATGGCCACGTAGGTCATGTCATCCCAAACGTCGATAGCATCGACATGAAACGGTGGAGTTTTGGCGGGTGCAGGTTTCGGTCTGGCCGCCGGCTTATGCTGGGTGACCTTGCGCTTCTGGGTCTCCTTGATGAGGGTATTTAGCCGTGCAATGGAGTCGTCAATACGTTGACGAAGGGCACGGTTACTTTCCGCAAGATTGGCAACGGCCACTTTGATCGCGAGAACACCTTCTGCCATGGAAGCCAGGCTCTGCTTCACATCTGTACTATGGGCCACTTGCGCTTCGAAACCGCGGTCGATCCGCCCGGACAGAGATCTCAGCCTCCGATCGATCTGTTCTACTTTGCCCTCGGCCGGGCCTATCTCCGGTTCCGGTGTTTTGATCACTTCCCGGGTTTGGGTATTGGAGTTCTGTATCTGGATTTCATCCAACGGTTTTTCTTGCCGCTGGATCTTGGAAAGCGACAACGCACTGATGACGACGATACCGACCACAACGGCGGTCAGTACGGACTTATAAGCCAGCCGCCGGGACCTTGGCTGCCTCTCTGCCTTATCCTGCTTGCTCTCCTTTTCTGACGGATTGATCTGCTCCGGTTGCTGCTCAGTCGTCATCCTGCACTTCCTCCACATTAGCCATGTACATGGTCTCGTGGGCAGCAACCTGCTTCACTGCACACTGCTCGAAGGTGATCAGTCGGTGAACAGGATCCTGGACTAAATGGAAGGCCGGTCCCGCGAGTGTCTCCAGCGCCTCGCGCAAGGTCATCGGCCCAAGATGGCGATGGACGGCTGGCAACGGTAACGCAAATAACGCGAGCGTTTCCGGCGCGGTGGATCCAGTAGCAGCCAGCCGATAACCACTACGCTGCAGAAGATATCGCACCGTCTCTCCGATGGTCTGAATGCGATCCGGCAACTGAACGGTAACGGTCGCTTCCAACAGTTCCGACTGCGCCTGGGTCGGGGCCGCGGAAACCATCGAATACCGACCTGTCTGGATATCGCTTGCATGAAGGTTCACGCTGGCGACAGTACAAATGCCGGCGATACATATCGCTGTCACTGCACCATGGTGAGCAGGATTAAAGAGTGATCGTTTCATAATGGATTCAGCCTCAGTGGTTTGATACAACCTGGCCGGCATCATGAAGCTGCGCTCGGGTACTGAAAATGGATAATCCATTCTCACCGGCGCAGTGTTTTTGTGGCTGTATTCACGTCCCGCAATACACAGCCACAATCTGTGGTCTCTCGTGCCCGAGCTCGAGACTGATTGTCAGGCGGGCTTGCTGGTCAATCCGTTTTTGTTCCGGCGTGAGCGTTTTGACTGCAGAACCGCCCGCCGCGGGTGAACGCCATCCGGTCAGTTCCTCATAACGATTCTGTGCATAGGCATGACGAAGACCATGCATCCTGGACAACCCTGCCCTGGCGGTCTCGGCTTCGTACAATCGCAATTGCTGTCGATAGTTCTTTGCGCTGGGAATCAGAGAACCTTTACCGGCCAGCTGTCGCGCTCGATCTAGGACAGCACGTTGGGCCTCAGTCCGTATCGGGATGGTTCGCGCCTTGCCGCCCTTGGTCCAGCTTTCCTTGAGGACGATATGGTCGCCGCGATCGGCGTAGTCCGGTATGAACTTGATCGCTTCTTCTCGGCGCAAGCCAAAGGCCTGCTGTAGTTCCAGGCTCATTCGAACTCGGGCATCTCGAATATTGCCAAGTTCTTCCGCCCCCACACTACGGGCCTTGGATTCTTTGGTCACAAACTGCCGGTTAGGAACACCATAGTGGTCGTTCGATCGTGCAACGACATTCTGACGATTGACCTTCTGGGCCCACCAGCGAATGACTGCCAGCCGGTTCTTCATCGCCCCGGCCGACAGCTCTTTCTCATGCCAGTTTTTGACCAAAGCCTCAATGTGCTTGGGCTTGAGCGACTGTGCGCTCATATGACGGTAACCCAGATCATGGAGCTGGTCGGCGATCTGCGTCAGCAGCCGCTCCCGGTCTCGCTGGGTGGTAAAACTGCCGTCCCGGTTTCGGCGGCAAATCTGCTTGAGTTGGTAGTTCAGATCTCTCAAAAGTGTTCTCGCATATCGGTAAGTGTTTCTGACCCAACCGGTGGCCATAGCCATTCGGTCCCGCGTACGCGGTACGGTCATGGGACACTACGCCCATTGCGACCTAAAGCTGCCTGGTCTAGGCAACGCCGGTTCTCCCCGGAGGGAATGGTCTGGCGTGGACCAACGTGCGCCGTTACGGGCGCGATTTAAGTGTGGTTACACATCACCTCCTTTCAGATAGGCGGAATACTTCCGCAGTTAATGAAGAATGAGCATCAACGGCACCACCAAAGGCGGGCGTCTCGGCTCGACGAGTCAATACAGGCTGGTGCCTGCGAGAAAGAACCGATCCCGTGGTCGGCTCGGATTGGAGAATGAACCCACGGCTTTCGCCGCAGCGCATCGAAGGGTTCGGGTGCGCTCTGTTGCCACTGTATCCGCAGTAGCCACGGTTAAAATCGGTCGAGGGCGGCAGTATCGGTGTTCATCACTGGCCTTGCACTGGGTAATCCTGCCGAAAACGCGCGCCGTTTCCGGGAATGCCGCCCTCGTCACTACCCCGCTTCGCTTGCCAGTGACGAGGGCGCCTTCGGTTCAGGCACGCCATGCGCCAGGCATCCGCCTGTCACGAGGCCTGCTACTAATCAGCTGGTGCAATCCTTCGGAGCGTTGCTGCCTGCCCACTGGGGCCCACAGGCGCCGCTGAACGCGGCCCCGCCCTTGGCACGCGAGTTAGAGGCTCGCGTTGCCGTGGCGGGCAAGGCATGTGGACTCAGTGGACAGCCATAAAGTGTTGGTACTGGACGTAGTCAGCCAGTATCTGACTCACTCGTACGTCCTTCGGGTCGGTCTACGTGATGGGATGGGGCGGAGAAAGGAGCCCCGCATAAAGCGGGGCGTTAGTGGGGATGGGGATGACTACTCGGATTCCTGGAATACTTCATCCAGATTGATACCAGCCGGCTCGACAAAATGCTCGATAACAAGCCCAAGCGACTGGCTACCATCCGATTGCGTAATATGCCGCAGCTCATCGGGATCATAGCCGTCTGTGTCGTAATCGACGACAGCAACATTCGGTGCTGCATCAGGCTGATCGGCAATCACTGCCTGCACAATGCCGCCTTCCAGAACGACCGCCAGCCTTGCACAGGCCAGGCCGGAGCTGCCTCTATCCGAACTCGCCCCGGTTGCCCGAAGCGCAGCCTGATAGGCCTGATCCAGATCACCCCAGTCGATACTGCCACCTCGGGCCTCACCACGCCGGTAGGCCTCGACCAGCAACCTCGACGCCTGGAAAGCTGCATCCCTGCGACGAAGCGTTACCACACTTGCGTCCGGCGCTGGCCACGGTTCATCATCGATCAACGTCTGTTCGACCGTAAACAGCAACGGGCTATCACCCGTCTCATCATAGTCATCAAGCAATAACGGCACCGTTGCCGTGTCCTGCCAGATGTCACCTTGGTCGAACAGGGTCTCGGCTTTGCTGACCGCTTCGTCCGAATTTTCGGCCTCGATGCCGACCATGACCCGGTGCTCGTAGGGCAAGGTGTATTGAACAACATATTTCATAATGATCTCCTTCTGATTAGTTACAGGGGGAGACCATCACCCACCAGGGAGACAGTCTCCCCGGTGGGTATGGCGAAAAACTCAAGTCGTTGACTTGATCGGTTGATTGAACAGCATACGTACTACGCTTCAGTCCTCATGCGGGAGCATGATCGTAATGACCGGTTCACCAGCATCACCTGGACCGACGATGAGCTTCAGTGTGACCAGCTCCGCTTCGGTCGAGTGACCGTCACGGGCTACCCGATACAGCTGGAACAACAGCCGGTCACCCGAATCCTTGTTGGTGCGGATGGCATGGGACGCCATATACAGGACATCCCAAAGCCTCCCCGACTGATCCTGATGCACCTGCTGTTCACTGTCATCCTTCGTCCAGGCCACACAATCGGCCCAGACCGCAGATGTCAGCGCAACGGGCCATTTGAAACCAGCCTCGCTGGCCATGGAACCCGCATCGATCAGCACACCGTCCTCGATGGCCTGTGCACGGGTATAGGTTGAAATAACTTCACCGAAAAACGCTTCGGCGGACTGTTCATTGGAAATGTTACTCATGGGTATTCTCCTGTGATGGATAGACGCCAGGTCACACCTCCTCCCCTGCCGGAGAAGAAGATGCTTCCCCGGCAGGGTTTGTAGAAAAGTTTTGGACTTCAGAGCAGTCCACGTTCTGCGAAAGAGACGCTTTCGCCGGCCGAGACCACAAAGTGGTCAAGCACCCGCACATCAACCAGTGCAAGTGCGTCTTTCAGACGGCGGGTAATCGCCTCATCCGCGTGACTGGGCTCAGCAACGCCCGATGGATGATTGTGAAAAAAGACCATAGCGGCGGCATTCACCTCCATGGCCTGCTGCACCACGACCCGCGGGTGTACCGAGGCGCCATCGATGGTGCCCTGGAACAGCTCACGCACAGCGATGATCCGGTGACGGTTATCGAGAAACAGACAACCGAAGACTTCATTACGGTAGTCTGCCAGGCGCAGACGCAGGAAATCCCGCGTCTCGTCCGGTTTACTCAACACCCTGCCGGCTCGATGTTTGATGGACAACACCTTCATCGCCAGTGTGATCACCGATTGCTTTTCAACATCGTTCAAGTCCGCTGGTCTCAAACCGGACAACCGGTCTTCTACCAACGCCTCTACGGAAGCATCCGTTTTCTTCATGACTGATCTCCTCAAGGGAAAAGGGAGACCAGTCCCTCGGAGGAATGATCCCCCGATGGGTGGAAAGTGGCCGGGTAACATGGTGTTACCCGGCCAAACGTTGAGTTACGCCGCGTCTTCTTGTGCGGTGTAGAACGGTTGCCCGTCGACCTTGGCCCACGCAATGCGCAGTAACCGTGCCTTCAGGCTGATACCGGTCTCGCCGGCCTTGTCCCCGTTCTTGAAGGTGAAGGACTCGGCAAAGAGATCACTGAGTGTGAAGCCGATCAGTACCTTCAGATTGCCCTCGACGGCCGGCTTGAGCTGACGCACGATTTCCTGCGCCTGCTTGCCGGACACGCGACACTCGAAATGCGTGTACTGGGCGTTGTCGACACTGCCACGAAGGGCAGCGATGGTGATACTCAGGAAGGGCTCACCTTCCTTGGGTGTCACCTCCCGGACTCGGTTGAGATAACCGATGCCGGTGGTGTGAAGATCGAAATACTGCTTGGTTTCGTTGGTTGACATAGCACTTGCTCCTTAGACGTTAAATAATCCCGGATCAAGCGCGCCCCTGACGGGGTTGCTTGCCCGGCAGGGTGAATGAAATGGAAACAGGTTCCACTCTCTTGAGATAGGACCGACGACAGGGAACTGTCGCTGTGCACCGATTACACGGCCCGACGGTGCCTCGATTGCCACTGAACCGCAGTGACCACGGATAAAACTGGTGTTATAGGTGCGCTCAGGCAGCATCAGAAGCTTCACAGACATAGCGCAGGTACTTGAGCATGCCGCGGGCATTGGCAAACGCAGGATGTTCGGCGATCGCCTGATGCGGGAACCAGTTGGCGATGTGTTCCGACAGTGCCACTGTCCCACCACCAACAAACAGCACACTGTCCAGTTCGATGCCCAACCCCAGTTGCCTGCGGGTCTCGTCATGAATGCGTTCCACGACCTCGCGCTTGGCAGCCTCGACCAACGCGGCAACATCGTGCTCCTTACCTTGCAGACGCACAGTCTTGTGCTCCACCGCCTGGGATACCAGTTGCTCGCTCAGCGACTCCAGGTCTAAGCGTTCCTGGATTCCATCGGCCACACTCTGTTTCACGTTCAACATTCCACACTGCAGCGAGCCGGACGAAGCATGTAAAATACCCTGATCCTTCACCACCACGTAATCCGTCGTGCGACCACCGATATCGACGATGGCAACTGGCACGGAGACACGATCCGCATCAAGGGTGACGCCGTCCTCAAGTTCAACGATCACATAGTCATACCAGGCGGCCAATGCCTCTGGTATGACCTCATGGAACGCTATGCCCACCGGCAGCGCATCCGACAGTGGACGAACCGCCTGCTTGAGGCTATTGCGCTTTCTGGCAATGGTTTCCTGCCGATGTTCGCCACTCTTGCGGTAGAAGGTGCTAACAGGCAAACCGGAGACAGCATGCACACTCTTCCCAGAAAGTCCTGCCAGTTGCAGAGCATGTTGAACAACCGCCCGGTTCAAACCCGACCACGGGTAGCCTTCAAAATGCGTGGGCGCACCGTCAACGGCGCCAACCGAATACACGGTATCTTCGGTCTCGTACTCGAAGATGCGTTGCTCCGCTTCATGGATCCAGGTCACCCCGGAATGGCCCACCCGGGCGCGTGAAGGAATCGCGAGTAACCGGCCATCCGGAAGTGCTATCTTGGTGAATGCATAGCCATCATCAAGGCCAACCGGAATGGGATTTATCGGGGGTGTGTCTGTCATGTTTTCTAATCCTCTGGTTTGTTATTGAATGGCTAGGTGGCCAACCCTCTCTATCCCATCACCTTGCACAGTGCCGCGAAGGGTTTAGTACCCGCGTTGGCTGGTACTGGCTCTGCCCTCACAACAGCAGGCGCCGATTCGGGGAGTCCGGCAGGCTGGCGCGGCGACCGGGGCATCCAATTCGTGAACGCCATGGTCGAGTCGCGTTTTGTATCGTCAGATGTACCGCGCAACGTCTCGGTCTCGGATCGAAACCCCTGAACCAGTAATCCACGCAACCATTCCTGCCGGCGGCTAACCGGAAGCTGCCTGTGCCGGTTCAGAAGGACGGACTCCAGCGCTACACGAGGATCAAGCTGTATGGTGACTCGGATTCCTGGCTGTGCTTTTGCCATGACAAGACGGCTCCATCGACTTCAAACAAGCTCAGGATTATGGAGACACGCAGATGACACGCCAGAGGAAACCCGACACATCACGCGTCGTCGTTTTCGTCAGGGGAAGGTGCTGTAGCCAGTGCGGAGGGTGCGGAATGCAGTCCGAGATTCCGGGAGAATCCCGATGACAAGTGCCGTTGAGTAGGTGCCATCGGTGCACGACGTTCACCACTCAATACATCATCGGGAACTGTGCCCATCAGTTGGACTGCCTGCGTACTTTTCTCGTTGCCTTTCTGAATATCCGACCGCTCGATGCGCAGAAAGCGATAACTCTGTGGAATCATGAACAGACCGCGGATCTTGCGTGCGCCCAACTCGATGACATGGTCACGCGATGCACGGTCCAGCACACCGATGTGGCTGGCGGTCAGCGCGGCACAAACCAGGGCATCGTATGTCGATACGAGGCGTGCGGCCTGATAAGCATAGGGATTGGCGAACTGCAGCGGCATCCGGTAGGGCCGCTCGGACACGGCGACGGCGACCTCTATCGAACCCATCTGTGTCAACCGCTCATCCAGATCCTGCTGGAGACGCTGGAACAGCGCCTGCCGATCCTCAATGGCTTCATTCACCTTGATCAGCCACCAGTCCGCATACGGGTCATCATTGCGCGACGCCTGCCAGATAAGTCGCAGCCGTTCAGCGAAGAGCCCCAGACCGATGATCGGCGATCGTCCCTTCGTGCCGTTACGACCACGAATCAGCCGACGAGCCTGGTTCGTCTGCAGCGTCAGCCAGACCTGGCCACGTAGTGGACCCAGTTTGTCAGCATCGGTCTGTTTGGGAATCGAGTTTTCCGTGGTCACAGGTTGTCCGGTTCCTTGTAGCATGAGTTTGCGCGTATCAACGCATGCGCACTCGTTATGAACAAGGGAAAACCCCGTCGACAAATGGGAGGGTTCTGTAATGAGTTGGAATTTCGACCGGTGATTCCAGTGGAATCACTTAGCAGGCTGTTGAAATTCGCCTGCCCGATGGCAAGATAGACACATCTCCAAGAGGAACCGAGAAACGCCGATGCGAGGCCCCGACATTCAACAGGACGCGCTGTTCAGCACGGTCATTCCGGACCAGCGCGTTCCACAGGACCATCCGTTGCGACCGATCCGCGCGATGGTCAACGAAGCGCTGACCGCGATGGACAGCGACTTCGAATCGCTCTACGCCCCCACCGGTCGTGACTCGATTCCACCCGAGAAGCTGCTGCGAGCCCAACTGCTGATGGCGCTGTATACGATCCGCAGCGAGCGCCAACTGGTCGAACAGATCGACTACAACATCCTCTTCCGCTGGTTCGTCGGCTTCTCGATGGATGATCCAGTCTGGGATCACTCGACCTTCACCAAGAATCGTGACCGGTTGCTGGCCGGCGAGATTGCCCATCTTTTCTTCGCTCGGGTCATCGCCCAGGCCGATCGCGCCGGGCTGCTGTCGAAGGAGCACTTCAGCGTCGATGGCACGTTGCTGGAGGCGCTGGCGTCGCTCAAGAGTTACCGACCGAAAGATGAAGACGAGCCTCCGCAGGGCGGCGGTCGTAATCCGTCGATCGACTTTCACGGCGAGAAGCGCAGCCGCGACACGCACGAGTCGAAAACAGACAAGGACGCGCTGCTGTTCAGGAAGAGCAAGGGGGTGGCCGCAAAGCTCAGCTATCTCGGTCACATCCTGATGGAAAACCGCAACGGTCTGGTGGTCAACGCGACCGTTACGCAGGCCACCGGCCGGGCCGAGCGCGAGGCCGCTGCTGACATGGTTCATGCGCTCAACGGCACGCATCGCGTGACGCTGGGCGCGGACAAAAACTACGACACGGCCGAGTTCGTGGACACGATGCGATGTGCTGAAGTCACCCCGCACGTCGCCCAGAACAACACCCACCGATCCTCTGCCATCGACGGGCGCACGACGCGCCATCCCGGTTATCGAACCAGTCAGGTGCTGCGCAAGCGTATCGAAGAGTGTTTCGGCTGGGCCAAGACCGTCGGTGGTATGCGCAAGAGCCGGTTCGTCGGCCGCGAGAAGCTCGACTTCCAGTTCGTGCTGACCTTCGCCGCCTTCAACCTGGTGCGGATGCGCAACCTGGGGGTGGTGTCGTGTTAATCAGAGGCGAGTCGCAGGAAAGGTGCGTCTTGAATCTGATATTTCAAGATAAAACCAGCTCGTGGGGATGTGCGCCACGCGAAAACTCATCTGAAAACTCTCGCCGAGACCGCTTGGCGGTCAGATCGCGGCAATTTTCCACAGCCTGTTAGGGTCTTAGTGGGTTTGATGAGTTCGTAGCTTGCCGCGTCGCCTTCTTTCATGCTGTCTGCTCCTGCAACGACAGATATTCGTTGATGTCGCGATAGGTTTTCGGAAAAACTGCCGATCTTTGATAATGAGTCTGAACGTTCATTCGCCTCTCTAACTAGCCATCATTTAGTGCCTATTTAAGTCCTCAAGCCGTTGCATGAATTCTTCCCGATCAAATTCACCGCGGGCATAGCGCTCGCGGAGAATGTCGGTGGGGTTTTTGTGGCCAGGTGATGAAGTCCCCTGGCCGGAGTCTCTTCTGGAATTGGCCAGCCAGCGCACTAGAGCGATGACACCCGCGATGACGAACACCCAGAACACAGCCATGAACACCCAACCCAACCCGTGGGGCATGCCGAAGAAGGGGAAATACTCGCAGTCGTACATATTCGTTTCCTCCAATAGGTTTTTGATCTTGAGGAGGCACCCCGACGTCCGCCGTGGTACCTCGTTTGCCTGGGGATTACCTCATTTACTCAAATCCTCAAGCCGTTGCAGGAACTCCTCGCGATCGATTTCACCGCGGGCATACCGCTCGCGGAGAATGCCCATGGGTGTTTTCTGAGCCGGTGACGAAAGGTCCCGGTCTGAGCGTAGGCCTCGCGGACCATCGAGGACAGCCGTGGCCTCTCCGTCCGCCGCATTCTTCTCAAGATAGGCCGTGAGCGTACGTAACTCCTCGCGGGTCGGCGCCGCGATGTTCATCGGACTGTTGGCTTGACTCATCCATTGCATACGCGCATTCATGCGTGCCACGGTCGCCGGCCAACCCGCGACACCGTGTTGCTTTGGGTTCGGCAATCCATGGCATTGGGCGCAGTACTGGGTGACGAGCCTCGCGCCAGCAGAATCTGGTTCCGGCAGATGCGCCGGGTCCAGTGCCGGCGGCATGGCACCGCCCATCATCATGCCGTCCATCATGCGGCAGCGGTCTCCCCAGCGTCCGCCGCGACTGCCCCACATGCCTTGGGCAAGTTTTTGGTTGGTGGCCGCCGGCCGTTGGACCTCCCGCGCCTGGAGGGGACTTTCATCGGCGGACAAAACTGGCGTTATCGCCAGCGAAGCGACCAGCGCAGTTGCGATGCCACCGAACAAGCTGTGTTTGCGTTTTTTCATGCGTGCTTTCCTCTAAATAAGAATGTGTTCAGTCACCCGATGGGGACTGTCTCAGAGTTCAGATTGCCGCGAGCACCCGGTCGAGTCGCTCGCGGACCTCTTTCGCCAAGGCGTGCACCGCCGGATTGTCCACCAGGTTGAGTACCGCGTTGGGATCCATGAACTCCACGTAAACCCTGCCGTTGTCCTCCTGTCTGACCACCACGTTGCACGGCAACAACAGTCCGACCGACGGCTCCACCATGAGCAACTGGTGTGCCAGCGGCGGGTTGCAGGCGCCGAGGATGCGGTAGGGCGGCATGTCCTCGCCGAGTTTCTCTTTCAACGTCGCCTGCACGTCGATGTCGGTCAATACACCGAACCCTTCCGTTTTGAGGGCTTCGGACACCACATCGATAGCGCGCTCGAAGTCCATGGAAACCGCTTTGCCAAAACCGTATTTCATTGTCATTTTCATAACCTCACTGTTATGGGTTGTGTTGATGATTTGCGTCAGTCCGCTGTCGCCATTTATCTGAACCAAGCGGCATTGTTTTCGTCGATGGGGATCACCCTGCGTTCGTACGCGATCAGCATGGGGCATTGCAGGACGCGAACTATCGGGCGAGTTGTGGTTGGGTGTCATCGTCCTCCCCATCCCTCCACCCTGGCCGGCCTTGCCGGCATCGGCTTCTAGAGTTCGAAGCTCGGTAAACACTCGGGGCGTAGCTACCGCGAAAAAGAATCACGGAAGACATCCCTGGGCGTGTCGGCCTGTATCACGCTAGACGCAGCCGCCCCTGATGGGTTTCGGCAGACCCGCGTATCTACAGGCTGTCTCGGCGGGTGTCCCCGGAAACAAAGCGACGATATAAGCCTTACTTCCCTTGGATGCACCAAGTCGCTTACCAAGTGAGTTGATCAGGATCCTGTCGTCTGGAGCGATCTCATAGACCGTATAATAATCACGCAGAAACCTGATCACTTCCCAGTGAGTTTCAGTTAGAGTGACGCTATCAATCGACGCCATCGCCGACGCCACGTCAGGTTCCCACTGATACGGGTCGCTCAAGAAGCCGTCATTATCCGTACTGATTACCTTGTCATTCAGCTCAATCGTCATGGTCAATCTCCTATCTTCTCTGTAGCTGTATAGAGCGATCAATAAAGTACACAGCTATCGCATTCAGCCCGCTCACTTTCGACACTCATTGATTCACGACGCCATCCGAGGGGACTGCATCGTAGAGCGGGTTGCTGTTCATGATCCCTTCGTATGTCCGTCTGCATTCGCGTGGACAGGCTCCGCGCTAAGCGTTCGAGCGTAGTATCAACCCGCTGAGGGAAAAACGGTCGGTTGGCTCGAACGCGTTTTGCCGTGGCGCACGCGTGTTTCTTGGGATCAGGTGGTAGGGGGATGTAATGGTGGAGGTATGGCCAGGGAGGAATAAGAAAGCGTATAGAAACCGCCGTTGAGGGTGGAGGATGCGTAGCCATCCGGGACGAATGCGCCCTGCAGGGCGACTGGATTGGCCCAGGCATGGCACCAGTCATCGCAGTCGATCCCGGCATTCGCGGGATCGACGGGGGGTTCACCGTCGACCTGGACAGACGTGCCGCCTGGCGCGCCGGGATCGGTCAACACACATGCATCAACCGCCCACGCAATGTTCAGCGTGAGGAGCGAGACGATGAGCAGTTGGGCGATGAACCGGGACATGGCGCGTATCAGGCCCTCAACATCCGCAGGCCGCTGGCGATGACCACGAACTCGCTCACCTCATGGGCGAGTACGGCGACGGGCAGCGAAAACTCCCCGCTCACGGCACCGACGATCAGGCTACCGATCACAACCACCGACAACGCCAGGTTCTGGCGGATCACGCCCCAGTTGCGGTGGCTGAATCGGATCAGGTACGGCAACCGCGAAAGATCATCGGCCATCAGCGCCACGTCCGCCGTCTCCAGGGCGACATCGGTGCCGGCCGCGCCCATGGCGATGCCGACATGGGCGGCGGCCAGCGCCGGGGCGTCGTTGACACCATCGCCCACCATGGCCACACGGCCATATTGTTGGTCAAGCGCCTGCACCTTGCGCGTCTTGTCTTCGGGTTTGAGCTCGGCAAACACCTCGTCGACACCGACCTGCGCGGCAATAGCTTGTGCAGTGCGCAGGTTGTCGCCGGTTAACATGATGACCTTGTGAATCCCGGCCCGCCTCAGGCCGGCGATGGCGTCTGCGGCTTCCTGACGCAGCGGATCGGCGATGGCAATGAGACCGAGCGCCTCCTGTCGGGTGCCGATGACAACGACCGTGTTGCCCGCTGCCTGCAAGTCCTCGATGCGAGCCTCGGCATCGGACAACTCGACCTGTTTTTCGGCGAACAGCGCCGGGCTGCCAATGAAGAAATGCCGAGTGTTGATCACGCCAGTGGCGCCGGCGCCGGTAAGCGACTGAAAGTCTTCGGCGGGCGCGGCCTCGATGTCCTGCTCTGCGGCGCGGTCCAGAACGGCGCGCGCCAACGGGTGCTGGGAGCGTGCTTCGAGCGCGGCGGCCACGCGGAGCACGTCTGATTCACGCTGACCGTTCAATGGCACGATTTCTGTGACCCGGGGCTTGCCCAGGGTCAGCGTGCCGGTTTTGTCCAGCGCGACCACCCGCACCTTGGCCAGGTTTTCCAAGTGTACACCACCCTTGATAAGAATGCCCTTGCGCCCGGCGGTACCGATGGCCGCCACCAGAGTGATGGGAATGGAGATCACCAGGGCGCAGGGAGCGGCGGCAACGATGAACACGGTAGCGCGGGTCAGCCACTCCTGCCAATCAAGGCCCATCAGCGCGGGCACCAGCGCGAGCAGGATGCCCACACCGAGCACCGCCGGGCTGTAGCGGCGACCGAAACGCTCGATGAAGCGCTGGCTACGGCCCTTGTTGGCCTGGGCCTCTTCAACCAGCTGGATGATGCGCGCCAGGGTATTGTCTGCCGTGGTTTTTGTTACCCGCACGGTGAGTGCGCCCTCGCCGTTTAGGGTGGCTGAAAACACCGTGTCGCCCATCGCTTTCTCAACCGGTACGGATTCGCCGGTTACCGGGGCCTGGTTAAGGCTGGAGCGACCTTCGATGATTTCACCGTCCGTGGCCACCGCCTCGCCGGGATGGACGATGAAACGATCGCCGACCTCGAGTTGTTCTACCGGTATACGCATCTCCTTGCCGTCACGCACCACCAGGGCAGTCTTGGGGGCCAGGTCCATGAGCGTGCGAATGGCATGACGAGTACGCTCTTCCGTGTAACCCTCGGCCGCCTCTGAAATGGAATAGAGAAAGACCAGCATGGCGGCCTCCGCCCACTGGCCCATGAGACCGGCGACGATAGCTGCTGTGCTCATCAACAGCTCAATGCCGATCTCCCGCTCTTTGACCAATTCCTCAATCGCTTCACGGCCGAAATACCAGCCGCCGATGATGACAGCGAGGATATAGAGACCGGTTTCCGGCAACGGCACCAGCCCCAACTGGCTGCCGAAAAAGCCAATCGCCAACAGCAAACCGGAGGTTGCCGAAGTGACCACCTGCGGGTTGCGCCAGGGTGGCGGCATCGCCTGGCCGGTCTCAACCGCGGCACAACTCGGGCAGGCCATTAGTTGGCCTCCGCTTTCAAGTCATCGGACAAGACGCCCACCCGGCAACGTCCGCCCTCGCGCAAACACATGCGTTCTTCGAAGCGCACGAGATCCGCCTGATAGACCTGATCCGGGTCCGGCAGCGCGCGGACGGTCGCATGCAGCGTTTCGAGGTAGGGCGGCGTCGATATCAGGCGGTGATAGACCCAGCGCCCATCCTTCTGGGACGACAACAAGCCCGCCTGGCGCAGAATTTTCAGATGGCGGGAGAGCTTGTAGGTCGGCTCCTGCAGACCGTCGACCAGTTCACACAGACAGGCTTCCTCGTCCGTTGAAGTCAGCAGACGGATGATGCGCAGCCGGGTTTCGTCGGACAGGGCCTGAAAGATAGCTTCGGGTTGGATCGTTATAAGTTGCATAGTTGCATTATAAAGCAACTAATGATTTAGATCAAGACTGCACTCCCCCTAACAGGCTGTTGAAATTCGCCTGCCCGATGGCAAGATAGACACATCTCCAAGAGGAACCGAGAAACGCCGATGCGAGGCCCCGACATTCAACAGGACGCGCTGTTCAGCACGGTCATTCCGGACCAGCGCGTTCCACAGGACCATCCGTTGCGACCGATCCGCGCGATGGTCAACGAAGCGCTGACCGCGATGGACAGCGACTTCGAATCGCTCTACGCCCCCACCGGTCGTGACTCGATTCCACCCGAGAAGCTGCTGCGAGCCCAACTGCTGATGGCGCTGTATACGATCCGCAGCGAGCGCCAACTGGTCGAACAGATCGACTACAACATCCTCTTCCGCTGGTTCGTCGGCTTCTCGATGGATGATCCAGTCTGGGATCACTCGACCTTCACCAAGAATCGTGACCGGTTGCTGGCCGGCGAGATTGCCCATCTTTTCTTCGCTCGGGTCATCGCCCAGGCCGATCGCGCCGGGCTGCTGTCGAAGGAGCACTTCAGCGTCGATGGCACGTTGCTGGAGGCGCTGGCGTCGCTCAAGAGTTACCGACCGAAAGATGAAGACGAGCCTCCGCAGGGCGGCGGTCGTAATCCGTCGATCGACTTTCACGGCGAGAAGCGCAGCCGCGACACGCACGAGTCGAAAACAGACAAGGACGCGCTGCTGTTCAGGAAGAGCAAGGGGGTGGCCGCAAAGCTCAGCTATCTCGGTCACATCCTGATGGAAAACCGCAACGGTCTGGTGGTCAACGCGACCGTTACGCAGGCCACCGGCCGGGCCGAGCGCGAGGCCGCTGCTGACATGGTTCATGCGCTCAACGGCACGCATCGCGTGACGCTGGGCGCGGACAAAAACTACGACACGGCCGAGTTCGTGGACACGATGCGATGTGCTGAAGTCACCCCGCACGTCGCCCAGAACAACACCCACCGATCCTCTGCCATCGACGGGCGCACGACGCGCCATCCCGGTTATCGAACCAGTCAGGTGCTGCGCAAGCGTATCGAAGAGTGTTTCGGCTGGGCCAAGACCGTCGGTGGTATGCGCAAGAGCCGGTTCGTCGGCCGCGAGAAGCTCGACTTCCAGTTCGTGCTGACCTTCGCCGCCTTCAACCTGGTGCGGATGCGCAACCTGGGGGTGGTGTCGTGTTAATCAGAGGCGAGTCGCAGGAAAGGTGCGTCTTGAATCTGATATTTCAAGATAAAACCAGCTCGTGGGGATGTGCGCCACGCGAAAACTCATCTGAAAACTCTCGCCGAGACCGCTTGGCGGTCAGATCGCGGCAATTTTCCACAGCCTGTTAGAGGAAAACTTATGACTCTTTAGCTTCTGATGCTGAATCCTTATTTGTTGGCATTCCCAGCGTCTTCCGCATTTCATCCATCCGTACCTTTGCCAGCGCCATTCGCCTCTGGCGTTGCTCCTCGGTCTCCTTCGGTTCCGCATCTGTTTCTTGGCGTGCTGCCTGTTGACGCTGGGTCTCCCGCGCGCGCCGGGCATCCCGTACCTTGATGCCGAGATTGGGCACAAACTTGCCGGATTTCATCAATTCACAGAGACGGAACAGGAAGCTGATCTCGTCGTAGACCGGCTTCATGCCCTTTTGCTCGGCCTGGAACCGCCCCTCCAGTTCATCGAGAATCGGCTGTCGATCCTCAGGGGCAAGGGTGAAAAGGTAGCGGTTTGCAATATCACGCTGGTTGTCGCCCAGGCGTCGTGGATACACCAGCGGTTCTCCATGTTCATCAACAGGCACAAATTTCGACGCACTCTCACCAGAAGTAGTAGTTGTTTTTTTATTATTACTACTACTACAACCTGAGTTCGATTTTTGTACGTTCGATTTTCGAACTTGGGTCTCAACCGTGTTCGAATTTTGGACATGGTGATCCAGTGCCTGCCTGTTGCCCATAGAATCATGACGAATCTGCTGGATAACATCGCGGGTAAACGAGAAGAATCGTCGTGGTCCATCGTTACCTGTGCCCACCGCAGACTGTATCCGCCGTTCGATAGGATGCTCCAGGGCACATACGTTACGCCCGTCCCCGACATCCTCATCGATGGACGCCAGCACGCCCTGAGCCACCGTGCGCACCCGGGCATGGCCATGGCTCATGGCTTTATTCAAAAAGGCCATATAGTCGCCATCCAGGTGGATCACATCGGGCAGTGGCAAGGGCTCGTCGTGCAACGCATAGACGTTACCGCAAAACCGTCCGCTGGCCTTACGCATACGGCCACACAGGGTCAACCAGCGCGAGGCACGCAGAATGGCAATCGCACGGGCAATCGTAGAACGCGATGAAACATTGGCCATGCGGGAAATGGCCTCATAACTCGGAAAAGCGGTATTAGCCCCCGTCTCCCGAACCGCCAGCATGATGACCATCCATACCAGTTTGTCGACCGGCTCGAGTACCGGGTCGCGGATCACGGCAGTGGGAAAAGACTGATGCCTATTTCCGAGGAAAAGTACCGTGTCGGTGGCGCCACCATCGGGTGATGACTCCACACGGGCGATGGTTGCCTTGATCAGTTTATCGAGGGCGAGTGTCTCCGGACGAATGACGCCTGCCTGCTCATCCATCGTCACCTACCTGAGCGGCACCATCGTCATTCTGGCCGGTCAGGTTTCCGTACTGGGCCCATCGCTGGGTCAGGTTCCAGATGGCGCGCATCGGCACCCCGGTCTCCCGGTGGAGTTCCAGGTAATCTGTGGGCGCGAGTAATCCAGTTGTCTCCTCATCGACCCGGATCGACCAGGCTTGCCATAGCCGGTGGGAGCTCTCCTCATCGGCCTCGGGGGGACGCCCCACCGAGGGGTTCACTGACAGGGTGCGCCTAAGCCGACCGTAATCACGGGCATTCAATCCGAACAGAATCAACAGCATCTCATGCGGCGCATCGGCAGCGATCAGCGACTGCAGTGTCTCTTCCGATTCACGTTGCACCCGCAGATGATCGATCATCGGCCAGTACACCTGCCGATTCAGGGCGATATCCAGGCAGTGGGCACGAAGCGATTCAACACGGTAGAGGTCCGAGACGTTCATCTCCCGCAGGGCTTCGATCTCGCGCGGACCGAATTTCATGTTTTGCAACGCCACGTGATCGCCTTCAGCCAGGCAGCGAATGGCATACATCAACACGGCGGTGACCAGATCGGATTCCTTCGTACTCTCCATCGCCTCTACTCCCAGACCGATACACCGGTATCTGCGGCGATCCGGCGGATGCGTCGATAGGTATCCATCAAGGCCAGCAGATCACGCCAGTCCCGATCATCGAGCGGCCGCCAGAGCCGATAGCCGGTGTGACCCGGATCCAGTGTCCAGATACTGCTGAACAACAGATCGGCATCTTCGGTCTCGAGTGCACGACGAAGGATGGATTCGTCCGGTAACAGTGGTAGCATGGCCTCGAGAGGCGCAAAGGTCATCTCCGCACAAGCCGCCAACTGCCACCACAGCATGGTGAGCTGACTCAAACTATCCTCGTCGAGCTGATCCGCCAGGGTTGGATCTGGAACATCGCGTAATACGAATCCCAAGCCTTTGCAGGACACCGCTTCAACGAGATCCGCCATACCGTTACGCTGGGCCAGTCGTGTCGCAAGCGTCCAGGCTCGGCCACGCAAAGACTTCAGATCATTCGGGCTGGTATCGTTGGTGAGATTCGGTAGCTCGGTGTCAGGCTCAGAAGTCTCTTTGACATCGTCATCCAGAAGACCAGTATCCGGCGCACTACCGGGATTCGACTGATCCGGTAGTTCCGCTGGTAACTCATCAGTGGATGTTCGATCCAAACTGGATACACGCGAACCTCCATCATCCTGGTCAGCATCGAACGATTCGTCTGTAGGGCGCTCAAGTTCTGATGAATCCTCATCCGGATCCGGTTCCACTTCGGCCTCTGGAATCACCAGTTCCCTGCCGGCCATCTCGGCATCGAACATCACGCGTACGGTATGAATGCTGACATCCAATGCAGCGGCAATTTCAGATTCCAATGCGCTGCGGAGTACATCTGTGTCCCAGTCGGGGCTATCGTACCGTTTGCATAGTGTCGTGAAGACCTCTTCGAAATCCTCTGCCGACTCGGAACACCGATCCTGCCAAATCTTTTGAGCGGCACGCTCCAATCTGCGAATGCGTTCCACATGTGGTCTGCCGAGTCCGCCTTCGAGCGCAATGGGGATGACGGGTAACAGTCGATGGACGGTGTATACCATCTGAGAAATACGCCCCTGGGTAATGCGATACCCGGCACGGCGGAGTTCTGTTTCGAGACGCCTTTGAGAAATCACATCAAGGCCAAGCTCTTCGGCAAGCAATTGTTGCGCTTCGCAAACAGCGCGCGCCTTATCGATGAAGGTAAGTCCTCCCCGCAGGTCGTTTTCCCGAAGATGCGCCAGCAGAACGTCGGATTCGCAGCACCAGGGTTTGAGCAGGCAAGGTACTGCGGAAAAACGCGGATCACCGGTCTCGGCGAATAACTCCTTCAGTATGATCAGGCGCGTATTGCCACCGGCATGGACAATAAAGTCCATCGCATCTGGCCGCTGCGTAACCACCAAAGGTTGGTCCAGACCGGTATTGCGAATCGAGTCCCTGATCCGGTCATATTCGGGATTGCGGCCGTGACGCGGATTGTGCTCGTATGGCTGAATTCGGGAGATATCGATCACCTGCGGCGCCGGGCTGGCGATTACTTCTGCCGGTTGTGATATCGACAAATTCGCAGACGGCGTTGTGGGTTTGCCGGCCATTGCTCATTCCCATCCCTGCAGGCCGACGAAGATCTCCGGGTAACGGACCAGGCTTTCCCGCGGCACCGGCTCCAGCCGTCCTCCTGATCGGTCCGCCACCCGCTGGCTGACCTGCTCAATTCGTGTCGCCATCTGAGGGCTCGCATGCCGGTGCTTTCCAGCCAGCTGATACAAATAAGCAACCGAATCGTTGCAAACGGTAGCCAACTCTGCGCGTTCCCGCTTGGTGGCATATTTCAAAAATGTCCTTAGCTTCATGATGCCGGACATTAGCACCATGCATATCTATCAGCAAGCTAACTCGCCAACTAAATGTTTATCTTTATGCTAAATTTCTGCTATATTCCCTGCATGATGCGCATCCCAGAAAAAATTCGGTTGAAGAATCTCGAGCTTCTGATTGCTGAAGCCGGCTCTGCTGCGAAACTGGCCGAACGCGTCGGCACCAACAGTTCCTATATCAGTCAGGTCCGGCGTCAGATGCGTACGAAGAAAGGTACTCCGCGGGGCATCGGCGACGATCTGGCGGAAAAACTGGAACGCGGAATGGACAAGCAGGAGGGGTGGATGGACACACCGCATAAGGACGAACGGGACGAGTCACACATCGCTGGCACTGAAGTCAATGCGCACATCGGGCCGGATATCCGCAGCCTATGCCCAGTGATCTCCTGGGTACAGGCTGGCGAATGGATGGAAATCGCCGAAGGCTACCAACCCCAATACGGTCAGGAGTTGCTGCCCTGCCCTGTCAGTTGCAGCAATGATTCTTATGTCCTGCGCGTACGCGGCATCAGCATGGAACCCAAGTTTCATGATGGCGATTTGATCTTCGTGGATCCTCATGCCGACGCGGTCCATGGAAAATACGTGGTCGTCATGATCGAAGACACCGCAGAGGCCACCTTCAAACAACTTATCGTCGAGGAAGGCCGTCAGTACCTCAAGGCGCTGAATCCGGAGTGGCCAAACCGGATCATCGAGGTCAACCAGAATGCCCGGATCTGTGGGGTTGTGGTGTTTAAGGGTGAGATGGTTTAAGAACAATTTCCTGAAAAACCTGCTTGGGAAAATTTGTTTGCCTGTTTGATCATCGCTACCTGGATACAACAGCGTAACCCGGATAGAAATCCTACTCAGCTCGTCTCGGTTAGCTGATTTATCCGCCTGCTAAACATTTTCTCTTTGCCCATTAAATTGGCACCGTGCTAAAGTTTTGGCATGGACATTATCATCACCCGAAATAGCACGTGGCTGCCAGTTAATGGGTTGAGCCAATGAGCAACGGAGACCAGACCCTACCGGGTAAGACCCTGATCAACCGAAAGACTCTACTGGCGATGATCCCGCTGTCGGATCGCGCCATCTTCAATATGGAGAAGCGCGGTGAATTCCCGCGTCGGATCGCGCTGACCAGCCGCAACGTCGCCTGGGACCTGGCGGAGGTTGAGGAGTGGATCGAGTCGAGGAAACAATCTGGGGAGCAGGCTGAACGCCCCGGCATTACTGTCGTTGCTTAGTCGTCCACTCGTCGATCATGTCAGCCCAGTCCTGCAACATCGCCGTACGCTGCTCACGGTACTCGGCCTTGTTATAGATAGCCCTCACTCCCCTCTGCTCATGAGCAAGGGACTTCTCGATCCAATCAGTGTTATAACCCGCCTCATGCAGTAGCGTACTAGCAGTTCGGCGTAGATCATGCGGACCAAATTTGCCAAGCTGCTCACCATCTTTCTGCGCAGCCTTATACGTAGACGATAGAACACGATTCAACGTTGCGGCACTCATAGGCAAGTCAGAATCATACCGAGACGGAAGCACATAGTCGGATCCACCAGCAAAGGTTTTCAACGCGATGAAGATGTCGAGCGCCTGACGAGACAGGAACACCAGGTGCGGAGTTCTTCGTTTCATCCGTTCTTTCGGAATCGTCCAAAGCGCCTCGCTGAAATTGATCTCTGACCACGTCGCATTCGACAGCTCCGATTTCCTCACCATGGTCAGTAGCAGCAGCTTGATGGCAGCCCGGTATTGCGGTGATGTTCCTACCCGGTCCATATACCGATACATCAGGCCAATCTCTGCCGGTGTCAGCGCACGGTCACGCGGCTCGAATCTAGCGATGGTGGTCGGTCGCACCATTTCCGCCGGATTCTCCACTTTCTGTCCGCGCTCGATGGCCCAACGATAGACCTGCAACACCACTTCTCGGGCATGCACCGCCGTTGCTGGCGCTCCCCTTTCGACAATGGCATCGGTCAATGCGCGCAGATCCTCATGCGTGATTTCGGTCAGCTTTTGACTTCCGAAACGCTTTTTCAATTCGCGGGTATATACCGACTTGCGCATGTCGCGCGTTGACTCAGCCATCTGATAGCCACGCAGCCATTTTTCGGCCCATGCACCGAACGTCACGGCATTCTTAACACGCTTCTTGTCACGCGCCTTTTCCCTAGCTGGTGATTTCCCGGCCGCGATCATCTTCTTTGCTTCGCTGAGTCGTTCTCGCGCTTCCGCAAGCGTAACGCCACGAACACCATACCGGCCTATCGTCAGCGTCTCCTGTCGACCGTTAATCGCGTAGTTGTATCTGAAGGAGATACCTCCTGCTGGCGTCACCGCCACATAGAGCCCATCGCGGTCGTTCACTTTGTAGAGTTTGTCCTGCGGTTTCAAATTTCGCAGCTTGGTATCTGTCAGCATCACAAGTCCTCCCCTAGGGGAAAAAATACCATGATTTTTCATGGTGGGTTTTTCTTATGTTTCTCGTTTTATATCAGTGACTTGTCGATTTTTAATACCATGAATGCGCTGAACAACATGGCATGGTATTTTGTCGAATCCCTGATCTTGAGGGCGACAATACCACGATTTATACCATTGAAAAAGTTTGCTTGGCGGTGCCTGCCAGTGCCAGCAGGTGCCAGACAGAAATGGGAATATATTAGTTAATACAATGAGTTATGTGTTGTCTGTTGCCTGCAGGTGCCTGCCAGTGCCAGACGCGGAATCATTCCCACTCAATAGTCGCCGGGGGCTTGCTGGAGATGTCGTAGGCGACACGCGAGATACCGGTTACTTCGTTGATGATGCGCCGTGAGACCAGCTCCAAAAACTCGAACGGCAGGTGGGCGAAGCGTGCGGTCATGAAGTCCACCGTCTCCACGGCGCGCAGGGAGACCACGTATTCGTAGCGTCGGGCATCACCCACCACGCCCACCGACTTGACCGGCAGAAACACGGCGAAGGCCTGGCTCACCTGATCGTAGAGATCGTGATTGCGCAGTTCCTGGATGAAGATATGATCGGCCTGACGCAGCAGGTCGGCATAGGACTTCTTCACCTCGCCCAGGATGCGCACTCCCAGCCCGGGACCCGGGAACGGGTGCCGATAGACCATCTCGGAGGGCAAGCCCAGCTCGACGCCGATCTTGCGCACCTCGTCCTTGAACAGCTCGCGCAGCGGCTCCACCAGCTGCAGCTTCATGTAGTCGGGCAGGCCGCCCACGTTGTGGTGGGACTTGATGACGTGGGCCTTGCCGGATTTGGCGCCGGCCGATTCGATCACGTCGGGATAGATCGTGCCCTGGGCCAGGAACTCGACACCTTCAATCTTGGCCGCCTCTTCCTCGAAGATGTCGATAAACAGGTTGCCGATAATCTTGCGCTTCTTTTCCGGATCACTCTCACCGGTCAAGGCATCCAGAAAACGGGCCTCGGCATCCACCCGGATCACCTTCACGCCCATGTGCTGGGCAAAGGTGGCCATCACCTGGTCACCCTCATGCAGCCGCAACAGGCCGTTGTCAACGAAAATGCAGGTGAGGCGCTCACCAATCGCCTTGTGCAGCATGGCCGCCACCACCGAGGAATCGACCCCGCCGGAAAGACCCAGCAGCACCTTGCCCTCGCTGCCCACCGTCTCGCGGACCTGCTCGATACTGTCCTGAATGATGCTGGCCGGATTCCACAGCGCCTCGCAGCCGCAGATATCGAACAGGAAGCGTTCCAGAATGCGCCCACCCTGGCGGGTGTGGGTCACCTCGGGATGAAACTGGATGCCGTAGAAGCCGCGCGCCTCGTCGGCCATGCCGGCCAGCGGCGCGTTGTCGGTCTCGGCGATCACCATGAAACCTGCCGGCAGCGTCTCCACCCGGTCGCCGTGGCTCATCCAGACATCCAGCAGCCCATAGCCCTCAGCCGTAGTGTGGTCCTCTATATCCCGTAACAGCTTCGAATGACCCCGGGCCCGTACCTGAGCGTAGCCGTATTCGTGGGCATCGGAACCGGCCACCTTGCCACCCAGCTGCGCCGCCATGGTCTGCATGCCGTAGCAGATACCCAACACCGGCACTCCCAATTCAAACACCAAGTCCGGTGCCCGCGGGGTGTCCTCGGCCGTTACCGACTCCGGACCACCCGAGAGGATGATACCGGCCGGGTTCTGCTCCCGGATGGCGTCCTCGCAGTTGTCATAGGGCCAGATCTCGCAATAGACACCGGCCTCGCGCACCCGCCGGGCAATCAGCTGGGTGTACTGGGAACCGAAATCAAGAATGAGGATGCGATGAGCGTGGATGTCCTGATTAGTCATAGGTCTGCATTCCAATCATGCTGAAACAAAAGAACCGCAGAAAGGTGGTGAGACCTCACCACCAGCCTGCGGCTTCCAGAGAGTTCTGTGTGGTGATCAACTCTGGCGATAATTTGGCGCTTCCTTGGTAATGGCCACATCATGCACATGGGACTCACGCATGCCGGCATTGGTCACCCGGACAAACTCCGGTTTGGTGCGCATGTCGTCGATGGTGGCACAGCCGGTATAACCCATGCTGGCGCGCACCCCACCGGTCAACTGGGTGATTACATTAACCAGCGGTCCTTTATAGGGAACGCGTCCTTCAATACCTTCCGGAACCAGCTTGTCGGATTCTTTAGTATCTTCCTGGAAGTAACGGTCGCTGGAGCCGTTGCGCGCCTGCATCGCCCCCAGACTACCCATACCGCGATAGGCCTTGTAGGAGCGCCCCTGAAAGATTTCAACTTCGCCCGGCGCCTCTTCGGTGCCGGCCAGCAGTCCGCCGACCATCACACTGTAGGCTCCGGCCACCAGGACCTTGGCGATATCGCCCGAGAAGCGCAGACCGCCGTCGGCGATCAGCGGTATGCCGGTGCCCTCCAGCGCTTCCGCCACGTTGGCGACCGCCGTGATCTGGGGCACCCCGACACCGGCGACAATCCGGGTCGTACAGATGGAACCTGGACCGATGCCGACCTTGACCGCATCCGCTCCGGCTTCGACCAGCGCCCGTGCCGCCGAGGCAGTGGCAATATTACCGCCGATCACCTGCACCTGCGGGTAGTTTTTCTTGACCCAGGCAACCCGATCAAGCACGCCCTGGGAGTGGCCATGGGCAGTATCCACCACGACCACGTCAACCCCGGCCCTGACCAGCGCATCCACCCGCTCCTCGGTGCCTTCCCCGACACCGACGGCAGCACCGACCCGCAACCGCTCCTGCTCATCACGGCAGGCATTGGGATAATCCTTGGCCTTCTGGATATCCTTGACGGTAATCATGCCGCGCAACTGGAAGGCATCATTCACCAGCAGAATCTTTTCAATACGGTTGGCCCGCAGCTTGGACATCACTTCATCCCGATCGGCACCCTCCTTGACCGTGATCAGGCGCTCCTTCGGGGTCATGATGGCGGAGACCGGTTCATTCATGCGGGTCTCGAAGCGCACATCGCGGTTGGTGATAATACCCACCAGATCTTCACCTTCGACTACCGGCACCCCTGAAATCTTGTTCGCCTGGGTAATCTTGACCAGCTCTCCGACCGTCATGTCCGGTCCAACGGTGATCGGGTCGATGATAACACCACTTTCATAACGCTTGACCGCGCGAACCTCGGCAGCCTGCTGTTCGGCCGTCATGTTTTTGTGCATGATGCCGATCCCGCCCTCCAGCGCCATCGAGATGGCCAGGCGGGATTCGGTCACGGTGTCCATGGCCGCGGAAACCAGGGGAATGTTGAGCCGGATCTCACGGGTGAACTGGGTGCTCAGGTCCACATCCTTGGGCAATACGGAGGAGTGGGCCGGCAGGAGCAGAACGTCATCAAAGGTAAGGGCTTCCTGAACGAGGCGCATAATCGGTTCCCAAGTGAAAGGTTTTCAGTAAACCGGGTATTATAAAATCTCGATGATTCAAGGTAAACTCGAATTAGCATTTATTTATAGACGATATCGACTCAAAGCGGCCGTTTTTTTATGTCTTCCAGCAATTCAGAAGTAAACTTCCAGCGGGACATCTACAGCGTGTCCCGCCTCAACAGCGAAGTCCGGAGCGTGCTGGAAGGCAGCTTTCCGCTGCTCTGGGTGGAGGGGGAGATCTCTAACCTGGCCCGCCCCGCATCGGGTCATATCTACTTCACCCTCAAGGACCCCCAGGCCCAGGTACGCTGCGCCATGTTTCGCATGAAACGGCAGCTGTTGCGCTTTCAGCCGGAAAACGGTCTCAAGGTGCTGATTCGGGCCCGTGTCGGCTTGTACGAGGGGCGCGGGGAATTCCAACTGGTGGCGGAACATATGGAGCCGGCCGGCGAAGGCGATCTGCAGCGGGCATTCGATGCGCTGAAGATGAAACTGCAGCAGGAAGGCCTGTTTGACAGCACACACAAAAAGCCCCTGCCCCTGCTGCCGAAACGAATCGGCATCATCACCTCTCCCAGTGGCGCTGCCGTGCGCGACGTACTGAGCGTGTTGCAACGCCGCCTGCCCGCCGTGCCGGTGCTGATCTATCCGGTGGCGGTACAGGGGGAGGAGGCGCCGCGCTCGATCCTCAGCGCCCTGCGACTGGCAGAGCAACGACAGGACTGCGATCTGCTGATACTGACCCGGGGCGGCGGGTCCCTGGAGGACCTGATGGCCTTTAACGACGAGGCGATCGCACGCTCCATTCACGCCCTCACCATCCCCCTGATCTCGGCAGTGGGCCATGAGGTGGATTTTACCATTGCCGATTTTGTCGCCGACCGGCGCGCCCCCACGCCCTCGGTAGCGGCGGAGCTGGCGACACCGGACAAACAGGAGATTCTGGACCGGCTCAACTCCCTGCAGCGCCGGATCAGACTGGGGACCCTCCGCCACCTCGCCAGCAACAGACAGACCCTGCAGGCCCTTGGTAAGCGGCTTGAGCGGATGCACCCTGACATGCGGCTGCAGCAGCGGCAGCAATACCTGGACGAACTCGCAATGCGTCTGCTCCGCAGCATCCGAAGCCAAATGGAACAGGGCAGGGGAAAAACCGGCCTGCTGGCAAGCCGGTTGCACGCAGTCATCCCGACCCATCGGATCAACCAGCAGCGGGAGTTATTCAATGGCCTGAAGCGCCGCCTCCTGCTCGCAGTGGATTCCAGGCTGCGTATAAAGCGCCAGGGACTGGGGCTGGCCATCGGAAAACTCGACACCCTGAGCCCCCTCGCCACCCTGCATCGCGGCTACTCCATTACCCGACTGCTGCCGGAACGAAACGTGCTGCGGGATACCAGTCAGGCCAAGACTGGTGACAAATTGGAAACCCGGGTGAGTAACGGAACGGTCATCTCGACCGTGGAAACCACCGTGCCTCTGCAGAGGCCGCTTTAACTGCAACCTGTGCACAATTGGAGCAGCCCTTCGCGGCTGAAGCCGCTCCTACTACCTTACGGATTTTTTAGTTTTTGCGGCTGCTTATCTGAACGGCAACAGGTGGATGCGCCTGCCGGCTTATCCGCCCTGCCTCGACGCCTTGACGACACTCCGGGTTTGACCGTGACCAGGTTTGTCGTAAAAACCGGAAAACCGAAACCTATTTTCCTCCCAAGCCATATCCCACAACAGAAAAAAGCTTATTTGTTTCAAGTGAAACTATTGCACTGCAAAGTAAAACAGGGTAAGAATGTCGCATGATCTCACCCAAGTCTCTCCTTGCCACCGGCATCATTGCGTCCCTTGTGGCAATCGGCCCGCTCTCCACCGACATGTATCTACCGGCCTTTCCGGCACTGATGCAGAGCTTCGATGCCGATATCAACCAGGTTCAGCATACCCTGAGCATTTTTCTGATCGGCTTCGCCCTGGCCCAGCTGATCTACGGCCCCCTGTCCGACCGCTTCGGCAGAAAACCCGTCCTGATGGCGGGCTTGCTGTTGTTTCTGTTGAGCAGCCTGGCCATTGTCTTTGCCGAATCTATCGCCACCCTCTCCTCCCTGCGACTATTGCAGGCGATCGGCGGCAGCGCCGGACCTGTATTGGGACGCGCCATGGTGCGGGATATTCATGGCCCGAGGGATTCCGCCCGACTGCTCTCCTATATCGGCACCGCGATGGCAGTGGCCCCTGCCGCCGCCCCCATTATTGGCGGCTACCTGACCGTCTGGTTTGGCTGGCAGTCGATCTTCCTGTTTCTCACCGCCTACGGCGTGGTCGGCGTGATGCTGCTGGGGATGCGTATTCCGGAGACCGCCCCCCCCGGCAGTCACCACATCATGACCATCGGCAATCTACTAAAAAACTACGGCATTCTGCTGAAGCATCCAACCTGGCGCTGGTACACGCTGACCTGTAGCTTTGTATTCGCCGGGCTGTTCTCATTTTTGTCTGGCTCATCTTTTGTCATTATCGATTTTCTTGGCTTCAAAGAGGAGCAGTTCGGCCTCTTCTTCGCCCTGGTGGTGGGCGGGTTCATGATCGGTACCCTGATCGGGGGACGGTTGGCCCGCAGTGTCGGCATCAAACGACTCCTGGGTTACGGCTCAGTCGTTGCGGCAACCGGCGGCGTCAGCATGTTGGCATTCGCCCTGGCCGAGGTACATCACGTGGCCGTAATTGTACTGCCGCAGATGATCTATATGATCGGTGTGGGCATTGTCATGCCGCAATCCATGGCGGGAGCACTGGCCCCTTTTCCACACATGGCCGGTACGGCCTCTGCGTTACTCGGCTTTATCCAGATGTCGGTCGCCGCCGGCGTTGGCGTTCTGGTCGGGCACTATCATGATGGTTCGCCGCTTTCCATGTCACTCTCCATCGCCCTGATGGGGATTTTCACCCTGATCAGCTTCCTGCGACTCCGTCGCATTGATCACGAGGAAGAGGATGATAATGAAGATGGCGGGGTGGAGCCGTCCGGCGTGCTGTAAGCATCCACGTCCCAGGGCCCTGTGAACACCGTTGATTCCGTAGGGGCAACCCCCTGTGGTTGCCCGCCCCTTCGTGGCGACTTCGATCCGGGCAGGCACGGGGGCCTGCCCCTACGATTGATCACAGGGTTGTGACGAAAATGGATCGCTGCTACTTGCGCTTACTGAAGGACTTGAGCCGTTGACGCTTTTGCACCTGACGCTGGGTCAGTTTGTTCTTGCGATCCTTGAACGGATTATCCCCGGATTTGAACTCGATGCGAATCGGGGTACCGGTCAGTTTCAGGACTTCGCGAAAGCGGTTGATCAGATAACGTTTATAAGTGGTCGGCACCGCATCGGTCTGGTTACCATGAATCACAATAATCGGCGGATTCTGGCCGCCCTGATGCGCGTAGCGCAGCTTGATCCGTCGGCCATGCACCATCGGCGGCTGATGCTCCTGCACGGTCCATTCGAGGATACGGGTCAGCTCCGGCGTGGCCAGTTTGCGGGTGGCGTTGGCATAGGCTGAGTCCAGCGCCTGATAGAGCTTGCCGACACCCGAACCATGCAGCGCAGAGATAAAGCGCTTGGCGGCAAAATCGAGAAACGGCAACTTCCGCTCGATGTCCGCCTTGACCTGTTCCCGCTGGTCCGGTTGCAGACCGTCCCATTTATTAATCACCACCACCAGGGCGCGGCCACTCTCGAGTATATGTCCCGCCAGGGTTGCGTCCTGTTCACCCACCCCCTGCTGGGCATCCAGCACCAGCATCACCACATTGGCCTGTTCGATCGCCTGCAGCGTCTTGATGACACTGAACTTTTCGATCATCTCATTGACCCGGGCGCGGCGCCGCACGCCCGCCGTATCGATCAGGGTATAGGGTTTATCGTCATGGCTGTAGGTGATGAAAACGCTGTCCCGCGTGGTGCCCGGCTGATCAAAAGCGACCACTCGCTCCTCACCCAGCATCCGGTTGACCAGCGTGGACTTACCCACATTGGGACGGCCAACCACCGCAATCAGCGTGCCCTTGCCCTTCTCCTCGGCAACTCCGTCCGGTTCGGGAAACACATCCAGCACGTCATTGATCAGGGAGCGCACACCGCGGCCATGAGCGGCAGAAATAGGCAGCGGATCGCCCAGTCCAAGGGAAAAAAAGTCGGCGCCGGCCATATCCCCATCCAGACTTTCGCTCTTGTTCACCACTGCGCTGACCGGTTTTCCGGTACGCCTGAGCTGACCCGCGATGGCAGTGTCGGCGGGCGTGCATCCGGCACGGGCATCCAGCAGAAAGAGAATATGATCGGCCTCGGCAATGGCCGCCTGCACCTGTTGCTCCATCAACTGATCGACACCACTCGCTTCGCCACTTAACCCACCGGTGTCCACCACCACGTAGGGGCGGTCACCCAGCTTGCCGACCCCGTACTGACGATCACGCGTTAAGCCCGGCTGATCCGCCACCAGGGCATCACGGCTTCGGGTCAGCCGGTTAAACAGGGTCGACTTGCCCACATTGGGTCGGCCCACCAGGGCTATTACGGGCAGCATGTTTGGCACATTTACGCTCGGGTATCAGATGTCGGAAGTTGTGACGGCGACTATCTCACCACCGTCTGCATAGATATAGGCAATACCATCGATAACCAGGGGTGGCGTGGAGATGGCGGATTTGGCAACCCGCATGCGCCCTTCCAGACGCCCATCCACCCGTGACAAGAAGTGTAGATAACCCTCGAAATCCCCCACCAGGATACGCTCGCCCAACACCACCGGGGCCGTCAGCTTGCGATACTGGAGTTTCTTGTTCTTCCAGAGCGCGGAACCGTTACCGGGATCTACTGACAACACGTGGTCAATGTCATCGGAGACGTAGATCTGGGCATAATCGGCCCCCATGCCGGCATAGGAGGAGAGTTTACGCCGCCACAGTACGACCCCCGTCTGAAGCGACACTGCCGCCATCTCGCCCTGGTAAGTGACGGCATATACCACGTCATCAATCACCAGCGGATCACCGTCGATATCTACCATACGCTCCAGTTCGGAGCGACCGGTGGGTGCCGACACCGTGATTTCCCACAGCAGCTCACCATTCTGCAGATCGAGCATCACCAGTTTGCCGCTGGCAAAACCACCGATCACATGATTTCCGACAATCACCGGCGAACTACTGCCATGCAGGGTCAAGACGGGGATGGAGCGGTCATAGATCCACTTCTGGATGCCGGTCTGGGCATCCAGACCAAACAGCTTGCCGTCGACGGTATGCACCACCACCACACCTTGACCGGCCTTGGGCACTGACAACACTTCGCTGCTGACCCGGGCACGCCATTTCTCGTCACCCGAGGTCTGATCCAAAGCGACCACCTCACCGTTGCTGGTACCGAACAGCACTAACCCTTCTCCAGCACCCGGTCCGCCGGATATCTCAAGATCGGTATCCACTGACCAGAGGGCACGCCCGGACGCAGCATCCAGCGCCCGTACCTCGCCGCTTCGACTGGCGGCATAGACCCGGTCGCCATCCACAAACGGCACCAGCTTGACCCGCTGTTCATCCGCGCCGCCGCTGATTGAGGTCGACCAGAGAACCCGGGCCGGAACCGTTTCGGTCATCTCCACCAATTCGGCCGGCGGTTCGGAATTGTCCTCGTCGGCAAACCAATCCACCGGGTTCATGGACCCGCAGCCGCTTAACAGCAGGGCAAGCAGGGAAATCGACAGATAGCGCGTCATGGGCAATCCTCGGTACTATTCGGCCGCAGCCAGATCATCAAACTTCATCTGCACCAGGGCACTGTTGCTCACCTGGGACTCCAACGCTTCCTTGTAGGCTTGCCGTGCAGCTGCCCGATCGCCTTTTTTCAAGGCTATATCGCCTCGCAATTCGGCAATATCCCCTTTGAAATTATCTGACGGGGCCTGCGCGATCAAGCTCGACGCTTGATCCGCATCCCCCTGATCCAGCAGCAGGCGAGCCAGTCGTAAACGGGCAATCTGCTGCATGGACTGATCATCGGCCTTGGCAATCACCCATTGCAGTTGCTCCTTTGCCCCTTCAACATCGCCCTGCTGAAATTTCACCTTGGCCAGGCTCAATGCGGCAAACACTGCATAGGGGCTTTGCTCATACTGGGCAATTACAGCTTCTGCCTGGGTAACTGCCGCCGCCGAACCAGCAGCTACACTCTCCGTCAGCCGCTCAAATTGCTGCGAAGCCTGCTCCGCGACCTGTTGCTGATGCTGGGTCCAGTATTGCCAACCGAACACGCCACCCAGGCCGATAACAATACCCGCGACAACAGATTTCCCGTTCTCTTTCCACCAATTTTTGAGTGCTTCAACCTGTTCATCTTCCGACAGATTCACATCAACCATCTTGCCCTCCCTCGCCGCCGATAGCGGCTAAACAATTCACTGCCGGGAACCACCGGGCGCCGGGGTCCCCGATTAATACTCAGATCGCGGCTATTCAGCAATAGCTTGAAAATTTCACCAGCGCAGGATCTGCTGAGTGTAGCGATGTGCATCAATCGCAATCGATGCGGTGCCTTTCACTTGCCCCATCCTACGGGTTTTCTGTGTCTCTGCCGATTGCCGAGTAATCACATCCGATCCTTTCGCCTAGATAGGCCGCCAGTTCATCCAGCGTCACCTGCTCCTGTGCGCGCTCTTCTCGCAGGTACTTAACTCCAATCACGCCCTGGGCAAGCTCATCTTCACCCAACACCAGCGCAAAACGGGCCCCACTGCGGTCGGCTTTTTTGAACTGACTCTTGAAGCTGCCACCACCACAATGACTCATCAGGCGTAGTCCGGGGACTTCCCGGCGCAACCGATCAGCCAGCAGCACACCCTGTTGCTGCGGGGTATCGCCTACCAACACAAGATAGGCATCCAGCGTCTGCAGTTGCAGGAGGGTTTCCCGCTCCTCCAACAGCACAATCAGCCGCTCCACCCCCATGGCGAAGCCGACCGCCGGTGTCGGTTTGCCGCCCAGTTGTTCCACCAGGCCATCATAGCGGCCACCGGCACAGACGGTTCCCTGGGCCCCCAGGCGATCCGTCACCCACTCGAATACCGTGCGGGCATAGTAGTCGAGTCCACGTACCAGACGGGTGTTGACCACATAAGCAACACCAGCCCCTTCCAGTCCGGCGCAAAGCGTCTCAAAGTGGGTCTTCGACTCATCCCCCAGATAATCCATCAGGGAAGGGGCACCGGCAATCAGTTCACGCATCTCTGGATTCTTGGAGTCCAGAATCCGCAATGGATTGCTGCCGAGACGGCGCAGGCTGTCTTCATCCAACTGCGCTTTATGCTCGGAGAGATAAGCCACCAGTTGTTCACGATAGACAGAGCGCTCATCCGGTGTACCCAGGGTGTTGATCTGCAGTTCCAGACCGTCCAGGCCGAGACACTCCCAGAAGCGTCGGGTCAGGAGAATCATCTCGATATCAATATCCGGCCCGTTGAGACCATAAGCCTCGGCACCGATCTGATAGAACTGACGATAGCGACCTTTCTGGGGACGTTCATGTCGAAACATGGGGCCGTAATACCAGATTCGCTGCACCTGATTGTGGAACAGTCCGTTCTCAATACCGGCCCGTACACAGCTGGCGGTACACTCCGGCCGCAGGGTCAGGCTGTCGCCATTGCGGTCCTCAAAGGTGTACATCTCCTTTTCAACGATATCGGTCACCTCGCCAATGGATCGCTTGAACAGGTCGGTCATCTCCACGACCGGCGTGCGCAGCTCCCGATACCCGAAACTGTCCAGCACCGTCCGCACCTGCTGTTCCAGGAAATGCCAAACGGGTGACTGGTCCGGCAGGATATCGTGCATGCCACGAATGGCTTGTATATTTTTGGCCATTACTCTCTTTCTATACTCTTGTTCAATCTTTTCCGATTTCCCATCGAATCCAGTTTATTCGTCGAATTACGCTGTGCCATTTTGACCTGCCGGGCTGTCCGACCCCTGCTCGGCCACAAGTAGTGTTAACCGAAAGTGTAAGTGGACAAGCGGATTTCACTGACAAACGGTGATCTGCTATTACGCAGCCCGACCCCACCCCTCTCTCATTCGAGCCGGAGGGTAAACTTGGCGACATTGCCACGGATATGGGGGGTCAGATCGTAGGCGGTGCCGTCAACCAGAATGGCCACCACCGCAGCATTACCGAATACCATTTTATAGGGAGCCTCACCGGCCAGCACCAGACTATCTCCTGCGGTCTTATTACCGATCACCCGGTAACTGCCCGAGGCATCCTTGATGTCGGTCCAGGAGGCGCCGGAGAATCTGATCTTTATTGTCCTGGACGCCTGCGTCTGAGCGGGCTCCGCTGTCGCCCCGGTCGCCGCGCTCTGGGGCAAGGTGTTATCCATCGATTCGACCACCACACCCTCTGATACCTGAGGTGGCTCCTCGACACTCACCGCCTGATCGGCAATGGACTCCGGCAAAGCCATGTCGGTTGGGCGCTGGCTTTCATCCGTTACTGACCCTGCCGACGCAGTCGGCTCAGCCATCGGCGCATCCAGGATTTCCGGCTTATCAACCAGTGCCGGCAAGATCACCGTGCCATCTTCTGCCAGCGGCTGACTATCTGCCGCCGATGGCGGAGTGCCAGCCTGCAACTCCACTGCCTGACCACCGGTTTCCAGACCGAGGTCGAGCGGCCACTGCAGATACCCGCGCCACCAGGTTAGTACCAGGCCAATGATGCCGATCACGATCAACCAGGTGATCAGTCGAATAACAGTATGGCTGCTGCGCACTTCATGTCTGATCTGGGTAGCCTTCAGATTCGTGGTCTCTTCATCGGCCGGTCTGTATTGATGAAACGCTTCCAGTATGGAGGCTACCGGGACATCCAGCAGGCGGGCATAGTTGCGCAAATAGCCCTGCACAAACACTGAGCTGGGCAGTTCACTGAAATTATCCGCCTCCAGCGCCTCCAGCATCGAGACATTCAGGTGTAACAGACTGGCCACCCGGTTGATATCCATCTCCTTCGCTATACGGATTTCCCGCAGCTGTTTTCCAGGACCCTGGATAACCGGTGGTTCAAGCGCCTCTTCGGTATGATCGGCGGCATTCATTAGCGTTCCATATCCCTCAATAGCTGCACCTCCCGGGAATCGGGGAAGTTATTCTTTAACATCAGCGAATAACTGGACACGGCATTCTGGTCACCGAGCAACCGTTCATTCCGGATGCCCAACCAGAGCGAGGCCGGCGTCGGCCTGGCCTGTGCCAGATAACGCTGCAGATAGGCACGGGAGGAGAGATTTTCACCGGACTGAAAACTGATCTGTGCCATCTGGATCAACGCCAGTGAAAAGTCGGGGTTGAACGTCAGCGCCCGACGCAGGTAACCCTCCGCTTTTTTCAGGTCGTTGTCCCGTGCCGCACAAATACCGGCATTGGTCAGCGCCACCTCAGGGGTTCTGTAGAGCGGATTTTCCAGCGCCTTGAGAAAATATTGGTCGGCTTCTGTAAAACGCTGCTGTTGACAGAGAAATGAGGCGTAAGCATTCAACACATAGGAGTTTTTGGACTCTATCTTCAGGCTGCGGACAAAATGCTTCTCGGCCAGATCACGCTCACCCAGCCGATCATACAGCAGGGCGATAACGTTGTGGCCTTCCGCATTCGCCGGTTCCACGGACAGCGCCTGCTTGGCCTTCTTCAGGGCCACATCCAGATGCCCTTCCCGCATATAGGCAATGGCCAGCTTGACGTAGACATCGCCCGCACCGGTTTGGCTGTCCTGTCCGAACCGACCGGTGTTATCCACCATATCCGGAGAGGTGTTGCCCGGGCGTACCGCCCCCTGCTGACAGCCGGCAAGCAAAAGCAGTGTGAACAACCCCAGCACTGAGATCCGACTCACTTTCAACGTACCACTCCTCCTGAATGCTTCAATTCGCGTCGACTACGATCCTTCACCCGACCGACCAGTTGCCCGCAGGCCGCATCGATATCCCCACCCCGGGTTTTGCGGGTAGTGGTGACAATACCTGCCCTGACCAGCCGTTGCCGGAATGCATCGATCCGTTCCGGCGGCGAGCAATGATAGTGGGTTCCGGGGAACGGATTGAATGGAATGAGATTGATTTTCGACGGTGTCCCTTCCAGCAACCGGATCAGCTGTTTGGCCTGTTTGTCACTGTCATTGACGCCATCCAGCATCACATATTCCCAGGTCACCTTGCGCCGTTTATCGCCCCTGAGATACGCCCGGCAGGCAGGTATCAGCTGCTCCAGCGGATATTTCCGATTAATCGGAACCAGTTGATCACGCAGGTCATTGGTCGGGGCATGGAGCGAAACCGCCAAGCTCACCTCGGACAACTCCGTGAGCTGTTTGAGTGCGGGGACAATGCCTGAGGTGCTGATGGTGACCCGATATTTCGACAACATGTAAGCCAGATCATCCTGCATGACATTGGTGGCCGTCACCACGGGGTCAAAATTGGCCAGCGGTTCACCCATGCCCATAAACACCACGTTGGTGAGCGCTTTGCCCAGCTGATGTTCGGCCACCCACAGCTGGCCGATAATCTCCGCCGCCGTGAGGTTCCGGTTGAATCCTTGCTGCGCCGTGGAGCAGAAACTGCAGTCCAGCGCGCAACCAACCTGGGATGAGATGCAAAGCGTACTGCGATTGGGTTCGGGGATGAAGACCGATTCAATACGGTTGTTGCAGTCCAGTTCAAGCACCCATTTGTGGGTACCATCCAGTGCCGGTTGATCGAATACGATCTCCGGCACCCGGACTTCCGCCACCTGCTTGAGCTGTTCACGCAGTTTTTTCGACAGGTCTGTCATGGCATCGAAGTCGGTGACACCGTGCTTATGAATCCACTTGAGCACATTGCGGCCATTAAAGGCCTTGGCGCCCAGTTCCTCAAAGAAAGACTCCATGCCCTTACGGTCAAAATCCAGCAGATTGACTTTCTGATCGGCACCCTGCATTACCCTGCCTCTCCACACAGTATTAGAAAGGTGTTGCCGGTACCCTGTAGACAGGGATCTATCCGGCAATCGGTGCAATGGCGAAGGTAATGCAGATTGATCAAGGGTCGACCTCAGCGCAGCCTTTCGCAGACACCTTCGGGAAAGAAGAAGGCGATCTCCACAGCGGCAGTTTCCGGGGCATCTGAACCATGAACAGCATTCTCATCAACCGTCTCGGCAAAGTCGGCGCGAATGGTACCCGGTGCGGCATCTTTCGGATTGGTGGCACCCATCACCTCGCGGTTTTTGGCGATGGCGCTTTCACCCTCCAGGACCTGTACCATGACCGGGCCGGAAGTCATGAAATCGATCAGATCGTTGTAAAAGGGACGCTCTTTGTGTACGGCATAGAACTCACCGGCCTGCTCGCGGGTCAGCTGCAGCATCTTTGCTGCGACGATCTTGAGACCCGCCTCTTCAAAACGGCTATAGATTTTTCCAATGATATTCTTCGCCACTGCATCCGGCTTCACAATTGAGAATGTACGCTCGATCGCCATCAAAAACTCCAATAATTTCAAACAATAAAAAAACAATGCCCAGCCGACAGGCTACGCAGGAAAGGTAAATTCAGTCCTCTGAAATAACCGCACGCCATTCTGCGGTCGGCACTTGTCCGAAGAAATCGCGGCGTTTCGCCAAATGCGCCCGAGAGAATCTGTTTTCTATTTACAAAATCAGCGCTTAGTTTACCTTGCGGCGGGGGAAACAGGCAATTTATCATTCCGCGCTACCCATCATCGAGTCGCATCTTCCCGATCCGCGCCTCGTCACACATCCCGTCTGACCGTCAGCACATCGGGCAGCTGGGCGATCTTCTCCAACAGGCGACTGAGTTGACGCATATTGCCAATCTCGACGGTAAAACGCATATTGGCGCGATCCATCTTGCGGTTTGATTGGGTATTGACCCCGAGCACATCCACCTCTTCATTGGTGAGGATGGCCGATATATCCCGCAGTAAGCCTTTTCGGTCGGTTGCGGTGATTTTGATATCCACCTGATAAGAACCGGTGGCCCCTTCCCCCGCCCAAGCCACGTCGATCAGTCGCTCTCGTTCATCCTCATCCAGATGGGTGATCATGCCACAGTCGCTACGGTGCACCGTGACCCCGCGACCACGGGTGATAAAACCGACAATCTCATCATTCGGGACCGGCTTGCAGCAGCGCGCGATATGAGTCATGAGGTCATCCACGCCCTCAACGATCACCTCTCCCCGCCCGCTTTTCTTCGGTTTGCCCGGCTTGCGATGCGGTGTCGGGTCGGTCGACGCGGGTTTCTGCAACGGAATCTCGTGTGCAACCCCCATTCCCGCCACCTGAATCGGCGAGACTTCGCCCCGGCCAATAGCGGCCAGCAGATCATCACTTTTCTTGAAATTAAACCGCCTGACCGCGATGGACAGGTCCGGCTTCGGTAAGCCCAGCCGGTTGACTTCGCGCTCCAGGCTGACCTTTCCGGCATGCAAATGCTGTTCGTAATCCTGCTGTTTGAACCATTGTCGCACCCGGTTACGTGCCCGACTGGTTTTCAAATAGCCGTGATGGGGACTGAGCCAGTCGCGGCTGGGCCCACCCTCTTTTACGGTTAATATCTCTACCAGCTGCCCGCTCTCCAACGGTCGGGTGAGCGGCCGGATCTTCCCGTCGATCTTGGCGCCACGGCAACGATGCCCCACGTCGGAGTGTATGGCATAGGCAAAATCAACCGCAGTCGCTCCCTTGGGCAACTCCACCACTTTTCCCTGCGGCGTCAGCACATAGACTTGCCGGGATTCGAACTCGCTCTTGAGATTATCAACAAAATCCTCCGAGCCAGCCGGATCATCCTTGACTTCAATCCAGTTACGCATCAGCGAGATACGCCGCTCAAACTCAGCATCACCCTTACTGCCACCCTCCTTGTAGCGCCAATGGGCGGCTACGCCAAGTTCGGCATGTTCATGCATATCGTGGCTGCGGATCTGAATTTCCAGGGTCTTGTCTTCCGGGCCGATTACCGCCGTGTGGATCGAGCGGTACATGTTGGCCTTGGGAGTGGCGATATAGTCATCGAACTCACCCGGGATGTGCCGCCACAACCCGTGCACCACACCAATGGCGGCATAGCAGTCAGCGACATTATCCACCAATACCCGGACCGCCCGCAGATCGAAAATCTGCTCGAAGGGGACCGACTTCCGCTTCATCTTTTTCCAGATGCTGTAGATATGCTTGGGGCGACCGGTTATCTCGGCGTCGATGTGTATCTCGGCAAATTTTGCCTGCAGTATGTCGACTACGTCGTCGATATAATCTTCCCGGTCGGCACGTCGTCCATCCAGCTTTTTGGCTATGTCCATATAGGTGTCCGGCTCTAAATAGCGCAGACAGAGGTCTTCCAGTTCCCACTTGATCTGCCAGATACCGAGCCGGTTGGCGAGGGGAGCGTAAATCTGCTGGGTTTCACGCGCCTCCTTGACCCGCATGGCTTCCGGCAGGGATTTCAGGATGCGCATGATATGCAGTCGCTCCGCCAGCACGATCAACACCACCCGGATGTCATCGGCGATACTGAGCAGCATGCGGCGCAGATTCTCCGTATGCGCCACCTCCTTGTCGTGCTGACTGGCGGCGCGGTCACGGGAGACAAAACCGATCCGTGCCATGTCATTCACCATGCGCGCAACACTCTCGCCGAACTGCTTTTCCAGCCGGGACAGATTCACCTGATCTCCCGGTAACACGTCGTGCAGAATGGCGGCCGCCAGGGTCTCCCAGTCCAGTTCCATCTCGGCCAGGATCTCGGCCACGGCCAAGGCGTGACGCAGGGTCGTCTCCCCGGTGACCTCAACCCCCTCACGATGGATTTCAAACGCAAGATCACACGCCTCGTGCAGCTTCTCCATCTCTGCCGCACTGCGCTTGACGGCCAAACCGGCCAGCCAGACACGAATATCCCGCTCATCCAGCGCATCGTTTTCAGGAAGGTTGGTTGTAATGCTAACCATCTGAAGTCCTTATGGAAATATCAATTCAAGCATTACCGAATCAAAATCAGGATTCAGTGCCCTGGCAATTTTTTATATAGTTTTCATGCTTAATCATGGATGCCAATCCGGTATATTCCCAGTCCGTAAGGAAATAAGATTCCATTTAAATTAACGGCACCGTTTTCCTGATGGATCAGCCGGGCATTATTCAGGAAATTACACGCCATGCCAAACCCTCCCCCACGAGTCTAGCCAAGCCGGGTGCGTTACCATATGAACGAGATCAATCAAAAAGGTTCACCGAGCCCTGGGGTGAACCTTGTTCTGACAGGATTATTTTCAGCCGTCAGGACCGGCTGTTGCGGGGGCACCGGGCAAGACAGAATTCACTCGACCTGTGGCAATTCGCCATGGGACAAGTTTTATTCACAGCCCAAGGGGCGTGCCTGGATTAAAGGCCGCTCAATCTCGGCACGACGGCCCGGACTCCATCTTCTTATCGACTATTTTTCTGCTCATTCCCCATTGAGGTATCAGACGCATCCGGCCCATTGCCCTCATGCCGGTCGGCCATAAAATCAGTGGCCAGGACGGTTTTTGGCGCGATGTCGGCATAGGCTTTGAGGCCTTCGTCACCAGTTCCAGGTCCCTGTGGAACGGGAATACTGATCACATCGAGCAGCCGCCCCATGCCGACCAGGATGCGGTATTGCGCATACAGGAAGTCCGATTCCGCCTCGGTATGAGTTCGCTTCGCCTCGAAAACCTCATTCTCGGTATTCAGCAGATCGATCAAGGTACGCTTACCGATATTGAACTGTTGGGTATAGGCATCACGGGTATTCTGACTGGATAGCAGGTGTTGATTGAGGGAAACCAATTGTGCCTGGGTCGCTTCATAAGCGGTCCAGGAGAGACGCAGACTCTCCACCACTTGGCGATAGGTCCTGTTGCGAACCTCCCGGGCTTCATTGATCAGGTGGACCGTCTGCCGTTGGCGAGCCTTGTCCCTACCCCCTGAGAACAGGTTGTAGCGCATCCTGACCATAGCGGTGAGATCCTTATCAACACCGTTCACCCCATCCTGATCCTCACCCCAAGTGCTGCCAACCTCCAGGTCAAAATGGGGATAGAAGGCATTTTCGGCCGCGTCCTTCTGGGCCTTCGCGGACTGTACATCGGCCTGGGCCGAGAGCAGCGTGGGATGTCCCGCAAGCGCCACTTCGATTGCCCTATCCAGATTTTCCGGCAGGCTGTCCCGCAGTGACGGAACCGGTTCGAGGTCCCGGGGTAGATCACCGACCAGCGTCAGGTAGGTCGATTCCGCATCTCTGAGATTGGCTATATCCGCCAGCCGGCTGGCATCGGCGGATGCCCGGCGGCCACGCACCTGTTCAAGATCTGAACTACGGCCGATTCCGGCTTCACTTCTCAACTTCACTTGTTCAAAGATGCGCTTATGCGCTTCCAGATTCTCAGCGGACAACTGCACCAATTTCTGTTGTCGCATAACAGCAAGGTAGGCACTCACGATCTCCAGCGCCTTATTCTGACTGACACCGGCTACCCGATGACCGGCAGATGCCTGACGAGCATTGTGACGCGCCACCTCACTTACAGTGGCATAGCCATCAAACAACATCTGCTGAAGATTGATCGCAGCTTCCTTACGTGTCAAATCACGGTGATCATAACCGGCCGAGCGAGTTGAGTTATTGTCACTGCGTTCATAGCCCATCCCAGCCGTTATATCTATAGTCGGCAGATAACCGGCCCTGGCCTGTTCGACGTCCTCTTTCCGCGAGAGCAGTTCATTGGTCTCAACACGAATATCCGGATTGCTATTCAGCGCCTGCTGTATGGCCTCTTCCAGGGTTGTTGCTGACGCCTGGGCATGGGGTATGAGCGATAGCGTTGCCACAAGAGCAAGATTGATCACCTTCTTTTTATTCATACTGATACCGGAAACATGATCTATGTCACAGAAAAAGTGGCGCGATTCTAGCAGGTATAGGGTTAGAAAAACAGGATACGGGAAGTTATTTCGTCAACAATTGTAAAAATATCCGTTATTAATGAGACATCTCGCCCATAAACAAGCCTGAAATAGATAACCCCCCCTGCCCCATGGACAGCAGGCCTGTTATCCACACCAGAAGCCCCTCATGTCGCATGAATTCAAAAAATCTGCAACACCCGACAGCCGCGGAAAATGCCTTCACGAGACGCGGGCCGGGGACCGGTGCTGGCTCCGCGACTGCCATTGGTGGCGATCCGTTACAGGACCACCACCAGATCTGATGTCAGTTTCAATCGGTAATCAACTGAGCATTGGCCAACAGGCTTTGAATGATATCCGCGTCGCTGCCGCCCAGGCTCGTCAGATTCACCCCCTCCATAACGATTTGCTGATTGCTGCTATTGGCAACGTCACCCGTCGTACTCACATTGATGGTGGTATTTCCGGTTGCCTGGTCATAACTGAAGTGCAGATATTGATCCAGGTTATTGGCATCAATACCGTTACCATCATGTTCTCCGACCAACAAGTCGCCCAAGTGCAACGCATCGCCCCCGAGGCCAAAATCCTTGATGGTATCGACCACTGGTGTGGAGAAGCCCTCATCTCCCGCATTCCACAAGAACAGATCATCTCCATCACCGCCAACCAGGATGTCATTTCCGGCACCACCGACAAGCACATCATTACCTGCCTGCCCATCGAGTGTGTCCGAACCCTTTCCACCAAACAGCAACTCTTCTCCATCAGCGCCATCGATTATGTCATCAGCACCCGTTGTAGCTGGCCCCGTATCATTGAGAACAAAGGCATCGTTATATTGATCGTAATCAACAACAATGGTTGCTTCGTCATCGTCCATGACGAACTGCTCCGCTTGGGTATCAGAGCCATATAGGGTGTTATCCACAACTTGCACGTATCGCAGGGTTACGTTATCAACGGCAAGCTGTTCACTGTTATGGCTAGTATCGATGGCAACCTCTAACAGCAAATTGCCATCCCCATCAGCTTGCGCTACAAAACTGACAGGTCCGGCAAAGTCGTTGGACACCGACCAAGCCGGTGCACCATTCACACTAATCGTAATGGTATCGGCATTCTCCCAGTCACCCAGGGTATCCAAATCCAGCGTTACTGAAGTCGTCTGATTTGCGGTTAACTGGTATTGTTTCTGAACCAGATGATCCCGCTCCACCAACAGTTGTGAACTGGATGTGGAAGCTTCGGTCAGGTTTGTCGGGTTGCCAATTGATGCGGTTTGCCAACCGTGATTATCTGTATTGAAATCATCCGTCTCCGTAGCCACATAAATACCTTCCGAACCAAGACGAAGTTCAAAAATCACAGCGTCCCCGTCAATATCCGATGCCGTCACAGAGAATATCTCGCTGGGCGTTGGAGCACCGTTGGTGTTATCGAATGTGTACAAGCCGGTGGAAAAATCGAATGTCAGCTGGCCACCCGATTGAGTGCCAATGATTACCGTATCGCCGCTACCCGCATAATCGGCAGCATTATAGGTCACTCCGTTGAATGCAATACTGTCGATCTGACCAGCACCATCCGGACCAAAATCGATATTGTCCATCACCGATCCGGAGATCACATTGTCTGACACATGCTTCAGACCGAACGTCGACAACTGCTGGTAGTCAGCTCCGGATACACGCAATTGTGGTTCAAAGACATATGCGCCACCTTGATCCCAGTAGAAGATCTCGATGTGATGGTCACCGGAAAGATTAATCGTAAACTCCGGATGCACTGAGGTTGCGGGCGACTGGATCCGATCGACCACTGCCACCGCCTGGCCATCGATATAGATTGCAAACCCATCGTCAGAATGCACACTGAAATTGTAGGTTCCTGCATCAAGGGCGATATAGCCTTGCATATGAAGTATGGCGTCTGAACCCAGCGCCGGGTCGTCAACACTCAGACTTGCAGCATCCGTCCCGAGGAATGCTTCCAGATTCGTCAATGAATCAGAAGTATTGTTATCGCCTGCAAGATCACCATTTCCATAGTTATAAAAAACCGTCTCGCCGAGGAAGGTGGCATCTGCCGACCTGCCAAGGACAAACGACCGAACCTGTGAAACAGTGGTCAAATTAGCCCCATCCGAGCCCTGGATATAGGCGTAGTACTCACTGAGCAGCCCGGACGCGTGGGTGGGACTTGCCATCTGAACCTCATCCAACGCTGTGGGTCCAGAGAAGCCCTGAGGAGAAATCTCCAGTAGCGCGGTGCCTTTGCTGATATCACCATCAGCATCCTGCAATGTGTAGCCGACATCTTCTGTATACGGTTGCCGAACAGTACCTTTGACGCTGTAACTGTATTTGCCCGTCAACATATCGAGCGTAATGGTGCCGCCATGATCGGTGACAACACTCAGCCTGGATCCGCTTGTGACAACATTACCGCCTGCGCCCGTCACCTGATCACTGGCCACATCGTAAGTGTAAACAACGCCACCAATGGTCACATCAGCAACATGTCCCGCTCGATCAGCACCGAAACCATCTCCTGCTACTGATCCAAACAAGTTAGCTTCCGGCGTCTCGTAGGAAATCGTCTCCAACAAGGTAGTGGACAGATCCGAAATCGCCGCATCAAGGGCCGGCCGTTCCACATCAGCAATACCGTTGTAGGCAATCGGTTCAAGTTCCGTGAGGGCCGCCCCACCAAAGCCTACTGCATATGAATCAATTGCATTGCCGACGAGATAGGTTTCCCATTCACCCGCTTCTGTTGAATCGATTCCAATCGTACCATCGCCGGCGGTGGGCTGGCCGTCCGACAGGAAATAGGCGACATTCTTGACACTGCTTCCCGTAAGTTTACCGGCGGATTGTGCAAACGCGTTCTGTGCTTCGGTTAAAGCAGCATCATAGTTCGTCGAGCCGCCCATATCCGAATCGGTCAGACTGGAAATGTAGGTGATTGCATCCTGGGCCGAGATCCAACCACCATCACCGATGGTAGCTGCGCTGCTTGCGAAGCTGACAAGCTGCACTGCCACAACACCTGCCTCTTCGTAGGCGTTCAGCATATCAATAAGTGCAGACTTCATATTAGTCAGGTTGTCACCACTCATGCTCCCGGAATAATCCAGAATAAGCATGATGTTGGTATTGGCCTCGGGCACTTCCAGGCTCTGCAACAACGTTCCGGAAACCGGCTGATCGTCCTCGACATTGACTGTCAGAGTGCTGTCGGTAGTCGATAATCCATCACTGACATGCACACCCAGATCGAATGAAAAAACATCCTCCACACCTGCCACCGGGTGATCCAGCGGGCCTGACAGGGTAACGGTGTAGCTGATTTCACTTGCCGTAACATTGGTTATATCAACCGTTACAATCAACTGCCCACCCGCATGGCCAACCAAGGGGTTACCAGTGGTGCCATCACCTGACCAGGTTAGCGGTGTATTATTTGAACTCAGAGAACTGGCCGGTGCCGAAAGCGTGGCCGTTATCACATCCCCATCGATGTCATTGATCGCGATCGTACCTGAAACACTGAAATCATTCGTTGTATCCGGGCTACCGGTATCGTCACCGATGCCACCAGCCAAACCCTCCTCTGAGACGGTTGCGGTTGATGTACCAACCTGAGGCACATCATTTACACCGCTGATGGTCAGGTTGACCGTCGCGGTATCACTCCCGCCCTGGCCGTCGCTCACCGTGTAGGTAAAGCTGTCGCTGGCGCTCTCACCGCCGTTGTGGGTGTAGCTGAAGCTGCCGTCCGGGTTGACGGTGACGGTGCCGTTGGCCGGCTGGGTGAAGCTGCTCACCGTCAGCGGGTTGCCGTCGGCATCGCTGTCGTTCACCAGCACGCTGGTGGCACCCCCGCTCAGTACGCTGATGCTGCCGCCCTCACTGCCGCTGGCCGCGTCGTCCACCGCATCCGGGGTGTCGTTCACACCGGCAATGGTCAGGTTGACCGTCGCGGTATCACTCCCGCCCTGGCCGTCGCTCACCGTGTAGGTAAAGCTGTCGCTGGTGCTCTCGCCGCCGTCGTGGGTGTAGCTGAAGCTGCCGTCCGGGTTGACGGTGACGGTGCCGTTGGCCGGCTGGGTGAAGCTGCTCACCGTCAGCGGGTTGCCGTCGGCATCACTGTCGTTCACCAGCACGCTGGTGGCGCCCCCGCTCAGTACGCTGATGCTGCCGCCCTCACTGCCGCTGGCCGCGTCGTCCACCGCATCCGGGGTGTCGTTCACACCGGCAATGGTCAGGTTGACCGTCGCGGTATCACTCCCGCCCTGGCCGT